>Ga0207421_10000010_pt1 | contig 206754 bp, 169 predicted proteins | sample SodLakKL_010_SED_4_FD_187542 | JGI IMG/M metagenome (GOLD analysis project Ga0207421, IMG submission 187542) | Alkaline sediment microbial communities from Lake Tanatar, Kulunda Steppe, Russia - 8KL_010_SED (SPAdes) (version 2) | ecosystem: Environmental > Aquatic > Non-marine Saline and... | reverse complement strand
TGATGCATTTTTAAAATCTTCTCTTCTTGTGGGACTTCCACCTAATACTCTGTTATGTAGTGCACTGACCCGGGGTGCTATGCCCGCAATACCTTCTTCGTTATTTTTTTCAGCAAAGATAACCCCACTGACCCACGTTCCATGCCCACTGGTTCCACCTGGAAAGCCGTCCCTGACATTATCAGGATCTCCGCCCCACATTGAAGTATAGTTTTTACCAAGCATATGTCTGTTCTCATCATCCATTTCTGGATGATGCAATTCCATGGGGCTGGTAGTAGTATCCAGGTCTATCCCCCGATCAAACATCGAGATAACGATATCAGAACTGCCTTCAGTTATCTTCCAGGCACGTAAAATATTTATATCTGCTCCGGCAACTGCGGAATCACCGGCCCCATCGTTGTATAAATTCCATTGTTCATCAAAAAATGGATCATTTGGAATATTTTGTGGAGATTGAGCTTTAAGTTGACTGCTCTCCCATATTCCGAAACTAATCGTTAAGACAAGGATGATGGTAAAGTATTTAATTTTCATGACGGTACAGGTTTATATTTCTGATTATGGTATTTGAAGCCAAAATTACCGGCCTGCTGTTACCATGTCATATTAATAATGACATAATTATCACCCTTTGGATATATGATGCATAATATTTTCACATTTTTTACGTACTTAGTAAGATTCTCACTGCTGCATCATCCTTTCCAAGGTCTCAAGTCTTGCCTCTAATTCCTCAATTTGCTCTTGCTGTTCCTGTAATCCGGCTACAAGTACCGGAATTAGTCCTATATAGTTGATCCCCATTGTTGTGACTGTATCAGGTGACCCATTCTGTGTTTCCTCTGCATCGTTCATATCTTCCAACAAATGCGTTATTTCATGAACCAGATAGGGAAAGATATTTTCAACATCCTGAGCCAGTAACCCCAAATATTCTCCTTCTGCGGTAAGCGTACCCGGGTATCCATCACTACGAAGTTGTGATTCAGTTAAAGACTCATATCGCTTCGGTTGCAATTTCATAATCAGCGAAAGTATCTTCTCTTCACTGAGATCACGAATATTCGTCTTTAATCTGGCGTCTGATTGTTCGACAATGCCACCACTTACATACAAACCACCGGTGAAATATCCCCCATAACTGCTGGATCCAATGCCTTGTCCCCGTACTCCATAGGTAGCCATACTACCGTTTAAAGCATATCCATCCACACCAATGGAAACAGCTGCATCTTCAACCCTGCCAGTTACTCCATATGCCACATTAGGAGTATTCCCTGCAAATCCGTATATGGCTCTTCGAGTGTAATCCTGACACTGAGCTGAAGTCAAGCATTCTACCCTCAGTTTCTGTGTACTGTTAATCGCCTCATCTCCTATGGTAACATTGCCGTTTGAGCCCAAGGTTATCTGTGCTTTTACCGGCTGAATGTTAATCAGTACGACAAACAGAACAACTGAAATAAATAAAAGTCCTGCTTTTACGTGAGTGAGTGAGTGAGTGAGTGAGTGAGTGAGTGAGTAGTTTTTCTCATGATATATCTCCTGATTCATTGGAAGTTATTAAAAAACTGCTCTATAGACTTAGCAATTTTTTATGCTTTAACAAACATGCTCTCTTATTTAAATAAAATAAAGCTGCAACAAAATTCAATTTTTTTCTATAAAAAAAACCGAACAATACTTAATATATGTAAAAAGCAGTGCGGGTTCAGATGAGAGGGCAAGTAATGCAGCTATGCCCGGCAAGGAAGACGGAGGGCTTTGGGACAGCTATGGACAATGACCAGTAAAATGCCGGTGCACAGAAGTTGTCACTACCAAGCGGATGCGCCCTTCCGGGCGCACCATAAAAAAAAGGGCAATACCGGTATGGATATTGCCCTTTGGCGGAGAGAGTGGGATTCGAACCCACGGAGCCCCGTGAGGGGCTCAACACCTTAGCAGGGTGCCGCTTTCGACCACTCAGCCATCTCTCCGTGCTTGAGTGTGATGATTCGGTCAGTAAAACTCAGAACTAAAAGATAATCTTTTTCACAGGTGATATCAATGCCGGAAGATCATCTTCAAAAAGAAATGTGTAATAGCGGGGCGGGTACAATCAGTCAAATTTGTAACGGGTCATTCATCATTGTCATCGACAGAATCCGTTTTTCCAATCTTCTTCCCGGAAATGACATCACCGTTGTCGGCTTCATCCTCAATAACATAAATCTGAGCCAGGTTCCGGCCTTCCTGGGCGTAATCCATTCCGTATCCCAGCACAAAAAGTGTAGGGATCTGAAATCCGACATAATCCACACTTACATAATGTTTGGTGGCATCCGGCTTGTGCAGGAGCGTGACTACACTTACTGATGCCGGATCCTTCTCTTTTATCCGGTCAACCATATATTTCATGGACAAACCGGTATCTACAATATCCTCGATTAAAATAATATGACGGCCGGCAACATCAGCATCCAGATCCTTTCTTTCGGTAACGTGTCCGGATGATACTTTTTCGTCGCCGTAACTGCTCAGTTTGAAAAAGTCGACCTCGCAGGGAATGCTGACATGACGCATCAGATCCGCAAGAAAAATGAAGGCACCGTTCAAAATACCGATGAAAATAGGCTTTTTATCTTTATAATCGCGGTTCAGCTGCTCGCCGAGTTCGGCTATACGCTCGTCCAGCTGCTTTTTTGTGATATAAAGCCTGAAGAGGGATCCGTTACAGACAACACTTTCTGGTTCGTAAAAAGTCATGTAATAGGTTACGTTTTTTGAATAAAAAGAACACGCTGCTCTTCCGAATTGCATCGGGCATGCTCAGCAATAGTGCCAATTTCACCTTTTCGCAGAGAATGTGGAAATATAACGGCAAAGATACTTCCGTCAAAAGACGCAAGCACCATAGTTTGTTTTTTTTGACCCGAGGCGATTTTTCTGTTTGCAAGATGATCAGCTACCGTCTGACTGCCGGCCATACCAAAAGGAATGAACCGGTCCCCGTTTTGCCAGTACCGTAATATCAGCTGATCCGGCAGCACATCTCTCCGGAGCTGCAATGTATTTTCCGGAATTTCCGGATTAAAACCAGCTTCAGAGAATTGCACCCCCCTGATAGTTACCGGCCGTTTGCCAAGTCCGGATATGTTCAGTGTTACCGGCAGTGGTTCCTGATCTTCCGGTTCGTCTGTATGCTGCAATTCCTGTTTGATTACAAAATGGTCGCGATCCCGAATGATGGAAATGGTCCGGCCTACGGAAACAACCTGTCCGGTTTCGATATGCTCAAGGTCTGCGAGCCGGAGAACATCGCCCCTGGTCCATTCTGCAAAGCCTGACTGGCTTCTGACCCAGTTTCTGGCAACCGCAGTTCGCAGTCTTTCAGGAAGAGAGAGCCAGGCTGCACGGTCCATGGCTTTGGGACCGGGTGAACTGCGCACATTCCCGACGCTTTCCGATGAATCCTCCGGGCGCAGAACTGTCACCTTTTCAGTAAGAAAATCCAGCATTTCCTGATGCAGACCGGCGAATTCGGGAACACGAATCAGATTGTCCTGCCAACCCGGGAACAGATTCAGCAGCTTCGGGAACACCTGGTTGCGCAGCATGTTCCGGGCATAATCCGATTCAAGATTGGAGCGGTCGGTCCTGTAAGGTATGTTCCTGTTTGCGGCATAGTCCAGAATCTGCTTCCTGGTTACATCGATCATCGGACGTACCCACGGATCATCCCGGGTTTTGATGCCTGTCCAGTTTTCAACCGCAGCCCCTCTCATGATTTTTTGGAAAATGGTTTCCAGCTGGTCGTCACGGTGATGACCGGTCGCAATGAACGTTGCAGAATGCTTTTGGCGGACGGATTCCAGAAACTCCCTCCGCAATTTTCTGGCTGAATCCTGGAAATTGCCGCGATTCATGCTTTCGCTCAGGGATTCATGTGACCCTGCTACCATGCCTGGCAGAGCATCCTCCGCACTTCCCGCTTCAATGCCTGTCCTTTCCGGGTTTTCAATATCCAGGACTTCAAGCACGATCCCCTTTTTACTGCAATAATCACGGACCAGGCGTTCGTCTTCAGCAGATGCCTCTCCGCGCTTTCTGAAATTTACATGTGCGGCAATGACATGAAATCCGGCAATTTCGTGGAGTATGTGCAGAAGCACCATGGAGTCGCTGCCACCGCTGACAGAAACTATCCAGCTGTCCTTATTATCGTCCAGCCCTTGCTGCTCAATATTTTGCAGAACCAAATCACCGGGATCGGTTTTTTCAGTTTGTGACATCAAAACGGACCTGTTCATGGGTAAACGACTTGAGATCATCGTTGGCATCGAGAACCAAAAGATGACCGTATTCATTGACACCGAGCACCTTAACAGGGGTGTCGCCCCTTTTGCCATCCACTTCTATGGAAACCCATTTGCCATATCCGTCGATACACCGATTGATATCTCTGATAAGGTCGAGGTCACCATCCCGGGTTCTCTCAAGCAGGGGTTCAAGTTTATTCAGAAGGACAGCGAGAAAAAGAGCCCTGTCAAGTGGTTGTCCGCCCGTAAACTGTGCCACCGAGGCAGCAGTGTCCTGGAGATGCTCCGGGAAGGTGGTTTGGTTGATGTTGACACCAAGGCCCAGCAGCATCCGGTCGATTTGTTTTCCGTTATAGCGGCATTCTGTGAGCACCCCGCCTGCCTTCCGGCCTGAAATACACAGATCATTGGGCCATTTAATCCGGCTGTCACATGAAGCCATGGTATCAACGGTCTGCTTAAGGCCATACATAAGAGCAAGAGAAAAAAGCTGCAGCCCCTGAACCTCTCCGGGCATGAGGACAATAGTGAATGTCAGGTTTTCACCCTCTGTACTGCTCCACCGGCGACCGTACTGTCCCTTTCCGTCATACTGCTCATCTGCAAGACATACCAGACCATGTGACAGACGCCGGGCTGGCATGTCATGAAGATACCTGTTGGTCGAATCGATTGACCTGATATACCAGAATCGTCTTCCGAGCCAACCGGTCTTCAGCAGTTTGTGAAAAGATGCGGGATCGAACAAAGGAGGAGAATTGAATTCCGGTAACTACCGATAAAGATAAAAAAAAAGGCCTCATATCAGAGACCTTTGTGGTGACAACGAAAAAAATATTGTTGGTCAGAACTAGCTGTCAGCTGCCGATCACCAGGATGGAATCTTCGGTTCCGTACGGGTTGGTGGCATATCCATCGGCAGAGTCGTCATTGGCCCAGCGCTCTCCGTCAAGAAGGTAACGGAAGCGGTATTCGCTTTGAGGAGAAAGTCTCAGGGTGGTTTCCCATGAACCGTTCTTTTGCTCAAGCTTGTTGGCTTCGGTATCCCATTCATTGAAGTCGCCGACTACGGCTACTTCTTTTTCAGCCCAATCTTCGGGCACACGGAAAGTAACTTTGCATATCGTACGTTTGGGGGTAAATTTTTTTTCAATCATATCGGCTTGTAATTTGGTTGGGGTTAACGCAACGGGAATATATCATTATATTCTTCAACAATAAACACTCAATGCTTAAATATTTAATAATTAATGTGATTTAACATTAATTTATTTAGTATTCGTTGCGAAAAAAAGAACCCGGTCATCTGTATGCAAGCGCTTTGTGCATAATCAATTTAAGCGGATGGGTTAAAAAAAGGAAAAACGTTCAGATTTTTTCACTCTATTTTTTAGAGCAAACAGCATTACCCTCTTGCCGCGCTTGCCCTTTCTTCCCTGAGTTTGACCTCATAAGCACTCTGCCACTCTTCTTTCAGCTTTTTTATCTCTTTTATCGATACCGAAGCCAGTACTTGCCGGGCTAATTCTCCCATTTCCCTGATGGTATGCAGCCGGATAGCCTGCTTGACCCGCGGTATCAGGCGGGGCGTCATGCTAAGTTCATTTACACCAAGGCCTACCAGGACCATTGCTGCGAACGGATCCGAAGCCAGCTCGCCGCATACCGCTACGGGGACATCACGTTCATCACCTGCTTCAACAGTCATGGATATGAATGCAAGAACGGCAGGATGCATCGGCTGGTACAGGTCGGAAATCAGATGATTTCCGCGATCTACGGCCAGAGTGTATTGGGTAAGATCGTTCGTACCGATACTGAAAAAGTCCACTTCTTTCGCAAAATGTTTCACTTGCAGTGCAACACTTGGCACCTCCACCATCACGCCCAGTTTAATGTTCTTGTCAATCGGGGTGCCTTTTTCTGCCAGTTGTTTCTGGACCGACTCCAATTCCGTTTTCACTTCACGCAGTTCATCCATGTTGGAAATCATGGGAACCAGTATTCTGGTCCGGCCGGGCTGCTGTCCCGCCACCCGGCAAATCGCTTTCAGCTGACTTCTGAGCAATTCCCTGCGATCCAGGAGAATTCTTACCCCGCGCCATCCGAGAAACGGATTGGCCTCCCGTGTCTTGAGGTCCAGCAGCTTATCCCCGCCCACATCCAGCAGCCGGATAGTCACCAGAGCACTTCCGCTGCCGGAATATGCCGTCTGGCAAAACTGCTCCTGCCTCTTGCCGTCCATGGAAATGGGACCCGCATTCATCAGCAGCGTGTCTGTCCGCAGCAACCCGATGCCATCAGCACGGTATTTTTCTATGTTCAGGACTTCATCTTCAAAGTCAATATTGGCCTGCAGGCTGATTTTTTTGCCACAAAGCGTTTCAGCGGGTTTATCGATCACAGACCGGAGCAGTTTTTCCTCTTCCTTGTGCCTTTTTATCGCGCGTCTGTAAGAGCCCGAGGTGCTGTCATCCGGCCGGAGAATAACCTCCTGGCCATATCCGTCAAGAATAACGGTATCACCGTCGCCGGCCTCACGAGTGGCTGACTTGGTATCAATCACCATCGGGATGCCCATGGCATTGGCAATAATGGACGCGTGGGATGTCAGTCCGCCATAGTTGCAAATGATACCCCGAACGCCATTCCTTGCAAAGGTAACAACCTCAAGCGGGCTCACATCATCCGTCACAATAATGGCGTCTTTGCCAAAATTGGCAATAACCGCAAGCTGCTGGATATTGTTGATCAGGCGGTCGCGAACGTCCCTGAGGTCAGAGAGCCTGGAAACCAGAAATGTTTTTTCGGATGACTTGATCAGATCGATATAGTACTGGAATGCATCATAGACAGCCTTTTCAGCGCGAATATGCTTTCCTTCGATGTGGCTCTGAACCATCTGGTCCAGCTCCGGGTCATTCAGAATTTCGAGCTGCGCGCTGAGTATATCACGCGTCTGCGAATCTTCTCTCTCATTGGCAAAATCAGTGAGCCGCTGCATTTCCATGCCGATACTTTTTTTGGCCCGGGCGAACTTTTCAATTTCACCGGGAACCCGCGATTCTTCAACCGGTTCGGGATCAATGTTGATGTTGCCGCGGGTGTAGAGCCGGGCAACTCCCATTACCACCCCTTCAACGGCAGTAACACCTTTTACTACAGCATTGGACTCCTTTGAATTTCCTTCTTGCATATCGATTCCCGTCATTCGTGTATTGATTATTCTGATTCCGTATGGAAACTGTTTTCAAATAATGAAACCAGGCTGTTCATTGCTTCCTCTTCGTCAGGCCCTTCGGTCTCAAGTTCCAGTTCCGCACCTTTTTCAGCAGCAAGGGTCAGCAGACCCAAAATGCTTTTTCCGTTGATGCGATACCCATACATGTGAATATGAAAATCCGACTCAAAGCGTGATGCTTCCTTGACAATAATCGATGCAGGACGAGCATGAATGCCGGCATCGTTCTGCACAGTCACCTTTCTTTTGATCATGTTTCAATTGAATTCAATCCGTAATTCCAATGCGTAACTGTTGATCCGGTTACATGTTATTTTAGCAATCTCAAAGTTACACTTTGATCACACATTTTGTAACTTCTTTATTCAAAATAACAGATTTTCTGTTTTTATATGTTTTCCTGAACGCAAAATATAATTAATCGGCATGTCGGTTACTCTTGAAGATGTTACGTATATGGCCAACCTTGCACGTCTGCAGCTGACAGATGAAGAAGCGCAGGGGCTTGTCAAAGATATGAATGATATCCTGGAATACATGGAGCTTCTTGGACAGATCGATTCATCCGACGTTCCTCCGTTGGAACATGTTACCGATGTCGATTCCGGTCTGCGTCCCGACAAGGCTCTCACACCCCTTGATCATGAAGAAGCCCTGAAAAATGCTCCGGATGCTGACGCCGACTATTTCCGTGTACCGAGAGTGATAGACTGAGAAACAGCCTGAAATGGGAAAAAAGAAAAGAAAGAAAGCCGCACGGGAAACATCCCGCAGAACACGCAGAACAACCGAAAGCACAACAGGATCAGCCATCCGGGATTTTTGGGAAAACATCCCTCTGAAATATCAGCACCTGGTTGTCCTCCTTTTTCTGCTGATCATACCATCTTTCATCTTCAGTGAAGTCTACTTTGAGGGGCAGAAATTTGTCGGACATGACCGCCAGCAGTGGAGAGCTACGGCACAGTCCGTGATTGACTATCAGCAGGAAACCGGAGACGATGCGCTGTGGGCCACCAATATTTTCAGCGGGATGCCCTCCTACATCGTGCATTCCAACAAGACGTTTACCCACTTTGACAATGTCCTGCGAAGTGCCTTTTCCTCCATCTATATACCTCTCTTTCCGTTTATTTTCTGCACACTGGGCCTGCACCTGCTTTTCTGGCTGATGGGATACCGCCCCCTGGTGTCTGCTCTCGGGGCTCTGGCAATCTGTCTGACGACCTACATTCCCATCATTGTCGGAGCCGGGCACAACTCCAAGCTTATTGCCTACTCCTATATTCCGTGGGTCATGTCGGGATACTGGCTGCTATCGTACACGCGCCACCGGGTGACCGGCCTGTTCCTGTTTGCCTTCGCACTCAATTTCACACTGAGGGCGGAGCATGTGCAGGTTCTGTACTACTTTTTGTTCATTCTTGCGATCTGGTTTATTTATGACACGTACACATCGTACAGAAACAGTGTGATGCCCGATTGGGCAAAACGTGCATCGCTGATGGTTGCAGCGGGACTGCTGGCACTTGCCGCCAATACGCAGCCCTACTGGAGCATCTACGAATATTCCCCACACAGCATCCGGGGCGGATCTGAGCTGCAGGAAAACGGCCGCGAAGGGCTTGATATCGATTATGCCTTCGCCTGGTCCCAGGGGCGGTCCGAGCTGCTCACCCTGATCGTGCCCGGCAGCTTCGGCGGATCTTCGATGGACGGCACCTATTGGGGACCAAAGTCTTTCACAAGCGGCCCGCACTACATGGGAGCCATCGTTTTTCTGATGCTGCTGATCGGACTGATCCGCGCTCCCGGACGGCTGAAGTATGTATTTCTCGGATCCGGCCTGCTGACGCTGCTTTTCTCACTGGGGGAAAATTTGTACAGCTTCAACTACTTCTTCTTTCAGTACATGCCCTTTTTCGACAAGTTCCGGACTCCGGAAGCATGGCTGATGGCCAGTGTCTTCTCCTTCGTGATTGTGGCCGTCATGGGGATGAAATGGCTGTACGACAGCTGGCATGACGGCACATTGCAGCTTCGCGCCCTGTATCTTCCCGTCGGAATCGCCCTTGTTGTCGCCCTGTTTTTTGCCGGCTTTATCCAGAATGTCCTTTCGTTTGAAAAACCGGGAGAAACAGAGCAGATCGCCCAGCAAGTTGCCTCACAGCAGAACATGAGTCCCGACGATCCCCAGGTAACACAGTTTGCCGAGCGGTATGTTGAAGAGGATTTAAAGCCTGCAAGGCAGGACCTTGCCACATCCGACAGCCGGCGTTTTCTGCTGTTCATACTGCTCGGTGGCGCGCTGCTAGCCCTTGCGGCCACCCGCAAAATTCCGGCCAATTACGCCATAGCCGGTCTGCTGATCCTTGCCGCAGTCGATCTGGTCCAGGTTGGCAACAGATATGTGGATAAAAGCGGACTCGCACCTGACGGACAAACAAGTTATGATGTTGTCGCCCGCGAAGTAAGATCCCTTGACAGGTACATTGAGGACAACAAATATGCCGATGGCGTCTGGCCGTACCGGTCGTTTCCGCTTGGCGACAGCCCGTTCAACAATGCTATCCCGTCAGCCTTTGTCTACCCCTCCATAGGAGGATATTCCGGCGCCAAACTGGCCAACTACCAGGATGTCATCGACCATGCCATATACAGCGGACCCGCCGGAATCAACAATGAGGTGCTGAGCATGCTGAACACCCGCTACCTGACCTATCCGAATCCGGTAAATATACCGGGCTGGAGCGTAGTCTATGAGGGTGACGAAGGAGTTGTCATGGAAAATCAGAATGTGCTGCCGAAAGCCTGGTTTGTGGATTCGCTTGAACTGGCTGATGATGCCCGCGACGCCATGGACAGGCTGAATCGATTTGAAGCGGCATCGACAGCCATTTTGCAGCATGACCGGCTGCCGGAGATCACACCGACGGAGAACCGCTCAGTTGATGTAACGGAGTACGGGCCACGGGAGATCCGGATGGATGTATCCGCCGATGCCCCCTCTTTTCTTGTGCTGAGCGAGATGTACTATCCCGAAGGCTGGTATACCACGCTGGACGGTGACGCTGTGGATATCATCCGCACCAACTACACTCTCAGGGGATTCGAGATTCCGGCCGGTGAACACGAGCTGAAGCTCCGGTTTGATCCCCGGTCACACATCGTCGGCAGCAGATTCACCTGGGTATTCAATATTGTTATTCTGTTGATTGGCGCCCTTGCACTGGTGCAGTGGTACCGGGCCCGGTTTCTGTCCGGAAAAGACGGTGAGATTGCCGAAGGCGATGGAAGTAAAACGCCGGATGATGCCCCTTCCTCCTGACGATCAGAAAACCATGAACATTTTCTCAATGTGAGCAGCGAACAGTGGTAAATACGCCATCCAGCGACATCGGCAGCAGCAAACGGGTGCTGATTGTCACCTACTACTGGCCTCCGAGCGGCGGAGCCGGGGTACAGCGATTCCTGAAATTTGCAAAATACCTGCCGGGGTTTGGTGTCGAGCCCTTCATACTCACATGTTCCAACCCCACGTATCCCATTGTGGATGCGTCCCTGCTTGATGAAGTGGCAGAGTCACTTCCGGTGTTCAAAGCTCCCTCCATGGAACCGTTCCGCCTGTACAGCAGATTTACCGGGAGCTCATCCGGCCAGGCGGCAAATCCCACCATCGAACTTGGCTCCAAAGACCTGTCATTGGCACAAAGATTCTCCAGGTGGGTCCGCGCCAATATTTTCATACCCGACGCGCGGGTTGGCTGGATATTTTCAGCCCGCAGAAAAGCGCGGGATCTGATCAACGAGCACAAAATAGATACCATTATCACAACCGGTCCGCCCCACTCCTCTCATTTCATAGGTGCATGGGCGGCAAAAAAAACCGGGGCCGCCTGGATTGCCGACTTTCGTGATCCCTGGACGGACATCCACTATAACAGGGCCCTGCCGCGCAACTATATCACCCGGAAGCTCGATCGCCGGCTTGAAAAAAAGATTCTCACCGGGGCGGATGCCGTGACCGTCACCGCTCCGGGTACGGCGGAGTATCTGAAAAAGCATCACAAACGGCAGTACCATGTCATCACCAACGGGTATGATCCTGATGACTTCGAGGCTGCATTGCCCGAAACCGGCTCTGCGAAAACCTCTTCAAAAACCACAGAATCACATGAGGGACTGGATGAAACGAACCACCCATCCCGCGTCAAACTGGTCATACGCCACGTCGGAAGTGTCACAGAAACCTCCGTCCCCGAAAACCTGCTGAAAGCACTTTCCGGGATGCGGGATCTTCCGGTTGCGGCAGAATTCATCGGGTATACGCATCCGGCCGTAAAGAAGCGGATTGCGTCGTACGGGCTTCAGGATTCGGTGACCATTCATCCGTACCTGCCTCACAAAGAAGCCGTATCATTGATGATTCAGGCGGATGTCAATGTCGTGGTTGTCCATCGTTCGGATGACAGCCGCATCCTTATCCCCGGCAAACTTTTTGATTACCTTAAAGCAGGAAAACCCGTCATGGTTATCGGTCCGCCTGACGGAGACGCCGCATCAATCGTGCAAAAGTGCAGCATTGGCAAGGCGTTTGACTACGACGATGCGGACGGTCCGGCTGATTGGCTCCGGAAACTGCTCAAAGAAAAGCAGCAGGACGAAGTCCCGGCCGGAACAATGCAGGCGGACAAGAGTGCGATTGAAACATACTCCCGCAGGCATACCACACGCCGGCTTGCCGGCATCATCCACCAAATCCAAAAATAATGAGAGTTCACCTGCACTTTTATGATGAATCCCGGTGGCACCTCCATGATGAAACCCGGATAAGAGGCAAGGGAATCAAAGACAACGAACCTGTACCCGGCAAGCAGCTGGCAAGCGATATTCAGAACCTGGATGCAGCATCCCATGCGGCCAAATTTGCCAAAGATCTCAACGGTTCCTGGGCGTGGGTACGGATCATGGACGACAAGGTCATTTTGTGCGTGGACCATCATCGTTCAGTACCTCTTTTTTATGCCACTGACGGGCAGGATGTGTGGGTAAGTGACGAGGCCGGCTGGCTGTATCATCAGTTTGCAGATGCTCTTCCGGACGAGCTGCTGGCTTCGGAATACCTTGTTCTGGGTTACGTCACAGGAGACCAGACCATCACCGGAAAAATCCGGCAGGTGGAAGCCGGTACTGCCACAGAAATTGCGCAGCAAAACGGACACCATACCGGTAAAAGTAAAAAGCACCGGGATGATACAGAGATTCAGGATTCATCAGTGCACTCTTCCGGCGATTCAACCGGGAATTCATCCGGCAAGTCGGAAGGTAATCCTGGAGTGCACATCCGGCAGCACCGATACTTTCGCTATGTCCACCGGTACCGGTCCGCGACAAAAAAGCAGCTTTTACTGGATTTTGATGATATCGTCCTGCAGACACTCAAAAACACGACCGACTATGCCGATGGACGGCCGATAGTCTTGCCGTTAAGCGGCGGTTATGACTCGCGGCTTATTGCAGCGACGCTCAAGCGGATGAAGTATCCCGATGTCCGTTGCTACACTTATGGTCAGCAAAGCAGCAAAGAAATTGGTGTCAGCAAATCCATTGCTGAAAAACTGGATCTGCCCTGGACCTGTGTCACATATACCAAAGAAAAATGGCGGGCGTGGTTCCACAGCGCTGAAAGACGGATGTACTACCGCCAGGCATCCGGACTTGCGGGGATACCCAACATCCAGGAACTGGTTGTAATGGGCGAGCTGAAAGAAAAGGAATGGTTACCCGGCAATGCGGTGATTGTGACAGGGCATCATGGAGGCCTGATGCCGGGAGGCCGGGGAGTTTATGACAGCTACACCTACCGTGAGCATCCGGAAATGAATATGGATACGGTCATTTCCCATGTCATGCACTACCACTATTATTTATGGAACTGGTCTGAGAAACATGATGACCTGTATCCCTTCTTCCGGGATCGTATCACGAACACTCTGGCACCGGAAGAGGATTATCCGGACAGCCCGAGTGCCTGCGAATCATGGGATTTTCACGAAAGGCAGGCAAAATTCATTATCCATGCGGGAAGGTTGTATGAATTCATGGGGTACGACTGGTGGATGCCGTGGACTGACCTGGACTACCTGCGATTCTGGTTACAGGTCCCGCTGGAATTCCGGCACGACAAAAACCTGTACACAGATTATATTTTATCCCTGCCGCCTCATGATATATCGGGTTATTACCCGAAGAGTAAAATTCTGTCAATACGGGATAAAATCAAAAATACGCCTGTTTTCAGCATATCAAAAAAAGGATATCACACGTATATGGCCTGGAAACGCATGAAATCGGTCTATGACGAACATCCGCTTGCATGGTACGGATTCATCAACAAAACCGATTTTAAAGGCCGCTACACCGGCAGAGAGCATATCAACTCATTTCAATCCCTCGAGTTGCTGCGGGTTATTTTTGAAAACGGCTTTCTTTCCGTTGATGACGTTCTGGCCCGGGCCGTATCATCACTGGAGGCGCTTTCCGGGCCGGCAACCGGCCGGAGTGAGATGAACTCCGGCTGAACCAAAACCACCGATAATCATCCGCAAGTTTCAATCCTGAATCATTTTCACCATTTTCCCTCCCTTACTATTTCACCCGATTTGACATGCACCCTCTCGTATCTGTCATCATCCCAACCTACAACGCGGATAAACACATTCAGCGATGCGTCCGGTCGGTACTGGAACAGGATTATCCTTCAGATAAAACCGAAATCATAATCGCAGACAACTGCTCTGACGACAACACCACCGGAAAGGCACAGGAGCTTGCTGATAACATTATCGTCACGAAAGAATGCAAGTACACTGGAAGTCCGTACTCGGCAAGAAACCGGGGGATTGAGGCATCCGGCGGCGAGGTCATCGTTTTGCTGGACTCGGACTGTGTGCCTGAAAAGCAGTGGCTCTCCCGGGGCACAGAAGCCCTGCTGGCACAAAAGGCGGATGTGGTCGGAGGCGGTGTCGTTTTCCGACTGGATGAAACGGCCACCTTCGGGGAGATGTACGATGCCATCATGAACATCCGGATGAAGGCCTCTGTAGAGCAGCATCGCATGGCCAAGACCGTCAATCTTTTCATAAAACGATCCGTGTTTACGGATATCGGCCTGTTTCCTGAGGGATGGCGTTCCGGAGGCGACGTGTTCTGGACGAGATCACTGACTGCGGCCGGCAAGCAACTGGTCTACTGTGATTCTGCCAGAGTGTACAAACCGCCGAGAAAGCTGAAGGGACTTCTGAAAAAACAGTGGCGAGTTGCCACAGCTCAGCCCCGGGTATGGCTCAGGCAGAAGGAATACCTGACCTTGCTGATCCACCTGGCAAAAATCGCCATCCCGCCCCGGACCATCAGGAACAATATCAAGGAGAACGGCAAACCATTCATGACCAGGTACGTTTACCGTCTGTTCCTGCTCTCGCTGATCGTGCGTCCCGTTATGATCCTTGGCAATATTTCCGGTGTTTTTCAATATCTTTTCAGCACGCGTAAACACAATGCATCATAAACCGGATGACCATTTATACATTATTACAACTTTCGGTCGATGCTGCCCTGAAAATGCAGCGCAGTGACGGATCCATGCCGCCCGGACACAACGGACCGTATCATCATGAGGAAACCCCGGTCCGCAATACCGCTCACTGGCTCGTTTCTTTTCTGAAGGTCTATGAGATGACCGGAGATCAGCGGTACCGGAAGGCTGCAGAGCATGCCGCTCACTATCTGCTGAAAAAAGAAAACCGTCCGGGAAACGGCGCCTTTTTGTGCCTTAAAGAACCCGGCGCCCACCCTGCCAACGGACTGATTGGCCAGGCCTGGGTCATCGAAGCACTTGCCGGAGCATCCTCCGCCCTTGCAATGCCGGAGTGTTATGAGGTCGCAGAAAAGCTGTTTCTGCTCCATCGGTGGGATGAAAACAAAGGATACTGGCATAAACTCCGGATGGACGGAAGCGCGGATCCCTTCGACTATACCTTCAATCATCAGTTATGGTTTGCTTCTGCAGCCGGGATGCTGAAAGATACCCCGGAGGCCGTGGACCGGGCCGGCGCCTTTGTCCGCTATATTGAACGGAAAATGCTGCTTTACAAAAACGGCATTATAAAGCATCTGAACCCATTTGTGATAGGGAAAGGAATCGACCTGATCAAGGCACCGGCGAAAGTGCTGTATTTTTACGGGCTTCACCGGAATTATATCTACCGGAAGTCGGTCGGCTATCACGGCTTCAATCTCTACGCTCTGGCCCGTCTGAAACAGTTACTGCCTGACAACCACGGTCCGGAGCCGGAAATGACAGAAAAAATCGCATCACCTCTGTTCCGGGAGCAGTTCATAAACGAACTTGAGGAAAGCAAATACGGGTACCCATACAACCCTGCAGGAATTGAAATTGCCTTTTTTCTGCAGATTTTCTATCCGGACAAGGATGAGGATATACAGTGCTGGCTGGAATCCCAGTTCAAAAAAACCTGGGACGACGAGCATCATGCAATGAATAAAAATGCGTATGACAAGGCAACCAATGCAGCACGAATTTACGAAGCAGCCCGCCTCAGCGATGTTGCCGTTTCGTTATAACAGCGGCATTCATCGGCTTGTGCAATTCACAGCGGCATTGATTCTCATTTCTTGCAGCTATTAACCGTAACTGTGCATGACTGACCGGCACTTCATACAACAAACAAGGTAACCGATGGGAATGGTATTGCGCCAGAGTCTGATGAACACGATGTACTCCTATGCCGGAGCGGTCATTGGTTTCATCAATATCATCTGGCTGTTCCCATATGTACTGGAAGCGGAGCAGTTCGGCCTGACCCGGGTCATGATCTCCATATCCATGATAGGTGCACAGGTGGCAAGTCTTGGAATGGGCAATGTGACCCTTCGCTTCTTTCCCAGGTTCCGGAACCGTGAAAAACGGCATTTCGGGTTCCTTTTTATTGCAGTGGTCATTCCGCTGGCAGGTTTTCTGTTGCTCAGCATCGCCGGCTGGCTTTTCCGGGAACCGGTTGTTTCGTTTTATACCGATGAAAGTGTCCTCTTCGGGGAGTATTACAAGCTGCTCTTCCCGCTTCTGTTGTTCATCCTCTATTTCCACATACTTGAGTGCTACATACGTTCCCTTTTTGATACGGTTGCCGCAACCTTTCTGCAGGACATTCTGCTCAGGCTTCTTCACACCAGCCTGATACTGGTCTACTATTTTGATCTTATCCCGTTTCACACCTTCATGTGGCTTTTTGTTCTGGCGTATGCCGTTCAGACCCTTTTGCTGCTTGCGCATATCGGTATAAAGCGTCATCTGTTCATCATACCGGACTTCAGCGGTTTTACCGGCGACCGCGTCCGCAGCATGGCAGACTATGCTCTTTTTGCCACCATTGGCAGTGTGGCAACCATTGCATTCAGCAACATCGACATGATCATGCTGGGAGGTCTGACAACGCTTGGTGAAACGGCAATTTACGCCGTCAGCTTTTATCTGGCTTCCATGATCAAGATACCGTCAAAAGGCCTGATCAAAATATCCCAGCCCATCATAGCTGAAGCCAACAACAAGAACGATCTGGACACAGTCTCCTCGATTTATTCCAAAAGCTCCATCAACCAGCTTCTTGTGGGCGGGATCATATTTATTCTTGTCTGGATCAATCTGGATCACATCTACCGTTTCCTTCCTGAAGAGTATCACGCAGGCGCATACGTTTTTCTGTTTGTCGGTCTGGCTAAACTTTTCGAAATGACAGCCGGTTTCAATGCCACTATTATCCGGACCTCGCGCTGGTACCGTTTTGATCTGTATGCAACGTTACTGCTGCTGGCTCTGATGATTATTACCAATCTGATTTTCATTCCGATTTTCGGTATCGTCGGAGCTGCCATGGCTACTGCGCTTTCCATTTTGCTGCAAAACAGTGCCGCATTTTTCTATATCAAATACCGGTTCGGTATTCAGCCATTCAGCAAGGCTACACCGGTTGCCCTGCTCGTACTTGCGGCCATTCTCGCAGTCAGTGCCGCAATCCCGGAAGTGCCGGTATGGATTCTGGATCTGCTGATCAGGTCTTCTGTTGCTGCAGGCCTGTTTGTACTTGCAGTGGTTTCGCTTAACATTTCAGATGACCTGCGGCAATTCATCCGGGACACCCTTCGATTGTTCACCGGAAAACGGTAAGTTCCCTCAGCGGGTTTGGGTAAGGAAATCTTTGCGGATTCTTTTATCTTGATGCGTTGAAAGAAGGCCCGGCCTGAAAACAACAATTTTTCTCTTTTACGCTTTAAGCCATTTGCATCCTGATCAATTTTCATGGAAAAAAAGAAGTTCGCAACACATCACGGCATGTCAGACCTCCTGCCCGGGGAAGTAGAAAACTGGCAGGTTCTTGAAAACATCATTCGCGAAACCGCCCGCAGATTTCATTTCCAGGAAATCCGGACTCCTGTTCTTGAACAAACGGAGCTCATTGCGCGGGGTGTCGGTCAGCTTACCGATATCGTCAGCAAAGAGATGTTCGCATTTGACCGGGGTGAAGACCGGTATGTCCTCCGGCCCGAAGGCACCGCACCTGTTGCCAGGGCATATGTGCAGCACCATCTCGCCCAGCGCGGCGGAACCCAGCGGTTGTTTTACATCGGGCCGTTTTTCAGAGCCGAACGGCCGCAGAAGGGCCGTCAGCGCCAGTTTCACCAGTTCGGAGCCGAGCTTATGGGCGCATCCGGCGCCGCCGCCGATGTGGAAATCATTGCCTTCATGAAAAGCATATACGAGCAGACGGGGATTGACAACACCACGCTGAAGATCAACTCTGTAGGAGATCCGGAGTCCCGCAGTGCCTACAAAAAGGCGCTGTATGACTATTTCCAGCCTCTGTCGGACAAACTCAGCGAGATCTCCCGCCGTCGCCTGGAAACCAATCCCATGCGGATTCTGGACTCCAAGGAAGAAGAAGATCAGCCCCTTAAAGCCGATGCTCCGAAAATCACCGACTATCTCAGCAAGGCTTCCCGGGAACACTACGAAGAAGTCAGGAAACTGCTCGAACAGATGGATATCCCTTACGAAACCGATCCTTTCATGGTGCGCGGACTCGACTACTACACGGAAACCGCCTTTGAGCTTGTCAGCCCGGATCTCGGTTCCCAGGATGCGCTTGGAGGAGGCGGCCGGTACGATTTGCTTGTCGAAGAGATCGGAGGACCACCGACACCGGCTGTCGGTTTCGCATGCGGCATCGAACGTCTGATGATTGCCTGTGAAGCGCTGGGAATTGCCCTTTCTGAAACATCCGGTCCTGACGTCTACATTGTCACACGCGGTGAAGAAGCGGCGCGATGGGCTGTGAAAACCATGCCCGGACTTCGCTCGCAGGGACTCTCCTGCACCATGGACTACGCCGGGCGGTCCATCAAGGCTCAAATGAAAGACGCCAACCGGCAGCAGGCGCGTTATGCTATCATCGTCGGTGAACAGGAACTGCAGGATAACCGTTATACGCTCAGAAACATGTCCGAAAGCGAAGAAGTCACACTGTCGCTGGACGACATCAAAAAAACAATTTTGACGTAACAGCGTGGATGCCATGAGAGCCAGGCTCATCATAGGTTTTTTTGTACTGATTGCCGTTTTGATATTTGCAAACTGGCTGGCCGGACGCATTCTTGCATCCCAGGTTGATCACCAGCTCAGACAATTTGCCGAAACAGACGACCGCATTGACTATGACCATAAAAAAATATCAGTCAACCCGGCATTCGGCTCGCTCACAATTGAAAAATTGATTTATGAGAGCGAGAGTGACCACATCCGGGCGGATAAGATCACCGGATCACTTACATACGCAGATATGTGGCGTATTATCCGGAAACGCTCCGAAAATCCGATGGAGAACGTTCGTTCATTCCGCCTTAACGCCCAATCGGTTTCGGTCACTCTTACAGCTGATGCACGCGGTTCAGAAACCCCGGACGGAGAACCGGTCTCCGTATCCTTCCGCTCACTGACCGGAATCTATAACGGACGCCTGGATGAACTTTCAGGAATCGCGGCAGACAACCGTCCGCCCGGGTTCAATCACCGGCTGAACATCTCTGCCGATGACATTTCCGTCACCGGCTTCCCTGAAATAACCGGTGCAGACCTTCCCATTCTTGCCGGATACAAAATCCCGGAAAATATCAGCCACATTTCACTCCAGATCAGATACCGTGCGCAAGAGAAATCAGCATCGCTGAGCGCCTTTCGTATTGAGTCGCCGGAGCTGGTGTTCCGTGCAAATGGTCTTGTCACTTTTGGTGAAACCGGCTGGCCGGATGAACCGGAGTCCTGGTCATTGGATTACGATTTATCTGCCAGTACGCATGAGCTGGCACGCCTGCCCATATCACCGCGTTTAGGAGGCTTTTCGATGGATACGATGTCGGTAAGCAGTTCGGTTACGTTTGACAAATCAGATGCCGGCAGACATCCGCTCACACTTCCGGGTAAAAACAGATTGCATCTCGGCAATATTTCCTGGTATCCGCCTGATCATATCACTGAGCAGTACGGTATGATGTTCAACATGTTCGGCATACCTGAAAGCCGGCTGCCTGTGAGGGCGCTTGATGCCACGTGGGAGCTCGGAGAGGATACTCTGCGAATAGAGGAAGCCACGTTTTACACCGAGCCTTTCGATGCGCTGCTCAGCACCATTGTCGCCCTGCCCGCTGATCGTGACCCCGATATCGTTGAGGGCTCGATCCGCTTTGTCAGAACCAGTGCCGACTTCAATGACTTCATTGACGGATTTGAAGGCTTGTTTCAAATAGATCTTCCGCGGAAAGACGGGCGCATTCATCTCGACTTTTCGGGCGATCCGGCCTCACCTGAACTGAACGTCGATCTGCCGTAAGCAGATGTATCGCTGTCAGGCCGGTTCTTCCTGAGTTTCTGCTTTATCATGGTGTGCATAGAAGGATTTCAGTCCTTTATCCCCCATGTAGCGTTTCAGTATCTTGGGATCCGTTTTTGTCAGATCAACAAGTATCAGTCCGTCGAGCACATCGCTGAAGTCAGGATCCACATTAAAGCCGAGCAGCTTTCCACCCAGTTTGAGATACTGTTTCAGCAGGATCGGAACCCCTTTTTCGTCATTTTCAAACTCGGATATCATTTCCGACACGTCCTCAATACTCCGGATCATCGTGCGGTTCTTGGTATCCATCCCCTTCATTCTCCGTCCGCGATAGGGAGTCTTGGGTTTAACTTTCCGGGCCATGTCCGGCAGATAGTTGTGCAGTTTAAGAAAAGATACCATCAGATGACGTGACATGGAATGGTACTCGCTGCTTATGCTGACGGGTCCGAAAAGGACGCGATACTTGGGATATTTGACCACATATTCTCCTATTCCCTTCCAAAGCAGCATCAGCGGCGCAAAACTGCGCTGATACTCGGGGCGCACAAAAGATCTGCCCATTTCAAGTGCCGGACTGATCTCGTCAAAAAGGCTGCTCTTTATATTGAACAGCGTGGTGGTATACAGGCCCTTTTTCCCGAAACGCTTGATGATATTATCGGTGCGGCCAAGTCGGTAGGCACCGACAATTTCCTTTTTCTCCTTATTCCAGACAAACAGGTGCACGTAATACTCATCAAATTTGTCAAGGTCGATGGATTTTCCGGTACCTTCGTGCGTGCCACGGAAAGTCACTTCCCGCAGGCGCCCGATTTCCTGAAGTACTTTCGGAGCCTGCCTCTTTACGGCATGATAGACCTGAAATTCATTGCTCTCCAGAAGCATTTGCGATCCGGGAAGAGAATAAATCTCCTGCTCTACCTCTTCCTCCGGAACAGCTTCAATAACCGGCTCCATTTTTTCTTTGGATACGCTGAGCGATACGGATGAGCTTTCCGCCTCCTCATCACTGCTGCGGTTCTGCAGCATGAAGGTCCGCTGACGCAGATAATTTACCAGCTCCGAATCATCATCAAACGACTTGAGTTTACTGTAGCCGATTGTTTTCCCGATGCAGATTTCAATATCCTTGTCTTTCTTGTTGAGCAGCTCTCTGGGCAGCATGGCGGTACGCAATCTGGAATGGATCAGGCCAAGTGCGTGAAACAGCGGGCCGTTAAACCCGTCAAAATAGACCGGAAGTACCGGTGATTCGGTTTTGCGTATGATTCCGGCAAGTGATTCGGTCCATTCAGATTCGACAATTTTGCGTTTACCCATCGAAAAGTGGGCTACTTCACCGGCAGGAAACATTCCCAGCATATGATCATCCCGCAGCCACTGTATGGACTTCTTCATGGTTGCCAGGTTGGCTCTTACAGATTCCCTGCCGCCAAAGGGATCGACAAAAAAGAACACTTCCCGCAGTTCGGGAATGCGTTCCAGCATGTAATTGGCAAAAATTTTCGAGTCATCGCGGACGGATCGCAGCAGGGAGGCAAGAATAATACCTTCAATTCCTCCGAACGGATGATTTGCAACAACAACGACTCGTCCCTCTTTCGGGATGCGCTCCATATCTCTTTTGGAGATATGATAATTCACATTCATTCTCTCCAGCAGCTTGTCATAAAAACCCTGGTCGGTTTCGTAGTTGCGTGCATCGTTGTACAAATTATTCAGTCCTTTGAAAGAAAGGAGTCCTTCCAGCGGTTTTCTGCCCAGGCGCAGCAGGTTCCGGCGCACGGCACCTTCCACTTCAAAATCCAGATTGAATATCTTTACTGTCTTGTTCTGGTTGCCCATAAAACCAAATGTATTATTACCTCAACATAAATATTGACTGTAAACCCGGAATCAATGTGCCGGACAATATAAGAAGAATCCGGTGAGTGTAAACGGCCGAGTTGCAAACCGGCCGCACAAGCGATAATTTTAGCTGATTGATATTCGTTGCGAAAATGTTTCTGTTTTTAAAATAGAAAACGAACGCGAATCATGATAAATTTTCTTCTCTGGGCAGATGGCCAGATTGTGTGAATATCGTATACGAAACCGTTACAAAATATGCCGGATACAGAATTTCAGGATCAAACCAAAACACGCGAAAAAACCAGGGAAAAAATCACAGAACCGCCTATGTACAAGGTGATTCTGCTGAATGATGATTATACCACATTTGATTTTGTGGTCAGTGTGCTGACCGGCATTTTCGGCAAATCCGTGCCTGAAGCGGTTGCCATCACCAATGATGTCCACCGGAAGGGATCGGGAGTATGCGGCATTTACACCCGCGATATTGCAGAAACCAAAGTGGATATGGTAGCAAGAAGCAGCAAAGAGGCTGGGTTTCCGCTGCGATGTACAATGGAAGAAACCTGACGCGGCACCGGCAGCGCCTGTTTGTCCGGCTGCCGGCAAAACACCTCCCTCAGTATATTCATACCAAACAACATATTCAGAGTCACAAATCCACATGATCAGCAAAACACTCGACCAGGTTCTCAGAAACTCCTACTTGATGGCGAGCCATTTCAACCATGAAATGGTGACCCTGGAACACTTGCTGCATTCCATTGCAAACGATGAGCCGGGAAGCCGCATTCTCCGTCGCAGCGGCACGGATATTGCCATGCTGCTTTCGGATCTGGACGATTTTTACCATCACATGCCCCGGCGTCAGAATGAGTCACTCGAGCCAGTCCACACTATCGGGTTCCGGAGGACGCTGCAACGGGCACTCATGCACAGCCGGGCTGCAGAACAGGAAGAGACCAGTGTTGGTGACATACTGATCTCCATGTTTGCCGAAAAGGAGAGCCATGCCGTTTTCTATCTTGAGAAACAGGGAGTAAGCCGGCTGGATATTCTGAACTACGTCTCCCATCGTATTTCCAAGCCCGGTTTTGAAGATCCTGATGAGGAATTGTCAGAGGAAGGAGATAACGGACAGGGCGGATATGACGAGGAGAGCGGCGAGGCGTTCTTTGAAGAGATGGATGAGGGCCCGGATGGTGAGGAGGGTCCGGACGGGGCTGACAGCGTTGATGGTCATTTGGGGCGTGATGGTGCTGAAAGGGATGATGGTGCTGAAGGGGGGCATGGTGCTTCTTTTCCGGGTGCAGACGGCCAGCCGTCTCCCGGAGACCCGCAAACCGGCCGGAAGCGGCCCGGTCAGGCCGGAAAAAAGAAGACGGACCTGCTTGAACTGTACACGGAGGAGTGGACAGCCAAAGCCCGCGAAGGACATTTTGACAGGGTAATCGGACGTGAGCTGGAAATTGAGCGAAGCATAGAAATCCTTTGCCGGCGTCAGAAGAACAATCCGATTTACGTGGGTGATCCCGGAGTGGGTAAAACAGCGATTACCCAGGGGCTGGCTCAAAAGATTGTGCAGCAGGAAGTGCCGGAGCGGATTCAGGATTTCCGGATTTACGCCCTGGATCTCGGGGCGCTGCTGGCCGGCACCAAATTCCGCGGTGATTTCGAGGCGCGGCTGAAAGGGGTGCTGAAATCGCTGCAGCAAAAGAAAAACGTCATCCTGTTCATCGATGAAATTCACAATATCATCGGTGCCGGAGCTGCCGGATCGAGTACCCTGGATGCCTCAAACATGCTGAAACCCCTGCTCGCCGACGGTGCCATCCGCTGCATCGGTGCGACAACATTCGAAGAGTATAAGAACCATTTTGAAAAAGACCGGGCTCTGTCACGGCGATTCCAGAAAATTGAGATCAATGAACCGGATATACCGACTACGGTAAACATTCTCAAGGGGCTGAAGAATGTTTACGAAGAGTACCACGGGCTCAAGATCCCGACCGGAGCACTTGAGGCGGCCACGCGGCTTTCATCCAAATATCTCACAGAAAGGCGGCTTCCAGACAAGGCTATTGACGTTATAGACGAAGCCTGTTCCCAGGTCTCGCTCCAGCCGGGTGAACGCAAACAGCTTTCGGTTCGTGATGTTGAGAAACTCATATCAAAAATGGCCCGCGTGCCGGTACAGCAAGTCGGCGGTGAAGAAAAAGAGAGCCTGAGGGACCTGGAAAGCAAACTGAACCAGAATGTTTTTGGCCAGGAGAAGGCTGTCACCTCACTTGTTACCGCGGTGAAACGAAGCCGGGCAGGACTCGGCAACGATTCAAGACCGGTTGGTACTTTTCTGTTCTCGGGTCCCACCGGAGTCGGAAAAACCGAACTATGCCGGCAGGCTGCCGATCACCTCGGCCTGCCCCTCATCCGGTTTGACATGAGTGAATACATGGAGAAGCATACCGTTTCCAGACTGATCGGCGCCCCGGCCGGCTATGTCGGTTTTGAGCAGGGCGGCCTGCTTACCGATGCCATCCGCCGTCAGCCAAACTCGGTGCTGCTGCTTGATGAGATCGAGAAGGCGCATCCCGATATTTTCAACATCCTGCTGCAGATCATGGACTATGCCACGGCGACTGACAACACGGGAAGAAAGGCTGATTTCCGGAACGTACTGATGATCATGACTTCCAATGTCGGATCACGCGAGCTTGCCAGTCCCCCTATCGGATTTTCCGGAAAAGAAGCAAAACCCGGCGGCGATCCCAAAAAAGCCATCGAAAAGCACTTCAGTCCGGAATTCCGGAACCGTCTCGACGGCATTGTCATCTTCAATCATCTGGACAAGAATGTCATAGAAAGTATTGTGTACAAGTTCATCAAGGAACTTGAGGAGCAGCTACGCCATAAAAAAGTCAGAATTCGCCTCACAGAGAAGGCTGTGCACTGGCTGGCGGAAAAAGGGTACGACCCCTCCTACGGAGCCCGGCCGATGAGCCGCGTCATCCAGGAAAACATTAAGAACAAGCTGGTCGATGAGCTGCTGTTCGGAAAGCTTCAGCATGGAGGTACGGTTACCTTGTCTGCCGGCAAACAGGGACTTACCTTCCGCTTCAGTGATTGAATGGATTAAAAAAGCCATGAACCTGTGAGGCCCATGGCTTTTGAGATCATCAGACTATCTGAATCTGATTAAGTCGTTGAACGACATCAGCGCTTGATGGGATAATCAGGAGGATCCGGCAAGCTGAAGTCATGCTCTTCAAGCAGTTCAAGCAGATGCTCCACACCGGCATTGAGCTGTTCGTCAATTCCCCCATACTCTTTTGCGGGATCGTTATCAACGTACATATCCGGCTCCACACCAACGCCTTCGATAATCCACTCCTCCCCGTCGGTGTCGTATGATGCAAACTCCGGCCTGTTCAGATATCCCCCATCCACAAAGGGAAGTGTCTGGCGAATACCGACCACGCCACCCCATGTCCGGGTACCGATAAGCTTGCCCAGCTCATGCTTGCGGAACCGGTACGGGAACAGGTCGCCGTCGGATGCCGAGAACTGATCGATCAGGGTCACCATGGGACCGAGCATCATCGCACTCGGATCGGGACGACGCACGGCATTGCGTGGCTTGTCGACCATGGCCAGTTCACGCCGCAGCCGCTCGATGATCATCGGCGAAACATTGCCGCCGCCGTTGCCGCGCACATCGATAATCAATGCTTCCTTCTTGAGCTGCGGATAAAAATGCTTGATAAACTCGTTGAGTCCGCCCGGACCCATGTCCGGAATGTGGATGTAGCCGACGCGGCCATCGGATGCCTCATTTACCTTTCTGATGTTCTCCTGAACCCAGTTGTAGTAGTAGAGGTCCAGCTCGTCGGAAACAGGCTTGATGACGACATCCCGCGCGCCTGACAGCCCGGGCTCGTCATTGATGCTCAAAATGACAGGCTTTTCGGCTTTGTCGATCAATGACTTGTAGATATTGGTCATTTCAGCTGTGGAATTACCGTCGACACGGACGATATACTGTCCTTCCGAAATATCCACCCCGACTTCCGTAAGCGGCGACCGTCGGGAATCCTCCCAGTTTTCTCCTCTGAGTATACGGTCGATCCGATAAAACCCGGTTTCATCATCACGGTCGAGCTCGGCGCCGAGTCTGCCCATCGGTGTGCGGTCAGCTTCCCTGCGGTCACCGTCACCGACATAGGCATGGCCAACATTGAGTTCACCGATCATTTCGCCGATGACATAGGTCAGGTCATTGCGATGGGCCACATGATCGACAAGCGGACGATATGTCTCCCGAATAGCTTCCCAGTCGACTCCGTGCAAATTGGGAGCGTAGAGGAAATCGCGCATCTGCCGCCAGCTTTCGTTGAAGATCTGCACCCATTCTTCGGTGCGGTCCAGACGAACTTTCACATCGGACAGATCAACCTTGGGATCCAGCTCGGCTTCCTGGGAGGGCAGATCAACAACAGCATAATCATCGCCCTGTACAAGAAGCATTTTTTTGCCATCGGCAGTGATGCGATAGCCGTTGAAAGCACCTACGGTCTGCTCCTCTTTGGCTTCGAGGTCATAAAACAGGAGCATGGTCTGCTGGTCTCTCATTCCGTTGCGCTGATAATAGATCCGGTTGCCGACAGACTGCAGATTGCCGTAGCTGGACGGCTGAACAGGCAGATCGACAATCCGGTTACCGATGCCCTCGGTATCAACCGGGATAGACTCTGAAGGATCGAAACCGTTATCATCCTCCTCTTCGTTGTTGTTCAACGAAACTTCGTCGTTTTCGGGCTTGAAAGGTGAGGACTCATCCGCCTGCAGCGTCACGAAATAAATCCGCTGCATGTCAGCGTAGGCATGATTCCATTCGGTCTGACTGTAAATCGGGTTGAAATCCCTGTTGGAAACAAAGTAAAGGTATTTGCCGTCGCGGCTGAACTCGGGATTTCCGGCTGAGTACCATCCCTTCGTGACCTCATAGTGCTCATCATCCTCAACGGAATACAGCCAGACCCGGCTCATGGTCCGGACTTCAGGAAGCGTGTAGGCAATCCAGCGGCTGTCCGGCGACCATGTGTACTGCGAAAACTCCCAGGCTTCGGCCTCACGGACAACAGTCACCTCGCCCGTTTCCACATCGACCATGTTGAGCCGGAGTTTTTTATCGGCCCAGAGCAGTTTCCGGCTGTCGGGTGACCAAACCATCCGGTACTTGTATGTATCGGCATCCGTGGTGATCTGCTGCTTCTCACCCGATCCGTCCTGAGGCTTGACGTATATTTCATCTTCTCCGGTTTTATCTGAAATAAACGCCACATATTCACCATCCGGCGACCAGACCGGGTTGCGGTCATGCACACCTGATGATTGTGTGAGGTTACGGGTAATTCCGCTCTGCGCAGGCACGGTGAAAATATCCCCCCGTGCGCCGAAAAGAACTCTGCTGCCATCCGGAGCGACATCATAGGAGTGAATAAACTCACTGGCATCCACAAGTCCGCCGCGCCCGGTTATGCGATCATCTTTAACCCGGATGGGTACGCGGTTTTTTTCTTCGGTTGACAGATTGAACCGGTAAATATACCCGCCGTTTTCAAATACGATATGCCGTTTCCCGATAGAGGGAAATTTGATGTCAAACTCGGTGAAATCGGTAAGTTTGCGGGTCTCATCCGATTCCAGGTCATGGACATAGAGGTTCATACGGCCGCTTTCTTCCCTGTCGGAAATGAAGTAGATCATGTCACCATGCCACATGGGGATGATGTCCTGCCCCTCGCTGTCGGTAACCTGAATGGTCTCTTTGGTATCAAAGTCGTACACCCAGATATCGTCGGCCTGGCCACCGCGATATCGTTTCCAGGTGCGGAACTCACGAAATACCCGGTTGTATGCCAGTTTTGAGCCGTCGGGGGAGTATGAGGCAAACCCGCCGCGCGGCAGCGGAAGCTGCTGTGCGAGGTCTCCGTCGGGATCGGTCAGATACAGATGTCCCTTGAAGGAATTGAACTCGCGCTTGCGGGACCGGAACAGGACCTGCTCACCGTCCGGTGTCCAGTCCATAACGATGTTGTTCGGGCCCATCCGGTCGGCCACGTCATCACGGTCCAGTGTCGGCGTGTAGGTTTTGCGCTGCGGTTCTCCTCCACCGGAAGGGATGACATAGACTTCGGTGTTGCCGTCATACTGTCCGGTAAAAGCGATGCGGGTGCCGTCAGGAGAATAGCGCGGAAAAATTTCGTAGCCTTCGTGGCTGGTCAGGCGGCGTGCATTTCCTCCGTGAACCGAAACGGTGTAGAGATTTCCGGCATAGGAGAATACGATTTGATTTTCGTGAATGGTGGGAAATCTCAGCAACCGGGTGTCCTCGTCTGATGCCATCGCAGATGAGTGGAACAATCCCGAGAGCAGCAGCAGTGCTGCAAACATCGCCGGCAGGAAAGAACGGCGAAACAAGTGCGGCTCCAAATTAGTGTTAGTCATAGTATGTATCATGTGTTTAACTCCGGATTCATTTAATCAGAATGAACTCACACAGAAGGATTTGTACCTGCCCCTTTGTGTGAAGATGAATAAGCATGATGACATTCCGGCATCTGTCCCTGACTGAAGGTTATGATGTTTTGACATTATCAGAAATACTTTGTTATCCTCAGATCAGACCCAAAACAACCGACCCGGTTTCGTATATTGGTAGTTGCGTTTTTTGGCTGAAATGCAGTCTGCTTAACCCATTCCGATTCTTTTGCATTGGAGCCGGAAATTTAGCAAACCTCCCGATGTGGCACAAATCGGGACTGGTTTTTCCGCCTTTATTTGATTCCCCGCTTTTTTAAACAATATTTCCCATGAATAATTCAGGATTTGGTATTCTTTTCGATATGGACGGTGTGATTGCGGACAGCAATCCTGTGCACAGGCAGGCTATTCATACATTTTGTCAAAACCACGGAAAAGAGCTGACCGATGCGTTTTTCCGGCAGCATATCTCGGGCAGAACCAACAAGGAGTGGATACCGAAAATGTTTACCGGCATCAGCAAGGAAGAAGCTCAAATACTGGCGGATGAGAAAGAGCGCCTGTTCCGATCCATGTTCTCTCCTGAAGAGCATTTACTGCCGGGACTGCTTGCATTTATTGATGAGATCAGCCGCGCGGAGATTCCTGTGGCCGTTGCCACTTCCGCCCCCGCTGAAAATGCCGATTTTATCCTTTCACGAGCCGGAATCGCAGGATATTTCAATGCTGTACTGAACTCATCGCATGTCAGTAAAGGCAAGCCTGACCCCGATATCTATCTGAAATCTGCCGAAGTGATAGGGGTGCCGCCTTCCGGGTGCGTTGTAATAGAAGATTCCCTGCCCGGTATTGAGGCCGGAAAGCGTGCCGGTGCAAGCGTCATCGGTGTCACAACAACCCACAGGCGCGATGAGCTTTTAGCCTGTGACAAGGTCATCGACGATTTTCAGGATCTGAACCTGAAGATAATCGATGACCTTGTCAAAAGTGGCAAATCACAGAGCAGGAACCAGGATGCGGTTTAATTTCCCCGGAGTTAATCCCCGGGCCTGCACGTTTTTTCAACAGGCCTAAAGCTGTTCGATGACCTCTCCGCAATCGGTATTTTCCACGCCGTGGTAGGGATTGCCAACCTCTTCGGAAGTATGCAGCCAGATCATGTCTTCATCAAGATCTTCACATGCAAAGACGAATATATCACTGCCTCCGCTGCCAAACTCCTCGATCAGCGCCTTAAGGTCGGATGATACTTCGGCCAGTGCCTGGCGCTGCTCTTCAATGCTCTCGGCATCAACAAGGTCACCCACCGTTCCGTGCATGGTTTGCTGGTAACTCTGCCATGTCGGGAGATCATCTTCATGAAATATTTCATTGGGTGTTGTGGCAAGAGTGGTTTCAAGGCGTTCCGCCCAGGCGGCTGCCAGATCGTCCCTGTCATGAACAAGACCGTCTTTGGTGTTCATGTACTCTTCAACTATCTGCGCCATTCGCTGATCTACTTCAGCTTCATCCTGGGCAAATACTGTTGTGTTCATAACCATCAGGCCTGCAAATAATAATATTGCACTCGCTTTTTTTATCATGTTCACCTCTTTTGTGATTTGTTTCGGTGAAAAACATTACGCCGTAACTGTAAAATGGGCATAATTCATCGAAAAGAAAAGTTGTTTCGGGAAAGGTGTATTTTCTTATCATCCGTAAGACACCAGACCAATAATGCAAAATACCGCTATGCTGTCCTTTTCCATCATATCAACCCTGCGTCGCTTTTCCTCATCTGTAACGATTGATTACTCATCAGCGCATACAGTCAGTTGCACATTTGTGCTGTTTCTGGCCTCTCTGCTGCTCCTGGCTGCCTGTGAAAGACACACCCACGATGTTATCATCACAAACGGCATCATTTACGACGGGTCCGGCAACAGCAGCGCTGAAGGCGGTCTGGCCATTCTGAACGGCCGAATCACCCACACCGGTAATCTCCCCGATGATATCTCAGCCCCCGAAGTCATTGATGCCGGGGGCATGGCCGTGGCTCCCGGATTCATAAATATGCTCAGCTGGGCAGATGAACCGCTGATCGAGGACGGGCGCTCCATGAGCAACATCAAGCAGGGTGTGACCCTGGAAGTCATGGGAGAAGGATGGTCTATGGGACCATTAACCGACCGTATGGCACTCATCAGAGAGCAGGATCAGAGTTACATCACGTATGATGTGACCTGGCGGACACTCGGGGAGTTTCTTGAGCATCTTGAAGACCGCGGTGTTTCTCCGAATATAGCTTCGTTTGTTGGTGCCACTACAGTCAGAATTCACGAACTTGGCCGGGACGACCGGACACCCACCCCCGACCAGCTTCAGAGAATGCAGAACCTGGTGCGCGAGGCCATGCAGGAAGGGGCCATGGGCCTGAGCACAGCGCTGATCTATGCTCCGGCATGGTATGCCGACACTGAAGAACTTATTGCCCTTTCCGAAGCAGCCGCTGAATACGGAGGTATTTATGCTACCCATTTGCGCAGTGAAGGGGACCGCTTCATTGAGGCCGTTTCCGAAATGCTTCAGATTGCAGAAGAAGCGGAAATTGATGCACATATTCACCACCTCAAGGCCGCAGGCAAGAATAACTGGCACAAAATTGACGAGGTTATTGATATGGTGGAGCAGGCCCGTGAGGAGCGGATGAACATTACATCCAACATGTACATGTATACCGCTGCGGCGACCCGCCTTTCGGCAATTATTCCCCCATGGGCGCGCGAAGGGGAAAGAGAATCGATGATCGAACGCTTTCAGAATCCCACCATGCGATCCGATATTATCGCTGAAATGGAGTCTGAAGATACCGATTGGGAGAATTTCCTTCAGATGGTGGAGTCGCCGGATGACATACTGCTTACCGGATTCCGCTCTGATGACCTGCAGCGCTATGTCGGCTGGACCCTTGCTGAGGTGGCGCGCTCACGCAGTACCGATCCCGCTGAAACCGTGCTTGACCTGATAACCGAAGATGATTACACCGTTAATGCCGTCTATTTTCTGATGTCTGAGGAGAATCTGGAGAAGCAGGTTCAGCTCCCCTGGATGACGTTTGGTTCGGACGGGGGCTCATTTGCAGCCGAAGGTGTCTTTCTCGACCGCAGCCCTCATCCGAGAGCCTATGGAAATTTTGCCAGACTGCTGGGCGAATATGTCCGTGAAAGAGAACTTGTCTCACTCGAGGATGCCATCCACCGTCTGACGCTCAAGCCCGCTGAAATTCTCGGTATTGATGACCGGCGCGGTCGCCTTGATGAAGATTATAAGGCCGATATAGTAATTTTTGATCCGGAACAGATTCAGGACCATGCCACTTATGAAAATCCGCATCAATATGCTGAAGGTGTGGCATTTGTGCTGGTCAATGGCACGCCGGTGGTGAAGGATGGCGAGCACACCGGAGCAAAGCCGGGCCGGGTTGTGCGCGGACCGGGATGGGAGCCCTGATTGCCGCTGCCGTTTTTCCGGTGCTGATACAAAAAGCGGCAACACACGGAAGCCCGGAAACCGGCTTGACGTACGAAATTGCTATCCGGAGACCTGATTCAGATATGCCTTCAGATAACCATAATCGGGCGTCAGCTTCTTTTTGTGGACGATGACCGCCCCTTTCAGTTCCGGCGGAAGGTTCAGATCGGCAAAAGAGTCATCATAATCAGCGGCCGCAAGATGCGGAATCCATGGAGACAGCAGACTGCTGAACTGTTCGGAGGCTTCCCGGGGCAGTTCACTCGGCAGGATGTCAACAGCCATGACGGTTACGCCCGGTCCGTCAAAGCCCATGTTATGAGAATCGGTTTCCGGGTCATAAACAAAAACAGGATCCTCGATCTCCGTGGCTTTGACAGTGCATTCCACCGAACCATCCGGATCACAGGTAATATCGCCAATCACATTCAGATGCTGATTTTTTTCTCTAAGCCATTTTTTGGTTACCAGACGAGGGTAGCGCTCATCCCAATAAATACCGTTTACCAGCACATTTATATTGGGAAGGAACTCCTCAAAACGGGATTCATAATGATCCGGAAAGGCGATGTAATCCTGTAACGAGAACTTCTTGCCCTTTTTATGGACCATGTAATCGGCCGGAATCAGATTCACCTTGTAAATGGCACCGGGGTCAAGCCGGGACCGGTCAAGATCCCTCAGTTCGCCCGGAGCCAGCTCTGTGACGGGAAGCAGATCCAGTATTTCAAGCGCACCCTGAGCCACGTTTCCGTCACCGGTTACGGCGAATATGAGCGGACCTGCCCCTTCTCCGGGTCCGGATGAGGCAATGGCTTCTCCGGACCGCCGGATGTCCTCTTTGGCAGCTTCAAGCGAGTCATAACGGGAAGCCTGTTTTATTGTTGAAAACGGTGTAGCCTTTCCCAGTTTCTCATATCGCTGCCCGGTCGACCATAATGTATTGATCATACCGGCGATCCCGGCATACCGGCCGAAAAAGATCAGGCGATTCCCGTTCTGATCCAGAATGCGCTCATAGTCGATCAGTGTCGCCCCGGATTCCATGATATCCCTGAGCATTGCCATATTCTGTCGTTGTCCTTTGATGACATGGGAAAAGTACACACAGACCATTCCGGGCCGGAATGATCCGACCGGCATCTCCTTGACGCCCAGCACAATGTCACAAAAAGAAACATCATCAACTATCCCTGCACCGGCATCTTCAAACTCGGCATGAGTGAAAATCCGCTTTTGTGATCTTTCCACATAAACGGGTATGCCGTGTTCATTGACAAGTTTCCGGACATCCGAAGGAACCAGCGGCGTGCGTCGCTCCGGAGCATATTTGTCTTCATGGCGAATGCCCAGCGAATTCATGTGCTTAGTGTTTGGATTTATGTGATCAGATGTAATGCCCGACACGTAACTAATCAGGTGTCTGTGTGCCCGGCAACCGATCGGATCACGGGCATGTTACATCTGTTTAAAAATTTAGATACAAGCGGTCTCACCCATCATTCCCAATAAAACGCTACAGGGCAACCTGCATTTGAACCGTCAGCAAGTTACCGGGATCGTGCTGAGATCGTCTGTCATTACGGATTTCATAATTGACGCTAACACGATTGTGTCCCTGAAAGTAGTAATTCAGCCCGGCAGTGATACTGGTGAAGCCGGCATCCGAGAAATCCGCATCAGAATTGGGATGAAGCATTTCGAACCGGGCGATGGCCTGCAGTTCATCCGTAAGGTCGTAACCGGCCAGCAGATATCCCCCGAAATGATCGCGATCACTTGTACCCACGCGCTGATCCTTCCGGAAAATGTACTCTCCCCGCAACAGCAATTCATCTGCGCGATAGGTGGCATCCACCCCGAGACGGAACCGGTCGCGCTCAACATTTCCAACAGGATACTGTCCGATGTGGAACGACAAGCCAAGATTAAGCTCCGAAGAAGCCTGATAGCCGAATCGTCCCAACAGATCCTTGGGATCGATCTGCTCCGGATTATTGGCACCGGTTCCGTTTACCAGTGCAATGGCATATGTGACATTTTCGTGCGAACCAAAGGCCTGAATACCGATATCGCGGAACATGGCATGCACATTCAGCCTTTGGATAGTTTCTGTGCGCTCAATCGCCGGATTACGGAAAATGGGTTCCGGACCTTCCAGTCCGAACGGGACCAGGAACTGGCCGGTGCGAACAGTAAGCATGGGATGCAGATCAAGGTCAACAAAGCCGTTGACAAGCCTTGGAGTCCTGTCCGGTGGCTCAACAGCCCCGGCAACAATATTTACGGAGATCATATCAGTCAGACTGCCGGTAAGCCCGACCCGGGCACGATGAATGGAAAAAGCGGCAGGGTCATCAGAGTCGTGTTCCCAGCTGAAGTGCTGCTGCATGAACCCGGTTACCTGATAGGACGGATACTCCCCGTCCTGTGCTGATGCTGCAGAAGCGAAAGACAGCAGCATAATGAAAGGCAGAAAAAGCAAAACGGAATATTTCATAACTCCTCCGGTGAATTAATGATTTTTTTAAAAAAGAATAAAAGCATCCCGACTGATGACTATGTAAAATTGTAATGTTTGCTGAAAAATGATCGCGGCAACGACAGTTTGTGAACAGCCAATCTGTATCATTGCCAATCAACATTGCCGATTAGGTTTTTAAATATCATTTCAATCGCTACTTTTGGAAAGTATAACAAATTCTGAATAAATCATTGCTTGAATAAGATGGAAGAGTCCGGTCATAATATTATTCGCTGGGTAGTTTCAAAACTCCCCGAACAATTACAGGTCACTCATATTGAAACGCTGGCAGGCATCATACTGCTGGCTCTGATTGTTCTGTTCCTTCATCTGATTGTGAGACGATGGCTGATACGGCTGCTCAACAAACTTGGTGAGAAGGCCAATCATCCGTGGTATGATGCTTTGCTTAAAAACCGCGTTCCTCAGCGCGGGCTGTTCATCTTGCCGCTGCTCATTTTCTACATTGGTTTTGACTGGGTATCTGACCTGCCGGAGGAGTGGCTCGATTTTTTCACAAGGATCATAAACTCTATGATGGTACTCGTCTTTGCTCGGACCATCGATGCTTTTTTATCAACTGTTCACAGCATTCACATAACACAGCCCGGATCCAATCGCCGTCCCATAAAAAGCTATATACAGCTTGGTAAAGTTCTGGTCTATCTTGTTGCTGCCATTTTAATTATTGCTCAGCTCGCCGGGCTTTCACCCTGGTTCTTCCTAAGCGGTATTGGTGCCATCACCGCTATACTGATGCTGATTTTTCGCGATACACTGCTTTCACTTGTAGCCAGTGTCCAGCTTACCAACAACGATCTCATCCGTGTCGGAGACTGGATCGAAATGGAACAATTCGGTGCAGACGGAAATGTAATTGATATTGCACTCAATAACGTGCGTGTCCAGAACTGGGACAAGACCTTTGCGGTTATTCCGACTCATAAATTCCTGGAGCATAGTTTCAGAAACTGGCGGGGCATGCAGGAAAGCGGCGGGCGGAGAATGATGCGTTCTCTTCTTATCGATATTGAGAGCGTGAGGTTTCTTACACTCTCCGAAGTAGAGCGTCTGAAAGAATCTTATCTTCTGAAAGACTATATCGAAAAAAAGCTGGACGAAGTCGGCAGATATAACCAGAAATTCCTGACCAAGCCGGGTATTGTCACCAACGGCAGATGGCTAACAAATGTCGGCACTTTTCGGGCATATGCTTTTGAATATCTGAAGCATCACCCCCGGACAAACAAAGAACTGTTCACACTTGTCCGGCAGCTGGAGCCAACAGCCCAGGGATTGCCGATACAGCTCTACGCCTTTGCAGACAGCACGCAATGGGCAAATTATGAGCACATTCAGGCCGATATTTTTGATCATATGCTGGCCATTCTGCCGGAATTCGGATTGCGGCACTATCAGCAGCCATCCGGAAAAAACATTGACCGTTTCATCAATTCAACGGGGATGCGGCGGGAGTGATCTTGTTGAGTCGTTCGGTTGCATGCGGGTATGAGACGGGCAAATGTGTCTAGCCACTCAGGTGGTCTTCCGATAGCCAGATCAGTTATTATCAAACCGGTACAAGCCATGGCTTCGTGCAGACCGCACAGCCCGGTCATATTCTGATCTGTAAATACCCCGGCTGATTTCGGCATACTTGTCCGGTTTCCGCAGCACCATTCCGTCGGGACGATACTGATCCATGATATTCACCCAGGTATCTTTGGATATTTCATTGGAAAGGAACCGGAATATCTCATCTGAGCCGGCGGTCTGCTCAGGCATAACAAGATGGCGGATGAGCAGTCCGCGAAGCGCAATGCCTTTTTCACTGAAACGGAGCGGCCCGACCTGCCTGTGCATCTCACGGACCGCTTCCCTGGCAACGTCCGGATAGTCTTCGGCTGCCATGAATCTGCGGGCATTTTCCCTGTCCCAGAATTTGAAATCAGGCATGTAAATATCAATGATGCCATCCATCAGTTCAAGGGAGTGCATGGAGTCATAGGCGCTGGTATTATACACCAAAGGTACGCGAAGCCCCTTTTCCACGGCGATCGGAATGGCTTCCATCAGCTGCGGCACGACATGTTCAGGCGTCACAAAGTTGATGTTGTGACACCCCGAGTTCTGGAGGTCAATCATGAGACCGGCCAGCTGACCGGCATCCAGTTCCGTCCCCTGCCCCTGCCAGGAGAGTTCATGATTCTGGCAAAAAACGCACTTAAGATTGCAGAACGAGAAGAATATGGTTCCGGATCCGTTCCGGCCTCGCAGCCCTGCCTCTTCCCCGTGGTGCGGAAACGCGCTGCTGACATTCGCGTATCGCCCTGACCGGCAAATGCCGTGTTCATCTTCCAGCCTGTTCACCCTGCAGTCACGCGGACAAACGATGCACTCTTCAAGCAATTTCAGGGCTTTTTCCCTGCGCTCCTCAAATATGCTGCTGTCCTGCTCATACAGCTTCAGGTATGCGGGGACAAACGTTTTCTCCGGAATTATCCAACGCTGCCCGCCAATATAGCCGGGAATAGTCTCCTGTTTTTTATACAGCCACATATCCGTAACTGTTTTTTGAAATTTTGCATGCAATGCTTCGTGAAATGCGGGTTTTAATAAGCCCGGGTGTACTCACCTGAACGTTCACTCTGCGTTAAAATTGACTATAAAAACCAATTATCCTTTTTTTACCGCTTCGATAAACAGAGGCGGCTCCAGATAAAAGGGAAAGTAGGCCGTTGAAATAATTTGGAACTTCTCAGTATCAATAACGCGAAGAGGCTCATTATCGAGATGGCAGTTGCCGGATATTTTTGACAGTGGCCTGGCCAGCACTTTTTGCAGTATCCTGAAAAAGCCGTTATGTGACAGTGTATGTTCCAGCAATATCAGTCTGCCGCCGGGCTTGAGTACCCGGAGTATTTCCGAGACCGTCTGTTCCCGGGAATTTACCGAGCATAGTGTAAAAGAACAGGTCACCGCATCAAAATGGCATGATTCAAACGGAAGCTGCTCAGCCACTCCTTCTACCAGCCGGATATCACCCCTGTGATTCTTTTTAAGCAGCGAGCCGGCTGCCTGAATTTTTTTGCGTTTTTTTTCCAGGCCAAAGACCTCATCAGCTTGCGCATAGCGCAGCAATGATGTCCCGTCGCCAAAACCGATTTCAAGAACACGGCCGGTCAGTGAGGCCAGTGCGGTATGATAGTGTTTTTCCCGGAAACGGTTATACGCGCTCATGATGACTGGTTCAATTACTGATATACCCTGATCGGAATCCGTTCTGACAATCTGATCCTCACGTTCTTGCTCCTGTTTTGCTGCACATCCCTGTACCAGTCCTCATCATGCTGCAGTCCCGTAGATTCCATAATCTGTCTTGCCAGTTTCATAGCCACCTCATTTGTTACTCTGATGGAGCCGTGTGATGCTGCCCTTCCTATTGATGACGGATCAATGGTTCCGTGTATAGATCTCGGCGCATCGTATATCAACTGTGCACGCCCGAGGGGATTATCGGGATCACCCGGAGCCATGATGGCACGATACCAGGCCCATTCCTCATCCGGCGGATGCCACCACGGATTCCACACCACCTCATAGACGCTCCAGTTTCCGGTACGTGTGGGCCAGTCCGGCTTTCCCACAGCCACCGGGTAGGTCGCTACTCGATCGCTGCCATCATAAACGTAAAGTTCACGGGTACGGATATTTACCTCCAGCCGCATGTCCTTCAGGACAGGAATGACGGGTTCCTTCAAGAATTCAGGGACATCGGAAATCATCAGAGAGTCTATTGATGCCATTGAATCGATACGCTGAAAAAAATCAGCTTCGTCAGCAATGAAATAGTGATCACCCTGAACCCCGGTATTTTTCAGGCTGTCACCGGGCAACGGAGCATTTCCGGAGGCCGGATCTGATAACACAAGGATGATAAAACTGAAGAAAACTGCGAAATATGAAATAAAACAGCGCTGTTTGCCGACGTTAAGTGAGTTCAAACATTTTTTCATACTTATTCTGACGGATGGTAGAATAACGGACATGAAAAATCTCATCTCATACCACAATAAGGCTTTTTTCGTTTTTTTAGTATATTTCTTTGATCCTTATCAAAGGAAATAGTTGCCAAACGATAATATACACTTTTTTACAGCTCAACTGATGAAATTACCCCGGTTTCTGGTCATCTCCGCTCTGCTGGTGCTTTCAGCCTGCATTGAAGATGAGACCCAGGATTTTGACAACGCTGATGACATTGCCTACCTTGAAGATTATGCCGATCGGGATGATGTGACGATCACCGACAGCGGACTGATGTATCGTGTCCTGGAGACCGGTGATGGTGATTCCCCGGAGCAGTCGTCCGAGGTCAGAGTACATTACACGGCAACCCTTGTTGACGGCGATGTGATCGACAGCTCACATGACCGGGATGAGCCTGCCCGTTTCTTTGTCAATGACCTCATCACCGGATTTTCTGAAGGTCTGATGCTTATGCAGGAAGGTGATATATTTGAGCTGGTCCTGCCTGATTTCCTTGCATACGGAGAGTTCCCGCCTCCCGGCAGCGGGATTCATCCCGGCGCCACGCTCATTTTCGAAGTGGAGCTGATCGAAATCATTACCGAAGAAGAAGAGGAAGAAAACGGTGATGATAATGACAATGGTGACGATAATAACGGTGATGAGGAAAACGGCAATAACGATAACAATGATGATCATACCGAAGCGTAATCATCACCGCCCTGCCGCTTCAGCCACATGATGATCAATCGAATACCAGAGTGCGCATCTGTTCCGCGAGGCTTTTGCAGCTGTTGACTTTGTCAACATCGTTGCAGAAAAAAACCTCTTCGTCTTCAAGCACATCCGACTTGCTGCAGTGCATGCCCTCGAAATCGATGCTGGCAATTCGCTTGTCAAACTGCTTGCAATACTCGGCCATTTCCATAACCGTCAGCTCATGAGGAGATTTTTCTGAGTCGGGACCGTTGTACTTCTTGTAATAATAGTAAAGGTAATGATGGAGTGCACGGCGGGCAAAAAAGCAGGCTGAATACAGAACAACATCGTGTGACGGGCGGTAAAGCTCTTCCTGAGACCGGCCGTAGTCGATTTCTGCCTGATCCAGAATCTGTTTCAATTCATATGGCTTGCTGAATCCGTCGTTAGCCTGATGAGAATTAGCGTGTGACATAATAGTATCCCGTTGTATGTGAAGCTAAATGATTTCAATAATATAAACGCAGATGCGGTGCAAAAATGATCACCACATAACGCAATGAACAGTTTTTGGATATCATTGTCCAGTTAAAATGACAAAAAAACGGTATTTGGACTAAATCTACGTTTCAGATCACTGCCTCAAAGATACCACACGACATGCTTCAGCCTGCTGTTACAACGGATCGTCACACCCCGAACATGGTAACCGCGTTTTTCGCCCAGGTAACAATCGGCGTGAAATAGACGCCAAGAAACAGCACCGGAATAAGCAGTAAAATCAGTATTGCGACAGAGCTGCGGTCAAATGTCAGCGGACCGGAAGTCTCATCTGACGGATCCACGAGAAACATATTCCGGACTACACGGATATAATAGAAGAGTGAAATAATGGTAGCCAGACCGGCAACAGCAACCAGCCAGATCCATCCCGCACTTATGGTAGCACCGAAAATGTAGACCTTGGCAATGAAGCCGGCAGTGGGCGGAAATCCGGCAAGCGCCACCATAAAAATGGTCATCGCCACACTGAGAAACGGTGCACGCTGGCCCAGCCCCTCATAATCACTGATCTGCTCGGTATCAATTTTATCTGCAACCAGCATGACCACAAAGAAGGCACCCATATTCATGAACAGATAGATCGCAAGATAGATCATCATGGCACTGATGCCTTCGTCACTCAGCAGAGCAAGACCCATGAGGATAAATCCGGCGTGGCCGATGCTTGAGTAGGCCAGCAGTCTTTTGATATTCTCCTGCCACAATGCCATGAGATTGGCAATGAGCATGGTCAGCGCAGCCATAACGGCAATTACAACATTCCAGGGCATAACAGCGGCAATCCCTTCAAAGCCGGGGGTAGTCAGGGTTCCCGAATCAACAAAGGCCACACGGAAGAAACGGATCATCATGGCAAACCCTGCCACCTTTGAAGCGGTTGCCAGAAACGTCGTAATGGTTACCGGAGCTCCCTGATACACATCGGGCGCCCAGAAATGAAACGGTACCGCCGTAATCTTGTAGCTGAACCCAAGAATGATCATGATGACCGCAAGATACAGGGCCGCCGTCTGTTCCACCCCGTCCATCAAAGCTTCACGAATACCGTAAATATCAACCGCACCGGTCACACCAATCAGAAGCGAAATGCCGTAAATCAGAAAACCCGACGAAACCGATCCGAAGATGATGTATTTCATCGACGCTTCAGCCGATTTCCGGAGCGTTTTGGTGAATCCGGCCAGGACATAGGAGCTGATACTTGTCAGCTCAAAAGCCAGATACATCAGCAGCAGATTGGTCGCTCCCACCATCAGGAACATCCCGAAAATGACACCGGTAATTAGCATGTAGTATTCGCCGATGCGGGTGCTGTTGTGATCGAGTTCGCGGCTTTTGACCGAGAAAAGAACGATAAAGAGTCCGGCTATCAGCAACACGGCCTTGAAGAATACCGCGAACGGATCCACGGCCACTGTGTCGCTGAAAATGGAAACATTCCATCCGGCCTGACCCAACACCAGTGCCCCTGTCACCACCAGTCCGGCCAGCACCACCCAGGCCACGTTTCTGTTTCGCTCCTTCAGAATAAGATCCGCCACAATTGCCGCAATCAGCGTAATCGTCAGCGCAATCTCGGGAAGGAACCGGAAAATACTTTCAATAATGTGTTCAGCCATACCTTGTCAGATTATCAGAAAATCCTGCAGTTACAAATTAGTTCGTGGTTGTCGTTACCTGCCTGCAACATTCACAAATTCCACCAGATGACTCAGCGATGCGTTCATGAACTCGATGGCCGGACCGGGATAGACACCGAGGAAAATGACGATAATCACAAGCGGAATAAACATCAGCATTTCCCTGCCTGTGAGATCGGTAAGGGTTTTGTGCTTGTCATCCAGCTCGCCGAGGAAGACCCGCTGCACCGTCCAGAGAATGTAGGCGGCGGTCAGGACAATCCCGATCACCGAAATGATGGTTATCCACTTGTAGGCATCGAAAGCGCCGAGGAACGAGAAGAGCTCGCTGACAAACCCGCTGAGTCCGGGCAGTCCCAGCGCCGCAAACATGGCGACCATGGCAATTCCGGTATATTTCGGCATCTGGTTGGCTATGCCTCCAAAATCGTAAACCCCGCGCTTGTGCGTCCGGTCATAAAGTACGCCGACGATGAGAAAGAGCATGGCGGTAATGGTTCCGTGGTTGAACATCTGCAGTACTGCGCCCACGGTTCCCTGATTGGTGAGTGAGGCCATTCCAAGCATCACAATACCCATGTGACTGATGGATGAATAGGCGATCAGTTTTTTGAAGTCGTCCTGGGCCATCGCGCAAAGCGCACCGTAGATGATGCTGATCATGCCGAGTACCGCCATCAGGTACATGAAGTAGACGGTGCCGTCCGGCAGGATGGGATACATGATCCGCAGCATGCCATAGGTCCCCAGCTTAAGGAGGACACCGGCCAGGATGACACTGATCGGGGTTGGCGCTTCCACGTGCGCATCTGGAAGCCAGGTATGGAACGGGAACAGCGGTACCTTGATCGCAAAACTGATGAACAGCGCAATCCAGGCAACATAGCGCCAGGTCGTATCCATCCCGTACAGAATGGACCCTTCAACAAAATTCGCGGAGTTCATCATGTGCAGCAGGTTGAAGGTGTGCACCTGGTCACCGGCGTCGTTGGTATAGGCCACACTGAAGTAGAGCGCCAGCATGACCAGCAGCATCAGCACCCCGCCCAGAAAGGTATAGACGAAAAACTTGATTGCCGCATATTCGCGCCTGGGTCCGCCCCAGATACCGATGAGGAAATACATGGGCAGCAGCATGACTTCCCAGAAAATGAAGAACAGGAAGAAATCGAGCGCAACAAAAACGCCCATCATACCGGTTACCAGCAGCAAATAGAGCGCAAAGTAGCCCTTTACCTTCTCCTGGATCGTCCACGAGGATATGACCCCGATGACACTGATGAGCGCCGTCAGAAGCACCATCAGCACACTCAGACCGTCTATACCCAGGAAGTACATGATCTCGATCTTCCCGACCCAGGGCACGGCTTCGACAATGATCCATTCGAATTGTTCGACAAACTGAAAGCTGCCCGGATCGTTGATGCCGAGGGCTTCGCGGTCGAAAAGACCAAGCAGCACGACAGCCAGCACAAGCTGGATCCCGGTTACTGCCGCTGCCGTCCATCGCATGGCATTTTTTTGTTCATTCGGGATGAGCAGAACGATGAGCATCCCGACAATGGGAAGGAAGACGATCCATGTGAGAATACCGATGCCGAATATTGTAAATTCCATACCGTTACTTTATCTGTTTATGATTTTGCTGCCGGAATATTTGTGAAATTTTGTGCCGGATTAACCGCCGGTTGCGGAGGCCGGGCGAACTGTTCGCCTCAGATGGCCAGTATTAAAATGGTTATGATCAGGAATCCGAATACAGCGAAGACCAGGTAATTCTGGATGCTGCCTGTTTGTATCTTTCTGAGCCTCATTCCAATGGCTCCGGTGAAATTCGCCAGGAAGTTCACCAGACCGTCGACAAAGGTGTTGTCAATCCAGCCGCTGATTTTCGAAACGCTTCTGGTCACTGATCCTGCACCGTTGACAATACCGTCGACGATATTCATGTCAAACCAGTTTGAAATGCGGGTCAGACCCAGAGTGCCGTTGACAAATACGGCTTCATACATCTCGTCAAAGTACCATTTTTTGCGGGACCCGTGATAGAGCCACCCCATGGCTGACGCCATTTTGTCGGCGCTGACGGATCGCTTTTCATACACCATCCATGCAAATGCAAGTCCGCCAACGGCTATGACGATTGACAGAATCATGACGAGGGTATGCACCCGGCTGATGGCTTCGTAAAGGACCGGCCAGGTTGCCGGTGCGAGTGCTTCGGGGACAACGCTTGCCGGCCGTTCCAGCGCCTGGAAGAGCCAGCCGGATGAAGCTCCGAACGGATTGAAGCTGTAAAAAATGAATACCGATAATGCCGCAAGGATGACAAGCGGAATGCCCATGACTCCGGGAACTTCGCGTACGAGCGTCAGGCGCTCCTCATCAGCCGGTTTGCCGTGGAATGTGAGAATCAGAAGCCGGAACATGTAGAATGCCGTCATACCGGCGACGGCAAACGCTATGAGCGGCAGCAGGTAGTGTCCGTTCAGCGTGCTGAATGCAAGTGTACCGGCCAGGATTTCATCCTTGCTCAAAAAGCCGGATGTCAGCGGAATGCCGGAAATGGCCAGCGTGAATATGAGGAACGTCCAGTAGGTCAGCGGCATTCTGGATCGCAACCCTCCCATATTCCGCACATCCTGGGCATCGGTTTGATGATCGTGCTGCTTGTGCAGGGCGGCGTGCATCGCATAGATAACGGCCCCGGAACCGAGAAAAAGTCCGGCCTTGAATGCAGCATGTGTGACAAGGTGCATGAACCCTGCTGCGTAGGCGCCCACACCCAGGGCGAGTATCATGTAGCCAAGCTGGCTGATGGTAGACCAGGCGAGCACCTTTTTTATATCATACTGCGTGATGGCGATGGTGGCTGCAATGAGTGCCGTAAGGGCTCCGATGTAAGCAATGACCAGAAGGGCGTCCGCCGTGAACAGCGGGAAAAGCCGGGCAACGAGAAACACACCGGCGGCCACCATCGTGGCGGCATGGATCAGGGCGCTGACAGGGGTCGGACCCTCCATGGCATCGGGCAACCAGACGTGAAGCGGGAACTGGGCGGATTTGCCAATGGCACCGCAGAAAATCAGCACACCGGCGGCTGTCAGCCATGCCTGGCTTTCAAAGGGCAGGTTGCCGGCTGAAACGGCACTGAAAATGGCATCAAACGAGAATGTCGAAAAGTGGACGAAGATGATCATGATACCGATGAACATGCCGGCGTCACCGACCCTGTTTACTACGAACGCCTTGATCGCGGCATTGGATGCCGATTTCTTCTCATACCAGTGTCCGATCAGCAGATATGAGCTCACGCCTACCAGCTCCCAGAAAATGTACATCATCAGAAGGTTGTGGGTAAGCACGATGCCCAGCATAGAAAACGTAAACAAGCCGAGGTAGGCAAAGTACCGGGAGTAACGCACATCGCCTTCGAGGTAGCCCATCGAGAAAAAGTGTACCAGCATGCTGATGAGGGTAACCACGACAAGCATGATTGCCGACAGGTTGTCGATCAGTATGCCCAGCTCGACGGTCACTTCTCCGACGCCGGGAATACCTCCGAACGTTGCCCAGTTCCAGCCGGCGGTCACTGTTTCAGGCGTTGCCAGTTTTGCAAACATGATAACCAGTGATGCCAGAAAAGCGGCGGTCACTGTCGCAGTGGCCAGCCAGTCGCCCTCCCTGGGCATCCGCTTCCCGAAAAAAATCAGCAGCACAAATCCGGCCAGCGGAAGAAAAAGTGTAATAAGTGACAGCAGTATCAAGTTTTCCAATCCCATAATAATCTGGTTGAAGAGATGTTGTTCTACTCCTTAAGCTCGGTGATATGTTCGACATCCACAGACCCGAACCGGTTGTATATATTCAGTACAATGGCCAGGGCAACGGCCGCTTCGGCCGCGGCAATAATGATCACAAACAGGGCAATCATGTGCCCGTCAAGATCCAGCATACCATACCGGCTGAAGGCCACGATGTTGAGATTTGCCGAGTTGAGAATCAGCTCGATCCCCATCAGGATCATAATGATGTTTCTGCGGGATATCACAGCCAGCAATCCCAGCGAAAACAGGATGGCACTCACGACCAGGAAATGATTGAGTCCGGGCTCTGCCAGCCATTCAGGTAATACCATAACCTATAATGTTGAATGTGAATGGTTTCAATTTCAGTTGTACCGTTTTTTTAATATTCATGGTACCGGTCTCAGGATGTCTCTTGCTGTTTTTGATCCGGCACTTTCGGAGTGCGGGTTCTGGCGGACATCAGCACAGCGCCGATAATGGCCAGCAGGAGCAGGACACCGGCGACCTGAAAGGGCAGCATGAAATCCGTCAGAAGCAGCTCACCCAGTGCTGTCATGGACACCTCATCCGCTTCCAGCGGCACCAGCACCCAGCTGGTCGACAGGAAGACCATAATCAGAATGGCAGCCACAACAGCTGAAAAAATGGTTGCCGGCACCAGATTGACGGTCCGGGTTTTTACCTTTTCGAAATACCCTTTTGTTGTGAGCATAACCCCGAAAAGTATCAGGACCAGAATTCCTCCCACATAAACCAGCAGCTGTGTAACAGCCACAAAACCTGCATAAAGAAGGGCATAAAACACGGCCAGTCCGGCGAAGGTAAACATAAGTGCAAAAGCCGCATGCACAATGTTTTTGGTAAATACCATCACCGCTGCACTGCCTATGATCAGGATCGCAAACAGATAAAAAGCTAAAGCAAACAGATCCATAATGTTACCATACCAGTAAAGTTCAAATTGTAAAGTCTAATAAGTGATGTTCAATGATGTCGAAAAAATGATTCCGGCTCCGCACCGGCGGAGCTGTTCAAGCGCGGTTTCTGCTAACTGTCCGATTTCTTCTTTGCTTCTCTTTCAGCTTTACGGGCTGCGCGCCGCGCCTCCCTTTCAGCCCGTCGTGCTTCCTTGGCGGCATCGGCATCGGCATTCGTTGATGCGTCACTTTTTCCGGCACCGGCGGAAGCTTTTGATCCTCCGTCGTCTTCTGATCCGCCCTCTTTCTTTTCTTCGGCCTTTTTCTTCTTGGCCAGACGGGCCTCCTCTTTCTTGCGCCGCTTCTCCTCCTCTTCCTTCTCGAGTTTCGCCTGAGCTTCCTCAATTTGCTCCGGTGTCATGTCGGAAAAGGAGAAGAGAAGGTTGTCACGGTCATAAACCGAATATTCATAATCCGGAACCATGAATATGCAGTCAGTGGGACACGGATGCACACAGAGTTCACAATAGCAGCACTTGGCCAAGTCGATATCGAACTGGTTGACCCACAATTTCTTTTTGTGGCCGGTTGAAGTCTCGCCCAGATCGTCGTCGTCAGTGGACTTGATGGTTCCGATTTCGATACAGTCAACGGGACAGGCGCGCTCACACAGCCGGCAGCCGATGCAGTCATCGATGTTGACATCCAGCTTCATCCGCACTCTTTCCGGGAGCACATCGCGCTCTTCGGGATACTGAACGGTTACGGCCGGGCGGAAAAGATGCCGCCAGGTAACGCCCATACCGGTGAAGATGGTTTTGAAAGTATGATAGGTTTCTTGAAAGAATGAAAGCATAGTCTTACCGCTTTGGGTTTAAAAAATCATCTCCCAGAGTGCAATCAGAACAAGATTCACAAAAGAAAGAGGGATCAGGTATTTCCAGCACAGATTCATCAGCTGGTCCACGCGAAGCCGGGGGAGTGTCCACCGCAGCCACATCATTATGAAAACAAAAATCATGCCCTTCAGCAGCATCCAGAAGGCGCCCCATACCGGACCGTCCATGAATGAGCCGAACGGGCTGTTCCAGCCGCCAAAAAAGAGCGTTGCAGCCACCAGAGAAAGCAGCAGCATATCGGCATACTCGGTAAGCATGAAAATGCCCCAGCGCATACCGGAGTATTCGGTCTGGTAGCCGCCCACAAGCTCGGATTCTGATTCCGGCAGGTCAAACGGCACCCGGTGCGCCTCGGCCAGCATGGCGATAAAAAAGAGCACAAATGCGATCACCATGAACGGACTGTGGAAGATCATCCAGTTGGGAAGAAAACCGAGAAAGGCATTGCCTGACTGCAGCTCCGTCACTTCCATAAGATTCAGCGTGCCGGTTACTGTAATCACTGACAATATGGTAGCAATTACCGGAACTTCGTAGCTCACGGTCTGCGCCGCGGTCCGCATGGCCCCCAGAAGCGACCATTTGTTGTTGGATGCCCATCCGGCCATGATGATACTGAGCGACAGAATTGAGGTAATAGCGATAATATAGAATATGCCGACATCGAAATGGCTGCCCAGAAACTCGCTGCTCAGCGGAATGGCAACAAAAGCACCGTAGGATGCGGCAAACGCAATGAATGGTGCCATTTTGAAAAGAAACCGGTCGGCATTGGCCGGCACGATATCTTCCTTTTGAATCATTTTGAGCAAATCGGCGATGGTCTGAGCCCAGCCGTGCCAGCCTCCGACCCGCATCGGTCCCAGCCGCCCCTGCATATGGGCCGAAACTTTCCTTTCAAGCCATATGGCAAAAAGCGCATAGATCAGGATGATCGTCAACGGGATAAAGGAAAAGGCCAGTATGGCCAGGGCTTCTGAAGGAAATATGGTTTCCAGATATTCCAGCATAGTTATGAAATAAATTAATGGGCGATGACCCCGTCAGCCGGGCTAACGGTCTACCTCGCCGAGTACAATATCAACACTTCCAATAATCGCCACCATATCAGCCACCATGGCTCCGATCGAAATGGCGGGAACAACACTTAAATTTACAAAACTTGGCGCGCGGGCCTTGATCCGGTACGGCGAGCTTTTTTTATCGCTTATGATATAATAGCCAAGTTCACCGCGCGGGGTTTCGGTCCGGTCATAAATTTCTCCTGCAGGCGGACGGATCTTTTTGGGCAGGGACTCATGCACATCGCCTTCATCAGGCATCTGATCCAGCGCCTGCTCGATAATTTTCAGGCTCTCCTCCATCTCCCAGACCCGGACCATGTAGCGGTCCCAGCAGTCGCCAAGAGTGCCCATGCTGCCGTCACCGACAATGACATCAAAATCAAAACGGTCATAGATGGAGTACGGATCGTCACGGCGGAGATCCCACTTTACTCCTGAACCGCGCAGGCTTGGTCCGGAGACACCGTAATTAATGGCAACCTTTCCGGGAAGCACTCCGACATTTGCCGTCCGGTCGACAAAAATCTTATTGTAGGACAGCAGATCGTTGAGTTCCTTGATCTGTGGCCGGAAGTACTTTACAAACTCATGTGTATCTTTCTTGAAGTCCGGGGGAACATCGTTCATCAGCCCGCCAACCCAGATATAATTGTAGAGCAGCCGGGCGCCGCTGGCTTTTTCAAAAATGTCCAGGATTTTTTCACGATGGATGAAGCAGTGCAGAAATGGTGTGAATGCACCGATGTCGAGGCCAAAGGTTCCAAGGGCAAGAAGGTGACTGGCAATGCGCTGCAGTTCGGCCATGATTATGCGAATATATTCTACCCGGTCGTTGACCTGAATATCCATCATCCGCTCCATGGCTACGGCAAAGCCGTGCTCGTTGTTCATAGCGGCCACATAGTCCATGCGGTCAACGTAGGGAATGACTTTGGTATAGTCATTCATCTCCTCGCTGTGCTTCTCAAAGCATCGGTGGAGATAGCCGATATGCGGTTTCGCCGCTACGACAATTTCGCCGTCAAGCGTCAGTTCAACCCGAAGCACTCCGTGCGTTGACGGGTGCTGGGGCCCCATATTTACCACCATCTCCTGGGTCTTCAAACCGTTTCCGGCCTCGACCGGCGGGGAAAGACTGACTTCGGGCGCTTTTTGTTTCACTGTTGTCATCTGTTACTCCGGACAAATCGGTTACTTAATACTCTACTTTCATTCCACGGTAAAACTCCTGGACTTTGTAGTCCTTTCGGAGGGGATGTCCTTCCCAGTCATCCGGACAAAGAATCCGGCGGTGATCGGGGTGACCTTCAAACTGAATGCCGAACATGTCAAAGGCTTCGCGCTCATGCCAGTCGGCTGTTTTCCAAACCTGTTCCACTGTCGGCACTCGGGCATCATCCTGCGGCATGATGACCTTCAGTATCACCTTGTGCTTCAGCGAGGTGGAGTTGAGATGATAGGTCACGGCGAGTTGCTCCTCTTTCTGGTAGTGAACCCCGCTCAGACACATCATGTAATCGAACAGCAGATCCTCTCCGTCCCGAAGATATTTTGCAACTTTCTGGATATTTTCTGGCGCAACCACGATGACCGGGGCCACCACCTCATCTGGCCTGAGTTCCAGCCCTTCTTCACCGAACTGCTCAACAAGTATGTTATATATCTCTTCCGTTGTTTTCATTATGCCCCCTTCTCCTTGCGCTGTACGTCCTGCTGCGGGAATTCGATTTGAGCCTTTTTGTGCTCATCGGTTTCATCCACATTTTTGAGAGCGATATCCTCACCTCCCTTGTCATCAACCACAACAGGCTTGGTGGGATCGACACCTTCGACCAGGCTCTCATTCATAATTTTGTTATGCAAATGCAGAAATCCCTGGAGTAGTGCTTCCGGGCGCGGCGGACAGCCCGGCACATAAACATCCACCGGAACAACACGGTCCACGCCTTTCAGCACATGATAGCCATGCTCCCAGTAGGGGCCGCCGCAGTTGGAACAGGAACCCATGCTAATGACGTAGCGGGGTTCCGCCATCTGCTCGTACAGGCGCTTGATCCGGGTTGCCATTTTCAGCGTCACCGTCCCGGCCACAATCATCACGTCAGCCTGGCGTGGTGAGGAACGCGGAATAATCCCGAACCGGTCGAAGTCATAGCGCGATGCAGCCGTGGCCATCATCTCAATAGCACAGCATGCGAGTCCGAACTGCATATACCAAATCGAAGATTTCCTGGCCCAGTTGAGTGCCTTTTCCAGAGACACAATGATAATATTGCTGTCCTGGTATTTTTTATCGAGAAGACCCATAAGTAAAATTGGTGGACATTGATTCTGATTACAAATTACCGGATGCATCCGGAATTGACTGCTTTTTTACTACACGATGCAGATGAAATGCTCATTGCGTTACATTCACTTCGGAGGTTCTGTTTTATTTGCGTCAGACTCCGTTCCGGCAGCATCGCTTTCAGAAGAAGGTGCCGCTTCCGCTGCAACAGGGGCGCCGTTTCCATTGGTGTGACCATTGGCACCGGCTGCCAGGGAAGGATCCTGCCAGTCAGGGGTAACCACTCCGACACCATCCACATAACGCGGAACTACGGGCTGCGGCTTGTCCCATTCCAAGTCACCCTTTCCGAGTTCATACAGAAACCCGACAAAAATCAGTGAAACAAAGACAACCATTGCCCAAAACGCATACCAGCCCATACTCTGGAATACCGTCGCCCAGGGAAACAGCAGGACCACCTCGACTTCAAATATCAGGAACATGAGCGCAATGACATAAAACCGGTTATTATACTGGATCCATGCCGATCCGACGGGATCTTCGCCGCACTCATAGGTGGTAAGCTTTTCGGGACTGGGCCGGTCAGGTCGCAAAAGCCAGGCCACCAAAAGTGTAATACCTGCAAAAACGGCGCCGATGGTTATGAATAATAGCGCAAACCCATAATCAGCAAGCATAATGAGCTGTGTTTAGATGTAATAAAAATAATGTATTAGAGTAAAGATAGTGATTTACCTTTACAAAATCACCCGAGGCTGTCCATTTTATAACTCTGGAGAATGCGGATATAGTTGGCCCGCTCAAACGTAGTCGCATCGGCTACGGAGGCGGAGCTCATGCATCCCTTGAGTTCCTCCACGGAGGCATACTCATTTTCATTCATCCAGATTTTCATCTCTTCGGTGATGTTGTATAGTTTGTCACAACCTTCCCTGAGCAGAGCAGAGGTCATCATGGTGACATCGGCGCCGACCATGAGCATCTTGATGACATCCTCGGCTGAATGGATACCGGTGGTGGCTGCAAGGCTGGCCTTGATATGGGGCCGCAGCATGGCAATCCAGCGCAGCGGAAGCCGCTTTTCAAAAGAATTGCTGAGCTCCAGGCTGGGTGCCACTTCTTTGGTCTCAAGATCAATATCGGGCTGATAAAACCGGTTGAACAGCACCAGACCGTCAGCTCCGGCAGCTTCCAGCCTTTTTGCCATATTTGCAAAAGCGCTGAAATAAGGACCGAGCTTGATAGACACGGGAATCGAGACGTTTTCTTTCACCGCCTTAAGATCATCGATATACATCTGCTCGACCTTGTCGGATGTCATATCCGGATCCGCGGCCACATAGTAGATGTTCAGCTCAAGAGCATCAGCACCGGCATCTTCCATCTTTTTGGCATAACTCATCCAGCCGCCTTCGGAAATTCCGTTCAGGCTGCCGATCACCGGAATATCCACGGTTTCCTTGATCTTCCGGATGTGTTCGAGGTAATCTTCGGCTTCCAGATTATGGTACTGCTCGGGCTCGGGAAAATAGCTGAGCGCCTCGGCATAACTTTCAGCCGAAACATTCATGAAGTGATCCATAGCCCGGTTTTCCTTTGTGATCTGCTCCTCGAACAGTGAGTACATGACGATCGCGGAGGCACCGGCATCTTCCATCCGTTTGACTTTTCCGAGATCGCTGCTCAGCGGCGATGCCGACGGGACGAGCGGACTTTTCAGCTTCAGTCCCAGGTAATTGGTTTCAAGATTCATATCAATAATTTTTCAGTTAAATAATGGTGATAATATTACTCTTCCTCTTTCTTCGGCTCATAGACATTTTTCATCTCCTCGTATTGTCTCCAGCGCTCATTCACATCTTTCTGAGCCTGCTCCATAAACCGGGCAGCAGCTTCCGGATGTGACTTGGAGAGCATGAGATAGCGCATTTCATTATACGCATAGTCCTTGAACGCAATTTTCGGAGGCTTGGAATCAAGCATAAACGGATTCTTGCCTTCCGCCTGCAGAGCCGGGTTGAACCGGAACAACGGCCAGTATGCACTGTCTACCGCTTTCTGCTGCTGATCCAGACCGTATTTCATGTTGTAACCGTGCGCGATACAGTGGCTGTAGGCAATGATCACTGACGGACCCGGATAGGCTTCCGCTTCCATAATGGCACGGATGGTCTGGGTATCATTGGCACCCATCGCAATTCGCGCAACATAGGCCGATCCGCCCGAAACGGCCAGCAGTCCGAGATCTTTTTTTGCAGTCTCCTTTCCGGCTGCAGCAAACTTTGCGACAGATCCAAGCGGGGTGGCTTTGGATCGCTGACCTCCGGTATTGGAGTAGACCTCCGTGTCAAGCACAAGCAGGTTTATATCACGGCCGGATGAAAGGACATGGTCCAGTCCTCCGTAGCCGATATCATAGGCCCATCCGTCACCGCCGAATGCCCAGACGCTCTTGCGCACCAGAAAATCAGCCAGGCTGTAAAGCTGGCGGACAGATTTGTCTTTTGCGTTTTCGCCTCCCGCATCCTGCAGGACGCTTTTCAGCTCGGCAACCCGCTTGCGTTGCTCAAATACCCCGGGTTCATCGGACTGATCGGCATTCAGGAGCGCATCTTTCAGCTTGTCAGGTACAGAACCGTTGACTTCCCTGAGCAGGCGTTGCGCCTGTTCCGTCTGCTTGTCGACAGTAAGGCGGAAGCCGAGTCCGAACTCCGCATTGTCTTCAAAAAGCGAGTTGGACCATGCAGGCCCGAGTCCTTCGGCATTGGTTGTGTATGGTGTTGTCGGAAGGTTCCCGCCGTAAATGGAGGAGCAACCTGTAGCGTTCGCGATCAGCATGCGGTCACCATAAAGCTGGGTCACCAGTTTGACATAGGGTGTTTCGCCGCAACCGGAGCAGGCACCGGAAAACTCAAACAGCGGCTGCAGAAATTGTGAACCTTTCACGGTAGCTGTTTTCAGCTGTGTCCGGTCAAATTCAGGAAGTGATGCAAAGAAATCCCAGTTCTTCCTCTCTGTTTCCAGATGCGGTTCAATCTTGTCCATGTTGATGGCCTTGCGTCCCACCTGCTTTTTATCTTTGGCAGGACACACTTCAACGCACAGCTCACAACCTGTACAGTCATCCGGGGAAACCTGAACGCTGACCATGGTATTGTCAGGCCATTCGCGTCCCTTGGCTTTCATGGATTTGAATTCAGGCGGCGCGTCTGCGAGAAGGTCTTCATCATAGGCCTTCATACGGATACAGGAGTGCGGACAGACCATGGCGCACTTGCCACACTGGATGCAGATGTCCGGCTCCAGAATGGGTATTTCCTGAGCGATGTTACGCTTTTCGTAACAGGCGGTACCCACCGGAAATGTACCGTCCTGGGGAAACGCGCTGACCGGCAGGTCATCACCGTTTCCGGCAATGATTTCGCTGATCACATTATCTACAAACTCGGGCGTATTCTCGCCAATGATCGGTGGCAGCATCTTGCGGGTGGAGGTAACCTTGCCCGGAACATCCAGTTCAAACATGTGCTCAACTGCATTGTCCACGGCCGCATAGTTGCTTTTCAGAATGGCTTCGCCTTTTTGACCATAGGTTTTCTTGATGGCATCCTTGATGGCTGCAATCGCCTCATCCTGCGGAAGGATATCCGAAATGGCAAAAAAGCACACCTGCATTACCGTGTTGATCCGGTTGCCCATTCCGCTATCTTTAGCAACCTGGTATCCGTCAATTGCAAAAACACGAATGTTCTTGTCAATAATCTGTTGCTGAACCTTGTCGGGCAGATTTTCCCAAAGCTCATCCGGACCATACTGCGTGTTGATCAGAAAGGTAGCGCCGTGACGTGCATTTCGGAGCATATCCATGCGCTCAACAAAGCGGTACTGATGACATGCAATGAAATCGGCCTCTTGGATCAGATACGCAGACCGGATGGGATCCGGACCGAATCGCAAATGGGACACTGTCATCGCACCGGACTTTTTCGAGTCATACACAAAGTAGCCCTGCGCATGATAATCGGTATTCTCGCCGATGATCTTGATGGAGTTTTTGTTGGCACTGACCGTACCGTCGGCACCCAGTCCGTAAAACAGGCCTTCAAACAGCTTTTGTTTACCCTGTTTTTTGTCCGCAGTCCCGGACTTCGCGACCGACCGGCCATTGCCGGATCCATTTTTCCATTCAATACTGGTTTGTGTGACATCGTCCTTAATGCCGATCGTGAAATGGTTCTTGGGCTTATCGCGGCCGATTTCATCATAGACGGCTCGAACCATAGCGGGGGTAAATTCTTTGGAAGACAACCCGTAGCGACCGGCGACAACCTTTGGTTCGACGTCAAATTTCCGGTAACCCTCAACCCGGTTTTCCTGCAGTGCGGTGATCACATCCTGGTACAACGGATCACCGGCGCTTCCCGGTTCTTTGGTGCGGTCAAGTACACCCAGGCTTCGGACACTCTGCGGCAGGGCTTTTACGAATGCGGCCACATCAAATGGGCGGTAGAGTCTGACTTTGACCACGCCGACACGTTCGCCGTCAGCATTCATTCGGTCGACGGTCTCATGAACAGTTTCTGCTCCGGAACCCATAAGTACAATTACACGCTCGGCATCCTCCGGTCCATGATAATCAAACAGGTTATAGCTTCTTCCGGTCAGTTTGGCAAACCGGTCCATGGTTTTCTGGACAATCCCCGGGCAATTGTTGTAGTAGGTATTGGATGATTCCCTTGCCTGGAAAAAGACATCCGGATTCTGTGCTGTTCCCCGGATTACGGGTTTATCCGGTGTCAATGCCCGGTTTCTGTGCGCAATGACATGGTCATAGTCAATCATCTCCTCCATGTCGCCGAGTGTAAGCTGCTCGATTTTCTGCACTTCGTGCGATGTCCGGAATCCATCAAAAAAGTGGATAAACGGCACCCGGGATTCCAGAGTGGCAGCATGTGATATCATTGCCATATCCATCGCTTCCTGCACACTGTTTGAGCAAAGCATCGCCATGCCGGTCATGCGCATAGCCATTACGTCACTGTGATCACCGAAAATGGAAAGCGCATGCGATGCCACGGTCCGCGCCGAAACGTGGATGACCGCTGGACTCAGCTCGCCTGCGATCTTGTAAAGATTGGGCATCATCAGAAGCAATCCCTGTGAAGCAGTAAACGTAGTTGACAAGGCGCCGGTTTGCAGAGCTCCATGAACGGCACCGGCAGCGCCGCCTTCACTCTGTAATTCGATGACATCCGGCACTGTGCCCCAGATGTTCTTTTTTCCGGCCATTGACCATGCATCGGTCCACTCTCCCATGGGAGATGCCGGAGTAATTGGATAAATAGCGATGACTTCGTTTACATGATGGGCGATATAGGACGCGGCTTCGTTGGCGTCAATAGTTACAAGCGGACGTTTCATAAATAATCCTTGTGATTCTGGTAAATAGAAATTTGATAATGAGTTGACGGATAAACTGTGTTATCGCAGGATATCCGCACAGACGAAAATAACAGAACAATTATTGCGACCGACACGTATCAGGAGAAGACTGACTTGTGTTTAATAATCGATGAATCGCCGTCTTCTGTCCCTGACTACGTAATAATTTTCCTTTAAACTACTAAAAATCAATTTATAAAAAAGGGCTTTTTTGATAAATAAACGTAGCCCGATTTTTCCTAAGATATTCATTATTTTATAAAAATGACAGTATCAATCACACTTATGATTACCATTATTGTTTCAATGAGTACGCTGTTTCCAACTGTCGTGTATTCAGCTTCTTATTTCGATAAATCGGACACAGTGGAAACCTGGGAGGGGTCACTGCGGCTTTTTGGAAACGAGCCCTTTACGATGATTGCCCTGGTAACCGATGAAGAGGAGCGCTGGTTTCTTGAAATGGAAGAAGAGGAGCTTCAGTACTTGTGGCATAACCGGCAGGGACGAATCCGTATCACCGGTATACCCATTGTAAAAAACATTGCCGGCAGATCCGAAAATGTGATTGTTGTCAAAAAGCACGAGTGGATTAAAAACCGGCCAGATGCAGATAGCCCGCATTGATTGATTTACGAACTATGTTTTTATTGGATAAAAAAGTAACATTGGGATATTCGTAATCATCAAGTTACCAATCGTTTCACCAATATTTTACCATCATGACCCGGCAATTTTATTTCATTGTGATTATCGGATTGTTTCTTGCTGCAGACGCAGGGCACGCCAGAGAGTATCACATCCCGGATATTTCCCTTCAGGCTGAAATTAAGTCCGATGCAACCATACGCTATACGGAAGAGAGGCATTATGTTTTCGATGGTACGTATAATTATGCCTACTATACATTACCGCTCAGGGGTTTTGATGAAATAAGCAACATCAGAGTCCGCCAGGATGGCCGCGCATTGACCAATACTGATACCGAAGAGCCGGGAACGTTCAAAGTGGAAAAAGACAGCGACGAACTGCGGATCACCTGGTACATCGAAACGGAAGGCAATACTGAGCATACGTACACCATCCAGTACGACCTTAAGGACGCACTGGTTCTCGGTCCGGATCATACCGAATGGTTCTGGTTTTTTCTCTCTGAGGAACTGGAACGCACCCCCGACACGTTTCGCGCACGGATATCCCTGCCTGAAAGTATTGATGAGGACGAGTGGCATGTCTGGTTGCGCGAGAGCCCTGATCATGTTGAAAAAAGCACGGATAACAACCTGCTGTTTCTTGAGGGCGAGGGATTCCGAAGCGGTGATATTATCAGAGCCCGCATACTGTTCCCGACACGGGTGCTGCCGGATGCCGATATCACTGACAGGCGATTCGGGCTGGACCGGGTGATGCAGGAAGAGGACGATTGGCTGGAGGCACGGGAACGTGAAGAGCGTAATCATATGCTGGCGCTGGGGCTGATCTTTGTTCTTGCTCCCGGGTCAATCATTATTTTCATCTGGTTTTACAGGCGCTTCGGCCGGAGAAACAAACCGGATATCACCACCGGAAAACTGCGCTACTCCCCTCCGTCTGAAGATCCGCCGGCGCTTGTCCGCATGCTTATGCTTGGGCCCCTGAATGCTGATCCCGACAAATTGGCACTGGGAATTACACTGTTCGATCTGGCCAGAAGGGGATATTTTCGTATTGTCGAAAAAAAGGGGAAAAAGAAGTTCCTGGGCAGCGAAACCCCCGAGTATCATCTTGAAAAAACAGGAAAAAAACCGGCAGATGATCTCAGAGATTGGGAAAGCAACCTGCTGGAAAAAGTAAACGGGCGTATTGATGATGGCATCACAAGGATGAATGATATCCTTGAGTGGTCGGACAGAAAATCACGAAAATGGTGGCGTCAATGGAAAAAACTGTTTAAGAACGAGATCCGTGAACGGTCCTGGTTTGACCGCGAAGCAGCCAGGGCCTTGAACTGGCACCTGCTCGCCCAGCTGCCGCTATTATTCGGGATGGTTGTTGTGACACTTCTTTCTCCAGGTGTTGGAGTAATCGGAATTATACTGGTGGTGCTGATCATGCTACTGAGTTTGACCCTTCCCAAACGTACCAAAATAGGAGCCAATCTGCATGCCGAATGGACAGCCTATCGAAAAGCACTTAAAAAGGGACCAAACCGGTCGTTCGATCAACAGGATATGGGACGGCATTTTGTTTATGCCATAGCCCTTGGCCTGACCAAAAAACAGCTTGAAAAGCGATTAACCAGTGTCACAGAAGACAGCCCGCTGTTCATCTGGATCGTTCCCGTATCCACTTCTGGCAGTCCGGCGGAAACAGCATCCGGACTCAGCACCCTGGCCTCAAGCGGCACCAGCAGTTTCAGTGGTGTATCGGGTGTAGGCGGGGCATCGGCCGGTTCCGCAGGTGGTGGTTCCGGCGGAGGGGCCGGATAGCTGATCTCGTCTTTGTGAGCTATTATAAATAGGCAGTTAACCGAGCCGGACAACCGGGGATCAGTAAAAGGCCATGTCCGCTTGCGGATGATTCCTGCTCACCTGTTAATTCACCATCCATATTATACGATTCACGCATTCCATCAGAATTCGAATACAGGTAATAAAGGTCTATACCGTATTCTGCCAGAAAACTGATCGATGAAGCGGTGAACCATTCCACTCCGATATTGCAATGCACGGCTGCCCTCTTGCAGAGCATGACCGGCGGATGCTGATGAGAACGCACCGGATACAGCAGCAATGGAAAATACCGACAGCAACAACAAGGGGATGACAACCATTTTTTTGCCAAAATTGTTGTGTTTAGGATGAAGGTTTGTAGTATTCCCCTGCTCTCTCTTTTTAAGCTCATGACAGCGTTGACGATGAAGGCGGGTAAAGGTCATCACGGGTTACAAATCATTATGTGCAAAACCGGCACAAACTGCAACTCCCCGCGCTGAACAGCTGTAACTGTTTCGGCATATTACTCTTTGATCTGCCCGTCACCGGTAACGACATATTTATATGTGGTAAGCTCTTCCAGAGCCACCGGCCCCCGCGCATGAAGGCGGTCCGTACTGATACCGATCTCGGCTCCCATGCCGAACTCCGCACCATCAGTAAACCGCGTTGATGCGTTGATGTAGACCGCAGCGGAATCCACCATTTTCCCGAAATACTCCTGCCTGCCCTTATTCCGGGTCACAATAGCATCCGAATGACCTGAGCCATATTGGTTGATATGCTCGACAGCCTGCTCAATACCGTCCACAACACGCACCGAAAGTATCATGTCCAGATATTCGGTATGCCAGTCTTCCTCGGTTGCGGGCAGCATGGATGCCACAATCTCCCGCGATTTTTCGTCCCCGCGAAGCTCAACACCTCTTTTCTGAAGGATCTCAGCCATGCGTATCAGCCACTCCTCTCCAATGGAAAGGTCCACCAGAAGCGTTTCGGCTGCATTGCATACTCCCGGACGCTGACATTTCGCATTTTCCACGATAGACCATGCCTTTTCGGGATCCGCATCCCCGTCGACATACACATGGCAGATGCCTTTGTAGTGTTTCAGAACTGGTACGGTTGCATTCTCGGCAATAGCCCGGATCAGCCCCTCGCCGCCACGCGGGATAATCATGTCCACATATTCATCCATGGTAATAAGACTTGTGACGGCCTTCCGGTCGCGAACCGGCACAAGCTGAATCGCATCGGCCGGCAGTTTGGTGGCGGAACCGCCTTCCTGAAGCGCATCGGCTATGGCCTTATTGCTGCGCAGCGCTTCAGATCCGCCCCGCAGTATTATGGCATTGGATGCTTTCAGGCACAGCGCCGCCGCATCAGCGGTTACATTCGGCCGTGATTCATAGATCATCCCGATGACACCGATGGGTACCGCCCTTTTTTCAAGGATCAGACCATTCTCCTTTTCCCAGCTTTTAAGTGTTCGTCCAACCGGATCCGGCAACTTCGCGATATCACGCAAACCCTGTGTCATTGCCGCCATCCGCTTGTCATCCAGTACGAGCCGGTCCACAAGCGCATCCGAAAGTCCGGCATCCCTGGCTTCACTCACATCCTTTGCATTTTCCTCCTGGATCTTGTCCTTTCTGCGCTCAAGAGCATCTGCCATGGCCAGCAGCGCATGATTTTTTTCGTCGGCGGACATGCCCATCATTGTGTGCGATGCGCGCCTTGCTTTTTTCCCAAGCTCCAGGATCTGATTGTGGATGGCTTCTTCGGTTTCAGGCATAGTGCAGAAGTTTTTTGGTTTGATAATTACAGCAATTCACACAAGCACCATATTGTCACGATGGATGATCTCAATATGGTGTCTTTCACCCAGTATGCGGGGAATTTCAGTAGTTTTTTTGCCTTTGATCCGCTCAATTTCATCGCGGTCAAATGCGGTGAGTCCACGGGCGATAACTTTTCCGTCTGACTTGCGGATATTGACCAGCGAACCGGCACGGAACCGGCCTTCAACCCTGCTTACACCCACCGGAAGCAGACTGTGCCCTTTTTCGGTTATTGCTTTTCCGGCACCCTCATCCACGAACAAACTGCCTTGCGGACGGTGGAAAAAGGCGATCCATTTTTTCCGGGCTTTAAGCTTTTGCTCTTCTGAAGAAACGGTGATCAGGGTTCCCAGGTCCTCGCCGCTCAAAAGCCGGGCTATGACGTTTTCCTGATATCCGTCGGCGATGACTACCGGCGTGCCCGAACGGATGGCGCGGTCGGCTGATTGCAATTTGGATCCCATCCCGCCGGATGACCACCCGCTGCCCTTGCCCTGAGCCATGGAAAGCGTTTCATCGGTAATGTCCTCCAGCAGCGGAATGCGCTCGGTGAACCGGCCGTTTTCAGAGCGGTAGAGGCCGTTCGATGTGGTCAGCAGCACGAGCAGATCGGCATCAATAAGCGCAGCTACCATGGCCGCAAGCAAGTCGTTGTCGCCAAAACGGATTTCATCGACCGCAACCACATCATTTTCATTGCACACGGGAATGATACCGTTGCGGAGCATGGACATAATCGTGTTCCGCGCATTCAGGTGGCGGATACGGTCATTCAGATCGCCGTGGGTAAGCAGCACCTGACCCAGCCGGCAATCATACCTGGCCAGTTGCTCAGAGTAAAAATTCAGCAAAACACCCTGTCCGATTGCCGCGGCCATCTGCAAATCTGGCAAATTGACCGGACGCCGGGGCCATCCCAGCGACTGAACACCGGCAGCTATGGCTCCTGAGGATACGAGAATGACCTCGTAATTCTGATTGCGCAGTGAGGCAATCTGCCCGGTAAGCTTCTGAATCTGAGCGGGATCCGGCCGCCCTTGCTTGTCAACAAGAACCCTGCTTCCCACCTTGATTACAAGTCGCTTTACCTGTTCAGGAAAACCAGTGCGGAGTTTGTGTTGACCGGGTTGCAAACTATTGTCAGAGGTGTCATTTTGTAACAAGTCCATTTTTTAAATATACCAATATCGGATTACGGAAGAAACGGATGTATGAATGGAATTAATTGAAGATCATTCGGGAATGACGGACATGCAGCAGACACACTATCCGTTATACCATTGTTGAACCTGCTGAATCGTTGAACCTGCTGAATCCGGCTTCTTACTGACACTTACCTTTTTTTGCCATGAGATTATTCATTTTGCTCCTTTCTGTTAGTCCATTGACACTTTTTCTGACCTCCTGCGATGCGGTTGACAGCGACAACGGAATTGACGGTCCCGTCAGCGACAGTGAACGGCTGGAGTTGTTTGACGACCACGAATTTGTGCTCAGCAATGACGATTATTTTGAAGCCTGGCAGCTTGCATTGTGGAAGGATGGCGAATTGAGGGCAGACCCGGAGACCGCACTGATGTTCCTGCAGCACCGGGATGCCATTCGTGATGCCTATTCCGACACCCTCCCGGAAACAGAGTCAATCTTTTTGATGCCCTGGGAGCCCGGCCGGCTGATTATCGGGGCCGATATTGAGTATATGGATGAAATTCAGGACGGAGTTTTCCGGTATGTTGATGATTTGCCGGCTGAGCAGCGTCCTGATTCGCTGATGTTTCTTGATCACGATGAAGACAGCGATTACTTTTATTACCTCGTCTATTTTGACGAGCTGCTGAATGTCGAGGTTGTTGCCGATGCTTACCGGCAGCTGCCCGGTGTTCAATTCACCGTTCCCGACTTTTTCGGAACCTACGGAGGCACACCCTTTCCGGTTTATCCGGGATACATTGACGATGAATGGTACTATCTGATATACCGTGTGAGCTTTACGGTTGAGCGCACCAATCTTTTCCGGATCGATCAGCCCGGACTGGACGGCATGGAAGCGGAACTGATCATCAGTCATGATCCGGAAGATGAACCGATGGATGAGGATACAAAAGAGATCATCGACCAGATCCACGACGATTTCAGGTCGCGGTTTTTTGACCGGACGAGCCCGGAACGCATAGAACAGGTTCAGGATCTGATGAATCGCTGAAGGCCGAATCCGGACAATGCCGTGATACCGTACTGATCAGTATGCCGGTTTAAGCCGTTGCCTTGCTGTTCAGACGTTTTTCCGCCTCAAAGCACACATCATAAAACGTCCCGGCCATTTTTCTCATTTCATCGGCAAGCTCTTTGTCCGGCTTCATTTGCAGGACATCCTGCAGACGGTCATGGATATCCAGCCATTCTTCATCCACTTCACCCGTTCGCACAAAGAGATTTTCAAACTCCCAAATGGTCTGCGAAGGTGTAAACGGATCGACCAGTTTGGAGTAGAGCGGAACATGGGCGGCATGCGCCATGGCATGGTACGATTCCAGAATAGAGACTTCGTAGTCTTCATGAATGAAATGGGCCTTCGCCTGTTGCATCGAGGCTTCGGCTTCTTCGAACGTAGGCACTTTGTCCTCCACCGTTGCTCCGGCACACTCACCTTTAACACCGGTCATAATATCGAATTGCTCATCCTCGTGGCCCCAGTCCTTGTAAAATTCGGGAGCCTCTTCAAATGACGGAACATGCGTAAATTCCTTCAATTCCTTTTTCAGCCGGTCTTTACCGATCCGTTTCATGACAAAATCAAAATGCTCCCCGTCGCTGCGTTCGGCGATATAGAGCTGAATCAATTTCTTTACGACCAGGGGCGCATTCCGTGTCGGGATTTTTATGACGGATTCAGCAAGGCGGGTTTCTTCTCCGGCCAGTGAGCCCCCTACGAAGACCATTTCTGAGGGAACGCGGCGTCCGTCCTTTGACATGGCTCCACCCTGAAATCCGATGTTGGCTGCTGTATGCTGGGCACAAGCGTTCGGGCAGCCTGAAATTTTGATTTTCAGATCTCTGGCGACTTCAGCGTATTCTCCGAGGCCGTTCTGCAGCGCCTTGTCTATTCCCGTTGCCAGTCCCTTTGCCGATGTGATTCCCAGGCGGCAGGTGTCGGCTCCCGGACATGCGGTGATATCGGCGATGGTTTCGGCGCCGATGGTATCCAGCCCTTCTTTTTTCAATGCTGCATACAGAGCCGGCAGCGCATCAACCGGAACCCAGCGGAGCACCAGGTTTTGATGTATCGTAATCCGGATGTTGCCATTGGCAAATGTGCCCGCAATATCTGCGATTTTTCTGGCATTATCCGTCGCCAGATCACCATTGTGTATGCGCAGCTGAACAAGAGCGTGTCCGCCGCTTTTTTGTACCGTAGCAGCTGATCCTTTCCAGAGCAAGTATCCGGGATCATCTTCGGTTCCGGCGGGCGCATCGGGCAGCTGGTCCGTTCCGGACGGCGGCTGTTCCTCACTGTGCGCCTCTGCCAGATAGCTGTTCCAGGAGGGATCGATATTCAATGCCTTTTGCTCCTCCTCTACCCTGCGGCGAAATTCATCAAAACCGAGCTTTTTGACCAGAAATTTCATGCGTGCCTTCATCCGGTTCTTGCGTTCTCCGTACCGGTCAAAGATTCTGATGACTGCCGCTGAGAACGGAATCAGCTCTTCCTCCGGCAGGAAATCTGACCATAGATGACCCAGCATGGGAGATGAACCGAGTCCGCCGCCGACATAGACCTGGAATCCGCGTTCGGCTTTGCCATTTTGTTGCCGAACCTGCGCCCGGAATCCAAGGTCATGAATACGCAAACCGGCATCATCTTTTATGGCATTGCTTTCGAACGCCACTTTGACTTTGCGGCCCATATTCTGGCATATGGGATTGCGCAGCATGAAGCCGGTAAACGCTTTGGCGTATGGTGCCACATCAAAAACATCATCCGGAGAGGTACCGGAAAACGGAGTTGCCGTCACATTCCGAATGGTATTGCCGCAGGCTTCCCTTGTAGTGATTCCGGCATCGGCCAGCTCACGCATCATATTCGGGACAGATTCCAGCATGATGTAATAAAGCTGAACATCCTGCCGGGTAGTAAGGTGCATGAACCCGTTGGCATATTTATCCGCAACATCCGCAAGGCGGCGGAGTTTGGACGGGGTCAGATCACCATAGGGAATTTTTATTCGCTGCATCTGAACGCCGGGCTGGCGCTGTGCATAGGTGCCGAGCTGCAACCGGATTTTCTGCATTTTAACATCGCCTATCTGTCCTCTGCGGAAATCCCGGATTTGCTGTTCGTATTCGTCAAGTTCGGTGCGGACCACTTCGGGAAGATTCTGCAATAATTCTTCCGGCAGCGGCTGCAATCTGCTGTCGTTCTTCATTTAATTCATTTTTATTTCTGCATTTGCGGAAAATGCAGCTACAGTCCTTTTTATCTGCGGGAGGTGTCACCAACACTTTTTTACCCGCAATTCATCTGTCGATATTTCGCATATCATGTATGCAATAAGCTGTTTAAAATAACATCTTTAAACCTAAATGCAATGATTGATAATGCAAATAAACAGATTTATCCAAAAATTAAACACCAAACTCAAAAACTGCTCAATTCAAATGCGGCTGTGCATTGCCGGATTTATTCAGAGTTATCCCGGCTGAAAAACATCCGTGATAATATCATCCGTGGAAATTACCTGTAAACGGTAACGACAGAAGTTCCGGGAAAGTAGTGATCAATGACCTGACGGTAATCATAGCCACTGTTAATTTGGGATATGGCACCACTCTGGCACATTCCCACTCCGTGCCCCCATCCGGCTCCGCGGAAAACCCATGATGTATCTGTGCGACTGTAAACAAATGCAGAACTGCGCAGCGGCGGTTTGACCATCTGCCGGATAGCCAGTTCATAATCCAGCTTCTCAGCTTCCCCGTTTTTCCATGCGCGTATGCGGTGAAGCCTCCCGGACTCCCCGCGTTCTATGATTTCAAGTGAATCCAGTCCGCGGAAATCCTCTGTGAAATCGGAATCGGCAATCTCTCTTTCCCAGCGGAAATTGGCTTTGCTCCACTCCGGCAAGTCCGTGTGGATGTATGGATTGCACCATGATTCGGGCGGTTCCTCAAGCCAGGTCTCGATGTCATCTTGCGGATCCGTTGGCGGATCATCCGCCTGATCAAATCCGGAAACCAGGTAGGGTTTGGGGCCGCTTCGCCAGGGCCAGACCTTTTCCACCCTTTCCGACTTTCCACCGCAGTTGGATGCGTAATAGGCATCAGCCACTGCACCTTCAAACTCCAGAACTTCGCCGCGGGTGAGCGTTACAGATGAATCAGATCGTGATGATCTCCTGTGATCTCCGGCAAAAACCTGACACTCAACTTCAGCGCAGACATCGTAGTGCTCACCTTCGTACTTGCCCGTCAGCAGCGCTTGTACAATTTCGGTTCTTGCGGCTACCGACTGAGCTTTTAAAGCTCCAAGAGGCGATTCCGGACCAATTTCATACGGAACCACTCCTTTCATATAACGTTCCATGGGCAGATGCAGCACAGCCTTGAGGTTTTCTTCATCCCCGGTATATATATTCAGCTCACCCTGGTAAATCCGGTCTTCCCGTCCGCCCCACCACCAGTTGATGCCGTATGGCACATCCCGTATGGTGAACGATGAATCCGTTTTCATTCGAAAATGGACATCATTGGCCAGTGTTTCTCCATCAGCAAACAGCAGAAGTTCCCCCTTTTTTTGCTGAAACCGGATTTCCGATCCTGCCGGTATTTCATGTTCCTGACCGGATCCGGAAATAACCACCTTCCCGCTACTTTGCAGAACAAATTCAGCAAGCGTGTTGATCAGCAATACACGCACTGCAGGCTCCTCAGGGAACATGTATCCATCCCCGTTCAGATCGGTGATCAAGGCTTCTTCGTCTGTATCAGGGTATTCTTGCTGAATGTCACCGGACAATGAATAAGTGTTATGTGAACGGCACCCTGAAAAAAGCATGCTGGTGATGATCACTAAAGCCGGCAATGAACCGGCTGAAATAATTTTGTAAAGAGGCATGGCAAGCAGTAATTATATTAATACGGCGCATACACATGGCGTGTTATGCAAAGGTCCCTGCAAAGTCATTATAACAAATTACAGTATTCCCGGCCAGTCTGTTGTGAGGACGGGTCAGCTTTCCGTCTCCCCGTGCTAATTTTCACCGGTTTCCGGGCCTTCCTCCTTTTTCTTTTGCGGACTGATTATACTACCAAGCAGTCCTCCCATCAGAGCCCCGTATGCTGTTGCATGATACCATATTGAGGTAATCGGGCAACTGCCTGTATCACATCCGATAAAATGCCAGTAGGCAAATCCGCCGAGAGCCCCGAGAGCTACTCCGGCAACGATAAAATAGATTGATTTTGACATGGTTCTGCGTCATCTTATTCGTGAAAATATATTCAAAGAACGCTGCGGCAAAGAGGATTCGTTCACACCTGCAGACTTTCTTTAAACAACACAAGCAACAAAAAATAATTGCGATATGGCCATTCACGAGTTAGCCGGAAAAAAAGCTCCGTATTACATTCTTGACAATATTCCACGACTTGTATCTGCGTACTACAGCCGCACGCCGGATCCTGACAACCCGCGGCACCACGTTCGGTTCGGCACCTCGGGACACCGCGGCTCCTCGCTGAAACACACCTTCAACGAGCAGCATATCATGGCCATATCGCAGGCTCTGGCTGATTACAGAAAGTCAGAGGGAATCGACGGGCCACTTTACATCGGGATGGATACGCACGCGCTGTCGGAACCTGCTATGATTACCGCTATTGAGGTGCTGGCAGCAAATGATGTGCTGGTCGGGTATCAGGAGGGATTCGGTTACACTCCCACTCCGGTCATTTCTCACGCCATTCTGGGTTGCAACCGTGGCCAGAAAGAGCACAAATGCGATGGTGTTGTGATCACACCTTCCCACAATCCTCCCGGTGACGGCGGATTCAAGTACAACCCGCCCAGCGGGGGGCCTGCCGGATCCGACATCACAAAAAAGATTCAGGATGAAGCAAACCGGATTCTCGCAGACGGCTGTAAAAAAGTAAAGCGCATACCCTTTGAGAAAGCCCTGAAAAAAGAAAATGTCATGGCTACCGACTTCATGATGCCGTACATCAAGGATCTGGACAAGGTTGTCGATATGAAGGCCATCAGAAAAACGGGACTGAAAATCGGTGTGGATCCGATGGGCGGTTCGGGTGTCGGTTTCTGGGAACCCATTGCCCGCCATTACGATTTAAACATCGACGTGGTCAATCCCGATGTGGACCCGAGGTTTGCTTTCATGACCGTCGACAAAGACGGGAAAATCCGGATGGACTGTTCGTCTCCGTATGCCATGGCAAGCCTGATAGGCCTGAAGGAGCGCTATGATATTGCATTCGGCAATGATCCGGATTTTGACCGTCACGGCATCGTCACCCGCTCTGCCGGACTGATGAATCCCAACCATTATCTGGCCGTTGCTATCAATTATCTTTTCCAAAACCGGCCGAAATGGCGTGAGGATGCTGCGATCGGCAAGACGCTCGTTTCCAGCAGCATGATTGACCGTGTTGCAAAAGCACTTGGCCGGCCGCTTGCAGAAGTACCGGTAGGATTCAAGTGGTTTGTTGACGGACTGCTTGACGGATCGTATGGATTTGGCGGTGAGGAGAGCGCAGGCGCATCCTTCCTGCGTTTTGACGGATCGGCCTGGTCGACTGACAAGGACGGAATCATACTGAACCTCCTGGCTGCGGAAATAACAGCAAAAACCGAAAAGGATCCCGCCGAGCATTACGAGGAACTCGAAAGCAGGCACGGAAGTCCGGTATACGAGCGAATTGATGCGCCGGCAAGTCCGGAAGAGAAGGATATTCTGTCCAGTCTGTCACCTGATAAGGTGCGGGCGGACAGCCTGGCCGGAGAGCCGGTCCTGAAAAAACTCACGAAAGCTCCTGCCAATGACGCGCCGCTGGGCGGACTAAAAGTTGAGACGGAAAACGGGTGGTTCGCCGCCCGTCCGTCAGGAACCGAAGATATCTACAAAATCTACGCGGAAAGTTTTCGGGACAAAGACCATCTGAAAAAAATTCAGGAAGAAGCGGTCGCCATAGTGAAAGACGCGCTGTCCGGCTGATAGTGCGGATGCTGATATCCAAGCAGGCGGAGTGCGTTAAGCACCACAACAAGGGTTGAGCCTTCGTGAAGCAGCACAGCGATTCCGATTCCCGCGTAACCGAAAATCACAAATGGCACCAGGAAGGCAATCATGCCAAGGCTGATGAAAATATTCTGCCTGATGATTTTCCTTGTTTTGCGGCTCAGCCCCACTGCAACCGGCAGTTTTCCGAGATCATCGGCCATCAGGGCTACATCAGCTGTTTCCAGTGCGACGTCTGATCCGGCGGCCCCCATTGCTATACCGACCGTGGCGTTTGCCATGGCCGGGGCATCATTCACCCCGTCACCTACCATAGCCACCTCCTTCTCCTCATCCAGCAGCTTTTTGACTGCATCCACTTTGTGTTCAGGCAGCAGGTCACCCCAGGATTCATCCACTCCCACCCGGGAGCCAATGGTTTCGGCCACCCGCTGATGGTCTCCGGAAAGCATTATCAGACGCCTGATCCCCATTTCCCTGAGGTTGTTGAGGACTTGTGAGGCTCCGGGCCTGGGCAGGTCCATAAGTCCGATGACACCGGCAAAATGATCCCCTGACTTGACTATCATGGTGCTTCTGCCCTCACCGTGCAGCCGGTCAAGCTCTGACTGCACATCATCCGGAATGGAGTTATTGAAAAGCCGCAGCTGCCCGATAGAGATATGACTTCCGTTGATGGTGCCGATGATCCCTTTTCCGGCAATCATCCTGACATCCGACACTTCCGGTATATCGTCATTTACCAGCCATTTTTCCGAAGCGCGCACTACCGCACGAGCGAGCGGATGATCGCTCCGCTGTTCTACGGCAACGGCCAGCCGCATCAGTCCCGGTTCATCAAATCCGTTCAGGGGAATGATGTCGGTTACCTCCGGCACACCCTGAGTGAGCGTTCCCGTTTTGTCAAAGGCGAGTGCACGCAATCCGCCAAGCTGTTCAAGAGGCCGGCCGCCTTTTACAAGAACCCCAAGCCTGGCGGCTCTGGCTACTCCGCTGAGAATGGCACTTGGTGTGGAAATAGCCAGGGCACAGGGACTTGCAGCGACAAGCACGGCCATTGCACGGTAAAAGGAATCGGCAAAGGGCTCATCGACCACAACCCAGGCGAAGTGGAGCATGACGACGAACAAAATGATGGCCGGAACAAATATGCGTTCAAAACGCTCGGCAAATCGCTGAGTCGGTGATTTGCCGGTTTCGGCCTCATTGACCATCCTGATGACACGGGCCAGGGTGCTGTCCTCGGCGCGGCTGGTCACTTCCACTTCCATGACACTGTCCCCGTTTATCGTTCCGGCAAATATTCTGTGAGCCGGCCCCAGGCCTTCCACATCATTGCGGGCGCTTTCCGCTGAACGCACCGGTTCTTTGTCAACAGGAACACTTTCGCCGGTTATCGGGGCCTGATCCACACTGCTTCTGCCGCTGATGACAAATCCGTCCGAAGGAAAACGCTCTCCCGGCCTTACAATCAGCAGATCCTGCGGTTTGATTTCATCGACACTTACTTCCCGCTCGCCGCCATTATCTTTGATCCGGGCGACGGTTGGAGCCAGATCCGCAAGTGCCCGGATTGCTTTTCGGGCCCGGCCCATGGCATAATGTTCCAGGGCATGTCCGAGGCTGAAAAGAAACAGCAGCAGTGCGCCTTCGGCCCAGGCACCCAGTATTGCGGCACCCGTTGCGGCTACGAGCATCAGGAAGTCAATATCAAACTGCCTGGCTCTGAGGCTGGCGATCATATGGAAAAATGCGAAATAGGCCCCGAAGAAATAGGACAGCAGGTATACAACGATCGGCCGGGGTTGTTCGGGATCACCCAGCACTTCATAAAGCCATGCCCCGAGCAGGAGTGTACCGCAGAGCAATGCAAAAACGAGCTCTCTGTGTTCGTATAATTTCTTCATGTTTACAACAATGGGATAAAAAAAGTCGGAGACATCCGGCTGAGTTATCAAAAATGTGCAGGGATTTGAATATATTGTTTCCTGCAAACAATAAGGCTGGTAACCGCTTGTATTTTACAATTTAAATCAAGTCTATGTCTTTGAGAAGTTATCGGCCGGTATGCCGCCTGCTGTATCAGACAAAAAATGCATAATCTTCCTCAGATACTGAATAACATCACTAAAAACAGGTTATTATCAAAATACGTAACAGAGACGGGTGAACATGGAAAATGAAATCAAGGAACTGCTTCGGAAAAACGAAACATGGGTAAACCGGCAAGTTGCCGATGATCCGGATTATTTCAAACGCCTGGCCGGCGACCAGCATCCTGAGTTTTTATGGATCGGCTGTTCGGACAGCAGGGTGCCGGCTGAAAAAATCGTAAATGCAGAGCCGGGCGATCTGTTTGTCCACCGGAATATTGCCAATCAATGCAACAATCATGACCTGAATATCCTCTCTGTTCTGCAGTACGCCGTGGAATCGCTGAAAGTCCGGCACATTATCGTATGCGGACACTACGCGTGCGGCGGTGTCAAGGCTTCCCTGGAGGCTGTCGACCATGGACTTATCGACAACTGGCTGCGTCCTGTCAAACAAATCTATCAGGATCACAAAGAGGAGTTTGCACATCTGAGCGAACAAGAGGTGGTAGACAAACTCTGTGAATGGAATGTGAGAAAGCAGGTCGCCAACATCGCTCAAAGTACCATCCTTCAGAAAGCCTGGAAAAACAACCAGGCTATTGCGGTGCACGGAATGATCTACAGCCTGGAGTCCGGGAAGTTGTCCGACCTTTCATGCAGCTATACCAGCCCGGGGCAGACCGAGCACATTTTCCGGCTGAAATAACCTGTTTGCAATTCCTGTTAATGCCGGATTTTTTTCTTGCATGATAGTCAGGATTTCTCTATCTCTAAGCGATTATCCCGGAGTGTTACCAGACTCCGTTTATTTCTTGCAAAAACGTATATACATGATATGAGTAACAACAATCAGCAGGGTGTGCTCGGCAGGTTTCTGGATATTATTGAACGCACAGGAAACAAACTGCCCGATCCGGCCATTCTATTCTTCCTTTTGATGATATTCGTATGGTTTCTCTCCGCCATACTTTCTCCGTTTGATTTTGGTGAAACCGATCCCCGTTCCGGCGAAACCCTCAGGGTGATCAATCTCCTTTCCGGTGATCAGATGGCCTCCTTCCTGGCCAATATGACCGAAACGTTCATCACCTTTGCTCCGCTCGGCGTAGTTCTGCTGGCCATGCTTGGTGTGGGAGCCGCTGAACATTCGGGTTATATCAACGCCGCATTGAAATATATCCTGGGTATCACCCCGAAGTCACTGCTGACCCCCATGCTCATCATGGTAGCCATTGTCAGCCATACTGCGGCGGACGCGGGCTATGTGCTGGTTATACCGCTTGGCGGGGTCATATTCTATGCCGCCGGCAGGCATCCGCTGGCCGGAATTGCCGCGGCCTTTGCCGGTGTATCCGGCGGGTTCAGCGCCAACTTCATTCCCTCAGGAATTGATCCGCTGCTCCAGGGCTTCACCCAGTCGGCAGCACAGATTATTGAGCCGGAAATGCTTATCAACCCGCTCAATAACTACTTCTTCACCGCCATATCCAGTATCCTCATTATTACGGTGGGATGGTGGATTACCGACCGCATTGTGGAACCGCGGCTCGCCAAGACCAAGGTGGATGCGGATGAGGATGATCTGCCCCAGATGGAACGCCTCAATAAAAAAGAAATCCGGGCTTTCTGGGTTGCTACTATCGTAATGCTTCTTGGTATTGCCGGATTATTTGCATGGACCATTCCGCAGGATTCTCCCATGCGCTCGCCCGGTACAACCGCTTTTGAGGCATCCGGTGAAGGTATGATACACTCACTCTATGTGGATGACGGGGACACCGTGGATGTGGGACAGGAACTCGGCATCATTCAGATCTTTCACCTGCAGAGTGAAAATGAGGACCAGCTTTACTACGAGCCGGTACGCAAAGACACCATGATGGCCATGGAAGAGGGTGTTATTCACTTTGCCAAACCCGACCTGCGGGAAGGATCTACACTGCAGGCCGGCGAAATGGTGGCTACGCTTCAGGGCAGCAGGGACGTCACGGCATTTGACGCGCCGGTGATGCAGTCTATTGTTCCGCTTATATTTCTGCTGTTCGTGATACCGGGTGTCATCTACGGATTTCTGGCAGGAACCTTCAAAAACTCGCAGGATATGGTGGGCAGCATGAGCAAAGCCATGGGCAGCATGGCCTACTATATTGTAATGGCATTTTTCTGCGCGCTGTTCATTGACGCTTTCGGAAATTCGAATATCGGGACCCTGATTGCGCTCAAGGGAGCCGGCTTTCTGGAAAGTCTGGCACTTCCGGGCGCCCTTACCATTGTCGGAATCATCGTCCTCACGGCTGTCGTAAACCTGCTGGTAGGATCGGCATCTGCCAAATGGGCGCTTATCAGCCCGATTTTTGTTCCCATGCTCATGGGCATCGGAATTTCGCCCGACCTGACCCAGGCCGCTTACCGCGTTGGTGACTCGGTGTCGAACATCATCACGCCGCTACTCCCCTACTTCCCGCTGGTTGTAGTATTCTGTCAGCGGTATGTCAAAAGCACCGGAATCGGAACACTGGTTTCCATGATGCTTCCGTACTTCTTCATTTTCATGGTGACCTGGAGCATTTTCCTCCTTGTGTACTGGTGGATCGGTATTCCGCTTGGTCTGCAGGCATCATACACATTCCCGTGATGAAATGTCCATGGCCGGATATGGCGCCAGGATGTGCAGGCGCATGATCAATTGCGACCATGGCATTGCATTTTTCCATATAAACCGAAACTACCAAAAGGATGAACCCTGTCAATTTACTGGCAGCCATTCTGTTGATTGCTTTGGCATCAATAACTTTGATATCATGCGGCAACAGTGAAGAGCTGGAAAGACTTCAGCGCTCCAAAACAGAATTAAGCGACGAAAAACGGGAACTAGAGCAAAAGATTGAGGACTTGATGACAACCCGAAAACGTATCGATTTTCTTGCCGGGCAGATGGATGGCATCAAAGCCACTATTGTTACCAATCATGGTGACATCGAGCTTGCATTTCACCCGGATCGCGCTCCCATCCACACGTTCAATTTTGTGACCCGTGCGGAAAGCGGATTTTATGACGGAACCAAGTTTCATCGTGTTATCCCGGGATTCATGATTCAGGGAGGCGATCCCAATTCCAGGGAGGATGACCGCCGCCTCTACGGGCAGGGCGGACCCGTCGTTGCCATTCCGCACGAATTCAACGACACACGCCATGAACCGGGAATACTGTCCATGGCGCGGGTTTCCGACAAAAGCCGGGGTGCCGGCTCCCAGTTTTTCATCATGCACGGAGCCAATCCCGGGCTCGATAATGAGTATACGGCTTTCGGAGAAGTGACATCCGGGATGGACGTGGTTGATGCCATTGCCAATGTGCAGACAAGCAGCCAGTACCGTGACCAGCCGGAAGAGCATGTTGTTATTGAACGGGTTGAGGTATTCAGGTAACTTGGCGAAGGACAACCGTCAGGGCCGGCTATGGCCGGACCCGGGCATTCCATCAGATGCCGTGCCATGAAAACGAGGGCCATTTTGCTACTATCCCTGATCATTCCACTCTGGGTATCATCAGGCTGCCGCGCCGATACGGATCCGCTCCCCGATGATTTTGACCTGCAGGGACACCGGGGGGCGATGGGACTCAAACCGGAGAATACCATTCCGGGTTTTCTGAAAGCGATGGATCTCGGTGTAACCACCATAGAATTTGACCTCGCGGTTTCCAGGGACCTCAAAGCGGTTATATCCCACGAGCCCTGGTTCCGGTCGGACATCTGCCTTCAGCCCGATGGCAGCCGCATCCGCAAATTCCGGGAACGCTCGTACCGGATTTTTGAATACGATTATGAAAAGATCGCTCAGTTTGACTGCGGTTCTTTGCGGCATCCGGATCATCCGGAGCAGAAAACGCTCTCTGCGCCAAAACCCCTGATGAAAGATGCGATTCTCGAAATGGAGGCGCATGCCCGTGGACAGGACAGACAACCCGTCCGGTACAACATCGAATTAAAAACCCATAAGGCATGGGATGAAAGTCTCACCCCGGCGCCGGATGGGTTTGCAAAAATTGTGTATGACGAGCTGCAGTCACTCAGTGACTCCCTCGGCAATGATCTGATGGACCGCGTAAATATCCAGTCATTTGACCCGAGGCCATTGCATGCCATGCGGGAGATCGATGCCGGGGTTCCGATAGCCATCCTGACGTACAAAAGAGGTACCGTTGACGATCACCTCGCCTATTTTGACGGACTGGAACCGGAAATTTATTCTCCGAATTACGGCTTGCTGACCCCCTCACATGTTGAAAGGGCGCATGAGCTGGGCATGACGGTGTTACCGTGGACCGTCAACACGGAAGCCGACATGAAAACAATGGTTTCCATGGGCGTGGACGGGCTTATCACCGATTACCCCGACCGTTTTATATCGCTCTATCCAGACTTTGCAGACTGAAAAGTCTGTGTTGCGATATATCCTCAGAAAGGTCTCAGGATGCTGCCTTACGGGCATCGATAAATGATTTGACGCCGAGTGCTATGTAGCCAATCAGCAACAGGGCCATAAGAGCACGGGCAATCGCCGCAAGCTCATTGACTTCCTGATTACCGCCCAACCAGGAGATGACGTCAAATATTCCGGAAAATGATCCGAACAGTCCGATAAGAGCTACAAGCAGAGCAATATGCATGACATGCTTGCGCCATGCTTCTTTTTGGGCCAGCCGTCCCAGTATGATGAATGCGATGCCGAAAAAGGCGGGAATCATTGCGGTAATGCTGACTGCGCCGGACGCTATATAACCGATAATTCCGATAAGTATCAGGATGATTCCGAGAATTCTGGTATAGTGAGGCATGAACTAAGATATTTCAGGTTTAGAGTTTGCAGAAATTGAAAATCAGTCCCACCAGTCTCCATCCGCATCCGGGACAATCTGACCGGTGGGTGTAATTTTTTCACCTTCCCTGGGTGGTGTTGTAGGAAAATCTGAAATCGGAATGGCCGGATCACGGTCATGGGGAACATAGTGGCTGTGATTGCCGTGCGGCACTTCACGGTAGGGTTTGGAGTCAAAAAAACCCATCGAGTCGGCAATTACCAGGCCGGCCAGGACCAAAGCAAAGGCTATGAAAATAGTTCGTATTCGTTTTCTGTTCATTTTAATGTGTTCCCTTTAAACTAGCAGCTAACTGCTGATCACACTGTTGATTTGCCCGGCTGCCAACGCATATGGCATCTCGCTACCCGATTAATGGCAAACACTAAATATAACAGCCTTTGGAAACAGTTAACAGACAAATCACGTCATCCGTTTTGAATTTATGGGTTTAAGGCCGCATGAACAAAAGGTCACGAAGTGAAATGTCATGACGGTATTTATTCATGTGCCTGTGCGTCCGGGCGCCAGCCCGTTCATGATCATTTCAGCATTGCAAAGATCAGGACAGCAGGAAAGACGGGTATCAGTACTCCGCCGTATATTCCGGTTGCTCAAGCCCTGCATGTTCCAGATAAAACGCTTCCAGCGCATCACGATACTCGGAAAACTGTGGCAGATCATTATGGCCTCCGTTTGAAATGTTTATCAGTTTTTTTTGTTCCGAAACAGAAGCATCATACAGTGACTCTGCCATTCTGAACGGCGTTATGGGATCGTTTTCGCTGCCAATAAGCAGCAGCGGATGTGATATGCGTGCCACCCGATCCAGATTATCGTGCTCCCTGATCGATTCAGCCACATCAAAACGCACAAGTGGCCGGAACAATCTGGGAACCAGGCCGCTCGTCCAGTCATCGGTGCTCGAAATCGGACTCTCGAGAACGTATCCATCCACCGACTCTCTGCCGGCAAGCCATCCAGCCAGAAGTGAGCCCATGGAGTGCCCGTGTATGTAAACCGGCAGTTTTCCGGCTTCTTCGTGCTGATCAACAAAGTTGTAAGCAGCCTGTGCATCTTTCTTTATGCCTGCTATGCTTGGTTCACCGCTGCTCATTCCGTAACCGCGATAATCAAACAGAAGAAGGTTTACCGGCAAGGACGAATATGTTTCAATCAAATACCGGGATTTCACCATCAAAAAACCGTTGCCGCCCATAAAAATCACGTTTGCCTGAGCGTCCTCGTGCTGAATAAACCAGCTGTCAAGCTCTTCCCCGTCCTCTGTCTCAATAGTGTGCTGATAAAGCCGGTAACCGGGGATGTCAAATTCGGCCGGTGTGATTGTGCGGTGAGCGTCAAAAGCGTCTTTTTCCTTGATTTCTATCGTAGTGCACCCGTTGATAAGGACAGTTAGTGCCGGAAGAAAAAAAATAAGCAGCACTGATCGCATCGGATTAAAAACAGTTTTAAGCATGCATGTATGAGACTGGTTCAACCGGAGTAACGAATTCTGAACTTCTTATGTGTTTTCCGGAATGAAATGATAACCTATTCTCACCATAAAACGTTCTGACAAACTATCTGCTGCAGACACAATATTTGATTTGTAACCGGTGTGCCTCATATTACAAAAAAAGCCTGCAAGCCCGGTCAGATACCGGGTTGCAAGCCTTTCTCATTTATTGACAGGAAGTCTGCCTGTCGGCTGTCCGCTAAAGATTGGGATTACTGTTGCGTTCGCTTTGAGGAATCGGCAGACAGGTGAGATCACCATACGGAAGGTTTTGGAACGGATCATCGCCGGAAGGGAAAAGATCAATGCCATAGAGATTTTTATACCTGCGCAAATCACCAAACCTTTTCCCGGTGAGATAGAAGTCACGGGCACGTTGTTCACGCAGTTCAGCCATCAGTTCATCACCTGTAAGATCAACAGAATCATGACCGGCAAACTCACGCCGTTCATTCACAAGATCCAGAGTATAATCTGAAGCACCACGCGCCTCGGCGATGATATACCGTGCTTCCAAAGCAGACGCAAACCGGACATCAGTGCTTCTTTGAAACTCCATCGCTTCTTCCGCGACCCAATCACTGAAACTGTACGGCTGGTAAGGTATATACATCATGGTACCCTCTACCAGTGACGTCAGCTTTTCAGCTGTGTGCGGAACACGGATGTCATTCAGGTTTTGAAATGGTTCTCCCGGACTCAGGTATCTGTTATTAGCTCCGGTCGTGGGATCACGGAAGGGATTGTATTGCCGGGATGAGTTATCGGAATGACGGATCCACATTTCAAAATCATCGGCAACCTGCAATGCATATTCTTCAGCATCTTCCATTTCGCCAAGATTAAGTGAAGCACGTGCGGCACCCAGCAACGCAAGATTTCTGAGTCGCTCAACCATTGCACCTGGCTCACCTGCAGAGAGTGCATTATCGGCTGCTGATAACGCCTCTTCAAATCGCTCAATTGCGATTCGGAATAATTCATCAGATGAATAGGCCGCGCTGACATTCACAGGAGCCTCACAAAAAGTTTCAGCCATCATGACATAGGAGTAACCGCCATAAGCCAGGGCCTTCAGAGTATTCACCCTGGAGTAGGCATCATCGCCGTACATTACTTCAAACCTGGATACAGCGTCATCAGCCGAAGCGCGGCTTCGCTGCCAGAATGAATATATGTTTGCTACATACACATTGTTCTCATCAGCAGTACGAAGCACCATGGGTATAGTCTGAGCGAATGTATGGTCCAGCAGGAGTTCATCCGCAACCGTTCCGGTCCACTGCGAAGTGTAAGAATGGGTATACTGAAATTCTCCAATCACTCCATTAATAAGCGATTGTTCCAGGTTGACATTTGTCAGCTCATCCTCTTCGATAGCCCCCGGATTGGATACATCCAGAATATCATCACAAGCTGCCGCAGTGATGAGCAGTACGGCCATAAAACCGTGTAAAAGATGTTTTTTAAATGGTAGCATAATGTTCAAAGTATGGTGTTAAAAAAACTGTTGACCAGCCGTGATCAGAAATCAATGCTGAGCGAGCCTGTGATACGACGGAAGTTGGGAGCCGTCCACGAGTCCACGCGGCTGAAAGAGGCATCTCCATGGAAGTTTACCTCGGGATCATGTCCTCCGTAGCGGGTCCACAGTACGGCAAGATTATGTCCCGTTACAGAAAGTGTTGCACGATTCAGACCAATCTGATCTACAAAAGAAACCGGCAGGGTATAACTCAATGATACATCGCGCAGTTTGATAAAATCAGCAGGCTGAACGTGGTGATACGTTTGCCCCCATAGTGCTCTTGCGGCTACTTCATCCGGGTCAGCCTCAGGATTAACCGTCTCCCAGCTTATGCGGGCACGATCACGGCGCATGTCCTTCACGTTGAACTGATAATGGCCTCCCTGGTAGTCCACAAGTGCGAAGAAGCGAAATCCGCCGAGGAAATTGATCTCTGCCGAATATTTAAGCTCACGGGTCGGAAGTGACGGGCCCTTGTAAATATCTTCAGATTCAAGCCTCATGACTCCATCATCATCACGTGATGCTCTTTGAGCCCAGAATGCACCGAGAGGTTTGCCTTCTTCGTATCGCTGAACCGGGTGGTAGATACCAAATATCTGGGAATCTCTGCCATCACCAAAGGAAACCAGCTCATTGCTGTTGGTAGAGAACGTAAAAGTATTTCGCCAGTTTACCGAATTAAGTGCAAGAGGTACAAAGCTCAACACCGCTTCTATACCGGTATTCTTGATTTCACCAAGGTTTTCAAGCGTACTTCCGGAAAAGCCGGTTGAAGGTGCGACACTGACACTCATAATCGCATCACGGGTGACCGTATTGTAATAGGTAATCTCAAGCCCCAGCCGGTCCATAAACATGGATAAGTCAAATCCCAGCTCCAGTTCAGAAGATCTTTCAGCCACCAGGTCCGGATTTCCGAATGTTGCATACCGGAGAGCAGGTTCAGCGGAGCCATCCTCCATTGTGCGTACACTGGTAGTATAAGTACGTGAAGCTGCATAGGTTCCCGGTGCGTTACCTGCTTGTCCCCATGCTGCCCGGAGCCTGAACTCATCTACGTAGCGATAATTGAAAAATGGTGCTTCAGACATGACATAAGACAGGGACGTTTTCGGATAGAACACACGGTTTATTTCTGAACCAAAGACAGAGTTGTTATCCATTCGTACGGCCGCTGTTGCAAACAACCTGTCTTCCCAACCGATCTGTTCCTGTACGTAAACACCAAAAGAGCGTGATTCAGAGAAAGACTGGGAGCCGAATGTGGTAGCAGCATTCCCAACCAGTCGGGCTGCTTCTGACCCGAGCCCTTCACCCGTAGCCGTAGCACTGCGCCCGTCAACCGCCTCAAACTGGAAACCAAAGGAAAAATCGGACCGAATCTGTTGATTTAAATCAAACTGCAGTGATCCGCCATAGTCGATGGTATAAACATCTGTTTTGGGTGTTGCTATGCTGACATATCCATCTGCGACATTGACACCGAAAGGTGCCAGGCCTGTCTGGTCAGGTGTGTAGAACAGCTCGGCTTGCCTGGTATTGCTGTCAATTCCAACCCTCAGCCGGTTGGTAAACCAATCCAAAGGCCGGTAATTGATGGTTGAGCTTATGCTGAACCGGTCGGAACGGGTCTGATTGTTGTAAGTATTGGCATATTCGGGAGCAATAGTAAAGAACCCTACATCCCCTGCACCGGTATACTGACGCCCGGGAACAGCGAGCCAGGAACTGATTATCAGACCATAGGCAATGTTATCATTCAATGGCAGCCTGACATGGTTGTTCGAGTATCCGGCATTTACAGAAAAGTCGAGTTGTTCTGATGGGAAAAACCGGAAGTTACCTCTTACCGAAGATCTGTTGGAATAGTTGTTGTAAAAAACGCCATCTTCTTCGTCCCTGGATCCGGATACAAAAAAGGAGTACTGTTGACCGCCACCTCTGACAGAAAGAGAGTATTGATTCAGCACTCCGGTTCTGAGGGCATCGGAGTTTTCGCTCATCGGAATATGCTCAAAAAACTCACCAGCCTGCATGCCTACCATACCGGGCCAGTTATCAGGGGCATCAAGACGTTCCTCGGTTACAAGAGAGTAATTCGTTGGACGCCAAGACTCAGGCCAGGATGTCCCCCCTCTTTCCACACGCGCACTCCAGTTGATGTTGGGTTCGCCCATACTTCCCTGTTTGGTTGTGATATTAATCACACCGCTGGCGGCATTCGCACCATAAATTGTTGCAGCGGCAGGTCCTTTTATGACTTCAATCGAAGCAATATCATTGGGGTTGATGGCATCAAGCGCAGAGGTATTTTGTCCGTAGACATTGAAATTACCCTGACCACCTGTCTGGATACGTACACCATCAACATAGAATATCGGCTGGACGGAAGCCTGCATGGAACCGGCACCCCTGATCCGGATATTGGCAGCCGTTCCGGCAGTACCTGATCCGGGAACAAGAGTCATACCCGGAACCTTCGCCTGCAAAAGTTCTGTGACGGTGTTGTTGGATACACGCTCCATGATATCACTGGCATCGACTCTGCTTATGGAGTTTCCAACCGCCCGTCGTCGTGTATCACCGGCTGTTCCAGTTATGACCACTTCATCCATATTCAGCTGAGATTGCGCAAGATCAATATCTACATTCAGCACCTCGCCCGCCGTCACCTCTACACTCAATGTCTTTGCCTGGTATCCCAGATAACGCACCTCAAGCGTTTGAGCGCCGGCCGGAACATTTGTAATAGTGTAATCACCTTCCAGACTTGTAGCAGCTCCAATATTTTCGCCGCGTACCAGTACATTGGCGCCAGCAAGTCCATCGCCTGTAGCTGCATCTTTAACGGTACCGCTTATTTCTCCTGTTTGTGCCTGTCCCATGGCAGGCAGCAAAGCAAGAAAAAAACAAATATACAGTAGTTTTTTATAGCTCATGTTTTTGCTTTGTTTTGGTTATTGGTGGAATGCATTCGGCATGAAAAGACAATTCTCACCATCTTCACCATCAACCGGATGCATATAATGTGCGCATCATTTGAATATTTTTACAAATAACCCAGGAAGCGCTTTTCTAATAATTTGAGCCGGTTCAGCAGCATCTTCTTGTATATTCCTGTAAACCCATGTGAAGACCCCTAAATCCCGATTCGTCCTTTAAAATGGGATAATTTAAAACCGAAGTCAATACAATTATTAAACATATTTAACTTTTGTTAAGCCAATATCCCCCAATCCTGATTATTAATTGTAATATTTAATATTTACCTCACATCTTATTTACATTCACATGCAAGCCTCTTGCTGCTTTCAGGAACTTTTTACCGGCAATCCGGATTACTACTGGGTAGATTTAATCTAATCGCTGCAAGACAATGAATTAGGTATCAGCAGCCTCCAACGTCGTTCCAATGTCGCCCCGAAAATCACGCCCATTCAGAAGCCGTTCAACTGGTTTGTTATCAAGATGCATATGTCATCTTGACTGTACTTGCTGCGTGCATTTTTCCGCCTTGGTTTTTAACAAATCGTCAGCTGCAGTTACATTACTTACATTATTCCTGCTTCTCATCCCGCATTTTGCCCTCGCCGGTTTCTCCTCTGCGGGTGTCGACACCACCTCAGAAGAGGGGCGCGGCGCCATAAAAGGCACGGTCACCGATGCCAGCGACGGATCTCCCCTTGAATTTGCAAATGTACTGGTTGAGGACACCGATTTCGGAACCAGTACAAACGAAGACGGATACTTTGAACTGAGGAACGTACCTCCCGGCCGCTACAACCTTCGTTTCACATATGTTGGCTATAAAAGCCGCACCGTTTACGAGATCCATGTCAGAAGAAACCGGGATATCCGCGTGGATGTGGAGCTGGAACCGGATGCAGCACAGCTGGGTGAAATTGTAATCCGCCCCTCACCTTTCAACCGGACCGAGGAAAGCCCGATATCCAAGCGCACTATCGGCACATCGGAAATTGAACGTGCACCCGGAGGCAACCGCGACATCTCCCGCGTGGTTCAGTCACTGCCGGGTGTGGCCAGCGGCATCGGCGGCTTCCGCAATGACCTGATTGTCCGCGGAGGAGCGCCCGGTGAAAACACATTCTATCTGGATGGCATCGAAGTTCCGACTATCAACCATTTTACCACACAAGGCGCATCCGGCGGACCCGTAGGGATGATCAACGTCGACCTCATCCGGGAAGTTGATTTCTATACCGGAGCTTTCCCCGCCAGCCGCGGAAACGCACTCAGCTCCATCATGGAACTGCGTCAGCGAAGCGGGGGTGACAGATACGGGTTAACTGCAACCGTAGGAGCAAGCGATATCGGACTTACCGCCGAAGGTCCGATCGGTGATGATGCCGATTTCATTTTTTCATACCGGCGTTCGTACCTGCAGTTTCTTTTCGAGCTGCTCGATCTGCCTTTCCTGCCAATCTACACCGATATACAGTTCCGTTTCCGCTACCAGCCCGCATCCAACCATGAATTTACGTTTATCGGACTTGGCGCCATTGACGACTTTTCGCTGAACACCGATGCCAATGAAACCGAACAGCAGCAGTACATCCTCGCCAATCTGCCGGTCAATGAGCAATGGAACTACACCAGAGGACTGCGGTACCGGAATACCGGTGAGAATCGCATCACAACGGTGGTTCTCAGCCGGAACAAGCTGAACAACCGCGCCTTCAAGTACGAGGATAACGATGACAGCGATCCGGAAAACCTCATTCTTGATTACACCTCCGTTGAAACAGAAAACAAAGCCCGGGTCGAAAACGAACTGGAGCTCGGCTCCTACCGGCTCAACGTCGGAGCAAACTACGAACACTCCATATACACAACAGACACCTTCAACTTTGTATCTATTCCCGGTGAGGATGGCCTTGAAACCATAGATTTTGATTCCGAGCTGCGCCTGAATCAATGGGGTCTGTTTGCCCAGCTCAGCTCCAATTATTTCGGGCGGCGACTCTCGCTGTCAGCCGGTTTCCGCATGGATGCCACCGACTACTCCGGTGCCACAAATAATCTGATCGATCAGTTTTCGCCCCGTTTTTCCCTCTCCTGGTATCTGACCAGCAACTTCAGCTTCAATGCCAATACCGGTATCTATTATCAGCTTCCGCCCTATACGGTGCTTGGATACCGTGACGGCGACGGAAACCTGGTCAACCGAGACAATGGCGTCACTTACATCCGGTCCAACCACTATGTCGCCGGATTCGAGTATCTGGCCACAGAAAGTCTGATTTTTACACTCGAAGGATTCTTCAAACAGTACCGGGACTACCCGTTTCTCACACGTCAGGGAGTCTCGCTGGCGAATCTGGGGAGTGACTTCGGAGTTATTGGCAATGAACCGGCGGAATCCACTTCTGAAGGCCGCTCCTACGGTATCGAGTTTCTGGCACAGCAAAAACTTTTCCGGAATTTCTACGGGATTTTCTCATACACCCTCTTCTGGAGCGAATTCAAAGACCTTCAGGGCAATTACACACCCTCAGCCTGGGACAACCGACACCTTATTTCACTGACTGCAGGATACCAGTTTTCGGGCGGATGGGATATCGGTCTTCGCTGGCAGCTGCTTGGCGGAGCACCCTACACGCCATATGACTATGAACGTTCATCCCGAAAGGAAGTCTGGGATGTCAACAGCCAGGGACTTCCCGATTACACCCGTCTGAATGAAGAGCGGCTTTCGGTTTTCCATCAGCTGGATATCCGTGTCGACAGACGATTCTACTTCGACCGGTTCAATCTTTCCCTCTATCTGGATGTCCAGAATGTGTACGCATTCCAGACTGAACTGCAGCCGTTCCTTAATGTGCGGAGGGACGGAGACGGACGTCCGCAACCACTTACCTCTCCGGACGATGCAACCCGGTTCAATCCACGGGAAGGACAGGATTACTATAACACGTATCTGCTTGACAACAACTCAGGAGAAGTTCTGCCTACCATAGGTATTATTTTCGAGTGGTAACGGTGATTCGGGGCTGATGGGCTGATCTAATGAGCTGATGGTCCCAGCAGTCTTCGGGCTGTCACGCCCGCCGGCAGCGGGGTATGATATAACGGCATTTCTCCTGAGAGGATACTATATTGTGCGCAAAAAAAAAACGATGGCATATACTCACACCTACGACATCCCCTATTTTCTCGTCGACCGCCACAGAAAACTCCGCGTTACGGCACTGATGCAGTTCCTGGAAGACATGGCGATCCGCCACAGCGAAGTCTGCGGCGTCGGACTCGATCATTACGAAGAAAACCAGGTGGCATGGGTGCTTGCCAAATGGGATATCACCATTCACAGCTATCCGGGATTCAATCAGCAGGTTCATGTCACAACACAGCCGGTCTCCTTCCGGAATTTTTTCGGTTTTCGCCAGTACAAAATGAAGGACGACAACGGGACACTCCTTGCCGAGGCCAGCAGCCTCTGGATTTTTATCGATCTGAAGAAAAAAAAGCCGGTCCGTGTATCTGAAGAAATGATCAATGCATTCGGCCTGACGCCGGACCAGAACAAGCCGCTTCCCATCAAGGCCCCGGAGGCACCGGAAAAAAAGCAATATGAAAGCCGTTTTGCCATTCGCCCCGGCGACATAGACACAAACAAGCATGCCAACAACATCCGGTTTGTCGAGTGGGCGCTGAACACCCTTCCGCCCGAGCTGATCGACGGCAAAAGGGCCACCCGTGTAATGGTAGATTACCGCAAGGAGCTTCTTTACGGTGAGGAAGTATTTTCTTTTGCCGATTTTTTTGAAGACAAATCGGGTTATATTTCAAATCATCTCATTTCCAACGGTCAGAAAAATGCCTGCCTTCTGACATTCATGTGGAAAGAGACATAATTACAGGGACTTGATTCACCGAATAAACTGCCGCGTTTATCTCATGACTACAAAATTATTATTCCGCAAAATCACTTTTGCGCTTGTTTTCATATTTATAAGCTTCAGCCACATCAGCTCATGTGCCGTTTTCGCTCCGGAAGACGGTGTCCGTCAAAACAGTACCAGCGGTGCCGGCGACCGGCCGGGCCGGGAAACATCACAATCGCCGGATACAGCTCCATCCATCCCGGATTACACCGAATCTCTTGAGAAAAAAGACGGATTTTTCCCCTTGTATCTGGATGAGGGCTCGGGCTCACTGTACATGGAGATTCCGGCTGAACGGCTGGGCCGGGAGTTTCTCTACCTGAACAGCATGGCAACCGGCGGCGGCATGAACGGCCCCCGCCTCGACCGGGCCCAGATAGGAAATGAGCACATCGCACGATTTCAGCGGACCGGATCCGGGATCAGCCTTGTTCTGTCCAACACGCAGTTTGTGTCAACCGATCCCGGTCAGCCGCAGCTGGCCCGGTCTGTCGAAGAGTCATTTCCCGTATCCATTGTCGGATCTTTCGACATCGTCGCCGAAACAGAGGGAAACTATCTCATCGATGCCACATCCTATTTCCTCCGGGATACCTTTGATGTCCGGCGGCTTTTCCGCGCCAGGAACCTCGGAAACTTCAGCGTGGAGACCTCCAGAAGCCACATCCACCCGGCCGGAACAGATGCGTTTCCGGAGAATACCGAAGTGCAGGCTGCGATCACATACACCGCCAGTGACCCGGCATGGCGCCTTCGCAGGCATGCGCCGGACGGACGCTCCGTGACCATGCGCCAGCACCACTCATTCGTGAAACTGCCGGATGACAACTTCCGTCCGCGTGAATATGACCCCCGGGGTGGCTATCTCAACATCTCTTTTTATGACTACTCCAAGGGGTTTGATGAAGATCTGATCACCCGTTATGCCGTCCGCCACCGGCTGGAGAAAAAGGATCCCGAAGCCGAACTCTCAGAGCCTGTTGAGCCGATCGTCTACTACCTGGATCCCGCCATTCCGGAGCCCTACCGCACCGCTTTCCGTGACGGGATGGAGTGGTTCAACGGAGTTTTTGAAGAGGCTGGGTTTATCAATGCATTTGAACTCAGGGATATGCCCGAAGACATGAATCCGATGGATGCCCGCTACAATGTAGTCATGTGGGTACATCGTTCCGAAGCAGGTGCCTCTATCGGACCGACATTCCGTGATCCCCGCACCGGAGAAATCATCAAGGCGGCAGTGCGGATGGATTCGCACCGGTCCCTGGTCAATTACAATCAGTATGCCGGATTGATCCCTGCACTGGATGCCATGGAGCCGTTTGGTTCTATGGACAGTGAGGGCGCAATGGAATGGATGGCCGGACTGGATTCCGAGGTGGACGCCGAAGAGTTCGTAATGGCCAGAAGGCGTCAGCATGCTGCCCACGAGCTTGGCCACACATTGGGACTGGCTCACAACTTTGCCGCCGAAAGCATGGGACGGGCATCCGTGATGGATTACCCCGCTGCAAAAATACGTTTACGCGATGGCAAACTTGACCTGAGCCGTGCCTATGAACCCGGACCCGGTGCTTTTGACACCCTTTCGATCCGTTGGGGATACACACAATTTGACCCTGATGAAGAGAAGGAGGGTCTGGAAACCATCATTCAGGAAGGACTGGACAAAGACCTGTATCATATCAGTGCACCGCACACCCGCCCGTTCGGATCCTATCCGAAAGTACATGCCTGGACCAGGGCTGAAGATCCGTTCAGGGAGCTTGAGGAGGCCATGGAAGTGCGGAGTTTTTTAATGGAGCATTTCGATGAGCGGGCCGTTCGGGATGGGGAACCCTATTCCCTTTTGCGTGAACGGTTTGCACCTGTCTATGTCCACCACCGGTTTATCCTCTCATCGATGATTAAACACATTGGGGGGATGGAGTTTCGTTACGCTCTGCGGGGAGACGGACAAGAACCGACGAGGCTGATTCCGGCGGAAAAACAACGAAAAGCGCTGCAGGCAGTTCTCGAAACGCTTCATCCCGACGAGCTTGCCGTTCCGGAGCGTATCATGAAACTGATGGCCCCCTCTCCGTGGGGATTCAATCATGATGAGCGGTCGTTTACAACACCGGCAAGTCCGGCCGCAGACCAGCTTGAATACGTACGTGCGCTCACGTCCCGCATATTTTCGGAAATCCTGCTGCCGCAACGCACGGCACGTGTTGTTTCATTTCATGACAGGAATCCCGAAATGCCTGCTCTCGAGGAGGTTCTTGTGACGCTGTATGATCATCTTTTCGAATTTGAGTCCGGTTTTGACAAGGCCGGTCGGCCCGCAATACTTCGCGCAACGCAGCGGATGTATATTGAGGAACTGATGAGTTCCGCAAAAAATGAAAATTCGGTATCCGAGGCCAGGGCTGCGACGACCTGGATGCTTCGCATGATTGCCGGACATCTGGATGAAAAACTGGAAGGGCTGCAAACCGCGTCCGGGGAACGGGATTTCAAAAATTATACAGATATCGCCCAATATTCTCAGATGAAAGAGGATATTGGGCGATTTCTGCAGGACGGAACATTCGAACCTTCGGTTCGTCCTGCTCCGCCCATGCCGGACATGTTTCCGCTTGGGGGATAATTGACTCAGTTGTTATCAATAATTTCGCAAACGCACAGAATTGGGTGACTCCGGCATCATCAACAATCATAATATTAAATGAGATACGATGATTCCGAGCGCCAGACACCAAACATAGTAGGAAAAAAAACGGAATTTTGCCTTATAAAGCATATGAACAACGAGATACAGGGCTGCAATACCGACAAGCGCTGATACAATAAATCCGGTTGCAAGAGCTGGAAATCCAATTGTAATTTTGCTCCCATAACCAACAACCTCCATAGCCTGCAGTAAGGTTGCCCCAAGGATTGTTGGAAATGCGATAAAGAAACTGTATTCAGCAGCCCACCGTCTTTTTAGTCCCGCAAAAAGTGCAAATGCTATAGTCAGTCCACTGCGGCTGAATCCGGGTATCAAAGCTAACCCCTGGCCAACTCCTATTACAAGTGCAACACCAAAGCCAATTTCACGTAGTCCAATTTTTCGTTCAGGCAGAATGTCTGTCCACCACAAAAGCAGCCCAGTAATCACAAGCGTCAAACTCATCAATAGTGGGTGCGCAAATACATTTTCAAACTGCGACTTCATCGGATAGCCAATTATGCCGGTAACTGCCACAGAAAAGAGTCCCAAGAGAGAGAGTTTAACGAAAAGCAGATCTTTTGAAGATGGTTTCATTCTTAGTGTTGCAAGAAAACCATTTATTGCATCTCTCAAAAATTTCGCCAGGCTATTCCGAAACACAACAGCAATAGAAACGAGTGTCCCAACATGCACAATAAGATCAAACAGGATCATTTCAGCGGAATCCGGCGATGGCATATCCTGACCGGTCCATATAAAAAAGTGCTGTGCCAGAGCCAGATGACTTGTTGAACTAACCGGAAAAAACATGAAAATCCCTTGAACAATACCAAGGACAATAGCGACCCAAAGTACCATGATGCTTACATTTTATCAGAAAAAATAAAAAATGCCGACAATCCCGACGGTCCAGCAGTAGTAAGCAAAGTAATGAAACTTCTCTTTTTTAAGCAGTATAATGAGATATTTAAGAGCAAAATATCCTGAAACAAAGGAAGTCAGGTATCCTGCAAACAGACTGATAACAGCAGTCATTTCAATTCCGGTTTCTGCAATTTCTATCATTTCGAGCAACATGGCACCAGCGAGTACCGGAAGCACCATTAAAAATGAAAAATTGGCCGCCTTTTGCCTGCTCATTCCACTAAATAAACTCACTGATATGGTAGACCCTGAGCGGCTGATTCCAGGAAGAATGGCAAAAGCCTGAGCTACTCCGACCAGTATGCCTCGTTTTACATCCACATCTTTCTCAGGATTGCCCACAAACTTTGTTGAAAACAAAAGCGTACCGGTTACCAGTAGCATGCAAGAAACAAAAAAGGGATTTAGAAAAATCGCCTCAATATTTTCTTTCATGGTAAAGCCAACAAGTCCGGCAGGTATCATACTCAACAGGATTATATAGCTCAGTTGTGTGTTGCCATCGCTTATAAATCGCTTGCTTCGTATCCCGGAGGGTGAAAAACTCTTGAAAATATCAGTGAGTATTTCCCATATTTTTTTGCGGAAATAAACCACAATGCTGCAGAAGGATCCAAAATGCACGACAATTTCGAATGTAATGCCGGGCTCAAGATCCCTTCCAAGTAAAGCTCTGCCCAGAGCAAGATGACCGGAACTGCTGACCGGCAAAAATTCCGTAATACCTTGCAGTAGTCCAAGCAATATTGCCTGAATAATATCCATATCGACCGATTTTTTGCACCAATTTTCCACCTGATTTAGAAAGGAATCTTTCAGGCGCTGTCATCAACATCATCATGAAAACAAAGCATGCCAGAAACCATACCTTGAGAACCGTCAAATATATCGATTTCAGTGGGTATAAAAAACTTTGGATCAACAGCTATACCATTACTCCACTTTTTCGTACCGCACTGTCCGCGTGTAATCCGAGGGGTAAGCACCTACCTGAATCATATTCGGTCGCAGATTGAATGTGACATCGATGCCTTCGACCACCGCACGCCGTCCGAGCACAAACTCCACAAACTTCTCCCGCTGGGCGGGATTGTGCCAGTGAGCCCTGTACCGGTCACCCTCCCAGTGCTGAAGATCAGCCATGAGCTCCTCGTCATCCCAAAATTTCAGCACAAGGTTATCCTCATCATCCATAAGCACCTCAAGTTCACCGTAGAGATTGTCGAAGTAGCTTCCGGTGAAACGGTCCGGTTCAAGTGACGGGGGAACATCCTGCTGCCTGAGCTGATGGATGGTGTCTCGTTCAGCCGCCTGCTCGCGGTATCTTTCTTCGTAACGCTCGAGGATGATGCTGTTCCAGTCGGTCTCTTCAAGACCCAGATAATGGTCCATGATCTTGTTGGTCACTACATCGCGAAAACCGGAAAAGGTATTGGTGACAACGATGATACCCAGATCCCGCTCCGGCATCAGTACCAGCGAGGTGGTCATTCCATCGGTTCCGCCACCATGCCGGTCGATGCGCTTGCCTTCGTACGACTGAATAAACCAGCCAAGTCCGTAAGCACGCAGGTCACCGTACATTTCGTCAACCGGTATGATCGTTTGTGCGGAATGCATTTCTTTCATGATATCACGACTGATCAGCCTTTCTCCATCGTAGATTCCGGGTTCCCCGAGATGCAGCCGGACCCACTGCGCCAGCTCTTTGACACTGGTGTTGATCGATGCGGCCGGACCCGCATTGTCGAAATTCCGCCGGGGTATGGGTACCACCTCTCCCCTGATTTCCTGATGGGGCCAGGCGGCATTGTCATCTTCATCGATTTGTGTGACGGAAGTGTTGCTTCGCTCCATTCCGAGCGGACCGAAGAAGCGTTCGGCTACAAAATCATCCCAGGATTGTCCGGTAACGGCCGGAATAATCTCCCCGGCCACAAGATACATCATGTTGTTGTAAACATATCCTTCTCGGAACGGCTTCTCGGGTTCAAGATACCGCAGCCGGTATATCAGCTCGTCACGGTCTCTGTTTGTCATGAACTGCAGCCGGTTGCCGATCATGCGGCCGAGCCCGCTCCGGTGTGAAAGTGCGTCGCGGATGGTCAGCTCATCGGTGATGCGCGGATCATACAGCTCAAAGTCCGGCAGGTGTTCCGCTACGGGGTCATCCCAGCTGATCAGGCCTTCCTCGACCAGCAGTCCCAGTGCAGCCGCAGTAAAGGCCTTGCTGATGGATGCCACACCGAAAATTGTCTGTTCATCAACCGGTTCGGGATCATCAAGATGTGTTACACCGAAACCCCGGGCATATACCACCGAGTCTTCGTGTACGATGGCAACTGCCATGCCGGGAATATCCCAGTCGGTTTTATGCTCCTCAATGAACGATGTCAGTCCGGATGGCGGCTCGCCGGGAAGGGGATCACGCTCCTCCCCGCAGGCTGCGAGCCATCCTGTTACTGAAATCACAAGTAAAAGAAACCACGGAGTAATCGGAAATTTATCCATTATTCTTCCTTGCTGCCGCCTCCCGATTTCTTTCTGCTTCCTCCGGACTTTTTACCGCTCTGTCCGGATTCAGATCCGCCTGATTTCTTGCCGGAAGATTTCGTTTCTATACCGGGATCATCCATATCCATGTCTCCGGGATCCACATTCGCCGTAGCTTTTTTCCCGGATGCATCCTGGATGGTCGGCTTGAATGCTTCCAGGAAATTCATCGGTATTGGCAGGAAGGTGTGTGTGGAGCTTTCATCACCGATTTCTGACATGGTCTGCAGGAATCGCAGCTGAAGAGCCACCGGGGTTTGTTCGATCATTTTACCTGCTTCCACAAGCTTGGCTGCGGCCTGGAATTCACCTTGTGCGTTAATGACCTTGGCGCGTCGTTCACGCTCCATTTCGGCCTGCTGAGCCATCGCACGCTGCATGGATTCAGGAAGGACAACATCCCGGACTTCCACAGTGACCACTTTTATTCCCCAGGCGTCGGTATGCTGGTCAATGATCTCCTGAATTTGTCTGTTGATTTTGTCCCGCTCAGCGAGCAATTCATCCAGCTCGGCCTGACCCAGAACGCTTCTGAGGGTTGTCTGAGCCAGCCATGTCGTTGCAGCGTGATACTGTTCAACGTTAATGATTGCTTTCTCGGCATCCACGACCCGGAAAAAAGTGATGGCATCAACATGAACCGTGACATTGTCTTTAGTAATAATTTCCTGCTTATCCACATTTATGGTAAGAACACGGAGATCAACGCGCTCAATCTTATCAATAAAAGGGATCAAAATGATAAGTCCGGGTCCTTTGGTCATATAGAATTTTCCAAGACGAAAAACCACGGCCCGCTCATATTCCCTCATGATTTTGAACATCTGAGGCAGGACAATTCCCAGGAAAATAACGATAACAACAACCCAGGTAATCAGGTCGGTTAGATTAAATAGTGTTTGCATAGTGATCCTCTGTTCTATTTTTGTTTTATAGATTCGTTTAGGGGTTGGACCTGCAACATCAACCCCTGGACTTCCAATACTTCACACTGTTCACCCTTGCCGATGGGGGTGTCACTTCTTGCGTTCCATATTTCACCGGAAATAGAAACCCGTCCGCGTGATTGGTCGATTTTTTCAATTGCGGTTGCCTTCTGACCAATCATGGTTTCCACGCCGGAACGCGTTTTCCCGAATTGGGCTCTCAGCCCGTAATAAACTACAAGTGCAAAAAACATAACGGTGACGATAGTTGCAGGAATAAGCCAGGCAAGAGACAACCGCATGTCCTCAGGCAAATCCTGAAACAGCATTAACGCGCCCAGGAAAAACGCGACGGCACCGCTTCCCAGAAGAATGCCATAGGTTGGTGTAAAAGCTTCCATCACAAATAGTATTAAGGCGAGGCCGATCAGCAGGAATCCGGCTACATTGATAGGCATGGCTGCCACACCAAAAAGCAACAGGATTAAAGCGATGACACCGGCAACGCCGGGGATGATGGCACCGGGGTTGCTGATTTCACCCAGGATACCGTAAATAGAGACGAGTGTCAGGATCAGCAGGACTTCCGGTCTCATGATAAAACCGAAAAAGAGTTCGGCCAGATTCAGATCAATGCGGTTTACGTCAGCGTCACGTGTTTTGAGTTTGTGTCCGTTAACTTCAAAATCGTGCATCTGATCGAGCAGATCATCGAGGTCCTGTGCAAGAAAATCCACGACATTGATTTCCACCGCTTCCGAGCTTGTAATTGATGCTCCGTCGCGAACAGCTGATTTCGCCCATTCGACATTGCGATCCCTTCGCTCGGCTACACTTTCAATGAAACTCTCGGTATAGCTGAAAATCTTTTTTTGCTGGACGGTATCCATCTCTCCGCCTCCCATCGTTACGGGGGATGCTGCTCCGATACTTGTTGCAGGAGCCATGGCAGCTACATGAGCTGCGAGTGTAATGAACGTACCTGCACTTCCGGCATTGGCCCCTTCCGGTGAAACATATACGGCAACAGGAAGCTCCGATCCCAGAAGCATTCTGACGATATCCTGCGTCACATTGAGGAGACCTCCGGGAGTATCCAGTTCCATGATCAGCATCTGGTCTCCGCGCTCTCTGGCCGTTTCAAGTCCCCGGGACAGGTAGTTGCTTACTGTCGGGCCAATAGATCCCTGAACCGTGATGACACTTACAGTCGGACGCTTATCTTCATCCAGTTCATCCACAACAACGGGCGCGGGTTCATCGGGCAAATCTTCAAATTCGTCCTCCACATCCTCAACCTGAAGCATTCCGGAAAGAAGCGTACTTCTGACAATATCAGGTGCAGAACCTTCTCTGGCATACTGAATTGACGACAAACTCTGCCTGTCGGGAACAAAGTTATCTTCTGCCACCAGCAGCAGCGTACCGAAAACCAGCAACAGTGAGGCTATAACAATTCGCATGTTCATACACTTTAGTAACTGTATCAGAAAGATGTAAGGTTCCTTGACAAAATGAAAGTATTGTTTTTCTGCAAGACCGTTTTTTTAACATCTGTTTTCAAACAATCACCATTCCTTTATAAATATAACGACCGGCCCTGCATCAAATGCCAAAAAACTTGGTACAAATGTCGCCGGAATTTAAGTATTGCCATATTGCCGGTAATAATGCGCTTCCCTTATTCCATTTTTTTGTCATCAGCAGCAACACCCCTGGCCTGCCGCATCACATTGCCGGCCGTGACTCCGTACATCGGAGTGATCGGAATGCCGGCCCGCCGCAATGCCCTGGCTGTCCAGACATTGGATGTTTTGGGGACATAATACCTTCCGGTAGCCTTGAAAAATGCACTGTTGCTGTAGCGGCCGAAACTGTGATAAACCACTTCTCCGTCATCATCCCTCCGGAAACGGTCGATAATAAACTTTGAGATTTCATCCATGCCTTCTTCCGAGACATGAAGGGTGATAACCTCAGATCCGGAAAAGCTTTCCTCAACCGGAGCATCAATACCAACGACATGCAAAACACTCCGTGTCGGCCAGAGGGCTGCCCGAAGCAGAATGCCGAATGACGCATCCGGATCAGGGTAATATTTATCATCCCCCCAGCCCACTTTAAAACGTTCCGCTTCCGGCATCCGGTCATGATCGGGAAACTCGTCACTCAGATACTCCGACTCGACCACAAGTCCGGCATGCCAGCCCACCTTGACAATGTATACAGGAATGGGCCGTTCATCAGGGTCTTCCGGATAGAGTTCACGCACCGGTCCCATGCAGGCGGACAAGACCAAAGCAACCGCCGGCATCAGCAACAACAGAATTATTGATATTGAGCTTTTTTCTTCGATATGTGACAATCTTCTCTATAGAGGATACCAACTAAATAAAATTGCATTTCCGGCACAAAAAAGTGACATTCCGTAATTGCGTTGTCATTCACTTAATATAAGAATGATTTGAGGTTTGCAAGTGTTTAAAGCTGCATATTTCGAAAAGTACTTTAAACATTTTTTGACACATGGAACTTGGAATCTACTCTTTTGCCGAGAATACTCCGATTGCCGGAAGCAGCCAAACCAGAAGCCCCGGACAACGCATGCAGGACCTGCTTGAGGAGGTGGAACTGGCTGATCAGGCCGGGCTGGATGTTTTTGGCATTGGCGAACACCATCGCTCAGAATATCTTGCATCCTCCCCTGCGGTCATTCTTTCTGCAGCCGCCGCCAAAACACGGAATATCCGTCTGACCAGTGCCGTAACCGTGCTGGGCTCTGAAGATCCGGTCCGGGTGTTTCAGCAATTTTCGACACTTGACCAGATTTCAGGCGGGCGGGCCGAAATCATGGCCGGACGCGGTTCGTTCATTGAGTCCTTTCCGCTGTTCGGTCAGGATCTTGAAAATTACGACGAGATTTTTTCCGAGAAGCTTCAGCTTTTGATGAAACTGCGTGAGTCGGAGCGCATCACCTGGTCGGGAAAACACCGCCCGGCTATCAATAACAGGGCGGTATATCCGCGATCGCAACAGGACCTGCTGCCTCTCTGGGTTGCAGTCGGCGGTTCGCCGCAGTCTGCCGTTCGTACCGGCAACCTCGGACTACCGATGGCTCTTGCGATTATCGGCGGACAGCCGGCCCAGTTTGCGCCTTTCGTACAACTGCATCAGCAGGCGGCAAAAGAAGCGGGGCATCCTGCACCACCTGTGAGCATCAACTCTCACGGTTTTATCTCCGAGGATTCCCGTCAGGCGAAGGATTATGCCTTTCCGGCATTCAAGCTGACCATGGATCGGATCGGCCGGGAACGGGGCTGGCCGGCGATGACCCGTGAGCAGTTTGACGCATCATGCACCATATATGGCGCCAATATCGTCGGCAGTCCGTCAGAAGTCACAGACAAAATACTGCACCAGCATGAGTTGTTCGGTCATCACCGCTTTCTGATGCAATTGACGGTGGGCAGTCTCCCTCACAAAAAGGTACTCCGTGCCATCGAACTTTTCGGCAGCGAAGTGGCGCCGGCTGTCAGAAAAGAGACTTCCGCCGCAGCCGGTTCCACCGCCTGAGCTTAAGGACTTTCGAACCTGTTATGGTTAGACGGTTACAATCTGCCCAGAAGTGATACCGGGCAAGAGATACAGCAAAAAAAAAGAGCCCCGTCCGGAGGCTCTTTTTTTTTTGAAAATCATAAAACCATCCGGCAACAGCCGGATTTTCCTGTTTGCAGCTCAGGCCGCTATTTCACTTCGACTACTTCAATTTCGAAGGTAAGCTCCTGACCTGCAAGCGGATGATTTGCATCCAGCTTAACGGTATCATCTGTGACATTGGTAATCACTACAGGGATGGCACCGCCATCTTTCTGCTGAATCTGCAGCTGCTGTCCAACCTCCGGATCAATATCATCCGGAATCTGATTGCGTTCCACATCGACAACCATATCATCCCGCTTCTCGCCATAGGCTTCTTCAGTGGGAATGCTTACGGTGGTGGTATCGCCGGGGTTCATACCGACAACAGCTTTCTCAAATCCGGGAATGAGTTTTCCTTCTCCAACTGTGAACTCAAGTGGTTCACGTTCTTTTGAAGAGTCAAAAACCGTTCCATCGGATACTTTTCCAGTGTAGTGTACTTTTACGGTGTCGCCTTCTTTAATTGTAGCCAAAGTATTATATGGTTTGATTCGTATTTATCGGTTACCACCTGTAACATAAAAATGCGGTGGATATTATTCACTTTTTTTGGACGGATCAACGAAAACGGGTTGATTCGCCCTTGATGCAGGGTGATTCCAAAGAGCGTTTACCCGGCTTCTGCTTCCACATCTGCCTCATCCGGTGTCCAGTTTTTCATGCGGCTCCGGATTACTTCACCTGCTTTGTCGACCGGAATCCGCTCCTGCTTCATGGAGTCACGATCCCGGATTGTGACGGTCTGATCTTCAAGTCCGTCAAAATCAACGGTAATACAAAACGGTGTGCCGGCTTCATCCAGCCTGCGGTACCGCTTGCCGATTGATCCTTTTTCATCATACTGAACTTTGAAATCTTCCGAAAGTTCGCTCTGAATTTTTCGGGCAACCTCCTGAAGTTCCGGCTTTTTGATGAGCGGGAAAATGCCTGCAGTGACGGGTGCCAGCTTTGGATGCATCTTCAACACGGTACGGGTTTCGACGGTTCCTTCCTTGTCACCGGGCACCTCTTCCTCCCGATAGGCATCACAAAGCACCATAAGCAGGGTACGATCGAGTCCGACAGATGTCTCTACCACATACGGGATGTATCTCTCCTGAGTACGGGGATCAAAGTATTCCATCTTTTTGCCCGAAAACTCCTGATGGGCACCCAGATCAAAGTCGGTCCGGTTGTGGATACCTTCCACCTCCTGCCAGCCGATCGGAAATTCGTACTGCACATCAACCGCCTCCTTGGCGTAGTGCGCAAGTTTGTCTTCGGGATGATCGTGGAAGCGGAGTTTTGACGGTCTGATGCCGATGCTTTTGTGCCAGTCGAGCCGCTCTTTTTTCCAGCGCTCATACTCTTCGGAATCCGTTCCCGGCTTCACAAAGTACTGCATTTCCATCTGCTCAAATTCGCGCATGCGGAAAACGAACTGCCGGGCAACCACTTCATTCCGGAAAGCCTTCCCGATTTGGGCGATGCCGAACGGCACCTGCTGGCGTGTTGTATTAAGCGCATTGGTAAAATTGACAAATATCCCCTGAGCGGTTTCCGGCCGGATGTAGACTTCCGAATCCTCGCCGGCAGCAGTGGCTCCAAACTGCGTTTTGAACATAAGATTGAACTGCCGCACCTCGGTCCAGTCAAATGCACCGGAGTCGGGACCCTTGATCTCCTCCTGCATGATGATATCATAGAGGTCCTCATTCAGCGACTTGCGGGTGCCTGAGGTATCCAGCAGTTCCTGAACCCTGGCTGCATGCTCGGCTTTTCCGTTCTGATGCAGCTTTTCGATGTGTTCTTCGATCAGAAGATCCGCGCGGTACCGCATCTTGGACTGCTTGTCATCAATCATCGGATCGCTGAAACTGTCGACATGTCCGCTGGCCTTCCATACGGTCGGATGCATCAAAATGGCGGCATCCAGACCGACGATATTCTCGTGCTTCTGGGTCATCGACGCCCACCAGGCCTGGTTCAGCTTGCGTTTCAGCTCTACCCCGAGCGGTCCGTAATCGTATACAGCACTGAGACCACCGTAAATTTCAGAGGACTGAAAAATAAATCCGCGTGCCTTGGAAAGGGAGACAATCTTGTCGAGTCTGTTTTTTGAAGCCATAATGCGTTTCTGCGTTAAATCCGGTCGGAAATTATATAATGTATAAAAACTACCTGATGATGCAGCGCTGTGCCTTGCTCATCAGACAAGCCCGTAATATACCGCATTTTTTATGCCGATGAAATGCCCTGACCGGGCCGGCGATCGGATGTACAGACACATGATTAAAAACGGGCATGACATTTCACTTCGTAATCTTCGGTTCATGTGACGACATAAAACACATGTGACAACATAAATCCAAATTTGTAATCACATTAATTACGTGCTATAAACGCCGGGCATAATCAGCCAGAGTTACCCGGGGGCGTCCCAATTTCTGCCAGACCTGCTCATCAGGCCCCTCTTCCGGATAATTGTTAAGCGCCTCCATGATCCTGGAAAGATAATGTACCTCTCCGTTGATCATGCCCACAAGCTTCAGCGGCCACATCGGCACCTTCGTGATCTTGAGCGGACCGTGCCGGTAGTGTTTCAGAAACTCGAGGGCCGCCTCCCCCATGGTCATCGCCTGCGGTCCGTGGATATCATATTCATAATCATTGCCGTCATTTGTCCGGAATGCCTCAGCCACCATCCGGCCGTAATCGGATCCGGCAATAAAGTGCATGGGCCAGCGGGATTTCCCCGGAAGCATCAGCCGGTGCCCCTGCATGATTCCGCCCTGGTCGAATGTCTCCATGAAACTTGAGGGATAAAAAATGGATACAGGCACATCTGCCTTTATCAGCGTTTCGGCTGCCCATTTTTTGATTTCAAATACCCACCAGTCGAAGTTATTTGTCCCCTGATATCTGTGCACGAGTGATGAAATGGCTCCAACCCGCTTGATTTTTCGTGTGGAAGCAGCGTCATCGTTGATTGCAGCCACTCCGGCAAGTACATTTTCAAGGCCATCCCGTTCAGCAATGAATGAGTCGTATTTTTTTACATCCGGACGAATGGAGAGGTTAAGATACACGGCATCGGCATGCTGAATTGCTGCGGCAATGTCCTCGCGGTTCGACAAGTCCCCTTCCGTGACGTTTACATTTTCGGGAAGCTTAGGGATCGCACGTCCGGCATCCCGGACCATCGCGGTAACCTCATAATCAGCTTTAACCAGTTCTCTGACGACCGGCTTGCCCAGCATCCCGGTTGCTCCGAATACCGTAATTTTTTTTATTTCTTCGTTCATTATCTGATAGTTGTCTGTTGGTTCATCCATTGCAGTACAAAAGCGCAGGTGAACTTTTAAAATGTTCGTCCTCACTGCCTTGATCTGCTCAGTGTTCAGAAGGACGCTGCATCATACCCGATTTCCTTAAATTTGTAGGTTTTACACCACAGATTTGATATTTTATTCTGTAATGTGCGAATGTTCAATAATATTTACACTCGCGCAACTTCCATCCGTTTCATCATGCCAGTTCACGGCGATTCAGGAACGGATTGTTTCAAACTGATGTGATTTTCAATAAAGGACTGAACACTTCAGAAATCCGGATCGATTCTGGCAGTCAGCCATCGGCATCCGGTACAATTTATATCAAACTTCGAAAAATAATTAAAAAAACTTTCAGAGATATGGCAGAATATCGTGTTGGTGTATTAGGTGCGACCGGAGCAGTCGGTCAGAAATTCATTCATTTATTGCGTAACCACCCGTGGTTCAAGGTAACGGCACTCGGAGCCTCCGAACGCAGTGCCGGTAAAACATACCGTGAAGCTGCAAACTGGGTAGAGTCAACGGAAATGCCCGATGATATTGCCAACCTGGTTGTTTCGGCCTGCACACCTGATGAGATGGATGTGGATTTTGTTTTTTCAGGGCTGGATTCCGGAGTTGCAACTGATATTGAAGCTTCCTTCGCTTCAGCCGGCATCCCGGTCATTTCAAATGCCAGAAATTACCGGCAGCATGAAACCGTACCTTTGATGGTGGCCGAGGTAAATCCGGATCACCTTGCCCTGATCAAGCATCAGACCTTCGATCCGAACGGCAAAGGTTTTATTGTTACCAATCCCAACTGCGTTTGCATTCCGCTTGTAATGGCCCTCAAACCTATTACCGATGCTTACGGCATCAAAGAGGTAATTCTGACTTCCATGCAGGCGGTATCCGGTGCCGGGTACCCCGGTGTTCCGAGTCTGGACATCCTGGGTAACATATTGCCGTACATCAGCGGAGAAGAGGACAAGATCGGACTGGAACCGCTGAAACTGATGGGCAAGCTGGAAGACAACAAGGTAATTCCTGCAGATATTCCCATTCATGCCACCGCCGCCAGGGTACCGGTCATCGACGGACACCTGCTTTCGGTTACCGCAAATCTGAAAGAAAAGCCCGGAGATATTGAAGAAGTACGTGACCACGTGCGCAAATGGGACAGTCCGCTGGCTGATCTTGACCTGCCGTCTGCCCCTGCCAAACCGGTCCGGCTTTATGAAGATTTCCGTTATCCGCAGCCGCGTCATCAGTCACTTGCTGAAAACGGGATGCAGGTTGGAATGGGCCGGCTCAGAAACGCCAGTGTGATGGATATTGCATTCACAGCGCTCGGGCACAATACTATCCGCGGTGCGGCTGGATGCTCCATCCTCAATGCAGAGCTTCTGCACGCCAAAGGCTACTTTTCATAACATTTCTTTAAAATCTGTCTTTTTTAAAAAAACCGAGGGGAAAACCACGCTTCATGGTTTTCCCTGCCGGGTGGCTGTACCGGCATTACTCTATATTTGCCACAATATATCTGCCGTCAGCTGCCCCGTCAGATTAGTTTCAAAAAAGCGCTTTTATCATTGATTTCGGCCATAGTATTCACTACCTTTGCAGTAGCTTTCTGACAGATTAATTATTTCCTGGTGTTGTTCTGTGCTAATTGAGTAAGGAATTTTTTCAAACATTATCTGTATAACCGAACAGATTAACACCAACCGATCTATTCATTGGGAAAGTCGTGAAGGCGCATTTCTACAGTCCTATGGGGTTGCGGGGGGAACACCTCGTAACCCTATTTAATCCCCGGAAATACCTTGCAGGATTCAGGATACGGGTTGTTGCACGTGGCCGGAACCTGTACCTTACATCTCTGTTTGTGTGGATTCATGTGCTTGCGGCTCTTGTTGTAATCACACCTGATTCCAACGGTAAGTCCGGAGAAGAGGTGTTTCACTCCCGTTTTGCAGATTCAGACCTGTCCGCTCAGTGGGATGGTGATCCGGGCAACTTTATTCCGGCCACGGATAACCGGCATCTTCCGCTTAAACTGAATGCGCCACCGGAGTCGGGGATGTCCTGGATTGCCACACGCGAGGCTTTCTCAGGCAAGGTACGGGAATGGGTCATACGGCAGAATTTTGCCCCGTCGAACAACAATCGCAGTTTCTTTTTTCTCAATGCCGGTCAGCCGGACCTCACGGATGAAAACCTGTCGGGGCTGGCCATACGAACAGGCGAAAACGGCAACCCGAAACACTTCAGGTTGATTCCGTTCGAAAACGGCCGGCCCGGCAGCAGCGTCTGGGAAAGTGATGTACATATCAACCCCGAAACTGCGTACCGGATCAGGGTTCTTCAGACACCGGACAATGAGCTTCATTTTTATATCGCCGAGGGTCCGGAAGGTGTTCCCTTGCTGCAGAGTGAGACATATGCACTGAGTGAACATGATCTGAATCAGACTGCCGGCGAAACCGGATCCGGTCACAGCCGGGACAGGCTGACAGGCCATTTCGGGATCAGGGCGGATTATACGGCAACCCGGAGCGATCAGACCAGCTTTGGTGATGTGATTATATCTGAAACTTACCCGGAACCGGGAATTGCTGAAGTTCACGTTCTGGAACAGGCGATAAAGGTTACATTTACAATCCCTCCTGCACCTGAGGAGCGCACTCAGACACTGTTCAGTATCAACAACGGTAACGCAGCCTTCGAACTGGAGTGCGAGCATCCGCAGATTTGCAAACTCCGCCTTGCCGAACCGATTGATCCGGGAATGCATTACCTGGAGGTTTCGTCTTATCGCACCATCTACGGGCAAACCGCAAACCTTGAAAAAACTGAATTCATCGTGCCGCATACAGCAGAGAGCGGTGATGTTGCCATCAATGAGTTCATGTACGATCCGCCGGAAGATGTTCCGCAGTATGTTGAGCTTTTTAATCACACTGGCAAGGTGCTCTCTCTGAAAAACTGGAGGTTGCAGCGCAGAAATCTTGCATCAGAAACAGAACGCTATATCACTGCCAACGACCTGCAGATGCATCCCGGAGAATATCTGGTTCTGACAGCCGACAAGGCTGCACTTACGCATACAATGGGTGCTGAAAATGTATTTGAAATGTCCGGTTTCCCCCGTCTCAACAGAGCTTCCGTTGATAAAATCAGGTTGTTTTCAGAGGATAACCAGCTGATTGACTCGCTTCAGTATCAACCATCCTCCTGGGGTGGCAGAGGAGTTGCGCTTGAGCGAAAATCACCGGTGGTACCTGCGTGGCTGGAGCTGAACTGGAACGAGTCTAATGCTGTGCAGGGAGGCACACCGGGAACTGTCAATTCGGTCACACCGCCGGATTCTGCTCTCTCGCTGATCAGTATGGACTATTCCGGTGCTGACAGGATCATACTGGGCTTTGACAATTATTTAAAGCCGGATGCTGCTGAAAGTCCGGATTTTTACCGCCTGTCAGACATACATGATGACAGAAGTGTTTCAGCAGAACCGTCACTGACATCCGGTTCGGAGATAACCCTGCACCTGCATCAGCCGATGAGTCACGGTGCGGAATATCACCTTGAGATAAATGGTGTTTCCGACCTGTTTGGCAATATCATTGAGCCTGTCATCAAAACATTTCATTACTACCATACGCACACCCCTGAACCGGGTGATGTTGTGATCAATGAGATCCTGTACCGTCCCGGTGAAAATGACGCCTTGCGTTTTATGGAAATCAAGAACACAAGCGAACACGTTTTTGACCTTCGCGGCTGGAAAACAGGCAGGCACACGGGCAATGCTGTCACAATTATCGAAGAACATTCAGAGAAGCCCGTTTTTTTGCTGCCGGGCCAAAAGGCTGTGATTTCAGAAAAAGAAATGGTGATCCCTTATGCGGTAAACATTCATATTCCCCTTGCATCGTTCCCTTCATATTCGCGTCTGGGGGATAGTCCCCGCATAATATCTCCGCAAGGTATTACTATTGACAGTGTTGGCTACAAACCGGACTGGGGAGGAAATGCAGACGGGATTTCACTGGAACGCATTGACCCTCAAGGAGCATCATCAGACCCGGCTAACTGGGCCGGGCACCCGCATCATCATACTGCCGGCAAAAAAAACCACAATCGGGACGACTCTCCCGGTCCACCGGAAGCACTGCTTGCAGAAATTGAAAACGGCAGCATGGTTACAATACATTTTAACCGGTTTATCAGCTCCGGCAGTATCGAACACATTCATTTGCATGACAGAAAACTGGAACTTACTGCCCCTGAAAACCTTCAATTATTCCGGTCTAAGTTCACGTTTTCAGATGGTGACGATATTCAAAGGATGCCCAAATCTGTTCATATGTCCGGTTTCCGGGATTATGCAGGCCGTAAAAATGACGGACAGGAGCTTGATGTGTCCTTTCCACCGGTTTCCGGAGATCTGATCATCAATGAAATAATGTACCAGCCGCTGGCGGAAAGATACAGTTCAACACATGATCAGAGTGAGTATGTTGAAATATTCAACAGAAAAGATTTCAGCATTTTACTTGCCGGGCTGCATCTTCATGACCGGCCGGACAAACACGGTGCCGTCCGCAGCATGAAACCTGAGGTTAATATTTTACAAACTTTGGCACCCGGGTCATATGCCGTATTTCATGCGGACACAAGCCGTTCACCAGGAACAGCCCGAATCTTCCAGGCTTTTGACGTTCCGGAAGATATCCATCAGCATTTTTATCGGGTAGACCGGCTTACACTGGGACTTTCAACGCAGGGAGATCACCTTTATCTGGCGAACCGTGCCGGGGATGTCATTGATTCAGTGTGGTACAGACCCGAATGGCACAATCCGGATGTTACAGACACCAGAGGAATCAGCCTTGAACGCATTCGATATGATGCCGGCTCTCAGAACCCTGACAACTGGACATCCAACACCATGCTTCAGGGCGGAACTCCCGGATTTGAAAACTCTGTCAGCGCACCGGTTAATCAGGACATATCAACCGGACTTCACCTTGAGCCCAACCCGTTTTCACCAGACGGAGACGGCGTCAACGACCACCTTGTCATATCCTATCAGCTTGAATACTCAGATTACCTTATGCACGTGAGGATATTTGACCGGAACGGCCGCCCTGTCCGGACACTTGCCGACGGTGAACGCGCAGGCTACTCCGGAAAACTGATCTGGGACGGCAGGGATGACAGCGGCCTGTTATGCCGCGTCGGTCTCTACATTGTTCATTTTGAGGCTGCCTCGCGACGGGGAGGGAGCAAGAGTTACAGAATTATTGCTGTGCTGGCCGTACCACTATAGATGAAAAAACGGACTTTGCAATCATTTTAGAAGTTCCTATTCTTGTTACAGTTTAAATAACCGTTTTTAAAAAATTATTTATGAGTTCTCCCAAACAGGCGCCAATAGGTATTTTTGATTCCGGAATCGGTGGTTTGACCGTGGTAAAATCCGTTATGAACCTGCTGCCGAATGAACACATTATTTACTTCGGAGATACCGCCAGGGTTCCCTATGGAATAAAGTCTACTGAAACAATTCGTCAGTATGCCTTGCAGATCACAGACTTCCTGCTGAAAAAGAATGTCAAGATGATTCTGATAGCCTGCAATTCCGTCGCTGCTGCCGCAAGTTCTGAGATAAAAAAAAAGAGCAGGCATATTCCGGTTCTGGACGTAATTGAAGCCGGAACACTGGCTGCATTGAGCCATTCAAAAAGCACCAGGCCCGGGATCGGAGTAATCGGAACACTCGCAACCATTGGATCCGGTGCATACGAAGAAGCCCTTCACAGGCAGAATACTGATATCCAGGTTTTTTCAAGAGCATGTCCTTTGCTTGTGCCCCTTGCTGAAGAGGGCTGGACAGACAACAGCATTGCCCTGGATGTACTGGGAACCTATCTGAAGGACTTTCAGAGCAAGAATCTTGATGCCATGATTCTGGGGTGCACACACTACCCATTGTTCAAAAAAGGCATATCGCAGATTCTGGGGGAAAAAATAAAAATTGTCGACTCTGCAGAGTCAATTGCAGTCCTGGCCCGGGAACATCTTGAAAAAGCAGAACAGCTGCATAACGGAACTGAGGGCTCATTTCACTGCTATGTGAGTGACAAGCCTCAGCGTTTCAAGCTGCTTGCGGAACGTTTTCTTGGGAAAAAGCTTAATCGTGTGGAAATCGTGAACCTTAAAGGGTGATCTGACCTCCGTTATATCACGCGCATTCTCCTGCTAGTTTTGACAGGAGAATACCAGTTGCAACTGCGACATTGAGGCTTTCCACCCCCGGTGCCTTTATATTCTGCGCACCGGCATCGCTCCTTCCATGAGCATCAATTCTTACTTTCCCGCATCCTTGTTCCCGGTCTGCATAAGCAGAAACTTCCGGAGACACGCCTCCTGCCTCGTTGCTGGCTGCAATAATATCCATACCACCGGGTGATACCTGCTTCCATGACCTGGCATCCTTTCCGCCATCAAGAATATGCACTTTCCAACCCTTTTGCAGTGCTGCATCAAAAAAGTCAACCAGGTCCGATTCAAGCCAGGGCAGCACCCCTGTTGCACCGGTTGTTCCTCTGACAACTTTTGGATGAAACTGATCGACTGTTCCCGGGGCCAGCACCAGTCCGGCAGCTCCAAACCAAACGGCAGAACGGATCATTGTGCCCAGGTTACCCGGATCCTGAACACGGTCAACAGCCAGCAACACTCCTTTTTTTTCGAGCAGATCACTGATATGCACGGGATCCGGCATCTTTGCAACTGCCATCACTCCCTGCGTATTTTCAGTATCACACAACTCCTTAAACAACCCTGAACCGGCTGTCAGCAGCTTGTGGTCCGGCACTTCAGAACGCAACAGGTTCCTTGCCTCATCATCAGGATGCCCGTTCCGTTTCGTGTTTTCATCAAATATGAGATACTGAATCTCCAGAATATCATTTTGAATGACCTGCATAACCGATCGCAGGCCTTCAATCAGGAACAGCCCCTTTTCGTACCGTTCTGATCGCTTTTTAAGCGCCTTTATTTGTTTTGCCCTGTTTTTGGAGAGTGGGTTCATCACATTTATCATACTTTTCATACAATCAGGAATAGGGAAAATCTGCTGCCTGAGCAGTTTTTTGAACTGCCCTGCCCATACGGCATCCCCGGTTAAACAAAAGTATAGGAAATTTTGCACTCTGAAACGGCATTTCATACTTGTAGATAAAAAGGATGCATTATAGATTGTATAATGCACGAAGAAAGCCGAAATCCTTTTTTAACCCCCCGTCTGACGTCTGACTTTTGAAGAGGCAAAAGCATATTTACCGGCGTACTTATCTGCTTGTCCGCTGCCTGAGGCCATTCCTGATACTCCTTGTGGCACTGTGCACACTCAGTCCGGGTAATGCCCTGGCCCAGTTTCTCTCCCCTTTTTCCATTGGCGGGGAAACATCCTTCAACCGCCAGCTGGATGCAATGAGATGGCAATATGAGGGTGGCATTGATCTGGACAGGAACAATCTCAGCGTAACACTGCAAAACAGCTTCCGGTCACGGCTCTATCTTTCCGATGGCGAGGCCAGAAATATTCAGGATGAAAACGAACTGCGGCTCAGCATGCGGCAATGGCTCAATGATCAATGGGCGGTAACCGGAGAGGCGCAATCCTACAGTTTCACAACCACCAATTTGCTGCAGAACAGAGCACATCTGGGAATGCTGTACAATCCCTACGAGCGAATCGAGCTTTCGCTGATGGGTGGTATCATGAGCGACAGGCGAAGCGATAATCTGGACCAGGGGTGGTCTGGTTTGTTTCGTGCCCGAAGCAGGCCTGTAAGAACCGGTGATTTCATTTTTCAACCCTCTGCTGAGGCCCATTACGCTGATCTGGATCCGAGAACATCCTCGACTTACCGGGTGCAAACCGAGGGGGAGTACCGATTTGATGATTTTATCATGCGGGGGGATATTGTCGCCTCAAGAGGCACAAGAGAAGGCTACCAGCCAAGCAGTTTTTTTAACCGCGGACTCACAAACATCATCGAATCCATCCGCAATGATTCCACCGCATTTGACTTGCAGGTCAGAGTACCCGTCATTGAGTCTTTGCATCTGGAAATAGACCTCTACACACTCAGCAGTGTCCGTTCCGTAAACAGCCGGCCGTACACCGATGACCTGGATGACCCCGTTTCCGACACGCGCACACAGCGCCGTGAAGTTGAACTCAACTCCCGGGCCGAATATGAGTTCAGACGCAATCAGATCGCCCTGGGTTTCAATTTTGGATACATCAACAGAGGTTCGCGTCTGACCAACACGGAAGATTTTACCGAAGATCAGGTCACCCGCCGCAACGAGATACTCAGAAACTCCAATTTTGATCAAAGCCGGTTCGAGCTGTTCACAAGAAGCAGATGGCGAATCGCCGACAACAATGAGCTGCTGATTCAGGGTCAGGCCGGAATTTTACGCTACGATACACCGGAGATCAATCAGGATGACAGGGACGAGCTGAATTACCGGATCCAGATCATCAACCGGCACGTCTTCTCTCCGTACTTTGACATAACACTGCGGGCCGGAGGTGAAGCGACCCACTATGTCTACCTCAGCGCCGCAAGAAGTATTGAAAACAACTGGCGCAGAACCATCCGCCTGGCTCCCGAAATGCAATGGCAGCCTCTCGAACGCCTCCGGATACGCAATTCGCTGCTGGTCCGGGCAAATTACACAGTTGAGGATTATCAGCTGGAAGACCGGCCCAAAAATGATCAGTCCTCCAGGGAGTTCGCCGCTCAGACAAATATCGAATTCATGCTCACCGATTCATGGAGTCTTGAGCTCGGCGGATCGCGCAATGAGCTGCGCATCGGCAGGCTGTACTGGGACTCCTTTGAGGAAACCCCTACCGACACACTCATAACCTACAATGCCGAAGCCATGGCCGTGATGCAGACGGGAAATCACCGGATCGGTTTGGGCGGGCGCATTTTCTACCGGCGTGATTATCTTCCCCAGGCTGCCATAACAGCGGAAATACCCGATGAAGACGGTACACCGGTTCCGGTTACCCGCGCCGCACCCGGGGTTCAGACAACCAGACAAATCGGTCCCAATGTGGACATAAATCTGAACTTTTTCTCCGGTAACAGACTTGTCATCCGGGGATGGATGCAGCAGCAGTCCGTGCGCAGACGTCTCTACATCAACTATACGGAGGATGTTGCTGATGCTTTCCGGGAAGAAGAGCGGCGTGCTGTACGGCGAACGTATCCGAACCTGGAGATCCGGGCCGTCTTCAGTTTTTAGCCTTACCCCGCCAGAGTGTGCCGGGCAAAGAATTCAGACACAAAGCAAAGCATCCGTCAATCCGTTGTGGATAAACTTCACAACCTTTCTGCAGGATATTGCTGTTTCAGATTTTTTAGGGTACGTTATGATATAAATAACAGCTCTGCATATTCGGGAGCTGATTGTGAATCTTTCGTCATACTGCATCCAAGAAACTAACCTGAACCATCAGAAAATCGGAGAAGTTGCTATGAGTTTTCTTTCACGCCTCGGCATCGAATCAGTAAATAACGGAACCTGGATAGGAAGCAAGAGTTACAGCTGGGAGCACCGTGAATATTTAAAAAGTATCTCCCCCATCGATGACAGCGTCATTGCTGAAGTGAGCTGGAGCTCTGATGATCAATACGAGGAAGTCGTCGAGGAGGCTCAAAAAGCATTCATTGCCTGGAGAAAGGTACCGGCCCCGCAGCGCGGGGAAATCGTCCGGCAAATCGGCGAATCACTGCGAAAGCACAAAGAGGATCTCGGCCGTCTTGTTTCTCTGGAAAACGGAAAGATATTGCAGGAAGGCATGGGCGAGGTGCAGGAAATGATCGATATCTGCGACTTTGCAGTGGGCCAGTCGCGGCAGCTGTACGGATTTACCATGCAGTCCGAAAGAGAGGAGCACCGTCTGTACGATCAGTATCATCCTCTCGGACCCGTGGGTATCATTTCCGCCTTCAATTTTCCGGTAGCGGTATGGAGCTGGAACACTATGATCGCTGCGGTTTGTGGAAATGTCATGATCTGGAAACCATCCGAAAAGACACCGCTTACCGCGATTGCATGCCAGAAAATCGCCTCTGATGTCATGAAAAAGAACGACATGCCGGAAGGCGTGTTCAATCTTGTTATCGGTGACGCAAGCATCGGGGACAGAATGGCCGGTGACACCAGGCTGCCTTTGATATCTGCAACCGGTTCTACGCGAATGGGGAAATCGGTTGGCCCGCGTGTTGCTTCACGGCTCGGAAAAAGCATACTTGAACTTGGCGGCAACAACGCCATCATCGTCACGGAACATGCCGATATTGAAATGGCTGTCCGCGCCACCGTGTTCGGAGCGGTAGGAACGGCCGGACAACGCTGCACCTCAACACGGCGGCTGATTGTGCAGTCTTCTGTATTTGAAAAAGTCAAAAAGCGCCTGCTTGAGGTATACGAAAAGATCACCATCGGCAATCCTCTGGAAGAGGGAACACTCGTCGGGCCTCTGATCGATCGTCAGGCTGTTGAAAACATGCAGAATGCTTTGTCGGAACTTAAAAAACAGGGCGGAGAAATATTGTACGGCGGAGAGCCTCTGGACAGCGGCGAGTACCCGTCTGCAAACTATGTAAGACCGGCACTCTGCCAGGCAAAAAACGAATATCCGATTGTCCAGGAAGAGACCTTTGCACCAATCCTCTACCTGATTCCGTACGAAACCCTGGATGACGCCATTGCCATGCATAACGGTGTGGATCAGGGGCTCAGTTCAGCCATTTTCACGCTCAACCTTCGCGAGGCCGAGCGGTTTCTCAGTGCCACCGGATCGGACTGCGGCATCGCCAACGTCAACATCGGAACCAGCGGCGCGGAAATTGGAGGTGCCTTCGGAGGCGAAAAGGAAACCGGTGGCGGCAGAGAATCCGGTTCTGATGCGTGGAAAAGCTACATGCGCCGGCAGACGAATACCATCAACTGGAGCACGGAGATGCCGCTTGCGCAGGGTATCCGGTTTGATGTCTGATGGATGTTCGATTTGATTGCACGCCCGGGCTGATCGCACATCGGGTCTGACTTTTCATCCGGCTTGACAGCATTTTCGTTTTGATGGCTGATGGATCAGCTGTTTGAGTGACCACGCTGCCGGGCTCAGCCGGGTCCGCGCAGCATGCTGTCATTCGGCCAGCCTTTCCAGACGTGTCATCATCTCGGGGATAAAACCGAGATGCTCCGGCTTCATCAGCACACTGCGAAGTACCCTTATGTAATCCTGGTCCGGTTCAAGACCGGGCAGGAATCGCTCAGCCTGCTGCTTGTCAAGCTGCAATGTGCTGAGGTGCAGCCTTTCGTCCTGCGGTGCAGACATTCCCCGTTTTAATATCCGGTCTGTTTGCCGGCTCACGGAGCGGTAGGTACCACCATTTTCGACAGGTACAAACGCGACAATGTCGAGATCCGGCTTCAGGACTGGTCGGTAAAGTGAAGACTCCTGTAAAGCCTCATAGAGTTCAAGCGCCGCATTGCGGCAGGCACTGAGAATCCGTCCCAGTCCGTCCGCGTTCAGCGGAAGGAGCTCCAGGGTAAACCACAAAGCCACTGCGGCAGCACCGGCACGCGAGCATTCAATGCTGATTTCACCAAGATGCAGATCGTCAGTGGTAAAATAGGTATACGGAGAATCGTGTTTGTAAAACCTTCCCACTTCCGGATCCCTGAACAGGACGGATCCGCATCCGTAGGGCTGCAAGCCGTGCTTGTGAGGATCAATCACCAGGCTGTCAGCCTGTGACAAAGTGTCCCAGGGCTCCGGATCAATGCTGCCTGAGTTGCGGATGGCATGAAAAAATCCGCCGTAAGCGGCATCCACATGAATGCGCACGTCATTTTGCCGGGCCCATGCCGTCATCCGGTGCAAGGGCTCGACAATTCCCAGCCCGGTAGTTCCCGCAGTCACCACAATCGTACCGGGAAGATTCTTGCTGCCTGCCCCCGGGCCGTTCAGCTTCGACAAATCCGGCATTCCGTCTTCATCATCAGGAATTTCAATCACCGGCAGACGAAGCAACTGCGCCATTCTCCGGTGCGTGTAGTGCGCCCGGGACGAAATGGCAACCGGGCGGTCAGGGTGCAGCTCCCTGGCAACCCACAATGCTTCCAGATTGGCGATGGTGCCGCTGCTGGTAAGATGACCGATTGACTTATCCGGAAAGCCCGCAAAAGAGACCAGCTTGCGGATGACTTCCTTTTCCATGTAAGATGCTTCCGGGCCGCCATCCAGTGCGTGATTATTTGGATTGATCGTCATTGCCAGGGTATATGCCAGCCAGGCGGCAGGGTGCGGTGGCTTGAGCATTTGTCCGGCATAACCGGGCTGGTGGAACGGGTAATGCCGGGAGAGGCGCTCGAGCAACTCATTAGCGGACTTCTGAAGTTGCTGCTCGCTGACATCCGGGACAGCACCGGTATGAGTTGTCGGAGACCGGTTGTCATCAAGCCGGCTCTGCAACCCGGCAAGCAGGTCAGGAAGGCGCTTCAGATATCTGTCCGGTATCATAATATGACCTTTAAAGATGACGCGGCATTAGATACAATATCCATGACCGGTCGTGATTCCGGAAAAACCTGAGTTGTAATAAACACGGTCATGGCATTTCACTTCGTTACCTTCGGCTCATGTGACCTTGGAAGTCAAAAATTTTATCACATGAAATGGAAATTGAGTCCGACTGAGAGAATCTGCTTGATTTGCAATGCATTGGTGACGTCGTTGTTGTATCGCATTGAAAATTCAAAATTCGTGGTGAGATAGTCGTTAATCTTCCCTTCAAATTCATTTGTAATAACAAAATCCGTGTTCAACAGGCTTTCCTGCAGGTTGCTGAACGTTTCTAGATAGCCCGTATAGGAGACATTGTCCCAGATCTCCCTTTCATAGTTCAGAATAACCGTAAAACCTGCTTCATTTCGAAACCAGCTCCCCTTGTCAAGTCCGTAACGTTCCGAGAGGGAAGTGTCACTGATAAATGTCTGGCGAAGAGAGATACCCACGGTTGACTCCAGATAACTGTCGGGATCATATGACAGACCTACGGTTTCTGTGAGTGTGCCCGGTGCCATGAAGCGGGACTGCACTTCCTCAAAATCCCGGTCATACCCCTTGTCAAACTGGGTTTCAAAATTGATGTTGGCCGTAAGGCTGAATCGTTCATCCTCAAACTTTCTCCGGAACTGATTCCGGATACGGATGCGGTCATCGCTTTTCCTGAAGGCGCCGCGATCCTGCCTGGTTTGTCCATAGCGCAGGTTTACACGCAAGCCGTACTGATACGGCCCTTCGGTGTAAACACCTGTGAAAACGGTATTGCCAATAACGGCTATACGGTCGACACCACCCTGTGCCCATTCCCTGTAGTAGGCCTGGGAGCCGTTGATACCAACCCGGAACGTAAAGTCCCAGTCCCCTTCCTCTTCTGCGTCATTCAGCAGATCATCCGTTGGCATGGGTAATTGCTGAGCCTTTACAGACCATGCCCCCGACAGCATCAGAAACCCGGTTAATAATAAGACATACCACCAGCGCATGATCAATGCAAATATTTGCGATAAACGTATAACAGATAAATTCGTGACTGTCTTTACGCATGGAGCAAGCTGATTATCGAAGAGGTAATAATGGATCTGCGAAATACAGCTTCAGGGGCCCGGATGCAGATTTTAATAACAATACACCCGGCATAGCGTATGTGACAAGCGACAATATAATGAATCCCTGATCATCATTCACTTCCAAAAATGCTGTAGCTGAATCCCACAGAAATATTCTGCTTGACCTGGAGCTCATCGGTCACATCGTCATTATAGGCTAATGCAAATTCGATGTTGGCACTGATGTAGCGGTTGATCTGACCGGTTATTTCATTTACGAACAGAACGTCCGTTGACAGCAGGCTTTTGTTGACATTGCTGAATGTTTCGACGTACCCGGCATAATATATGCTGTCCATTATGCGCCGTTCGTAGCCCAGAAGCAAAGAGAAACCGGCTTCATTCCGGAACGTATCGCCTTCGGGGAGACCATAACGCTCAGAAAGATCGGTGTCACTCACGAACGTTTGCTTCATGGCCAGACCGGTTTCAAACCGGAAATGACGGTCCGGATTGTAACTCACACCCAGAGTCTGGCTCAGGTATGCCGGAGCAAAAAAGCGGGATATCACATTCCTGGTCTCTCCTTCATCCGGTACCGGATTGTCATATCCTTTATCAAACTGCGTCTCAAAGTTGACATTGAAAATCGCACTGTAGCGCTCATCACGGAAAAGTCGCCTGGCCTGATTCCTCACCCGGATCACATCATCGCTTTTCACAAAATCACCGTCTCCGATTCGTGATTGTCCGTACCGGAGGTTCACACTGACCCTGTACCCCAGATGATCTTTTTTATATTCAGAAGAATAGGCCGTGCTTGCAAGAACAGATACATTGTCCGTCCCGCCCTGACTCCAGTTCCGGTATGTTGATTGTGATCCGGTAAGCGAGAGCCGCAAATTGTGCTCCCACAAATCCGCTTTTTCATCATTGTTCTCCTGCTGCTCGCTGGCAGCAGCTCCGGACAGAGAAGCAGCCGAATTTTCCGCTCCGGCTCCCGGACCAGCGCTGAGAACAGGCGCAGTCATAAGCGACAAAAGTGCGGCGGTAATGAGTAAACGATGTATCATAGTCATGGTATTTGGAGATTGATTTTAATTTGGGGGTGTGCCTGCTTCGCACGTGAATAGAAAATCAAGACGAGTTACTTCTCTTCAGCTACGGAAGTTGCATGAAGCCAAACCGCCCCGGGTTCACCGTCACCGGTAAAATCGCAATGGACGTGTTCATCGAGCTTGGTCGGGCAGAACATGCCAAGATATTCAATATTCAGCGGGTAGCGCCGGTGCCCGCGGTCGACAAGTGCCGCAAGTTTGATCTCTGATGGAGTTCCGGCAGACATGAGCATCTGAAGCGTCCCGAACATGGTTTTGCCGCTGTAAATGACATCATCAACAATGATCACTTTTTTATTTTCAATATCCGGCAGTGTGTGCGCCAACGCTTCCCCTGCAGATTCGGCTGCTGATCCGGCATAATCCGGATTTTTCAGGTCGACAGGAAAGGCCTTTATCTTCGCTTTGAAAATTTCCGAGAGCTTTTTGGAAAGGATGGTGGCCAGAAGGGCGCCGCGTTTATTGATCCCAAGAATGACGAGATCACCGGAACCGCGGGTATCTTCAAAAATCTGGAATGCTATTCGGGTAAGGGTCCGTCCGATGCGGGACGCGCTCATCAGCAGGTGTTTTGTCGCATCCTGATCAGTCACAGCTTATTGAAACATTGATTTGATGTCGCCCCAGGTTCTTCGTACAGCGTTGGTGGTGTAACTTGACCTGATCTGATCGTACTCTTCACCGTCAACATAAAGTGTATAAGAGACTTCTACCTGGGATGCGGTTTCATTTTCCGGCTGCTTGTACAGGTCAGTATCCTTGTAGATAAACTCGTAGTCGCTGATCTTTTCAATATCCCTCGATACATCGGCGGTTTGTCCGTTGCTGTGATTGGTTCGCTCAAGTTTGAAAGAAGACAGAGGAATGGGTCCCTCATCGCGGCTCAATACCCTCCAGCTCACCACTATGGTTCTGTCTTCCAGTCGCTCTTCCGATGAAAATTCAATCTGATGGCCCTGCGCAAACAGGCTTTGCGAAAGCAATACCAGGAACGTTGCTGCAACAAAAGAGTAACAGATTTTCTGTAATGACTTCATCTCTTACAAATCAGGTAGTTATTACATGCTGCAATGAAGCTTGACTTTTAATTTATGACATATGCGGCAATTAAACAAAACCAATAATGATGAACATTATTCGCGAGGATTTTTTTCACTTTCTCTGGGAGCACCTGCACTTTTCTCAACCTGCATTGAGTACAACACATGGCCGGAAAGTGGAGATCATCCATCCGGGGTATCCCCATACCGGTGACGGCCCCGATTACCGCTATGCAAAGATACGCCTGGACGGACTGCTTTTTTATGGTGATGTTGAACTGCACAAGAAGTCTTCGGAGTGGCTTCAGCACGGACATCACAGGGACTCACGTTATGAGAAGGTTATTCTGCACGTGGTCGTTCAGGACGATTTTCACCGGAAAAATGTGACGGCTTCTGACGGAACCGGCATTCCAACTCTGGAATTAAGGTCAGCCCTGCCGGCCAATCTTGCCCGGCTGTGGCGCTCATTTCATCAGCCGGAAAGACTGCCCTGCGCGGGTCAGGTATCTGCGATTCCCGAAGATTATGTTCAGTCCGTCACAACCCGATGGGATGAGTATTACTTTCAATACCGCCTGAACCGGATGCTCACTCACTACCCGGCTCACCTGCCGTTGTCTGCAGGCTGGAAGCGGATGATAAGGCGCGGCATATTCGAAGGGCTGGGTTACCACAAAAATCAGGCCTGCATGGTCCGGCTGGCTGATACACTGGAGGAAACCAACGGAAGTATTCACGGAAAAAAAGAATTACAGCTGACCGTCGGTTTTCTGTTGAGAAAATCGGGACTTACCGGCCATTCCGATGCCATAGTGACCAGAAACGAGTGGGACTTCAGTGCCTGCCGGCCGGCAAATCAACCTGCAGCAAGAATCAGGCAGGCCGCTGAAATCAGCCTTTTGCTCCAAAAAACAACACCCGCAGACTGGCTGCAGAATCCACCGGAAAAAATGTGGAAGAACATCAGCACATTGCGTGAAACGCCGTCACCGGGGCGGCAGCGGCAACTGGTCCTCCTTCACAATGTAGTACTGCCATCTGTCTATTTACTTGGCAAATGGACCCAAAAGCAAAGTGTCTGCAGAGAAGCGGAAAAATCATGGGCAAGACAGCACATACCGCTTCCGAAAAAAATCTCTGCGACGCTGGAAGTGACCGGGTTTCCCGAAGGAGATCATGCCTTCAGGCTGGCAACACTCCATCATTTTAAATATTTTTGCAAACCAAGGAGGTGCGGTGAATGTGATATCATGAAGTATCTGGTCCAAGCTTGACAACATTCAGGACATTTCATAAATTAGAAGTCTGTCAATGAATTGAATTTTCAAGGAATTCAATCTTTGTGTTTGCCCGGTCGTCTAAGGGTAGGACAGCTGGTTTTGGTCCAGTCAGTGGGGGTTCGAATCCTCCCCGGGCAACTTTTCAACACTTGTTTTTCGCATGACCCGTAAAAGGATGACCGCATCGGTTCCATCCTTTTTTAGTATTCACCGCATAAAGCCGTCGCTCAAAAGTCTTGGATAAGCCTCTAGCCATATTTGCCGGCAGAAGCAACCTGGCACTGTCACGTGCCATTGCTGAAAAATTCGGCACCAAGCTTGGTGCCGTTACCATCAAGTCCTTTTCCGACGGTGAGCTGTATATCAAATATCAGCAAAGCATTCGCGGAGCCGACGTATTCATTGTCCAGTCCACTCCTCCGCCCGGTGACAACATAATTGAACTTCTTCTGTTGATCGATGCGGCCAAAAGAGCGTCAGCCCACCGGGTCACAGCAGTAATTCCCTACTTTGGATATGCCCGGCAAGACCGCAAGGACCAGCCCAGAGTATCCATTGCATCCAAACTGTTTGCAAACCTGCTGACCGGAGCCGGAGCCGACAGGGTCCTGACGATGGACCTGCACGCACCCCAGATCCAGGGCTTTTTTGACATCCCGCTCGATCATCTGTATGCCAGTTCCATTTTTGTTGAACATTTCAGGCAAAACCCGACAGAAGATCTGGTTGTAGTAGCACCGGATGTGGGCAGTCTCAAGATGGCACGATCCTACTCCAAGCGTCTCCATGCCGGACTAGCATTTGTTGACAAACGCCGTCCGAATCAAAATATCGCCGAGGTCATGAATATTATCGGTGAAGTTGACGGAAAGAACATCCTGCTGGTGGATGATCTCATTGATACGGCCGGAACGATCACCAATGCATCGGTTGCCCTGAAGGAACGCGGTGCAAAAAAAATCATGGCGGCCAGCACACACTCCATACTGTCAGGCCCGGCATACCAGCGAATAGAAGATTCTCCGATAGACAAGTTTCTGGTTACGGACACCGTTCCATTGAAGCGACCATCCGACAAAATTCATGTATTGAGTGTTGCCGGACTTTTTGCCGAATCGATCAGGCGAATTTACACAGACGATTCGATAAGTACCTTGTTTGATGACTAACCCTTAAGTGTTTTCTGAATCATGGAAAAACCAATTATCATAGAAGTTGAAGCATCTGAACGCCCAAAAGGCAAATCCGCTCTGAAAAAATTGCGTCAGGACGGCATGGTTCCCGCGGTCTCCTACGGGCCGAAACTGGACAAAAATCTCAACGTCTATATCCCGGAACTGGAGCTTGAAAAAGCCCTGTCCTCCGAAAAAAAGGCCCTTATCAATATCAATTACGAAGGGACCGAGTACATGACCCTGATACAGGCGGTTGATTTCCATCCTGTCACCGACCGTCCGCTTCACGTGGATTTGTTCGCCATGGAGGAGCAGACTCCGGTGACCATCGAGATTCCCATCCGGCTGACCGGCACTCCCAAAGGTGCTGCCGAAGGCGGCCGTTTGTATCAGCCGCTTCGCAAAATCTCCGTGCTCTGTCTCCCGAAAGACATCCCGGCAGAAATTGTTCTGGATATCTCGCATCTGGATATCGGTGACACCATTGATGTTGAAGCGATCGACATCGAAGGTCTGGAGCCGCTGCGTGCTTCCTATCGTACTATCGCCGTTATCCGTCCGCCGAAAGGTGGCCTCGCCGAGCTTCTCGGTCTTGAAGAAGAAGAGGAAGAAGGTGAAGAGGGTGAAGAAGGCGAAGAGACAACAGCTGAAGGCGAAGAAGGCGGAGACGAAGCTGGCTCCAAAGAGGAAAGCGACAGCTAAACCATTTCGTCATGCCACTTATCGTGGGGCTGGGCAATATAGGGGAAAAGTATACCGGTACACGGCATAATATCGGTTTTTCGATAGTGGACCGTCTTGCCGGTACACTGTCGGCAAGCATGGAACAGACCGACGACCCTTACATTCTGGGCGTCGGGCGTTTCAAGGGTGTGAAAACCATACTCATCCAGCCCACCACACTTATGAACAACAGCGGCAAGGCCGTTCTCAGAGCCTGCCGCATGTTCCGTTATCTGCCCGGTGACATCCTGGTCTGTTATGACGATGTCAACCTTCCAACGGGCAAGATCCGCCTCAGACCCGAAGGCAGTGCCGGCGGCCATAACGGAATTCAAAGTATTATAGATCATCTTGGCACACGCGATTTTCCGCGCCTGCGGTTTGGAATCGGTAATAATTATTCGCGCGGCCGGCAATCCGAATATGTTCTCTCTCCTTTTGATGATGAAGAAATGCCGGATGTAGAAGAGGGTTTGAAAAAGTCAGAAGAAGCAGCATTATGCTTTATCCGGGAAGGAATAGTTATTGCTATGAATCATTTCAATTAATAATATTCCCCCTGTCCTGCCATACAACGTCCTGACAGTCAAAAGATAGCGAACTCTACCACTTCACTTAATCAGAAGCGATTATGAATTACATATTTTACATTATACCGATTGCAGGTATTATCGCACTGCTGTTCACTTATATCAAATCAAACTGGGTCAACAAACAGGATACCGGCACCGAAAAAATGACACGGATTGCCGGCCATATTGCTGAAGGGGCCATGGCATTCCTGAAGGCCGAGTACCGTGTACTTGCCATTTTTGTAGTAATCGTTGCAGTTCTCATCGGGTTTCAGGGATCAGTGACTGAAGGATCGTCCCCGTTAATTGCCCTCTCGTTTATCGTCGGGGCGCTCTGTTCGGGACTGGCCGGTTTCATCGGAATGCGGGTGGCCACCAAGGCCAATGTCCGCACGGCGCATGCCGCTCGGTCAAGCCTTAACAAGGCGCTGACTGTTGCCTTCTCCGGCGGATCCGTTATGGGAATGGGCGTTGTAGGACTTGGCGTGCTTGGTCTTGGCCTGCTTTTCTGGCTCTACACCAGTGTTTTCGGTTTCATCCCCGGACCTGATTCGGATGCTACCATGCAGGAAACACTCGCCACCATCGTAACTGTGATTACAGGTTTCTCATTTGGTGCGTCATCCATTGCTCTTTTCGCACGTGTCGGCGGCGGAATTTACACCAAGGCCGCTGATGTCGGTGCCGACCTGGTCGGCAAGGTCGAAGCCGGTATTCCGGAAGATCACCACCTGAACCCTGCCACCATTGCCGATAATGTGGGTGACAATGTGGGCGACGTTGCCGGAATGGGCGCGGATTTGTTCGAGTCGTTTGTCGGGTCCATCATTGCCGCCATGGTACTCGGGGTTGTGTTTATGTCCTCACAGCATTTTGTCGATGAATCAGCATTCGGCAACATGAGCGGTGTCGTTCTTCCGCTTCTAATGGCCGGATCAGGAATCATTATTTCCATCATCGGAACGTTTTTTGTTCGTGTCAAAGAAGGCGGCAATCCCCAGACTGCGCTCAATATCGGAGAAGTAGTTGCTGCAGGTATACTGATCGTTACCTTCTTCTTCCTTATAAACTGGGTTCTGCCTTCCAGCTGGACCTACACCGACATTCTTTACGGTGAAGAGCGGACCATCACCGCCAACGGCGTCTTTTTTGCCTCGATCATCGGTCTGATTGCCGGACTGCTGATCGGATTCATCACCGAATACTTCACCGGAGTTGGCAAAAAGCCGGTTATCAATATCGCTCGTCAGTCCATAACCGGCCATGCGACTAACATCATTGCCGGACTTGGGGTGGGGATGATTTCCACTGCTTTTCCGATTCTGATCATCGCCATATCCATCATGACCGCTTTTGAATTTGCCGGTCTCTATGGTATTGCCATTGCAGCTGTGGGTATGCTTTCCACCCTCGGCATCCAGCTCGCAGTCGACGCCTACGGTCCGATTGCCGATAACGCCGGTGGTATTGCCGAAATGTCCGAGCTGCCGCCTGAAGTGCGCGCAAAAACCGATCAGCTTGACGCTGTCGGAAACACAACAGCTGCCATTGGCAAGGGATTTGCCATCGGTTCAGCCGCACTGACAGCACTTGCCCTTTTCGGAGCCTACATGACATCGGCCGAGATCCAGGTCATTGATATATCCCAGGCCGGTGTGATTGCCGGACTCTTTGTCGGGGCGATGCTCGCCTTTGTTTTCTCGGCTCTTTCAATGGGAGCTGTAGGACGGGCAGCCAATTTCATGATTCAGGAAGTCCGCCGCCAGTTCGCTGAGATTCCCGCGCTTAAAAATGCACTTGAAGTAATGCGCAGAAATGAGGGCAAAGAACAGGATCAATGGAGCGATGAAGACAAAGAGACCTTTGCCAAGGCTGAAAATGCCGGAGAATATGGCAAATGTGTTGAGATCTCCACGAAAGCGGCACTCAAGGAGATGGTTTTCCCCGGACTTATGGCCATTGCCGTGCCGGTGCTTGTCGGCTTTATTTTCGGTCCTGAAGCACTTGGCGGTCTGCTTGCCGGTGTGACCGTTTCCGGTGTGCTCATGGCGCTTTTCCAGGCCAATGCCGGCGGTGCCTGGGACAATGCCAAGAAAATGATCGAAGCTGATATTGAATTTGACGGCGTAACCTACAGCAAAGGCTCGGATGCACACAAAGCCGCTGTTACGGGAGATACCGTCGGTGATCCGCTGAAGGATACTTCCGGACCTTCGCTCAATATTCTTATCAAGCTTATATCCATCGTGGCGCTTGTAATTGCCACTGCCATATAAGCACCTGATTAAATCAGCAGAACTATTCTGATTTTTTGAAGCCCCGGGAATGATTTCCGGGGCTTTTATTTTATACAGGCAGTTATTCGGCGCTGAAATATTCAGGATAGTCATCCGGCATGCATTTACCTACCATGCGGGATTCACTGCCTGAATCCCGCCGAAGCTATATAGCCGAAAATCATCTGTGCAGCACATTATGGAAATTCTAAAGATAATCTTTCAACACGACATTACCCTCGGACATTTGTCGGGGCACCAGGAGAAAATCGCTCGTGAAACACGGGAAAACACCCTTGAAGCCTTTCTCCGTCCGGAAAAAACGTATAACCGGTATTACTTCACCGGTACAACCATTGCAGACACGGATACCGGCGCCGGCAGCGGCAGCCGGACAGAAAAAACAGCAGACACTGACCGTTCCGGAAGCAATATTGACGATTTCAGAAAGTTCCGGTTCGGACTGAACACGCTGTCTGTCTGGCCTCTCATACTTTCAACACTGGAGCAGCTTATGGCTGATGAAAAGCGCCAGTCACCTGAAACGAAAGAGCCGGGGTGGTTTCATACGGATGGTTCCGAAATTGCCACATTCAGTGAATATCTTCAGAAAAATCCGCGAACACATTCGGTATTCCTTTTTGGCAAAAATCCTCAGGGACAAAACAGGGAACTTGCCCGTCAGCTCATCCTGGACAATCACACCGGAATCCGGGAAAACTTCAGGCCATTGACGTCACTTCTTGACTCCGGATACTACGTCCTGCTTACAGAAAAAGCACATCATGGCATTGATATTCATCTTTTTTCAGCGCAAAACCTGTACGAGACCATCTTTGACTCCTGTAAAAAGCTGATCGGCCCCGGACTCAGATATTTCAGCATAAATGCCAACAGGGTTGGCAGTGAAAGGCATTTCTATTTTGAAACCTGGACACTGGACCGGCCGCCTCACGGTTTTCAGGAAGTCACAAAAGATGCCACGATCCGGTAAACGGAGGTGATTCCAAGTGCAAGTTTATCAAACAAATCTCTTTTTTTGATAAACTTGCAGAATTATTTATCGTATGATGGTCTGTAAAAGAACCAAAACAGCCATATAAAACGGAGGGATTGCATGGAGAAACAGCAGGTTGACATGTTTATCATGTCAAATAACAAATTCTTCGAACCTCATCAAATATCATCCATCCGGCAAGCGATGCTGAATGCCGATGAATCTACTTTTTTAAGGCTTCAAGCCACAAATTTTAAAGATCCGATTATCAGCCTGGTTATCTCACTCATTGCCGGACCGCTTGGCGTGGATCGTTTTGTTATCGGGGATGTCGGACTGGGCATAGCCAAGCTTTTAACTTGCGGAGGTTTCGGCATCTGGACCATTGTGGACTATTTTTTGATCATGGGACGAACACGTGAAGTCAACTACGAAAAGATCCAGGAAATACTTCACTACTGACAGCAGGGTCAGCATGCTTGCAGGAAATCCCATATATGCACTCATTCTTGCACTTGCCCTGACCTCTTATGCCTTCATTGCATGGCTGTTCTTCCGCGCAGAAAGCGCAGGTATTTCAGCACAAATTTGTCCGGTCAACCGGCTGACCGGTTTCCCCTGCCCTTCCTGCGGCACAAGCCGTTCCATCGTATTGCTGCTTAACGGTGATGTTGCCGGATCACTGCTTATCAACCCGCTTGGTGTGATCGCTGCCGGTCTGCTGATCGTTCTGCCTGCATGGACCCTCTCCGACCTGATCAGAAAAAAAGAGACCTTGTTATCATATTATCAACGCGCTGAAGCATATATTGGAAAACAATTCTGGCTTGCATCGGTTCTCATAATATTGGTACTTGCAAACTGGTTCTGGAATATCCAGAAGGGCCTTTAGTCAGTACGTTATTCCATCATTCGACCTTTACGGAACTCATGATCAAACATCCTGAATTCAGTTACAAACCAGACGACTCAGAGCGTGAGAAAGCCTCCAACAGTTACCTCATGTCTCTTATCGCGATTATGGTCGGGGTGCCCCTGCCCGTTGCCAACCTTCTTGCCACTGGAATTTTCTACCTTGGAAACCGCAAAGGGCCCTACTTCACCCGCTGGCACTGCACCCAGGCTATGCTTTCCCAAGTCACCATTTTTGTCGTCAATGTGATTACGGTCGGATGGACCCTCAGCATCGTCTTCGGGTCCGGCGAGCTTGCAAATACCTACATTGCCTGGGTCATAACAGCTATGCTGATCAATCTGACCGAATTTGTGATGACCATCTACACCGCCATTGTCACCCGCAAGGGTCGGCATGTCGAATGGTGGTTCTGGGGACCGTTAACCAATGCCGTCTGCAAGCCGTGAGATAGATATGAAAAAACCGCTGCTTCAGCTATTCCTGTCGATACTGGTGATTGCCGGAATCTGGTATGGCCTGAGCCGGATTGATTTTCTCGGTGAGACCACCACCGAATCGATTGGCAGGGAGACCGAAAAAAAGCTTGGGGAACTCCTGCTCAAACAGCTTGAGCTTCAGCATCCGCGTTCCGCCAATGACTCACTATTGTCCGTCATCGAGAATATTCACCGGGAACTGTGCGACTCCAACGGTGTCGACCCGGAGTCCATTGACATTCATTTGTTTGACAGTTCTGTGATCAATGCCGCCGTTATTCCCGGACGCAACATCATCATATTCACCGGACTGCTGGATTATACCGAAAATGCGGATGAATTTGCCGGTGTTCTTGCTCACGAGCTGGCCCATATCACCGAAAATCATGTCATGGAGCGTTTGCAAAGAGAGTTCGGCATTACCTTGCTGATGACACTCAGCGGCATGGATGCGGGCACGGAAATCATATCCAATGTATTGCGGATTCTCACCACAACAGCGTACAGCAGGCAGCATGAAAGGGAGGCCGATGAAAAGGCGTTTGAATACATGGTTGAGACCGGATGGGACCCTGCCCATCTTGCCAATTTTCTGCTTCGCATCTCAACCAAAACACGTGACGGCGTAACAGCTCCCCAGTGGATTCAGACCCATCCGGATCCGCGGGACAGGGCTGCGGCAATCATCGAAAAGAGCAACAAGCTGTCGTTGGATGAAGATGCATTCCGTCCGGTGTCGGACAGTGACTGGCAGTCTCTTGTGAGCCAGTAACGCTGAATAAGCTTTTCTGTTTTACCGTGCAGACGGAGAGCTGCTGCTTTGCACTCTTATATACAGTTCGCGATAGAGCAGGAAGATAAATAAATCATGGATACCATGATTTATTTATCTGTCCTCAAAAAAAGAGCCCCTTCCAAACCGTTTTCGGATTGAAAGGGGCCTCCTGCAGCTACGTTATATCAGCCTGTTACCGTGACTGACAGATCCGGTTTAATTAGACGAAGGGATCCGGATCAATCCCCGTGGCGTCGTACTGAATATGATTACCACTCATACTGGAATCTGAGAGCGAAGGACCATCCTTTCGTGCTCCGCACTTCAGGATCGCCTGCGAGGTTCTCAACGGGCTTCTGATAGCGTCCGTCCATGTACATGACATTCAGCTTTGTAACAATTCCCGTCTCGGGGAACCAGTTCAGTCCCAGAGTAAAGCGGTCAACCTTCTGTCCGCCGGCATACTGATCACCCTCAAAAAGATCTTCATCAAACAGGTGATTTCCATCAGCATCAACAGCATACTGATCGGTATAGCCGTTCATATGCGCATAACGGGCAGTAAGCATCCAGGCTCCGGCTCCGCCTTCAGATACCGGACTGCTGACGTACTGGTTGCCAAAGTCACCGCTGAATGAGCGATAGGTCCGGCGGTCGTTGCTCAGGAAGAACGTGCCTTCGATGTACCATCCGCTTTGTGTAACGGTTTCGTCGTAATAGTCCAGCCATTCCACATTATCGATTTCTGCTTCTTCCAGTTCTCCGGCAAAATTATCAACCGTGAGGTCATCCGGACGGTTGAAATTGGCCCACAGATACTCACCCTGAAGTGTCAGTCTTTCATAACCCGTTGCAGCTTCGAGTGCATAGGTTTGATGGTGCTTGATCCCTTCAAGATCATGACGGCCTACAAAGCGAACCTCAGCGGCGCGCTGCCCCGTTCTGGTACGCTTTCGTACCGGCATGTATCCTTTGACCATTTCTTCTCCGTCACCGTCTACCGACAGGTCATCCCCACGTCCATAGGCGTTCTCGCGATGCTGGAAGCTACCGCCAAGGTGGACAAACAGCGCCTGTGACTGATCATCAAGCGGTGCAAAACTTCCCCGGAACGTTGTGGCCCATCCTTCGTTGATGTCCCGTTCGCGTTCCTGTGCGCCCCAGGTATTGCCGCCAAAAATTCCACCACCAAGATACCATCCCGGACGGAGGGTCTCATACATCAGACCGATTGAACGGCTGCTGCTGGGACGAAGCGCATCAACAGGAGCGGCGCGCTCGAGGAAGGTGATTCTTCTTGAGCTGGTATGGCTTTCCATGCTGAAGGGCTCTTTGAAGTGACCGAATGCCAGACGACCATGATCAAACAGATAGGCCATATACAGGTTGGCAAATCGCACTTCTGTATCACGGAACTCGGGTTCCACCTGCCATTCCCAGCGGTTATACATTACACCGAGCATACCCATTCGAATACGCCGGTGCCAGGTTCCGTAATGTGCGGTACGCTCATCACCAAACTCGGCCCGGTTAACGGTATCGTTGCTGTCAAACAGGTTATAGGCCACGTCTGTCTGGAGACGACCGCGAATACCGATTCTGTGCTTTCCATCCGAGCTGGCGATGGCAAATTTGTGCGGGCGGATAATGACTTCCTGCCACTCAAGCGGAGTGGTGGGATCATATTCCAGTTCCGGATGCATGTCAATTGCCGCTTGCGGAACATCTTCGTCATGCTCATCTGCTGCTTCTTCGGCTTTTTCTTCTGTTGCTTCTTTTGTTTCCGGTTTCTTTTCATCAGCATCTGTGGCAAAAGCCGGCTGATAAAGCAGACCGGTCATCACAAATGCAACTACAATTGCCTGCAACCAGGGAATCTGGCTGTTTTTTTGTTTTGAATGTAACATATAACTGCCCTCATTCATTTATTAATAGTGTTGTACGACCCGGAATCTGCAAATTCATCTGCAGGAGAAACTCCGGTTGTTAGTGGCGAGCGTTTAATACTGCTCAGAACCAACGGTCGCTCGCCGGTACCGTTTTTGTGCTGAAACTCTTTAATGCTTCGGGGAAAACCGGTACTGCACCGGATCTCTTTTTTATCGTTCATACCGGCATGTTCAATTACGAATGTATTTTCCGGAACAGGGCGCCACTCTGCCTTTTCCTGCAGCACAGAGGTCTGAAGGTCAATCCCCTGTTTTTTCACGACCTCCTGTTCAAATACATTTTGAACGAAGAAAAGTGCCACAAAACACAGGGCCGCGGCAATAACCGGTGTTATAACCCATCCGGAAGCAATGCGGCCGACTACCGCGTAGTTGATTCCGGTCCTCCCTTTCGCAATAGCCACACCCAGAATGGCGCCGATTATGGCTTGTGAGCTTGATACCGGTACAAGCGGTAACGCCGGCAGCCCGATTGATAAAAGAAACCTTTCAATGCCCTGTGAGGCGAAGACAAAAAGCACCAGAGATTTGGCCAGCACAACTATCAGTGCCAGCAAGGGGGTAAGCTTGAAAATATCGTTGCCTACCGTTGTCATCACCCGGTAGGAGTAGGTGTAAATTCCGACCCCGATTGCCGCCGAACCAATGAGAAACAGCTGCTGCGTGCTGGTGAAGTCCAGTAAACCACCGATGGTCACCGTTTCAAAAGGATTGGCAAACACGAACATCCCCATCACGTTCGCAATATTGTTGGCTCCGAGACTGTAAGCCCCGAAAGCACCTACAACAATCAACCCCATGCGTGTCCAGGCATCCATCTGCAGCATGTGGATTTTGGCCGAGCCCAGATATTTTTTGGCAAGCAGGTAGAGCCCGATGGCAAATATTCCGGCCAGAATCGGTGAGAATATCCAGGTTCCCACAATTTCAGCCAGCGCTTTGTAGTCGGTCGGAGAACCGGTAAACAGGTTCCAGCCCAGAATGGCACCTACTACAGCCTGGGAGGTAGAAACCGGAAGTTTCATGCGCGTCATTACCGTTACGGTAAATCCGGCCATCAGTGCAACGGTAAAGGATCCTGCGAGAGCATTCACGGCTCCGAGCTGACCCAGTGTTTCGGTAGTCCCGGCCCCGCTTAACACGGCTCCAAGAATTACGAATATGGTGGAAACCAACGCTGCTGTACTGAAACGGACCATACGGGTCCCGACGGCGGTACCAAAAATATTGGCACCGTCATTGGCTCCCAGCGACCAGCCGAGAAATAACCCGCTAATTAAAAAGATCCATTCCATTGCTTAGTATATTTTTTCTATATGTAGCGTTTAATTGCAGCTATAGCCAGACGGTCGCAGACATCCTCAGCTTCATCGGCAATCTGCTCGATATTATGTGCAAAGTACCTGAGGTGGATTTTGTGACTCAGGCGCAGATTGGTTCGCTGAAACAGGTCACGCTTGTATTTTTCGGCGATCCGGTTGGTCTCCTCGCGTGAAAACTGAACCTGCTTGATATTGTCCCTTACTGCGGACAGATCCCGGAAATAGGCCCGGATGGCTTTCACCATATTTTCCGATGCCTCAATGGCATTAAATGCCAGATCTTCGTGAAGTTCGTTGAGATCTTCGAGGGTTTCAGGAATCTCGACGGAAAACTCAAGAAGGGTATCGGTAATCTTGTTCAGAACAGCGTCGGAATGTTCGAGCAGACCCAGGACATCGCCACGGAACTCGGGAATGAGCGTTCGCAGGTACAGTTTGGTCTCCACATTTCTCCGCAGCGTATCGGCCTGTTTTTCGAGACTTCTCAGCTCGCTGAGTCGTCCTTCAAATTCATCTTTTCTGCCGTGCAGATAAAATTGTACACCTTTCTTGAACAGCAGACCTCCCTCTACTATCATATCAAGAAAGTCGTCAATTTCACCTTCAATCTGTTTGTGTTTGGTAAATAGCTGAGCCATGATATTCCGTTACATTGGATAAATGAGAGATTGTCTGTCTGTCAGAATATTCCGAATACACCATCCGGAGTGATACCCAGCCAGCGATAGTATGTTTCTCCAAGCAGAATGTTCAGGAAATATCCGATTACCATCAGGGTAAAACCGAACTTGAAGGCATCCTTGAGATCGTACCGGTCGGTTTCGTAAAGAAGTGCTGCTGGTTTACTGTTGAAATAGAGTACCCAGACATATTCAATCATGAATGCTGTCGGCAGTGCCAGACTGAGCACGCTGATATCAAACCGCTGGGCGACACCGATCGCGATGGGTATGAAGAGCATGGTACGCATGGTTTTGGACTGGAAGATCAGCGCACTGTAACACATCACGCCGGTCATGAGCATATACAATACCCAGAACGGGGTCTCATCCTGAATACCCAGGCCGTCGAAAAAGGCATTGACACTGAGCGAGGGCAGATCTGTGTGATTGAATCCTGCCCCAAGTGTGTAAGCACCGGCCGAAAACAGCATGAGGTGCCACGGGATATCGACCTGGTTCCATGTCACAATACCGTATCTCGGCAAGAGGGCAATAATAGCCCCGACAAATGCAACCGCCGTAGCACTTACACCATGGATGCGGTCGGTTGCCCAGAGCGTCAGGATTGCGAGAAATATGATAATGGTTTTGATCTCCTGATAGTCGATCTTTCCTAGCTTATCATACTCTTTTTTGAGCATATCCATTCCCCCGCTGATCTGAGGCACACGCTCATCCGGCTTAAGCGGAAAAAAGACTTTCATGGCCAGAATATAGCCTATGAACATCATGCCGACCATTGTGGGAAACATGGCAACCATCCAGTCTGCAAAATAGACATTGCCATCAATGGCGCCGCTGATCAACGCTGCTGCAAGCAGGTTGGCTCCCGAACCGGTCACAAAAGCACCGGCACCGAGATTGATATTCAGCAGGTTTTGAAGCACAATACTTCGGCCAAAGTTGTTCTTTTTGTTTCCGCCTTCTGCTCCGTACACGGCTGCAATTACCATAAAAATGGGCAGGAGAATAGCTGCCTTGGCCGTCGTGGCAGATATGAACGCCGACAATACCGTATTGATCAGAATAAAACTGATGAAAATGGATCCGGCATTTTTACCGAATTTCAGAATAAACCAGAGAGCGAAACGCTTCGCCACACCCGTTGCCACAAGCATGCTTGCCAGAACAAACGACATGATGTTCAGCCACATCACCGGATGCCCGAGCTGCGCGTATGCCTCCCTTTCCGGAAGCACACCGGTGAGAACCAGGGAAATAATCAGAATCAGAGAAACCTGATAGTTGGGGATGGCTGCAGTAATCCAGAGAATAATGGCTGCCAGAAAGATGGCCAGCATGAAATGATTTTTCTGGCTGAATTTGTCATCACCCACATCGGTAAGTATTTCCACAGCGGTGTCTGACTGGATCGAATCCACATCAAACTCCTGCAAATAGGGAATTTCAATAACAAAAGCGAATAGTATGAATACCACGACCGCAAGCGGGGCTCCGATCGTGGCCATCCACTGCTCGGCGGGAGACTTCTTCCGGGTCGGAAGCTTTTCAATGGAGTAATTCGTCATGTCCAGCGGATCATACGAATTTCCTTCCGCATCAGTTTTCAAGTGTTCCTTTTTGCTGTCACTCATCGTTCGAAATATTATTGATTTAAAGCAACATTTAGTGGCAGGGACCTCCGCCGCGTTTCAGGCTTCTGAAAGCATTACATGAATGAAATATGTCCGGCGGTCTGCACGTCCGACACAGACCTGACCGGACATACTCCTGCTACGGTCCTACCAGTTTTTATAGGGATTTTTCATTAGCATGGAATTGAAGTACCTGGCATCGCCGGTCACTTCTTCACCCAGCCAATCCGGCTTTTCGAACTTCTGGTCAACCGAGTCAAGCTCCACTTCAGCGACCGTCAGTCCGTCGTTGTCACCATAAAATTCATCGACTTCAAACGTATGCTGGCCTGCCTTCACCAGATAGCGTGTTTTATCGATCACACCGGGTTCGCAAATTTTGAGCAGGTCATTTGCTTCATCGGCAGGAATCTCTTTTTCCCATTCAAATCTGCTGGCACCGGATTCGTCACCGATTCCTTTGATGGTGAGGAATCCCTTGTCACCCTTCACCCTGACCCTGACCGTCCGTTCCGGCACTGATGAAAGATAGCCCTGTATGATCCTTGTTTCCTTGAAGGCGTCCTTTTTAAAATCGCCTTTGACGAGAAACTTGCGTTCAATTTCCTGAGACATAATTTCGGTTATTTGAATTTGTATCGGTTTCAGTTTGATAATCCGCCCAATAATACCGGCTGTGCATCATTCATTTGCAAGCGGCTTGTCGATCATCCCGGTTACCCTTTTTATGGCCTGCAGATAGTTGATGTTTTCGACACTCTCAAGGCCGACATCAGCCATCGTCTTTTTAATATCTTCGATCTCGGTTGACTCGGAGTTGATCGTCGCGACTTTGGCGCCGTTGATGGTGACATAACCGAACTCACATATGGTGTCATTCACCATGTAGCCGAACCGCTGCTTGTGAACCCGTGCAGATTCCAGTTCCGGATGGTCTTTGACCAGTTGAAGAAATTCTTCCAGCGTATATTCTTCTTTGGTCAGTTCTCCCATATCCACCTGGAATGCAGGAATAACCTCCTTTTCCAGCATCTCTTTTTTCATCGGGAACTCACCCTTCATGAGCGGATTCCATTGCTCCAGACCATCAACTGTCTTGATGAAGGTTTTGATGTCCATCTTTCCGTCACGAATTTTGGTGTTGTTGACATCGTTGGTACGCGACAAAATGTATATCTCATCAGAATGGCGTTCCCATACTTTTTCCGGTACAGGAACCGATAACCGGGACATTCTGTAATGAGCGTGACTAAAGTCCTGTCCGAAAGTCCGGAATTCGAATCTGGGTTTTGAAGCTTCGCCGATATTCAGTTTATCCTTACTCATGATTTTCAATTTTTTGGTGACTATTCCGGTTTAAACAAAGTTTGGTAAGCGCTTTTACAAACAGCATGCCAATTGCACTTCAAATCTGCAGATCAGGCTCTTTTTTGATCTGAGGCATGTTGCATGCATGGTTTCGGACTCAGCAACCGGCGAAATACCGCCAGGATCGGCGACATATCGCCACTATCACGGCGAAATCTCGCCATTTTAATTGCTTTTCTCATTGACGATGGCTAAATATCGTCAGGTTGAACCGTTTCTCTTTACGGGTACGGTTTTTGCTCCTTATGAAAACAACTACCGTGACTATTTCTCACCGACATTTATTTTCGCATCCGATGATCAGAAAAAAGATCCTCGTAATAAGTCTTGTGATTTTTCTGTTTGCTGTTGTGTTTACGCTATTTCTCCACCGATCCATAGTAGACATCACATCGCCGTATCCCGGTGAAGTTGAAACCGTCGAAGTGCTCCACCGGAGTCCGGCTGACACTGTTCATTTCGGGGTCATTTCGCGTTTTCCTGCAAACATTCTTTATCAGGGGTACCAGCCTGTAATGGATTACCTTGGCAGAGAGTCGGACTATCACTTTGAGCTGGTCATCAGCAGGTCCTACATTGAAACCGTTCAGGGACTGGGTTCCGGTGAGCTGGACGCAGCATTTTTAGGATCATATATCTACACCAAATCGCGTGATGAATATAACATCATCCCCATACTTAAGCCGCTGAATAAAAACGGAGAACCCTTCTTTCATTCTGTGGTCATTGTAAGAGAGGACTCTGACAAGCATGGGCTCCCACACCTGAAAGGGCACAGCCTGGCACTTCCTTCGGCACAGTCCTACTCGGGCAACTGGCTGTTCCGGTCCGGTTTTGATCAGTACAATATGACCCGTGATGATCTGTCTGCAATTGAATACTTCGATCATCATCACTCGGTTGTCTACGAAGTCATACGGGGAAGCTTTGATGCAGGGAGCGTAAAAGATCGTGTTGCAAGAGAATTTGAAGGCAGGGGTATTCGCGTGATTGATCAGTCGCCCCCGGTACCGGGATCTCCGATTGTCGTGCCGGAAGATTATGATGAATACAAAGTGGAAGCGATCTCCTCTGCACTCCTGAATATTGATCCGGACCATCCCGATTTTCAGGAGCTTATATCACGCTGGGACAAGGAGTTTGCATTCGGTTTCACCAGGGCCGAACCGCGTGATTACGATCATCTTCTTCCACAAATCAACCAGCCGGAGAGACAGCCATGAGATTACTGCAGGTTCTTCGGGAATGGTTCCGCTCCAGCATTAAATTCCGGATTCTTGCGGTTACCGGGGTTATTGTGTCGGTTCTGATGATCGTTATTTCCATAGGGATACTGCTCCAGTGGCGCAACCTGATCATTGAGCAGCAAAAGGAGAATGCCTTGTCGGTTTCCAGGGCCTTCTCCATTCCGGTCATTGAAACACTTATCCAGTCTGAAAGAGAGGGGGTCATCGGCGGCGATCTGCTTGAAAGTCACATCCAGAATTTTCTGGACAATGTGGAATCGATCACCTACATCTCTATTCAGGACAACGAGCACAGGATCATCGCCCACAGTGATTTGTCACAATATGACCAGACCATAACAGATTCTCGTCTGCTCAGTGTCATTGAAAGCCGAGAGCCGGTCACATCCGTGTTCAAGGATGAGGTGCACGGGTGGACCCTCGAAGCGCTTCAGCCGCTTCAGATCGGGGAGAAACGCTGGGGTAGCGCCATACTTGGTTTCGAAGCTCAGACTACCAGGGACCGTATCAGCAGGTCCTTTTTTCAGCTCTTGTTTCTCACAGCGGTGGCGCTCACTGTAACCCTTTCATTGATCTACTATTTCATCAACCGTGTAATGGCCTCCCTGCGCAACCTGGTTGTGGAGGTGGACAAAATTGATCTGGGATCAAATGAACCGCTGGCCACAAATCCGGGCAACGATGAAATCGGCTTCCTGCTGAAGCATTTTGAAATGCTGAAAAAAAGGTTAAACCATTCCAGGCAGGAACTGGCCATGGCCCAGCATCAGATATATCAGGCCGAAAAGCTGGCTTCGATCGGCCGGCTGGCTTCCGGCGTGGCCCACGAAGTGAACAATCCGCTGAACGGCATGCGCTTCTGCGTGTATGGCATTCAAAAGGACATGGACAACAAAGAGCAGACGCAGGAATACCTGAAACTGATAAATGAAGGGCTTGTCCAGATCGAATCGGTTGTCACCAAGCTGTTGGGGTACTCCCGACAGCGGCCCAAATCTTCCGAGCCGGTCCATATCGAGAAGAAGGTCAAAATGGTTCTGGACCTGCTGGAATACCGTCTGACTGAAAAAGCAATCAGGGTAACTATTGAAAAGGATGATCAATTTCCGGAAATCAAGGCCGATCCCAACCTGATCCAGGAAATGCTCATGAATTTGCTGCTGAACAGCCTTGATGCTGTTGACAAGGAGGGCTTTATTCTTGTCTCACTTAAAATACCCGATGAAAATCACATTGAAATACGGATTCGTGACAACGGGACCGGCATTGCAGAAGAAGAGCGTGAAGTCATATTCGAACCGTTTTACACAACCAAAGAGACCGGCAGAGGTACCGGACTCGGTCTCTCCGTAACCCATGGCATTGTGCAGTCTCACAACGGAACCATCAAGGTCGACAGCAAAATCGGAGAGTTTACAGAATTCATCATAACCATACCTGTGGAGTCAGCGCATGAAGATATTGATCGTTGAAGATGAGAAAATAACCAGAATCACACTGGCCAACCTTCTGGATAAGGAAGGCTATGAAGTGCAAAGTGTGGCAGACGGCAGCAAGGGACATGAACTGGTCTGTGAGAACAGCTACGATGTGGTAATCACGGATCTTCGCCTGCCGGGAAAAGGCGGACTGGACATTCTGAATGCTGCAAAGGAAAACAATCCTGAATGTGAAGTGATTGTCATAACCGCCTACGCCTCGGTCGAAACCGCGGTATCGGCACTCAAAAAAGGTGCATATGACTATATAACCAAACCTCTGTCGCCTGAAAAGTTTATCAGCCTGATGAACAACATCCACCAGTATCATGAAGTCCGTGATGAAAATCAGCAGCTGAAAAAGAGACTCGAACAGATTGAAAGCAAAACCATCATCGGCAACTCTCCCCCCATGCGCAAGCTGCTTGAAACCGTTGAAAATGTCGCATCACACGACTATACCGTTCTGATACAGGGTGAAAGCGGAACCGGCAAGGAGGTTGTCGCGCGTGCACTTCACCGTCACAGCACCCGCAAAGACAAGCCGTTTATTGCCATCAATTGTGCCGCCATTCCGGAAACCCTTGTGGAAAGCGAACTGTTCGGACATGAAAAAGGGGCGTTTTCGGGTGCCATTCAGCAGCATGAGGGATACTTTGAACGGGCCGACGGAGGGACCATCTTTATTGACGACATTGATGATTTTCCCCTGCACCTGCAGGTCAAGCTTCTGCGTGTGCTGCAGGAGCGGCAGTTTGTGCGAGTTGGCGGATCAGAAACCGTAAACGTGGATGTCCGCGTCATCTGTGCCACAAAAATCGATCTGGAAGAGCAGGTCAGAAAAAACGAATTCAGGGAAGACCTCTATTACCGGCTTCATATTATTCCGGTCCATATACCACCGCTTCGCGACCGCAAAGAGGACATCCCGAACCTTGTCAATCACTTTTTCGGGAAACATGATGCCGGTCATATGCTTTCTGATCTGGATCCGGCTTTTTACGAAGCCCTTATGCAGTACAACTGGCCCGGCAACGTACGGCAGCTCGAAAATACCGTTGAGCGAGTGATTGCCACATCGGATCCCGATATTGTAACGGATCTGATTAATGAAAGGTCGGCACCCAACGGAGAAACCGGCAGCGATGATGATGCTGAGGGCGATGATTATCCGCCGTTTGAGCAGTATATGCATAACAAGGAGAAGGAGATCATCAACTGGGCACTCAGAGAAGCCGACAACAATATATCACGTGCCGCCAAATTGCTTGACCTTCCGCGCGGCACGCTGCGGAGCAAGCTCAAGAAACTGGATGAAAACGGCGCTTAGGAGCATTCGGGGGCTGTTTACCCGGCTTACCCCCGAATAATGATTACCCTTAGACCGTTCAGGAGCCCTTGTTCCCGGCGTAAAGGATGAGGCGGGGACTGCCGGCCGGGTCATATTCACTTCCATCGTAATCTCCGGCCGCCTGCGGGTCTTCCAGTCCGGCCTCCCGGAATTTGTCACGGAACCAGCTTCGGTCATACAGTTTGACCCGCTCCTGATAATTCTGATGCTCCCGGCTGCTTTGGTGCCGGAAATGAATCGTTTTGATGACGGTATCTTTTTCAATAACACGGGTGATTTCACACTGCATGGATCCGACCTCCAGCAGTTCATGCGGAACCAGATGCTTTTTGGTGTAATCCGCATTCAGGTAATCCATAACCAGATATCCGTCATTTTTGATACTGGCCACCATGTTATTCAGCACCAACGCATTATCCCCGTCATCGTCAAAATACCCGAAACTGGTGAACAGATTGCAAACCAGATCAAACGGCCCGCCCCGCCAGGTACGCATATCTCCGATTTCAAACGCAGCAGAGGACGTTTTTTTTGTCTTGCGGAGTGAGCCGTTCTGTGCCTTTTCCAAAGCTTTCGAAATGGCGAGCGGTGACAAGTCCACTCCGGTCACCCGGTACCCTTCGTCCGCCAGCAGCAATGAATGGCGGCCTCTTCCGCAACCCATATCCAGCACTTCCGGGTGTTTTTCCGGAGGAAACCTGTGACGAATCCAGGAAACAAGACGTGCCGCCTCTTTGTCGTCTCTGTAGGAATAGAGCTGATCATAGAGCGGGCTGTCAAACCAGGATTCAAACCACCGGGATGTCTGCATGTCACAGATTGGATAAAATTGCCGTTTTCAAATGTTGCTGAATGACCCTAACAACGCCGGGCTCAAAATATATCCCGATTTTCCATTAAATCGGCAAAAAAAAGCCTCGGGATTATTGTATTTTCGGTGCGGAACAAAAAGGAACTAAATTACGGATAATTACCATCCGATCATCTGCTGTCCATGAGCTACATCTCCAAATTACAAGCCTCCATTCGCAACTCCCGCTCGGTCCTCTGCGTAGGCGTGGATCCCGTTCCGGAAACATTTCCCCGGGAAGTCAGAGCAATGGAGCAGTCTGAGAACGATATGACGGTCTTTTTCTGCAGACGCGTCATTGAACAAACCAAAACGGGAGCAGCTGCCTACAAATTCAACACAGCCTACTTTGAAGCACTCGGTGCGGATGGTTTCCATGTACTAAACGAAATCCTGGATGCGGTTCCCTCTGGAAAGGTGGTCATTGCAGATGCCAAACGGTGCGATGTCCCGCATACCAATGCACGGTACAAGGCAGCCTGGTTCGACCGGTTCGGATTTGACGCCATAACTCTCTCCCCTTTTATGGGCACCGATACGCTGGCCCCGTTTCTTGATGATGCCGGACGTGCTGTCTATGCTCTTGCACTTACTTCCAACCCCGGCGCTGATGAGCTCATGACCCGGCCGTTTGGCACAGAGAAATCATTAAGTGCGTATATCGCCGGCAGGCTGCGGGAGGTGTCGGCCCGTTACCCCGGCTCACTGGGAATGGTCATCGGTGCAACACAACCGGAACACTACACGCCCGTTTTGCGGGCTTACCCTGAAGCGCCGCTTCTGATTCCCGGAGTTGGTGCCCAGGGCGGATCCGTTCCCGAACTTGACCGGGTCCTGTCCGGTCATGACGGACTGCCGCTTATCAATGCAAGCCGGGCTGTCGCCGCAACAGATCCGTCTCGTGAAGAGCCGTGGGATATTCAGATTAGACATAATACCGACCGCATCAACAAATTGATTGCAACCATATCACAAAAATATCAGACCAAAGCTGATGAGTAAGTCAAAAAGCAGCAGTGCATCCGTAAACAACAAAAAACAGCATGTCATTATCTACACGGATGGCGCCTGCAGCGGCAACCCCGGCCCGGGCGGATGGGGTGCGCTGTTGCAGTGGAAGGATCAGGAAAAAACGATCAGCGGAGGTGAAGCCAATACGACCAATAACCGCATGGAACTGCGGGCAATCATTGAGGCTCTCAGAATACTCAAAAAGCCCTGCAGGGTATCCGTTCACAGCGACAGTGCGCTCATCATAAATGCATTCACCCGGGGATGGATCGACAACTGGCTGCGCAAAGGCTGGAAAAAAGCGGATAAAAAACCGGTGGAGAACCGGGATCTCTGGGAGGAGCTGCTTCAGGTGATGCAGCCGCACGATGTGGAATGGGTGAAAGTGAAGGGGCACTCTACTGATGAGCGCAACAATCGTGTCGACAGGCTTGCCGTTGATGCAAGCAAAAAGTTTCAGGGATAAAGGGTAGCAGTGCTCATCCGGTGTTCATCTGACCGTCTTTGCCCGCCGCGGCGCTAACCTGATTTTTTCCAGTTGAACCGGGCGTACGGTTTCAGATGCAAGTCATCGAATAGGCCCTGATCGGCCTTGAACCAACCCGTTACGGCAATCATTGCAGCATTGTCTGTACAATACCTGGGATGGGGAATGTGCAGTTTGACGCCTGACTTTTCAGCCATTTTTCTTGCCTTGTCACGAAGCATGGAGTTTGCCGATACGCCGCCGGCAATAATCACACTTTTCACGCCGGTTTGCCGCACCGCCTGCTGCAATTTGTTGACCAGCACATCAGTGATTGCCGAAGCCACGCTGGCACAGAGATGGTCACGGTGCTTTTCAAGGAAGGCTTCCCGCTCCTTCTCCGGAATTTTCTGCAGGTAATAGAGCACCGAAGTCTTCAGTCCGGAAAAACTGAAATCGAGTCCCTTTTTCATCATTGCCCTGGGAAAATCATAAAATGCGGGATCACCTGATTTTGCCCGCCGGTCAATCTCCGGTCCGGCCGGATAATCGAGTCCCAGAAGCTTGCCGATCTTGTCAAAGGCTTCTCCGGCGGCATCGTCCCGCGTCTGACCCATGAGTTCATGCTGCAGCGGTCGCGCAACATGAAATATCTGGGTGTGTCCGCCTGAAACCACGAGGCTTACAAAGGGGAGCTCCGGTTCTTCATCAATAAACGTGGCATAGATGTGGGCATCGATGTGATTGACACCAATGACCGGTTTGTTCCACTGAATGGCAAGACCTTTGGCGAAGCAAAGTCCGACAAGCAGCGATCCCATCAGTCCGGGTCCCTCAGTAACTGCAATGGCATCAATCCGGTCAGAAGTGACATCAGCCTGTCTTATGGCGGCCGCAACCGTATCATGAATAACGCGCTCGTGTGCCCGCGAGGCAAGTTCTGGAACAATGCCGCCGTAATCCACATGATCACTTTGGGATGCGATCACACTGGACAGCAGCCGGTTGCCGTCATAGACGGCAGCAGCTGTTTCATCACACGATGTTTCTATTCCCAGAATGACTAAAGACAAAATCTATGGAACCTGGAGTGTGTCGGGTGTTTGCTATTCCATGATGAATACACCGGGATTACCGCCCACGACGGTGATTCCCCGGGATGAGGCTGCGGAATAAACCGGATGATCCGTCAAGCCGGCGGATTCCCAGGTCTCCCCTTCATCACCGGACACATACACACCTTTTCGCGTGGCCGCAATAAGCTGGTTGTCTTCACCGAGCGCCAGATCGTAAATCCCGGAATCTTCAAACTGATTTCCGGTGGCATGCCAGCTGCTGCCGTCATCATCAGAACGATAGACACCGTCCTGAGTGGCAACAAACAGGTTGCCGCTGTTGTCAGCAATGATGGCATGAGCGCGGACATTCGGAAAGTCCGATTCCGTTTCTGTCCAGGTGTCACCCTCATCATCGGAACGGAAAATACGGTTGGTTATTCCGGCAAACATGGTACCATCAGCGTGGGCACCAAGTGCATAGGCAAAGTTGAGGGGTACCCCTTCATTGGCTTCCCTCCATGAATCCCCGTCATCGTCCGAGGTATAGATGCCGCCAACGAGTGTTGCGGCGAAAACCCGTCCGGATTCGTGAACAAACACAGACTGCACCCGGGTCTCTTCCATGCCGGATGACTTCCGCTGCCAGCTGCGTCCGTTATCATCGGAACGATAAACGCCGTCCTGGGTGGCGGCAAATATGGTCTCGCCGGATCCTTTGGCAAAATCATAGACCGATTCATTGTCAAGATTGCTATGCAGCCATGAATCCCCCTCATCAGTCGAGAAATACACCCCGTGACTCAGGGTTCCGGCAAGAATAACACCGTCACCGGCGATATGAAGCGCCCAAACCGATCCGCCGTACGGTCCTTCGGCATGCTTCCAGGGTCCATCATAATCTACCGGGGTATTGCCGGCAACCGATCCGGCCGTCAGTGCGACAAAGAGTAAAGCAGCGGTGATCTGTTTCATCAGTTTAGAATTTTGGATTTATACAGTCATGATCGTTTTTAATCATGCGTCTGTCAACAGGCATTTCCATAAGATAATGCTTAGAGCGGAATAAACGAATGATTATGATGCCGATTGCGGTTTAAAAAATGACCGTATTGTAATAACTTTGAAGTTTTTCTTTTATCCTATTTCAATTTCATGCCCAGGAACGCCATAACCATACGCGGAGCCCGCGAACACAACCTGAAAAATATTGATCTGGATATCCCGAGGGATCAGTTTGTCGTGATTACGGGTATTTCCGGTTCGGGGAAAACGTCCCTGGCTTTCGACACCATCTATGCCGAAGGACAGCGACGGTTCATGGAATCTCTTTCTGCCTATGCGCGACAGTTTCTGGGAATGATGGAACGTCCGGAAACCGACTTCATTGACGGACTCTCACCGGTGATCTCCATCGATCAGAAAACCACCAGCCGAAACCCGCGTTCGACGGTCGGTACGGTTACCGAAATTTATGACTACCTCAGGCTTTTGTTTGCCCGTGCGGGAACCCCGTACTCCTATATTACCGGGAATCAGATGAAAAAGCAGACTCCCGAAGAGGTGGTTGCCAGCATACTGCAGCTTCCGCAGGGTACCCGGGCCTATTGTCTCGCACCGGTGGTCCGCGGAAGGAAAGGCCATTACCGGGAGCTTTTTGAGCAGACGCTCAAGCAGGGATTCATCCGGGTCCGGATTGACGGAACGTTCCGCGAAATCGAAGAGGGCATGCAGGCAGACCGCTACAAAACCCACAATATTGAGGTCGTTGTGGATCGTTTTGTGATTTCTGAAAACAGCCGCAGCCGCATTGAGCAGAGTGTGGACATAGCCCTGGACATGGCCGACGGCAACCTGATACTGGCCATCGAGGACAAAGACCATCCGGACGGGTTCCGGGACATGCTCTTCTCCCAGAACCTGTTCGACCCGGAGAGCGGTTTGTCCTATGACGAGCCGGCTCCCAATATGTTCTCATTCAACTCACCCTATGGCGCTTGCCCGGATTGTGACGGACTGGGCTATCGTTATGATGTCGACCCGAAACTTGTCATTCCCAACACCTCCCAGAGTATAAATGAAGGAGCCTTGCGCTACCCTGGAAAGCCCCGGAACATCTTTGTATTCAAACAGCTGGAGGCTGTATTTGATGCTTACAAAGCCTCGTTTGATACTCCGGTATCCGAACTTCCGGAAAACCTGCGGGAAATCATTATCCATGGCAGCGGCGAGGATAAATTCAATGTAACCTATGAATTCCGGAACAGCAGCGTTACCTACAAACACTCTTTTCCCGGTCTGATCACCCTGATCCGTGAACAGTATGAGGAGTCGAAAAGCCCGAAGCAGCGCGACAAGGCCAGAGCGTTCATGAATCGCATTGCCTGTGACACCTGCGGCGGCGGCCGGCTGAAAAAAGAGGCCTTGTCTTACCGGATCGGCGATTACAATATTCACGACCTGGTCAGGCAGGATATCCGCACATTGCGTAAAACGGTTGATCAGCTTGATCTGGGGGAACGTCAGCGTGTCATCGCATCGCAGGTAGTCAAGGAAATACGTGACCGGCTCGATTTTCTGCTCAACGTCGGGCTGAACTACCTGTCCCTTGACCGCGAGGCACAGACCATCAGCGGAGGTGAGGCTCAACGGATACGGCTGGCCACACAAATCGGCACTCAGCTCGTCGGAGTTCTCTATATACTTGACGAACCCAGTATCGGACTGCATCAGCGGGATAATATCAAGCTGATCAACTCCCTTAAGCTTCTCCGCGACCTGGGAAACAGCGTCATCGTTGTCGAGCATGACCGTGAAACCATAGAGCATGCCGATTATGTAGTTGATCTGGGTCCGGGAGCGGGACGGTTCGGCGGGCATATTGTAACGGAAGGGCGGCCCGGCGAGCTGGATCAAAATTCGCTGACGGCCCGCTATCTGCATTACAAAGAGTCCATAGCCCTGCCTGAATCCCGAAGAAAAGGCAAGGGCAAAGAGCTGACCGTAACCGGAGCCCGGGGGCACAATCTGCAGTCGGTGGACATGAACCTGCCGCTCGGCACGTTTACATGCGTTACCGGTGTCAGCGGAAGCGGCAAAAGCTCTCTGATCAATCAGACCGTGGTTCCCCTGCTCAGCAGCCATTTTTACCAGTCCAAATCAGTGCCTCTCCCCTATGATCAGGTTCAGGGGCTCGATCATCTCAACAAAATCATCTCCATCGACCAGAGTCCGATCGGCAGGACGCCGCGATCCAACCCCGGCACATATACCAAAGTGTTCGATGTCATCCGCTCGCTTTTTGCCGAACTGCCCGACGCCAAAATCCGGGGATACGGACAGGGCCGGTTTTCCTTTAATGTCAAAGGGGGGCGCTGCGAGGCCTGCACCGGTGACGGTGTCAAAAAGATCGAGATGAACTTTCTGCCGGATGTTTATGTGACTTGTGAAAGCTGCAAGGGAAAACGGTACAATCGCGAAACACTGGATATCCGGTACAAAGGGAAAAACATCGCTGATGTACTGGAGATGCAGATTGAAGAGGCGGCTGAGTTTTTCGATGCCGTGCCGCGCGTAAAGCGGATACTCGAGACCATGAATTCGGTCGGACTCGGCTATCTGACACTGGGGCAGTCCAGTACAACAATCAGCGGCGGGGAGGCACAGCGCATCAAGCTTGCAAGAGAACTTTCGAAAATCGGGACAGGCGACACCCTGTATGTGATGGATGAACCGACCACAGGCCTGCACTTCCAGGATGTCAAAATGCTCGTCAATGTGATCCAGAAGCTGGTCGACAAGGGGAACACGGTGGTAGTCATCGAACACAACCTCGACCTCATTCTTGCTGCCGACCACATCATTGATATGGGTCCGGAAGGGGGCTCAGAAGGCGGAAAGATCATCGCCGCCGGCACTCCCGAAGAACTGTCCCGTTCCGGCCATTCACATACCGGACGGTATCTGCGTGAGGAAATGGCGCGGGCCGGATATAACATACCGGTTTAACAGTCGTTTATCTGATTGGATCTTCGTAACAAACCAGCCTGTGGCAGCCAAAATCACATTGCCACCGAACCCTGATTTCGTTATATTGCGGGGTAATGTCATATTTCCGCTCACATAGCATCAAAATAGCCGTACTGCTCCTGTTTGTAACAGGCATGCTGATTGTTGCCTGGCCGGGAAAAGACCGGGCCAACAACGGTGAGTCGGTTTCGAACTGGCTTCTGGATTTGCGTTCGGATACAACCAATCCTGTGGTTCACAACAAAATCAGCTCGCTCAGCAATCAGGACGGTGACATACCCGGACTTCTTCGCCAGGCTACATCCATCATAAGCAGTCATCAGGATGATTTTGTACTGCCTGTGAATTCCGGTGATGCTTCGGATGATGACATTTATAATACGCTGCTGATCAAGTGGACCCTTCACCAGCAGGAAGCTGCTGCCGACACCGTCATGATCAGTGACCGGCAGTCACAGGTTCCCGTTGCTACCGAGAAGGACAACAAATCCTACCGGGATCAGATAACACAATCATTGAGTTTCGTAGTCGGTGCTTACAGCAGAATCAGCGAAGCCTGGGACTACATCAGACTGATCCTTCGCCCGCTTGTCAGCGGAATTGCAATAAACGCCCCATAGCGACTTGTAGAGCAGATATGCCGGGTTTGCTTACCCGTTATCCCGGCGCGTAATCAATTTTAAAACATGATTACCCGGTTCCGGGCAATATGCCTGTGATATCTGCAACAGCCCACCCCCCGGGAAAAGGACAGCAATGCTGACGAAAACTATCCGGCTTCCCGAAATCAGTTTTTTCACAATACATTATTCACACGCAGAATCAGAATTGAATCTATGAAAGGAAATGGAACCAAACTGGCCTTTATCGTCGCCTTTCTGGCAATGACGATATATTATTTGTTCCCCTCGTTCCAGTACTGGCTCGAAATGAGGAACATCGATAATATGCCCGAGGAAGAACGCATCGTCTACCTCGAAGAAAATGAAGCCCGGATTGAGGGCATGAGAGAAAAAATACTGACTCTGGGTCTCGACCTTCAGGGCGGTATGCACGTGACACTGGAACTGGCAACCAATCAGCTGATGCGGGAGCTTGCCAGCGAATATGCTGATGATGAATTTGACGACGTCATGAGCGTAGCCTACCAGCGGTCCCGGGATAACAATTCGGATGTCATCAATGAATTTGTTGAGGCTTTTGAAGAGCGGGATCCCAACGCACGGCTCAGTCGGTATTTCCGCTCGGATGCCGACAACATCACCCGCCGGTCCAGCAACTCCGAAATTCAGGAATGGCTTCAGGAGCAGCGCGATGCCGCCGTTAACCGGGCTATTGAAATTGTGCGAAACCGGGTTGACCGTTTTGGTGTAACTGAACCTTCCATTGTCCGTCAGGGCAGTAACCGGCTGGTTGTGGAGCTGCCCGGTGTGACCGACGAGGAGCGGGTGCGCGATCTGCTGCGCGGAACGGCACGGCTTGAGTTCAGACTCACCGCTGATCCTGATGATCTGCGGCACTCACTCGAGCAAATCATCGCCCATTTTGATCCGCAGCAGGATGAAGACGATATAGACCTTGAAGATGAGTTCACCGATATGGATCAGGAAGAGCAGGATAACCCGCTGTTGCAGGTTCTGATGCCGCAGGGGCAGGGCGTCAACTTCGGATCGGCGGCCGGACGCGATACTGCCAGGGTGAACGAGTTGATCAAGCAGGAAGATGTTCAGCGTTTGCTGCCCCGTGACATTGAACTGATGTGGACAGCCAACCCTCAGTTTGAGTCCGAAGGGCGAGGTTATTACACCCTGATCGGGGTGCGGCGCCAGGTTGAACTGACCGGTGATGTCATCACGGAAGCCCGCCCGACATTCGACCAGCATACCAATCAACCCGAGGTCTCGATGAACATGGACCGTCAGGGCGCCCGGACCTGGGCTCGTGTAACCGGTGCCAACATCGGCAGACCCATTGCCATTGCACTGGACGGTGTGATTTACTCCTATCCGGTCGTACAGGGTCAGATAACCGGCGGGCGATCATCCATTACCGGACTGGCCAGCAGCGCCGAGGCTGAAGATCTTGTCAACATTCTGATGTCAGGTGCGCTTCCCGCCCCGCTGGATATTGTACAGGAGCGGACGGTCGGACCAAGTCTCGGCGAGGCCTCCATCCGGGCAGGATTCAACTCCGCGATGATCGGTCTGATGATTGTGGTTGTGTTTATGATGGTCTATTACCGTGCCGGAGGAGCAATTGCCGACATTGCCCTTGTTCTGAACATTATCTTCATCATGGGTATTCTTGCCGCATTCAATGCCACGCTGACCCTGCCGGGTATTGCCGGAATTGTGCTTACCATTGGTATGGCGGTGGACGCGAACGTACTGATTTTCGACCGTATCAGGGAAGAACTCAGGGCCGGAAAAAGTCTCATTGCGGCCATCGACAGCGGATATTCCAACTCCATGAGTGCGATCCTTGACGCCAATATTACCACCTTCCTTACAGCGGTAATTCTGTTCAGCTTTGGTGTCGGACCGATCAAAGGCTTTGCCATTACACTTATGGCTGGTATTGCCGCTTCACTCTTCAGTGCCATCATCATCACGCGTGTGATTGTAGACTGGATGACAAAAGACAAAAAGTGGAATATCAGCTACGGTTGATCCCTGTCAGAAACTTGTAAATAATAAAATTTTTGTAACTCATGAGACTTTTTGAAACTGCAAATTACACCATTATACCGTACCGGAAAGTCGGGTATGTTATCTCGATTACACTGGTAGTGATTTCCCTGATAGCCATTTTCGGCAGGGGACTCCAATACGGTATTGACTTCCGCGGCGGAATCGAGATCATCCTCGAGTTTGAAGAACCCGCTTCCACGGATGAATTGCGTGCCGAACTCAGTGGACCGCTCGATGCCATGCCTGACATCCGCCGCCTTGGCGTTGGACGGGATATGATTATCCGCATTGACACTGAAAAGAGCAGCTCCGAAGTACAGCAGATTATCACTTCAACGGCGGCTTCCCTGTATCCGGACAATCCGTCACAAATTGTTCAGACGGAATCTGTGGGACCAAGCTTTGCTGATGACCTCAGGAATGCGGCTATCATGTCGATTATTTTTGCACTGATAGTCATTTTCCTCTACATCCTCATACGGTTCAAAAAATGGTCCTACTCTGCCGGAGCTGTGGCAGCGCTGGCTCATGATGTGATTATAACCCTGGGAATATTCACCATACTGCACGGGATCGTCCCGTTCAGTCTGGACATCAACCAGGCGCTGATTGCCGCGTTTCTGACCATTGTGGGTTATTCCCTGAACGATACGGTGGTGGTGTTTGACCGTATCCGCGAGAATTCCCTGATATTCAAAACCGAAAGTTTTGATAAAATGGTCAACCGCAGTATCAACAACACATTGAGCCGTACGGTAGTAACTTCCATTACCACCTTGTTTGTAGTTACGATACTATTTATTTTCGGAGGTGATGTGTTGAAGGGGCTTTCGTTTGCATTGATCATCGGAGTATTGCTGGGTACATACAGCTCTATCTTTGTGGCCAGCTCGCTGTTGGTTGACCTGCAACTCAAGACACGCAAAAACGTAGCCTGATTTCAACGGTTCTTCTAACCTAACTACTGCCAAATATGAGCTTCAATATATCAGAACGATACAATTGTGTTGTCATCGAGTTCAAGGGTGATGTCATGGGCGGCCCCGATGCACTGACGCTGAACGAGAAGCTTCATGAGCTTATCGACCAGGGAAAGAAAAATGCCGTGGTTGACCTGAGCAAGGTCAAGTTTATGAACTCCTCCGGGCTCGGTATGCTGATAGGAGCGTTGACAACAATGCGAAACGCCGGCGGCGACCTGCGCATTGCCAATGCCACCGACAAGATTCAAAGCCTGCTTATGATCACCAAACTGATAACGGTATTTCAACACTTTCGTTCGCTTGAAGAAGCCGTGGAGTCATTTTCAAAACAGGAATAACAGAAACCGGCAAACCCTGTTTGCAGCTGTTATCATTACCTGTGCTGCTACTTTGAAAAAGAGGTGCTCCGGCACCTCTTTTTTTTTGATACCTGCAGCAGAAAACACTGCTGCCTGACCCAATTAACTTATTTATTTCAATTATTTATGTCCGTTCGTGTCGTTATCGGAGCCCAGTGGGGCGATGAGGGGAAAGGAAAAATTGTCGATCTTCTTAGTGATCAGGCCGACTATGTGGCCCGCTATCAGGGTGGGGCCAATGCCGGTCATACACTCAATTTCGACGGCCAGACACATATTCTCCACCTCATTCCATCCGGAATATTCCACCATAATACATGTTGTGTCATCAGCAACGGTGTGGTCATCGACCCCCTTACACTGCTGGAAGAAATCGAGCTGGTAGAAAAAACCGAAACCAGTGTTGAAGGCCGGCTGCTGATCAGTGAAACCGCCCATGTCATCATGCCCTATCATAAAAGCCTGGACAAGGTTGGCGAAAGTGCACTTGGCCAGCAGAAAATCGGCACCACCGGCAGGGGCATCGGTCCGGCCTATATGCATAAGATTGCACGTGTCGGCATTCGCATCATGGACCTGCTTGACCCGGACTTCCTCCGTCAGAAAATGGAGGCCAACCTGACCGAAGTCAATGCCAGACTGGCTGCCTACAATTCGCCTCCTCTTGAGCTGGACCCGATGTACAACCAAATGCTTGATGCCGGCGAGAAGCTCAGACCATATATCTGCAATACCACCGAACGCATCCACGAAGCGCTGGCCGCCGGACGTGATATTCTGCTGGAGGGGGCACAGGGCGCCCTGCTCGATATTGATCACGGCACCTATCCTTACGTAACCTCATCTTCACCGGTCTCCGGCGGCGCCTGCATCGGAACAGGCATTCCGCCTACTGCTATCGACAATGTCATGGGCATTGCCAAAGCGTACTGCACCAGAGTGGGCAACGGCCCCTTTCCAACCGAACTGAAAGATAAAATCGGGGATGCCATTCGCGAAGCCGGACATGAATTCGGTTCCACAACCGGCCGGCCGCGGCGATGCGGCTGGATTGACCTTGTGGCACTCAAATACGCCGTGAAGATCAACGGCATGAATGAACTGGTTATTACAAAGCTGGATGTTCTGGATAAATTCGACATTGTCAAAGCCTGTACATCGTACCGGATCGACGGCAGTGAAACTACCCGTTTTCCGCTGCGCCTCAAAGAAATAGACAAGGTTGAACCGGTTTACACCGAGTTTAACGGCTGGAAGGAGTCGACCCGTGAAGCCACAAGCTATGACGAACTTCCGCAGACAACACGTACCTATCTTGAGGCCATATCCGACTACCTGGAAGTTCCTGTTGTAATTGTATCTACGGGACCGGGACGAAATGAAACCATCGTTGCCGGAGATATTTAACCCGTCCGGTTTTGAACTGATTTTCACTCCGGCACAGAAGTGAACCAGAAATGTCCGACCGATTTCACGTCACTTACCGGCTGACGCTGCACGATGATGAATCCCCGGATGACCGGATTCGTGCTCTTCAGCTCGAGCAGAGTGCTGAACTGCCTGATGCAGTGGTGCAGGCTATGGACATGGATCATGTAACCGGCGATGTGATCCGCACGGATTTCCTGGATCCGCTGCAACTGGATGTTACCATTGCCTGGCCGGCATCCAATCATGGCGAAGAAATTACCCAGCTCCTTAATATCCTCTTCGGGAACATCTCCATGAAACAGGGCATTGCCATTGTCGACATACAGTGGGATGATCTTGCACCGCACCTTCTGGGCGGACCTTCCCTGGGCATTGAAGCCCTTCGCGCCCGTTGGCAGATACCGGATCGTGCGCTAAGCTGCACTGCACTCAAGCCAATGGGGCAGAACACCTCAGAACTTGCCGAATCGGCCTTCCGCTTTGCATTGGGAGGCATCGACATAATCAAGGACGATCACGGACTTGCCGATCAGAGCCATGCTCCGTTCGCCGACCGCGTTGCAGCCTGTGTCAGGGCGATGGATAAAGCAGCTCAAAAAACCGGCCGCCGAAGCCGGTATTTTCCGAATATTACAACAGATCATTACCGGATCGGAGAGCGATATGAACAGGCAGCTGAAGCAGGCGCAGACGGAGTTCTGCTTGCTCCCATGCTGACCGGGCTTTCCGTCATGCATCAGCTGGCGCAAAACAGCACGGATTTGCCCGTCATGGCACACCCCGCTTTCAGCGGAAAAATCATAACGCACGCGACATCGCCGGGGTATGCACCGTGTTTTGCCCGGAAATCCGGCACCGAACCAACTGCTTCACGGACAGATCCGGAACGCTGTCACGGATTTGATCCCGGGCTGTTTTACGGAGCATTATGGCGCGCGCTGGGTGCCGATTTTGTGATTTATCCCAATACAGGGGGACGGTTTTCTTTTCCCTATGAAACCTGTTCGGCCATAAACCAGCAGGCAAGAAGAACCGATCTGCCATTTAAAACGTGTTTTCCCGTTCCCGGTGGCGGCATGAAACACAGCCGCATGGGTTACTGGCTTGAACAGTACGGCGATGACACCACCTTTCTCATGGGGGGAAGCCTTTATGAGGATTCGAGGGGAATAGCTGAAGCCTCACGTTCGTTTTTACAGTCACTGATGCATAAGTAATTAATACCAGAACCATGGCTGATCAATCAAAAATTATCCGCAATGAGGAATTTAACTGGCCGGGCATTCAAAAGAAAAAGTACAAGCCTGTTCCAGACCGCTACGACAGTGTTACACGCTACGTATTGTTAGGGGAAAATGATGATGAGCAAGGGCTTAACTTCCAGACCCGGTACTTTGAAATCGGAACGGACGGATACTCTTCACTTGAAAGACACCGTCACCCTCACACCGTTATCATTGTGCGCGGTGAGGGAAGTATGATTCTCGGAAATGAGTATCATCAGCTGGATACATTCGACACGGTTTACATCGCGCCGGAGACTGTCCACCAGTTTCATGCTGACCGGGGCAGTCCGCTTGGCTTTATCTGTATTGTCGACCGCTACCGTGATCGTCCCGAAGTGCCGGCAAGCCGGCATGAACTCAAATCCTGGATTCCCGATCCGGATGTGCGCAATAAAGCCCGGTTATAGCCAGTTTTTTTATTCGGACCACTTGTCCTGATAAGGATTTTATTGTTATATTAAGAATCTACAAGCGAGAATAGCTCAGCTGGTAGAGCACAACCTTGCCAAGGTTGGGGTCGCGGGTTCGAGTCCCGTTTCTCGCTCACTTATTTTTCAGAATTACCCCCCTCAAAACCCGCCATACATCCCGTATGACGGGTTTTTTTATGCCTTTCTATCACAGATTGAGGAAAAACGCCATTGCCCGATATTGCCCGATATTGCCCGATAATGACCAATAATGACAAACTGATGGATAAATGCTGGATAAATTTTCAGCGCTCAAATGAGTCGAGCAGCATGCCGGTTGCGGTTTTTAACAGAGAAAGAGAGCAGTAGTTATTTCGGAAGGCGGGCTGTTTTACTAAAGCAATATTAAAATTTGCTTATCTATGTAAAAAATGTATATTCTGTTTATAGTGGAATTTCTCTATATTACAATGGGCAGTCTGTCCTGTCCGGATAAATTATTTTCAAGCCTGACAATATTACTTCGAATTGAATAATCGTTGCGCCATACATCCCGCAATGTTGCCTAAATACGCCTCAGCAACTTTGTGGCTGATTATCATAATGGCTTATGGTTCATCGCCATTATCTGCGTTTGATTACCATCTCGAGCTGACTACAGATGATGGCTTGCCTTCTTCGTTCATCAAACAAATCTCGGAGCTGCCATCCGGCGCGCTGGCCATAGCCACAGATGACGGACTATCCTTTTATGACGGCTACGAGTTCCATAACCGATCCATTCCTCACGGTCTTCCTGACAGATATGTCAAGCAAACACTCGTGTCCAGCGACAATACACTATGGGTCGCTACCGACAGCGGACCTGCATTTGCAAAGCTGGACGATGACAAACCCATACCCTATTCTTTCACGACCCTTCCATTCGATCCTGATGACAATGACAAAAGAATACGCAGGCTGATTGAAATTAATGACGGCACCATTCTGATGGCCGGACAAAACCGGATATATCGTATCAATGAAGATCACTCCATCGAGCCATTATCCTTCGATTTTGAACCGGAATTTCAAACCAACTTCGTCCGGTCCTACACTTTTTATAAAGACAAAAAAGGCAACATACTCATCCCGTCTACGGCTAACGGACTTTTGCTGATCGAAAACGGAGCTGATTATGTCCGGAAAATTCCTGATACCGGGCTTTCTGAGAGCCTTCTGGATATAGAAATCTCAGGTGTAATACCGGAGGATGGCTTGCAGCGATTCTGGGTCGCCAGTGACGATGGTATTTACAAGATGGATTGGGACTACGAGTCCGCAAAGGTTATCAGATCACAGTGGATTGAGCAGAGCAGCGGCATTGATGTTGATGTCGTAAAGCCCCGGAACAGCGACCATTTGTTCATCGGTGGAAACGGGGAAGGCCTGTTTACCATGGATAAAGAAAGCCACGCCGTAAAACCAACACGCGATTTTTTTTCAAACTACATAAAGCATGTGCACATTGATCGCAGTAACAACATCTGGGTCAGCACGGATCATGGAATCAACATGCTGCCCGTTTTTCCCTTTGCCAATGTAGGCAAAGAAAAAGGACTGCCCAGACGATATGTTACTGATGTGGTGAATGACAAGCTCGGCAACCTCTGGGTGGCAACACATGGTGGCATTTATTTCAGAGAGGCGGTGGAAGAAAAACTTCAGCAGCTCGATTACCTTGAAAACGAATTTGTCAAAACGCTGCATTACGAACCGGGCAACAGTAATCTGATCGTCTTTTCACGAAATATCATCCACAATATTAACGTGCATTCCCTTGAGGCGTCGATAATAGCCGAACTGGATCCGGTTATGGATGTGGAATTGGCAGTTTTGCAGGACAACAATCTGTACTGGATGGTTGACAATTCGGGACTGCTGTACCGCTATGATTCACTTCATGACTCACTCAGGGTTTTTGGCCCCGATGACGGCATCAGCGAGTCACTTTCCGGAATTACACTCACTGAGGACAACACCGTCTGGGTATCAGGAACATCGCGGTTTCTTGCTTACTTCGATCCAGGAAATGAAGAGTTTATCAGTATCGACTGGGATGATTACTATGTGGAGCCTGATCCGGATACCTATTTCACCTACATCCACCCCGGAGTTGATAATCAGCTTTGGTTAGGCTCTACCGAGGGACTCTATCACCTGGATACTGCTCCGCACTCCGAACCGCATGACACGGTAGCTGAGCATCATTTCTGCACGACATTTGCGGGTGAAAGCACCCGGTGGATTAAAAACAGCGGCGAAATAACCTGGGTTGGAACCAATCAAAACCTGCACTGGATATATTCTGAAGATTTCTGCGATCCCGCACAACAAGTCATCCGTACGTTCTCAACCGTCAACGGACTGATGTCAACCAGTTTCAGCCACGGTGCCGCCTATCTGGACCAGGACGATTTTTTATGGATGGGTACCAATGTCGGCGTGAGTTATTACAACGGGGGGACTTTTTCAACAAATGCCTCTCCGGTGCAGCTGCGCTACTGGCGTGTTCACGACGATGTTTTTCACACCGCTGAAGAGCGTGAACTGGATCATGATGTCAGTCATATGACATTTGCCTTTACCACGTATGATTACCCTTCCGAAGACATTTATTACCAGACACGCCTGAAGGAAACAGGTGAATCCTGGTCTGAACCCACCAATCAATCTGTATTTTCACGATCATTTTACGGATCGGGCTGGTATACGTTTGAAGTCAGGGCATCACGCAATTCAACCGACTGGACAGAGCCGCTTCAGCTGAGTTTTTACATCCCCCCACCCTGGTGGATGCACAACTATATGATTGCAGCTTATGTTGTCGTACTGTTTTTTATGGTGGTCGGATTCATCAACTGGCGGTCCAGGGAGCTGAAGAAGCGAAACAAGGATCTTGCCAACTCTGTAAGAGAGCGCACCGAGCATCTCACTAAAACGGTGGATCGTCTGGAAAAGGAAATCGCACAGCGCCGCAAGATTGAAAGACAGTTGAAAGAGAGCAATTTCACCAAGGAGCGGCTGATCAAGATCATTTCCCACGACCTTCGGTCGCCGTTTCAGGGCATAGTGGGTTATGCCAGTATGCTGCGGGATGAGTTCGGGGAATTATCCGATGAAGAAAAAACGGGCATGATTGACCAGATTGTAACTTCATCCAACCGGGCTGTGAACCTTTTGACACAGCTTCTTGAATGGGTTACTCTTCAAAGCGGAAAAATGAGTTTTGATCCGGATACACTGAGGCTTGCTGACCTTGTAAATGAAACCCTCGAATTGCTTCAGAGTCTTTCTGAAAGCAAAAATATCACCATCAGCCATAATATCGCCGATGACATTATGGTTTTTGCGGATAAACACATGCTTCAGACAGTACTCCGGAACCTGCTCAGCAACGCCGTCAAATTTACAGACTCCGGCGGGGAAGTAACTGTTGAAGCTGAGCAAAGCACATCAGGTACGGAAATCACAGTTTCAGACAACGGTGTGGGTGTAGAACAGCACACACTGGACCAGATACTTTCAAAGGAGAAGACGGTCAGCACAAAAGGAACCCAAAGAGAGGCGGGTACCGGCCTGGGACTGGTTATGTGTGTTGAGATGATCCGGCGCCACGGGGGATCACTCTCGGGTCGAAGCAAACCAGGGGAAGGCTCTACATTTGTGATCTCACTGCCCGGCGATAAAGGTATCAGCAGTGCACAAAACGGTTCCAAAAAAGAAGCCGGAGCCCTGACCTGAAACGTGTCAGCGGACTCCGGTTTGAGTGGTCGGGATGACAGGATTTGAACCTGCGACCTCCTCGTCCCGAACGAGGCGCGCTACCGGACTGCGCTACATCCCGAAAATCCGGAAACCGAAAATAAAGGTTGCCGGACTCAAAGTAAATAACCAACTACTGACTATCCGCATTGTTACAACGGACAGTGCAGCAGTTGTTGCATATCATTTTATCCGATCCGGACAATCAGATCAGCTGTTCTTTCTGAATAGCCGGCTTCGTTATCATACCAGCCAACAACCTTCACCATCTTGCCATCTACTTTGGTAATATCGGAATCGTAAATGGTTGAATGCGGGTTGCCGATGATGTCGGAAGATACGATGGGCTCATCGGTAAACTCAAGAATACCCTTCATTTCACCTTCGGCTGCTTTTTTGAAGGCTGCTGTCACTTCTTCAAGTGTAGTCTCCTTCTTGACCGTAGCAGTGAAGTCGGTCAGCGAGCCGGTAGCAACGGGTACGCGCATGGCACCGCCGTCAAGCTTGCCATTCAGGTGAGGAAGTACCAGTCCTACAGCTTTGGCTGCACCTGTGGAAGTCGGCACAATGTTGATAGCAGCGGCACGGGCTCTGCGAAGATCTTTGTGCGGGCTGTCGACAGTGGGCTGGTCTCCGGTGTAGGCGTGGATGGTGGTCATGAATCCTTTTTCAACACCAAAGGCATCATCAAGAACCTTTACCATCGGCGCAAGGCAGTTGGTTGTGCAGCTGGCGTTGGAATAGATATTCACATCATCACTGATTTCATCATCATTAACGCCAATAACAATCGTCTTCACATCGCCTTTTGCCGGAGCTGAGATAACCACTTTTTCAGCGCCCGCCTGCAGGTGCTTGGAGGCACCGTCACTGTGGGTGAAAATACCGGTGCTCTCAACAACAGTGCGGACACCATCCTTTCCCCAGGAGAGGTTTGACGGATCTTTTTCTGCTGTTACTTTGATTTTCTCTCCGTTGATAACCAGGCTGTCGCCTTCAGCGCGAACCTCACCGTCAAATTTACCCTGAATCGAGTCATATTTGAAGAGATGAGCCAGGGTTTTGGCATCTGTCAGGTCGTTTACCGCAACTACCTGAATCTTGTCATTGTAGTTGGCAAGGATAGCACGGGTAACCAACCGTCCGATCCGTCCAAATCCGTTAATTCCTACTTTTATTCTTGACATAGTACAAGTCCTTTTTTAGTTAGTAGTCAATAATTGTTGATTTGCCCCGGCACATAAAAAAATCGGGCAAATTTTGAGATAAAGCTTGTTTTCAAACCGCCTAAAGGTACCATTATTTCAGCCCTTTTTCAAGTTTGCACGGTATTCCGGCGAGCTGCTCATTACACCGGAATGTGCGCATTGCAGCGGGCTTTCACCAGGTCATTTTCTGAAGCCGGGCTGATGTGATAGTGAATGTACGTGTCATTTATGACACGAAAATGAAGAAGCGTCAATCAGGCTTTTTATTTTTCGCTCTGGTCTTCATCGGCAATATCATCATCGTCACTGCCAAGATCTACCTCATCGGAATCATCGCCATTGTCATCATCGTCGTCATCGTCATTCAGTGGCGGTGGCGGTGACTGCCTTTTTTTTGCCCTGCTCTCAGTGGCTCCGGCACTCCGAAGCACCACAGCAACATCCGACTGCTCGTTTTCAACGGCATGATTAAGGGCCGTATACCCGTTTTTGTCTTTTATTTTCACATCGGCACCGCTGGAAATCAGAAAACGAACAATTTCCAGATTTCCCTCTTTTGCGGCAAACATCAAAGCGGTCTGCCCCCAGTGCTGGGTGGCATTGACATCAGCGCCCTTCTCAATCAGTAATTTGACGGCATCAAGCTGTCCTTCCCTCGAAGCAAGAATCAGTGCAAGCGGGCCTATTTCTGCACCGTTGTCAAAAAGCAGCTTCATCATTTTGATATTGCCGTTTTCAGCTGCCCTGTTAAGTGCTGTGCCCCCAATTTTGTTCTTTTCATTTACACTGGCGCCTTTTTTCAGGAGCAGCTCAACAGCTTCAAGCTGATTGTTCTGGGCAGCATAAATCAAAGGCGTTGATCCGGTCGCAGAAACGGCATTTATATCAGCACCATCCTTCAGGCTCGCTTTGATTTCCTGAAGATCACCTGATTTGCACGCTTCTATGAGAGGAGAAGTTTCCATGATTTTGATAAAAGTTTTATAGGGTAAACATTTCCCTGCAATTATGCGGAGTTGTTCTCAATCTTGCAACTCTTTTTTTATCAGCTTCCGGTAAACGATGTCACCTTCCAAGTATTGCTGAGCCGCCTGCACCCCGCAGGAAATCGGCACCGCTCATGACTTTCTTTCCTTCCGGACGCACCTCAGTCAGTTTGACACTCCCGTTGCCGCACCCGGCAAAAGCCTCTCCGCTTATCAACTCTGCCTGACCCGGTTGCAACCGTATTTCCGGGGCCGGCTCCGAGCGTGTGATTTTCAGCTTTTTACCATCACATGTTGTCCATGCGCCGGGGAACGGACTCATACCGCGGATCAGATTATGTACGGCAAAACCGTCCCGGTTAAAATCAATTTCGGCTTCTTCAACAGATATTTTGGGCGCTTTTGATGCGCTTTTATCACTTTGCTGCTGCGGACGATGTTTTCCTTCAGCTATCTCATCAATGGTACGCAGCAACAGACCAGCCCCCATGACTTTCAGCCTGTCATACACATCTCCGGTGGTTTCCAGAAAGTCCACTGCCGTTTTTTGCAGGCCGAGTATTGCACCGGTATCCATGCCTTCATCAAGCAAAAATACCGTACAGCCTGTTTCCCGCTCTCCGTTAATAAGCGCCCGGTGGATAGGCGCCGCGCCACGGTATTTTGGCAGCAATGACGCATGAAGGTTCAGCGATCCCTTTGAAGGAATAGCAAGCACATTGGGGGGCAGTAATTTGAATGCGACTACCACAAGCAGATCGGGCTGCAGCTGATTGATTTGGGCAGCAAACGCTTCGGTCCGGACATCATCCGATTCGATGACACGCAGCGACAGATCCAGCGCTTTACTCTTGACGGGAGATGGTTCCGGTTTTCCTCTGCGGCCCCTCCGCTTGTCTCTCCCGGTTACAACAGCTGAGATGTTATGATGACTGCCTGCAAGCCTCTCCAGCGAGGGAACTGCAAAATCGGGATTCCCCATAAACACGATGTCGAGTGGCCTCACTGTCATTTCGGGATGGATTTTTTGGGCACCAATGAATATTCCGTGTCCACGTTTCCTGATTTGATCTCATTGAGTTTGTTTCTGATCAGCCGTTTGCGGAATGCACCGAGGTAGTCAATAAACAGCACACCCCGCAGGTGATCATATTCATGCTGAAGCACTCTGGCAAACCAACCCTGATGCTCTTCCTCATGCGCATAAAAATCCCGGTCAAGATAACGAATGCGGATCGAATCAGGCCGGGTCACTTTTTCCCTGACATCCGGGATACTGAGGCAGCCTTCTTCGGCATCCCACAAATAATCCTGATCGGATACGATTTCCGGATTGATGTATACGCGCGGGCCATACGTGCCCTCTCCCTCGGCTTCGGTTATAGCATCAGCATCAACAACAAAAATCCGGAGTGATCTGCCGACCTGCGGGGCGGCGAGTCCCACACCGCTGGCCTCATACATGGTCTCAAACAGGTCGTCGATGAACGTCTGGAGCTCCGGGGTATTGGATTCAACCGGTTCTGCAGGATTTCTCAGTACTGGATCGTCGTACGTAACGATGGGTAAAATGGCCATTTCTGATCTTCTTACTGGGCGTCGAGATAATTCTGAAGAAGTATAGTGGCAGCTGTGGAATCAACCAAATCTTTTCTTTGCCTTTTTTTGCGGCCGGCACCGGAGTCACGGATGGATTGCTGGGCGATAGTTGAAGTAAAACGCTCATCCATGGTTTGGATGGGAGCGGATCCGGTCTTTTTTTCCAGGCGGGCGATGAATTTACGGACCATGTCAACTGAATCCTTTTCCTCTCCCCGGAGGGTGAGCGGCCACCCGATCAAAACGAGCCGCACTTCCCCTGCATTACATAGTTTTTCTATCTGAAGTAGCGCCTCGTTATAAGTAAAAGTGCCCAGCGGACTGGCCAGAATTCCGGTTTTGTCCGACTGGGCAATACCAACTCGTTTCAGGCCGACATCAACACCAATAATTCGCTGCATTAGTCAACCTGAGTTCGTTTTATGCTTCTTCCACTTCTTCTTTTTCCAGCGGCTGACGCAGAAATTCTTTCAGCAGCTTGCTGGGTTTGAAATGCGTTTTTCTATGCTCGGGAACATAGATGACTTCGTTGGTCTTCGGATTGCGGGCCTTCGGCTTAGCCTTGGTCACCTTAACTTCAAATACACCGAAATCACGGATTTCAATCCGGCAGGTCGGATTGGCTTCCATCATGGTGTCTCGAATGGACTCAATCACGGCATCAACCCAGGGCTCAACCTGTACCATGGGTACATTTTTTTTCTCGGATATGCGACGTACGATGTCTCTTTTTGTGTATGTCATCACTAATATATGGTTATGGTTATCGGTTTAATAATAAATCACCTCGAATACACCGGAAATCGGGACTGGTATGATCATGCGACAACAGAAATAATTCTATTTAAACCGGTGAATGAAGTACTGAGCGAGATTCTATTTAAAATGTAATATTTTGTTTAATATAGGTTTAATATACAAATAACGAACAATTAAGTAAATACGTATATCATATCTAAATTAACTATTCATACCTGTATACCTCTTTAATTCCATCAATCTTCTGCAATTGAGCCAGCACTTTTTCAAGATGGTTGATTCCTTCAACCATGATAATGAGCGTGCCCTCAAACATCCCGCTGTCGCTGGTCACATTGATACTCTTCATGTTGGTTTTCAGCGTTTTCGAAATCAGACTTGAAATATCGCTGACCAGTCCGACCCGGTCTTCACCGATCACACGTATAGCAGCCATAAACTGTGATCCGCTGCTGCGGGCCCAGGAGACATCGACAATACGTTCTCCGTCGGTTTTAATGAGATGCCGTGTATTCTTGCAGCTTACCCGGTGGATTTTTATGTCCCCTTCCCGGCTGATGAAGCCCACTATATCATCTCCGGGGATGGGATTGCAGCACCGGGCAAACGAGTATTTTACATCCGTAACCTGACCGTTCAGAATCAAACCTTCACTGGGTCCCTGGGGATTGGAGACATCGTAGGCAATTTTATAATGATCCGATGTCTGCAGCTCCTCTCCGGGTTCCTGCTCCTTCTCTTCATCCAGTCGCCCCTTGCTGACGTAGCTTTTTACTGCTTTGGTCAGTCGGTTGACATCAAAAACCCCGGAACCGATATCGAAAAACAGCTTTTGCAGGGAGGAGTATTTAAGCTTGGACGCTATTTTGGCCAGTTCCTGATCGGATATTTCAATACCGGCACGTGCCGCTTTTTTATTCCACTGATGCCGCCCGTCCTCGGCAACTTTTCGCTCTTTCTGCTTGATAAACTGCCTGAGCCGTGCACGGGCTTTGTGTGTGACGACATCGTTGATCCAGTCCGGATTCAGATTGATCTGCTTTCCGGTTATGATTTCAACCTGATCGCCGCTTTTGAGTTTCTGGCGCAACGGCACGATTTTGCCGTTTACTTTGGCGGCAAGGGCACGCTCACCGATCTCACTGTGTATTTCAAATGCGAAATCGATGGGCGTCGCTCCCTTGGGAAGCGTAATCAGCTCCCCTTTGGGAGAAAACACATAAATTTCATCGGTGTACAGATTCAGCTGAAAATCTTCGACGAACTCGGTGGCCGCATCGGGACGCGGATTGTCGAGCACATCCCGCACCCAGTCAACAAACCTGTTGATATCCTGTTCCTTTCTGGGTCCCTCTTTGTATCGCCAGTGGGCGGCAAAACCCTTTTCGGCGATTTCATCCATTTTTTCAGTCCGGATCTGTACCTCGACCTTTTGTCCGGTATTGGTAATTACGGTGGTATGCAGCGACTGATACCCGTTGGCTTTGGGTACCGATATAAAATCACGGAAGCGCTCCGGTATCGGCGTGTAGTAATCGGTGATGAAGGAATACACCCGCCAGCAATCTTCCTTGGTGTGAGGTTCGTTCAGAATGATACGGACGGCAAACAGATCATAGATTTCCTCAAACGGCTTCTGCTGCCGGGTCATCTTACGGTATATCGAATAGATATGCTTGGGACGTCCTTTTATCTCAAACCGGAAACCGGCATTCTCAAGCTGCTCCTCCACCGGCTCCATGAACCGTGCGATGAATGCTTCCCGCGCATCTTTTTTCTCACGAAGCTTCCTGGCTATGAATTTATACCCTGTGGGATCAAGAGCCCTGAAACTCAGATCCTCCAGCTCGCTTTTGATGTTGTAAATACCGAAACGGTGAGCAAGAGGGGCAAACAGCTCCATCGTTTCGGTGGCAATGCTGAGCTGTTTCTTTCTCGGCAAATGCTGGATGGTACGCATGTTGTGGAGACGATCGGCAAATTTGATCAGCACCACCCGCAGATCTTCCGCCATTGAAAGCAGCATCTTCATGAACGTCTCTGCCTGCTTTACACCTTTGTTTTTGAAGACACCGGAAATCTTCGTCATGCCGTCAATCAAATGCGCAACAACAGGACCAAATTCCTTCCGGATGTCATCAAGCGAGACACTGGTATCCTCCACCGTATCATGCAGCAGAGCCGCAGCTACAGAGACATCATCCATGCCGATCTCCTTGATCAGTATCCGGGCAACTTCCAGCGGATGAAGATAATACGGCTCTCCGGATGCCCTGGTAATGCCTTCATGGGAAAAAAAAGAAAGCTTGAAGGCTTTGATGATCAGATCATCATCGCAGGAATCCAGATACTCATGGCACTCATTGAGCAGCGTATTCAACTCAACCTGCTGAGCAGGGTCAAGCTGAAGATTTTCGATGTTATCGACAATATTTAAGTTCTGTGTCGGCATTTACAAATGTACTGCAAAAAGGCAGTTGCCTTTAGAATTTCGGATGATTTTGATCGGTTCGGATAAAATTTCCGGGATCATTACGCTATGTCGTTTGTTTCCCGATGCTTACAATTAAAAACACGCTGCACGCAGGTAAAACGTTCCAAGGGGGTAACGTCTTCTGCAATTTTGAGCGTATGCATATACCTCGTACTATTCCCAGCATACAAATATTATGTTAAATTTGCATGTAGCTGATCGCCTGTGCTGCGGGCAGAACTGTGCGCTTTTCTGTATTTCGGAATAAGCAAGCCGGTACTAACGTTCCAGCGGGAATTCAAAACAAAAGGCAGCTCCGGACCCGTTGCTTCTCAGCCTGAAAGAGCCCCGCAGCTGTTTTGACAAGGCCGAGACAATCTGTAAACCGAGTCCGCATCCTGTTGCCTGCCGGGTATCCCGCTCCTGATCCATTTCAACGACGGATTCCTGAAACGAGACCCCGGAAGATTGCTCAAACCCGGTGCTCAGACCGACTCCGTCATCCTTTATCTTAAGTTCGGCCATATTGCCATCCCGTTTCAGCACACAATGAATACTTCCTCTCTCCCTTCCCTCAAAGGCATGCTTTATGGCATTTGTAATGATTTCATTCACGACAAGAGAAAACGGAACCGCCTGATTGATGTTCACATGAATATCATCGCAGTCGTATTGAAACCGGATGTCACTATCCGGATTCAGCACAGCTACAAGGTCCGAGCTCAGCTTTCTGATACTTTTTGCAAGGTTTACAGCACTCAGCGTCTCATTCCGGTAGACCTGCTCATGAATCGTTGCGATGGTTTTTATGCGCGCAACACTGTCCAGAAGCTTCAAAGACAGTTCATCATTATCCTGTTCTGTTGCCTGCAAATGCAGCATGCCGGATATGACAGCCAGATTGTTCATTACACGGTGATGCACTTCCGCCAGGAGCGTTTCCTTTTCCTTCAGTGAAGCCAGAAGCTCTTGCTGATATTTCTTTCTCTCGGTTACATCCCTCTCGATGGATATCCAGTGAGTGTACTCTCCATGCTCATTGGTAACAGGAACAACAGAAACATGCATCCAGAAAGGTTCGCCGTTTTTCCTGTAATTTATCAATTCCACTTTGGCCGGACGCCATGCCTTCATTGCATTCAGAAGTTTTTGAAGCTCTTCGGTATCGGTTTCCGGTCCGTGAAGCAGATTAGCTGTATTGCCAATCACTTCATCCCGTTTGTATCCGGTAATTTCACAATAGGCATCATTTACATACAAAATTTTGCGGTCCGGATGCGTCGAAGGACTGGCCTCCACGATAACAACCGCCTCGGTGGTATGAGTGATAACCGATTCCAGCAGCTTCAGGCGCTCTTTTTCATTTTTCTCACCGGTAACATCCCTGGAGTTAATCACGAAGCCACTGACATCGGGATCCCGGCACAAATTTGTTACCGTACTTTGAATCCATCTCCAGTTTCCGTCTCCGTCCTTGTAACGATATGGTTCCAGAGTCAACCGGGAGAAAGGGGCAATCGAATTAACAGAGTCCTTCACCGCATCACGGTCATCCTGGTGCAGCCGCTCAAATGCATTCTGATGCAAAAGTGAGTCAGAGGTCAGGTTCAAAATTTTTTTAACGGACGGACTGACGTAAGAAAAATGCAATTGTTCATCCAGTACCGCTATGAGGTCGGTTCCGTTTTGGACCAGCGACTTGAATCGTTTTTCGCTTCGGGCCAGATTGTGCTCAACTCTTTTTTGCTTGTCAATAATTTGGGTACTTCCAATGATCCGGCTGCAAGAACCGTCTTCAAATACCGGCTCTCCCGTTACCCTGACCCAGCGTCTGCTTGGCCCGGCAGTCCGGATTTTCAGTTCCAGATCAAAGTCTGTTCCTTCCTTCACCGCCGTTTCAATAGCTTCACGCAGCAAATTCCTGTGAAGTTCATCGTAAAAAAGAGTAAGAGATGATTCCAGGTCGGGATTGTAACCGGGTGGCAGTCCCTGCAAATTTTTGATTACATGTGACAAATTGACCTGATTGGTAGACAGGTCCAGCACCCAGCATCCAATTTCTGCCTTATTGAGAATTCTTTCAAGATCCTCTTTAATCGGTCTGTTTGTGCACATAATTGCTTTTGCAGATGAATTAACCGGTTTGCTGCAATGTTTGGCTTTTAATAATTGTCAATGATGCCAGATAGAACTTAATAAGGGAATCACACAGTGGCGAGTGCAGACGGGATTCGCGGAACGGGGAATCCCATTTTCACTCACGTTAGTGCCTGTTTAAGATGTTATCGGCAAAAGATCCTGCATTCTGAATCATCCGATATCATCGGATTCCGCCTGTCACACGTATGCCGATGATAAAATTCAGACTTTTAAACTGCAGATGATACCTTGCAGCGGATTATATTAAATTTTATTAATATTAACTAACGCAAATATTGCGTTGTAGATAATTCAGAACAGCGTTATTTTTTGTAGTTTGAAAGTTTTGATCAACAATGTGCCGCCGTGGTGGAATTGGTAGACACGTTGGACTTAAAATCCAATGGGAGCTTAAACTCCCGTGCCGGTTCGAGCCCGGCCGGCGGTACCACTAAAGTTATTCATAGCAACATATTAGACTTGCATTTCTTTATCCGGGGCACGTAGTGACCAGAGTGTATGCCCGGTTTTCGTTCAAACCAGGGCCTGAACGACGAATTAAATTTATATCTTTCGCACACTTTATTTTCAGCGATCCTACCTGCTGAACAGTTTCCGGTTAATGTTGAATCCAATTCGTATGTCTCCTTCCCAGAAGCGGTCGTTGTTCTCGGACATGATGAACTGTGCGTTATGCCACTGCGATGCTGCAAGATACACTTGATATGTCAGCTGCTCGGTTTCAAAATGAAGGCCTATGCTCAGCGCATTGCTCGTATTTGAATTCCGGCTCCCCAAAACAGGAGCGAATTCACCGCTGATCCCCGCATCGGATGTTATCAGATATTTCGCTGAAATCCCCAATCCAAAAAGCTGTGACTCCCGGCCTCCGGTGATGAAATTATAATGGGCAAACATGGGAGAAAGCTGAAACCTGAAATCGCCAAGTGACCGGGCTATCATCAGGCTGGTGAGATAGGAAAGCCGGTCACTGAATTCCAGGCCCTGCCCCGAACGCGTATCAATACCAGATGATGCAAATAAGGCCGTCTCAAATGGAAACGCGGATAACCGGGATTGTGTAAACAGGGTATATTTCGCATGAAGATCCACCACATTCCGGAATGTCATCCGTCCCAGTCCTGCTGAAAAACGGTCCGTGAATCCATACTCCAGCCCCAGACGGGTATTGGCGCCATCGTCAAGACCGAAAAACCGGTCAATGCCACCATCCACATGCCCGAAGGTATGCTTGACGGATAATCTCATGGTGCCGGCATCGGCGCGGTATACGGTTGGCAGAACCACATTGGTATTGGCCCAGAAAATATTCTCATCAAGCTTTTCTCCTGTCACCGCTGATGCTTCCGAATGCGGATGAACAAGGACAAAGATCACAGCAAAAAACACGTATCTCACAGCCACTCCGGTCATAGTATCATCAGGTTTTATCACGAAAGTATCGAACTTATATCTACAGGAACCGATCTACACATTATTTCGTTGTTTATATTATTGCTTTTTAACAACATACCCTTAATAAAAACATGTCTGTCTCATGGAAAAACCTGAAGCAACCAATAATAATTCAATCAGCAGAAAGCAATTCCTCAAAACGGCCGGTTCCGCAAGTTTGTTTGCAGCTTTGGGTATCAGCCTGGCATCATGCGATGTTACTGACTCCAACAATGATGTTGATGACGAAGACACCGATGCTGTAACTATAGAAAACGGTACCGTTGTTCTGGACATCAGTGATGAAACACTTGAGTCACTTCAAAATGAAGGTGGTTTTTTGAGAGTTGCCACGGCCGGCCTGCTGGTTGTAAATGTTGATGGTGATTTGATCCGGGCTTTTTCTGATGTCTGTCCCCATGATGGCTGCCGGGATGAATGGGAGTATGACAATCAGCACTTCACCTGCAACTGTCATGGATCCCGATTCGAAAACGACGGTACGGTGGTTCAGGGACCGGCCAACCGGGATCTGACCGAATACGACGTTTCCCGTGACGGGGACATGGTAACCATCCTTACCGACTAAATATCATGTCACGAACATCAAACTCACTTCGCATTTTTCTGATTCTGACGGCATTTATCGGTGGCAATATCCTTTTTACCCTGCCGGGTCCGGGATTTTCAAATGATATCTACCGGTTGATCGAAGATGAGTCAGAAATGGAAATCAGCGGCCGGACCAACATTCGAAGCTGGAGCGCCAGGGTCGTCATATCAGATTATGACATCAGGTCCGGCAAAAATGAGCGTGAGCTTCCGGTATTCAGTCATTTTACGGTGACTATGCCTGTGGAAACGATCGATTCAGGAAACAGTCGTGAAACCGGCAGTATCCACGAGTACCTGAAAGCAGACGAATATCCCGAAATCACTTTCGAACTGACATCCATGAATAATTTCACGTCCACCAACGGCGCTTACGAAACACTGGCCGAAGGTATCCTGACGGTTGCCGGTATAAGCAGAAATATTGAAGTGAAGGGCACCTTGCAGGCTACAGACGATGAAAGAATCAGGATCACCGGAAGTCATGAGATGAAAATGTCAGACTTCGATGTTGAAACGCCAACCGCATTGCTTGGTGCCATCCGTGCCAGGGATGATATGAAGGTTTCGTTCGATCTTGTATTATCACCTGAATAACGGCAATTTAAATCTGACTGTCCGGTCCCAGGATCCCGACAGCTGAGCACAAGATGACCGAAACTACACGACCGGATACCCTCATCTTCGGGGAAAGGCAGGTTCTCAAAAAATACCGCAGTGATCACGAGATGCACGACTGTATTGCTGTGGCAAAAAGGCTTGAACAATTCACGCCCGGGGAACTCACATTCGGAAATGGTTATCAGGTGACCGTGCTGGTACCCTCACCTGTGGAAACGGATAACGCTGCCGCATCAATGCCACGCGCAGATGCGGTTTCTGTTCAATTCAGACTTCATTACAAAGAGATGCTGGACCTTACAAAAGCCGTTTCCGACTGGTTTGCGTATATACTGGATCAATCGCACACAACAGAAGGCACGTATGCCCTGCACGGTGATTTACATCTCAGGAATATTCTGCTGAACAGCGAAACCAGAACAATTTATATTATCGATCCTTCTGCCAAAGCTGTTAACAGCTCGGTCAATATGGCCTGGCTGGACTTTCAGCTTTTTCTGATGAGCACTGCGATCTCCGTTTTTCCGCATTACGATCATTTTTGGGTACCCGGGAGAAATTTTCTCGACCGGGTTGAGCCCAAACTGGAGCGGTCCTCAGGCCTGTGGCTGCGGCTTCGATCGCATTTGCAACTGCTCAGATTTTTGATATCCAAATCGATCCGGCAAGGCCGGTTTGCAGAGCTGGGCCAATATATGATGGTATCCGGAATTATAGCCCTTCTTTTGGTTTTCCGCAGTCTCGTTACCCCGGTACCTCACAGTTCAGACTGAGTCGCCGGGTTTTTCTGATGTTTTGAAAACGCAACACTTCCACCCCAAAAAAACTTCAGGTCTCTCACTCCCTTGAATATCGGCCGGTATCTGGTGCAAACCGACCGGTAATCATAAAAAGGGCCGGAAAGGTTTAACTCTTTCCAACCCTTTTGAAAGTTTGTTTCCGGACTATACTAAATCTTGGTTACTTCTTTTGCGTATAATCCTTTTTCCCCTTCATCAACAGTGAATTCAACTTTCTGGCCTTCGTCCAGTGTCTTGAAACCATCTTCATTGATTTCGCTGAAGTGCACGAAGATATCATCGCCACTATCCCGGCTGATAAATCCAAATCCTTTTCCACCATTAAACCATTTGACAACGCCGGTTTCTCGTTCTTCTGACATATTTATACCTTTAACATTATTTGTTGTATCATGTAAATGCTATATATATCTGTTCATTACAACTGATGTTGCTGTAACTGCTAAATACACATAGCGACCTAAAGATTAATGAAATTCTTTTGAATGTGCAATTATATTGATTTCCTTCTGTAAGAAATTTCAGATTTTTCCAAAGATGGATATTGAATTCCTCAAAAAAGCCGCAAAAATTGCCCGTGAGGCTGAAGATAGCGGGAATATACCCGTCGGAGCTCTGATCACATTTGAAGGCAAGATTATCAGCGAGGGGAAAAATGCGGTACAAAATCCTGATTTTCATCCGGGACGCCATGCTGAAATGGAGGCACTTCGCAATGTCCCGGTGCATCTCTGGCCCAAAAGCAGACAGATGACGTGCTATACCACACTTGAACCCTGTGTCATGTGCTTTGGCAGCCTCATCCTCCATCGCATCGGCCGAGTTGTATATGGTGCTGCGGATCCGGAAGGCGGAGCCCGATACCTGACGGAGCATCTCCCCGGGTATTACAGCCGGCGGGAGGTTCCGGAGTTCTGCGGACCGTTGTTGCCTGAGTTGTGTGACCCCTTGTATCTTCGTGCTGCAGAAAAATTTAACAGGCTGATTAATAAAAAAAGCCCAAGAACGCACAAATAAAATATGCGCCCTTCGGCTGTAAATATGCTGCGCTGCAAGCTGCTTCAGTTATGGTATCAGACCATTTTCAGTATGCATTTGTCAGCTGCAGCTGTTATCGATGATCCTTGCCGGAATGCCTATTCTGCCGGCTCAAGTTCAATCGTGCCAAGATCCGTTTCTTCACCGGCAAACACTTCCACATCCTCGATAAGTGCTTCGCTGAAATCTTCACTGGCAGGATCTACAGCAACAGTGTAAACATCTTCAGGCAGTCCCATAAGCATAAACTCACCGGTATTCTCTTCGCCGCGGGTAGAGGCTACGGTATCTTCACCGGCAATGGCATATATCCAGGGATCGGCTTCTGCAGGTTCAACAGCCCCGCTTATGATGCCGGTCTCTGCCTGAGTGTAAGCCCGGATGACCGGCTTGAGCAGGTAAGGATACGGCCCCTGAGATTGTCCTTTTTTGACTATGGACCGGGAGGCATCGAAGTCCAGATACACCGTATAAGTAATACCGGCTGTAATTTGTGCATCAATATTCAGCTTCAGTCCTGACTGCTGCGCTGACGGTGTCTGAAGCGGATAGCTTTCTCCATTTACCACCAGTTCATTGTCATCACCAAGAATCAGGCGAATCTGGCGGTAGGTTCCTTCTTCCAGCTCCGCTTCACCCAGCACTTCCTGGGCGCCATTTACAAGTTCGAGCAAATTATAGCGTTCCTGCGGCTCATTGATCACAACCCATCCGGACTCTTCATCCTCCTGATTGTTAACCTCCACTCGCTGAACGTCTATCCAGAGCTCCTCATAGTCACCGGGATTGTCATGAAGTATGACCTCCATCGTGCCCGAACCGTCGGATGAAGAACCGATCCACTGATCACATCCTGTGAATAAAAACAGCATCAAAGCCATCGACATGGTTGTAAATACTGCCGGACGATTCGTTGCTACTTTCTGTCGTTCCATGGTACACCTCTTTGTTTATGTATCTGATTAAAACAACTACTAAATATTTGGGTTATTCGTATGACGCATGAAAAAGAAACTGGTTACAAAAAGATTTGCATTTAAATCCCTCTTCATCTTGAATTACTATTACTACAGCAATTTTCAATGCAATGCCTGGTAATTTCATAGAATTGCGTAATCTATCATGTCAGGTACCGTTATATACTACGGTGAATCCGGAGGTCCGCCGGGCGGATCGTCAGGTGGTCCGCCAGGCGGCTCATCAGGTCTTCGGTCCCGCCCTCTGCCTCTGCCCTCATCACCATCTCCTCCCAAACCGGGTGGTGCAAAACCGGGCGGGCCTCCTCTTACATTTCCCTGAAACAGATTTTTCAGGATATGCTCACTGGGTACACCTTCTTCCATTTGTCTGTTCATACCTCTTGCAATGTGTTCTGCCGGCATTTCACTCCGAAATTTCGCCGACCGGAGGGCATCAGGCAGCTGCTGAATTTCTCCGGCACTGAAGCCTGATTTCAATGCCCGAATCAGAATTATGTTGCTCGATGCCGGATCGTCTCTTGAGGTGGGCAAATCCGGAAAAGCGCGAACAGCAGAAGCTACGGGAGACAGACCGCTTTGGTCGATGACATTTTCACTAATGACATGACTCAGAAAGTTCCTGATGGCATCCTCCCCAATATCCTGCTGCAACGCGTATGATGTGTTTTCCAAAAGCTGATTACGAAGCTGCCTGATAACAATCTGCTCATCCCTGTCACCAAGAGCAGATATAACAGATGATCTGACCCTTTCCTGCTGCATCCAGTCATCTATGATTGTTGCCGATCGATTCAGTCCCTCGGTCATCTGGTTGAGAACATTTCGGATGTTATCTGGCGGAACTCGCTTTGCCATACCTTCCATGGCTTTCTGGAGTACACTATGATAAGGCAGATCAGCTTCAGCGAGCGAAATTGCCGGAGTGAGAAGTTGGTCAAGCTGCTCCGGACCAATCTGCCGATCCCGCGCCCGTGAGATCACCGTTTCCAGCCCATCTGCATCCATACCCGCTTCAACTCCTCGCTGCAGCATCTGACGATATTCATCTGCACCGCGAGCATGCGTGCCACTGACCAAAACAAGGAACAGCACAACCAATGCAGCGAATACCCTTTGCAAATCAAATTTTCCAAACATTCGTTCTGAGATATATCTGTTTTTGAGATTAAAGGATCGCACGTCAGCCTGTATTACATTCCATTTTTCATTCATTGGATGAGCAGAGAGCTCCGATATATTACCTTCGGCTCTTTTCCGATCAGTTTGTTGGCTTTCTGAGTCATTATATTCTGTTCTGATCTGATTTTTCATAGTCTTCTTCGCTCATTCATCGATAAAAACCCTGCCGTTGCGTCCACCAAAGCCGTCACTCACGGTTTCAGCATTATCTGGAAGCTCAAGCCATTCCAGACTGCCATTATCTTTTTTCCCGATTTTAAATTCATGCGCTCCAATCTGCATATCCAGCTCCGCACGATATTCATTACGTCCGGATTTGATCAGTGGTTCGCCGGGTTCCTCCCAGTCATTAAAATTGCCGGTGATATACAGATCTGCCTGTTCGCTGTACCTGACAGAAATAACGGCACTGCCCGGTTCTGTCGATTTCCATCTCACGGATTTCAGGTCCCCTTTTCTTCTGACATTAACTGAAAAAGGAACCCGAACCCCTGCGGAAACCTGAAAATCGGGTACAATGCGATCGTCCTGACTGCTGGTCCATAACAGTCCGGATACCGTTCCGGTCAGTGTTACACGACTGCTCAGCGGATGCGATACCTGCAGCATCGTCCTGTAAAACTGATCATCGAGTCTGATAACTTCTTCACCAGTTTCATCTGCAGTCTCAAGTATGTCTCCGGAAAAGACCTGCTGATGGGCTCGTGTCATTTCAGAGTGATTGGTCACTCCTGCTTCCGGCAAGGACTGAGCCTCTGTTACAATACCTGCCGCATATTCGGAAGAATAATGCTCAAGTCCGGAACGTAACGTCACTACTGTACCCCGATACAGAAATCTGGATACGGTAACTGTTCCTGTAAATCCATCATTCAGATTTGTGATATTGTCGATTGCAGTTGAAAACCTGGCTTGAATACGCCAGCGAAAGTCCGGCCAGTATTCAAGACCTGATGATATGATGCTGAACCGATCTGATACATCACTGTTATCATCTCCGAAATCACTGACCGACCAGCGTCCGGTTCCGACAGACGCATCCACTTGTAAAAACGGACTTATAAGCCACCGTACCCCCGTTTGAAGCCACCTCATATTTCTGTTGTAATCAGCAGAAATTCCATCAAATCCGCCGGTTGCCTGCAATGAAAGCGTTGAGTATACCTGCTCACGATACGTTGCCGCCACATTGCCACCTAACCAGGCTTCTCTGTCATCAGTAAACTGCAACAAGTTTCCTCCGCCGTAAAGTGAGAGGCTTCGGTCACGACCCCGAATGCGAAGTGACCCACTGGGAGAAAGAGCAGAATAGAGGCTTTTGTATCTGCGGTCCCAGAGGGGCATCCCTGATACGAGGTATGAATTTGTCGCATATCCTCCGGTTGCTGAGAGACTAATGTTGGACTCGACGCGCTGAGCGGAGGCTTTGTTCCATCCAAGTATAATTGCTGCGAGTATCATGGTTGTCAGCAGTTTTCCGATCATAGACTGATTACTGCATTTTTATTGCCAAATCCATCGTCAACAAACCGGTTAGCGAGGGGATCGGTAGCCCAATCCTCTCCGTCTTTTATAAACATGTAACGATGTTCTCCACGAGGCAACGGAATAATGCCCGTCCATGCTACATCACCATTAATATTTTGCCGGTTCAGTTGTATCGGCTCCCAGTCGCTGAAATCACCGGCAACGGCTACGGATTCGGCTTCTCTGTCGACATAAACAAAACGCATCATCACCTGATCTGTGGTTTGTTCGACAATTTGACGGACGGGCATGTCCGGGGCTCTTTGGGGCTCCTGTTCCATCAGAGACATAATCATGACCGGACTCAAAACGAGTATCAGCAATAAGAAGACCGCAACTCCCACAGACCATACCGGGCGCCAGAGGACTTCTCTGGGCTGCCACAAGCTTCTGATTGTCTCAGTCAACCTGTTTAGTACGGTCCGTTTCCGGCTTTTTCCCGGCATATTCACCTGTTCAGATGCTATGCTCTCGCCTGATTTTTCATGAAGTTTCAGGGAATGCATCACTCGGTTTTCAAGATTTTCCGGGTTAAAACCGGGACTGTCGGCAGAATTAATATCATGTTGCACAAATTTGCTGCTTTGCGGTTCACGTGAAAGGTTCTGCCGCAAATGCAGATCAAATTTCAGTATCTGCCTGAGTTCGGGATCGTCGGCAATGACATGCAGTGCCTTCTGCTCTTCGGACTCAGAGAGCTCCCCATCAAGAAAACGCCTCAGCAATTCATCTTTGTTTATAGTCATATCACCTGCTCCAGATAGTTTTTAAGTTCTTTTCTGGCCCGATGCACTCTTACTTTCAATGCTCCAACCGGCACCTTCAGATCACGGGATATTTCATCATATGAAAATCCGTCCCGGTATTTCATTAGAAGGGGCACAATGTACTTATCACTTATTTTTCCCATGGCCCATTCCAAAATGGCCGAAGTGTCTTCTGCGAGTATCGCTTTATCAGCAGAGGCCGAAAGGTCCTCCATGTCTTTTGTGTTATGATCCGGCATTTCAGTGTATATCGTTTGCCGATACTTATTGCGCCGGGTCTGATCCAGGCAATGATTATGGGCAAGCCGGTAAATCCAGGAGGAAAAAGCAGCATTACCTCTGAACTGACCGAGACGCTCGTACACTTTCAGGAAAACATCATGTGCCATTTCTTCAGACTGCTGAGTATCTGTTTCATACCTTCTGACCACATGCAATACCAATGTGGTGTATCGTTGAATGATCACACGATACAGTTCCTTTTCCCCGTCGAGAATGCGGTTGATTATCTCGGGATCCGGCAAGTCGTTCGACTTCATCTGTTAAACTCTGCGATATGCGGGTTGACGGCCTGATCGTGTCATCAAGAGTTATGTATCATTCAACCGTATGACGCACGATCTTGCCGAAAGTTACACATTTGTATGCCTTCCGCTACTATGTGATTAAATCTGTTGCAGAATATCCCGATTTGTATATTTTTACGTGCGTAATTAACGTTTAACCTGATTATCCGGTTACAACTTTTCAACCCTAAATACGGAATATTATGACTCGTGAAGTGCAGCTTTTCAAGAAAAAGGAGCGGCGATCCCTTGCCGAAGCCGCAGATTTTCTGCGCCAGCTTGCCGACAAGGTGGAGAAAGGCAATGTCCTGCTGAAACAAGGAACTGATGAGGTAAATGTGGAATTGCCTGCCAACGTCATGCTGGATGTCGAGTTTGAGCATGAGCAAAAGCCCAAAAAAGGCTTGCGGCATAAACTGGAAATTGAACTCAAGTGGTACGAAGGGGATGACGAATCCGGTCCGCTGGAACTGGGCTGACCCTGACGCCACGCGGATGATCTATCCGGCCGTATGACAAATATTATTTACTCAATACTGTGGTTTCTTGGCGGTGTCTGCGCTGCGCACTTCCTGTTTGAATGGCTCTACAGCTTTCATACAGAGAACGAGGTGTTTCTCAGTGCGCCCAGATTTGGCATCTACGTACTCATCAGCATCGTTTTTGCCTTTTTCAAGGCTAGCCCGAGAATGCAGGAGAAAGATGAGCTTCTGAACACCTGAGCAGGTATGTCTCCGGAATATATTTCGCGGCCGTGATGCCGGGATAAACGGGATCACCCGGATGGCCCGGATCCGCAGACTAATCAGCCTTCTGTTTTTCCGCTTTTAAGCTCAGTGCCCCGATTACAACCTCCACATGGCTTCCCATGCGAAAATTATCTTCGTGTGCCAGCAGAATGGTGCGATCGGTATCGATCAGATAGGTAATCCGCCTGGTCAGCATTCCGAAAAGCGTCTGGCAACCATAATTTTCGTGAATGCTCCCGTCCGTATCCACCAGAAGGGGATACGGCAGCTGGTGTTTTTCAATAAATGACTTGTGATCCTCCCCGGAATCTTTGCTGATTCCGGCAACGGAGACACCGCGCGACAGCAAGGTCTCGTAGTTATCCCGGAACGAACAGGCTTGCCTGGTGCATCCGGGCGAGTCGTCTTTGGGATAAAAGAAAAGCACGAGCGGACCGTTTTTCAGCAGTTCCGTGAGGGATGTGTTCCGGCCCTGATGATCAGATAATGTGAATTCAGGCGCCCGGTCTCCGGCAGATAAAGGCATATGTACACCCCGACAGTTTTTTTCGTTTAATGACATCTATCATCGATTATAACCGCCCGTTCCGTCACAACATTCCCTTTTCTTTTTCCGTCAATCCTGTTTATCCTTTACCCTGTGTGACTTATAAGCCCTGATTATTGCACCGGGACAGCCTTGCTGCACCAGGTATTGCAAACATTTCCCATCCAACTATCACCAAATACAATTCAGCATGAACAAACAGGTTCTGTTATTTACACTGTCTTTTTTCGTTCTTACGGGATGCGGCAGCAGTTCTATTGCCGCAAGCGAGCCATCCACGAGTGATGATCATGAAAATAAAAACGGCAACGATGAGCACTGGTCTCCGGAGTATATCGTCGAGAACTTTCGGAACGCCGGAAGCACTGAAATTTCACCCGATGGCGAATGGATTGCCTTTACCGTATCAGAAGCGCGTACGGAAGGAGACAAAAGTGATTATCTGACGCACATTCATATGGTCCGCTCTGACGGGTCCCGCCAGTACCAGCTCACCCGGGGAGATCACTCTGCATCCAACCCCCAGTGGTCTCCGGACGGTCGTTATCTGAGTTTTACATCCGGACGCAATGATGACGGCAATCAAATATGGATGATTGACCCCAAAGGCGGCGAGGCCTGGCAGGTCACAGAGGCGGATGGCAGTGTAAGCAGCTACCGATGGTCCAACAGCGGCAGCCACATCGCTTTCTCCATGACCGATCCGCCGACGGACGAGGAAGAGCAGCGCCGCCGTGAGCGCCGGGACGTCAATGTTGTCGATGAAGACCTCAGATATGCTCACATCTATGTTTTTGAAGTTGAACCGGAGAAGGAAGCTTCGGCAGACATCCGCCGTCTCACAGAAGGCGAATTTCATGTCGGACATTTTGACTGGTCTCCCGATGATGAAACCATTGTCTTCGACCATCAGCCCCGCCCGGGCACCCAGTACTGGCCCGAAACCAGCATCTCAACGGTGCCGTCCGACAGCGGGGCGGTGGAAAAAATCATCGATCTGGGCGGCAGTGACACAACGCCGCTTTACTCACCGGACGGCAACTATCTGGCATTCACCTCGGATAACGGTGATCCCCGCTGGCCCGGTCACTACTACATTTTTGTGATGGATCTGGAGGACGGCTCCTACCGTCAGCTCGGTGAAACATTTGATGATGAGGCCAGGCTGATGGAATGGGCACCTGATGGTGAGTCCATTTACTACACAGAGCTGCACCGGACCTCCATCGATCTGTTTGCCATGCCTGTTGACGGCGGTGAATACCGCCAGATCACCCGGGGCGACGGTCGGTTCACCGGATTGTCGCTGAACGCAGACGGCACCCGCCTTGCCGCCATCCATCAGGATTTTCACAAGTCACCGGATGTGATTGTATCTGATGAAAGTGATTTTCAGCCTGACCGGCTGACCGATATCAACGAGGGATTTGAACTCACCGAACTTGCCCGTGCTGAAGTCATCATCTGGGAGTCGTTTGACGGACTGGAGATTGAATCTCCGCTTATTTATCCCCTTGATTACGAAGAAGGTAAAACCTATCCGGTTATTCTGGATGTGCATGGCGGCCCGACCGGAGTGTATGGCGAAAGCTACCTTGCTTCATCATTTGCCCCGCTTCAGCAGTTTGCCGCAGAGGGCTATTTTGTGCTCAGGCCCAATTTTCGCGGTTCGGGCGGATACGGCAGGGAATTCCGGTTTGCCAATGTTTCTGACTGGGGATACGGCGATCTTGAGGACATGAAGGCCGGAATTGACTACCTGGTGGAACGCGGAATGGTGGATGAGGAGCGTCAGGGAATAATGGGATGGTCCTATGGCGGATATATGGCTTCATTTGCGATTACCAGGACCGACCGGTTTCAGGCGTCCATCGTGGGTGCGGGCGTCACAAATCTGATCAGCATGACCGGCACCGCCGACATCCCCGGTTTCCTGCCAGACTATTTCGAAGCGGAGTTTTGGGAAAACTATGATCGCTTCAAAAAGCATTCGGCCATTTTCAACGTCGAAAATATAAGCACACCAACGCTTATTCTTCATCCGGAGGAAGACGTCCGTGTCCCGCCGACGCAAGGCTTTGAACTCTACAACGCACTCAAACGCCTGGATATAGAGACGCAAATGGTAACCTACCCCCGTCAACCTCACGGAATCCGGGAACCGAAATTCCGGATCGATATGGTGGAGCGGCAGATCGACTGGATGAACCGGTACCTTAAGCAGGAAGAGTCCGGCGAGTAATCCCGGCCGTTGGGCAGTCCTGCCCTTCCGGTTAAAATTTCAATGTCAGCACATTCCGACCCGACTCAAGCAGGAATGTGCTGACTTCCAGTATTTTGCTCTCCGGATCATAGGAAAAACCTGTCTCCTCTCCGTTCAGTACGACGCTATCCGGATTCGCCGGAAAATTGGACGCATGCAGCGATATTTCTGAAAACCCGTCTTCATCAGAAAACGCATCGCCGGTTTCGGTTTCAAATGTTATGGTCACCTGCCGGCCGGTGTCATCATCCCCGGCCTCCGGCTCAACGCCAATCAGCAGCTTCTCATACATATCACGACCAAATGCATCCCTGGTCAGACCGTCATCGTGATAGATTCTGGTCTCATACCCGGAGGCACCTGCATCGAAAAAGTATTTCAGGGTGAGATGTTCCACGCTGTAATCTTCCGTGGATTGCACCAGGTCCGCCAGCGGAATGACTGCCCCGCCCCTGACAAACGTCGGAATCCGGTCTTCTTTTGCCGGTATCCAATGCCGCTGGCCGCCCTCGTAGCACTCGCCAGTGTAAAAATCGATCCAGTTCCCCGTATCGGGCATGTATGCGGGCACCTCTTTTTTGCCCTGGCGCAGCACCGGAGCTGTGAGAATATCATCACCGAAGAGGTAGGTTCCGGAGACCCGGTAAATGGCATGGTTATCCGGCTCCTCAAAAAAGAGCGGACGCATGAACGGAATACCTGTTTGTGTATTCTGAAATGCCGCAGTGTAAATGTACGGAAGCAGCCGGTAACGCAGCTCAATAGCTTGTTTTGACAGCTTCATCGCTTCCTCACTCCGGAAAACCGGCTCGGAGGGTATCTCATCCTGCGCGTGCGGACGGTACACGGGCTGAAACACACCATACTGCATCCACCGGACATACAGCTCATCATCCACCACGTCACCGGCAAACCCTCCCAGATCGGAGTGCAGATACGCGATGCCCTGCAGGCCCATTTGCAATGAAATCTCGGGCTGCGGCTTCAGCCCGCCCCACGTCCGGCTGACGTCACCGGTCCATGGAATCATGCCGATGCGCTGAGAACCGGAATACCCGGCCCGCATCAGAATAAACGGACGTTTGTCAGGATAGTGCCGCTCATAGCCTTGGTGGATCAGCTTTCCCCACTGGTGTCCGTAGATATTGTGCACATCCCTGGCCGTGCCGCCGTGATGACGCACCCAGTCGGGGTGGACTTCCGGCTCGCCAAGGTCACCCCACCATCCGTGAATACCATAGTTCTCCTTCAATTCCTGATAGATATTCCAGAACCACTGTTCACCTTCGGGCTTGAACACGTCGATGAGTCCGGTCTCACCGAAAAAGAAGTCGTAAACAGCCGGGTTGCCAAGGGTGTCCAGGGCTAGGACTTCTTCTTCGACGACTTCATCCCACCTGTCTGAGGTCGTCAGTACGAAAGGTTCGGTGATCAGAACCGTCCTGACACCGGCCTCTTCGAGCTCACTCACCATTTGGGCCGGCTCGGGGAAGGTCTCTTCTTCAAATGCAAGATTTCCCATCGTACCCTTCATTTCCTGGCCAAACCAGTACAGATCCAGAATAATCGCATCAAGCGGAATTTCTTCTTCATGATATCTGGCAGCCGTCTCTTTCACCTCCTCCTGCGAGCGGTATCCGAACCGGCTTGCAAAGCTGCCGAAAGTCCACCGTGGCGGCAGCGGCTGGTGGCCGGTCAATTCGGTGTAATTTTCGATGATCTTTTCCCACCGGTCACCGGCAATGATTTGATAGACCTGGCGGCCGGAGTGCGCTTCAAATCCCAGGGTTCCGTCGTTCTGACTGTCCAGATCAAGATAACCTGTTGTGGGATTGTCGAAATGAACGGCATACATACCGGATGAGAGCACCATGGGCAGGGTGTAGTTGATCAGCTCCGACCGGGTTTCGTAACCGAAGTGCGCGCGGTTGTAGAGTTCGAGTCTGTGTCCCCGCCGGTCCATACCCAGCGCGCGGGACCCGCCGCCCATAAGCATCTCGGTTTCGGAAATGCGGAAGTCCACGCGGTATCCGTCGTCATCTTCATTTTGCACAAAGCCGTCGTGTTCCTGCAGAATCCTGTCACCGTCATAATAGAACGAAAAGCGGGCATCGGGGATGTGGTAAATCACGCTCACCCCGCTGGTATGCAGCTGGATGCGCTCATCATCCTGCTCGACCTGCACAGCAGGATGCCGCGGTTCCATTACGACCGCATGTGACTGATAGCGGATTTTTTCCTGTTTCTCCGGTGGCTCGGCCGGATCATCAGAAGCATCGTCATCCCCGTCCGTACCGACTTCCTCCTCCATCTTTCTGATCGCCGCCATTTCCGATTCAGATCCGGAAGGCAGAAAACCCACTTCCAGAATTTCCTGAGAATAGAACTGAAGTTCGTAGATACCCGCTCCCGTCCGGAAATAATAGGTATCATCGCTTACTGTGAACTCAAGAAGCTCATCGTCATCATATTCGGTCAGCATCAGCGCCGGCTCAGCGCAGGAGATCAACAGCCAGCTGCTCAAAAAAAAGGTTAAAAACAGAGTGTAATATGAATGCATGGGGTACGTCAGCTAAAAATGACAATAAGTTTTGGTTGCAGAATCATCACGTCTCAGTGATGAATCAAAGAAGAGGCCAAGATAAGAAATCGATGCTTCAGCCGGAACGGACTATCACACTTTAGATACAGTTTGCTTGCCCATCAGTTTTTCCCACTGCTGATCTACCTGCATCTGGATGGCGTTGAGCATCTCCTGATTTTTTCCGGATGTCTCCCTGGTCTGATTCCCGTTGGCATGTGCCCCTGAATCCTGGCCGGATGCCGGCGCCCGGCTTTCCGAACCGTCACTGTACAGATGGGCAAAACGTCCCTGTCTCTTGAGGTAATCATCCACAGGCAGGTTCTTTTGCGGAAAATAGTTGATTTCTATACCGCCGTTCGCGGATTCAAAAAGCGGGAAAAAGCGGGTCTCGACAGCAATCCTGGCAAGTTCGATGGATATGGCAGGTTCGTGCTTGTGTCCGGGCGGACAGGGCCCGTCCACCATCAGAAAACGGAACCCCCGGGCTTCTTTCGCTTTTTCCAGCTTGCGCTGAAGATCTCTGAGAAAGGCGGGCGAGGCTGTTGCAAAATAGGGTATGTTATGCGCCTCAATAATTTCCATAACATTTTTAGCCGGTGTGGCCTTGCCGGACGGATCGGTGGTGGTCCGCACGCCGGAGGGGGTTCCGGCGCTGCTCTGAACTCCGGTATTCATGTAGGCCCCGTTGTTATTGCAAATGAACAGAATATTTTCCTCCCGGGATGCCGCACCGGATAATGCCTGCAGCCCGATATCGAATGTGCCTCCGTCTCCGGCAAGCACTACAACATTGGTTTCCTGCTTGCCCTGACGGTCCAGTGCATGCCGCACCCCCGTTGCTGTAGCAGCAGCTGCGGCAAACAGGGTATGCACTACCGTACCGTTCATCAGATTCATCGGGCTGGGCCCGGCAATTATGGAAAAACAGCACGCCGGAACCACATACACCGTTTCCGGACCCATCACATTGGAGACATATCTGGCCAGCAGCGACCATCCGCACCCGCGGCAGCTCAGCGCTCCTTTGCTGACCTGTTCCCCGGTTATGATAAAATCGGTATCGGGTTTCATGTGTTTAAATGTTTGGATTTATATCGTCCGATGTAATACCATGACCGTGTTTAATCATGAGCCTGTGTGACCCGGCGATAGCCCGGTTATGTTCACATCATTGTATCCAGTTAATTTCTTCGGTGTCCGGTGAGGAGTAGTCGATATCGAGAATGTTCCGGATGGTCTGCGGTGAAACATCTCGCCCGCCCAATCCGGCATACACGCCGAACAGTTTCCTGTCCGTCTTGCACATGGTCTGCCTGAGCTGCTGCAGCAACGCCCCTTCGCGGTCGGCCGTATAATTCCGGTCAACGGCCACCACATTGCAGTCTTTGGCTGTCCGGTCCAGCGCTTTTCGCACCGAGTCTTTGGGGAACGGCTTGAAAAGGCGGATTTTAAGCAGGCCCGTATCCTCATGGTCTGCAATGACCTGTCTTGCCGTTGTAGTGATCGAAGACATGGTGACCAGAACGGTTTTGGTCTGAGGCCCGATATTCACTGCCTCCACAGCTCCGTAATTCCGGCCGAAAAATTGCTCAAATTCCCGCCCGACGGCATCGGTTTGCTCCTCAATCCGGCACATCTCTTCCCAGTGCGCACGGTTGTAGGTATCATATTTGGACGGGTCAACCAGCCCCCCAAAAGATTTGGGATCTTTCGGATCAACGCGGTCGCTGGTCCTTCGCTCATGCGGACAAAAATCATCTACCAGCTGCTGTTCCGGCACATAGACGTTTTCGCTTGTGTGGCTCAGATAGAATGCATCCAGAACGACCATCACCGGCATATTGCTGCTTTCGGCAATTTTGTATGACTGGATGATGGTATCGAGCACTTCCTGGGCGCTTTCGCAGTAAAATTGAATCCAGCCGGTATCTCTTTGGGAAATGGAGTCGGTCTGATCGGCCCAGATATTCCACGGATAGGATGGCCGCCCCACATTGCAGGCAACGATGGGAAGCCGCATATGAGCGATGGCGTGGAGCACTTCATGAGCATAGAGCAGGCCTTGTCCGCTTGTGGCGGTAAAAACCCTCTCTCCAACCAGTGAAGCGCCCTTCAAAGCAGCAAAAACGGAATGTTCGCTCTCCATGTTGACACAGGTGGCATCGAACTCCTTGCGGGCGATCATGGCGTTGATCTCCTCGATGATAGAGGTTTGCGGTGTTATCGGATACGCCGTCACGAAACTGACACGGCAAAGCCTGGCGGCAAGCGCGGCGGCGGCATTGCCTTTCAGCACTTTTTTCACATGCCGGGATGCAGGACCCGGCCCCGTTTTTCTCTGTTTCTCAATCGCTTCAAGCTGTGACATAATCATCAGCCTCCCTCTGAAGTAAGGTCATAGTCAATAGCGGAACACGGGCATTCCCGAATACAAATGCCGCATCCCTTGCAGTAGTCGTAATCTATCCGGAGCCGGTTCTCTTCATCGATGAAGATGGCGGCGTCGGGACAGTAATTCAGGCAGTTGCCGCAGTTGAAACAGTCGCCACAGTGCAGGCAGCGGCCGGCTTCCGCAACCGCAGTTTCTTTTGAGAGTCCGCGTGCCACTTCCCGGAAATCACCGAACAGGTTTTCGGGACGTTCTGCGGGTGTGGGATTGCCCGGCGTCGGCAGGTAGTAGGCAAAATTGATGTCATCCGGGGTGGCGATGCGGGTGCCGTTCTTCTGCTTTTTCCAATTCTGACCGGCTAACCAGGCCATAACTTCATCTGCGGCATCATTGCCGCTTCCGATGGCTTCGGCCACTGTTCCGCCCCAGGCCATATCACCGGCGCAGAACAGTGCGGTGCCGGGGTCATCATCATCAAACAAGAGTCTGCCCTGGGCGGGTTTAACCTGCCGGCCGGCAAAGGCATGGCCATCGAAACGCTGTCCTATTGCCTTGACAATATGATCGATAACGACGGTGGTTTCAGATCCTTCAACGGGCACCGGCCTCCTCCTTCCGGATTGATCGGGTTCACCCAGTTTCATCCTTTGATACGTCATTTCGATCCGGCCGTCGCTGAGTTTTTTCAATCCGGCAGGAGCGGTAAGGAACTCAATAGCAACCCCTTCGCGAATGGCCTGCTCCACTTCATGGGCAATCGCCGGCATTTCATTCCGGGTACGACGGTAATAAATCGTGGGTCTGGCTCCGAGCCGAAGTGCTGTTCTTGCGACATCAATGGCCGTATTGCCGCCGCCTACAATGGCAGTTTCGTCGCTGGGACGTATGCTGACAGGCAAGCCGTTCTGACTGAATTTGATTTCACGGAGGAATGCAATGCCATCAATAACCTCAGCATCGTCACCCAGGTTCATATCCGTGCCAACATGGGAGCCGACAGCCGTGATAATTACCGGATAGTCAGGCGCAAGCTCATCAACGGTCACTTTGCGGTTTAGTACAATCTCCACGCCCTGCTCTTCGATCATTCTGATCTCCCGGTCAAGTACATCGTCGGGCAGACGAAACAGGGGTATTCCGGACCGCATCATCCCGCCGGCTTTCGGCATCGCTTCGAAAACCGTCACGGCGTACCCCTGAGTGCGAAGGCGCAGTGCGGCGGTCAACCCGGCAGGACCCGATCCGATGACCGCAATTTTTTCTTTTTGCGTTACCGGAAGCTTTTTGTGGGAAAAAGAGCGGTTCTGATCGCCGATGAAGCGCTCAATGGCACCAATGTTGACTTCGCCGTCGAGATTGATCCGGTTGCAGTTCTGCTGACAGAAGTGAGGGCATACGCGTCCGCAGATTGCAGGAAATGGATTGTGGGAGTAGATTGTGCGGTAAGCATCTTCAAATTTTCCCTCTGACGCCTGGGCCAGGAATTTTCGTACGTCGGTCCCGGCCGGACAGTCGTTCGAACAGGGCGGAATGATACTGGTGTATTTCGGCGCAATAACCCGCCAGCTGCCGGTTTTGTTGAGCGACATCGGTTTGTTCCAGTGCGGAACGACCGGGCCCGGACTTTGGGAATCTGTTTTCAGCGATGTTGCCGATCCGTTGGTTTCAATGGCGGGATCACCGTTTTTTTTGGACAGCTGCCGCGCAAAATCATCGATTGTGAAAGACCCTGGCATAACGACCTGGCCAAAGGCGATACGTGCTGACTCGACATTGGCATCCGGTTTCGAAGGTACCTCCTGTGCAATAATCGCTTCGGCCTGCTCAATATCTGCTCCCAGTATTTTCAGAACGGCACCGGTCATGGCCGCATTGACAATCGGCAGTGACTTGCTGCCCAGCCGGTTGGCCACGGATATACGGGTGGCGGGCACCGTGCATACATGTGCGCCCGCGATTTTAAAATGTTCGGGCGGATGATCACTGTTGATCAGAATGACCGCGTTTTCCGAAATCCCGCCGGTAATCGCCTGCTGATCCATCAGCCCTTCATCAAAGACGACCACCAGGTCCGGGTGATAAATGTAACTGCGGTTCTGTATCGGTTCGGGGGAAACCCTGAGATACGCCTGAATGGGTGCACCAGTACGCTCAACGCCAAAAAACGGAAATGCCTGCACCTCCAGATCATAGCGATAGCTGCATACTTTTGCGAGAATTTCGAAAGCGGTAACCATTCCCTGGCCACCTCTTGCGTGCCCTCTTATGTCAACAGATGATTTCAGATCCACCTTTTGGTCTCCGGTTAGTCAAAAGCGGATGGCAGTTTTATATTCATACTATACAGTACAGGAAATTTCATCTAAAAACAAGTTCATTTGCGGCATAACGGTCTTCAAAAGCTCATTTAAATTAACAAAAAAGCGCTTTTAGTATTCTCCGCCATACGGTTGCCCCTGCATTTCAGAACATGCCCGTTTTTACGCTTCCCGGGCCGGCTGCTCTGCTTCCGGCTTGTCGGACCACGAATCAATAAGCTGCGAAATGGCCCCGTCTCCGGTCACGTTGCAGGCGGTGCCGAAACCATCCTGAGCCATGTACAAGGCCAGCATCAGCCCCTGCTGTGCTTCGGTGAAACCGAGGATTGAGGACATCAGTCCCAGGGCGGCAACAACGGCTCCTCCCGGCACACCCGGAGCTGCGATCATGGTCACCCCGAGCAGGATGATATAGGGAAAGAAGTTTGTAAAATCAGGGGTTCCGCCGTCGAGCACCACAACAGCAACCGAGCAGGCAACAAGGGTAATTGTGCTACCCGCAAGATGGATCGTTGCCGAAAGCGGGATCACAAATTCGGCAATGCGCTCCGATACGCCGTTGGACTTTGCGCTTTGAAGGGTCACCGGGATGGTGGCGGCGCTGGACATGGTGCCGAGCGCCGTCGTGTAGGCCGGCAGCATGTTTTTGAGTGATTTCAGCGGATTTCCGCCGACACGGCTGGCTGCAATCGAAAACTGAATGACAAGATAGCCGAGATGCATCAGAATGATCAGAACAAATACCCGTGCAAACACCGAAAGCGTTTGAAAGGCTTCACCTGTGGCAGCCATATCCGCAAAGATACCCGCAATATGAACCGGCAGCAGCGGAATGATCACTTTTGTGATGACCAGCACAATGATTGACCGGAATTCCTCCACGAACTGAAACATGGTGGTCTGCTGCTTTTCATTCTTCAGGAAGTTAATTCCGAGACCGAATATGAACGCTGTCACCAGCGCTGTCATCACGCCCATGATCGGTGGAGTGCTGATTTCGATAAAGGGTACCAGCCCCTCCGCATCCGGATCACCGGCCGCTCCGTGCGTAATAAACTGGGGTATGACAACGAGAGCGATGAAAAACGCGGCTATACCTGCCAGGATGGTGGACACATAGGCGAGTCCGGCCGTTCCGGCAAGCAGGCGTCCGGCTTTTGCCCCGAGCTCGGCAATTCCCGCCACAATGAAACCTATGATAATCAGCGGCACGATATACCCCAGAAACTCTCCGAACAAATGGGTGAAGGTGTACAGGATACGTCCCGTCCACTCCGGCAGATAGAGTCCGATGAGAATTCCGGATATAATTCCTATAATCAATCTTGGCAGCAGGCCGATATGTTGCATCACATTACTAATTTTTCCGGGATTTGTTTTTTGTAACTGTCAGTGATCACTCTTTCCAATGATATCCTTCTTGACCAGACAGCCCGTAATATATACCTTTCCGCAATTCCGCAATACACCTGCACGAAATCGTTCTTATGACATCCAACCCGGCCGGTGATCAAAAAGAGCCCGACTCTGAACTGTTCACCACTCGCAACTTCCTGATTTTTTTGCTGCCGTCACTGGTCGGCATTGGCATGTTTCTTATTCCATTCACATTTGACGGGTCGATCAATGTCGGCATGGGAATACTTGCCGACCTCCTTATGTCACTGCTGGGAAGGTCACTTCCCGCCATTGCGGTAATCATTTTCTGGATATCGAGTCTGATTACTGTTTTCGTGAAAACAGCACGTCCCGACTGGGCTGAACAGGGCCCGTTTCACGAAATGTTCCATGTCGGACCGGTCTGGCTTGCCATGAGGCTGGCAGGTACGCTTCTTGCGACACTGACTCTCCTGCAGACCGGACCGGAGTTCATAACAGCCGATATTACGGGCGGACTCATGCTGAATGAGCTCATTACCGTCCTTCTTGCTTTCTTTCTTTTTGCAGCCATTTTCCTTCCCTTTCTTGTCGATTACGGTTTCATGGAATTTATCGGCAGTCTGGTGCGCAAGCCATTCCGGCTGATATTCAATCTTCCCGGCCGCAGTGCCATTGATGCTACGGCATCCTGGTTCGGATCGGGTACGGTTGGTGTTCTGATTACCATGCAGCAGTATGAAAACGGCTTCTACAGCCGCCGGGAATCGGCGGTCATTGCCACAAACTTTTCCGTTGTGTCCATTGCTTTCAGTCTGGTGATTATCAATTTCGTGGATCTGAACCACATGTTTCTGCAGTATTACGGCACGGTAGTGGTTGCGGGAATTATCGCGGCTGTAGTGCTTCCCCGCCTGCTTCCGCTATGTCACAAACCGGACACCTATTACGAGCCGGTGGGGCAAAAACTGGTCGAGGAGAAGCTGTATCAGACAAATATTTTTATGGATTCGCTCTTCAAGGCCATGGCCCGTGCCAAAAAGGCGCCGGGACCCGCCATGCTGCTCCGGAATTCCATGCTGAATGTCGCCGATATCTTCTTTTCCCTGCTGCCGCTGGTATTCGCGATCGGCATTGCGGCACTCATTCTGGCGGAATTCACCCCGCTGTTCATGTGGCTGTCCTACCCGATGATCCCGTTGCTTCAGCTGCTGCAAATTCCAGAAGCACATGCCGCGGCTCCGGCCACCCTGATCGGATTTGCCGACATGTTCATTCCGGCCGTGCTTGCAGCCGGCATCGAGAGCGATCTCACCCGGTTTGTTGTCGCCGCACTGTCGGTGAGCCAGCTGATTTACATGTCCGAGGTCGGCGCACTCATCCTGAAATCAAAGATTCCGCTTAATTTGTGGGAGCTGATTCTCATATTTATCCTTCGCACCCTGATCACCCTGCCGGTCATCACCATCATGGCTCACTTGCTTTTTTTCTGAGGAAAATAATATACTGTCCTGCAGCAGCTTACTTTCAATGAAATATATACCCCATGAAAAATACCGTTTCCGTTACCCTGATCGTATTTTTACTGATGTCCGTTGCCTCCTGCAGTGACAATGATGAGCAAGCTGATGCCCATTCCGCTTTCTTCGATAACCTTTCCGCTCTTTGCGGCGAGACCTTCACCGGCGAGGCCTCCTATCCTGATGATCCGGACCATCCGCTGGTTGCCACGGAATTGCGTACCTACCTGTCATCCTGCGATGAGGATATGATCCGCATCGAACTGTACCGAGACAGCGATTACTGGCACGGGGCGTGGGTCCTGGAAAAACGTGATGAAGGACTGCATCTGTTCCACGACCATCTCGGGGATGAGCGAACCGAAGAGGATCTGGGTGAGGATGACTCCCATGGCTACGGAGGCTATGCGGATGACCGGGGCTCGGCCACGCATCAGCATTTTCCGGCTGATGATGTGACAGCACAAATGATTCCGGAAGCGGCCACCAATGTCTGGATGATGGAACTGGATCTTGAAGAGGGGATCTTCACTTATTATCTGGAACGTCATGATGAACCACGCTTCCGTGCAGAGCTCAGCAAAGCAGACAATTACTGAGACGGATCATAAAATCCGCTGCCAGTATCCGATGTCGATCCATCGGCCGTGTTTATAGCCGACTTCCCTGAACCGGGCTACGTGTTTCATTCCGAATTTTTCATGAAACGCAATACTGGCATCATTTGGAAGGGTAATTCCGCCAAGGACAGTATGGAATCCGCTGTCTTCGAGCAAGCGGAACAGTTCGGTGTAAAGTGCTGATCCCGCGCCGACACCTGACTGCTCTTTTCTGACATAAGCAGAAACCTCGACCGTATGCCGGTATGCAAGCCGCTCTTTCCATTTGGCTGCATACGCGTAACCAGCGATGCCGTCATCGTGCTCTGCAATAAGCCATGGCAGCCCTGCGGACTGCACCTCACGAATGCGGCCGAGCATGACGTCAGGTGTTACCGGATGAATCTCAAATGTAGCCGTAGTATGTTGTATATAGTGATTGTAGATGCAGGCGATGTCGGTTGCGTCAGCATCCACAGCAGGCCGGACAATGTGTTTTTGTGATTTCATCGGATCGGTTACCTCAACCCCGGAAGAGCTCCCAGTACCCGCTGATCAGTACGGCGATGATGATGAGCGGCAGGATCCATGTGACATAGAACCGCACAACGAGGGGAAACTTGAGCCCGGTTCCGGTATTGGCTTCGGCGATGAATTTTTTCCATCCCCATCCGTACCGGGTGGTGGTAAACAGCACAAAAATGAGTGCGCCAATGGGGATGATGGTGGTGCTTACCAGCATATCCTCCAGTTCCAGAATATTGCTGCCTTCGCCCAGCGGCTGAATGTCGGACAGGACATTAAAACCGAGTACAGTGGGCATCGACAGGATGATGAGCGCGATGCAGTTGACCCAGGATGCGCGCTTTCGGGTCCATCCCCACACATCGATCCAGTAACTCACAATGTTCTCAAGTATGGCAATGACGGTTGACAGCGCGGCGAAACTCATGAAAAGAAAGAATACCGTGGCCCAGAAGTAGCCGCCTGCCATCTGATTGAAAATGTTGGGAAGCGTCACGAACAGCAAGCCGGGACCGGCATCGGGACTGACGCCGAAGGCAAAGCTGGCCGGAAAGATGATGAGTCCGCTCATGATGGCCACTGAGGCGTCCAGTCCGACGATCCGAACCGACTCGCCGGGCAGCGAACGTTCTTTTCCGATGTAGCTTCCGAATATGGCCATGCCGCCCATTCCGATGCTGAGCGTAAAGAAAGCCTGCCCCATGGCTGCGAGTATTACAGCACCGGCGCCCTGCTCCATCATTCGCCCGAAATCGGGAAGGAGATAAAACGCCAGACCCTCGGAAGCGCCATCGAGTGTAATAGCGTTAACGGCCAGGGCAATCATCAGAAAGAGCAGAGACAGCATCATGAATTTGGATACACGCTCGACGCCCCGGCGTAATCCGATACCGGTGACCACAAATCCGATGACTACCGACAGGATCATCCAGAAGGTCATTCCGACGGGATCGGTAAGCATTGCGCTGAAGTATTCCTGCGTTTCTGCCGATGACAGGCCGGTCAGTTCGCCTCTCAGACTGGAATAAAAATAAGCGAGTATCCATCCGGTCACCGTCGTGTAGAACATCATGAGCAAATAGTTGCCGCCGATGCCGATATGCCCGTAGATATTCCAGTATGTTCCTTTGGGCTGAAGGGTTTTGAATGCCTTGCCGATATTCTGGCGTGCCGCGCGGCCGACTGACAGCTCCATGACCATCAGGGGCAGACCCAGAATGACCAGAAAGATCAGGTAAACAAGTACGAAGGAAGCCCCGCCGTAGAGTCCGGCAATAAATGGGAACCGCCACACATTACCCAGGCCAACCGCACAGCTTGCAGCAAGCAGCAGGAATCCAAGCCTGGTTTTGAGAGTTTCACGAACGGGAGATTCACCCATTTGCAATACCGGAATTAATGCAAGGTGATACGGGAAGAACCGTCAATCCGGTTCTGTTTCAGGATGGAATCTCGTGAAAATTTCATAAAAAACGGAATTTTTTATGAATGCGGGTCCGGTCCGCTTACGCCGGCCAGTCTGAGGCATAGCAGGAGCACAATTCCGTACCCCAAATGCATGGTAAGGCCGGCCAGGAATATCAGACCGGGAAACCAGGTGTCAAAGTAGAAAATTCCGACGGCATCTCCCGCAGCGAGGGCAACCAGCGGCGACAAGATCAATCCGGCGAACAAAGAAATTATGACTCCGTAGATGATGCCTTGCACAAACCAGTTTCCGGGAATACGTTTCTGAAGAAAAGCAACCCATATCAATGCCAGCAAAATGCCGCCCATATAGAAAGCAGCATTGCCCCACATTATTCCATAGGGTTCGTCGGGATGAACCTCATTGAAACTGGCCTTGATCAGATGCCCGACATCAATTGCCGGTAAACCGACCCCGCCCTGCACAAAGGCAATCATCATCATGACAAAGGTGGCTATGAAACCGGAGATAACCGTACGCCAGAAAATGCCGGAGCTTATCATAATCCCGCTATTTTATTGATGTTTAATAACTTGAAACCAACATACAAATAAATTGCGGCTTATGCATCTGTCTATTGGTTACAGAATGCTGCGGATGGACTGCTCTTCCTGACGGCGGTACAAATCATGGTAATCTGCCACCGTATCGCCAAGTGCTTCTTCAAGCAGCGCCCGGTCCGAAGCTTCTCCGCTTTCAATCAAGCCGCTCTTTTCGTCGAGGTTGGACTTGAAGATTCCGGCGGCACTGACAGGAAGGAAGTCTTCATAGGTGACCGGCGTGGCTTTAACCAATCCTTTGCTGATCAATGTCTCCATCAGCTGGTGGTTGCTCTGTCCGTTTTGCTCGGCCTGTATGGCTTCGGGATGCTGCTGCCCTTTTTTTGTCTTTTCGTAAACGAAATAGCCAAGATCCTGCCGGCGCAGCTCATCATTCGTTTTGGCAGGAAACTCTTTCTCAAACAGTTCGGCAAGCATTCCGGGGTACTCTTTTCGATATACTTCCTCCCCTTCTTTCTTCAGGTCGTTTCCGTACTGTTTCGCTTTTGCAATGAGCCGGTCGTATATGGCCATTCCTTCCGGTTTCAGCGCCGTGTGCCGCTGCTCTATCTCCCCGAAGCGGGCACGGTGCCGGCCTTCCACATAGCCCCCTTTGTCATCAGGGAAATGCGTTTTTTCAACCAGGGCGCGGAACGAGGTCTGCTGCAACAGAATGGGCCACCCCGACGGCGGGCCCTGGACTTCCGGGATGGTCTCGATGCCCATATCCTGCATGCGCCTGTGCAGATTCTGAATGTCGAGAACCCTCGGAGTCAGGTGGTTGATATGCGGACCTTTAAATGATGCGATATCCGCAACCAGTCCGCTTGATTTCAGGAACTTTTCGTACTGATCCAGCGACACGCGCGCCTCACTGTGCCAGCGGAAGGTTTCCAGCGCCTCCCGGATAAACGCATCAGCCTGATCGGCCGTCAATCCCCCCTGCCTTTCGTTGATGTTGATGAGTTCAATGGCTCCGGGTGTGAATATTTCGCGGTCAGCAAGTGAGTCGATGGCCTGCTGCCGGGTTTCATCATCCAGAAGATCTGTTCTGAGCAGTGAGGTGAATACCCGGAAGGGATTTTTGGCAAGTTCGTCTTCTTCGACCGGACGAAACGCGGTTGAATGTACGGGCAGGTTGGCGACAGAGAGATCATAATAGCCCACAGGAACCATTCCCATCACGCCAAACAGCCTCGACATGGTTGCAAGCTCTTCCGGCTTGCCCAGCCGGATAGCCCCGTGACGCTCTTCGGACACGCGGTCAAGGCTGCCAACTTCTTCTTCAAGATCCGGATGTGCCTCAAGGTGTTCTCTGTTGATGTCGCGGACAATATCGAGCAGCTCCCCGTAGAGCGGCACTTCTTTCTTGTACATGTCCGACATTGCCCTTGAAAACGTTTCACGAATCTGATGCTTTGGCACAAATGTGTGACCAGAAGATTCGGCACTCCTTTCTTTCACTGCCTGACCCATGACAACTCCTATTTTTTTCAGGTTATGATTTCCTCACTTGCGCACTCGACTTGTGCATCCAGGGACTTTATGCACTTCGTTCCGGCAAAGTTATCTTATAAACTACTGATTCTAAAACAATAAAAATGCAGGCCTGATTCCGGATAATGAACAAAAATTACACCATGCCTCCGCATGTAATACTTTAGCTATCACGAATTCCAGATACGGAGCACCTGGCCGGTCAAACGCCGCACCCACCCCCTTTTCGCAACCCGGTTTTATTTTCCTGTTTATTGATGATACCTTGCTGATGATGCCGTCCGGCAGGATTGCGACCGAAGATTTATGAATAACAAAATGGCAAGAGAAAGACCCTGCAACTCTGATGATGTATACCCCGGAACGGCTGTCGGTTTTCTGCAGTGGGCGCTTCCGAAACTGGGGTATCGCTGGGCCGGATACCGGAAACCCAGAAGGCAGGTAATCCGGAGAATCCGGAGCCTTATGGCCGATACCGGCTGCACCAGCTATGCAGATTATGCTCGCTTCCTGGAGCGGAATCCGGAAGAATGGAAACGACTTGATGCGAATTGTGACATTACCATCAGCCGTTTTTTCCGGGACAGAAAATTATGGGATCAGCTCAGAGATGATGTGCTTCCGGAGCTGATGGCAGCCCGCCGGCCGGAGCCGCTGCGAATCTGGTCTGCCGGCTGCTGCAACGGCGAAGAAGCCTACAGTGCCGCAATCATGCTTATGGAAAATGCAGGTCAGGACAGCACCGGAAATTTACCTGAAAGTCCGGGACAGATTCTGGCTACGGACCGGAACCCGGAAGTGCTGCGCCGTGCCGAATCAGCCTTCTACAGTCCCGGATCACTGAAAGAAGCAACCGCCAACGAAAAACAAAAATGGTTTGAATTCGAAGCCGGAATCGATAAATCAGATCACGTACGGGCAGGTGCTGCAGGCTGCCGCGTCCGGCCGGAAGTCCGGCGGCTTGTTACATTCCGGCAGCTGGATATAAGCAAAAAAATGCCAGATACCATCTTTGACATCATATTCTGCCGGAATCTGGTCTTTACCTACTTCACTGAGGAGCGTCAGTTTACGGCTCTGGAGTCATTTGCAGAGCGGATGCAATCCAACGGATACCTGATCACCGGATCGCACGAAAAACTGCCGGATTGTGCACTTTCAGCCCGTTTTGAAATGGTAACATCATGCTTATATAAACTGAGTGATGGCAAGTAGTGAAAATCCGCCGGCCAGAAAAATAAAAGGGGTATCCCAGGTATGGGGAGAAAATGCTTCTGCCAGGGTCATGATTACCGGCATTGCGATTAATGCTGTAATCAGTTGCTGTGCGGTAAAATGGTCGTGAAAAAACGGCACGACCAGCAGGGAAGTGATAAATACACAGGCGCTTCCTTCCAGTGTTCTCTGATACCTTCGGGATGACAAGAAGGCAGGAACCGGGTAACTGTGACGGCCGTATCGGACGCCTACAGGTTCGGCAAGACCGTCACCAATCCCGTTAATGAGTATGGGAATCATCATCAGTTCTCCCATGCCATGGTGTCCGAAAGCAATGACGAAGAAGACGATGACGATATAGCCGGTAATAACCTGCGTTGTCAACCAGAAAAGAGTGTAGGGGCGGTCCTCAGGTCTGTCAATCGCCCGGAATAACACGGAAGCAAAATACCATCGGTCCCGTATGGGTTTGAGAAACAGGCCGAGTCCCAGCATAAGTATCACACCCGTGGACACCGAAAGGGAGACTGGATTGCCATCCACATCGAAATCCGGGGCAAAGAGTACCGGAAAGAAAAAAATGGCGAAGTGAAACAGTTTTCTGGTGTAATTGACTTTCACTCCGCGATGTATCACAAGCAGTCCGGCCAGATAACCGACAATCAGAACAGAGCCAAGCCGCAGTACCTGATATAACAGATATTCAATGGTCATGGATATACCTTCTCTCCTGCCAGCCAGGTTTCCACCACTTCAATCCGGTGAATTTCAGATTCAGGAATTTCAAAAAAATCCTTGTCAACAAGGATAAAGTCGGCCCATTTGCCCGGTTCAAGCGATCCGGTCCTGTCTTCCATAAAACCGGCATAGGCAGCTCCGAGAGTAAAGCTGTGCAGTGCCTCTTTCCGGCTGAGGCGTTGTTCCGGGTACCATCCGCCCTCCGGATTTCCCTCATGATCCCGGCGTGTTACCGCTGAATAGAGTCCATGAAAGGGATTGGATAGTTCGACCGGAAAATCGGATCCGGATGCGATCATGATATTTTGCTCCAGGATGGTCCGCCAGGCGTACGCTCCTTTCATCCGGTCCCGGCCAATCCTGTCTTCTGCCATGTTCATATCACTGGTTGCATGTACCGGCTGCATCGAGGCAATGACGCCGAGCTCATCAAACCGCGGAATATCATCGGGATGGACCACCTGGGCGTGTTCAATGCGCGGCCGGTTGAGGCGGGCATCAATCCCGGCATCCGAATTATTTTGCTGCACACCAGACTCTTCTGCTGCATTTTCAAAAACATCGAGGACCATCCGGTTGGCTTCATCGCCAATGGCATGCACGGCCGGCTGAAATCCTGCCTGGATAATTTTTCTGATTTTTTCTGTTAGTTCCTCATGGGATAACAGCAGCAAACCCCGGTTGCCGGGATCATCGGAATAGTCATCCAGCAGTGCGGCACCGCGGCTCCCCAGCGCCCCGTCGGTATACAGCTTGACACTTCGGAGAAACAAACGGTCATCAGCGTAGCCGTCAACCGGGCCGGATTCCGGCCAGGTATCCGAATGAGCAACGGGTTTTTGTCCGGACCGGTCCTTGTCCCGGCGGGCCATCTCTCCGCCGGACAGGCGGTCAAAATCATCGCCGGCACCACCAGTCATGCCATACACTCTTGTTGTAAGTTTGCCCTTGTCAGCAAACTCCTTCATCAGCCTGACATCCTCAAATCCAAGGCCGGCATCGTGCACACCGGTCAGACCTTCGGAGCGCAATTTGTCGAGAGCAGCCTCCAGAGCCATTTTTCGCTCGGCTTCCCGCGGCGGGGGGATGTGGTCACGGATCAGATCCATAGCCCGGTCGATGAAGACACCAGTCGGTTCGCCATCGTCATCACGTATAACAGAACCGCCATCCGGATCCGTGGTTTCTTTGGTAACGCCCGCTATTTCCAGAGCTTTGGAGTTGGCCCACCCGGCATGACCATCCACTCTGGTAAGCCAAACCGGCCGGTCCGGAACCACCTTGTCGAGATCTTCGGCCGTTGGGAAACGATCCTCATCCCAGAGCACCTGATTCCATCCGCGTCCGCGAATCCAGGGCAGGTCGGGATAATCCTGTGCATACGCTTCCACTTTTTGCAGTGTCTCTTCCAGTGACTGCAGTCCCATGACATTCACATTCAAATTGGCTTCGCCCAGCCCCATAATGTGGCCGTGGGCATCGGTTAGTCCGGGAAGCAGGGCATGCCCATTGCCGTCGATCAGTTTGGCATCAGGGTATTTTTCATTCAGTTCACTCCTGGTGCCGGTCAGAAGAACTCTGCCGTCCTGAATGGCAATTGCCTCAAATTGTTTGAGGGTGGCGGCATCCGGCAGCCAGGCATTCCGGTTCGGGTCAGCCGCTTTAAGGCTGTTTTCCGACCCCGGTTTTGCTTTTTCATTTGAATCTTCAGCAATGCTGCCGGGAACAAGGGTATAACCGGTAACATTATGAATGATAATTGCCTGTTGTTCCCCGGAAGCTTTTGCCCCGGCTGCCGTCAGCATTAGAAAGAAAAAACAACAGAAAAATAAAACCGATCCGGACATATCAGAAGTAATCATTATGACAGGTTGTAGTGTATGACTTTTGCTGTTTCAGGCAATTTGCCTGGTGTCCAATATAGTATTTTGCCCGGAATTCAGAAGAAAGCGCTTATCTCTCCTGCGGTTCATGCATTTGCGGGATCATCCTGTTTTTCAGAGCCGGGAAGCATTGTTTTATAGACTTTTTTAATACTTTTGCGGATAAAACATTAAAACTATAGGTTTGATGCAAGCAGAGTTAAGCACGTATTGCAATTAATTCTGTCTGATCACCAGCAATCATATATCGTCAAAGACAAGAGGGGTTTATGAAAACCATTACAAATTTTGTACTGGCCGGGTTACTGGTCCTGGTACTGCCGGCTGCACTGAAAGCTCAGGATAACAATCAGGAGACAAATGAAACAGCAGTATCTGCATCGGATTACCGCGGACAGTCACTGGTCGGCGGAACAATGCCATTCTATTTTCACTATGAAAATCAGACATGGTACAATGAACTTGCCTACATGGCCATGATCGGAACACCGAAGAACAATCTTCTTATCGGATACGGCGAATCCGGGGATATCTATACGGATCATGCGACGGGAAACCGGGCGTATGAAACGCAAATTTTTCACGCAAGTCTTCAGTTGGGCGGCGATGCGACCATCTGGGACCGTTTTCTGAGACTTCCGCTGCATGTCTATGTTCCCATCAGGTTCCACTCCGGATACAACCGCCTGATGTTTGACGGTCAATACGCCGGAAATGATGACAACGCTGCCAGATCGACCAAAAATTTTCTTAATGCCAACTTGGGAGCCGGACTGGGGGCCAGTTATGATCTGACGGTGCTGGACAGAATACCCATTCTGGGTTCGGATTTCAGTTTTGATGCTGTTTATACCCGCAACCCCGGTGTGATGATTCGCTTTATTAACGATGATGACGACCCGTTCGATAATGACAACGGAAATGAGGTTGGCGCGGCTGTGTCCAGTGAATTCCTGCTTATGGCACGTGTTCATCGCTTTCTGGAGGCCAATATCGGCCTGAGCGCGGGCATGCGCTTCAGCAAGCTGAACTGGTCGGCCGGACCTTACGAGTTCAGTGAGCTTTTCAGCGCCGTTGTGGGTGACGATATTCCACCCAATGAGATGAACTATTCCGGATTTTTCCTGGGAATAACCTGGTAATTTTATTCCCGGCAGGTCCCGCAGCCGTTCGGAAGCACCGTTAATGACAGGATCCGTTTCCGGCCAGATCGGGGCTTATAAATGGTATTCCGAGTGAAAGCCCCCTCAATATCAGCAGTATACCCACCAGCAGGGCCAGCCAGGGTATGGCCTTCTGCAGGCGCAGATGCCAGTTCCCGCTCAGCAGTCCCGGTGAAAGCGCCATCAGAAACATTACGGGGATGGTTCCTATGCCGAACAGTCCCATATAAGCCATACCGCCAAGCAGGCTGCCGGACGCCAGTGCTGCTGCTAGTGCAATATACACCAGTCCGCAGGGCAGGAAACCGTTGATAATTCCGATCGCAAACATGCCCGTTTGTGAGTTATGCTGCATGAGCGGCCGCATCATTTGCTCAAACCGGACGGAGAGTCCTGAAAAAACCGACCCTCCCGGTATCCAGCTCCTTTTCCAGGTCAGAAGTGTGGCCAGCACAATGCCTGTGCCGGTCAGCACGGACAGTAGTTCCTGATATCCGGCCAGCCAGATTCCCAAACCCATCATTCCAAGCAGCCCTCCGAGAAGTATGTATGTTACCGTTCTGCCCAGGTTATAGAATATGCGTCCGGTTACATAGGATCGCATGAAGTCACGGCTTCCCGGCAGGGCCACGGCAATGGGTCCGCACATTCCGATGCAATGCGCAGAACCAAGCAATCCAAATACAAATGCTGTCCAGAGAATATCCATTTATTCGATTACCTTTCGATGTGTTATGTTTCGCTGACTCCGGGCTTCAGCAGAGCCTCATTTGTGATATTATTGACCTGGTTTTCCAGCTCTGCCAGTGACTGCTGGCGCCGCTGAAGTGATCCGGAGTGCATTGTCACAAAAAGCGAACTCAGCATCATGGCCAGAATGGCAAAAAACGGATGGAGCCATCCCATCAGTGCCACACCTACCCCAACGACATTGTATGCGACAGCCCAGAAGAAGTTGCCCCGTATGGTGCTGTGAATTTTTCCGGAAAAACGCAGGATTTCGGGAATTACACCCAGGTTGGGGTGAAAAAACACGAAGTCGGCATGATTTTTTATACTGAGTGTGCCGTTGTACACACCCGCACCCAGATCGGCTTTGTTGATTGCCATCAGATCATTTGTTCCGTCGCCGACAAACATCACTTTTCCGTAAGTTTTCCGGTACCGGTCGACCCATTCCGCTTTTTGTTCGGGAGTACAGCCTTTGTGATAGTCCACATCATCATATCCCGGAGAGAAGCCCTCATGCCAGTGCACATTGCCATCCTCCGGCATCGCCGATGATGCGGTACTCGGATCTCCCGTAAGAACCGCTACTTTCATATTGAGATCGTTGCGAAGCGACGTAATGACATTTTCAAGCTGATCTCTCGGAGGCTGATAAATTTGCAGCCTGAGCATAAGCCGGTCATCCAGAAACAAGCCGAGCTCACCAGAAACAAGCCGTCTGCCTGCAGCTTCATGCCGGTCATTCACCAGCAGGATGTGGTGTTTGCGGTCCAGCACCCATCCTTCCATACCCTTTCCGGGCAGCAACCGTGTCTCGTCCGGATGCACCGGGTCCAGATCGTTCTGATCCAGATATCTGCGAAAAGCACGTGCAAATGGATGGGACTGATCCATTTCAAGTCCGCCGGCGACACGCATCAGCCGCTCAAGCGGCCATTCGGGGTCATCTTCTGCCTGATCGATAGAGCGGAATGCCACACCCTCGGTCAGCGTGCCGGTCTTGTCAAACAAAACGACTCTGGTGTCGGACAGTTTCTCCAGGGCCCGGCTTCCCCCCATTGCAACCACACCGGAGCGATGAAGCCGCTGATTGGCTACCCACAGGGCTGCCGGTGTTGATATGGAAAAGGCGCAAGGACAACCTATCAGCAAAACTGCCAGAAATACCTGCAGCCCGTCGGCCATGCCGTATGCGGATGAGTGATAGCCAAGGCCAAAAAAAGCGGCCATAATGACGCATACAAGCAAAATTGACGCGCCCCGGGAGGCTGCCCGCTCATAATAGCCGGGCCGGGAGCGCATTGCACGTGCCTGCCGGATATATTCATGAAGTGAAGACTCCCTGTAGGGATGAGTGACGCTTAGCGTAAGACCGCCGTCAATGCTGATACTTCCTGCCGATACGGTATCACCCTCTTTTTTTGAAACAGGGTCAGGCTCTCCGGTAAGATGCGACTCGTCAACAAATCCGCTTCCGCCGGCAACCAGACTATCTGTAAGCACCGGTTGTCCGGCTTCGGTCAGGAACCGGTCACCAACGGCCAGACTGTCAGCCGTTGTTCGGATTGCTGCCACGGAGCCGTCGTTTTGCGGCTGCTCCTTCAGCACCTCGGGCGATGACTGAGGCTGCCAAAACCTCGAATAAGCCGCCATACCCCGTTTGATCCGCGTGTCTATCAGAAGACTCCCGATATAAAAAGTGAGAATCATCGCCGAAGTCTCGAAATAAGTGGGTCCGGAATACGGGGCGACATCCCCAACAGGAAGCGCCAGACTATCCGGGATGCCTGCCGATAATGTATTCCAGGCTGAAAGCAGGTAGGCAGCTCCCGAACCGGTGAAAATCAGGGAAGCCAGACTCAGTCTCCGGTCAGAAATCTCACGCCTGAGATTGTCGATAAAGGGTCCGGCAAGCAGTACAATCACGCCGGTTGCCAGTATCAGGCTGACATATCGCAGAAAGACAGGAGCCTGGTCGGATTCGAAGTGGAGGGTAAGGCTGATGAATATCAGAAAGATGGATGCGATCAGGGCCAGAGCAAATCTCAGATAGAGGAGATTCAACGGCGACAGGCGGTTACCGGACGGATCCCCGTCAGGGCTGCTGCCGTGACGTTCCATTTCCCAAACCATCCGGCACCCGAAACAACAGAAAACGTGAGATTCCTGACGCTGTTTTCGGGGTGACCCGGAGGCCGGTCCGCTGCGGACGGGCAAACCGCAATGTGTGCAAGCTGAGGTACTATGTTCCTTATTGCTGTTCAATGAACTGTTCGAGCTCCTCTTCGGTCCAGGCGGATGTGCGGTCTTCCGTGGCTTCCCTTATTTCAGCAACTTCATCTTCAGAAACTTCCGGGGCTTCGTTATCAAACGAATTCCGGATGTAAGTCACAACGGCGGCGACCTCTTCGTCGGAGAGCTGCCGTGAAAAGCCGGGCATGGGTGCGTTATAGGTCACACCTTCGCGAACGATTTCACCTTCGAAACCGCGCAGTACAATATTGACGGGACGCTGCGGATCACCAACCACCCAGTCGGAACCGCCAAGCGGAGGAAATGCCCCCTCCACCCCGGCGCCGTCCTGCTGGTGGCATGACTGGCACAACCGCGTATAGACCCGGCTGCCCACCTGCATCGGGTCGAATTCCTCTTCTTCTGCCACGGCAGGTTCGGCTTCTGTAAAAAGCACATGCGGACGATCGGAAACCTCTCCCAGATATCTTCCCATATAGAAAAAACCGAAAGCGAGTGTCAGTACAATGATGACATACATCCACCAGGGCCCGCGCTCATTGCCCTCTTCCGGAATCTGTTCTTCTTTTTCAAGGGCAGCCTGATGGAGTTCTTCCATGCTGCGATAATCCTCCCGATCACCAAAAAATCGTTCATCAGCCATTATTGAACTCCTGTTTCCTGATCCAGAGATATGAGATAGGCCACGAGATAACGTGCTTCATCTGTCGGCAGAATTTTCTTGCCTGGTATACGGAACCGCTCGGGCAGATTCAGTCCGTCCCGCCCGGGCCGGGCGTCTTCGCTGACGACATCAAAAAGCCACGGGAACGGAGGCATGATGCTTTCTTCGTTGATCGCCCTGGGCTGATACAGATTGATGTAATGCCATTCCCGTCCGGATTGGCGGGCACCGATGTTGGCAAGGTCGGGACCGGTGCGCATGGTCCCCAGATTGTGCGGGAGCAGATTGCGGTAGTCGGTGGCTTCGCTTCCGCGTCCCCAGCCCCGTTCCACGTCCGCCCCGAAACCTTCCGGACGTGTCTGTTTCGAATGGCAGTAGATGCATCCTTCCCTGACGAATATCCGGTGCCCCTCGGTTACTTCAAACGGAGTGAAATAGATGGGTTCCTTGACTCCTTCATCAATAAAGATTTTGGGAAGGATGGTCAGTCCGAACATGGCAATCATAAACGTGGCAATAATGCCGAAAAGTAAAATGGAATACCGGATCATAAAGCAAACTCCTTTCTGATTTTTTCCCAGATCAGCGGCGTTGCCGGTTGCTCACCGGGTTGAAAGACCATGCGGACAAGCAGCCATGCGAAGATGAGGTGTCCGGCCCCCATAAGAATGCCGGATACCGAGCGGGCTATGAGATAGGGAATGGTCATGGTTACCGTATCTGTGAAGGGAACATCGGGGTCATTCATGGCAAATCCCTGAAACAGGCCTATCCCCTGCAGCGCGCCGGCATAGATGATGATACCGATGGCGGTGAGCCAGAAGTGCCATTTGATAAGTTTTTTGGAATGCCACTCCCTTAGCGTAATCCGGGGCAGGATGTAATAGCATGCGCCGAAAAGCATCATGGTGACAAAGGCATACATGCCGATGTGGGCATGAGCCACAACAAAGTGGGTAAAGTGGATCACTTCGTTGACCGAGCGAAGCGCCTGCATGCTGCCTTGCAGGCTCACAAAGGTGTAGCTCATGGCTGCAAAAACAACAAACCTGAGGGTCGGTGAGTACTTTATGGCACTGAAGGATCCGACTACGGTCATGTGGTGATTTACGGCAACCACAACTACCGGAATGACCATCATAACACTGGCGGCGATGGAAATGGTAACAAACCAGGTGGGAACGGGGCCGCCGATCAGGTGATGGAATCCGTTCCAGTTGTAGAACAGGGCGAGTCCCCAGAAGCCAAGCAGTGACAGTCCGTAACTGTATATGGGCCGGCCGAGTACTTTTGGAATAAAGTAGTAGGCGGCGGCCAGTCCGACAGGCGTGAACCACAGGCCAAGGGCATTGTGTGCATACCACCAGTTCATTCCAGCCTGAACCGTGGGTGTATCAAAAATGGGAAGGGACGATACCAGTCCGAGCAGAGGAAACCAGAGAAACGCAGCCAGTATGTACCAAACCGACACATAGAGCTGTTTTACTCTTCTTGTGAGTATCATGAGCAAGACCGATGCCGACATGATGATCACACAAAGTACGATGGCGACCATGGTTGATACCGGAAACTCGAGCCATTCGATTCCCCTTGAGAAACCTGCAAGGATCTGAATACTGCCGACAAGCAGTGCGATGTTCCAGACTGCCCCTGCCACAATGATATAGCCTCTGAGCAGTATCGGCACTTTGAGCAGGCGGCTGAGCATCCACAGTGCAACACCGGCCCCTGTGAGGGAGGCCCATCCATAAACCATGGTGTTCAGGTGAAGGGGACGGACCCTGCCGAAAGTGAGCCATTCTGCTGAACCCAGCCACTCGGGCAGGTGCATTTTTATGGATGCGACCAAAGCCAGCAATGTTCCGAAAAGCAGCCAGAATACGCCTGAAAGAATCAGGAACAGTACGACAAAACGTGCTTTCTGATCCAGTTCTGTTACACTGAGCTCTTTGTTTTGATTACTTTGTTTTTCTTGATTCACGCTGTTGAGCTTCTCCTTCCTCTTTTTCCATGAATATCTGGTCGGTACGCTTACCTGCCGGCTCTTCCTCATCAAAAGGAAGCATGCTTCCTTTTTGGATATTGTCGAACTGTCCGTTGAAGAATGCCCACAGGAACAGGGCCAGACCACCTGAAATAATCAAAAGTGAAGATATGACCAGAATAAAAGCACCGGTACTCATGGATTCAATGGTTTTGGTTCAGACAGCAGCACCAGGCAAGTCAGAGTATTAAGGCAGAAATGAAAATAATTGCTCTCCGCCTTCACCTGTTGACAACACAGAAACTGACCGCAGGTAGAACTGTCTCAGGTCAAAAAAAAAATACAAGACACTACGGACGGAACCGGCAACTTACATCCGGATCCATAAATATTAATTACTAAAGAAATTATCTAAACAGAGGTACATTTCAAAATAAAATCAATGATTTTGGTTTAAAATAATCACTCATTACAGATAAATGTACCCTGCCCATCAGCCTGGGGTTTCACAAAAACTGCAGAAGTATGGGGAGGGATCCGGAAGTTGTTTCCATCGCGTTCGGACTCCTTTACAACCGGATCAACACCATCAGCCTGGATCGGGTGAAGCTGCAACCCTTCCCATGATACACCCTCGCGTTCAAGTGATATGGTGCGATACTCATTGTCAGCATTGAATATCACCAGAATGCCATCGAGTTCGGGATCGAGCGGCTCACCGGCACACTGACCGTCCGATATGGCCATCGCGATAATGCCGGGCTCCTGCTCAGGTCCGGTATTGAGAAATGCGACACGCTTGTGAACCTGTTCGGCTTCCCTCAGACGGAACAGCGGTGAGGAATAGCGTATCCTGAGCTGTTCCCGGAAAAGCTGATGTGCCAGATCCATCAACTCTTTCTGAACATCAAACACCGGATTGCGCAGAAAATCCCGCATCTGATCCCATCTCGGTTCATTGTCCCAGGCCGGAGGCAGTCCTTTGCCCCATTTGTGGGAATCGAGACTGAAATCAACGGCATTATACCAGTCACCGGAATCGAAACTGTTGCGGTCCAGCGATTTCGACCGGAGAATATCGGTACCCATCTGATAGAACGGGACTCCCTGGCCATAATTGATAAATGCATTGCTGAGCATGTGGACACGGACGCGGTCAGACATACCCATATCCAGCGGCAGTTTAACCTGGGTGTTGTCCCACAATGTTTCATTGTCGTGTTTATCGATATAGTTCACGGATTCCTGAGGATTGAGCGCAAAGCCAATCATTTCGTTACCACCATCTACACGATCGCCATCTCGGTTCAGATAGGGGTAGGTCGACAGATTTCCTGCCATTCCAACACGGATGCGGTCACCTGCTTCAAGCAAACTGGCGAGGTTATCTTCCTGCTCGCTGTATGCATCCTCATTCGGGAACAGGTACATTCCGCTCGTGAACCCCTGGGACCGGCCGTGGTCGGTAAAGTTGCCGCCTCGGATGGCATCCCGGCTCCGGTCATTGAAATTACCGATTCCGGTGCCGCCCATGTTAAACTGCGTGGCCTGTACAAATATGCGGTCATCGGCAACCTCGCCAAAATTCCATCCCTCACCATAAATGTAAATGTTCTCGCCGTCCACACCGTCATCTTCCAGTGTAAGCCCGGCCAGCTCCTCTTTCAGCCGCTCCATTACCGATTTCGGATGGTGTCCCATCAGATCAAAGCGAAAGGAGTCAATTTTGTAATTCCTTGCCCAAAGCACCACGGAATCGATGATCAGTTTCTCCATCATGCCATGTTCGGCGGCAGTATTTTCGCAGCAGGTGGATGTTTCCATCTCCCCTGTATCAACGTCGTAGCGGTGGTAATATCCCGGCACAACCTTGTCCAGCACGGAAAAACGCGACTCCGGACCGGATGCAAATGTATGGTTATACACAACATCGACCACGACATTCAGCCCGATTTGTGCCAGTGACTGCACCATGTGCCGCAGTTCAAGAATGCGCGCCGTTCCGTCCGGATCCGTGGCATAACTTCCCTGGGGGACATTGAAGTGGAACGGATCGTACCCCCAGTTGAAACCGTCACGGGCTGCCATTCCCTCCATCCGGCCGGGCACACTGTACGGCTTCTGGATGAGCTCGGTGGCCGGATCTTCCTCCGCCATTTCCCCGAAAACTTCCCGGATTGACCGCGATCCATGCTCATCACACAGCTGATTCAGCTCCGGATGATCGAAGAACTCACAAATCCGGTCGTAAGGATGATGCAGGTCGATTCGACGTGTGGTATCCTCGATTACCGAAGCTATGTCGTTGACAGGAAGCAAGTGAAGATGTGTCAGTCCGGCATCCGAAAGCCGCCTGAGGTGAGCCATACCTTCGGAAAGCGGGCGGTCACCCACACCATTATGGGTAAATGCCATATATTTTCCGCGATACTCCTCCGGAACGGTTTGATCCTCCATGCTGAAATCGCGGACGTGCGCTTCATAAAGGGTAATATCGGACGGATGGGGAAGTGATTTTTTCAATCGTCCCCAGCAGTTGGGTTTCAGGTCTTCGTCGTCGAGATTGACAAACTGACTGAAGCGGCTGTCGGTCGTCAGGCTCACGGAATAGGGATCCGTTACTTCGTAATGATTAACCTTCTGATTGTCATGGTGGTACACCGAAATATCGAACCGGTAGTATTTCCTGTCCCATTCTTCCCGGTCACCGCGGAAATGCCAGACGCCGTCTTCCGGATGCTGATCATTCACAGGCTCTAACTGCTCCAGGCGGTCTTCTCCGGCATCATAGATATTCAACCTGACCGACTGCGCCGTCGGCGCCCATAGTTTCAGTGTGATATTATCACCATCGTAAATCGGGCCGAGTTCGCCGTCATAAAAATAGAGCTCGTCGATGACACCCGGAAATTGAACCCGGGTAGCCGCTACCGGCTTGTCATTGGGATCATAGGCAACCGCCACGAGTTGACCCTTCAGGGCTTCTTTGATGATGGGTTTGTCTGCCCCGACTCTGCGGACCGGACGGTCCGACAGGTGCGGATAGCGATCTCTGATCTCACTTCCGGCACTCACTTCACGCCCGACCTCGATCACTTCGCCGCCGGACACCCCTTCCTCATTGACTGCAATATCAGCGTCGGCACTGTAACGGATTTCATGGCGGTATCCGAACTCACCGCTGTCCCAGATCAGCCGGTCGGAAGAAACCCAGTGCGCCGAAGCACCTGAGATTTCGGTTACCACATCATCGGGTCCGGCCTCTTTCGGCCGGCTGCAAGAAAAAAGTAAAGCTGCCATAGAAATTATGGATATTGTCCGCGTAACGAAATAGTGCATAGTTCCTGTTCGGTTAGATCTGAAATAATGTGATACTGCCACAACAATATACACAGTGCATCAGAAATAACATGCACAAATTTGTCCCCATTTAGTGCCCCCGGGCGGAATTAACTACTGTACCAGCATCATGGTACGTGTCTGCTGATAACTCTCCGTGCGCAGACGATAGAGTAAAACACCGCTGGCAAGTTCCCTTGCCCGAAAGTATACCGTATGATTGCCCGGATCCATAACCCTGTCCAGCAAGGTCTGGACATGCCGCCCGGTTACATCATAAACATCGATCCGGACCTGTTGCTGCTCAGGAATATCAAATTGGATTGTGGTTACGTCGTTGAACGGATTGGGGTAGTTCTGATGCAGTTTGACATTCTCAGGTTTATCATCTCTGTCGCCGTTGGTTACAGACCTGAAGTGAATATTATCAAGCCGGAGTTTATCAGCCTCCAGAGTATCCGGCTGCGCCTCATCGACACTGAGACCGTATCGCCAAAGCAGCTGGACATACGGCCGCTCATGCATGTCATCAGGAAGCCTGACTGTCTGTTCCAGCTCATGTCCGGCTTCACTTTCTGCCTCGTATTGCACGGGATTTCCATTCTCATCCGTAACGTCCCGGAATTCTCCCTCATCACCGATGCGATACTGAAGGCGCCAGCTGTAGTTTCCGGTTCCCGGCTGCACGGTTCCTCCTGTCCAGATCAACTCGTAATTGTCATCGGTGCGGGTATCCAGGGCAAACAATACGCCACCGAGGCGGTTTTCAGGATACATTTCTTCATCGTCACCCGATGGTGCATTGACCATGGCAAGGCCGTTCTCACCAAGACCATTTATGCGCGTACCCGACTGCTGATTGTAGCCTCCTTCTGTAAAGCCGGTGACCGGTGTTTGCGGGCCGCCGTTTTCTTCCTCCATGTAAACAAAAGCCATGTTGTCAGGATAAACGGCGGCAGAAGTGTCCGGACTCCAGTATCCGAACCGGCAGTCTTTGTTTGCGAGCTGACAGGGATCGGGAAACCGCTCTTCGCCATCAGGAGTAAAAACCGCCTTGAGTGAAGTATCCTCTTCCGGATCGATGGTTATTCGCCTGTTCTCAGCATCGGAGCCATCTACTCCTTCCCAGTGAGAAAACTCAAATCCCGGTTCCGGCTCGGCCTCGAGCGTGACAGGAACTCCGGTGAAGTAATACCCGTGCCACGGATAGAGTTCATCACCGGCACCCTCTACACCCGGCTCCACAGTGATCGTATTCACAGTAATGGAACCGTGACGATCACCAGAAGCATCCAGTTTTAATAAGTAATCATCCTGCAGGTCAAAATTGTCGATGATATGCTGCCGCTGA
>Ga0207421_10000009_pt1 | contig 207183 bp, 208 predicted proteins | sample SodLakKL_010_SED_4_FD_187542 | JGI IMG/M metagenome (GOLD analysis project Ga0207421, IMG submission 187542) | Alkaline sediment microbial communities from Lake Tanatar, Kulunda Steppe, Russia - 8KL_010_SED (SPAdes) (version 2) | ecosystem: Environmental > Aquatic > Non-marine Saline and... | reverse complement strand
ATTCACGGTGAGAGGGTGAAGCGCTTGTTCCAAGGAGAGACCCGATTCGGTGACGCTTTTGACCATGTTGTCGAAAAGGGATGAGACACTGCCGATGCCCATCTTCAAAAAAGTGCCTTTCGCATCGAACGCGGGGAGGCTCCCCTGCCCGTCTGAGGAGAAAGTGATGTTTTTCAGATCGACGCCGCTTTCAAGCGCCCGCTTGAAGACCCGGTAGGCGGACATCGCGTCGTCCTTGTGCGAATAGGTCGTGAAATCGATGGCTGCGCCAAAATGTTTACTGTAGGCGATTCCCTCATCAAGAAGCGTCTCATTTCGGTTGATGTGGGTGGGAAGCACCTTGCTTGGCGGGATATCACTGTCTTCAAGCGCACTGATAAGCGGCTTGAGACCCGCTTTTCCGCTGCCGACATGGATGTTGGTGACACCGGCCTTACCGGCAAGAAGACCGGCCACGTGTGCGTTTGAAAGACAACGTTTCAGTTCCGACTGCGTCGGTGAGACGCTTCTGTGGTCGCTGATGGCGATCTCGCCGGCGCCGATGATTTCATCAACATAAAGGATGTCTTTTTCGAGGGATCCGGTCAACGTTTTAACAGGAAGCTGATAGGAACCGGAAAGAACGTACACGCTCATGCCTTCGGCCTTGAGACCGCGCGCTTTGGCCACCAGGTTTTCCATGCTTCTGGTGTATCCGTCGGTGCCAAGGAGTCCGATCACCGTGGTGATGCCGGCTTTGGTGAGTTCATCCAGGGTGATTTCGGGCACCCTTGACTGCGGACCCGCTTCCCCGCCACCGCCGAGCAGATGGACATGGTTGTCGATCAGACCCGGTATCGCCTTTTTACCGTTACAGTCGATGATTTCGCAATCGACACCACGAGCAGTGATGGTGTCGGCGATGGTCATGACCTTGTCGCCGGCGATGAGAACATCTTTGATGCCCTCATGGAATGGGGTGTAGAGTTCGACTTGCTTCAATAGTTTCAGCATGGTTTGCCTCCTTGAAATCAATTGTCAGAAAAGCCGCGCACGACCATGGTCATCGTCGGTCATCGCGCGGCCTTCATAATCTAATGGGATTGTAACGTGTAGCTTTTGATATGTTCTGCGATGGTTTTCTTGATGTCGATGACCGGCAAGGCATCGAAACCGGCGATGAGCCTGTCGATATCGATACGGTCACCATTTTCGCCCCGGGTTTCGACATAGATCTTCTCATTGGCCGTCATCTGCATATCCTTCTGGTTCTCGACAAGCAGTTCCTCATAGAGTTTCTCACCGGGTCTTAATCCTGTGAACTCGATGTCGATGTCGCGGCCGGGTTTGAGACCGGCGAGCTTGATCATCTTTTCTGCGAGGTCCACGATCTTGACCGGTTTGCCCATGTCGAGAACGAAGATTTCGCCGCCTCTTGAGAAGATGCCGCACTGTAGAATCAGACTGACCGCTTCCGGGATGGTCATGAAATAGCGGGTGATCGCTGGATCGGTCACGGTCACGGGGCCGCCCTCTTCGATCTGTTTTTTGAAAAGCGGGATGACGCTGCCGTTGGAACCGAGCACATTGCCGAAACGCACCGACGCATATTTCGTACCGTTTTTCTCATCATTGAACGCCTGGATGATGAGTTCGGCGTAGCGTTTGGTCGCGCCCATGATGTTGGTCGGACGCACCGCCTTGTCGCTTGAGACAAGCACAAAGTTCTTCACGCCGTATTCCTTGGCGAGTTTCGCCGTGTAATAGGTGCCGGTGACATTGGTTCTGACCGCCTCTTTGGGGCTGTCTTCCATGAGGGGCACGTGTTTGTAGGCCGCGGCATGGAACAAAAGTTCCGGCCGGTGTTCCTCGAAGACTTCACGAAGGCGTTGTTCGTTATAGACACTGCCGATCAGGGTGACGAGATTGAGCGGTTTTTTCTGTTTTTTATAATTGCGGGTGAGTTCGGTCTGAATCTCATAGGCATTGTTCTCATAGATATCGAAGATGATGAGCTGTTTTGGTTTGTAAGACGCGATCTGACGCGCGAGTTCGCTACCGATCGATCCGCCCCCGCCGGTGATCAGGACCGTTTTTCCACTGATGAAATCCTTGGCCGCGCTGACATCGAGTTCGACCTCATCGCGGTTCAGAAGGTCTTCGACCTTGACATCGAGGACTTTGGGTCTGACGCCTTCTTCAATCTCGCTCATCAGCGGCAGTCTTTTCACCTTGACATCCTTCTCCGCGACCATCTCGATAATCGACTGGAGTCGTTTGTGGGATAGATTCGCGATGGCGATGATGACTTCCCTGACATCGAAGTAATCGATGAACTGGGCAATCTCATCCACCGGGCCGACCACCTTGATGCCGAGCAGATGCGACCCGATCTTCTCAGGATTATCGTCAACGAATGCCACGGGATTGTTGTTGAGTGCCCGGTTGCGGTAGAGTTCCTTGAGCACTAGTTCACCGCCGTCGCTCGCACCCACGATCAGGGTGTTTATACCATTTTCTTTGCCCCAGGACATGTTGTGTCTGAAGAAATAAACGACCCGTTTCATAATGCGCGGAAACGAAATCAATCCGATTTCAAGCGGGGCGATGAAAACGAAAATAAACGGTTCCAAGAAGACAACCGGCGTGAACATGAAGAAAAAGAAGTAAAATGTGTTTGTGACAATGACGACCATGGCGATACGCATGATGTCTTCAAAACCGACATGGTCGACAAGCATCCTGTAGAGCCCGAAAAGAATATAAAAAGCGATCTTGGAAACGATGATGAAAGGTAAAAGCATATAGGCCATGCCCATATCGACACTGACGCCTGAAAGACGTAGCAACAAGATTGCGAGCACAAATGTGAGTAAAATGGAAAAAGCGTCCAGCGTGACGAGCTGGACGGTTCTTATGATCCGTTTTCGCCTTAATAATTTTTGCATGAGGTCCCCACCTTCTTTGATACCGTTTGCAACTATCCCCTAATGTTCGTCGTTGTATTCGTAACTGATGTAGCGGTCGTCTTTCTTTGCGACCCGGGTCAAGACGGCACCGATGATGTTCGCACCGTTTTCCTTCAGGGTCCTGACCGAGCTTTCGGCGGCTTTCTGGTCGGTTTTGCGGGAAGCGACCACATAGACGGTTCCGTCTGTGAACCCGGAAACAACCGAGGCATCGGTGACCGCACCCATCGGCGGTGTGTCGATGAGAATCCGGTCATAGTCCTGCTTGAGGGTTTCGATGAAACCATGCAGTTTTTTGCTCATCAGGAATTCCGCTGGAAAGGGAAGTTTTTCCCCGGCCGGCAGCACATGCAGATAAGTTTCCGCTTTGTGGATGACGGTGTCTGGTTCGAGGTTCTTTGTGATGATATTGGAAAGTCCACTTGTGTTTGCGATGTTGAAAGCCCGGTGGACCTTCGGTTTGCGCAGATCCATATCAATGATCAGCGTCTTCACTTCGGCCTGAGCGTAGACCGTGGCGAGATTCAGTGCGGTCACCGTCTTGCCTTCTCCGGCGAAGGTACTGGTGACATTGAGCACTTTCAGTTCCTTGTTGAAGGTGGAATATTCGATGTTGGTCCTAAGTTTCCTGTATTGCTCGGCCACGACGCCGTGTGGTTCTCTGGCCGAGATGATCCGGTAGGTCGAATCGGTTTCCTTTTTTATCTTGAACACATCGTTCATTATTCTTCCACCTCGCTTGAAAGGTCATATTCGGGGATTGTTCCGAGTGTCCGCAGTTTAAGCACACCTTCGATGTCCTTGCTCGATTTGACGGTCCGGTTGAAAAACTCCAGCGCAAACACACCGAACACACCGATCATCCCACCGAGCACAAGCCCGATGATCAGATAAAGCGCGCGGTTGGGTCCTGTCGGAAAAAGCGGTGCCTGCGCCTCATCAAGCAGTTCTATGTCATAGAGGCTGTCGTTTTGTTCGGCGAGTTCCTGCATGATCGTTACCATGGTGTTGGCCATCATGGCGGCTTCTTCGGAATCGGTCGAAGTGAACGTGAAGCGGATCAGAATCGAATCGCCACGGCCCTTTTCGATCGACATCATGTTTCTGACCTGGCCGGTCGTATAATCGAGGCCCGCCTCATCAATCAACCGGTTGATGGCGGTGTTGCTCTGGGCGACATCTGTATAGGTATCGAGGAGCCGCTGTGCCAAGGCCAGATCACCGGTGGTGAACTGTTCGTCGGTCCGCACATCGACCAGGACGCTCGATGAGGCCTCATAGACATCATCAAGGGTTCCATATGCGTAGATGGCGGTCACGGTGACGACCGCGATGATTGCCCCGGCGATCATATACCATCTTGAGATCAGGATGGCGATCAGTTCCATCAGATCGATTTCTTGTTCGTTATGTTCTTGCACTATTCATCGTTCCCTTCAGTAATAGAAATAGTTATCCCTCAGGATTATGTTGAGGTACCATCTATCATTTTATCATATATTGAAGTCCATCGACCCATAAAAAGGGTTATTTTTCCATGTTTCGTCCGTTTCAGCTTGCTCGGTCAGTTTTTCACCTTATCAATCACATCGTGTGCATCTGGGATCCGCTTCACCTTGAAGATGATCAGCGCGAAGATAAGCGTGCCGGTGAGCGCACCGGCGGTATCGATCAAAATATCATTCATCGCCATCACACGACCCGGAACAAATCTTTGTAACATCTCATCGCCGATCGCGATGATCAGCGCGAAGAGTGTCGCATCCGTGACCAGACGGAACCAGTCGGAAAAAAACGTCCTGAGCGCGTTCATCGTCCAGATGCCCAGGAAGAAATACAGGAAGAAATGGGCGCTTTTGCGGATGAACGTGTGGAACACGGCCATGTCGAAACGATCACTGAAATCGGGTTCGAAGATCTCGATGAATGCGATGATAGTTCTGGTCAGACCACCGGAGAGTTCGCCCGATGCGCTGCCCGGTTGGGCGGAAAAAGAAACAATGAGCGCAACCCAAGCCACCACCAGAAGAAACGGTGCGGTCTTGTGGACCATCAGATGCCGATGATCGCTTTCGGGTTGTCCACGAAGAGTTTCTGCGCATAAGCCATGCCCTTCTTCTTCGCCACATGGTCATAGGCCTTCTTGAGGACGCCGACTTCACTGATGCTGTGGATATCCGAGGCAATCACGTCGACGAGGTCTTCCTTGAGAAGTTTCTGGGCACGTTTGTATGATGTTTTCGCGTTGCCGTTTTTGATGACTTTGTTCGCGTTAACCTGGATGATGCCGCCCATTTTCTTCACTTTTTTCCAGTCTTTTATCTTCATGTAGTCATAACGTTCGGCATGGGCGACAATCACTTTGTAATGATAGACCGAAAGCTCATAGACGATTTCCTCGATATCGGCGATGCGTGCGGAAAAATCAATCAGCACGAACCCTTTTTGGTTGATGCTGTGCGCGCTTTGGATGAGTTCCTGCAGACGGTTGCCCTCATCGATTTCATTGCCGAGATAGATTTTTGTCGTGATGCCTTCTTTGACGAGCGCTTTTTTCAGTTGCTCGAATTTTTCCTTGTAAACGGCCTTCGTTTCGGTGTATCCACGTCTTGGCGCGTAATGCGGCGTGAGCACGACACCTTTGATGCCCTGTTCCATGTAGCTTTGAAAAATCTTCAGACATTCATTCATGTCCCTTACGCCGTCATCGACACCCGGCAAGAGATGGGTATGGATATCAAACATAAAGCCTTCCCCCTTTGTCACACCATTATAACACGCATCGAAAACGATTAAAACGGTTAAAATTCTCCTTGGATTGATCCAGCAATAGAAAAGGACGCCACGAAGGCGGATTCATTTCTCAATCGAGGGGGATGCTGTCGTGGTCGAACCAAATCAGTTCGATGAGACCGGGGATATCGATGAACGGGTTGCGGTTGTTTTGGTAGGCGTGGATGACGTTATTGCGGTTGATCTCGAAATCGCTGACCGTGTCGGTGAAATGCCAGCTGATCAGGTAATCGAGATCGCCCATCTCGTGATTGTCGGCATCCGCGAATCCGCTCACAAGGGTCAGCGCATCATAGAAGACATCCATATAGAACATCATCCGTGCCACATCACCCTTGACATCGTCATGGGGTTCATAGGTTGTCGACGTGGTCGCACCGCTGAAATATTTGTAGCCTCTCGAGGAGTTCTCACCGGGATCGGCGGGTGCGAGGTTGTGCAGGTCGGAACCGAGGTTGCTCTCCCTGTCTCCCGGGAACCGGCGGCTCGGCCAGACGTGTTCCCGGTTCCATGTTTCGCCTCCGTCCCAGACGCCGGGCACACTGTTCCTCAGATAAATCTGGATCAGCCTTGTCGGGTCATCCGGATCGGCGTCCGATTCCTGCAGGATATAGCGCGCCTCACCGTAGCTTTGATAGGTGATGCCGCTGGTGATGATGTCTTGCAAGGCATCACGCAGCGCTTCACCGTAAAGCCCCTCGATTCCGCTGTAATAACCATCCACCAGTTCGGAATAGTCCGCCTCCAAAAGGGCCGCATCACGAAGCACGACCTTGGTGACGGTTTCAGAGACATAAAGCCCATCTGCGTCCATGGCGTAGTAGACAAGGTCGTACTCGCCGAGCGCGGCGGTATCGACTGCGCCGTAGATTTGACAATCGACACTTTCGCCGCTGATGGTGTCGGTGACCAGACAACCATCAAAGTGCCAAGGTTCATTGTAGGAATAATAACGTCCGAGACCGCTCAGGTCCATCACAAGCCGTTCAGAGTTGTTCGGAAAACGGACGCCTGAAGCGACGGCTTCATAGGGAAGCGGCGGGATATGGATGTCGCGGTTCTCAATGACAAGATTGTCGATATTCACACGCGTTCCACCCGATTTTGCAATCCGCAGATAGAGCGGATCATTGATATCGAGGCCATGCGAATCATAGAAATCATCGTCAAAGACATAGGCATACTGTGTCATAGCCTGAGCGGTCGTGAAGCTGTCGATGGTCATGAACGTCTCCCCGTCAACCGAGATCATCACATGAACCGTCGCCGCACCGTCACTGCCGTAATAGGCATGATAAAAACTGATCCCCGACAGATAACCGGTGGAAAACAAAGACTCGATATAACCGTTGTTGCGGATCCGGACACTGCTTTCCCCGAAAGTCTTGTCATTGTCAAGACTCCCGATCAGAGCCTCTTCGAAAAACCAGGGTCTTTCATCCACATTGATCTGTGCGCCGGCATAGGAGCTTTTCGAATCATTCTCGAAACCGGTCTGATACTCGGTCTTGATATCGCCTAGGACCGCATAGACCGCGACGATATGCCTCGAGGCGTCCACAACGTGGGTGTGGGCCGCCTCGGTGGAGAGAATCATGTCGTTGAAATAATCATACCAGTGCAGGAAAAGATACCCCTCCACAGCGCCGGCCGACAAGGTGAGGCTGTCGCCGGTCAGATAGGGACCTTCCTGATTTCTGGTGATATCGGCATGCTCGATATTGGCGTCAAGATAGAGGTCGTAATGACCTTCGGCGATGTAGACGGCTTTGAGGTTCATCGGACGGACAACTTCAATACTGTGGAACGTGTTGGTCGTCAGGGCGAGGCCCATGTCTTCATCGAACCAGTGTTCGAAACGGTAACCGTCGACCTCCGGCGCGGTGATCGTCGCGGACTCACCATCGTCATAGAGGAACTTATCAGGCGAGATGAGCAGTTGCGCATCCGGATGATTGCTTGTGAGATTCACAGCGTGGTCACCGCCTGATTCCAAATCGAAGACGGCAATCAAGGTCTCATCCCCGATCACGGTATGGTTGAGCGTCGCATTCGTGGAAAGGATGGTGCCCGACGCATCGCGCCAATGCAAAAACGGATGCCTCTCTTCCGGGGCGCTAACAATGATCTCGACAGTCGTCCCTTCTTCGAAGACACTTTCGGCGGGTAGGTTGAAGACCGCTTCCTCGAGATTGCTTTCGAGGGTGATGGTGTGAGTCGCTTCCGCATCCATGTCGAAAACGGCCTTCAATGTGATGTCCTCATTCACCGTGTGGATGAAGGTCTTGGAAGTTGCGATGAGTCTGCCTTCCTGGTCGACCCAGCGCAGAAACGTATGCGTGTCATCCGGGGCGCTCACACTGATGGCGACAAGTTCGTCTTCAGGATGTTCGGACACCAACGGCATGTTGAACGTGGCCGAGGCAAGATTGCTTTCTAAGGTGATGGTATGCGTCGCCACAAAATCCAGATCGAAGATGGCCGTGAGGGTCGCATCCCCGCTCACGACATGAGTGTAGGCCGGATCTGTGGAGAGAACGCGGCCGGCGTCATCGACCCAATGAATGAAGGGATAATACTCAAAAGGGTCGCTCGCGGTGACCAGGATACTTTCGCCCTCTTCAAAACTGCCATCCGTGGGAACATTGAAGACCGCATCCTCGAGATTGCTTTCGAGGGTGACGGTATGAGTGGGAACCCGGGCCACATCAAAGACCGCGGTCAGGTTGTAATAGCTATTGATTGACAATGTGAAGGTTTCTTCGGTGGAAACAATGTTGCCCTCCCCGTCGACCCAGTGGATGAAGGGGTGGGCGTTATCGGGATCGCTGACGGAAATCTCGATTTCACTCTGGTCGTCATGTTCCGTAAGAGAATCGATATTGAAAACGGCGGTTTCCAGGTTCGAATCCAGGTTCAGCGTATGGACAAGCGCCAGATCGAAGATCGCACGAAGGTGGGTCTTTTGCTGAACCTCGAACGTGAAGGACGCGGTCTTTGCGATAACGACGTCATTTTCATCGATCCAGTGGATGAAACGGTACTTATCATCGGGGTCCTCGGCCGCCACCTCGATTTCAGTCCCGATCGCGTGAGTCGCTCCATCGCTTGGATGCAAAGTCGCGGTATCTAGATTGCTCGAAAGATAAAGCGCCCCCCTGTTTTCAGGTATCGCTTCGAAATAAGCCATGATTGAGATATCCTTTTCGGCGATGAAAGAAAAGGATTTTGCCTCTGAGAGTACCGCATCGGTCGCGCTGTTGGACCAATGGACAAAGCGGTAGTCCGTGTCATGGTCAAGTAATGACAGGGTGACGATCTGACCGTCTTCTACGGTTAGACCGGGATTGATTTCATAATCGAACGTATCGATATTCGCCGTGATTTCAATGTTGTGTTCTTCAGTTGGCGTTGTGAAATCGCAGGCGGTGGTGATGAAGGCCGCCAAGAATGTCATGAACACGATCAAGAAGGTTTTTTTCATTGGTGTCAGTCCTTGTCTTTGTTTTTTATCTAGCACTATATAATATCATATCTTCTCTTCTTTGAAGTGATAAATGCGGAGAATAAAAAAGACGCGCATGTCCGCACGTCTTTGTCTTAGTCTCTCATGCCAATGGTATCGCCCGGGACATACCAGTCCTGATAATGACCGATCAGTACCGGATGATTCGTTGAAAACCCGTCATGGATTTCTGCCTGCCGGTAGAGTTCCTCGACAGCGAGGTGGAACATCTCGAGGGCGAGGAAATCGATATCCTCGCTCACCGAAAGGTTGTTCTGCGGCCTCAAAAAGACATAGTTATTGGTCGCAATCTTGTAATAACCGTCGTTACTGATGGTACCGACAGCCTTGGCGTAGCCCGGATTGCCGTCCATCAGATTGCGCACAAGATGCCCGGGCACCACGGCGGTGACCACCGTATTGTCAAAGGGAAAGACATCATAGAGTCTCGCGACGGACACGGGCTCTCCTGAATAGAAGCTGTCTCTGGTCCCCCTTGTATTTTGAAAGGCGATATCGGCGCCGGTGGCCTCGAGCATGAGACGGCTCATCCACCGGGTCAAATCAAAACTACTCTGATTTCCCGCAGACGAAATGACCGGCTCATACAAGTGTGCGATCTCATCAAGGTATTCATTGATCATCCAAGCGATATCCGGATGACTTGTCCGGAGTCGGATGTCGTCGTACTCATCCAGGTTCCGCACGGAGAAATCGACGATCTCACCGTCCTTGAACTGCAGCTGCAGATGTCCGACGTGGGAACCGTTCGCACCAGAGATGATGGAGGGTACCCCGTTGATTACGTCGGCCTCTTCACGGTGTGAGTGTCCGTTGAAGATCGCATCGATGCGCGCATCGCCTTCAAAAGCCGAAAGACGGCTATTGAGATTCCAGGCCGAACCCGAGGCATGCGCGACAAAAACCACCACATCGACATCTCTCTCTGTACGCAGATAGGTCGCATAATCCTGAGCGATCGGTACCGGATCCGCGAAATAATAGCCCTCGACCATGCTTGCGAGAATGGAGGACTCGAGACCGTAACCCATCGCACCGATGACACCGATGGAAAGATCCTGTCTTTCGATGATGGTATAGGGCTCTATCCCATCGGGAATGGTCTTTGTCCCCTCATAGAAGATATTTGAACCAAGGAAGCTGTGCTGTGCTTGATAAACATCCGGATCGCCCGTGTAATAGCGGGTGAGCATCTCGAGTCCCCAGTCAAACTCGTGATTGCCGACCACCGTCGCATCGAAGCCAACCGCATCCATGATCCGGGTCGTATTCTCACCGTAGAAGTAATTGGAAAGCAGCGTGCCTTGTACCATGTCGCCGCCACCAAGGATGATGGTGGTCTCAGGGCTTTCATTCTTGACATCAATCAGGAAATTACCGATCTTCGCCATCCCCATCTCACGCTCCCCTTCGAGCAAAGCGCCGTGAAGGTCGTTGAGGTAATAGAAATCGAGGGTGCGAAGCGTGTCATCAGGCGCACCGTTATCTTCGCCCGGTGTGTTGTTATCTTCGTCCGGTGTCTGTCCGGTTGGTTCATCCGGGGTACAAGCGGCCGTGATGACCACAAGGAAAAGCATCAGGAAAAGGGCTATTATCTTTTTTGTCATGGGTTCATCCTCCGTATTATTATTCCAGAATATTCTAACACAGAATCCGTGATTTGCAACATCACAGGGGTGAGTCACAAAAAAAGCGGACCAGGCGCCAGGTCCGCTTTTCATACATCCATGATGAACACCTTGATGTTGTCGGTCAGTCTGATGACCTCGAGTGAGGAGAAGTGTCGTTTCAGTTCCTTCTCAGCCTGCTTGATGAAACGGAAATACTCACCGCCCTCGAAAACTTCCGAGAGCTTCAAAAGCAGCATCGTATCCTCGCTGTGTTCGATCAAAAACACCTTGTTCGTCGCGATTCGTTTCGCCTCCGCATAGAGTTTCTTCCGCTTCTCATATTTCAGACCGTGGGCGACGAAACTGGAGACCACGCAGGTGTGGCTGTCATCCTCGATCGGTATGCCCTCGGTGAAATCACCGTGTAGAAGCCTGATGGGTTTGCCGGCCAGTTTCTTTCGGGCGATTTTAACCATCCGGTTCGCACCATCCACCCCGGCGCAAGGATAACCCTTTTCATGCAGCACATCGAGAAGGGCGCCCGTGCCGAACCCCATATCGAAAAATGTCCTGCATTCTCCGTCTTTTCCGAGAATCTTCTCCGTGAATTTCTCAAAGCGCTTCTTCTGAGCGGCGTAGAAAAACTTATAAAAAGGGGCGATGAGTTCAAACAACAATAAATGTCTGTCCATGAAACCACTCCTTAGCTTTACAATCTCATTCTATCAGATAATCACCTGAAGCGATAAGCATACACAAGGCATGAAAAAGACGGACGCAGAAGCGGCCGCCTCATGATACGTTTATCGATGACGAATCAGTCATTGAAATAGGGATGGTCCTGATAGATGATTCGGGCGAATTCGGGATGGTCGATGAAGGGGTTGCGGTTGTTTTGATAATCAAAGATGACATTGTTCCTGTTGCGTTCGAAAGCGCTGACCGGGTCTTCGAAGTGCCAGCGGATCAAGTAATCGAGGTCGCCCATCTCGTGATTGTCAGGATCGGCGAAACCGCGGGCGAGCGAAAGTTCATCATACATGATCGCCATATAGAACATCATCCGCGCCACATCCCCTTTGACATCGTCATGGGGCTGATAATCGGGCTCGCTCACATTGTCGTCGGTCTCGTTGAAAAACTTCACGGCCCGCAGGTTGTTCTCATCGGGATCAGCCGGTGTCAGGTTGTGCAGATCGGAAGCCATGCCCGAATCGTTGTTGCTCGGGCGGCCCACGGGCATGCGACTGATCGGCCAGACATGTTCCCTGTTCCAAGTCATACCCTGATCCCAAGCACCGGGTACGCTTTCCCTCAGGTAAAGCTGGATGACGCGGGTCGGGTCGTCGGGATCGGCGTCGGTCTCCTGAAGGGCGTAGCGGGCCTCACCGTAGGTGACAAGGGAGACATCGGCCCACATGATCGCGTGGAGCGCCTCTCGGAGCGCTTCGCTCTCGGTGAGACCGGTGGCCTCGCTATAGTAGTAGGTATTGTCCCGGTAGGGATTTTCTTCTGAGCGCCAGTAATCGGTGGCGGAGAGTTCGATCGGGTTATGGCCATAGTGCTCACTTGTGAGCATGTAGCCTTCCCAGTCGATCGATAGAGTGAGCGTGCCGTTACGCTGATGGCTCGCATTGTCATCGTCGATACCGCCCGCGATCGCGTAGACGGGAATCAGATTGGAATACTGATAGATGCGGTCGATCACCTCGAAGTGCGGATGGCCGTAACGATTGCCGAGCACATCGGATACCGGAACGATGACAAGGGAAGGATCCACGGTCTCAAGCAGGAAAGTAGACGTCGAGGTGTTCGAGCCGTGATGGCCGAGGGAGAGGATGTCGATGTCGCCGGCAAGCGGTGCATAAACTTCTTCTTGTGCGACGTAGGCATCCCCGTTGAAAAGCGCACGGGTGCCGAGGGCCTCGAAAGTGAAGACGACGCTCGCCGGATTCGATTCACGACTCTCGAGGTAGCCGGTGTCATAGAACTCCAGGAAGACATCCTGATAGAGCTCATAGACAAAGATATCGGATTCATCGAAAAGCTCGCAGACGTAATGCACCTGGTCCTCGGGATGGTTGTCCACATAATACTCGTAATTGCCACGGGTCACAGTATCGACCTCATCAGAGCCGCAGTACTGGAAGATGGTGCCGACTTCGTAATTCTCGAAGACCGCGGGATAACCCCCGATATGATCGGCATGCGGGTGTGAGGGCAGGATGTATTCGATCACGCCGTTGGTGATGTGTGCATCGAGAAAATCGAGCAGTGCGGTGATATTGCGATTATAACGGTTGCCGGCATCGATGAGCAGGTCCTTGTCACCGACTTGAATCAAGAACGCATCGCCACCATCGACATCGATATAGTGGATGACCGCATCATCGACTTCTTCAAGGGGCATGCCGATGTCGACGGCCTCAAGGAGAATGTCACCTTCGACGAGTCCGTAGACCGTGAACGTCAGGCCGGGGATGACGGTGCCGATCTCCTCGTCGCCAATTCCGTATTGCGCCTTGTCGAAGCGGAAATCATAAGTTTCGTGATCGCTTTTCAGAATCACATGACCGAGGGTCTCGTCGATTTCGATGACCTCGAGGTCCTCAAGGGCATAGCGGCGTGCATAGGAATCCGGGAACGCTGATGCGATGGCCTCGGCGCTCATGGTGGTCTCCACATGGATCTGGTGCGTGATATTGTCATTATGAAGGAGTTCAGCCCCTGATAGCCGCTTCAGGATATGGCCGTCTTGATTGTCTGTGAACAAAGTGATGGTGGCTTCGATGACCACGAGATTGCCCACTGCGATCTCCGGCAGGCTGTCTTCGACGTAGATGGCATTGCCGTTTTCATCCTGGATGAAGAAACCGGGCAGAAACGCGGGAATCGACGACACATAGCCTTCGGTGGTCACCGTTTCTCCCGTATCGGCCGCAAGCACATCAGTAATCGGCACTGTATCGTAGGGGTGCGGAATGTCGAGGTCGTAGACCGCGGTAACCTCCAGGTCACGGAAAACCCGCATGCTGAAATCAGCGTCTGTGGAGAGGATGTTTTCTTCACTGTCAATCCAGTGCAGGAAGTCATAGACCCCCGTCTCATCGAAGGTTGAGAAGTCGACCATGGTTCCGGCATCAACGGCGGGACCCGGCGAGAGATCGAGCACGGCGCTGTCGATGTTCGCATCCGCGGTGATGGTGATGGTTTCGGGATCATCACCCGTGCTGCGCCACCTCAGGTTGTCGATGACAACTTGGGCATGAGTTGCCTCGAGACGGAGGTTGAATGTGCCGCTGACATCGATGTCCTCGACATCGAATGTCAGAACGACATCCGCCGCATCCAACACGGTCGTTCCGTAGGCGACGTCATTGATGAAGAGTTCGAGGCCGGCATCACCGGTAAAAGGCTTCATCAAGGCATAAAAAAGTGCGCATAGTTCGAACGAAAAAAGACCGGGGCTCTCCATAAAAAGAGGTCGGTCTCGTCATTTGGCTTTCTTCGCACCCTGGACTTTCTGTGCGGTTTTCTTGTAGTCGATGGGGTTGAGGGCCACATCGAGGATGCCCATCACGGCATCGACCATGACGCTTTTGGACATGCTTGGAACATGGTCGGTCTCATGGACCATATCTGGAAACGGCGGCACATGGACAAAGCCGGCCTTTGTGTCGAGGTCGTAGGTCTTGAGATAGTGCAGGGTCTTGTAAAAAAGATTGTTGCAGACATAGGTTCCGGCTGTGTTGGAGATTCGCACGGGGAGTTTCTTTTTTCTGAAACGTTCCATGATGGCTTCAAGGGGTAGCGTCGTGAAAAGGCCGTCGGGGCCGTCTTCCTCAATTCGCTGTTCTTCGATGATGTTGCCGAGGTTGTCTTTGGTTTTCGAATCCGCCACATTGACAGCGATCCGCTCGACATTGACATGACTTCTACCGTAGGCCAGCCCGAGCATGAGGATCAAAACGGGCTTATGCTTCTCAATCAGGGGCAGTAGGCGGTCGAAGGCATGATTGTAGACGACGGGGAGCGTGACCTTATAGACCCGGTAATTGTATAGATGGTCCGGGATGCGCTCAAGAAGCGCTTCGGTCGGATTCTTTTTGTTTGTCGCGAACGGTTCGAACGCGGTTACGATGATGTTTGCCATGATAAGCCTCCTGATTCAATCTCTGCGTCTTCCAAGAACGTATGGATGATATCGAGCGGGATGGCGAAATACCGCTCGTTGACGTTGGTGGCGGTCCATGTGTTGATACCGACGAGATTTCCGTGGATATCGCTCAGGGCACCACCCGAGTTGCCGGGATAGATCAGTGCGCTGTGGGCGATGATATCAAAATCAACCTTGTCGTTGGTGCTCATACCGAGGTATTCACCATAGGTGACCACGGCTCTCAATTCACTCGGATAACCGGCCGAAAGCACAAACTCACGGCGCGAGAGTGAGTCACCGCGGCGGGTGTGTATATCAATCGGTTCGATGTCGATCGCACCGCTGGTGAAACTCAAAACCGCGAGGTCCAACTCGGGTGCGGCATGGATGAGCACGGCGTCGCTTTGTTCACCGAGCACGGTCATGATCGTTATGATGCGTTCATCATAGTCCTTTTGTTCAATGTTATGGAAATTGGTAAGAACATAATAGGTATCCCCATCGCGGTCATAAACGACGCCGCTGCCATGAAAAGTGGCGGTTCTTGAGGGCAGGAAACTCTCGTTGCTTAGTTCGGTCGCAACCGCGACCGTGCCCTGCCTCAGCTTCTGTCTGGTTTCCATCAGTGTGGTCGGCAGGTCATCGCGTCTGAAGACTTCCTCTGCGAGACCGCATGCGGAAAGTGCAAAAAGAAAAACGCCGAAAAGCATGCCGAGCATCATTTTGCGCACTGGTCTCACCTCTTTTTTAACATTATTCTATATTCATTATACACGAAGAGTACCAAAATAGAAATCCAGTGCAACTGAAACACAAAATTAAAGCACCGTATGTCAATGAAACTCGGTTGTTAAAAAAGAGGAAGATATGATATAATGATGTGAATTTGACAGGAGGTATCACTGATATGAAAAAAATAATGATTACCATCGCGCTTTTCACACTCGCGCTTTTGCTGAACGCCTGTGAGCAGGACCGGATCGAAGTCACTTTTGTCTTTGACGGCGAAGTGCTCGAGACAAGAAAACTCGATGAACCAAGCATGCTTTACAACATGCCCAATCCCACAGAAGCGGGGCGCTTCTTCCTGGGCTGGTTCCACGATGAAGATCTTGAACATTTCTATGATTATCAGACCATTGTCGAGGTGGATATGACCCTTTACGGCAAGACCATCGAGGTCACTGAAGGGGAAGACAACACCTATCTATCGGAAAGACTTGAAATTCCCGAATATGAAAACAAAAGCTTTCTCGATGACGGCATCGGTGCGGTCGAACTCTTCGCCTGCCGGGACGGTGACACCGCAGACTTCATCGAGGGCGATGAGGTCTTCAGGGTCCGTTTCCTGGCCATCGACACGCCTGAAAGCGGCCACGTCTTCGAGCCATGGGGCGTCGCCGCAAGCAGTTATGCCTGTGAACGGATGCGCAACGCCGAGACGATCGTGCTTGAATTCGACGAGGCCGCCGGCAACCGCCGGGGCAATTACGGCCGTTATCTCGCCTTTGTCTGGGTTGATGGAATCAACCTCAACCTGGAACTGATCGAACTCGGTTATACACCCGCACAGGGCGCCGGCGCATTCAAATACGCCTACGAACTCCAAACCGGTCATCTTAAGGCTGATTTCTTGAATCTGAGGCTTCATGAAGCCGGTGAGAGCGATCCCGACTTTCCCTATGGCGTCGCGGCCGAGGATATCAGCATCGAAGATCTGATCACCGGTGATTACGAGTCACGGTTCCAACACCGGTTCAATGTAGAAGGCGTCGTCACCGCGAACCTCGGCAGCCATGTCTTCATCGAAGACTTGGAGACCGGTCACGGAATCTTCTTCTTCATGCACTATGCCGCCCCGAACCCCCGACTCGCCATCGGCAACCGTGTCCTTATCCAAGATGCGCAGTTCTACAGGGACGGAAAGCCGTTCCAGAGCTTCTTTTTGACCGACCAGGGCCGCGCCTCGATTGACGTCTTGGACCAGGGTGTCGATTTTGACCGCAACCACATTCCTTTCGATGCGATCACACAGGAAAACAGCGGTCTCGTGGCACGCTATGAGAACCTCACCATCACCGGTTTCGAAGAACACGAGATGACGTTTTATGTCGAGGACGAACACGGTAATGAGATGCCCGTCCATCAACTTGGCGCAACCTATATCGACGATGACCTGTTTTCGAGCGTCCACTGGGTGGACTTCGATACACTGGAAATCGGCATGACCATCAGTTTCGATGTCGCCATCAGCGAAACCCGCACACACGGAATGACCCTCATCCTGCTCGGCCATGAACGCTTCGAGATCAACGAATGACAAAAGCCACCGGAAAATTCCGGTGGCTTTTTAAATAACCGTCCGGATTCGCAAGATAACCAATGCTTCACGTTTACAAACAAGCGCTTAGTTTGCTATAATAGAAGCATCCAAGCGAAGCGAGGTAGGAAAATGAAAAAATACGAACAGAACGAAACCATCGTCCTGAACGCCAACCGAGCCATGCACAAGGCCTGCACTTTTTTACCAGACGACAAGAAAGAAGCCCTTTTCGCCATCCTGGCATTCAGCTACGAAGCCCAACGCGCCGTCGAAGAGAACAAGGATGTCAAACGGATTGAAGACCTTGAAAAGAAGATCAATCACATTTTCGATGGGAAAGAACCTGAAGAACCGCTTCTCAAGGCACTCTATGAAACCATCGATACTTTCGGTGGCGACAAGAAACCCTATCTCGATTACCTAGAAGAAATGCGTGCCGATTACAACAAACAAAAAATTGAAACCGAAGAGGACCTTGAAGCTCATGCCTACAGAACCTGTGGCACCATGATCATCATGATGCTACCGGTGACCGCTTCGAAAAACTACAAGGAAGAAAAACAAAAACTCACCGGAGCCGCATATGAGCTCGGCCTCGCCATCGGCATCACCACCGTACTCAGAAATGTCCGTGACGATTTGACCCGTCACCGTATCCTGTTTCCACAGGAGATCCTCACCCAACATCAGGTCAAAATTGAGACACTGCGTACCGGTGTCGTCACCGCCGAATACAGAAGCCTTGTCGAAGGCTATATCGACAAGGCGAAAGAAAAATATGAGATTTTCTATGACAATCTGTCGTTATTCGACGAAAACGCTGTGACCACCATGTTCATGATTGCGAAATTCTCACAAGGCATCCTCGATGAGATCCGCAAGAATGACTACAACAATATCACCACCCGTCACCGTCTCGGCAAGATAAGACAGTACTTCATGACAAAGAAAATCCAAAAAGAACTGAAAAACCGGGGAATAAAGGACTAGCCTTATTCCCTTTTTTACTGAATCGACAATAATCAAGAACAGGTGATCAATTGTGCTCATACCCTATATGCTCGGCTTCATCGTAAGCGCCTCGATCGGGGTCTTCGCCTACTACAAGGAAGCGTTGAACACCTCCGGTGCGGCCACCGCTGTTTTTCTCGGCACCATTGTCTACGGTATCGCTGGTCATGCCGCGTTCATGGTCCTGGTCAGCTTCTTCGTCATATCGACACTGATCGGTTATTTCAGCGAGGATCTTGCAGCACCTGAAAAAAGTGGATTTCAGGTGCTCGCCAACGGACTGGTGGCCACGTTTTTCAGTATCCTCTACGGTCTTTACGGCGATGCCATCTATCTCGCGCTTTTCATCGCGAGCATCGGCATCGCGGCCGCGGACACCTGGGGCGGTGAACTGAGCCGCCGTTCAAAACAAAAACCCTTCTCGCTCTTCAGGTTCAGAAAAGGGGAGAAAGGTTTTGGTGGGAAAATATCGATCAAAGGCCTGATGGCGACGTTGCTCGCGGGTACGTTTTATACCGGAGTCGCCTTTTTGATGTTGGGGACAAGCCCCTATCTGGTCTACATTTTCATTTTCACCCTACTGGGCAATGTGCTCGGCAACATGCTCACCGTCGTTCAGGTGAAGGTTTTCGAAGGGGACGGTGATGCTTCCTTGAAAGAACCGGGCAAGAAGCCGGTCTACACCAGGATTCTGGTCCTTGAGAACTGGACGGTCAACTTTCTGGGTAATCTCATCGCCATCCTCCTGATGGCGGCAACGATCACGTTCCTATAGGAAATAAAAAAGCAGTGTTACCGCAACACCGAGCGCGACGCCGTTGAAGGCTTCAATGGGCTCGTGTCCGAGTAGTTCCTTGAGGTGCGTGAGCGCCTCTTTTTTTTCGCCGGTCTCATTTCTGAGTGATCGCAAAAGGTGTTCGGTGTCCTGACGCATCTCGTTTAGGACGGTGGCCTGTCTGCCCGCCTCTCTGCGGATACCGACCGCATCGTGCACGACCACACCGGCGAGGACGAAACTGATTGCGAACTCGGCGCTGCTCGGGCCGTGGATCAGCCCCATCGCAAGGGCGAGACTTGAAACGAAGGCGCTGTGGCTAGATGGCATGCCCCCGGTTGACAACAACAGCGAAAAATCAACTTCTCTGTTCGAGACATAGTTGATGATGGGCTTTAGAAATTGTGCGATCAAAAGTGAAATGACCGCGACTTCGAGTGGAAAATTGAATAACATCGCTACCACCTTTTTCTGTGCCTTGACTCACTTTCATTATACATGATTCAAAATATTTAGGGAAAAGGTTCGGGTGAAAAATCCCCGGATAATCCGGGGGTCGTTTTCTATTGCAGCGCCTCTAAGAAAGCCTTCAATGCATCACCTTCGAGGGCGACATCGCCGAGATCAGCGTGGGAGGGGTCGTTTTTGATGCCGTGGAAATCGCTCCCTGCGGTGATGAGCCAGCCTCTTTTGCGGGCAAGCCTTTTGAAATGGATGGTCTCGGCTTCGGTGTTCATCCCGTAGATGGCTTCGATGCCGTCGTAACCATAAGCGAGCACATCATCGGCGATGCTTTTTTTGAGCAGTTTGGGGTGGGCGAGGACAGCGAGCGCGTTATTGTCGCGCAGGAGTTTGAGGCCTTCATCCGTGGTGAGTTCGGTCGAAGGGACGAACGCCTTGCAGTCCTCGCCGATGAACTTCTCAAAAATCTCATCATGGCCGTACCCGGGGTATTGTTCCATGATCGCCCTTGCGATATGGGGTCTTGCCACAATGCCGCTTGAGATTTCCATGACGCGTTCATAGCTGATCTCGATATCGTAATGGAACTTCAGATTCTCAACGAACTTCTTCGCGCGTTTTTCGCGGCCTTCCTTGATGGTGTGGTAGTATTCCTTCATCGCCTCGCTGTTGTAAGCGTCATCGCGGAAAAATCCGAGAATATGGACGCTTTTTCCCTTGTAGAGGGTGGACAGTTCGATGCCGGGCAGATAGGTGATGCCGATCTCCTCGGCGATTTTCTTTTTTTCTTCCACGTTCTTGCAGACATCATGGTCGGTCACGGCAACAACATCCAGTCCGCGTGCCTTCGCGTATTTGAACAGCTCGAGCGTGGAAAGACGCCCGTCCGAGTCGGTTGAGTGCATATGCAGATCGGCTTTCATCGTATCAGCTCCTATGGATGGGTTCGGTTTTGAGGGTGACCTCAAGTCGGGAGGGTGAGTTTACGGTGTCTGATGCTTTTTTCATCGAGCGCTTCTTTCTCGCGGTGCTGACAGGTGAACAAGATGATTTGTCTTTCCGCTTTGAGTTCATCGAGAAGCGTCAACGCTTCCTTGAGTCTTTCATCGTCGAAGTTGACGAAGGCGTCATCCAAGAAAAGCGGATAGGTGTTCTTGCCCAGGGTTTTCAAGATGCCGAGTCTGAGCGAGAAATAAATCTGATCGAGGGTGCCGGTGGAGAAGAAGTATTCGCCTTCGAGCTGACGGGTCAGTCTTGAAAACAGATTGAAGGAAAGATCGCGGCGCACCTTGATGTCCGAATAGGCATCGAGGGTGAGTTTCCTGAGATAGGTTTCGATGTTGTTGGAAAGCAGGGGTGCGAAGTTCTCCTCGATCCGGTCGGTCGCGCGGGCGATGCGCTCGATCGCATCCTTGAGCCGTCTTTGTTTCGCTTCGTAGACACCGATCCGGTCTTTGACCTGAAGGAGGTCGTATTCGATGGTGGCGATATTGCGGTAGCGGCCTTCTTCGTATCTCAGTTCGGCGTTTTTTGTTTCGATGGCGCTTCTAAGTTCTTGCAGGGTCGCTTCGATTTCAAGAAGACGCGCTCTGTTTGCCTCATAGTCATCATCGGCGGTGTCCGGCAGGGTGAAGTCGATGCTTCTTTCAAAGTCTTTGAAGGTGCTTTCGCCTAAAAGACGGTCGATCTCACCGGCGGTCGTCTTCATCTTTCTGAGCGCGTCGAGCGCGGCGGTGGAAAACGTAAGGCCGAAACGGGAAAGCAGCGGTTTGAGCTTGGTCTTCACCGTATCGATTGTCGCTTGTTCGTCCGCGATCCGCTTGTCGGTTTCCTGGTTCTTCTTGCGGTTCTCATAAAGGTATTTCGCCTCATAGCGTTTCCGGTTGAACGCTTCAAGTGTTTCGGTATCATGGTTTTTCAGGATGCGATCGATCTCTTTTCGCGCTTCTTCGTTGCCCTTTTCAATACGGCCGATCTCCTTCTTGCGTGTCTCGGTCTCTTTGCGGAGGGTTTCGATTGTCTCTTTTGACCGTTTGAGTGACAAAAGATAAATGCCGATAAAGACGAGTGTGATGAGGGCGAAAACGCCGGTGAGGACGTAAAAGCCGGTGGTGAAGAAGAAAAGCACGGCGGTCATGACCACCAAGAGAACGAGGACCGGTTTCAAGACGGTGAGATACCGTCTTTTTTCGAGGTGTTTTTTCTCTTCGTTTTCAAGCGCGGCCGTTTTCTTGAGGTAGACCTGCCGTTTGGCTTCGAGTGTGTCTCTTTTGATCATCGACTGGAAAGTCTCGATTCTTTCAGCGTCTTCCTCGATGGCGGCGTAGGTGGCCTCGTCGATGGTTTTGTCGGACTTTTGTTCCCTGAGGGTCTCGATTCGGTCATGAGCGCGCAGATATTCTTCGCGGTCGCTTTCGATGCGGTTGAATTCCTTATCATAGTCCGACAGGCTCTTATCGAGGAATGCGTGGGTGAGCCGGGGCGGATTGTCCGAGTGTTTTTCCAGGAGTCGTTGCGTCATTAGGAGATTGTTTCTTATGGTCTCATAGGTTTCTTTTCTGCGGGTGTTTTCCTGTTGGGTCACCCTTTTAGTCAGATTTTCTCGCTCTTTTGTCAGGATGGTGCTTTTTTCTTCGGTCTCGTCGATTGTTTTTTGGATGTGTTGGGCTTCGATATGCTGCTCGCGTGCCTGTTCCAACTCCGCTTTGAGGTCGGTTTCTTCCCCGAGGGCTTTCGCGTAGGGTTTCGTCGGCGCCCGCTCGGTGCCGATCGCGTCGAGCTTGGCTTGCAGGGCGGCTTTCGCTTTCGCCGTGGACAGGGTTTCGGTGGAGGTCTCTTTCAGGTTCTGCAGGCGTCTGATCAGGTCGTCGGTCGCATCTTTTGTGGTGCGGGCCTCGAGCTGGGCGACCGATAGGGTGTTTTTGTAAAGCGGATAGGGCATGTCGATGAAACGGGCGAGGTCGGCCTGGCGCGTCACACTGTCTTTATCGATGGTGTCGGTGAGCTCGCGGCCGGTCGCGTCATTGTAGAGTTTCAGGTAGTCCTTGCGTTTTCTCAGGCTTCTTTCGATGCGGTAGCGGGTGTCGTCGAAGGTGAAGATGAGTGTGCCGCCATAGGCGTTCGTATCTTTGGGCTGGAACCTTTCATGTGCGGCCTTGATGTAGGTTTTCTTCTTTTTGGTCGGATCGATGAAGCCATAGAACATTGCTTCGATGAAGGCGTGGATGGTGCTTTTTCCTGACTCGTTCAGACCGTAGATGAGATTGATGCCCTCGCTGAAATCAAGCGTGAAGTCGCGGAATTTCCCGAAGGCTTCGATATGGAGTTTTTCAATCCTCATGAGGAAGACACCTCCGTCTCGAGCAACGCGGTGATGGCGAGCATGAGGCTTTCCTCATCATCTTTTGTCTTTTGTTTTTGTTGTTCGTATTCCTCGATGAGGCTTTCGATGACGGTATCCTTGTAGTTTTTCTTGAGGGCTTCCATGCTCAGTGCGAGGGTGGTTTCATCTTTGATTTCGACATAGAAGAAATCATCTTCGAGAAGCGTCTTGATTTTCACGGTATCGATTTCCAACGCTTCATTTCTATACCCCTTGAAAATGATGCGGACGAAGTCGTTCTTCTTCTCTTTTAGGGGCACTGCGTGGTCGATTTTCCCAATCAGATCATCGAAGGTGTCTTTTTCTTTGATGTCGACTTTGTGGACTTTGAAGGCGCGTGACTGATGGGGCACGAAGGTGGTGGTGAGGCGCTTGTTTCTGATGGTGCCCTCGATGAATCCTTTCTCGTCGGTTTCGGAGAAATCAAGGGGTTCGAGATTGCCACTGTATGCGATATTGTCGCGGAGGAAGGCGTGTTTGTGGATATGACCGAGCGCGATATAGTCAAAGGCGGTCTTTTCCAGGGTTTTCACGTCACAGAGGAAGTGGTCGTCTTTGCGGTTGGTCACATCGCCGTGGAGAAGGAGAATGTTGTTTTTCTCGGTGTCCAGGTTGTCACCGAGGTGATTGAGGTGTTCGAGAGTGAAGTCCTGGGTGTTGATGCCGTAAACGACGGTGTCACCCAACACATGGGCGGGATTCTCCGCGGTGAAGGTGCGTATGTTGTTGGCCGATAGCAGGGACTGATAGAGCTCGTCGTGAAGGAAGGTGTCGTGGTTCCCGATCAGCAAAAATACCTCGGCCTTCAGTGCGCCCAGGCGTTCGAAGAGAGCGCGGATCTCATGCATCTTGATTGATTCGTCTTCGAAGATGTCACCCACGACGAAAAACGCATCGACATCGTTTTCCTCAGCATGGCCGATGAGCCGGTAGAAAGCGTTCCTGAGTTCGAAAAGTCTTTTCTCGTGTGCCTTGGCGTCTTTGAAGGATGCGTGTTTCAATGTGACATTCAGATGGAGATCGGCGGTGTGGATGAATTTCATGGCGTCCTCCTAGGCAAGCAGTGTTTTTTCGATGATATCGTAGATTGCGTCATTGCTGAGACCGCTGAATGACGGATAGAGCGTTTTCACCTGGACGACGTAATCGCTGACGAGGGCCAGATCGAGACCGAACTTTTTAAACGGCACAGGGTCGATCGACAGTGCGTTGAAGAAATTCTTGAAAGCGACGTTGAGGTTCTTCGAGTGATAAGGGGTGTCGACAAAGGATTTTCGCATGGCCACAGCATCGTCTTCCGACAAACCGGAAAGACGGTGTTCGAGATAAGGCAACATCGCAAACGCGGTGAAACTGTCGTGGGGCAAGGTTTCATGATAGCCTTCGATCGCATCGTTGATCTGATGCAGCGGAAAGGCTGTCTTCGGCATATGGAGGTCGTTGAGCGTATAGACGGCGAACGCGAGCTTGTGGATTGTCACCTTGTTTAACGGGCCGTCGCCGATATCACTGAGGTTTCTGACAATCAGGTGAAGGGCGTTGAATGCGCGCATGCGGTGCATGATGGATAGATCCTGCACAATCATGTCGAACGCCCGAATCAGCGTACTCAAAAGGACATGGTGAATCTTGTTTTTGTCCTGTGTGAGGAAAAGGGTTGGATCGATGACACTCATCATCGGGTAAAGGGAATCATCCCTGAACCGGACGTAACCCTCCACCGGTGCATGGTGGAGGAACGCTTTGTTGTTGATGGCGGAAGCTAGGTTGATGGTGGTGGGGACGAGGACGGTATCCAGGGGTCTGTTCTGGAAATAAGGGACAGTACGGCTTTTGATCCAGTTGTTTAGCAAGCCGGTATCCTCTTTGGCGAAACGGGCGATCAGCTTGGCGGCATCAAGGGCCTTTCCGCCACCGAAACCGAGGATGAAATCACAGTTGAAATCCCGGGCGGTCTCAGCGCCTTTGAGGATATGGTCTTTTTTCAAAGGATGCGTGATGCTGTCAAAAACGATGTATTTGATTTTATGGTGCTCAAGATGGCTTGTCAGTATCTCGAGCGGTTCATCATCCTTCCTACCGATATCGTTATCGGTCACAATCATCGCTTTGAAATAGGGCAGATTGAAAAAGGACGCATCTTCTAGATTGTTTTGACCAAAATAGTTTTTGACCGGCATGTGGTAAGAAAAATCGCGCATGGAATCACCCTTCCTAGTAAAAATTATAACATAGTTGAACCGTGGTTCCTAAAGAAGCGTCGTAAGCAAAAACTGAAAAAAACCTATCATGAGACCGAGAATGAGACCGATGGTTTCGATGTGTCTGAGTTCACGTCTGACCAGATCCTTGACCATGGTCTCGAACTCATCAAGGTCGAGTGCGTTGATTTTCGATTCGACAATCTCTTTTATCCTGATATTGTCCCTTGAGGTTTCCTGCAGGTGCGAAAGCATCTCATCCAAAAGCCGGTCGCCTTCGCTATCGATGAATTTCGCCACGAGCGTGTCGATATCCCCGCCGAGCATCGTCTTGAACATCGAGGGGATGAACTTACCGATCCGCGAAGCGATATTGGTCTTCAGTGTCTCTTTGAAATATTCACGCGTTTCTTCGGTGAACATTGATCGATAGATATCGTCTTGATTGATGAGGGCGTTTTCGACGGTTTCTCCGACCGAGGTGGCGATATCGCTTTTTCTTTTCGGCAGCACACCCTGGATTGAAAAAAGAAAAAAATTGATTCTTCTATGCGGTCTGAAAAGCATCTTGACAGCGATTTTGTTGGTCGAATAACCAATCAGACCCCCGACCGCCATCATCAGCAAAAGCATCTGATAGTTCATCATGTCATCACTCCTTAAACTGTCTATATTATAGCACAAACACTCACGATTGAAGCGGATATGTTATAATGAATTCAGGTGATCGACATGTTTGAAATCACAAATGAAGCCAAACAATTCCTGAAGGAAAAAGACCCGCGCATGAAAGCCCTCGTCGAACACGCCCCCGAACCCGAGGAGACCGTGATCGATGATGCTTTTTATGCGCTTGTGCATATCATCATCGGCCAGCAGATCTCAGAAAAGGTGCGGCAATTCATCATGGCCAGGTTCTTAGAACGTTTCAATCCCGTCACCAAGGCCCATCTTTCTGATTACGACTATACCGATTTCCATGAGACAGGCGTCTCGAAAGCCAAGTCGCGCACCATCGAAACGCTAGCGAAAAGTGACGTCGATTTCGAGGTACTGAAGGAAGAAAACAAAAAGACGATCCGTGAAACCCTTAAATCATTCAAAGGCATCGGTGACTGGACGGTGGACATGTTCTTCTTCATCTGTCTCAAGGATCCCCACGTCCTATCGCTTAAGGACATGGGCATCCGCATCACACTGAAAAAACTCTATGACGTCGGCGATGAGGATCTGAAGGGTTTCAAGGACTACTTCCATCCCCACGAATCCGCCGCCGCCAGCTATCTTTGGAAAATGCAGGAACTCGATGAGAAAACCATCGAAAAAATAAAAAAGGACGTGGAACAATGACCATCATGGCCCACAGTAACAAGACACCTAAAATCGCATCTACCGCCCACCTCATGGACGGCGCCAGAGTCATCGGCGACGTCACGCTCGGGGAAAAAGTCGGGATCTGGTTCAACGCGACTTTGAGAGCCGACATGGCACCGATCACCATCGGCGATGAGACCAACATCCAGGACAATGCCGTGGTCCACACCGACGAAAACGAACCCACGACCATCGGAAAAGGGGTGACCGTGGGACACAGCGCCATCATCCATGCGGCCACCGTCGAGGACGGGGCACTTATCGGGATGGGCAGCATCATCTTAAACGGTGCGGTGGTTGAAAGTAACGCCCTGGTCGCCGCCGGTGCCGTCGTAACACCGGGCACCCGCGTCGAAAGCGGCACCCTGGTCGTGGGCAATCCCGCGAAGAAAATCAAGACGCTGAGCGACAAGGACCTCGAAGGTATCCGGAGAAACAAGGACCACTATGTCAGCCTTCTGAAATCCTACCATGATGAGACCTGAGGATAAACGGACCCGTACAATCGGGTCCGTTTTTATGTAATCATTTGAATTTCTTCGGATACTATGTGAAAATGAGGGTGAAGCCGACAACGGAAGGTGTTGATGCTCGTGAACAAGGACGTTGTAGAGAAGATGGCCGCCGATTATGGATTCGACGATTTCAAATGGACGAATGGCGAGGATATCATCGTCAGACAGTGGGTGCGCTTCAAATGCAAGCTGATGTGCGGCACCTACGGGACAAAACCGGTCTGTCCCCCCAACATGCCCGGCATCGATGAATGCAGACGCTTTTTCAATGAGTACAGCAAAGTTCTGATCATCCGCATCACAAAAAAAGCACATCACCGCAATGAGGACAGCAATGTGTTCGCCGAACTCGATGATAAACTCATGAATTTTGAGAAAGCGCTCTTCTATGAAGGGTATCACAAGGTCATGGCCCTGCCGGCCACCATCTGCGACCGCTGCGCGGTGTGCGCGGTCACCGCCGAAGATTGCCACCACAAGGAAAAAGCCAGACCCACGCCTGAAGCGCTCGGCGTCGATGTGTTCGAGACAATCCACAAAATCGGCTATCCCCTTGAAGTTCTCAGTGACTTTGAACAACCGATGAATCGCTACATCTTCATGATGATCGAATAAAGAAAGAGGGATGGAAAATCATCCCTCTTTTATCATATTGTCGCCGGGTCTGATGGTTTTGACCTGGGTGAAGAAATAAAGATATTTTGTCACCGCGAGCACAATGATCAGGATTCTGATCCAAAGATGGGGCATCGTGATGAACGGAACAAGCAGCATGAGGTCGACAAACAGCAAAAGCCGCCATTTTCCCGCCCTTGTCATGCTTCTGGTCTCGGCGAAATTCTTCAGATAGCGTTTGTATAACCAGGTGGCGACAAACCAATCGTGGAACCGTTTGGACCCCTTCGCATAGAAATAGGCGGTCAGAAGCAGCATCGGCGTGGTCGGCAGAAGCGGCATGACGATGCCGATGATGCCGAGTACGAGCGTGAGGGTGCCCAAAAAGACATAAAGCGCCTTAATCATCATCGTCCATCAGTCTTTTCTCACCGCTCAACTCGCGGATCGGCGTGATGTTCTGGGTCATCTCCAAGGTGCCCAGGAAGGCGCCGTCCTTATCGCGCACGGCGAAATAGCGGATGTGTACCATCTTGCCGCCCATATTGATCCAGAAGTCCTCATTGTCCTTGCGGCCGCTTCTGAAATTTTCGACGATCTTCTCGACCACGTGCACGCTCGAAGGCGGATGACACATGTTCACGTGGCGGCCGAGAATGGTTTTCGGGCGGTCGAAGATCCGCTCCTTGCCCTGTGTGAAATAACGGACATGACCGTCCTTATCCACATAGGTCATATCCAGCGGGACCGTGTTCAAGATGGCATTGATTTCCTTGGGCAGAAGACTACCCGCGTCAAATTCGACCATGCCTGGTTCGCCTTCTTCTTTTTCGGGTTCTTCTTCTGTCTCACTCGCGGTGAAATTCTCCGCGGGTGGTTCCAGGAAGTAGCCCACTTCGTCGCTACCTTCGGCGATCTGGATGAAATTGTAGAGATTGAGCTTATCCTCGAGGAGCGGGATGAGGATGTTGTCCTCCTTGAAAATCATCTCATTGATCTGATGAATCAGCGCTTCGATTTCTTCTTTGACGTCCTTGACGGTGACACCCGGGGTGGCAAGCCGCTCACTCACATGGTTGAGCTTGTCCCTGATTTCATCGTCGACCGCCCACATGACCTGCGGCGGTGCGGTGACGCCCTTTTTTTCAAGATAGGGGAAGAACAGCTGCTCCTTGCGGGCATAGTGTTTTTTGATCTCGCTCAGTCTGTCGGTACCGACCCTGAGCATCAGGATGGCATGGTTTCCTTCCTGTGAAAGGTAGGGGACGATCTCCGCTTCAATCAGTTTTTCGACACGTCGGTTCTCATCTTTGAGAACCTTGAGCGGATGACCGGGCTGATCCTCCCAGGTGCCGCCCTTATGGATATCGGAGACCTTGGTACCGAGCATGCGGGCGTGGACGTCACAGAGCTTGCGAATTTCCTCGACATCCATCCCCTCGGCCACGAGCGCGCCTTCCATGGCTGCGATTTCCTCGGTGGAGACATCCTTGAACTCGGCCTCGAACTCGGTTCGTACCGACTCCAGGTCTTCTCCTTCATGAAGCCTTTTGATCAGGCTTTTCAGTTTTTCTTGTCTTTCCTTGCTTTGATTGTTGATCAGTTCACTCATCTTATCACTCCTCATTCAAACATGTATAGTCTACACAATAAGTGGTGTGAGGTGAAAATAAAACGGCTATTTTTACAATTACGTGCTTTAACGGGGTGAGCAAAGCGCCTGTAAACTAGCGAATATAATCGACAAGCTGAAAACCATGACGGTTGGCGATTTTCTGCAGTTCCTCCAGAGCCACGCCCCGCATCTTTAGTGCCTGCTTGAGCGTGGTGATACGCCCGACAGTCTCCAACATCCCCTTTTTCGCCACCTTGTCGAAACCCGCCTCGAGAAGGACATCCTTGAATTCGGGATTCTCCTTCACAATGGTATGGACGCGCTGATTGATGTCAACAGATTCCATAGACGTCTCCTTTATTCAAAATGATCGACAACCGCCGCTTGATTTGAATCACAGGACATCCTTGAACCAATCGACCATCGATTGGCAGCTCAGATTGTCTTTTTCGCTTCTGGTGAAGCGGATGATCATATCCAGGATGTGACTGTGCTGGGCGTTGTCACGGGCGCAGAATGTGAAGACGTGATGCACTGTCTGCTGGTTATAGGTCATCCCCCCTCTGAGATAGAGATAGGCGAGAAAAGGTTGGTTCAGCTTTTCACGGGGGTTGCCATAGAAAACAACCGCATCCTTGTCGATGGCACGGTGGCTTTTTTCTTCTTTGATTTCCTTTGCGAGACTATCCAGTTCGGCCGCCGATACGACACCACTGGTCAAGAGGTCGCTCGTGGCTTTGTAGATGGCCGCTTCATAGGTCGGCGCCTGTTCGACGGCGCCGCAGGTGTATCTAATTTTTTCCTTCATCGTTATTCCTCATTCCACTTTTCGTTCTTTTCATGACAATGGCGCCGATCGGTTCGTTCTTATGACAATCGTAGTAGGCCTGATCCTTGGTGAAACCGATTTTTTTGTAGAAACGGCGCCCACTGTAATTTTTATAGTTGACGTGCAGGTAGATGGTGTCGTATTCTTTGTTCAACCGGTCGATCACGGCTTCTCCGTAGCCTTTTTTGCGTTCTTTTTCATCGATGGCCAGATTGAGCACGTAAAGGGCGTTATCCGGCATCTTGATTCTGGTGACACGGTGGACTTTGCGATAAGCGAACACCCGCTTGATCACATTGATCGGGCCCATGAGGGAAAGCGCCGCTTTCAAGGTCTTTCGTTCAAGCCTTGCCGATTCGCAGCCCTGATAGGCGGACACAATTCCAACAAACCGGTCGTCGTCGAACACGCATTTAAGATAGGGTGCGGCGAAATAGGTCTTCTTATCGTCATGCTTCAAGAACCGCTTGAAAATCGTCAGTGTCTTTTCCTTGTCACCGAAGAGAATCGTATAGAGTGTTTCATCGGTTCTGAAAAGGAGTTCGGCCGTCCTGTCAAGATCATGTTTTTTCGGGTCGAAGTCTTCAAAACGCATCCAATCACCTCCGACCTTATTTTATCACATCGGATTTTTTTAACATAATTTTATACCTCATTAGACACAGGCCCCTCAAATCGTGTATAATATGCTTAGGTAAGGAGGCTATACCATGACGCAAAGAACCCGTGTCCTAGACAAGGAACTCCGCCAGGAACTCTCCAAATCGAAGTGTTACGAGATTATGGATTTTTTAATGGTGCAGTTCACCGATAAGAAAGACTACCACTACAACTACTATTTCGACACCCCCGATTACTCGCTCGCCGAGCGGGACATCACATTTAGAATGCGTACCATCCGCAGAGACAACCACATCAGTTACCATCTGATGCTGAGGGTTCCGACCATCGATAAGAACACCTATCTCGAATATTACCAGCGCCTGAATGAGAAGCAGATGCGTCTGCTCCTCTATAACAATGTCCTTCCCGAAGGCGAAATCAAGGACCTCAACTCCATCCACGGCGGGCATGTGCGCAACGTGAACATGATCCGTGTCAACCGTGTCTATGCTCCTTACAAGGATATCGAAGTCTACTTCGACCGGATTTCCCACCGCGGCAACACCTATTATGAGACCGGCACGCGTATCCACGCCGATATGGCGACCAAAGAAGAAAAATCGAAACAGTTCAAAGAGTTGCTTGGTTCATTCGGTATCGAGTTCAAGCAAGCCGAACGACGCAGCAAGAAATACCAGTAATCAAAAAAATCCCTTCCACCGGTACCGGTGGCGGGGATTTTTTCTCGTTCTATATCAGAATGAAGTAGGTGGTCAACGCGACGAGATAGACGATGAAGACATAGTTGGCTGTCTCGAAGGAAACCTGATATTCCCTGATCAGACGGATGGGTCTGTAATCCTTGGCGACAATGAAACGGAAGATCATATAGGCAATTCCGACGGTGACGGCGTAATCGAAAAAGTGTCCGATATGGAACTCACCGACCGTGTCGAAGGGGATACCGAAGAACCCTGTCGTGAAGGGGATGTAGAAATTTCCGAGAATGATGCAGCCGAGCGCGAGCATCATCATCGCGGTGTTCTGGGCGAGGTGTCGCATCGGATAAGAGACGGTCTTCGGTCCGAAGAATATCTGTGCCATCTTCACAAACGAGGTGGCGGTCCCGATATTAACCGCGAACAAAATCCAGTAACGCACCGAAGTTTCGGCGAAACCGTACATGATGATCGATTTGGAGATGAAACCGTTGAAAAGCGGGGCCCCCGTAATCGACAGCATCCCCACGATCATGAATATGCTGACAAGCGGCATGGTGCGCGCAACACCCCTGATATCGCCGACTTTCCTTGTTCGGTAGACCTTGATGATCATTCCCGCACCCAGGAAAAGGAGACTCTTGAAGAAGGCGTGGTTGAACGTGTGCATCACCCCACCGAAAAAAACCTCCTCATCGACACTGGAAAGCCCCATCATGATGATGCCGACCTGGCTGACCGTATGATAGGCGAGAATCTGTTTCATATCCTTTTGGGAAAGCGCGAACATCACACCGACAATCGCGGTGAGCGCGCCGACATAGAAAAAGAAGTCGCTGTAGGCGAAACCGGCCCCTTCATAAAGAAAGTTCAGTCTGAAAAAAAGATAGAGTCCACCCTTGACGATCAGTCCGCTCAAAAGTGCGCTGATGGCGCTTTGAGCCACACCGTGCGCCCTTGGAAGCCAGGTGAAGACCGGGAAAAGCGCCGCCTTGACGCTGATGCCGCCCATCATGAAAAGATAAGAGAGCCTGAGCAACGTCGTGTCTTCGACCGTGTGCATCAACTGTGTTATTTCGACCATGTTGATGGTACCGAAGTTGAAATAGATGAGAATGATACCTAACAAAAAGATGAGGACACCACTCGTGTTCAGCAAAAGATAATAGATCGCGGCGCGGTAGGATTCGCCCACCTTCTTGTAAGCAATCAGGATGGTGACGATGATGGTGGTGAGTTCGAAGAAGACAAACAGGTTGAAGAGGTCATTGGACTGAAGAAGCCCCAGGAATACCCCCTGCAAGAAGAACAGAAAAAACAAAAACGTGTGTTTGGTTTTCCCGAAGGCGTAGGTGTAGATGATGACCATCCACCATGTGAAAAGGGTGAGAAAAATGAATGACATGGAAAGCTCATCGTTGACAAGAGAGATCCCGATGCGTGCATCCCAACCGCCTAGGACGATGTGGGTCAATTCGAAAGCCCCCCGGTAGTAAAGATAGTAATGAATCGCGAGGACGGTCATGACAAGCTGGGCGGCGAAAGCGATGAGATTCATATGACGCCATTTGAAAAGATAGATGAGGATTGAGGTCACAACAGGAATAAAGATAAGGATAATGGGGATATTGATCATGACTTGATATCCTCTCTCCTCAAAATCTCCTTCCACTCAACGGTACCGTATTGATGAAAGACCTTGATACAAAGCATCAGTGCCATCGCGGTAACCGTCGAGCCGATGACGATGGTGGTGATCATGAGCGCTTGGGGCAGCGGATCGACAATCATGACGGTCTCATCGTTGATGATGGGAATCGAGCCCGGCTCGAAATTCCCAAGATTCAAAAACAGCAGGATGACACCCGATTCGATGATGGTGACACTGAAGACACTCTTGATGATGTTGGTGCTGGTCGAAAGCCCGTAAAAACCGATCAGTACAACCAGAAACGTCAGTATGGGATTCATTTCATCGACCCTCCTTCAAAAAGGCTGTGAAGATGGTCCAAAGACCCAAGGAGACCTTGAATCCGATGAGGACATTGAGTAACACGAGATAAATCGCCTTCAAATCCGCGGGCGCATCGACGGGGAAGAAATTGGTGAAGAAGGTCCCCCTCGTGACGATGCTGACCGAGGCGGCGACGATGATCAGAAGATAGACCACCTTCTCAACGGTGACGATAAAACCGATATTGGTTTCCTTGTCCGGGTTGATGTAGTAGAGAATCAAAATCGCGGTGGCGACAATCGCCCCGCCTTGAAAGCCGCCCCCGGGCGACAGGTGGCCGTTGATGACGATATAGAAGCCGAACGTCAACATGAGGGGATAGACGAGCCTCGAGAAGGTGACAAACAGATCGGGTGTCTTGTATTTGTCGATCATGAATCGGGCGTTCTTCTCTTCGACGTCATGTTTTGAGATCCAGATGACACCGCTGACCGCAATCAGCAGGATGCCGGCTTCAAAAAGGGAGTCGAAAAGACGGTAATCGAGGAGAATCGAGGTGACAAAGTTTCTTGATCCTGTCTCATCGAAGGCGTTTTCGAAGAAATACTGTCTGCCATAATCGTTATAGAGTTCCTCAAGTTCGAGCATGGAGACGGTAAAAACACCGAAGAGCACAAGGAGCATGGCGACAAGCAGAATCCGTCTACTCACCGAGACCACGGTCCTTGAACTGGACGACGCGGACGTGTTCATAGTCCTTAGTCATCTGTTCTAGTTTGTTCATCAGCAAGCTTGAGGCCTTGCCTTTGAGGATATAGTCGCCGGTTTCTTTGTCCTTTGTGACGATGAGGTCGACATTGGTATCTTCGATCAGACGCTGGTCGCGGGCTTCATCTTGCCTTCCAAGCATCGGGTCGTTGGTGATGTTGAGTTCGAGATGATAGAAATCCGCAAACCGTTTGAGCAAGATATAGCCGATGCCGGTGAACTGTTCATCGGTGATGATGAAGTCATCCATCGCCTTGTCGAGAACGATGAACTCCCGTTGTCTGGAGACACTGATCACATAGATCAAAGGGATGATCGCACTACCGATCGCCACTTCCGCGATTGCGACATCGGGTGCGTTGTTGAGGACGTAAAGACTCGCGGTGACCAGCGAGAAGGATGCGATCAGGATGACAATCGTTCCCGTCTTCTTATGAAGCACAATCGCGAGGGCGATAAAGATGAGCAGAATCTGTAGCACATAGCCCGTATAGTCGATGAACGTGAGTTCCGTGAGATAATCAACCATAGAGCTCACCTTCTTTCTCCTTGGCCTCGTCCTTGTCGGACTCGTGTTCGAGCACCTTGACCTCGACACCGGTCAGATAGGCACTCCTGATGTTGACGTGCGCGCTGATGGGGTTGGTGAGCATCAGAAGCCCGATCAGAAGCACGAAACGGATGATGTAGTCATAACGGATATTGAATCCCTGTTCTCCGCGGGCTAGGAATGAGGCGATAAGCAGGGCGAAGAGCAAAATCAGACTGCCGACCGTATCAATGGTCGCGGCTGACAGGATCCGTGTGTAGAGGTTTTTCACGCGGAAGACCGCGGCCATGCCGAAGAGAATGAAAATCCAGGCGATGACGAGCAGCACAATCGAAACATAGATCATTTCTCCCGCCCCCCGGTCATGATGTATTTGGAAAGAAGCGTGATGGTCAGAAAACCGATGATTCCGTAAGAAATCGCGATATCGAGAATCAGGATGCTGTCGGTGTAGATGGCATAGACCACCACGAACATGACCACCTTGATGCTGATCAGGTTGATCATCAGAAGTCTATCCCAGATTGTCGGAGCCAGCACGAGACGGACAAAACTCAGAAGAATCGCGAGAATCATCATGAAAAGCGTCAGCACGAGGAAAAATTCGAAAACCGTCATTTGAGATCACCCTTCCGTCTGAGCATCGGCTCGAACTTGTCTTTGATCTGTCTTTCGAGTTCCTCCGCCGTGGTGCCGGGCTTGGCGAGCGTGAGCACCGTCACCCTGAAGGTTTCGGTATCCGAATCGATCGTGATCGTCCCCGGCGTCAGGGTGATCGAGTTCGCGATGATTCCGACAAGAACCGGATCATCGACATCGAGCTTGACATCGAACACCACCGGTTCATAGCGGTGGGCGATCAGGTTGAAGACATAAAGCACCGCCGCCTTGATAATCTCAACGAACAGAAAGCCGATGTAGAAAAGCAACGTCCGCACACGTATCGGATGATAGATGTATCCCTCTTCGTCATAAAGAACATTGAAGGAGGCGATCGAAATCACCCCGCAGATGAAAATTCCCGCAATGATCGTCTCGATGCGGAAGTTGAGCGCCAGAAGGAACCAAAACACCAGCAACACCAAAAAAAGCTTATAGCGTAATCTAATATAAGCAACCATACCATTCTCTCCTCAAATCAAAGGTCGCGTCCTTATCGAAGCCATGCTCCAAAACAAAATCACTACTGCATGCTCAAAAGGGCTACCACGGTTTTCGCATCGCGGATGAGGCCCCGTCTGGCCATCTGTATCGCTTCGCCGAGCGGCATTTTTACAACCTCGACGAATTCTTCGTCCGGGTCCGTATCAACCTCGCCGGTCTTTTCGACATCATAGGCCACAAAGATATCGATCTTCTCATCAGAAAAACCGATCGCGCTATAAATCTGCGCGATCTTCACAATATCTTCGGCCGAATATCCGGTCTCCTCTGTCAATTCCCGCTTGGCACAGAGCACGGGATCCTCCCCGATGACATCCTTTTTGCCCGCCGGAATCTCAAGTGACTCGGTATCGGCCGCATAGCGATATTGTCTTACAAGGATAACCTCGTTGTCGCTTGTGATCGGCAGGATGGCGGCGGCGCCGATATGCTCGACGACCACCCGCTTACTTTTTTTGCCGCCCGGCAACAAGACATCATCCTCATAGACCGAAAGGAAATCGCAATCGTACTTGAGCGTCCTTTTCAGTTTTTTTTCTTTTGGAAGACTATCCATAAAATCATATCCCATCGATAAAAAATTGGTCTTTCCTATTTATATGCACGTAAGTCTTTATTATTATAACAAATCAATGCGCATATCGGTAGGCGTTTTTCAAAATCCCTGAAAGAGCTTACGCAGTGGCGAACCTTTTGTACACCTTGACAAACAGCACCAGCAGCAACGCCATCACGAGATAAGAGATGATGAGCCACTGGAAAATACCGTAAACAAGATAACCTGCCGCCGCGATGGCCGCGGTGACAAACGCATAGGGCAGCTGTGAGATGAAGTGCGCATGCAACGTCGACTGCGCCCCGGTTGACGAAAGCACGGTCGTATCGGATACCGGTGAGGAATGGTCGCCGAACACCGCGCCACCAAGGACGGCGGCCAGGATGATCGGCATGAAAGTGGGATCGGTCACCATCGCGATCGGTACCGCAATCGGAAGCAGGATACCGAACGCACCCCAGCTGGTTCCGGTCGCGAAGGCGATGCCCCCCGCAACAAAGAACATGATGAACGGAAGAATCGCCGCGGTTAGAACGGATTGCTCAATGATTTCTGCCACCATGGTTCCCACACCGAGGTCCTGAATCGCCCCGGCGACCATCCAGGCGAGCACGAGAATCGCGACCGCGGACTTGAGCATGCCGAGCATGCCTTTCCCGCTGACTTTGGCGATGGTTTTCTTTCTGACATCACCGTCGAAGGTCGCGGTGACGACAGCCACCACAAACGCCATCAGACCGCCGAAGAAAAGCGGAATCGTGATTTCCTGATCCATGAACTGCCCAGGACTGAAGCCGGCCAGAGCGAACATCAGAAGCACGGTTGTCAAAACGAGCACGACAATCGGTGCGATCAATGTCGCAGGCGTCGCCTTCGTGCCTTCGATCTCTTCTTCTTTCACCACTTCGGCATCGAGCATCTTCGATGTATCCTCCTCTGCCAAAGAAGAAGCCTCGAACCCCTTCATCGGACCGAACGCGATACCGAAACGGATGGTCAGATAAACCATCAGCACCGCGGTGAGCGGATAGAACTGATAAGGCACCGCCGCCACATAGGCACCGAATCCCGTATGCGCTTCATACCCCGCATCGGCGAAAAGACCGCCCATGATGCCGATAATATAGGCACCCCAGGTCGAAAGGGGCATCAAAATGACCACCGGCGCACTGGTCGAGTCGATGATATAGGCGAGTTTCGCCCTTGAGACCTTGAATTTGTCGGTCACCGGTTTCGAAATCTCACCAATGACGAGCGCATTGAAGTAATCGTCAATGAAAATCAAAAGCCCGAGCAACCAGGTGAGCATCTTCGCACCAACCGGGTTTTTCACCTTGGTCACAGACCAGTCGGCAAACGCACGGATACCGCCGCTCAAGGCGATCACCGCGGTGATACCGCCGATCAGGACCACAAAGCCGATGATCGGCAGATACCAATCAAGGCTCGTCAAAATACCAAAAAGACTGCTGAACAGATAACTGAGCGTATTCAAGATGTTGAATCCCTCGTGAATGAGTGCGGCGAGCACCACCCCGATTCCCAGGGCCATAAGTACTTTTCTCGTGATGATAACCAGCGTGATCATGACAAGCGCCGGTAACAAAGCTATAAAGAGTTCCATAATAAAACACATCCTGTCATTATTTTAAAATTATATTCCCTGTGGCGAACAGCCACGGTTTTCATACATAAATCGTCAGAATAAGCGAAAGAATGACCGTGTAGATGAGCGTCACAACCAAACGGGGGCCCGTGAACATGAAGGTCTCTCTTAACGCAAAAAAGATCGGACCGAAAAGCAGGATGGCGAATGAAATGAAAAGACCGCCCCGAAAAAGTAATGTCTGATCGGGTGTAATCAGCGAGGCGCCTTCGACCAGATAAAGAAACGTAAAGGAAAGCAGGATGTAGCTCAAGGACGAAGCCATGAAAATCAAGGCGCCGACCGTGAGATAATCACCCAGTTCGAAATCCTCCCTCAAAACCTTCGATGCCACAAAGAAAATCAGGAAAATCGCCACGATCAACAATATCATACCGACAAAGACCGACTGCAACAAAGAAACAAGGTTCTCGATATTTTCTTCAGATATCATAAACAACCTCCCAGGTTGTCGCCACAAGCATCACTATCACTTGTCACGGCTGCGCTTCATCCTCAGTGCCCGGATTGTCGCAAAAGCTTTTTCATAGATCGGTTTCATCCTCTCTTCGCGAACATGGTCCAAGACCTCATCGATATAAAACCAGCGCACACCGGAATTCTCATCCGGTTTCACCTTGGTTGACTCGGTCTCATCCGCCACAAGAAGGAACGTCACATTGAGATGGAGATGATCAGGAACATAATCCCCGTTTTTCATATGGTTGGTCACATGGATGATGTCCAGCATGAAGATTTCCCCGTCATAAGGTTCGATCCGCTCGACACCAGTCTCCTCGCGGGCCTCTTTGATGGCCACTTCGAGCAAGTCGGCATCGCCGTCGTTATGACCGCCGACCCATGCCCAGGAACCATAGAGGTTGTGATGGGCGAAAAGTACCCTGTCCAAGGACGCATTCACCACAATCGCCGAACTCGTCAGATGGGCCACCCCGTTTTCTCTGGTGAGCACATCGGGATTCTTTGTGATGAAATCAAGCATCACCGCTTTTTCTTTGGTTTCCTGTTTCGTCTTGGGTTCATAGTTTCTGATCATCTCGATCATCATCGGTCACTCCCTTGTCGCAGACGAAAGGCCTGCGTCCTTGGCGCTTTTGGCGCCCATGTGCACGGCATCATTGATGGTGATGATCTTGAATGCGCCGGCCTTTGGGTCGTAATCGAGGGTCGTAATCGATGTGTTGTAGATTTCAAAGACGCGCCGCTTATCGACACTCAGTTCGAACAGATGACCGATGATGGATTTGATGACACCGCCATGGGTGACAACCAGTACCGGTCCTTCATCCACTTCAGCGACGATTCTTTCAAGAGCGCGCAGTGAACGTTCAGTCAGGTCCTTGTAGGATTCACCACCCGGCGCCCTCGCTTCGTAGTAGTCCCCGAGCCTCTTTCTTTCTTCAAAAAAGCTGGCGTATCGTCGTTTGACCTCGGTGTCGCTCTTGCCCTGCCACTCGCCGAGATGGATTTCCTTCAGATCATCCAAAAAGACGGGCTCGGGTTTGTGATGAGCCGCGATTCTATCCAGTGTGGCCCGCGCACGGCGCAACGGACTTGAATAGATGGCACGAACAGGAAAGCCTTTCAGCCTTTCAGCGACCACACCCGCCTGCGCATGGCCCTTGTCGTTCAGCGGGACATCCATGGCGCCCTGGTAGACATCCTTGATGTTGTAATCGGTCTGTCCGTGTCTTATGAGTAAAATCCGCATCGCCATTCCTTCTTTCCAATAAGTGAAAGTTATCTTTTAATTATAACCTCTAGACCGACGATTTTCAACGTAGAAAAACAAACCGCAAACGCTTTTATACAAAAAAATCCGGCCAAGGCCGGATTTCAGTTTCAACTGATCAATGTGCGGTGGAACCTGCCGTGCAGGTGGTGCACGGGCGTCAGGGTGACGAACGCGTTTTCGTCGATGGAAAGAATGAGACGCTTCAGATCATAGACCTCATGTGTCTGAGTGATCATCCATAGAATCGAACGGTGTTCGCCGGTATAGGCGCCTTTCGCATCCAGGATGGTCACGCCGCGGATGAAATTGCTGATGATCGCATCCTTGACCGCGTCACCCTCCGTGGTGAGGATATCGATGCGCACCCGCTTATAAGCCGTGTGCAATCTTTCGATGAGCATGCTTGTGACCACAAAACTGAGCAACGTATAAAATGCGAGCTCAGCATCGAAGACAAGCAGCGAGACAAGCAAGATGCCTGCATTGATGATAATACCGAGATAACCCACACTGATCTGAAAGCGGAGGGAAAGATACTGAGTCACGATATCGATACCGCCCAGGGAGGCGCCCGATTTCAGACTGAAGGCGGCGCCGAGACCAACGAAGATTCCGCCCATGACCGATGCGGCGAGGATATCGTCACCCGTCAGAAGCGCTTCGGTCTCGAAAAGACCGAGCAATATTCCCTGAAGCAGGATTGAATAGACCGAATAATAGACAAACCGCCTTGAGATTCCGATCACACCGAGAATCATGACGGGGATATTCAATAAAACCACATAAAGTCCGAGGTTGAGATTGAGTCCGAGAAGGGAAAACGCATACTGGGTGAGCCTGGCGATACCGGTCAGACCCGCCGGCATCAGCCCCGCGGGAACGATGAAAAGGCCGACACCGACCGAGAAGATCACTGTGCCGATTGTCACTGTGATGAGACGCTTGATTTCCATAGTCATATCCATGTTGATCACACCTTTCTAAAATGCCTCACCTAATGTATAGGTTTTTAAAGGGAAAGTCAACACAAATGTAAAAAAAAGATACCCGACAAGGCATCTTCATCATGATTGGAGAACGTTTTCTTAAGCAGACTCGCCATCAACGGCACCGAAACGCTTTCTTTCGACCAGGCCCGTAATAAAAAGGGCGAGAAAAAAAAGCACGTGAAGCGCGGCCACCGTGAACAGTATGGTAAAGATGGCATCGGTGATGAAGTGGTAACCGCCCAAAATCCGCAGATAAGTTTGCAACAAAATCCACATCAAGACAACCACGGTCACCTTCTTGGCGTGAACCCGGAATTTTTCGACATTGAAAGCCACAAGCACAACCCACAGACAGATCGTCGCAAAAGCGATATGTCCCGAAGGGGTGGAGTTGAAATCCCGACCGCTCTGCAAATCGAGACTCAAAGTGAACCAAGGAGAAAAAAACGCTTCGTTTTCAAAGACGAGATAAGGACGGGCGCGACCGATAACAACCTTCAATCCGGCGATGGAGACGAACAGCCCTCCGATAAGAAACAAGGCGATCGGCGCAAGCCTGTCAAACTCGTAAAGTTTCGCATGAATCGCGCGTTTCGCCAACACTCTTGTGAGTAGGATCATCATGAGCACCATGAGAAGGGCCAGCGGTATGAAGTAGGGCAGATGTCGCATGGAACGGACAAACATCGCTGTCATCCCCGCCCCGCCGACAACAAGAAAAAGCATGCGCAATCTTCTGTGGGCCAGCCTTTTCATAAATGTCTCGAGTCGGTAATAAAGATAGATAAGCGAGAAGAAACCGATGACATAGGGGGGAACATAGGCCATGTCGCTCAGGACATAAAAAAATGTGTTCATTTCGCCGGACAACATTCTCGTAATCTCAAGATCGAAAAACGTGGCGAAAACAAGCGCTGCCACAAGGACGATATAGGTGATGATGAATACTGCTTTCATATTCCGGTTCCCTTCCTGAAAAAATATGATTTCGATTTACAGAATTATATTATAGTCGATTGGCATAAACTTTACAACCATGATCAGCCTTGCGACAAAGCATACCCAAGAAAAAGACAGCCGTTAAGCGGCTGTCTTTAAGTTCATTATAGATGACGCTCGATATCCGCTTCATCAAGAAGTAGTTCGATGTGGTCCTGGATTTTCTCCTTTTCCTTGTTTTCGATGATCTGCGCCTCGATGTCTTCGGCGAGTTCTTCAAAATCAGGAACCTCTTCTTCCGCTTCTTCCAGCTGTTCCTTGTAATCATCATACATGGCCTGAATTTCTTCTTCGGTCGCTTCGACCTCACCGATGCTTTCTTCTAGGTAAAGTTGAAGCAGCAGTTCTTCAGATAGAATCTCGGTATAGCTTTGAAGCGTGTAGCCGTAATCCTCAAGCGCCTGTTCGAAAACCTCGTGGGAGTCGAACTGGTCGCGGACACGGTCGATTTCCTGTTCAATCCGTTCCTCGGGGACCGTGATGCCCGATTCCAAAGCCGCCTGTTCGATGACGGTTCTTCTGATCAGGGTCTCTAGCGCTTGCTGTTCGATTTGCTCGACGAACATCTGACCTTGTTCACTCTCAAGGTCAAGGCCCTGCTGGACATACATGTCGAGTTGTTGGTTGACATCTTCCATCCAACGGCTTTCCATGATCTCTTCGCCGTTGACGGTGGCGATGACCTTATCTTCTTCCTCGCTCGAACATGCGGCGACGGCGAAGGTGAGAAGCAAAGCGGTGACAAGAATAAAAAATCTTTTTCTCATAAAATGTGGAGTCTCCCTATGGCTTTTTTGTGTCTCGGGGGCATGATACCATATTGTTCTTTTGTTTGCAAACCGAATTGCTCAACGCTTTGAACGACCACTCGGCTGGCAGGCGCCATTCAGCCGAAGAAACTCTTGAGATTTCCTGCGAGTCAAAACGCAGGTTTCAACATCGGCCGGTGAGTTACGCCTTGCCCTTGAGTTCATGGTAACACCCGGCGATCTCGTCCATCCTTGCGGGAATGTCGATCTTCTGGGGACATTTTTCAAGACAGGCGCCGCAGGCCGTGCAGTTCGAGGCGTCTTTGGCTTCGCCGAGTTGCTCGTAGCGGTGCACGAAGAAGTTATCACGTTTGTCGATACGGTATTCATTGTAGATCGTGAAAACCCCGGGGATGTCCACACCCTCTGGACAGGGCATGCAGTAATCGCATTTCGTACAGGGAACGGTATTGCTTTCCATGAATACGTTGAGCGCTTTTTGAAGCGCTTCTTGTTCCTTGTGGCCGAGCGGTTTGAAATCGGAGAGCGTCTTGATGTTGTCGGTGATCTGTTTTTCATCGGACATGCCGCTCAGAATCACCATCACCTGTTCAAGCGAGGCCGCATATCGAAACGCCCACGAAGCGATGCTTTCATCGGGCGCCGCCCTTTTCAGGATTTTCCTGGCCTCTTCGTTCAATTGTGCGAGCGCACCACCGCGCACCGGTTCCATCACCATGACGGGAAGATCGTTTTTCTTGGCGATCTCGTACTGTCTTTTCGCATCCTGAAACGACCAGTCGAGATAATTGATCTGAAGAAGACAAAAATCCCAGTCGAACATGGCGACAATCTTTTCAAGCATTTCGGGCGTGTCGTGGAAGGAAAAGCCCAGATGTCTTATTTTACCCTCTTCTTTCATTCTTTTCAAAAAAGGCATCACCCCATCCAGCTTGTAGGGTTCGATGTTTTTTTCAGAAAGGGCGTGACACAGATAGAAATCGAAGTACTCGACACGGCAGCGACGGAGCTGTTCGTTGAAGATCATCTTCGCATCGTCTGCCGATTCGATCTTCCAGCCGGGCATCTTGGTCGCGAGATAGAACGATTCCCGCGGGTATTTCGCCAGGACTTTTCCGATGAACGGTTCCGATTGTTCATTGTGATAGGGATAGGCAGTGTCGAAGTAGTTCACCCCGTGTTCGTAGGCGAAATCGATCATTTTTTCAGCGCGCACTTCATCAATGGTCTGTGACTCCTCGCTTTCAGTCGGAAACCGCATGCATCCGAACCCTAAAAGTGAGGGGTTTTCCTTGATGTCTTTGAATTGCTTTTGCTTGATTGTGACCTGTTTTTTCATAATCGCACCTCTTTTTTCATTCGTTGGTGTTCGTGATGTCGACAAGGTCTTTTCTGACGACACGGTAATGGGGATGGTAGTGTTCGCGGTAGATGACACTGTGTCCGATCGGGCGGATGCCCGCTTCAAGATACGTATCCACAAAGGCACGTGCCGCACCGATCTCGAGTGGTATCCGGCCGGCTTCGATGAGCGATAACAGCACCCGCAGTCTTTCTTTGAACAACCGCTTCAAATCATCGCGCATTGTCGGGCTTGTCCGCACCGATTCCATGAACATCCCAAAAAGTCCGTCCGCACTGATTTTTTGTTCCACCACCGCCATCAGCGAGACCCGCACATAATCGCCACCGATGTTTTCCACCAATGGTGTGTGCGGGCAATCCTTCACTTCCTTCAGTTCCTTCTTCAGATAACGTCTGACATTGGTTTCATCCGGGTCATCACCGAAATGTTTCGGACCGAATGTGCTCTGATAGAGCAGCTTGATGAAATCCTCGATCCGCATGAGGGGATAGCGAGACCCGTGTTCTAGCAATAAGGCTCTGGTTTCTTCCATGGAAAACTCCTTTTTGTCACGTGTCCTGATTATCTTCATCATACCATATCAAGACTTCACGGGGTAGTCCTGAAAGGCTTTGACATGAAAAAAAGCGCCTTGTGAGCGAGACGCTTTTCAGATCCGTTTTCAGTTGAGCATCCAACTGTTGTTCAAGATGGTGGTCGAGTAAAGGAACAAGACATCCTGATCATCGAAGGTGATATAGGTATCGAGGCTTTCGTGGGTGACATAGCGCAGGTCGATGAGCGTAATTTTGCTGTACCCCTCAAGCAGAAGCGGAGCGAGGCTGCTGGAAAAGGAATCCCTGAAAATAATCAGTTCCGCATCGCTTTTCGCCGCGTCGTTCTCGATGGTGATCAGCGGTCTGACACCCGAGAGGAAAAAATCATAACCGTCCATGCCGTTGAATCCCTCATAATCATAGATGGGACCGTATTCTCCCGTTTGGTAATCATAGACCGTCGCGTTTTCGATGATGTGGTTCGTCAGATAGACCATCGAATCGGGGTGTACGGCAGTGGCTGCCTGTCCGTGGTAACCGCCGTAGAAATCACCGAGTGAACGGTATTCATAAGGGGTCGCTTCAATGACTTCCCTGTGCATCGCTTCAAGCAGAATGGAAGCGACGCCGGTGAGGCCTTCTTGCGCCCAATGCAGGTCGGTGCGGTAATAATCATCGATGGAGAGCGCATCAAAGATATCGATGTAGTCAAAATCATCGAGCCCCGCTTCAAGCAACGTCAGAAGACGTGCATAGTCCTTATGAAGATACCCGTGATCGTCCGCGACGAAGTAGTTCTTGTCGGGGGCGACGGAATAATAGACATCCATCCCATGTAAATAATCCGCATGAATCTTATTGAACAGCCAAGCAGCGTTGTCGATGGAACGTTCGTTGAGCGGGAAATCCATCTTATAGATGCCATCCCCGATGAGATAGAGGTCGTTGATGTCGGTCTGTCTGAATAGACGGCGCCTCGTGTAGGCGTTGATCCGTCTGAAGGCATCTCTGAATGCGAACTGATCCAAAACGTAGGCTTCCAAGTCGGTGAAGTAATCACCGTCCATCAGGCCATAATCCGAAAAAACCGGCATCTGTCTCAGGTTCCTTCTTTCACTGAAGGAATGCTCGTTGTCGGCCTTGATTAGATTGATGAAAAGACCGCCACCGATAAGAACGGTGAAACAAAGGACCACAAGAATATGTTTGATTCGTGTTTGCATGTGTCATACCACCTTTAGAAACGGAAATAGAGAAAAGGGTTGAACGAGCCGTCGATGAGATTGCCCGTCACCATGAGAAGCAAAAGCACATAAAGTGCGGGTTCGAGCATGTCGGTGGACACACTTACAAACCGATTGCGTCTGAAACCGCCCGCCAGATCTTTCAGCAACGGTGTCGCGCCGACGCAGGCGATCAGAAAGACGAAGAGATAGTTTCTCAGATAATAAAGGCTCTCTTCACCCACGAGCGGAATGTTCGAAAACCCGAACATACCCTGAAGATTACCAATCGCTTCAGTCATGCTGCCGGCATTGAAGACGACAAAGCCGATGAGGACCACGAAAAGCACATACGCGTGGCGAACGATTTTTGGAATTCTTTCCATCATGCCACGAAGCAGGAACTTCTCAACAAGCAAGAACACCGCGAAGAACATGCCCCAGACAATGAAGTTCCAGGCCGCACCGTGCCAAAAGCCCGTCAAAAACCATACAATGAGAATGTTGCGCGCCCAAAGGAGGAGATTGACACGGTTGCCACCCAGGGGGATATAGACATAATTCCTGAACCACTGGCCCAAAGAGATATGCCAGCGGCGCCAGAATTCAGTGATGCTCTTTGCAATATAAGGATAGTTGAAGTTCTCCAGGAAGTGAAAACCGAAAATCCTACCAAGCCCGATCGCCATGTCGCTGTACCCTGAGAAATCATAATAGATCTGCAGCATGAAGGCGATGGCCGCCATCCAGTAAAAAAGCACCGTGGCCTCATTCATACCGGCGAAATGCGCCCCGACTTCAGCGAGGGTGTTCGCAATCAGCACTTTCTTCGCAAGCCCGAAGACGAAACGGCTGATGCCGCGGTAGACGTCTTCAAGTGAGTGTTCGCGTCCTTTGAGTTCGGCTTCGATGGTCTTGTAGCGCACAATCGGACCGGCGATCAGCTGCGGAAACAACGCGACATAGGTCATGAAATCCAATAGCTTCCGCTGAACCGACACCGTGCCACGGTAGACATCGATGGTATAGCTCAAAATCTGGAATGTATAGAAACTGATTCCGATCGGCAATATGAATGGCAAAAGTGAAAACTCGCTGCCGAAGAGATTGTTCACATTGCCAATCAGAAAGTTCGAATACTTGAAAAACATCAGAAGCCCGACGCTGATCACGACCGAACTCACCAAGGCGGCCTTCGCCTTTTTCGTTCCCCTGTGATGATCGATCATCCGTCCGTGCAGATAGCCAGAAACCGATGAAAACACCAGAAGCACACTATAGACCGGTTCGCCGTAATAATAGAAGGCGAGACTGAACAAAAGCAGCGTGAGATTCTTAAAACGGTGCGGCGCCGTGAAATAGACAATCAGAAGAACCGGTAGGAAATAGTATAGAAAGTCAACACTTGAAAAGAGCATATGAAACTCCCCTGTTCAGATTATTCTGCTGGTTCTAAAGGTTCGGTGTCCAAAGACAGAAACGCTTCGTGAAGCTCGTGAGCGAAGTTGTCGCTCATGATCAGAATGACGACATCACCGATGTTGTCGACAATGACGTTACTCGGATCCACACCGAAGCTGACCCATTTTTGCGGATCGACATTGTCCTCGATATCGCTGATGAGATCAGCAGGGTCCTGGTTGCCTCTGGTCCGGATGAGCGTCAACTCGAACGGGGTGGTCGACATCGCCGGAACGAATGAGATCGCCTCATCATAACGGATGCGGTCGCTTCCGAGATGGAATTCCGCATTATCACTTGTCACCGCTCGCACCGAAAGACCGTCGGCGAAGCTCAGGGCATCCTCACTCAGATTCTCATAAGCATAGAGGTTGTCCAGGATATCCTCGAGGGAATCCTCCAGAACCGTATTGTCGAGATTGGTGCATCCTGCCAACGTGATGGCGAAGATGGCCATAAAGAATAAAGCACCTGATTTTTTCATGATAAAACTCCTTTTGATTGTTGTACAAATGAAAAACCTCCCATTTGCCACGTCAATCGTAACAAATGGAAGGTTAAGCACGGGTTAAGAATTGAGAATGATTTCGAATTTCGTTCCTTTTTCTTCTTCACTTTCAACAGACACGCCGATATCATGCTGGAAGAAGATTTGTCTGACGATGGAAAGACCAAGGCCGCTGCCGCCGAGACTTCTCGAACGTGAGAAGTCGACACAGTAAAACGGTTCGAAAATCTTGTCCTTTTTGTCAGCCGGGATGCCGATGCCGGTATCTGCGATGGTGATCTCGTCATCATCGCAGATGATCGATATCTCCCCGCCTTTGCGGTTGTATCGGACCGCGTTGTGGACAATGTTCGCGAATGCCCGTTCGAGCAGGGGTTTGCTTCCTGTCAATCTCGTATCGCCTTTTTGTTCGAGATGGATGCCTTTTTCTTTCATTTCTTCCAATAGTTCGGGATTGAAAATCGACATTTCCTTGAACGAGAAGGTCGTTTGGCTCTTTTGTTCCAGCTGCGTCATCTGCAGAAGATCCTTGACCAGCTCGTTCATGCGCTCGACATTGTCCTTGGTGATGGATAGGACTTCCTTATATTCCGCAACGGACGCATTCTCATCCATCTCCAGGACCTCGATATTGGTCATGATGGAAGAAAGCGGTGTCTTCAGTTCGTGGGCGGCATTCTGTACAAACCGCTTCTGCCCTTCCATCGTGTTGTTGATTTTTTTCATCATCCGGTTGAACGCATTGGTCAACTTGATGACCTCATCGTTCTTATAAGGCATATCGACCGACTCCGGAAGGTTGTCCTCATCGATGTTTTCAATCACTTCGGTCAGTCTGGTGACCGGCCTCAGCATCTTCTTCGTCAGAAACCACAGCAACACCGTCCCAGCGGTTAAGAGGGCGAAAAGGATGAGTGTACTCTGGATCAGATAGGTTCTGCGCGCGCTTCTAAGTAGCGCGCTGAAGGTTTCCTCGTTTGAACTGCTGATATCCGCGCCATTTTGAGCAAGAAGCTCAGACAGCGTGAAAAGCGACGACGCCCGCATCAAAAGCGCAAAAGTCAAGACGACGGAAAGAAGGACAAAAAGTCCGGCTGCGACCAGCGTGAAGCGTTTTTGAAGTGTCAGTCTATTCAACATAGTACCCCTCCCCCCGGATGGTCCCGATCACGCCTTCGGGCAGTTTTTTTCTTAGTGAGGTAAGATGGACCTTGAACGCATTGGTGAACACATTCACCTTGCTGTCCCAGACGTGTTCGATGAGGGACTCACCACTTACGGTCCTTCCTTTGTTCATCATGAGATATTCCAAGATACCGTATTCCTTTTTCGTGAGCGCGACCTCGCCTGTTGTGCTGTAGACTTTCTTGAGTGCGAGATTGAGGGTGAGATCCCTGGTCTTTATCTCATTGTCGCGTATCTTGTAATCACGACGCAACAGGGCCCTGATACGCGCATGAAGCTCCTTGAAATGAAACGGTTTTTCCAGGTAGTCGTTCGCGCCGCAGTCAAGACCGGTAATCTTGTTTTCCACTTCGCTTCTGGCCGAAAGAATGAGCACTTTCGCCTCTTCGTTTTCATCCCTTATCGCTTTAAGAACCTCGAGACCATCCATCTTGGGCAAGTTGAGATCAAGCACAATCGCGTCGTAGAGTCCGCCGTAATAATAAGAAAGCGCCGCTTCCCCGTCACCGGCGGTATCCACCGCGTAGCCCAGTTTCTCAAAACCCTTGCATAAGGCATCTCTCAAGGATTGTTCGTCTTCAATGATCAACAATTTCATGTGAATCACTCCGTGTTGTTGTCTTCGCTTTCTTATTATAGATACCAAGAGGTTAAGAAAGCGTTAAGGATTTATGTCCATAAAAATTACAAACACTGCGGACATGATATCACACCGCCTTATTTAATGAAAGTCCCTAAAGCGCGAGTTGCGAAAAAGCGGACATGAGTGTGATTCCATCCCCCTTCCTGAAATCGCCTTCACCTCATAGAAAAAGACCTTTCCGGCGGAAAGGTCTTCAGTTTGTCGAATCAAAGTTCTTTATATTCCTTCAGGATTTCCTCCGTGGCTTTCTTGCCGTCCCCGAAAAGCATGAGTGTGTTGTCCATCGCGAAAAGGGGATTGGGAATGCCGGCGAAGCCCGGGGACAGTGAGCGTTTGATCACGACGACCGTTTTCGCCTTGTCGACATCCAGGATGGGCATCCCGGAAATCGCGGATTCTTTATCCCGGGCTTTCGGGTTCACCACATCGTTCGCACCGAGGACGATCACCACATCGGTCTGTGGGAATGTCGGATTGATGCTGTCGAGGTCAAGCAGTTTGTCATAAGGGATATGTTCCTCCGCAAGCAACACATTCATATGGCCGGGCATGCGCCCCGCCACAGGGTGGATGCCGAAAACGACTTCGATATCGTTTTTTTCAAGCGCCTCTGTCAGGAGTCTGACTGGTGTCGCCGCGCGGGCGACTGCCATCCCGTAACCCGGGACAATGGCTACACGTTGGGCGGATTCGAGCACCATCGCGACTTCCTCAGCCGTTGTCGAGGTGATTCTACCCTCGTAAATGTCCTCCCCGCTATCTTTCGCCGGGGTCCCGCCGAAGCCGCCGAACAGCACATTCACAAGCGACCGATTCATCGCGCGGCACATGACCGCGGTCAGGATGAGTCCTGATGCCCCGACAAGCGCACCGGCGATGATGAGAACGATGTTGCCGAGTACGAAACCGGTCGCGGCGGCCGCAAGACCGGAATAGGAGTTGAGCAAGGAAATCACAACCGGCATGTCGGCCCCGCCGATACCGATGACCAGAAGAATACCGAGGAGGAAACCGCCAAAGACGATAATCCAGTACCATTCGGTGGCTGCGGGATTCAAAATCATGAGCACACCGAAGAAAAGCAGCAACAAGAGTAAAAACATCTTGAGCAGAAGGTCGCCTGTGAACCCGACCGGCTTGTCCGGCACGAATCCGACACCCTGAAGCTTGCCATAGGCGATCAGACTTCCAGAAAAAGTCACAGCCCCGATAAGGCCCGAAATCGCCGTCGCGATCAGGACCTGAAGCGGCAGTACGCCAGTCCCTTCAATCATGGCAAACAGATAAAAGACACCCGCAACGAGCAATGAAGCGCCACCGCCGAATCCATTGAAGATGGCGACCATCTGAGGCATGCCCGTCATCTTGACGCCGAGCGCGGCCCAAAGACCCACAATAGAACCACCCGCGATCGCGAACAACAGGATATACCAGTATTGAAACTGACTCCTGATGACCTCGTTTTCCACATCGATGATGACACCGAAATCCAAAAAGGCGGTCAAAAAGGCGATCAGCATCCCTGTGGCACCGAGCGTATTGCCTCTGGCGGCAGTCTTCGGCTTGGCGAGGTTCCTGATACCCAGAATGAAAAACACAGCACTGATCAGATAAAACAGGGCGACCACTGTTTCCTTGATTGTCAGTAGGCTTTGATAATCCGTCATTGTTTTTTCCCCCTGAACTTCCTGAGCATCCGGTTACTGACGACAAATCCGCCCACGACATTCACTGTCGCAAAAAATAGCGCGAGCGCCGCCAGGATGAGCGGCAGCACACCCGCCTCACCGACGGAAAGCCCCGTCAGCAGGATGCCGACCGCACCGACGATGGTGATGCCGGAGATGGCGTTAGAACCGGACATGAGCGGGGTATGGAGTGTGGCGGGAACCTTGGTGATCAGTTCGAAGCCAAGGAAAACCGCCATCGTGAAAATGGTGATCAGATAGATAATGGTCATTTGTCTTTCCTCCCTATGAGCGATTCGATCCTGGGACTGCCGGGTTTTCCGGCTTTTGTGATGAGTGTCGCTTCCACGATGTCATCCTCGAAGTCGATTTCGTCCTTCTCGTCTTTCTTCCAGAGATTGTCCAAAAACGTGGTGATGTTTTTGGAGTAAAGCGCAGAAGCGTTGAAAGCGAGCGACGCCGGCAGATTGAGCGGACCGGCGATTGTCACGCCATGTCTGGTGACGGTTTTTCCCGCTTCGCTCAGCGCGCAGTTACCGCCGCGTTCGGCCGCGAGATCGACGATCACGCTGCCTTTTTTCATGCCTTTGACCATTGCTTCTGTGATTAGGATGGGCGCTTTCTTGCCCGGGATGTTCGCGGTGGTGATCACCACGTCCTTGGTCGCGAGTTCATCTTTCATGAGCGCTTGTTGCTTCTTATAGAATGCCTCGTCCATCTCTTTCGCATAACCACCTTCGCCCTCGGCGGATTCGAGGTCGAACTCGACGAACTTTGCGCCGAGCGAGGTCACCTGTTCCCTGACCTCAGGGCGAACATCATAGGCGCTTGTCACCGCACCGAGACGTTTCGCGGTGGCGATTGCCTGAAGTCCCGCCACACCGACACCGAGGACAAAGACATTCGACGGGGGAATCGTTCCCGCGGCGGTCATCATCATCGGAAACATGCGCGGACTATAATCGGCACCGATCAGCACCGCCTTATAACCGGCGAGGTTCGCCATCGACGACAACACATCCATGCTCTGGGCACGGGTGGTACGGGGAATCATCTCCATCGAGAATGCGGTCACTTTGTTGTTTAGAAGCGCATCGAACGCCGCATCCGGTTGATAGGGCTCAAGCATCCCGATCAGAATATGCTTCTCGCCAAGCTTCTCAGCCATCGTCTTACCGTCTAAAGCGGCGGCGCCGGCGCGCACGGCGAGGATAACCTCGCAACGTTCCGCGAGGGTTTCGAAATCCTTCACCACAACGACGCCCTTGTCCTGATAGGCCGAATCCGGATAACCCGCTTTCAAGCCGGCACCCTTTTCGATCATAATATCGTAACCCTTATTCCTGAGTGCTCCGACATGCCCTGGCACGAGGGCGACACGTGATTCATGTTCGGTTCTTTCCTTGGGAATCCCGATATTCATGGGAAAACCTCCTTCTTTTATGGGAAGTTTCTAATCTTATCTCTGACGATGTCATTATATAATATTCACGCGATTTAATCATGAGATAAACTCATGAATCCTCACTACCTTCACCGGCTTATGGACAAACAGACATCTTCCGTAAAGAAAAAACGGGATGATGGCCATCCCGCTTTGTCTATTCGCCGATGATCTGCACATCGAGCTTTCTGTTCCTCGGGCCGTCGAACTCACAGAAATAAAGACCCTGCCAAGTGCCAAGACGCATCTTGCCATTATCGATCAGGACCGTCAGGTCGGGACCGATGACGGAAGACTTGATATGGGCGTGGGAATTGCCTTCCCCGTGCTCGAACTCTGGACGGTCGGGCAAGCTCTTGTCGAGACCGAAAACAATGTCTTTTTCAACATCCGGATCGGCATTTTCGTTAATGGTGATGCCCGCTGTAGTATGAAGGACGAACACAGTGACCTGGCCTTTCTTGATGCCAGTCTTTTTGATGAAATCCTCAATTTTGGCGGTGACATCGATGAGTTCCTGTGCGGATTTTGTTTCGACGGACAATGTCGTGCGTTCGATAATCATTAGAACTCCTCCTTTATCACGCATGACAACAATGGATTTGTGATGATCAGCTGTATCTTTTGAACCAGTCGGTGATTTCTCTCAGACGTTTGACTCTGGCCTGGGGTTTGCCACCTCTTGAGAGTTCATGGTTCTCGCCTTTGAACCAGATCAGTTTCGTGTCGAGACCGTTGGTCTTCAAGATGGCATAGAACTGTTGGGCCTGTTCGATCGGACAGCGGTGGTCCTTGTCGGCATGGATGAAAAGAAGCGGGGTCTTCACGTCCATGACATATTTGATCGGTGACTGGTCGTAGAGTTTGTCTCTGTTCATGATCGGATGACCGCCGGTCTGGTCGGTGGCGAAGTAATAACCGATATCGGAGGTCCCGTAGAAGGAAAGCCAGTTTGAGATCGATCGCTGGGTCGCGGCCGCTTTGAAACGGTCGGTCTGGGTGACCATCCAGTTCGTCATGAAACCACCGTAGGAGCCGCCGGTGACGAACAACCGTTCGCGGTCGATACCGGCATAGGTATCAAGCACACGGTCGGTGAAGTCCATCAGATCCTCATAATCGATGGTCCCGTATTTGCCACGGATATCCGCGAAATCGTCACCCTTGCCGTCGGATCCTCTCGGGTTGGCGAAAAGAACCACGTACCCCTCATTCGCCCAATACTGCATCTCATGGTAATAGATACTTCCGTAGACGGTTTTCGGGCCACCGTGGATATTGAGGATAGCCGGATATTGCTTGTCCGGCGAGTAATCCTCCGGCAGAAGCACGAATCCCTTGACTTCATGGTTTTCCTTCGCGAAAACCACCGTTTGCGGGGTCGCCACATAACGGTCTTTGAGCACCGTTTTGTTCAGATTACTCAGTTGTCTTGTGGTCTCCTTGTTGAAATCAAAAGCGTGGATTTCCTGGAGGTCTTGGTTCTTCATGCCAATCATGACGGCTTCATTACGCCATTTTTGGAATCCGTCGATGGCACCTTCCATCTTGAGATGGGTGTGCATGGAACCATCGAGCCCCACCGAGCGGATCTCACTGTGGTCGTCGATGGTGGTGATGAAATAGAAACGGTCATCCTTGACAAACGATGCGTTCGACCCGAGGAGTCTGCAGTCGCTGCCGACGGTATTGCCGATGGTTTCGCCATGCTTTGCGAGCAAATCCAGCGTGCCATCTTCAACACGGAAGAAATCGGGATTCTGGTTGATGCCGTAGGCGCGCATATCCTTTGCGGCGGCGATGAGGGCATCGCCGATACAGATGAGTTTGGCGATGTTGTAATCGGTCTTGTCATATACCGTAGTGTGGGTGTCTTCTTCCACATGATAGGCATAGATCCTCGAGGTCAGGCGCATCACTTTCTCTTTTTTTCTCCCGGTATAATAAAGGGTCTTCTTGTCGTCAGAGAACACATGGGTTCCCACGCTGAAGTCCTTCGTCACAACCGGTTTGACGGTATCGGTGTCGAGATCATACAAGAAAAGTTGTTTATTTTGATCCGTGACGAAATCGCGGCCGTTGAAATAATAAGGAATCTCATCGATATCCTCGAAGGCTTGACCGCGTTTCTTCTCTTTAAGATAGGTTTCACGTTGTTCCTTGGTCCCCTCATAAAGGATATGGTCTTCTTCCTTCATCGACGCCGACAATAAGAGCACATGGTCGTTCACACGCGCTTCTAGTTCGGCGGGGAAAGGAAGTGTGAAGGCTTTTTCAAGCGTTTTGTCTTCGAAGTCATAAAGATAGTGACTCTGGTTGAACGATTCCTTCAGGGCGTTTTCTTCTTTTTTTGATTTCTGCAGGTTGATGATCAGACGCTTGTTATCAAGAAAAAGAAATTTGTTGTTTTTCTTGATCTTCCTCAGTTTCCTCGGGCGACCATTCTCACCGAGATAAAGCGTGTTGTGATAGGCGTTGTCATAATAGTGCGCCTGCGCGGAGACAAACGCATACTTGCCCTCATCCGGTGAGATTTGAAGATTACCGAGGAAACGGTAGTTCAGGAAATGATCGAGTGTGAGTTTTTTCATGGTTACCTCTTCTTTGAATTGTATTTTTATGGATAAGTTAAAACGGTGCCTTCCGGCACCGTCAAAAAGTGAGCCTAGTCCCAGGCCAGTTCATAGATTTTTTTCGCATCATCGAGGGTGAGTTTCATGAAGGAACCGAAATCTCTGCCTTTGTTCTTCTCCAACGTGTTGAGCAATCTCGGGATATCTTCTTTCTTCGCGCCTGCTTCTTTCAGGGTCACCGGCATGCCGATTTCGCTGAAAAACGCTTTTAGACGCTTGATACCTTCAAGCGCGACCGCTTTCTTGTCAAAGTGATTCGCAGGTACGCCGAAAGCGACGGTCGCAAGGCGGTAGTAACGCTCGACATCCTCATCGAGGGTGTATTCCATGTACGCCGGGAACATCACGGCGAGTCCGGCACCATGGGTCATGTCGTAAAGCGCGCTCAGTTCATGTTCAAGAGCGTGGGTCGTCCATTCCTCTTCGCGCCCAACACCAAGAATACCGTTGTGGGCGATGGTCCCCGCCCAGCAGATGGTCGCGCGCGCTTCATAGTTTTTCGGTTCTTTCATAACGGTTCGCGCCGCTTCCATCACCGTAATCAGCGTTGACTCGCAGAGGCGGTCGGTTAGGATGACATCGCTGGTTTTGGAAAGATAGCGTTCGAAGATGTGTGAAATCATATCGACCACACCTGCGGAAGTCTGCCATATCGGAAGGGTGTAGGTCAGCTCCGGGTTGATGATGGCGAATTTCGGTCTCAAGAGATTGGAACCGGTGCCTCTTTTGAGACCTTCTTCCTTCTTGGTGATGACCGTCGCGGCCGAACCTTCGCTGCCCGCGGCGGGCAGGGTCAGAATCACGCTGACCGGAAGGGCGTCCTTGATGGTTGCCTTTTTATCGAAGAAATCCCAGAAATCACCGTCGTATTTCACACCGGCCGCGATGGCTTTGGCCGAATCGATGGCGGAACCGCCGCCCACAGCGAGGACGAAATCACACTTTTCCTTGCGGCAAAGTTCGATGCCCTCATAGACGAGCGAATCGACAGGGTTTGGCCTCGCACCGCCGAGCTCGACATAATCGATCCCAGCTTTTTTCAGGCTGTCGATTACAGTGTCATAAAGACCTGTCTTCTTGATCGAACCACCACCGTAGTGGATGAAGACCTTTTTAGCACCGTAATCCGACAACAGTTTTCCTACTTCTTTTTCCGTCTGTTTACCAAAAATGAATTCCGTTGGACTATAGAATCTGAAATTTAGCATCCAATCACTCCTTTCTCTCATTATAGCACGTCAACGAACGGTTTTTTTCTGCCACGCTAATAAAAAAGTCCCGGAAAACCGGGACTTTGTCTTTAAAACGGTACCACTCACTCCATATGGTCCTCAACATCATCGGGGACACGGGCAGCGTAGACGATCTCATCGTATTCGAAAACCACCAAGACGGGGACTTCCTCATCATCGAGAATCACCCAGACCCATTCATCGATTGTCTCGATATTATGACGAATGTCACTTTCGATGGCGACGAGCGCATCATCGGTCTCACTCAGAAGGTAGCCATCGATTTCGGTATCCCCATCAATCGTGAACAGCGACTCTTCTGGGATGTATTCCATCGCCTCATGGATGGTGATGGCATAATCGATATCGAAAGCGATTCTCGCCCCGACACCGGTACGGTAATAAACGTTCCCGATCTCATAGCTTTTCGCGATCGGGACATCTTCTAACAGATACCAGTCATCTCCTTGATATATCAGCTCATAATTTTGGCCGTTGACAACGACTTCTTCGATGACCGGTTCATCGGCATCGCTGGTAATGTGCAGAAAAACCCGTCTTTCCGGAACGTTCACCTCGAAATCTTCGAGTGAAAGAGATTTCGCCCGTTCGATTTCCTGTTCGATGATATCGCAGGCCGCAAGACCGACGGTAAGGGTAAGCATAAGGATTAAAACAACGATTTTTTTCATAAATTCCACCTCTATGATTGATAACCCTATCATAACATATAAGAAGGACGGACATGACGAAGATGCAAGAACCGATTGCACTCGTCCTATCTGAAGACCCCTATGAAGGGCTTGAGAAAAATCATTTTTTTGTGACGCTCTCGAGTGCTTCTTTCCAACAAGCTTGGAAAGTCTCCTTCACGAATGGCGCCATCGGATGTTCTTCCTTGAGCAGATTCATTCGCTTGATGGCGCTGAGGACCATTTCCCTGTCGCCGGCATAATCGTCCCCACTCCGGGTTTCATACCGCTCGATGATCAGGCTTCCTTCTTTTTCAAGTTCGATCAGTTTATGGTAAGCGTTATCGACTTTTTCACAGTGGATGGAGTCTACGGGTCTTTTGGAAATCACTGCCGGTCTGATGCCGACTTTGTCCTCATAGTCGAAATCGCCTTCGCAAGTGTGGATGCATCCTTTCACACCGTCATAGAAGAACCTGAGAGCGTCCGGGAAAGTCTCGTAATAAATTGGCGTACCGTCCTCGCTGAATCTGAACGTCATGAACATGTAGGGCTTGTCCCAGATATAAAGTGCGGCAAGCGCCTTGTTCAGGGTCAAATAGACACAAGGTTCTTCCAGATTCGAGTAGGGGCGTTGCATCGGTTTCAACGTCTTGATATCTAAAACCGTGGTGCCGTGGTAGGCTCTCATTTCAATTCCCTCCTTAACAAAAAATCATGACCAGGTTCAACTAGTGAACATATCAGTAACCATTATAATCGAATACGGTCATGTTTGAAAGTTTCCAAAAAATATTTTAGCGTTTCCATTATAATATGATCCAGAACCCTTTCGACATCCTCCGCCTTCTAAACACCATTATCCTGTGTATCAGCAAATAATACATATATAAAATAAACAAGCCTGAAAATTAGCCGGAATTGATAACCAAAAAAGGATGACCCCTCTATAAAAAGGTTTTCATCAAAAAATATTCTGGAAACCATTGCACTTCTTGTAAATCTGTATTACAATTAAATCGTAGAGAAGTGAATGGTTGTTCAGTTTATGAATGGTTGTTCACAAACACGAAAGGCGGTGAACATATGGATACCAGAGAAATCACACTCGGACAAAGCGTCAGCACCACAAAATCCTTCAACGAAAAGGATGTCTTTCTCTTTGCCGAACTGAGCGGCGACCACAATCCTTTGCACCTTGAAGAGGGTTATGCCGCAACCACCATCTTCAAACACCGCGTTGTGCACGGTTCGCTCGTCAACAGTCTCTTTTCGAGCCTGCTCGGCAACGACCTTCCCGGTGTGGGCACCATCTACTGCAAACAGGACTCGACCTTTCTCAAACCGGTTTACATCGGAGATACCATCACCGCGCATGTGACCGTGAAGGAAATCACCCCCGAAAAAAACCGCATCCTTCTTGAAACGACCGCCTTCAACCAAAGGGGCGAAAAGGTGATCCAAGGAACCGCGATGGTTCTTCCGCCCAAGCCTAAGGCAAGCTGAATCAGAATACCTCACCACCACAAAGACATTCCGGTGCCGGAATGTCTTTTTTAATGCGCATTTTTCAATATGGATACTTTTCTTATCATTTCAATCTCATGTGCAGCCCTTTTTGGTATAATATAGCATAAGAGAAAGGAACGATGCGTATGGAAATCTTCTCGGGCATCATGTGGACCGTGCTATACCTTCTCGGTGTCTTCATACTAGGCACCGTTGTTTTGAAGTGGTTGGTCCGGGCCTCCGATGAGGTGGTGCGCAAGACCCATCATATCGGCTATACGTTATCGGTTTTTTTATTCATCGAACTTTTCGACCCGTGGACCGTCTCGGTGGCCGTCATCCTCGGATTCATGGTTGTGATCTTTTTCGGTGCTTTGTTATTGGAAAAAACCCCTTATTATCATAAATTGCTTGTCGACAGGCGCAAGGAAGGCGGCGAAATCAAGTACTCCGTGCTGCTCGGTTTTCTTTCCTTCGCCATTTTGATCGCGGTGTTCGGCAATCTATTGCCCTATGGCGATGAGACGATTGTTGTGATCGCTGTGGTGGGCTGGAGTCTCGGTGATGCGCTTGCGGCCCTTGTCGGCAAGAAATTCGGGCATCGCCGGCTCATCCTGCCGTTCGCCGATCCGAAGAAGACAACCGAAGGCAGCCTTGCGATGTTCACCGGTATCTTCATTGTGTTTCTCCCGATTCTTTTTTTCTATGGCGGTTACCCCTGGTGGGCCACCTTGGTGATGAGCGCGGTCGTGGCCGCGGTGTCGACCGTCGTCGAAGCCATCGCGAAAAAAGGGACCGACACGCTCTTTTTGCCCCTCTTTGGCGCCTTGACCCTCTATCTGCTCATCCTACTGCTCAACGTGAACGGGGTGGTCTGAAATGCGCAAGGACCCAAGACGACTGACGTTGAAGCTATCGGTGCTTTTCAGCTCTTTCGCCCCGGTTGCGACCTTCACCGCCTTCCTGATGAACACCTCGGCGACACAGCTTGCCGATTTCACGCGCCGGACGGCGGAACTCGGCGTCCTTATTCTCGCCTACTTCATCTACAGCGCACTGAAAGAAAACACATTCCGCTTCAAAAAGAAAAAACGTCTCGCCCGCATTCTCTTCCGTGCTTCGGGCGGGGTACTTGTTTTCAGTGGTCTTTTTCTCATCGCGCTATTCATCCGAGGTCTGATCGAGGTCACGCCCCCTTCGGGTGATGTGCGCCTCGGCCTGCTCATCGCAACGCTTGGTTTGCTCGCCAACGCCTATTTCTCCATTCAGTACACCATCTTCAACCGGCGCTCGGCCGATGCGGTCATGGAATCGCAGGGCAAGCTCTATCAGGCCAAGACCATCATCGATTTGAATGTCGTCATCGCCCTATCCTCGGTGCTCCTTTTCGAAGCCTCCATGCTGAGCTATTATATCGATCAGGCGGGCACTTTCATCGTGGCCGTCTATCTGCTGGTGCGCGGCCTTCTATTCGGTCGGAAGGAGCCAGGTTCATAACCGGGTAAGCCGCCTTGAAACACAACCCATCACATGGATACGCAAAAAAACATCGCCCTTTTAGAAAAGTGGGCGATGTTTTTATAAATCATGGATAAGCATGGGACCAGTCTTCGTCATAATGGATCGGTGCGTCTTCAGGATTGAAATCCTCATGCCAGTTGTATTTTGGTCCGTCTGCGGCGGCATAGATATGGAAATCTTCATGGGTACAACCCTTGAAGGCGTTCTCCCCGATGGTGTAGACGCCCTCTGGAATCAGTATCTGCCGCAATGACGAACAGTTCTCGAAAGCCCGTGCGCCGATACTGTTGAGCGTGCTGCTGTAGGCGATGAAGACATACGTCAGTTCTGTGTGGTCCTTGAAGGCTTCTTCTTCGATGCGATGGACCGCTTTGCCCTGGAAGGTGGCGGGAATCTCCACCGTGGTGATGCCATGATCGGCGCCAACGATGATGATATAATGGCCGTCGACAACGAAGTGGACATCATCCGCATTCCAGACAATCCGGTGATGGGTATTCCAGGTGGCGCTCCAGCCGGGTTGCGGTTCGGTGCTCACCACATAGATATCCACCGGTTCAATCAGCGCGAAGGCATCGGCGCCGATGGTGGTCACGGACGTTGGCAGTCGCGGTGATTCGAGGGCGCTACCGCTGAAGGCCGACGCGCCGATGGTGGTGATCCCGGTGAAATCAAACGCTTTGAGCATCGCGGTGCCATCGAAGGCATGATCATCGATCACGTTCAGTACGGAGGGTCCGTTGAAAGTATGGAGCGCTTCAGCCATATGGAAGGTGTGATTCTTTATTTCAGTGAGATGGGATGCGTTGATATGGATGTCGACGCTTTGAAGTGCGCCGGTGTTCGCGAAGGCATACTCGCCGATTTCCGTGATGAACATCGGAATCTCGATGGCGGTGAGACCGGAATTATAAAACGCGTAGGGCCCGATGATTTCAAGGTAACTTTCACTATAGTACTCGACATGCGTAAGATTGGGGGTATCCTTGAAGGCCGACGCGCCGATGGTGTGGACATCGCGGGTGATCAGAAAGGTCTCGATGCCGCTTCCCTCAAACGCATGTTCGGAAATTACCGTCAGACTGAAATTTGAGTAATAGAGGCTCACTTCCATTAGACTCGGAGTGTTTTTGAACGACGACACACCGATGGTCGCGAGTTCATGGGCAGGCGTCAGATTAATAGCCGTGAGTGAGACTGCGTTCTTGAAGGCTTCCTCACCGATGGTCGTGAGCAGACTGATATAGCCGGTGTCGATATCGAAGGTATGGAGGTTGACGGCGTCTTTGAAGGCGAATTCTCCGATGGTTTCGACATGATGGCCTAAATAGATGGCTTCGATGACGTTGTTGTTCTTGAATGCCCGCGGTGCGACCGCGTTGATTGTGTATCCGTCAACCGACACATAGTCCTCGCCGGCGTGGATGACTTTCCGGTTGTACCTGGCGCCGGTGATGGTGGCGTTTCCACCGAAGACGACATAATGGATATCGTCATCATAGCCGAAATCCTCGATGCCAAACACCTGTTCACCCACAAAACCGCGGTCCCAGTTTTCGTGCCAGTCCGGATGCGGTTCCTCACGTCCGATATAGATGGTGAAAGCGGGGCACCGTTCACCGCGGAAAGCATCATAACCGATTACAACCACAGTGTCGGGAATAATGAACTGTCTGAGCGACACTGTGTCCCTGAAGGCATTCAGTTCTATGAACGAAAGCGCGGTATCGGAGGTCAGCCTGACCTCCGCCAGATGGACCGCATTTCTGAACGCTTCCCGCCTGATCATCTCGACCGACGGTGGTATCGCAATCTCCCGCAGTCCGGACCCCTCGAACGCGCCAGTACCGATCACCCCAAGGGAATCGGGCAGTTCGATGGTTTCCAAATTGCTTGTATATCGGAAGGCGAAGGTATTGATAGTGACGACGGTATCGGGCAGTTGCACGGATTCAAGATTCGACGCCCCATCGAACATGGCACTGGGTACGGAGGTGAACGTTCCCGGTAGCGCGATGGATAAAAGCGCGTAGTTGTTGGCGAAGATCGATTCGCCTAGTGATTCGAGGTTGGTCCCCGTCTCGAAAACCACCGATTGCAGGTATTCGTTATGTGTGAAGGCGCCGTTACCGATGTGGGTGAGCGACTTCGGCAAAGCGATTTCAGTCAGTGCGGTATTTTGAAATGCCCAAGACTCGATCGTCTCGACCTGAGAGGTTTCCGCGAAAGTCACTGAGTGAAGGTTGGTCGCATTTCTGAAGGCGCTACTCGGAATCGTTTCGATGTTGTTTGGTATGACGATGGCCTCAATCCCCGTTTCTGAAAAGACGTAAAAGCCCCAGGACTGTATCACATGGCCGCTTTCGAATGTCACAGACTTCAACGCGGCGCTCCCGGCAAATGCGTACGGACGGATCAATTCGACCGTGGCCGGAACGACGAAATGGGTGAGTTGTGTGTTTCTGAAAGCGGCGAAATCGATGACCGTGATGGTGCTGTCTTCAGGAATGATGACTTCCTCGATTTGTGCATTTTCGAAGGCATAGGCTGGAATCCGTGTGAGATGCACAGGCAATGTGATGCGCAGGAGCTGTTTATCGTCCTTGAATGCCCGCGCCGCGATTCTATCGACAGTTCTTCCATCGATGACTGAAGGGATGATGAGGTCGGTGTCTTTGAACTTTCTTCCCACGCCGAGAATGACCACACTGTTTTCATCGCGAACGCCGTATTTCAGACCCGAAATAGTTTCGGACGGCGGGGCCATGTTCCAGTATAATTCATTGATGTCCGCCGGATAGAAATTGCTGTCAAATTTGTCGAAGGGCCAGGCGGGATACGCGCTCAGGAAAATCGCTCTTGGGACGTTGATAAACGCACGCGTTTCGATGGTGGTGATGGTATCGGGAAGATAGACAACTTCAAGCGCCACACTATTTCTGAACGCATCCGATTCAATCGTGGTCAGCGTCGACGGGAATTCAACCGTCTTCACACCGGAATCCGCGAAAGCGAAACTACGGATTGTCTCGATGCCCTCGGGGATGATCACATGTTCCAGGTGATCGGCCCCCTCAAAAGCCGATACCCCGACCTCGACCCAATCGCTCGCAAGTTTGAGCACCGTGCCATACATAGGGCTTGTGAGCAAGGTGTTATTGATCACGCTGCATCCTCGCACGTATTCGATCAGTTCAAGCGTATCCGGAACAGATGCACCAAACAAGTCATCAAGACTGTATGGCATCGCGCTCGAAAGCATCAGATGGCGGAGTGCGTCGGCACCCTCTAGAATGGGTGTGTCGATAATCGTCGCACCGGATGGCATGACAATGGTCTCAAGCGCGCTCATGGAGGAAAAGGCGCCTTGGCCGAGAGATTCGACAAGCGCGGGCAGTTCAAGATAGACGACCGTATCATTGCCACTGAAGGCATGGTTTCCGACCGATAGGACCGGGTAACCTTCTATGGTGTCGGGATAATAAAGATGGGTCTTCGTTCCGGTGTAGCTTTCAATGTGGGCCCCGCCGTCGATAATCTGATATACAGTGCCTTCAGGCAATCCGGTATAGATGGCCTCAAAAACGACATCTTCTTCGAATTCCATGGTCAATGGCAGTTCAACGGGATTATCCTGATATCGCCACCCATGGAAGTAATAATCATCCTTGAAGGCTTCAGGAAGTGCTTCAATCACTTCTCCATACTGCACAGTCATGGCTGAAATCCCGCTGCCTTCAAACGTTTCAAAATGAATGGTATGGGTCGCGATTTCCCATTTCGCATAAAGATTCGCGCCATCGAGGGGCATCGTATCAAAATCCGCAGGCGCGTCATAAGCATCATCCAGATACCAACCGATCAGCGCATAGCCTTGCTTGTAGGGAATCTCAAAGTCCGGCAACACTTCGCCATATGGCAGCGCAATCGGTTCCAAAGACTCACCGCCCATTGTGTCGAACGTGATTGTGTAGATGTTGGGTTCATACAACGGATGGACAGTCAGATCGCCGATGATCTCATCCAGGGATTCGCTCCATGCAATGAAACTGTGTCCGGTCTTTTCAGGAATGACACCGGGAGCTTCTACGGACGCCCCGTGTTCCACGGTCTTCTCTTCGAGCACCGAACCGGTTTCGTCTGTGAATATCACGATATAGGTGTGAATCGCATATTGCGCATGGATAATGAGATCACCGGTGATGTCTTTGAGCTCATGGTCCCAGCCCTCGAAATCATGATGGGCTCTTGAAGGATCCGCAGGCGCCGTGGCGGTCTCACCGTGGGTGACCACGGTCTCATGTAGGATGGTCCCGTCATAATCCTTGAAGACAACCGTATATTCACGCAATTCATAAACCGCAAAAACGTCCATCGGTTGCGTCACATCGCTTACATCCTCACTCCAGCCGACAAAACGGTGGCCATCGATCTCAGGAGGGACCGGCGGATCCGCCGCGTGCCCGTGTTTGACCATTCTGGAACCGATATGAAAATAGTCACGGTCCCGGAACGTCACCTGATATTCGAACAGCTCGATAATAGGGTGAACATCCATGTCGGCCGTAACCGCACTGAGCGATTGGTCCCAACCGATGAACAGCTCATAGTAAGCCAGTGGCGGCGGGGGCGCACTCGTCCCCTCACCGTGGGCGACCTCACGCGTCGTGAAAATCGAGCCGTCTTGATCAAAGAAGGTGACGGTGTGGAATTCCGGCTCATAAGACGCCCAGATGATCATGTCATAGGACACATAATCAAAATGATGGGTCCATCCCAGAAAAACAAAACCCACTCTGACCGGATCATCAGGTGGGCTCGCAGGTTGTCCGTATTCGATTGTCTCTTCCTTGAGCACCGTCCCATCATGATCTTTGAAAATCACGGTGAAGGTCTCGGGCTCGGGTTCGATGATATCGATGGTCAACGTCGTCGTTAGATCGTAGTACTGGATGGTGAAAGTGTGGCTGCCCGGTGACTCGATCACCGTGAGGTCCTGTTCAATCATCGAGGGTTCGAGATTCAGCGAATAGGTACTGCCGTCACTTCTTTCAACGATGAGACGGACGTCGGAAAACCGGAAATCACCAATCTCATAGTGTTCCTCCACGCTTTGCGGGTCCACGGACAAGGCGGTCATATGGACCGTATCTTCGGGCTCTCTGTCGCAGGCAAAAAGCGCAACACTCAGAATCAAAAAACACAAGAAGAAGAATACTCGTCGGTGTTTGAACATAAGATCCCTCCTCTGATTCCATTTTTCACCTGTATTATACATTAAAAACCCCACCAACAAAATAGCGGGAACGGATTTTTCGCAGTGTCCACGACCCCCTATTCAAACATACCCCTCGATTCTGGCATACATGAGAAGAGAAAGATGGGACTTCGTTTAAATAACGAAAATGCGTGCTTCGGTAAAAAAATAACCGTTTACTGATCAATTGATTAAAATATCACAAAATCATGCAGGTCGAAGCGACACCGTCTTCAAACTTGATCGAATGCTTCAATGAACGGGACACAAATCTCAGAAAAAAAGAATCCACGTTTGAGGGCGTGTAACATGAAGCCCACCGTTTATCTTTCCAGTTTGAAAATCATACGACGGCCTAATCAGATTCCGGATCACAATCATTGTCAAGACCCGAAAAAACCATCGACCAATATTAGAAGTTATAATAGGCTAAGCCGATCATATCACACTTGATTCACTGTTTTTTCGCCTTTCAAAACAAAATCCTTGCCATTGTCAATCACAGGTGTTACAATTGTGAACAATCAACCACTTTGTGGAGGAACCCCTATGAAAACATTCGATATGGTACAAGTCCATCATCATACAGAGTCAGGTTTGTTCTAGAACGTCACGCACGTTCACAAGATACAAGCCTTTTTGACATTTCACTCTGTGAGGCTTGTATCTACCACTTAAAGAAACTTAAGCCGGGTAGATCATCTACCCGGCTTTTTTTATTCCAAGGAGGATTTCCTATGAACAATATAGCGACCACCACAAGCACCGCCACATTCCATCATCATCATAAAAAACGGTTTGTCATCTAACATACGTGTAGATACAAGCCTTTATAGATATGGATAAGGTGCTTGTATCTACCGGAATCACTCATGTGGAATCGGATGGTATAAGCCATCCGATTTTTTTATTGAATATTAAGGAGGCCATCATGACATTTCTAACATTAACCGATGCACTGAATTACCACAAAAGGAAATATGAAGCGGTGAAAAAGCTTGAGACCATCGTCGCCGAAAAAGGCTACAAAATGATCGAACCCGCCTATCTCGAACATTACGACCGGTTCACGAAAATGCACCGGCGGATAAGAAAAGAATCCATGGTCAAACTCATCGATACCGAAGGTGCTGTACGCATCCTCCGTCCCGATGTGACCACGAGCATCATCAAAGAACTCATCCCGAAATGGGAAGCGGGTGTCCGGTTGAAGCTGTTTTATAACGCGAGCGTCTTTTTGAACACGGACCAGGGCATCAGTGAACAAAAACAGTTCGGTGTCGAGCATCTCGGAGATGCCTCACTACAAAGCGATCTGGAGATGACCACCCTGATTTTAAGGATATTCAGCGTGTTCAAGCTTGATTTCATCCTCGAAATCAGCCATGCGGGATTCTTGTCGGGGCTCTTCAGCGACCTTCACTTGGATGAGGAGAAACTGGAATCCCTCAAAAAGATCATCTTTCACAAGAACACCTTCGAACTGACGCGCTTCATCGAAAACAATCCCGAAACCGGACCCTACCGCGGACTTCTAACGCAGTTGTTCAGTCTGCAGGGCGACCTCGAAACCATCAAGTCGAAACTCACCGGCATAGACGTTCCAGCCAAAGCCAATGCGGCACTCGAAATCTTAGAGGAAATAGATTCGATGACAGATACGGACAACACCACCTTCGACCTCGGGATGATCGGACAGTTCGATTATTATGACGGCGTCCTATTCAAGGGTTATCTCGCCAACACCCCGACCGCCATCCTGAGCGGCGGACGCTACAACACCCAGACGATGGGCTATGAAAAAGCCGTCCCCGCCACAGGCTTTTCATTCGCACTTCAAGACTTGTTGAAGGAGGTCATGGATTAATATGACTGACACCCTGACCATCGCACTGCCCAAAGGCAGAATCGGAGAAAGCGCCATCAAAAGACTCAAAGCCATCGGACTCGCCAACAACATCTCACCGAAATCAAGGAAACTCGTCTTCACCGACAACGAAAACATCCGCTACCTCATGGTCAAAGGCGTCGATGTGGTGACCTACGTCGAAAACGGCGTCGCCGATGTCGGCATCGTCGGCAGCGACACCATTCTCGAACAGGCATCCGATGTCTATGAGATTATGGATCTCGGTTTCGGAAAGTGCAAATTCTCGATCGCCGGGATGAAGGACAAAGAACTCTACAAAAGCGACGAAGTCATCAAAATCGCGACGAAATACCCCAACATCGCCAAAGCCCATTTCAAAAAGAAACAACAGAAGATCGAAATCATCAAAATCAACGGCTCTGTCGAACTCGCCCCACTGGTCGGACTATCCGATGCCATCGTCGACATCGTCGAAACCGGCAGCACCCTGAAAGCCAACGGCCTTTCGATCATCGAAGACATGTTCGATGTCAGCGCCAAACTCATCGTCAACCACACGAGTTACCGTTTCAGACAGAAAAAGATTCTTGAAATCGCTGAAAGAATGAATAAATTCATGGAGAGTGAGAACAATGATCAAGATACTGAACAGCAAAGATAACGGCGACGCCATCAACAACCTGCTCGACCGCAACCAGTTCGATTTCAAAGACGTCAACCGTGATGTCGAGGCCATCCTGGACAAGGTGAAAAAAGAAGGCGACAAGGCCTTGAGAGTCTACTCGAAGAAATTCGATAATGTCGAGATCGACAATTTCATAGTCAGTGAACAAGAGATTCGCGCGGCATTCGACAACATCGATGCGGAACTCTTGGACGCAATGAGGACCGCCCACGAGAACATCAGAGAATACCACCGCAGACAATCGTTTCAGCCGTTTGATTACAAGCGAGAAGACGGTACCATCCTCGGTCAACGCGTCAGGCCGGTCGAATCCGCCGGCATCTATGTCCCAGGCGGCACCGCAAGCTATCCCTCAAGCGTCCTCATGAACGCCGTCCCGGCCAAAATCGCCGGCGTTGAAAACCTCGTCATGATCACCCCGCCCGGTACCGATGGCACCATCAAACCCGCCATCCTCGTCGCCGCCGCGCTATGCGGTGTCGATGCCATCTACAAAGTCGGCGGGGCCCACGGTATCGCGGCCCTCGCCTACGGCAGCGAATCCATCAGGAAAGTCGACAAGATCGTCGGACCGGGAAACATCTATGTCTCGATGGCGAAAAAGGCCGTTTCCGGTTATGTAGGCATCGACATGGTCGCCGGTCCGAGCGAAATCCTCATCATCGCCGATGAGAACGCGGATCCGGACTTCATCGCCGCCGACCTCATGGGCCAGGCCGAACACGACACCCTCGCAAGCGCCATCCTTTTGACACCCTCAATCACCTTGGCCGGCGCGGTCAAAAAAAGCCTTGAAACCCAGATCACCCGGTTGGAAAGAGAAAACGTCATCCGCCAAGCGCTCGAAGACTATGGGGCGATCATCGTCACAGACAGCATCGATGAGGCCGTCTCCCTATCGAACAAGATCGCACCCGAACACCTCGAACTGCTTGTTGAAAACCCGTTTGAAACCATGGACAGAATTGAAAACGCGGGCTCGATATTCCTTGGTCCGAACACCCCCGAACCCGTCGGCGACTACATGGCGGGGCCGAACCACACACTGCCGACCAGCGGGACCGCCCGATTCTCCTCCCCCCTTTCGACATCGGATTTCCAGAAAAAATCCTCCTATATCTATTATCCGGACAACGTCCTTCGCAACCAAGCAGACAAGATCGTCCGTTTCGCCGAAGCCGAAGGCCTCACCGCCCACGCCAACGCCATCAGCATCCGGCTGAAAAAGGGGGAACGCCGATGAAACCCAAACCTTCCGTCCAAACACTGACGCCCTACGATCCCGAGGTTAAAGACGCAGCCATCAAACTCGATGCCAATGAAAGCACGACACCCCTGATCGCAAACCTGACCGACAACCTACCCTCCACCTTCTTCCGCTATCCCGACCACAACGCCTCTGCCTTGAGAGAAAAGGCCGCCGATTACTACGATGTCGACGTCGCATCGATCATCGCCGGAAATGGCTCGAGCGAGATGATCGAGCTGATCCTCAAAACCTACTTGGATTACGGCGACACCGTCACCGGTTTCGAACCGAGCTTCTCGATGTACCGTATCTTCAGTGAAATCTACGCAGCCGACTACCTAGCGGTCAAGACGGATGACCCCTTTCTCGCAGACCCGGAGGCCATCATCGCCGTGGCCAACCGGAAAAACGCCAAGGTGATCTTTCTTTGCACCCCGAACAACCCCACCGGCACCATCCTTGAAAGAGACGCAATCATACGCATCCACGAAAACACCAATGCCCTGATCGTCGTCGACGAGGCCTACATCGAATTTTACGACACCACCGTCAGCATGAGCGATGTCATCCACAAATATCCCAGACTGATCGTCCTGAGGACACTTTCCAAAGCCTTCGGCATCGCGGGGGTAAGGCTCGGATTTTTGATCGCGGACACCCCCATCGTCGACACACTCAACAAGGTGCGCGCCCCTTACAACCTGAACACGCTCACCCAGGCCGTCGGCATCCGCGCCCTCTCACAAAAAGACGCGATCTCAGGACACCTGAAGCGCATCAAAAAAGCCCGAACCGATCTTTCCGAAGCACTAAGCGCCATGGGCGCACTTGTCTTCGACTCCCGGGCGAATTTCATCTTTTTCAGAAGCGACGTCACAAACCTTTACGAAAGACTGTTGGACCGGGGCATCCTCATCCGCCGCTTCAAAGGCGACCTCGCGTCCTACTACCGCGTCACCATCGGCACCGATGAGGAAAACAGACGTTTCATCCGTTCCATGAAGGAGGTTACCGACCATGAGAAAAACAACCCTCAACCGCAAAACCAATGAAACAGACATCGCCATTTCGCTGAATCTGGATGGAAACCGTGAGATCACAATCGATACGGGCATCGGCTTTTTGGACCACATGCTCACGCTTTTCGCCTTCCACGGCAACTTCGATTTGACACTCACCTGCAAGGGCGACCTCGTGACCGACGACCACCATACCGTCGAAGACATCGGTCTCGCTCTGGGCGAAGCCATCTTTGACGCACTGGACAGAACCAAGGGGCTGAAACGCTATAGCGCGGTCTATCTACCCATGGACGAAAGCCTCGTCCGCGCGGTCATCGACATCAGCGGCCGCTCCCACCTGAGCTTTCGCGCCGCTTTCACACGTGAGAACCTCGGCGCCCTCGCCACCGAAAACATCAAGGAATTCTTCAGCGCTCTAGCCAAAAAGGCCGGAATCACGATCCACATCGACCTTCTTCATGGGGACAACGACCACCACAAAGCGGAAGCCATCTTCAAAGGATTCGCGAACGCCCTCAAAGAAGCGATCATCATCCAAAGCGACGACGTCACATCCACGAAAGGGGTTCTTTGATGAACGTCATTCTCGATTACGATGTCGGCAACCTCGATTCGGTGATGCGCGCATTCACAAGAAGCGGCATGGATACGGTCATCTCCAAAGACAAAGCCACCATCGAAGCCGCGACCTCGCTCATCCTACCCGGCGTCGGCGCCTTCAACGAAGCGGTCGCCTCTTTGAAGAAATCGGGTCTCATCCCCCTCATCCGCGCCCACATCGAAGCGGACAAACCACTGCTCGGTATCTGTCTCGGCATGCAGCTGCTTTATGAATCAAGCAGCGAAAACGGCTACACCGAAGGACTCGGCATCCTAAAAGGCACCATCGAACCGCTCCCCCCCACCAACAAGGTCCCCCACATGGGATGGAACGCCCTTCGTTTCAACCGGCCCGCTCACCCGCTCCTTTCAAAAATCGATGAGCATGACTATGTCTATTTCGTCCATTCCTACTACGCCGACTGCGATGAAGAAGACGTGATCGCCTACGCCGATTATGGAAAGAAAGTCCCCGCCATCGTCGCCAGAGGCAACGTCTATGCGACCCAGTTCCACCCCGAAAAAAGCAGCACCACCGGCCTCAATATCCTAAAAGCCTACAAGGAGATGATCCGATGAGACTCTATCCGGCGATCGACCTCAAAAACAACCACTGCGTCAGACTGACGCAGGGCGATTTCAATTCAGTGAAAGTCTATGACAGCGATCCCGTTTCCGTCGCACAGGGTTTCATCGACGACGGGGCGGCCTATCTTCATGTGATCGACCTGGACGCGACCGAAGGAAACGGCCCTGTCAACCTGCCTTCGATCGAAAAAATCGTCAATCTCGGCGTCCCCGTCCAGGTCGGCGGCGGCATCAGAAACATAGAGCGTGTAAAGACCCTGCTTTCCATCGGGGTGAGCCGCGTGATCACCGGCACCATGGCCATCGACAACTTAGCCCTTCTTTCAAGACTCGCCGAACAATACCCCGGACGGATCATCGTGTCGTTGGACGCACGCGGGGGCAAGGTCATGACCCACGGTTGGCAGAAGGCCTCCGGACAATCCGCACTCGAACTGGCCAAAACCCTTGAGAATTCCGGCATCCGCACGATTGTCTACACCGACATCGAAAAAGACGGTATGCTCGCCGGTCCGAATTTCGAAGATTACGCCGTACTCGTGGAAAACACCGGACTTGAAATCATCGCTTCCGGCGGGGTCACCGTCGCCAATGACCTGAAGAAACTGCGCATGATCGGCGTGCACGGCGCCATCATCGGCAAAGCGCTTTACGAAAAGAAAATCACCCTGAAGGAGGCCCTCCTATGCTCGCAAGACGAATCATCCCTTGCCTAGACGTCAGAAACGGACGCGTCGTCAAAGGCAGACAGTTTCAGTCCCTCAAAGACGTCGAAGACCCCGCGAAACTCGGAAAGATCTACAGCGAGGAAGGCGCCGACGAGCTGGTCTTTTATGATATCACCGCCTCGAGCGACGCGCGCGAGATCTCGCTTGAGTTCGTCGAGAAAATCGCCGCGACCCTGTCCATTCCGTTTTGCGTCGGCGGCGGCGTCAGAAACATCGAGGATTTCGGACGCATCCTGCGCAAGGGCGCCGACAAGATCTCCATCAATACCGCCGCGGTCCTCAATCCCTCGCTGATCGGGGACGCTGCCCGTATCTACGGTTCGCAATGTGTCGTTTTATCGATCGATGCGAAACGTAACGGGGAAGGATCGTGGTCGGTCTATCTGAACGGCGGACGCAAGAAGACCGAAATCGATGCGATTCATTGGGCCAAAACCGGCGTCGCCCTCGGCGCGGGTGAGATCGTCATCAACAGTATGGATGAAGACGGCATGAAAAACGGTTACGACATCGCACTTCTCAAAAAAATCACTGAAGCAGTCAACGTCCCCGTCATCGCCTCGGGCGGCGCGGGTCGGCGCGAGGATTTCTTAACCGCCATCGAAGACGGCAACGCCGATGGCATCCTGGCCGCATCGGTGTTCCATTTCGGAGAAATCAAGATCAACGACCTCAAAACCTATCTCAAACAACAAGGCGTCGCCATAAGAATCTGAAGGAGGCAAAACCATGACCGACAATCATTTCAACCCTGACACCCTGGCATTCAACAAAGACGGCCTCATTCCCGTCATCGTCCAGGACGCCTTATCCAAAGACGTCCTCATGATGGCCTACATGAATGATAAGGCCCTTGAAAAAACACTCGAAGAAAAAATCGCACACTATTACAGCCGCAAAAGACGCACACTCTGGAAAAAGGGCGAAACCTCGGGCAACATCCAGACCGTCCGATCGATCGATTATGATTGTGATCGGGACACCCTTTTGATGAAGGTCGAACAACAAGGCGTCCCCTGTCACAAGGAAAAAGCGACCTGTTTCCATAACCCGGTCGTAAAAGACAAGACCGCGACCGACAAAGATATCCTCTACACCTTAGAAGGCATCATCAAAGAAAGAAAGCTGAACCCCAAAAAAGACGGTTACACCGATTACCTTCTGAAGGAAGGCCTCGACAAAATCCTGAAGAAGGTCGGCGAGGAAGCCAGCGAGGTCATCATCGCCGCCAAGAACAAGGCACCGGCGGAACTCACCTTGGAAACCGCGGACCTCCTCTATCACCTCCTGGTGCTTCTGGTCAACGAGAATCTGCCACTTAGAAAGATTATCGGGGAACTAAACGAAAGGCGGAAATAACATGCGAGACCAACTGATCGACCAACACGTCCACACCAATCATTCTCCCGACGCGCAAAAAGACGCCACCATGGAAGCCTACATCGCAAAAGCCAAGACGATGGGAAAAGCAGGGGTCATCTTCACCGACCACTACGACACCGACACCCCCGTCGCACTGTTTGAAACACTGCCCGATTATGACGCCTACACCGAAAAGATAAAAAGACTCGACGAAAAGGACTTCTTCGTCCGCATGGGCGTCGAGATCGGTTATCAGGCCGGTCTTGAAGCAAAACTCAGCGCTTTTTTGAACCGTCATCCGTTCGATTTCGTCATCTGTTCACTCCACCTCGGCGACGGGCTTGATTTCTATAACGGTGATTTCTTCAAAGGCAAGACGCAAAAGGAAGCCTACCGCCGCTATTTCGAACTCGTCTTGGACTCGGTGCGCCGGTACGATAATTACGACGTGTACGGACATCTCGACTATATCAACCGCTATGGCGGTTATACCGACAAACGGCTCGACTACGAGAACTACAAGGACCTGATCGACCCCATTCTAAGAACCCTGGTCGAAAAAGGCAAGGGCCTTGAAATCAACACTTCGGGCCTGCGCTACGGTCTTGGCGCGTCCCACCCGGGCCTAGCGATATTGAAACGCTTCAAAGCCCTTGGCGGAACCATCATCACCATCGGTTCCGATGCGCACCGCTGCGAGGATTTCTACGCCGGCTTCAACGAAGCCAAAAGACTTATCCGTGAAGCCGGATTCGACCGGGTGGCCGTCTTCAAGAATAGAAAACCCACCTTCGTCCGACTCGGATAAAAACGTTTTTATTCATGTTTTTTACAGTTATGTGTAAAAATTCCGGCAACCTGTGATAAGATGATAGAAAATAGGTGATTATGATGACTTTATTATCCCAGGCCCTCTATTATTACGCATACTGTTAAGAAGGATTGCGAAACGCACTCCTTTTTGAACCATGCGAAAAGGAGGGCGCCTAATGAAGATATCAACTATCCTCGGGCGAGAGCCCGGGGATTTTTTTATTCCTATAACTCAACCATAAAGGAGAGAGCGCCATGATTATCCAGATGAAGAAACAAGCGACCAAGAAAGACCACGAGAGGATCGTGGGCTATCTGAAAAACAGAAATCTCAAAATAAAAGATGTGCGCAGCGAAAACATCATCGTCTTCGGCGTCATCGGAGACACCTCGTCCCTAGACCCCCACGACCTTTATGCGTTCGAAGGCGTCGACAAGGTGACCAGAGTCTCCACACCCTTCAAACGGGCAAGCCGTGCATTCAAACCTGACGACACCATCATCGCCATCAATGATAAGATCGCCATCGGCGATACGAACTTCGCCGTGATTGCCGGCCCTTGTTCGATCGAGTCCGAAGACCAGCTGCGCCTGACGGCGAAACACCTGAAAGCATCCGGTGCCCATATCCTAAGAGGCGGCGCCTACAAACCACGGACCAGTCCCTACTCTTTCCAGGGTCTTGAGAAAGAGGGTCTCGAACTCCTCCGCAAAATCGCCGATGAATTCGGGATGGCCGCCATCAGCGAAATTCCAAGTGCGGATCTGATCGACGTCTTCGAAGAAAACGTCGACATCATCCAAGTCGGTGCGAGGAACATGCAAAACTTCCACCTGCTCAAAGCCCTGAGCAAATCACAAACACCCATCATGCTGAAAAGGGGACTCTCGGCGACCATCGAGGAATGGCTGATGTCGGCCGAATACATCATGGCCGGCGGCAATCAAAACGTCATTCTCTGTGAACGGGGCATCAGAACTTTTGAGAAATACACCCGCAACACCCTGGATATCAGTGCCGTCCTGGCGGTGCAGGAACTCTCCCACCTTCCGGTGATCATCGACCCTTCCCACGCGGCCGGCCGCTGGCAGATGATCGAGAAACTGTCGCTCGCTTCGCTCGCCGTCGGTGCCAACGGACTCATGGTCGAAGTGCATCCCAACCCCGAAGAAGCGCTCAGTGACGGGGCGCAATCACTCAAAATACCGAAATTCGACCACCTCATGACTGATTTGAGCCGTCTGACACCATACTTCGGCAAGGTCCTGTGATGAAGATTTTCATTGCCGGTCTCGGCCTGATCGGCGCCTCCTACGCCGAAAAACTCACAGAAAAAGGCCATACCGTCACAGGCTTTGACCCCCACGGACCCACCCTCGAAAAAGCGAAAGCCGTTCAAATCATCAATCCCGGAAGCAGTCTTTCCGACATCTCGAGTGCCGACATGGTCATCATCGCCATGAACCCAGAAGATACTGTGCGGTTCATCAAGGATAACCACCACCGTTTCACCCCTGCGCAGACGCTCACCGATGTATGCGGCGTCAAGCGTCGGCTTTTGAACCGGTTGGAAGAGATTCTTCCCGCGCCGTTGCACTACACCAGCCATCATCCCATGGCGGGCAAAGAAACCCGCGGCATCGACGCAAGAGACAAAGACCTCTTCAACGAGGCGAATTTCCTCATTGTGAAAACGGACAGGCGTGGTGAGAAGGATATCAGAAACCTCGAAACAATCGCGGGCGATCTCGGTTTCGCTAGAATCTCCATTCTCACCCCACAGGAACACGACCGCTTCATCGCCTACACGAGCCAGCTGACACACGTCATCGCATCCTGCCTGATCAACAGCGCCGTAGATGATAAAGCCGCCCACTCGACCGGAAATTCCTTCAAGGACCTCACACGCATCGCGAAGATCAACGCCCCCCTCTGGCGCGAGTTGTTCCTGAACAACAAAACCGACCTTTTGAAAACCATCCGGGCTTTGAAAGACGAACTGACCCTTTTCGAAACCCTCATCAGCGAAGACGACAGCGAAGGTATCGAAAATTACCTCAATCGAGCGAAGAAAAGACGTGAATCCTATGATTGAAAGAACGATGAAAAACCACATTGTCCATATCACCGAAAACAACCTGACCGCGCTTGAAGCGATCATCAAGACCGTCCACAGCGGCAAAAGACTCTTCATCATCACCGACGACAACGTCAGCTTGTTGCATAAGGACAGCTTAGACCGTGTGCTTGACGGTTTTAAGCGACACTATGTGACGGTGACCCCCGGCGAATCATCCAAAAGCTTCACCGTCTATCAAGAGACCCTCAAACGCTTGTTGGAAAGGGGCATCAGGCGGGATGACTTCATTCTCGCTTTCGGCGGTGGGGTCGTCGGCGATCTTACCGGCTTCATCGCGGCGACCCTCTTCAGAGGCATGCCCTACGGCCAGATTCCCACCACTCTGCTCGCCCAGGTCGACAGCAGTGTCGGTTCCAAGGTCGCCATCGACATGGAAGAAGGCAAAAACCTGATCGGAGCCTTCTATGACCCTGCCTTCGTCTTCATCGATACCGAGTTTTTAAAAACCCTCCCGAAAAGGGAACTGAACAACGGTCTGGCCGAAATCATCAAGGCGGGGCTGATCAAGGACCCCGCCCTCTATGAACGGCTTCTTGAAGGAGCGTCCCCTGATAACGCGATGATCGTGCGCGCCATCGACGTCAAGAGAGACCTAGTGATCAAAGACCCTTATGACAACCATGAGCGGATGTTTCTCAATTTCGGTCACACGTTCGGCCACGCCATCGAAAAAGCGCACCATTATGAGACCTACAAACACGGAGAAGCCATCAGCCAGGGCATGATGCTCGCCATCAAAACCGGCATCCGTCTCGGCATCACCGATCCATCGGTCGAAGCGCCCCTGGAAGACTTGTTTCTGAAACACGACCTCATCACCCTACCCCTACCGGAACCAAGCGACTATATTCCCCATCTGAAAGCCGACAAAAAGAACGTCGAGGACGGCATCCGTTTCATCCTCATCGAAGCACCCGGAAAAACCAGAATCGTCACGCTGAAGGAGGAAGACCTGTTATGAACGCGACGGTATCCCCCGCCAAGCTCGGGGGCACATTGAATGTCGTTTCCTCAAAATCGCTGTCTCACCGCGCCCTGATCGCCGCAGGCCTTTCAGAAGGTGAATGCACGCTTCACAACCTTCTTGATAGCGTCGACATAAGCGCAACGAAAGATGCCCTGCGCGCCCTTGGTGTAAGCATCGACGAAGACACCGTCAAAGGGGGGAGATTGCAGGTCGAAACCCCCATCATCAACGCAAAGGAATCCGGTTCGACACTGCGCTTCATGATTCCCATCGCCCTGACCCTCGGTGCGCCGGTCACCTTCACGGGCGAAGGCCGGCTTGCAAAAAGGCCGCTCGGACCTTACGCCGAGCTTTTCAGGGATAAGGCCATCTACCGCCCCTTATCGGATGATGCCCTTCCCCTGCTGGTGAAGGGACCACTGAAGCCCGGCGCATTCACCCTCCCCGGAAACATCAGTTCCCAGTTCATCTCCGGACTTCTTTTCGCCCTACCATTGCTTGATGGTGATTCGCGCATCACTCTTTCCACTCCCCCTGAATCCGAAGGCTACATCGACCTCACATTGGAGACCCTTGCCGCCTTCGGCATCAACGTAAACAAGAATGATCGTACCTACCACATTCCTGGAAACCAGACCTACAAGTCCCGCAATATGAGCATCGAGGGAGACTACTCCCAAGCCGCATTCTTCATTGTCGCCGCATTGTTTTCGGGTGAGATCGCATTAAAGAACCTGAACCCCCGTTCAAAACAGGGTGACAAGACAATCATTGATATCGTCAGGGCTATGGGCGGGCGAATCACATACTGCGAGACGACCGCGACCCATACAGTCTTTCCCGGTATGACGGACGCCACCACCATCGATTTGACCCAGATTCCGGACCTCGGCCCCATTCTGATGATCCTTGCGGCGGCAAGTCGGGGAAAGACACTTTTCAAGGGTGTCTCGAGATTGCGCTACAAAGAATCAGACCGTCTCGCCGCCATGGTCGAGAACCTTGATCGCCTCGGTGTCAAAACGACACAAAAGGATGACACGCTCCTCATCGATGGCACGGACACCTTCAAAGGCGGGCAGACGCTCGATGGTTTTCAAGACCACCGGATTGTCATGGCCCTCACCGTTGCCGCCCTCAAGGCCGACCGTCCCATCATGATCACCGGCGCCGAAGCCATCAACAAATCCTATCCCGGTTTCTTCAAGGACTTTGCCGCCTTGGGCGGAACAGTAGTCTTTGAAACCACTTGAAAGGTGTGAGTCAGTATGAACACATACGGAACACATTTCAAAATCACCCTCTACGGCGAATCCCACCAGAAAGCCATCGGCATCGTCGTTGACGGGATGCCCCCCGGCATCCGGATCGATGAGCGAATAATCCAAGCGGACCTTCGCAAAAGAAAGCCAGGCAAGATCGGTACCACCACGAGAATCGAAGATGACGACTTCATCATCACCTCGGGTGTTTTCAGCGGGCATACGACCGGTTCACCCGTCCATATCATGATCGAAAACAAGAATGTCCGTTCCAAGGATTATGACAACCTCACCGCCCAACCCCGTCCCGGCCATGCCGACCTCACGGCCAAGGTCAAATATGGCGGTTTCCACGATTACCGCGGAGGGGGACGATTCTCGGGCCGTTTGACGGCAGCCCTTGTCTGTGCGGGAAGTCTCGCCAAACACTTCTTGCCCTACACCATCCGCCACGAGCTCATCCAGGTCGGCACACTCAAGGATATGGACAAGCTCGATGACTACCTGGAAACGATAAGCAAAGAAGGTGACTCGGTCGGCGGTATCATCCGCCTGACGACCGACCCGCTGCCGATCGGACTCGGTGAGCCTTTCTTTGAAAAACTGGACGCCGAGGTCGCCAAGATGATGTTTTCAATCCCTGCCGTCAAGGGTGTCGAGATCGGCACAGGCTTCAGCGGCATCACCATGAAGGGCAGCGACTTCAACGACCCCATCACCGATGCTTCAGGCAAAACCGGCTCCAATCACAGCGGTGGCGTAAGCGGTGGGATTTCAAACGGCAATCCGCTCACGGTCAAAGTCATGATCAAGCCGACCTCGAGCATCAAAAAGGCACAAGTGACCTATCATGAGAAAAAAGACGCACCGTCTCCTCTCAAAATCGAAGGAAGGCACGACGTCTGTATCGCCCGGCGCGCCGGCATCGTGCTTGAAAACGCCCTCGCTGTCGTTTTAGCCGATGCACATCTTGCGAACCTGCGGTATAAAGCGTTTTCAGAGCAATAACCATTGACGAACCAGGATTCAAGCTTTAAACTTTAGTTAAATCATTGAGCGGAAGTAGTAAGTCGGCGATGACGTTTCAAGAGAGCCGGTGGCAGGTGTGAACCGGTAGCGATTGTCATGACTGAATGGATCCGCGAGAGGACATCCGAACAAAGTAGGGTGTCACGGCCGCCACCGTTATCGGGCTAAGGTATGTTCGTACCCGAATGGAGCGCTTTTTAAAAGCGGAATACGAGGTGGCACCACGGCACGCATTGTCCGTCCTCTACACATTTTTGTGTAGGGGATTTTTTATTTACCGCTTTGTTGGGGACAATAAGAAAAAGGAGAGAGAATATGGGAATTAATTATGGGAATTTCGGCGGACAACACGTTCCGCCACCAGTGATCACCGCACTCAATGAATTGGAAAAAGCTTTTAAGGAAGCGGTAAAGGACCCGACGTTCGAAGAAGATCTCCGCTACTACATGAAACACTACGTGGGAAGAGAAACTCCGCTTTATTACGCTGAGAACCTGAGTGAGAAATTAGGTGGCGCCCGCATCTATTTGAAAAGAGAGGACCTGAACCATACGGGCGCCCACAAAATCAACAACACCATCGGACAGATTCTTCTGGCCAAACGGATGGGCAAGAAAAAAATCATCGCCGAAACCGGTGCCGGCCAACACGGTGTCGCCACCGCGACCGCCGCCGCACTTTTCGGAATGGAATGCGAGATCTTCCAGGGCGCATCGGACATGGAAAGACAGAAACTCAATGTCCACCGGATGCGCATGCTCGGTGCGAAAGTGACCCCGGTGGAAAGCGGTACAAAAACGTTATCGGATGCGGTCGATACCGCGATCGGAGTATGGATCGATTGTCTCGATGATACGTTCTATCTGCTCGGCAGCGCCGTCGGTCCCCACCCTTTCCCGTCCATCGTCCGTTATTTTCAGCGGGTCATCGGTGAGGAAGCGAGAAAGCAGATTCTCTTTCAGGCCGGACGGCTTCCGGATTATCTGATCGCCTGCGTCGGGGGCGGTTCGAATGCCATCGGACTGTTCCAGAGCTTTCTCGATGACAAAGAGGTGAACATCATCGGCGTCGAAGCCGCCGGTAAGGGACTTGACACAAAAGACCACGCCGCGACAATGACACTTGGCAAAGAAGATGTGATCCACGGGATGCGGACCAAAGTCATTCTTGATGAAGACGGTAACGTCGCACCGGTCTACAGTATCTCGGCGGGTCTTGATTATCCCGGTGTCGGACCCGAACACGCCCACTTGGATAAGACGGGACGCGCGAGTTATGTGTCCGCGACCGATAAAGAAGCTCTCGATGCCCTGCATGTTCTTTCCACGACAGAGGGCATCATCCCCGCAATTGAAAGCGCACATGCCATCGCAGAAGTGATCAATCTCGCTCCAACCTTGCCCGAAGAACGCATCATCATTGTCAACCTGTCCGGTCGGGGCGACAAGGATGTAGAGACAATCTTCAACATGGAACAGTGACATCTACCCGCAAAAGACACCGGTTGTCTTTTGCAAGACGCACAAAAAAAGACCGGCTTTTCAGTCGGTCTTTGTCGTTCTAACCCTCCGAACAGTCGGCGCAGTAACCATAAAAGTCAAGCGTGTGTTTTTCAATTTTGAAACCATGGTCAGTCTCTACCTTGTCCTTGTAGGCCCGCACCGGACAATGCTGCATATGGATGACCTTGCCGCAAGAGAGACAGATCAGGTGATGGGCATGCTTATCATGGGCGAGCTCATAAACGGTCCTCACCTGGTTTTCAAGTGTCAAAGGACTTACCATGTGCTTATGAGTCAGTTGTTCAAGGACACGGTAGACCGTTGAAAGCGACAGGTCGACGCTTTGTTCGATCGCACTGGTATAGATGTCATCCGCCGTCAGGAAACCTTCGGCCTGTTCAAGCGCTTCAAGAACGAAAAGTCGGGGTTTTGTCACCTTCAGCTCACTATTCTTGAGCCATGTCTCGTATTTTTTCATTCCAACACCTTCTTTGGTTCAAGATTCGACGGGGTTGGACCGCTAGACTCAAAAGGGGTGATGCGTCGACCAAAGATTTTCGCAATAAAAAGGTAGATGACGCTCACCAGCAGTGAGAACCAGAATGTCGCAAGCCGCATCGTCAAGACAACGACAAGCGCCACCGGCCCAAGGACACCGAAGCCTGAAAGCAAGACCACGAACGTCGCTTCCAGCGTGCCAAGCCCACCTGGGGTGAGCGGCAACATCCCGACCATGTAGGCGATATAGACTGAAAGCGCGACAGCGAAAAAGCCGACATCGACACCGAAGACACTGAGCAGGAAAAAGGCCTTGAAGCCATAAAGCAACCAGATCAGATAACCGATCAGGAGATTGACAAGCAAGTAGTGCTTCTGTTTCGAAAGGGGGCTGAGGGACTTTTTGAATGTCCGTCTCGTATGCTGGATGGCGGTCTCATACCTACTTAAAAGCCGTGGTACCTTCTTGCCACCGATCAGCCTGGTAGCGAAAAAGAAGGTACCCAGGATAAGAAGCATGAAAAGGCCATAAAGACCGACAACCCACTGGCGTGTCTGCGCCTCGAAACCGGCCTGGAAGATAAAGAAGAACACACTTACGCTCACCACACTGACAAAGGCGGTCATGCTGATCATCTTTTGCGCGGTCACAAGCGCTCCGGATCGCACGGTCTCATACCCCTTGTGTCTGAGATAAAGAACGCGGTAAGCCTCACCGCCCGTCTTCGCAGCCGGGGTGACACTTTCAAAAAAGGTCCCCGTCATCTGCATCTCGACAAGGTGCGAAAGTGCGATGTCTTGTTTCATGTGTCTTGCGGTCACATACCACTGCAAGGCAAGCAGGAAAATCGTGACCACCTGAAACGCAAGCAACACAGCAAGTTGCCACGCTTCAAGATTTCTCGCCGCCTCAAGAATCTTACGATGATCAGTGCGCCATACCAGTAAAACAAGCAACAATAACCCGGCACCGTAAAGAAGACTTTTTTTGTGTTTTCTAATAAACGCCATGCGCATCACCCGAACCGTATGACACAGACTCGACCATGTCTGCGGCCTTTTGTTTTTTTCCGTTTTTGACAATCAGCGCCGACACCAGTGGGACAAGACCGATCGCAGCAAAGGAAAGAATGATATCAAGCGTGAATAGACTGCCAATATCACTCACCATTCCGAGGCGAGCCCCGGCATTGGTGACGATGAAGATACCAGGCATGATACTGAGCACCGAAACCAAGTAGAAAGTCCGTGCCGGTATCATGGTGAAGGCGAAAAAGGAATTGATGACGAACGTAGGGAACACCTCGACAAGCCGGACGAAGAACAAGAGACTCGCCGCATGCTCGTTGGACAAATCATAAGCCTTTTTGAAGCGGACTTTCAACTTCGGCTCTATGACGTCCCTCAAGGTATAGCGTGTCAGCAAAAAGGCGATCAGAATGCCCGTGCTTGTGGCGACAAGCGTCAACAGGAAACCCAACCACAATCCGAAAAGGGCGCCGCCAATCAACGTCAGGATGCCAGTACCTGGTATGGAGACCACACCGAAAAAGAGTCTGACAAGCACAAAAAGCATCACCGCAGCGAAAAAAGATCCTCTGTGAAACGCCCGGTAGAAATCCATGCGGTCCTGCAGATTCGCCAGACTGAACTGGTCTGTCAGCCTGTTGATGGCAAAGATTCCGATAAGAATAAGCAAGAAAAAAAGACCGACCGTTGTCCTGATTTTCCTGTTGAATCCTGGAGATAACGTCATCTGGCATCACCTTGCGTTCATAAGTATGGTTTTTTTCGGATGAATTATAGCACAAAACAATTACAAATGCGAATGATTCCTATTTATATAAATTCTCTCCTTTCATCATTTAAAAATACTGCCCCGTACTACAAAAAAGAAACCGCAGGTTGTGCGGTTTCAGTATTCGGGCAATTCTTGAGTCCGGTTCAATCAACCAGACCGACACGTCTTTTATAGCGAATGACCTGATGTTCATCAGTCTCAATCGAATAACGGTAATAGAAGCGCTCTTCGCTAGCGTTGTAGACAATCTCCACAACAATATCGCCATCCTCATCCTCATCACCGGCCTCTATATCGTATTCGATGTAGTAGACGAAACGTCCATCAACCGTCCGGCGTTCGATTTCGAAGGAAATCGAGATCGTCTCGGTCTCGTATTCGAACTCCAGAGTGATCTCATCACCATCGATTTCGATACTGAGTTTACTTTCGTAAAGTGTGTCACCATTTCTGACTACTTCATATTCCAGTGTGTGCTCATCGTTGGTGACTTCCTGATAGATTTCCACATAGGTGTCCTCATCTTGCGGATGGTCAGCCATGAGTGTCAATTCAAATTCATCATCATCGAGCTCCAGTTCACCGGTAAGCCTGTAGGTGACGGTGCCGATGGTCATGATACCTTCAAGAATATAGGTGTTCTCATCCTCTTCGGTCTCGTTGTAGTGCATGGTGTAGGCGATGCTGCGCCCGCGCATATCCTGCGTGGTGAAGACCATCTGGTACTCGTATTCAGGCATCTCTGAATGACTCAATGAAAACCTCATGTTGTTGCTGTCTCCGATCAGCGGTTCGATCATGTTTAGATTGCGGTTCAGCTGGTCGAGGTGCTCATCCAGCAAGAGTACGCGACCACTATCGCTGAACGAAAGCTGACGGAATAACAACGCATCATGCTGGTTGCCGTTTGATTCAATCTGCGACAGCAAAGAGATGGCGGACAACGCAGAAAGGGTGTAGGCCTCATCTTTTTCAGAATAAGCGATTGTCCCGTTTCCAGGAAGAATGTCATTACCGGGTTCTTCTCCGATACTGATGATCGCAATCAGGAGAATCGCCAGCGCCGAAAGCGCGAAGGCGGGAATCATGACAGGCTTCAGTAACCGTCTTAGGATGGAGCGTCTACTTTTTTCTTTTATTTCAATCTCATCAAGATTGATGCGGTCAAGAATATCCGGTGTCTCCCGGCGCACATCTTCTTTGATGAACTTCTCAATCTCTCGTTTTTTCATAATGCCCCTCCTTTGTGGCGGCATTGCGCATCTTGTCGAGCGCTTCTTTGTACTTATAGCGAACCGTTCCTTGCGGCATCTCCATAATTTGTGCGATCTCGGTATGCCGCAGTCCGCCTGCGGTCTTCAGTAAGACAATCCGCCGCTCAGTCTCATCGAGCAAGGACAGGTAATATTCGCTTTCCATCTGTTTTTCAACTGGACTTTCTTTTGAGACGAAGAGATCATCGCGCTCATTTTGGTCGACAGGGATGTCGCGCCTATTTCTGACAAGATCGAGCGCACTGTGTTTGGCGATGGACAAAAGCCAGGTCATGAATGGCCGCTTCTTGTCATAGGAATTGATATTCGCAATCATCTTGACATAGGTCTCCTGCATCGCATCTTCAGCCAAAGAGCGGTCTTTCACAATCGGTAGCACCATGGCGAAAACCGCATGCTTCGTTTCGTGATAGACCGCTTCAAAGGCTTTCTGATCTTTTCGCTTGAGGGCTTTGATATCGGGTGATAAATTCACATGGCATCACCTGTATTGTGTCTTCACCCTATTATACCATAGCTTAGGGCAGTCATACAGCCAAAGCCTTACAGGATTGATGCTACGTTACTGTCTTCGTCATCTTCGTCATCTTCGTCATCTACGTCATCTTCGTCATCTTCGTCATCATCGTCTTCATCGTCTTCATCGTCGCCAGGGAAGTCGTAATCGTCGTCTACCACGACTTTTTTGCCGGAAGATTCGATTTCATAGCGGATTACTGTCTCACCGGTTTGAGCGTCGATGACAATCTTGACTTCGATCTCGCCTTCTTCAATGACGTTTCCGTCTACAGATATTTTGTATTCAATCTCAATGGTGCGGGTGTCACCGTCGATTTCGATTTCGAAATCATATTCGCTTTCACGGTTTCCGCTGATGAATTTGAGTTCCATCTCTATTTCTTCTTCATCTTGCTCGAAATCGATTTCAATCATTTTTACCAATTCGCCGTCAACATACAGTTCATAGACGAATTCGGACTCATACTCGCCGTCTTCATCCTCAATCTCATAATCCAGGGTAACATAGTTCTCATCATCGAGTTTGGCGATGAGCTCCAGTTCTTCTTCACCCTCATCGACTTCGCGCTCACCGTAAAGTGTGTAGGTAACGCCTTCAATGATCATGATTCCTTCAATCACACTGTCGAATTCTTCTGGATCGAATTCTTCATCCTCGTCGACTTCGAAGGTCTCATTGTAGTGAAGTACGAAATCTACCGGTTCGCCTTTCATATTGATTGTGGTGATGACCATACTATGGTCGTAGTCTTCATGTTGTGATTCTGTGACAGCGACTTCAAAATTGCCGCCGTTGCCCATAAAGGTGTTCACAAGGTCCAGATAAGGCGCGAGTTCCTCAATTTCTTCAAGTACAGCCAGCGTGTCTTCAAAATCATTGTTTGAAAGATTCACGACCCTGTTTTGATGCAAAGTGGTGTCTGTGGTGCGATTGTGCAATGTCAGGACACTGGAAAGAGCGGAAAATCCGATAATTTCCTCTCTGGTCTCAAAGACAGTATCTCTGGGGTCCTCATCTTGCAGTAACGCACAGCCGGCCACAGCGATGACTGCGACAAAAATGGTTAGTAATGTAATAATCTTTTTCATGGTATTGCCTCCTCATATTTTTTTCTTTCACTGAGTATACGCCGAAACACGCGTTTTTGTTGGAAATAATTAATATTTTTTTTCTGAAACCTGTTTGCGGGAAAAGAAAAACCCCTTGAAATAGTGTTCTGCGACACAATCGATCGCAGAATCTATTTCAAGGGGACGCATAACTCAGGGGGTTCGTTGGTTTCATAAAACACGGATTTTTTACCGCCGTTTGCATCTTTATTTAATGAATGAACACATCACGTGTCGCGTCGATTTGTGTAACCGGTGTGAAGCAGCTCGTGCGCGAGGTCACCCGAAGGCTCACCGAGATAGTTACTGTAGAGATTCATGACCGCCGCGTTGTCGTGCGATTTCCTGATTTTCATGAGACGGTCCACCTGATAAATGCTGTGAATCCGTTCACGTGCCTTCTCACTGGTTGTGCCGTAGGGCTGCCCTCCGCCACCGACACAGCCGCCAGGACAGGCCATCACTTCAACGAAGGCATAAGGTGAGGTGCCCGCACGGATCTCTTCTGCGATTTTCCTGGCATTGGCGAGCGTATGGGCGACCGCGACCTTCAGCATCTCTCCTTTGATGGTGACTTCCGTTTCTCGGATGCCCTCATAACCACGCACCTTGTCGAAATCCAGCTTCTCTAGCGGCCGTCCCTCGAGGATTTCCTTCACGCTTCTGAGCGCCGCTTCCATGACGCCTCCGGTCGCACCGAATATGGCTGCCGCGCCACTGGTGACCTCATCGGGCTTGTCGAACTTCTGTTCCCGCAGATTATCGAAATCGATGCCCATCTGTTTGATCATCTTCGCAAGTTCTCTGGTCGTGAGGACCGCATCGACATCCGGATCCTCACCATTCAGGGACATCTCCGGACGCTGTGCTTCATATTTTTTGGCGGTGCAGGGCATGATCGAGACGACATAGATGTCTTTCGGGTCGATGGCTTCACGTTTGGCGTAATAGCTTTTCGCCAGGGCGCCGAACATCTGTTGTGGTGATTTACAGCTAGAGATATTGTCGAGCAGATCAGGGAATTCGTGTTCCGCATAGCGGATCCAACCGGGGCAGCACGAAGTGATGAGCGGCAATCTGCCGGACTCGCCCATCCGGTTGATCAGCTCATGGCCTTCTTCGATAATGGTCAGATCGGCGGTGAAGTTCGTGTCGAAGACTTTGTTGAAACCGAGCATCTTAAGCGCAGCCACGATTTTTCCGGTGACCACGCTGCCGAGGGGGAGTCCAAGGTCTTCTCCGAGCGAGACCCTGATCGCCGGTGCGACTTGAACCAGTACCTCCTTGTCGGGATTGTGAATCGCATCCCAGACCGGTTCGGTCGCATCCTTCTCCATGATCGCCCCGACAGGACAGACGGCGGAACACTGTCCACAGAACGTACAGAACACATCAGCCAATTGCTTGTTGAAAGCCGGACTGACCTCGATTTCCTGGCCGCGGCCGACAAAATCGAGTACCGAGATGTCTTGGACCTTCTTGCACACGTCGATACAGCGGGCACACTTGATGCAACGGTTGGTGTTTCGGACGATCGATGGATTCGATTCATCGGTCGCTTTTTCTTCAAGAACGTTCTCGAAACGGTTTTTAGTGATTCCGAGACTTTCTGATAGACGCTGCAGCTCACAGTTCATATTGCGGACACAGGCGGTACAGTTCGCATCATGATTTGCAAGAATCATCTCGGTAATCGCTTTTCTTGCGTTCAAGGCTCTTGGTGAGTTGATTTTTATCTCCATGCCGTCTTTCACAGGCGTGGAACAGGATGTGACCAGCCCTTTTTGTCCCGTAAGTTCGACCACACATATCCTGCAGTCCGACTTGATATCGAGATCGGGGTAGTGACAGAGGGTGGGAATGTTGAAATTGTGCGCTCTTGCAGCTTCGAGGATGGTTTCATTGGTTTCAGCGTTTATTTCCATATTGTTGATCTTAATCTTGGGCACCTACCTCACCTCCGGTGTGCTTTCTTCGATACGGTTCAGATAACCGAACCTGAAATAATGCAATGTCGAAATCACCGCGGTCGGTGCGGTCTGACCGAGGCCGCAAAGTGATGTCTGATGCATGACGCGCGCTTGGGTCTCAAGCAGCGAGAGATCCTTCTCAGACGCCCGTTTGTCCACAAACTTGCGAAGGGTTTTGAGCATATGAAGGTTCCCCTCCCGGCACGGTGTGCACTTTCCGCAGGATTCATGGGTGAAAAACTCGCTCACCCGCTTGAGGATGTCGAACATGTCGTAGCGGTCATCAATCACGATGATCGCACCGGCACCGGTTTTGGATTCGAATTCCTCAAAACGTTCGTAATCGATGACCATGTCGAGCATGTATTCGGGTATCACCGGACCACAAGCGCCGCCGAGCTGTATCATCTGGATTTTCCTGCCTTCACCGACACCGCCCCCGAGTTCTTCAATGATCTTACGCATGGGCACGCCGAAGGGCACCTCATAGACGCCTTTGTTCCGGATGTTGCCTGAGAGACTGATCAGCTTGGTCCCTGTTGAGGAGGGGGTTCCGATATTCGCATAGGCCTCACCGCCCATGTCGATGATGACCGGGAACGTGGCGAATGTCTCAACATTGTTGATCAGGGTCGGTTTCCCGAAAAGTCCCACGGAAGTCGGAAACGGTGGCTTCACCCTTGTTCTTCCCGATTTGCCTTCGATGGATTCGAGCAATGCGAATTCCTCACCACAAACATAGGATCCGGCACCGCTTCTGATTTCGATATCGAAATCAAACGGACTTTCTTTGATGTTCGGCCCGACAAGATTGTGCTTTCTGGCATCGCAGATCGCTTTTTTCATCGTCTTCATGGACTGTTCGAACTCCCCGCGGATATAGATATAACCTTTCTTGGCTCCGGTGGCATAGGCCGCGATCAGCATGCCTTCGAGAATCTGATGCGGATTGTTCTCCATGAGGTAGCGGTCCTTGAAGTTGCCGGGTTCGCCTTCATCGGCGTTGCACACGATGTATTTGGGTTTGGCCGTTTCCTGTGCGAGGGCCATCAATTTGACCGCGACCGGAAAACCGGCGCCGCCCCGTCCACGCAGATAGGATTTTTCGAATTCATCGTGGATATCAAGACGCTTCATACCCAAGGCTTTCTCAAGCATCTTATACCCTCCTGATTTGATATAATCTTCAATCGAATGGGGATCGATTTTGCCGATATGCTTCGTGATCATTTTCTTCTCAATCATCGCAATCACTCCTGCACTCGGCGATTAGCGCCTTGATTTTCTTCTCGTTGACCCTGGGATAGACCTTGTCATTGACGCGGATGACGGGAGACTGATCGCACATACCGAGACAGCTCGAATACTCAAGCGTGAACATTCCATCCTCGCTCGTCTGTCCCGTGGTGATGCCGAGCTGTTTTTCAAGGCTGGCTTTCACATCGAAATCATCATTGATGTGGCAAGGTACATCCCGGCAATACTGGATGATGTATCGGCCCCGCGGCGACATAGAAAAAAACGAGTAGAAAGATACCACACCGTAAACATGGCTCTCGGGGAGATCCAGATGATCGGCTACGGTCTTCAACTCGTCTTCATTCAGGTGTTGCGTGGGTTTTAAACTTTGATACTTGAGCAGAATCTCGATAAGATAAGTCTGCTCCCTCGGAAATTGTTCCAATACGGCTACTAGATCCATGACACACTCCTTTTAAGTATTTTCTATTAAAAATACCATGCTGGCGTGAGGTGATGGATACGTGATGCGGCACATGGCACTGATTGACAACTACCAAGTCAGCCGTGTCGGTAAAAACCATTTCCATTATACAATATATCTGTATTACATTTCAATAGCTGTATTACAATTTTTTTATGATTCATCGAGCGATACAAGCATGGAAAAACCCCTTGAAAAGACAGCGACCTTGTTTCTTTTGTCTTATTTCAAGGGGTTAAGGAAGAGTGAAGCCGTTTAGTCAGGGTTTCACCGGAACGTTGCTGTTGACGCTACCATTGGTCGTCTGAGTTTCAAGCCTATCCAGAACGAACCCGGTATCGCTGTTGATGAAATCGATACCGCCATTGGTGGTGCGCAACTCGACATCAAGGCTGTAGACATCATTCAAGGTGACCTTGCCGTTTGTCGTCCGCCCGTAGACACTATCGCCATTACGGGAGTCCGAATTGAGTTCTCTCAAGGCGATTTCCCCGTTGGTGGTACGGGCGACAAGCGTTCTGATATCCGATTGTCTGACGATGATTTTACCATTGGTGAGTGTCAGTTCGGATGTCGCCGCCGCGGAACCGCGGACGGTGATCGATCCATTGGTCGCCGCCACATCGAGATGGTCGACGATGTTCAGGTTCCGTAGGGTGATGCTCGCATTGGTTGTCGCGATTTCAAGTGAAGCGAGATCGAAGCCGTCTACGACAACCGCACCGTTCATCCCTTCTAAAGCGATGGTGTCGATACTCAAATCCTGAGGTATCTCGATTGTGATTCCCGGGGCATTGCGTGAGAGAAGTCCGAAGAAATTGATGTTGAAGAAAGTGTTTGAAAGCGTGTTTTCGAAGTGGATGTGTCTACTCTGTCCGTCGATATCGACAGTGACAGGGACGCTTTCTCTTTCCCTTGATACAACCTGAATCGTCGTTCCCGCAGTGCGGATGACACGGATATCGCCCAAATCGAGATCGGAGGTGATAACCCAAACCTCATCCGCACTGATATCGCCGCTGACATCCATCTCGTACTCGTGCGTCTCTAGCGGTTCGTTGAAACGTCCAAGCGCGATGGTGCCGGTGGTGGAGAATCCCGCGAACAGCCCGCCGATGATGAAGACCAACGCAATAAACGTCATCATGCTCTTCAGTCTCCTGAGTCCAGGTTTTTTCCTGATGAATGCCGAAAACTGAAAGTTCTTGAGCGATTTCACCAGCCCGGATGATTTAGCGGTCCTGAAAACATCCATGTGCCATCGCACAAGCCAGATCACAAAACCGACAAGGAGGTCATAGAGCCAAAGCACGAATAAAAGCCAGATATAGGCGATGCCCACACCGAGCATGACCTCCCAGACACTCCTTTGGCCCTCACCGAAAAGCACGGAGAAGAAACCGCCGCCGACGAAAGCGGCGAAACCGCTCGCAAAGCCGCTCAGAAGCCCGAATAGCACGGAAACGACCACCGATGCGATGAAAACATCGAAAATCACGATGCCCACCACGGACGCGGTACTGACCTTCTTCTCCTCTTCCGCCGCACGCCTCACACGACTATAACCGTACTCACGAAGGACATTATCCGCGATCTGACGGGGCGACTCGAGTTCATCGACCACATCCTCCTCGCTTTTGCCCTCGTAGCGGACTCCGGTTTCAAAACGTTCTTCATAAAACCTTAAAATCTCTTCTCTTTCTTCCTCACTCAACAAAGAAAGATAACCTCTGAGTTCATCTAGAAACTTCTTTTTCATAATGTTCACCTCTCTATCAAATGTTCCACCGCTTCGATAAAATCCTTCCAGGACGAATAACGGTGTCTGAATCTAACTTTTCCGGCCGCAGTGATACGGAAGTATTTCCTCGGGGGCCCCCCTGAAGATTCCTGAAGATAGGTCTCAAGCAGACCTTCTTTCACCATCCTCCTCAGTATCGGGTAGATTGTGCTTTCACTGATACCTAGCGTCTTGTCGATCTCGTGATAGATCTCATAGCCATAAGCGTCTTTGTCGTCAACCATGGCTAGAACCACCAAATCCAAGACACCCTTTTTCATCTGTACGCTCACATTTTCCACCTCAGTATCTTGGTACTATATGATGTATAGTAGCATACTAAGTATAGTCGGTCAATATAAAATTAAAATATTTCAAATCGCCCATGGTTTGAATCAAAAATCAATTCAAAGAAATCGTTGTTATTTTCACTTTAATCATTTAATATAAAGATACTATTCATATAGATTCGATAATACGGTTCGAACGTATCTACCTCAAAGCCATGTAATTTGAGACTATGAATGCTTTTTTTCGCATTTGTAGACGTTCGTATGAGCGTCTTTTTATTTTATAAAACGGAGGCCCCTTATGACCCATGACAAAATCATCGTCATCGATCTTGGAAGTCAGACCAACCAGCTTATTTCGAGAAGAATCAGAGAACTTTCCGTCTACAGCGCCCTTTATCCCCACACGCTTTCCGCCAGTCAGATTAAGAAGATGAAGAACGTCAAAGGCATCATCTTGAGCGGGGGACCGGGTAGCGTCTATGAAGCGGGCGCCCTGTCCATCGACAAGGCGATTTTCAATCTAGAAATTCCCATTCTCGGCATCTGTTACGGGATGCAGCTGATGGTCTTCCACCATGGCGGGACCATTGAAAAGAAACAAAACCGGGAATATGGTAGCGCCCGCCTCGACATCGAAGGTAAAACACGTCTGCTCGGGGGCCTGGATGAACACGAACAGGTCTGGATGTCACATGGCGATTATGTCACCCGTCTTCCCGGCGGCTTCAAAATTACCGCACGCAGTTACGCCGGCGCGATCGGCGCGATCGAAAACGCGAAAATCCATCACTACGGTGTGCAATTCCATCCGGAAGTCAGACACACCATCAAGGGCACGGCCATTATCGAAAATTTCATCTTCTCCATATGCAAAGCCCGTCCGGGCTGGACGATGGATAACTACGCGGAAACCCAGATCGCCAAAATCAAGGCGACCGTCAAGGACAAAAAGGTCATCCTCGGTCTGAGCGGCGGGGTCGACTCAAGCGTCACGGCGGTCCTGATCGACCGCGCCATCAAAGACAATCTGCACTGTATTTTCGTCGACCACGGTCTACTGCGGGAAGACGAAGCGGACCAGGTGATGCGTACCTTCAAGAAGCACATGAAACTGAACATCCGCAAGATCGATGCACGAACCACCTTCGTGAAAGCCCTTGAAGGCATTGAAGACCCTGAAGAAAAAAGAAAAATCATCGGCAAGACCTTCATCGATGTCTTCGAAGACGCCGCAAGCGCAATCGACGGCGCCGACTACCTCGCCCAGGGAACACTCTACACAGACACCATCGAATCGGGAAGTCAGACCGCTCAGACCATAAAATCCCATCACAATGTCGGCGGCCTGCCCGAAAAGATGCGCCTCGACCTCATCGAGCCGCTCAACAGTCTTTTCAAAGACGAAGTCCGCCTCCTCGGCGAGACCCTCGGAATACCCAAAGCGATGGTCCAAAGACAACCTTTTCCCGGTCCGGGGCTCGCGATAAGAATCATCGGAAGTGTGACCGAGGAGAAACTGAGACTTGTCCGAATGAGCGACAAGATCCTCCAAGAGGTCTTCAAGGAAAACCGGCTTGATGAATCGGTGTGGCAGTACTTCACCGTGTTGACCTCTATCCGTACCGTCGGTGTCATGGGCGACAAACGGACCTATGAACATGTGCTCGCCATACGCGCGGTGACCTCCGAAGACGGTATGACCGCGGATTGGGCCAGAATCCCCAACGCCGTCCTTGCGACCCTGTCGAACCGCATCATCAATGAAATCTCCGGCATCAACCGTGTCGTCTACGACATCACATCCAAACCCCCCGGAACCATCGAGTGGGAATAAATAAACGAGGTGCTTATTATGAAGATCATCAAAGAAGGACTCACATTCGATGATGTCCTGCTTGTCCCGAATCACTCATCCACCCTTCCCAAGGAAACGGACCTGAAAACCAGACTCACCCGCAATATCACCCTCAACATCCCTCTCCTATCCAGTGCCATGGATACTGTCACAGAGAGCCCCATGGCCATCGCCATGGCCAGACAGGGCGGCATGGGTTTCATTCACAAAAATCTTTCCATCGAGGCACAGGTCCGCATGGTCGAACAAGTCAAACTGAGCGAATCGGGAATGATCACCAATCCCATCACGCTGAAAAAGCACCAGACCATCCAGGAAGCGGAGAATCTCATGGCGCACTACAAGATCTCCGGGTTCCCCGTGATCGAAGATGACAACACCCTGATCGGCATCGTCACGAACCGGGATATTCGCTTCCAGGATGACATGACCCTGCCCGTCAGCACTGTGATGACCCGCAAGGGCTTGATCACAGCCCCTGTCGGCACGACCCCGGACAAAGCCAAATCGATCCTGCTCAAAAACAGAATCGAGAAACTCCCGATCGTCGACGGCAACGGCAAACTGCGCGGACTCATCACCATCAAGGACATCGAAAAGGTCAGGACCTATCCGGATGCCGCCAGAGACAACCGGGGACGGCTTCGTTGCGGTGCCGCCATCGGTGTGAGCGACGATTCCATCCAACGGGTCGTGGCCCTTGTGGCCGCCGATGTCGATGCAATCACCATCGATTCCGCCCACGGCCACTCAGAAGGGGTCATCGCCATGGTCAGGACCATCAGAAAAAATCATCCGACTTTGAACATCATTGCCGGAAACATCGTCACCGCGGAAGCGGCCGCCGACCTCATCGACGCCGGCGCGGACGCCCTCAAGGTCGGTGTCGGTCCCGGATCCATCTGCACGACCCGTGTGATCGCGGGTGTGGGCATGCCCCAGATCACCGCCATCATGAACGTGGCCGATCACGCCAAAAAGAAAGCCATCCCCGTCATCGCCGACGGCGGTATCAAATACAGCGGCGATATCGCCAAAGCCCTCGCCGCCGGTGCCGACACAGTCATGCTCGGCAGTCTGCTCGCCGGATGCGAGGAATCACCGGGCGAGGAACTCCTTCATCACGGCCGAAAATACAAGACCTATCAGGGCATGGGATCGCTCGCCGCAATGAAACGGGGCTCGAGCGACCGTTACTTCCAGGATGAAGCCAAAGAAGCAAAAAAACTCGTTCCCGAAGGCGTCGAAGGGCGCGTTCCTTACAGGGGAAAAGTCGAAGATGTCGTCTACCAGCTGACCGGCGGTCTGCGCTCGAGCATGGGCTACTGCGGTGCGAAGACGATACCCGATCTCAAATCCATCGCACAGTTCGTCAAAATCACCCCCGCCGGACACACCGAGTCCCATCCCCATCACATCGAACTCACCCAAGAAGCGCCCAACTACCGTAAATAACGCAAAAAACATCGGGACTCAGTCGGGCCCCGATGTTTTTTTATCATGAGATTGTTCAGCTTTCCCTGATAAGTTTGCGGATATCGCGCATGACCGCATTGGCATCCTTGTACCAGTTCGGTGCGAAGATGCGATAGATGTTCCAACCGCGGGCTTTCAAGTACTTCTCCTGATGCAAAAGAAGGTCGCGCACGTCTTTCACTCCGGCCGGATCGTTGATATCGAGGATGATGCCCAATTTGTAGGAACGTCCGTTCGTCTCGGTGATGCCGAAATCAATCTTGTAGCTGCCGATACCGATATTGGTACGGATGGAAAAATCCTCTTTCTCTAAACGCTTGTAGATGTCGCTTTGCAGTTCATTGAGGGCGGCGTCCTGACGGACGATCTCAGTGTCGGTCAGTGATTCAAGTATCGCCGTCGAACCATTGGTGTCGCCACGTGAGACGTTGTAACAATACTGCAGGTACTGTTTCAGACGCTTTGGACCGTGACTCTTCAAATCCTCGACGTGGAACTGGTTCGGATAGAAGGACGTCACAAGATAGATTTTCTTCTTGGCACGGGAGACGGCCACATTGAGCCGGTTCTCACCGCCCTCGTTGTTCAACCAGCCGAACTGTCTTAAAAAGCGACCTTCGGCGTTTTTCGCATAGGCGGTCGAGAAGATGATGATGTCTCTTTCATCGCCCTGGACATTCTCGATGTTCTTGATGAACAGGCTTTTGTCCTCGCCGTCTTCAACCCGGTTCATTTCTTTTTCGATCCGTTTGGCGTAGGTTCTGCCCGCGAAAAGTTCCTCATCGAGCAAATCCTCGATCAGGTTTCTTTGTTGGATGTTGAAGGTGATGACGCCCATGGTCTCGGCGGGTTTTTTGAGTCTGAGCACCTTTTTGATAATTTCGACGACCCGCTTGGCTTCCGGAAGGTTTCGACGATTGTCCCAAAGACCGTCCTCGCAGACAATATACTCAATCGGCGGTTTGCCGGGGGAGACTTGGTTGGGAGAGACGATGAGTTTGCCGTCATAGAAGGCGTGGTTCGAAAACGCGATCAGCTCTTCGTACTTGGAGCGGTAATGATAGTTCAGGATGGTCTCTTTGTATTTGTAGCGGGCGAGGTCCAACAGACTCTGCGCATCCAAAGTGATATCAAGTTCCGCATCCTCCTCGAACTCCGCATCCTCGTGTGTAAGACGCCCCGCACCGAGCGAAGAGGGTCTCAGCTGTTTTGTGTCGCCGGCGATGACGACTCTTTTCGCCCGGTAAATCGTCGGTATCGCCTTTTCAACGAACATCTGGGAGGCCTCGTCGAAAATCACCAGGTCGAACATGGCGAAGTTGAGGGGAATGATCTCAGACACCACTTCCGGTGTCATCATCCATACCTTGATATTGGAAAACAGCTCGAGCTGGTAGGTATGGATGAATTTCGAAACGCTCCATTTGCGCTGATGGTCGACGCGTCTTTTGATATCCATGATGCGTTTTGAATTGGAGAAATTGAGCGCATCCTGATAAAGACTCATGGAGAAGTCCTCGTTGGAGATCTGGAGTTTCTCATGCATCTGACCGTTCAGTTTCGCCATCAGTTCATGGTAGTGGCTCAGGTCATAGACCTTGTCCTGGTTCATGGCCTCGAACTTCTCAATATAGCCGGTGTAGAAAGTATCGAAGATGAGATGATGGTGCAGATGGATCTTCGGCAGTGAAGCGAACGGCTCGTCATGAAGCAGCATCATGAGGTAGCGGCGCTCATCCTCGTTGGTATGTTTGAGATGGTGGCGCGCCCGTTCAAACTCGTTGATCTTCGTGCGGACCCTCTCGAACAGTTCGGGATTCTTGACAATGGTCTTCACGAAATTTTTCGCAAGGCGTTTTTTCGGATAAAGCATATCGATCTCTGACGCGTGGGCCTTGATGAAGGCCTTGCGTTTCTTTCGTTTGGTAAAGAAGAAGGATCTCTCGTAGTTTTCGATGAATTCCAAGAAGGCATCATCGAACTTCTTTTTGCGCAGTTTCTCGCTCCTGGTCAGTTTCGTGTTCATTTTTTCAATCAGGGGATAGCGTTCAGTCACATCTAGGTAATTGAGGAGGATCCTGAGTTTCTTCTTGTTTGAGAAACGTTTCTCGACATCATCGAGGGTTTTGTTGTCGAGGGATTTGAACCGTTTTGAAAACATATGGTAGATGGTCTCGGGAAAGAAATCCTTATGGATTTTCTTCGTTGGAAGGTATCTAGGATAAACCTCGTGGATAACGATGTCTTGATTGTCCGGCGTATAGAATTTCAAGTAGGCCCGCTGCAGTTTTCCGAGCATCTTCACAATCTGCGATTCGACGGTCTGTCTGTCATTGTTGTGATTCCTGACCGGAGGCAGGGGATCGATGAAATTTTTGACCTGGCCGTAGAACGTGTTCTTGTCCTGCGCATCATCCATGAAGAGCGCGAATTTGGACGCATAGCCGAGTCGGCTCTTGATGACATCGAGTGCGACCTTCTTCTCACTGACCACTAGGACGTTTTCACGCCGGTCGACCTGTTTGGCGATCAAGGAGGTGATGGTCTGGGATTTCCCGGTTCCGGGTGGTCCCCAGATGACGACCTTATCGTTGTCGTTGAGCAGGTTGATCACTTTTTCCTGCGAATAGTTCAAATCATTGATATAAGTCAGCTTGCGCTCGTCGATCGCGGTTTTCGTCTTCGCGGTGAAGGGGTTGTCACGGGTATAATCATAGGGCTTATAGGGATTGTCTAGCAGATCGTCCAAAAGGTTATTGTATTTCTTTGAAGCGATGATCGATGAGATATCCTCCTGGATTTTCGAGGAATAGATACGGTATTTGCCGAGTACGAGATAATTTCTGAGTGTGAGTTGGCCCTTCTTTATCTTCTTGAAATCATCCTTGACCGTTTCCTCGAACGGCTCGAAATCAAGTTTGAGTTTCGATTTGCGGTAGACATCGAGATGATTTTTAGCCAAAAAGGGCAACACCACCGAATCGATATTCTGGACTGTGAGTTCGGATGCGTCGGGATACGCCTTCACATCGCCGAAACCATTGAACTTGTGATGCGCCAGCAGAAGATCGCGGTTCATGACAACGTCTCGTTCCTGATCGAAGCGCAGATAGAAATCGAGTGTCTTTCTCTCCAGGACCACCGGAAAGAAAAGAAGCGGCGCTTTCACTTCGAAGCCATCGCCGGGTAGACGTCCCTGTACGAAAGGATAAGCGATATGAAGATGGTAGGACCCCGTCTCCTTGGCCTCACGGTTCACCTCGCGGTAAAGCAGTGTCAACCGGCGGTATAATGCCTCTTCTTCCGGGTTGTCCTTTTTGCGGTCGGTGAGCCTGATTGGTTTTCCACTTTTGAAAAGAAGCATTTTCTTGAGCGGCTCCTCAAGATTTGCGGTGGCGAGATCAAGCGCGTTTCTGCTTGATAGTCTGCCGCTGTAAAGGCTGCGGTTCCGTCTCGATATATCGGTGAGTCTGTCTTGATAGTCGGCGAGAATCCTTTTTGATTTCCTTGACACGTTCACTTCCTGGATCAATGCGTTCTTATGTTCATAGATCGCACGCAAAAAATCCTCGGCATAGTGTTCGACGAAGACATCGCCGATTCCCTGCATTGCTTTGAAATCGGATTTCTTCAAGGGTTTGCGTTTGGCGATTTCCCTGAGGGTTTCATCCGAACAGATGACCGGTGTGCGACCGCTCGGATCCTTGTATCTGATTTTGAGCCGGTCTCTGGTCTCGGCCAGCGCTTCGAGCAGAGGATCTTTTTTCAGTGGCATGGGTATGCTCCTTTCAGGCCGGGTCTCTGGCATCATATGTTATAACGAGTGCCTGTTTGCTCTAGTTTATCACACGCGTAGGATTTGTGGTACTTAGATATATGGATGATTTTCATTTATCACCCGATAAATATCTCTTTTGAAATGTCACAAAATAAACCGTACGGGCCTTGAATCGGTATTCGCGATACCAAGACTAACGTATTTATCAACAAAAAACTCTTTCCTATTTTTTCGAAAGAGTTTTTTGTGCGGTCGTTCGAAAGAAAAACTGGCTGGTTATAGACGACGTAACAGGAAGATCAGAAGCACCGCACCGCCCAGGGCGATCGCAAAGCCCTCAAGCGTGAAGCGTTCCATTGAACCGATGCCCAACAAGGAAGCGATCCAGCCCCCTAAAAAGGCACCGACGAGGCCGACGATGATGTTTCTGATAAGTCCCCTTCTTCTTGCGCCCATGATGATACTCGCAATCCAACCGACAAGGGCACCGAAAATAATCCACAACAAAATATTAGTCATTAAATTCCTCCTTTATATCTTTGGAATCTCATTTCTTAAATAAGATGATGATTGTTTTTAATCTGAGTCTATTATCTATATAACAAGCGTTAATGTTATTTTATTGGTGGGAATTTCGGACTCAGGACCAACATTCTTTCACTTGAGAGACACAGAAACATCAGCGTATCAATTTCAATCACGTTCACTGTCATTATATAATAAAGTTGTGATAAATACATCTCTTTTACCCTGATGGAAAAAAACAGAAACATTCATGGGGGTTCAAACTGAAGTGATCCCCGTTCATGACTGCGACTGTCAAAAAATGATAAGGAGGAGTATCGATGTATGAACTCAAGGACAAGGTGGCCATTGTGACCGGGGCCGCAAGCGGTATCGGATTTTCAACCGCCAAGGCATTCCTGGAAAAAGGGGCGAAGGTCCTCATCTCCGATGTCGATGCGGAAAAGGGCGAACAGGCCCTCGAGAGTCTCAAGAACTTTGGCGAGGTGCGTTTTTTCCCTGCGGATGTTTCCGATGAAGACGATGTGAAGGCAATGATCGATGAGACGGTAAGCGCATTCGGCCGGCTCGATATTCTTTTCAACAACGCCGGCATCGCGGACATCCAGCCAACTGAGGGCCTGAGCAAAGAACAGTACAAAAAAGTCATCGCGGTGAATCAAGACAGCATTTTCTATGGGGCGAAGCATGCCGTCAAACACATGCGAAAAGTCGGCGGCGGCACCATCATCAACAACGCTTCGATTCTCGGGACCGTGGGTCAGACCGGCGCATTATCCTATAACGCGTCAAAAGGCGCGGTCAACCTCATGACAAAGTCTTTGGCGCTCGAATTCGCCGAGGAGAACATCCGTGTCAATGCTGTCTGTCCGGGTTACGTGGAGACAGGCATGGTCAACAAAGAAGCGCTCGGTGATTTCTACGACCAGCTGACCGCGCAGCACCCCGTAAAACGCCTTGGTGTACCGGAAGAAATCGCACATGCTGTCATCTTTTTGGCTGAGAACACATTCACCACCGGTCTCAGTCTTCTGGTTGACGGCGGTTACACCGCACAGTGAAGCCTATGACACACTTGAAGACCCATCACTTATCCAATGCGGACATGATGGGTCTTCTTATTTTGACGTATCATTTGCTTGATAGCGCGGAACAAATGGGACATAAGACGTGACATTGTCGAAAATTTTTGTGTTGTTCATATTTGAAGCATGGTATAATGGCCTTGAAAAACAAGGAGGTCATTACATGTTTCAAAACAATCAACTGAGCGTCCTGGACTGGTTCGTTTTCCATGTATTGCTCGCAATTCCGATCGTCAATGTCATTATCATCATCCTTTTGTTGCTGAACCCCGAAACCAACGAAACACTCAAGAACCTGATTCTTTTTTATCTCATCATGTTTGCTGTCGGTATCGTCCTATGGCTCGTCGTTTTCATGGGCTTGATGGGCATGATGGGCATGATGGGCTGAGTCGAAAAAGGAAAACCGCTTCCGGTTTTCCTTTTTTCATGGCCTTTTTCGAACTTATTATTCTCAGATGATGATGGAATCATTGTGAAAAAGCACAACCTCTTTTTCCTGATACGACTCACCAAAAGGTGCCGTCTCATAGTGAGTCATGAAGATGGTCTCGGGTGCGGCCTGTTTCTTCAGAAGATAGACGCTTTGGTATTGATCATCCTCGAAATCGCTGAATGCTTTTGCGACACTAAGGTCATCCGTCCACGACATGAAGTTTCTTCTATGGGTCTTAAACGACGTCTCGCTTGACATTCCGCGGTAGACGGTCAACGGTTTGTCATAAAGGAGCCGCGTGAAGGCCAGACGGTTGATGATATAGGCTTTGAGCCGTAACTTGTCCATGGGTGGGGTCCTGAGAATCTTGTCCCTGTAATCGGCGAGACCGAGTTCCGCACAACAGATGGCGATATTTTTGACCAGCTCGCCCGAATCCGGATTGAGGACCATCTGGTTTGCGCTTTCTTGTTCAATCTCATCCAGACCGAGATGGGCCATGTAGGCGATGAGCGCTTCTTGGATCTTTTTCTGGTCCTTTTTCCGGCGACTGGCCAGGTTTTCCCTAACCAGATCATAGCGGGTCATGAAGTCAAGAATCTTCGCTTGTTGTTCCCGGATGCGCTTCTGCGTTTCATGCAGGGTCTCAGGGTCCGGTTTCACCACCAGTTCTCGGTTGAAATAGGCCACCCGTTCCCGCAGACTATCCACCGCTTCTTTTTCCAAGCGTTTCGAGGACTTGTCAAACTGAAACTTCTCGACAGCTTCGGCGTAAAGGGTCCATGTTTTTCCCTTGTCTTCGAAGGCGGTGATGTTGAAGACGAACATCGCCCGCTTTAAGTCGACATCGCTGATATAGCCCGGTGTTCGTCTGCCATCGAGCAACCGGCAGCGGTTGCCGTCGATTAGAAATTCATAACTTCCTTTGATGAACTCATCGTCGGGTCGCTTGTTCGGGTCATGCTGGTGCAATGTCATGCTATCACTCCTATGTAACTTGTAATTTCCGATCAATCATCCCTATTATTGCGCTTGTTTTGCCGGTTTTTCCATCTTTTGCAGATAGCCGAGGTCCGCCTTCAGATCCTCATAGAGTCCAGCCACTGTCTCCTTGTCAATCTCGGCCAAATGGACATTTCCGGCATGATAAGCAAGATAGATGCCTGTATGGGTGCTGACGATGGTGACCTTGTCGGTCTTTTTCGATTCACTCACTTCTTCCATCAGTTTCATGTAATGTTCAATGACATCCTTATCCGGTTCTTTCTTGTATTCGCTATAGAGATTGATGCGTGTATACCCGAAGACCGCATCGAGTCTCGGTTCATCGAGATAGGGCTTCGCATAGAGACTGAATTTGTCTTTTGTCATGAAGAATTTCTGGTCGATGGACTTATCGAGATGGATCAACACACCCCTGAATACCGGAAAAATGACACGCGAAGCGGGCGTGTGGAACGTGAGGTTGAGACGTTCAAAGTGATTGTCTTTTGAGATTTTTCCTTTGATCGACTGTTTGACAGACGCTTCGATATATTGCCCGAACAATCCCGCCCGCTTGTTCAAACCGATATAATCTCTATCATCAGGGTCCTCGGTATGGCTCAGACTGAAGTCCGTTTCCTTATTGAGTGCTTCGACAATCATGGGATAGACCACTTCGTAGGTCGGCTTCTCCGCACGAAGATAAAAAGCCCGCAACAGCGCAAAAGTTGTCACGACAACGCTGATGGCGAGATAGATCAATAAGAAATCCAGGTTACCCTGATAGACTCCGTAGACCACAAACGCGGTAAAAGGAGTCATGAATAGAAAATAGATGATCAACGTGGATTTCTTTATCTTTTTTTGTTCCTTTTCCATCGTTCTATCGAATTCTTTACGTAGAGTCTGAATCATCTTGTCATCCAGCATGTCATCACCCTTCTTCGTCTTTTTAAAAAGCCAGAAAAGCTAACGCTCATCTTCAATTATAACATTTTGGCACATGGCCCGCACCATTTTGTGGAAGTCAACATGCCCACCCACCGTTTACCCCGTATGAATAAGGGGGACAATGACATGGCCCGTAATCCTATAAGGCCTTGTTGGATACCTCTTATCCATAAATATTATTTATAACAAATAAATATAATGATAACGTTTTCTTTTTGTTGCAATCGTAGTTTGTTTCATGTATTCTAAAAACGGTTAGTATCGTATATGATCAGAAATAGGGTCTGATTGTCTCTACCCTGACACCTTAAATGTCGGGACTATGATACCACATATTTTTTCATGAGAGAAAACCTCCCTATTTTTGGTGCGATCTGCCACAAAAAAACTATAGGAGGCTTTTTTAATGGAAAAAGTAATGAACTTTTTCAAGATTCGCGAGCGTAACACCTCAATCAAGACAGAACTGCTCGCGGGCGTCACCACCTTTTTGGCCATGGCTTACATCCTTCCGGTCAACTCGATGATTCTCGGTGACGCAGGCATGCCGATTGCTGGTGTGTTTTTCGCAACCGTGATGGCTTCAATGATCGCCGCAATCGTCATGGGTTTCATCGCCAACTATCCTGTGGCTCTCGCACCTGGAATGGGCATCAATGCATTCTTCACCTATACCGTTGTCATGGTATATGGACTTCCCTGGGAAGCTGCATTGGCTGCTGTCTTCATATCAGGTGTTTTATTTTTGGTCCTTTCCCTTTCGGGACTGCGTCGTTTGATCATCAACGCCATACCGAAGGAGCTCAAATATGCCGTCGGCGCCGGTATCGGGTTCTTCATCACCTTCATCGGTCTTAAAAACGCCGGTCTCATCACATCGGATCCTGCAACCTTCGTTACGCTCGGTGACCTCGGGCATCCGGCCGTCTTATTGAGCATATTCGGTCTGATCCTGGTTGTAGTCCTCGCCGTGCGCGGTAACCGGTTCGCTTTGATTATCGCCATCATCACCACCGCCGTCGTCGGTCTTATTCTCGGCGGAATCGGTGTCGACCACATGCCTTCGATCAATGACCAGCAAGAAGGCTTACTCGCAGGAATAAGAGAAACCTTCTTCGCCTTCACAAGGGGTTTTGGACCATTATTCGCCTCACCGCAAGCGCTGTTCATCATCTTCACATTCCTCTTTGTTGACTTCTTCGATACTGCCGGAACACTGATTGCGGTCGGAGGAAGAGCCGGTCTGCTCAATGAAGAAGGAGAACTCACTGACGGCAACAAGGCATTGTTCGCCGATTCCGTCGGCACCGTCGCCGGATCGCTGTTCGGCACAAGCACCGTCACCAGCTATATTGAATCTTCAACCGGTATTGAACAAGGTGGACGCACCGGTCTCACCACTTTGACTGTCGGACTTTTGTTCCTGCTTTCACTGGTCATCTATCCGCTCATCGGCATTGTGACCGGTATCTATGACCCGGTCACCGACAAGGTTTATTCACCGGTGACCGCCATGGCACTCATTATGGTCGGAACCCTGATGGTCAGCCAGCTCAAAAACATCGATTTCGACGACAAGCCCGTCCTCATCTCCGCTTTTTTGACCATCGTCTTCATGATTTTCACCTTCTCCATCGCAGAAGGCATCGCAGTCGGTTTCATTTTCTACCCCCTCGCGATGATTGCCGCTAAGCGCCATAAGGAAGTCAACCCGATCATGTACGGACTCATGATTTTCTTCATTGCTTATTTCATCCTCACTGTTCTCATTGGTTAATTAAGACACCGCCTTCAAAAGAGGCGGTGTTTTTTTAAAAAAAATTTTGGAAAAAAAGGAGTGCATCAATCATGCAACTAGAGACAAAGAGAAATCTCACCATCGGAATCAGGGAAAAACCCTCCAGCAATCTTCATTGGTTCATGCTTAGTTTCCAACATGTGCTAGGAATGTTCGGCGCGACAGTGCTCGTCCCTTTGCTTACGGGACTGGACATCGGTGTGGCCCTCGTGGCAAGCGGTCTTGGGACCATTATCTATATTATCATCACCAAAGGTAAGGTGCCGATCTATCTCGGTAGCAGTTTCGCCTATATCGCGGCCATCGCCTATGCCGCATCATCACGCGGTTTCGGTTCCGCATTCGTCGGATTGATGACCGTAGGTATCATCTATGCCATTGTCGCAACCGTCATCAGATTCACCGGTAGCGGTTGGATCAAGCGATTGCTTCCCCCGATTGTCATCGGACCGGTCATCATGATCATCGGCCTCACGCTGGCGCCCGTCGCCATCGATTCAGCAGGACTGAACGGCGAAAGCGGCTATCAGACACCGCTTGTCGCACTGATAACTTTCGCGGCCGCCGTCCTAATCGGTCTCAAGGGCAACAAGTTCTTCCGTATCGTGCCGTTTGTCTGTGCCATCGCCATCGGATATCTCGCAGCCTACGCATTCGGACTGGTCTCCTTCACAGAAATCTTTTCCGATGTCAGTTTCTTCAGTCTCCCGGACTTCCAGTTCATCGGAACCTATCAGATCGACTTCGCCATGGTTCTTCTGTTTGCGCCCATCGCTTTTGTCACCATCGCCGAGCACATCGGCGACCACACCGTGCTCGGTGAGATCACCCAGGAAGACTTCCTCACTGACCCGGGCCTGAACCGTACGCTTCTCGGCGATGGTGTGGCAACGTTCTTCAGTGCCGCCATCGGGGGGCCCGCAAACACTTCCTACGGAGAGAACACCGGCATCGTCGCCATGACGAAAGTCGGAAGCGTCTACGTCATATTCCTTGCCGCTGTCATCGCGGTCATTCTCGGTTTTCTCGGATACATCCAAGCGCTGATCGCGGGCATACCGGGTGGTGTGATCGGCGGGGTCACCATCCTTCTATACGGTCTGATTGCCAGCAACGGAATTCGCATCCTGGCCAAATCGGACATCGACTTCTCAAAGACTCGTAACGCAGTCATTCTCTCGGCCATCCTGGTCATCGGACTCGGCGGCGCCTTCCTCGAACTGAATGCGGTCGCCAATCTGTCGGGCATGTCTCTTGCGGCCCTCACAGGCATCATTCTCAACTTTCTGCTTCCAATAGAAGAGTCCGATGAGGAGAAATCAAAAGCCTGAGTTTCTGTTACACCCGATAGCGCGCCTCTCATCGGGTAAAGGAATATTGCTATGAAAATCCCCGCGACGCAGATTCTGCGACGTGGGGATTTTATCTGAATGTATTATGTAATATTATCACGATCATAGGGAAGAACGACTTTGGCAGTGATAACCGACGATCGATCTTAAAATAAAGCGCGCGAAAACCCAACAGCGTCAAACCTTGAGTTCGCCCTCTTCCAAACGGCGCCGGAGATTCTCCAGCTTCTCTTCTATGATCATCGCCGTGTTGCGGTAAGCCTGAACCGATTTGCCGCTCGGATCATCAAGTCCCCAGTCGTCCCTGTATGAGGTGGAAATATAAGGGCAGGCCACATTGCATCCCATGGTGATGAGCAGATCGGGATTATCAATATCATCAATCTTTTTAGGTTTTTGTGTCTGGCCCATATCATGACCGTAGTGTTCTTTGATAAAAGTCACGGCTCCGGGATTGATCGCTTTTTTCGGCATCGTACCCGCGCTCTCAGGAACGAAAAAATCGGAATGTTTAATCTTCGCAATCGCTTCGGCCATCTGACTGCGGCAGCTATTGTGGACACAGACAAAGGCGATTTTATACTTGGACATGATATCATTCTCCAATGTTTGTTTTTATCAGTACCATAAGACCGACAAAAAGACGTTCCTTTATAACCAGTTACATTTTACCATACCGATTCCGCCATGTCATAATTTCGCACTGTGTCACCTCATAAACAATAAGGAGCCAGAAGATGCCACAATCAATACGAACAGTCATCCATCCTCACGGGTCAGAACCAAATGACTTATCTTGTAATACAGGAATTCTATTAGTTTTCTAAATAAGCGATTTCTTCTGATACTGTTTTCACTGATTTTCGCATCCGAAAATGCAATAACACAGGCAAAAACAAGATGGGAAGGACGCAGTGATTACAAAGCGATGACAACTTGATGAAAGCGGTAACATTAGAAAAAAATAGAAAATGGTTGCAACTTTTAAAGCCCTTTATTACAATAAGGGGCGTCATCATAAAGACCAATCTGTATTATAGGAGTGATCCGAATGAAAGCTTGGAGAAAATTCAATGAAGGCACCTGGCAGACACGCATCGATGTCCGTGACTTCATTCAAAATAATTACACAGAATACCGGGGGGATGATACATTTTTAGAAGGCCCTACCGAATCCAGCACCATCCTGAACGAACAGGTTAATGCATTCTTACTCAGGGAACTGAAAGAAGGTGGTGTTTTAGAGATGGACACCGATACCGTCTCCAGCATCACAAGCCATAAAGCCGGCTATATCGATAAGGACTTAGAGACAATCGTCGGTCTGCAGACCGACAAACCTTTCAAACGCGCATTCCACCCATACGGTGGCATCAATGTCGCAAAGAAAGCACTCGAAGCTTATGGTTACAAGGTATCCGACCGAATGGACGAGATATTCAGTAAATACCGCAAAACTCATAACCAAGGCGTCTTCGACGCCTATACCCAGGAAGTCAGGAAAGCACGACGCAGTGGCATCATCACCGGACTTCCCGATGGATACGGACGGGGAAGAATCATCGGTGATTACCGCCGGCTCGCTCTTTATGGAGCGACCAGACTGATCGAAGAGAAAGTGGCGGAAAAATCAAGATACAAGACGCCGATGAACGAAAAGAACATCCGGATGCGTGAAGAGATCCAGGAACAGATCAACGCGCTCAAGGAACTCCTTGAACTCGGCGCCCATTACGGCTTTGACCTGTCGGAGCCGGCCAACAATGCCAAAGAGGCCATTCAGTGGACTTATCTGGCCTATCTCGCAGCGGTCAAGGAACAAAACGGCGCAGCGATGAGTCTCGGTCGTACCGCGACCTTTCTGGACATCTATATCCAGCGCGATCTCAATGATGAACGCATCAATGAAAAAGAAGCCCAGGAGATGATCGACCATTTCATCATGAAACTGCGGATGGTCCGGTTCGCGAGAACCCCCGATTACAACGACTTGTTCACAGGCGACCCCACCTGGGTCACCGAAAGTCTCGCCGGCATGGGGACAGACGGTCGCTCACTCGTCACGAGAACCACTTTCCGCTATCTACAGACGCTTTACAATCTGGACACAAGTGCCGAGCCGAATCTCACCGTACTCTGGAGCGATGCCCTGCCAAAAGGCTTCAAACACTTCTGCGCGAAGGTGAGCGCCGAAACCAGTTCCATCCAGTATGAGAACGATGAGATCATGCGCCCGAAACACGGCGATGACTATGCGATCGCGTGCTGCGTGAGTCCGATGAACATCGGCAAAGAGATGCAATTTTTCGGCGCACGGGCGAACCTCGCCAAAGCATTGCTTTACGCCATCAACGGCGGCAAAGATGAAATCACCGGTAACCAGATTGCACCAAAAACCGATATCTATGATAAAGAGTACTTGGATTATGACGAGGTCATGTCAAGACTCGACAACGTGATGGACTGGCTCAGTGAGACCTATGTGAGTGCCCTCAACACCATCCACTACATGCATGACAAATACGCTTACGAACGTATCCAGATGGCCTTCCACGACGCCGAGGTCAAACGCAACTTCGCCACCGGTATCGCGGGACTCAGTGTTGTCGCCGACAGTCTGAGCGCCATCAGATACGCAAAAGTAAGGCCCGTCCGGGATGATAGAACCGGCCTCATCATTGACTATGAGACCGAAGGCAATTTTCCGCACTACGGCAACAACGACGACCTTGTCGATGAAATCGCCAACGACATCATCAGCCGCTTTATGACAAAACTGCGCAGACAATACACCTACAGAGAAAGTATCCCCACAATGAGCATCCTCACGATCACATCCAACGTGGTCTACGGGAAAAAGACCGGCAACACCCCCGATGGTCGCAAAACCGGCGAGCCTTTCGCGCCAGGTGCGAACCCGATGCACGGTCGGGACAAAACCGGAGCGCTCAACTCCTTGCTCAGCGTCGCCAAAATCAACGCCGACGACTGCGAAGACGGCATCTCCAACACTTTCACGCTCGTTCCTTCCGCCCTCAACAACGACCATGAGAACCTCGCAAGCATCATCGACGGCTACTTCACGAAAGGCGGCTATCACGTCAATATCAACATTTTGGACCGCGCGCAGCTCATCGACGCCTACAACAACCCTGACAAATATCCGAATCTCACCATCCGGGTCTCCGGTTACGCGGTCAACTTCGCCAAACTGACCAGCCCGCAGAAAAAAGAAGTCATCGAACGGACCTTCCATGAAACACTCTAAGGGCAACATCCACAACATCGAGACGTTCGGAACCTTCGATGGTCCCGGCGTCCGCTATGTCCTTTTCCTTCAGGGTTGCCCGTTCAAATGCAAATTCTGCCACAACCGCGACAGTTGGTCAAGCCGTGTCAACTCACTGATGAGCGTCCAGGCGGTCCTAGACGATTATGCGACCTACGAACCCTTCTATAAAAACGGTGGGATGACGGTGAGTGGTGGCGAACCCCTCATGCAGGCGCCGTTTGTAAGAGACCTCTTCCAAGCGGCCAAGGAAAAAAATATCCACACCACCCTGGATACCTCGGCCGCGTGCTTCAATCCGCAAAAGAAAGACCTGGTCAAAGAAGTGTTGACGCATACCGATCTGGTCCTGCTCGACATCAAACATATCGATGAAGCCGCCCATAAATCCCTCACCGGTGCATCGAACCATCAGGTTCTTTCCTTCCTCGATCTCCTCGAATCACTCGGTAAAAAAACGATCATCCGCCACGTTCTCATCCCGACCATCAACGATGACGAAACCAGTATCAACCGTCTCAAGAACCACCTGCGCCATTACCAATGCATCGAAAAAGTCGAGGTCCTTCCCTATCACACACACGGCAGACACAAGTGGGAGGATATGGGTCTATCCTACCCCTTAGAAGGCATTCCTCCAATGGATAAACAAACCGCAACCGAAGTCGAAAATGACCTCAATCAGACCCTTCACACCAACCCGAACGAGACACTCTTCAAAAAAGACAGTCTCTGAGACAATCCCGATAACAAGCGCTCATTCAAAGCCAACACCTAAAAAAAGAAAGTCGAACGGCTTTCTTTTTTGTTTTTCCCACTACGCAAGCGGTGCGGCATAGGCTTTTTTAAAAAAACCACGATTTCATCTTACTTATAACCAAAAATTTTTTTACACACAGCTATATCGCTCGATTTTTCTTTGAAAACATTCACTGATTGGTTATAATCTACTTGTGATTACTACAAAAAACCAGCCCACAGGAAGGGAGAATGAAATGACCAAAACAGAATTACTATTGAAAATGGTGGGGATGTTTTTCCTCGCGTTATTACTTTTTATCGGTGGTATCTTCAGTTCGGTGATTTTTTCAATGGGGATTCGCTATCCCTACTTGAACATCTATATCCGCAACCTATCCTGGATTGTACCGCTTTTCATCGGAATGACCGTTTTTCTCAGGTGGTTTTTCATGTTCCGCTACAAAATTTTGGGTGTCTCCTACCTCGTCATGCTAATTCTGGCCTTGGTCACCGGTTTATCAATCCGTGGCTACGAACGCAATATCGAGCAGATCCGTCTTGAGGAGCGTGGCATCGACCTCTACCGATTCCGACCGTTCTCCGAAAGCCCCGACCTTGCCCGCCTTGAAAATCCGGCGAGTTTTTCAATCGACAGCGAACTTCCCCGTATCGATGGCGCAACCGCACTCTATCCCATCTATGCCGCATTCGTCGAGGCTGTCTACCCCGTAGACAGCTACCCGCCCTATCCACACGACGGTGGTCTCGTCGTCTCTTCAAAGACAGGTCAGGCCTATGAACGGCTGATAAGAGGCGAGGTTGACATCATCTTCGCAGGCGGTCCGTCTGAGGACCAGCTGGCAGCGGCTGAAAGCTACGGCGTCGAACTGACCCTCACCCCGATCGGTGCGGAGGCCTTCGTCTTTTTCGTGAACCGGGACAATCTTGTCGACAACCTTTCTTTAGAACAGATTATCGGAATCTACAGTGGTGAGATCACCGACTGGAACGAAGTCGGGGGTGCCAACCAGACCATCCGTCCCTTCCAGCGTCCAAAGGGCAGCGGTTCACAGACCGCCCTTCAGAATCTGATGGGGGATGTCCCGCTCATGGATCCGAAGACTGAACTGGTCGTGGGCAGCATGGGTGGCATCATCACCGAGACCGCCGACTACAGGAACCACGTCAACGCCATCGGCTATTCGTTCCGCTACTATTCGATGACACTCGTCGAAAACGACCAGATCAAACATCTTTCAATCAATGGCATCCACCCCTCATTCGAATCGATCGCCGACGGATCCTACCCGATTGCCGCCCCTTTTTATGCGATAACCGCCGGAAGCACGAACCCGAATATCGATGACTTCATCGAGTGGATACGTTCCAGTGAGGGCCAAGCGTTAGTCGAGGCTTCGGGCTATGTACCTCTCGAACCCCTTGATTGATTCTTCTAAAGCTTTTCACACAACAAAAAAAGTTCACGGACGTGAACTTTTTTTCATGACCATCAGCGCGACAGTTTCCGGTAATTTCTCATTATCTTGGGAATCATCCTGAAGGAAAGGGGAGCCGGCCCACGTTGCCGATAAGCAGCAGGTCGGTCTTCTCACTGTAAAAAAGCCAAACGGCGCTCCTTATCAATTTCGATCGTCGTAGCCGGTCGTTCTCATCAAAGATACTTGACCATTGTGTGACTTTCGTAACCTCTCGGATTGTCCCTTCTCGTATAGACTATCTCAAAGCCCAGTTTTTCATAGAACGCTCTGGCCTGAAAACCGGTCGTGCCAAGATCGAGCATGGCGATATTCCTTTTCCCGGCTTCTTCCATCAAGAGGCGCATCAGGGTACTTCCGACCGAGCGCTGGCGGTAAGCCGACACCACGGCAATCCGGCTGACATAGACCGAATCGTCATAGACATCGGCCTGTACTCCGCCGACAAATTTTTCTTCATCAAGGGCGACAATCTGGATGGCTTCGCTGCTTTCCTTGATATCATGGTGAGCCTTGAACGACTTTTCATGCGCGTCCAACACCTTCTTGTGGGCTGAGACAGGCTCTTTTTGCGCGGTGGTATCATAATGGTTCTTTGAATCCTTATCAAATGAATCGAGGTCCGCGTAGTATGAAACATGAGGTCCCACACGAAGGACGGCGGTCTCTTTGAAACCGGCCCCAAGAAACGCATCAAACCGTGCCCGCGAAGGGGTGAACAGCTTGACGCCAACGGCTTTTTCACCATAGTGCTGCCATGCTTTTCCAACCATCGTCCGCAGGACATCCTTATTCTCATAAAAGACAGCCCCGATGGTTGCCCAGTCCCAGAAATAACTCACATCAAGGGCGCCGACAAGTCGGTTGTTGTCAAATGCGTAGATATGAAGCGATTCCGGTTCGACCGGTCCGGTGAATCTGCGGTTGTGACTTCTGAGCGCATGGATGATCGCATCATGGTACTTTTCAGACTTATCGTTCACATAGGTAATCATCGCGGTTCCTCCAATCTGATGAAGACTGTTTCGTTTTCCACAGACATCATACATGGCATCATTATAGCAGACCCGCTCAAGACCGACAATGCGCAATGACAAAAACAATCAGCATTTGTATTATGGACCCCAACCGTTATATAATATCCTTGAACGCAAAAAGACAGGAGCGATTCTCATGGAGCATCACCGGATCGGCGAACACGAACTATCGTTCGACCCCCTCAACCATCAATACTTCGTGGACGGAAAAGCGGTGGTTAGCATCTCACAGATTGTGGACGAAAGTCTGCCGAAGACTTACAAGAACGTTGACCCCGAGATACTGCAAAAAGCCGCAGAGAAAGGCAACACCCTAAGGCATATGATCGATTGTTACGAAACCGACGGTCTGAAGACCTATCATCCCGAGATGCAGGGGTATATCGCCTTGAAAAGCGAACATCAGATCGACGTTCAGAAAAGAAAAGTCTTTGTCATCCTTTTTCATCACGGTCTCGTCATCGCCGCCGGGCGATTCGACATGGTGGTCAGCTCTCCCTACATGAGAGGAAAGGGCATCGCACAGATTAAGCGCATGGCCCATTTCGATGAGGAACGTGTTATGTTGCAGATGAACCTCTACCGCTTGGCCTACGGACAGACCTACAAGCAACGGATCGACTATCTCAAATGCATCCATATCCGCAACCGTTACCGGCAATATGTCGATATCGCGTTAAACCAAGCGACCGCCAAACAGGCTCTTGAACAGTATGTCAAAAAGAATCCTGTCAATTATGATGACTTCGTCTCGACCTATTAGACCGAAAAAGGACCCCGATCGATCCGGGATCCTTTTTTTAAAAATGGTGATCACAAGAACTGCAAGTCATCGATGAAAGCTTCGGATGTGCCAAAGAAGACAAATGCGCCACGACGACCGATATTGTCGGTGTAATCCTCACCGGTCTCCTCGCTGAGGAACTCATAGAGTTCAATCGCATCATCACTGTCAGTGAATTCGATGACGAATCCGAACTCCAAATCGCCAAGGTCGCCCCTTGTGGCGTAGAGGATGCCGCTTATACCGACTTCATCCATGAACTCCTGTTCGTCGATGATACCGGGAAGATCCTCTTCGGTCACCGTTTCAACATCCCAGCCCGCATCTTCAAGCCTCGATTCATAGGTATCCAGTGACGCACAGGCGGCTAGCAAGAACACTGATGATAAGACGATGAACAATACGAATTTCTTCACGCTGATCCCTCCTAATCATATAGGATTGATTTGATGAACAATCATGATGTTTTCCTTTAGTCATATTATATCACTTTAATCACACTAAAGGTTGTGCGCCACTCACATCCATTCTATCAATTGCTTTTTTTATGAGGACTTTGATTCAACCCTGCTCATCGCACAGAAAAGAAACCGGAATGCGAAACCGTTGACTTATCTAGATTGTATACGTACAATTGACTGGGAGTGATTTTTATGTCGATTGAAGGCTACATCATCTATGGAATCGCCGGTTCATTGTTGCTTGTCTCTTTTGCCAAAGACAAAGACAAGACCCTTGCCGGTCTCAAAAAAGGAATGACAAGTTTTGTGAAACTCATGCCGGTCTTGTTGCCGCTGTTTTTGTTTGTCGGGATCCTGCTCGCAGTCGTCACGCCTGCGTTCATCTCTTCACTGCTCGGAGAGGAAAGCGGGATGATTGGTCTGATATTCGGTCTTTCCATCGGGTCAATCACATTCATGCCCCCTTTCGTGGCTTTTCCCTTGGGAAAAGAACTGCTTGAAAGTGGCGCGGCTTATCCGCAGGTCGCCGGCTTTTTAGTCACTGTCATGAGCGTCGGTATCGTCTATTACGCCGCCGAACGTAGATATTTTTCGCGTAAGAGCGCAATCTTTCGAAATCTCGTCAGCTTCATCGGTGCGCTTTTGGTAATCGCGGTTGTGATGGTGGTCTATTCATGAAAAAGTTTGTTTCCAACAATAAATTCCTGATGATTTCCATCATCTTGCTAATCGTCCTGAGCGTCATCGACATCAATTACACGTATCGTTCGATCGAGAACACCCGCCAGCAGATTGTCTCCATGTTGATTATCGTTCCACCCATCTTTGTGCTGATCGGTCTTTTTGATGCCTGGGTTCCACGTCAGACGATGATTGTGATGATGGGCAAAGAAAGCGGAATCAAGGGCATGGCCATCGCTTTTGTTCTCGGCGCGTTCAGCGCGGGACCGACCATCGCAGCCTTCCCACTGGCCATGGTCATGTTGAAAAAAGGCGCCCGCTACGCCAATGTCATCTTCTTCATCATGGTCTGGAGCTCGCTCAAATTACCGATTGTCTTCTACCAGTTCTCGCAACTGGGCTTTCAGTTCGCAATGGTCATCAATCTCACAATGTTGCTGGTTTTTATCACGGCAGCCCTGTTTGCCGAAAAACTTTACACAACCGAACAACTCGATGCTTTCGAGGAAAAAGCGGCACAACACTCCTGAATCGGACAGGACCTTCATTCTTATCCACCATCACCGATCAATGAAAATAAGTTGGCTCTGATCCAACTTTTTGTTTGGAACTGAAAAAAACAATTAAATACCGACATTTATCCCCGTAACTCCGATGATTTGCTATAATTACCCTATATGAATAGGGAGGACCATCATGGCAATCACAAGGATGAACGAAAAACATCTAAAGGAAGTTCAGCAACTCTGGAACCGCACCGACAAAGGCGGTATGCTCTATAAGCCCATGGATATGGAGACTTTCAGAACAAAATTCCACACATCCACCGAGAAACTCGATATAAAAACCTTTATCGATAGACGTGAGGATAGGATTCGCGGATTTATCAGCGGCGTTGTCGTCAAGGATAGACAGAAAGTCTATATCACGATGGTCCTTGTCGATGAAGACATGCGTAGACAGGGTATCGGCTCAGAGCTGATAAGACACTTCGAGAAAAACCTGAAGAAGCACTACCCGCATCTGAGAATAACTGAGATCATCTTTTTCAATCCCGTCCCACTTGAATGGGTCATACCCGGCACCGACAACCACGACCATCCCAATGCTCCAGGCGTGCTGAGCGATTCTGAAGCCCACCATTTCTTCAGTCATCATGGCTATCATACTTTCGCCAAGCAGAATGTCTATTACAAGGATATTGAGAATTACACCTACGAAAACAGTATCGAGACGCTCATCGACGCACTTGCAAAACGCGGGATGCATATCGGATTTTATGACCCCCGCACGCACACGGGGTTGGACGCGTTGCTTGAGAACCTGGAAAATCCCTACTGGAAAGAAATCATCACTACCGCAGCGCAACAAAGAAGACCCATTCTGATCGCACAAGATCGGGGAAGAATTGTCGGTTTCACCGGACCGCTCGATGTCGAGGTCAGTCGGCGCGGTTATTTTGCCGGCATCGGCGTCCATTCCTCGGCCCGCGGTCTGGGACTGGGAAAAGTGCTTTTCTCCAGTCTCTGTAAGGAACTGAGCGCAATGGGTGCTGATTATATGTCACTGTTCACCGGTGAAAACAATCCCGCACGGAAAATCTATGAAAAAGAACATTTCAAGATTGTCGCTTCCTTCGCGAACATGAGAAAAGAGAATGACGTATGAAAAAAACCATCATGGCAATCGGCGCCCATATCGGGGATATGGAACTTTCCGCTGGTGGCGTGCTCGCCACCATGGCGGATGAAGGGCACCGCATCATCACCGTCGCCCTCACCAGTGGTGAAAAAGGCAACCCCGCGAAGATCGGAATCGAGGATTACCGGCAACAGAAACAAGCCGAAGCACGCGCCTTCGCAGACCTTATGAAAGGCATAAGTATCGCGCTTTCCTATGATGACGGAACACTCGTGGCTTCAGAAACCATCAAGTTCGAGGTGGCCGATCTGATCCGCAAGCACAAACCGGACATTTTGATCACACACTGGCGACACTCCATGCACAAGGACCATGAGGCGACACACCACATTGTCAAGGATGCGCAGTTTTATGCCGGTGTGGCCGGTTTCGAAAGAAAACACCCCCCACATTTTGCGGCGGGTCCCTATTATGCGGAAAACTGGGAGGACCCCACCGATTTCAAACCCCATACCTACGTGCGGGTCAGTGAAAAAGGGTTCGCATTGTGGCAAGAAGCGATTGCGAAACACTGGTTCGCAGTAAACAGCACCGCCTTCAGATACAAGGAATACTACGAAGCACTGATGGTCGTAAGAGGTAAGGAAGCCCGGTTGAAATACGCCCAGGCCTTCGATATCGAACCGATTGCGAAGAAAGTCGTGAAATCCTCGTTCTGACACTTTCGCTTAAGGAACAAAAAAAGCCCATCCCAGTTTTTTGTCGGGGATGGGCTTTTTGTTTGGCGGACGCTTACCGCTGGCTGTATGCGGGGTTCTTGTAGGTGTTTTTCCGTTTGGAAGTGGGTTTGAATGCATATTTTCTGCGTTTTCCGAAGTCCGGATTCTTTCTTTTTTTCTTATGTTTCGGATTGGAACCATCTTGGGTTCTCGGTGTTCTTTCGAGCTTGAAGCGGTGGTTGCCTTCAACGGGAACCGTCATGCCGATATGTTTCTGGATGGCCTTTAGAAGATGGGTTTCTTCCGAACTGCAGAAGGAAAGACTGCTGCCGAGACGTCCGGCGCGTGCAGTTCTTCCGATCCTGTGGAGATACGCCTCCGGGGTCTCGGGAAGATCATAGTTGATAACATGGGACAAGGCATCGATATCGATACCCCTGGAGGCAACGTCTGTGGCGATAAGAACTTGGGTTTTTCCCAGTTTGAAGTTTCTGAGTGTCTGCTGACGTTGTGACTGGCTCTTATCACCATGGATTGCATCCACGTTTAGTCCCGAACCGTTCAGGTTCTTTGTGAGCCGATTCGCGCCTTGGCGGGTCCGGACGAAGACAAGTGCTGATTTTACGGCTGTCTCATTGAGCACATCGCTCAAAAGCGCGGGCTTGTCGGATTTATTGACAAAATAGACCGCCTGGTTGATGGTTTCGAGGGGTGCGTTGTCCTTGGCCACTTCGACTCTCACCGGGTCTTGGAGCAACGCTTTCGACAGATTCAGGATGCTTTTGGGGAGCGTTGCTGAAAACAGCATGGTCTGATGTTTCGAAGGAAGCGCGCCGGTGATTTTCTTGACATCGGGGATGAATCCCATATCGAGCATCCGGTCAGCCTCATCAAGGACATAAAAGTCGATTGTGGAAAGGCTCAGTATACCCATCTCCATTAGGTCCAACAGACGACCGGGCGTGGCAACGATGATGTCGACACCTCTTTTTAGGGTCTGGATCTGTCTGCGTTTGGGCACACCGCCATAGATCGCAGCCGTCTTCAGTGGACTGTTTTTAGAATAGGTGTGGAAATTTTCTTTGATCTGCAACGCAAGTTCGCGGGTCGGCGCCAGAATGAGCGCGCGGGGTGCTTTGCGTCTTGAGGGGACTGTGGTCTCCTGGATGCGCTGGATGATAGGAAGGGCGAAAGCTGCGGTCTTGCCGGTACCGGTCTGTGCACTTCCAAGCATGTCTTTACCGTTTAGTATATGCGGAATCGCTTCCGCCTGGATTGGGGTGGCTTCGGTATATCCACCCTGGGTGATGGCTTTGAGTAATGGTTTGTTTAGGTTTAGTTGTGCAAAAGTCATTGGGTTATCTCCTTTTTGTTCAGTGCCGGCAAAATAAAAACGCTGCAAGGATTTGCAACGTTGAGCATTGCGCCTTTATCTGGGACGATTTCTAATATTTAATCGAACTGACTGATTATATCACGTTTTCACATAAAAGCCAGCTTTTTATCACTTCTTTGCCAATTAACTGCAATTTCCGGTGTATATACCCCGGAAAAACAACCTTTGATTGTCATTTCGTCCACGCATGGGCGATTTCAAGGCCATGCTCATTGTCCGTGATTCCGTCCGTATCGCTCCAAGCGCTTGATCGCATCCCCGGTATCGACCACCCAGATCATGTGGTAGAAATTGTGTCCGGGAGCTTTCTTGTTGTATTTTGGTTCCCCGAACATCCGCCGCCAGATCGCTTTGGAGGTCTCGTAGATGGAGTCGAAACAAACCGTGTCCACCCCATTCTTTTTCAAGTCCCTCAGCGCATAGAGTAACAACTTGCGCCCATAACCCTTCTTCTGTCTCGACGGATCGATGTAAAGCGACCCCAGTTCGACAGTATCCATAAGTTCGTCGCCGGCGTGTTTCAGGATGCCCCGGTTGGGCGGGGTGCCGTAGGCGACCGTGCCGACGGGGGTGCCGGATTCAAGAGCCAGAAAGTATGTGGAATTTTTCGTCTTGTACGCCTCGTCGAGCTGACTCATCTTGAACTCAAGTTCGCGCTCGGGTGTCAGGTGATTCCCGAAGTCTTCAACCTTGAATGCTTCAATGATGACTTTTCGCCACAATGCCTTTATCACATCGCGATCAGCGGAGCGCGCCTTTCTTATTACAAGATTGTTCTCATCCATAATTATCACCTTTTATCGTTTGATTGATATATTTTTTTGTGCATCCGCAATGGTTATCGAGGGCCATGCTTCTCGTTACAAAGTGTCATCCCCGAAGAAGATTCTTGTGAAGGCATCGCCAAACTCCTTAAGCAACGGGGCCCCTTCATCGGCATTCAACATGATGACATAGCCCTGACCCGAAGTGAGTGAAAAGGCCGCATCACAAACATAACCGGCGTTGGAACCCGAATGACAGATGACAAGCCGACCCGCGGTGTCATTGACGAAACAACCGACCCCGGCTCTCAAATCAGGCCGGTTTTTCAAGATGTTTTTATCCGTCACCGGCTCCGCCATCGTCTGAAGCGAAGGACGGCCCATGAATTCATGACGCCCTTCGTAGGATTCCATCAGGGCTTTTCCGAAAAGTGCGAGTTCGTAGGAAGTCGTCCATAGACCCGCAGCGGCTTTTTCCGGATGATATCGGTAATTGTTTTTGATTTTTTTACGGTTTTGTGTGTGGCCATGCGCGACATTGTCAACTGAGGCGGGCAAAGGCTGCATCATGGTGGAACGGTTCATCTTCAGCGGTTTGAGGATGAACCGCTCCATCAGAACATCGAGTGGTTCCCCGAGCGCATCACAGATGCTTTTTTGCGCCAGTGTGGTGCCACCGCCGGAATACTTGAACCTGCCCGCATCCTTTCTCACTTTATAGAGTGGGCGCGAGTTCACCGAAGAGCGTCCTTCCAAGATAGCGGTCTCATCCAAATAATGACTATGGTCCGTGTAACCTCTGAAGCCATGGACATTCGTGCCCCCGGTATGACTCAAAAGCTGCCTCAGTGTGCAGCTGGTCTTTCTTCCCAGACGGTCTTTGAGCGTATACCCTTGAAGATAGGTATGCACATCCGTATCCAAATCCAGGTGCTTCATCTCTACCAATCTGAGCACAAGTGCGGCAAAGACCATCTTGGAGATCGAAGCCGCTTGAAAAAGCGTACTTCCATCCACCTTATCTTTCCCGTTTGAAGCACGCGTGCCGAACGTGACCGGTCTTGTCACTTCGTAATCCTCGATGATTGTGAGCGCACAACCGGGCACATTATAGTGCGCAAGTCTCTCTTCGAGGGACTGGTCGTCAAATTCCTTGTTCTCCCCTAGCAGGGTTTTGATTTTATCCATCGTTATTTCTCCGTTTTCGCCTGATGTGCCGGCTGCTCAAGTTTTTTGGTCCAAACGTCGTTGATTGACCGCCGCTTCAATCATTCGTCGAGTCTTCGCAATCTGTCGAATCGCGACGGGTTGTGCCTCGATTTCAGGCGGCAGGTGTTTTTTCTCGATCCGTTCGAGGCCGCCATGGCATTCATGGACATAACCTACCGCACAGTCATGGCCGTAACCACAGGTGTAACAAGGCGCATAGCCATAAACACGCAAACTACCGACGATGTCCATTCGGTTTGATTCCATGAAACGCCTGATTGTACGCTCAACTGGATCGTTTTTCGATTCTTTCAGTGTGGTTGAGACAATGATGCCCTTTTTGCCTTTCAGCGTGAACGCTTCCCGGTGATAAAAGGCGTAGGTACGTTCAAGCGCCGCATGAGCGAGCGCATTGATGCTGTCATAGTAATTGGGTGCTCCGAAGATGATGATGTCCGCTTTCGTCATTTTCTCACCGATGGCGTTCCAGCCATCCTTCTGTTTACAGATGTTGTCTCCGGCGCAACCGATGCAACCGGTGCAGCCGTTGATTTTCTTTCCGGAAAGACTGACAATCTCCACCTCGTCATCGATGCCTTCAGTGAGTAAACGAAGGGTGGTGTGAATCATTCGGTTCTTCCTTCCGCTTCCGCTAATTGCCAAGATCATAGAGACGCTCCTTTACCTGTTGCACCTATTTTCATTCAGCAATATCCATGCATTGCCGGTGGCCTCGGGTCATTCCTATTTTATAGCCTGCACGTTCTCCTGTCAATCCACCCTTCACACTGCTTGTCCACAAGGGAATTAAAATAGCGTATATATTTGCATCACAAGACGCATTGATTATAATGAGATTACAAGAAACCGTTCATTTCATCACAGTAAAAAAACGAAGGAGGGCGTCATCTATCAAAAAAATCGCGATTTTAGTAGAAAATCTCTATGACGACAGGGAACTGCTTTATCCCTACTACCGTCTTCAAGAGGAAGGATTCACCGTGGAATTGGTCGGACCTGAACAGAACAGGATTTTCAAAAGCAAAAACGGCGTGCCCGTAAGAAGTGACCGTGCGAGTGCGGATGTCACAGCCGATGACTACGACGCCTTGGTTGTACCTGGAGGCTTTTCTCCCGACTACATGCGTCGTACGAAAGCCACACTCGAGTTCACCAAAGCGATGCACGACAGCGGCAAAACCATCGCCGCAATCTGTCATGCGCCGTGGCTGCTCATATCGAGCATCGATCTGTCGGGCAGAAAGCTGGCGGGATTCCACACATTGAAAGTGGATATCGAAAACGCGGGGGCGACCTATGTGGACGAAGAAGTCGTGACCGATGGCAATCTCATCACCTCAAGAACCCCAAAGGACCTTCCCGCCTTTGCCAAAGCGGTCATCCAGGCACTCAGGTAGGAACCGACAAGCCATTTCGAAGAAACGTTTTCACTTCTTTCGGGGTGGCTTTTCCTTTGCACCTTGTGGGAGGGAAGACAAAAAAGCCCCGGCACAACGGATGCGCCAGGGCTTCATCCTCGAGGACATCCATGGCGTCATCGACGGTGACGATTCCGATGATGCGATCTTCCCTGTCAACGACCGGTAAAGCAACTTTGTCGGAATCCTGAAGCAGCTTTGCGACGTCCTCGTCTTTCTCGTCATAGCGGATCCTGGTCATGATGGCTTCGAGTGTGGCTTCATCATCGGCCAGAATCAGATCCTGAAGGCTGACAACCCCTTCGATGACCCGCTTGTTGTCGGTGATGTAGATATTGTAGAGCGTCTCGCCCTTTTGGCCTTTTTCGCGGAGTTTCTGCAGCGCCTCTTTGACCGTCAGATTCTTTTTGAGTCGCACGTATTTCGGGGTCTTGATATGACCGGCAGTGCCTAATTCATACCCCATGATGAGGTTGGTCATCTCGCGTTCTTCCTTGGAAAGTGCATTCATCAGTTTCCCGGTGACTTTCGCGGGGAGTTCATCCATGATACGGGCTCTGTCATCCGGTTCCAAGCCTTTGAAGTATTCGATGGCCCGTTCATCGGTGAAGTTCTGGATGACTTCCTGTTGAATTTCTGTCTCGAGATACTCAAAGACCGTGAGTGCACGGTCTTTTTCTAGTAGCCTGAAGACGACAACTTGTTTTTCCGGTTCCAATATCTCGATGATATCGGCGAGCACATGCGACTCGATTTCATTGACTCGGCGGTTTACCTCCTTTGTCTCGTTTCCTTTAATCAGTCTCCTGATTTCTATTACCCGGTTCACAACATCCTTGTTCATCTTGTGCTCATCCTTTAAAAGTGGTTGACTACGAAGATGGGCTCTTATCGGAACATGTCCATAAAGCGGTCTTTATCACCTATGAAAAAGCCCGCTCAACACAGGCCTAAAAATGTCATTCATAACCTGTCGTTGAGCTTTAGTACTGCAGGGCGTCATCAGCCACATTAGACAAAGCCTTGTATCGACAGTGTCAGTTGACCCATTGGCGTCTTTCGACATTTTTGGGCAGTGGCGTATATCCATGCAGGAGCCTCACCTAACGTTAATGATTGATTTCATGTTCCATTATAACCCCAAAAGAAACTGTTTTCTATCATTTCACTATCCGTAGGGCCCTTTTGCTGACCCCGGCACATCACCTGGCCCGTATCATAATCGGACCAATTGTTGAATTCGATGTCCAACTCGTAAGAAATAATGCTATAATTTAACCAAGTGGATGCCCGAGCTTAAAGAAGGATGATTGTTTATGATTGATACGAGAATCTACACCCCTAAAGACCTCCAAAGAAAGACGGTCCAGGATGATATACGGCAAACCCTGCTTTCTGGAAAAAACGTGGTCTTCCCGACCGAAACTGTCTACGGTATCGGGGCTTTTGCGCTGAGCGAGAAAGGCGTACGCAACATCTACTCAGTCAAGGGCAGACCCAGTGACAACCCGCTGATCGTCCATGTCCGAGACGTCTCGGAACTAAAACCCTACATCCACATCGACCAACCCTACGTCGAAGCACTCATCGATGCGTTTTGGCCGGGTCCCCTGACTCTGGTGTTCAGACGAAAACAAACCGTCCCCGACAACATCACCGGTGGCCTTGAGACCGTCGGCACCCGTGTCCCCAGCCATCCTGTCGCGCGGGAAATACTCTCGATCGCAGGCGTTCCCGTCTGTGCGCCGAGTGCGAACATAAGCGGACGGCCATCTTCGACCCTCTTCGAGCATGTCCTCGAGGATTTCAACCACACAGTCGACATCATCATCGACGGCGGCAAATCCGATGTCGGTCTCGAGTCGACTGTCCTCGATGTGACGAAGAAGCGCCCGGTCATCCTGAGACCCGGGGTCATCACCAGAAGCATGATCGAGGCCATCACCCCGCCGGTGACCATCGCCACCGAAGCCGAATCCGAAGAAAAAGCCATTCCAAAAGCACCCGGCATGAAATACCGACACTACGCGCCCGAGGGTAGACTGACCATCGTCGAGGGGGATGCGGAGAATGTCATCGCCTATATCAACGAACAAACACGTAAGCACCAAGAAGAAAACGAACGGGTCGGGGTCATCACAACCGGCGAACACGCCGATGCCTTCGATACCCCCTATGTCTTTAACATCGGCGAATCCGCGGATGAAGCCGCTATTGCTTCAAACCTCTATATCGCCTTAAGAACCATGGACCAGCTGAAGATCGACCACATCTATTCTTTTTCCTTCCACAAAGGCAGATACAAAGAAGCCATCATGAACCGCCTTTATAAAGCGGCGAACCACCGTATCATCAGGGTCTAGCCGTCTTCATGATTTGAATGACTGGAGGATCCTCATGCGTGAAAAGACAATGTATCCAGTAATCAAAAGCCATCTCGAATCACTCGGTTTCAAAGTCAGAGCCGAAGTGGCCGATGTCGACATCATGGCCGTCAAAAACAAAAAATCCCTGCTTATCGAGATGAAGCAGTCTTTTTCCCTCTCACTCATCCATCAGGGAATCGAACGTCAGAAACTCTCGGATCATGTCTATCTCGCCATCATGAAGCCCTCCGAAAAATCCCTTGCCTCACGCACGTTCAAAGAGAAAAAGGCCATCACGAAAAGACTCGGTCTCGGCCTGATCGTAGTGGATGTCGCACTCGATCAGGTCACCTTCCTGATTGATCCCTCAGTGCCGACCATTCTCAAAGACAGAAAGAAAAGGCGCAGACTCGACGATGAGTTCCTTCTGCGTCAGACCGCCTTGAACGAAGGCGGTGTGACCAGGACCAAGATTATCACAGCCTACCGTGAACTGGCGCTTAGAATCATCGACTGTCTTCGAGAAGGTGAAAAGCCGGTCCAAGCGGTTGTCTCCCACACCGGTCAGCTAAAAGCGACCCGGGTGCTGATCGACAATCACTATGGGTGGTTCAAGCGGGTCGAACGTGGGGTATACACACTATCAGAAGAAGGCGAAAAGGCACTTGATACCTACGCCGATGTCATTGCGGCGCTTGAGTGACACTCACCACAATAGGCATTGTCGTGACTATCTAATAATTAATATCAAACACGTCCATGCAACTTGAACAATAAAAGATTCCGGAGGCTATCAGCATGTTGAGAATCAGAGACTTCATCACCAACAAAAAATCGAACATCGCATTTTATCTGGGTGGTATCTTCCTCCTGGGATTCGCCATCAATACCATGAAGGCATCGGCACTTGGTACCGGCGCTTGGGATACGGTCATCATCAACGGCAGGGACTTTCTGAACCAAAACATCGGTTGGTCCTTTGTCACTATGGGCATGATTTCACTGACGTTGAGCCTGATCATCATGACCATCGTCATGCTTTACAGAAGGAGAAGGCGCTATCTTTTCATGCTTCTGCCGGTTTTTCTGGTCGCCCTTTCCATCGATCTGTGGAATTTCACACTGTTTCATGACCGGGAAGCGTCCCGTATGGTCTATCAGGTCGGATTTTTCACAGCCGGAACAATGCTGCTTCCGCTCGGACTCACCATGATGGTCAAATCGAAATTTCCCGCCTTTGTGTTCGATGAACTGATGTTGATGCTCGTCTCAATCACCCATGCCAAAAAAATCACCTACATCAGACTCTCCATCGAAGTGACCGGTATCAGCATCGGCGCGATATTCGGTTATCTGACCTATTATCACATCAACCAGTCGTTCGGCGCGGTCAATGTCGGTAGTTTCATCCTGACCGTTCTACTGAGTCCGATCATGGCTCTTTACTTCAAACTTTTCGCCATCGGCAACACCTCATAAGAAAAGCCCGGTCCGATATCTGGCCGGGCTTCATCAATACCTTTTTAAAGACCTAAAGACGCCTTCAGTTCCACGGGCGGCTTTTTTTATGAGGCGCTTTCTTTCTCGCCCACATCACACGACGCCTTGTTCCATCATCGCTTCGGCGAGCTTCTTGAAGCTATGGATGTTCACTCCGAACTGCAGATCCTCCTCCTTGCCGTAATCTTTCGCGGTTTTGTGGATCGCTTCGAAGATCGCTTCCATCCTTTTTCTGAGTTTTTGATCGACGGTGTCGAAAGACCAGCTGCTGAACTGCGCATTCTGGGCCATTTCGAGTCCGGAGACCAACACGCCACCAGCGTTCGCAGCTTTACCCGGCGCAAAAAGCACATCGTGTTTCTTGAGTAATCCGATGCCTTCCTCGGTTGTCGGCATGTTGGCGCCTTCTGCGACCAGGATGACGCCATTGTCGACCAGATGCTTCACCGATTCCCCATCCAGTTCATTCTGGGTCGCACAGGGCAAAGCGATGTCCGCATCAAGCGTCCAGATCTTCTTGGCATCATCGGTGTAGGTTGCGCTGTCATCATCTTCCGCATAACGCCTGATGCGTTCATTGCGGTCTTTTTTTATGGTCTTCACGCGTTTGAGGTCGATGCCTTCCTCGCAGTGGATGAAGCCCGAAGAATCGGACATCGCGATGACTTTCCCACCGAGTTCAGTGACTTTCTCAGCGGCGTAGATCGCCACGTTTCCGGCGCCGGACACAATCACTTTTTTGTCCTTCAGTGATGTGTTCCTCATTGTTTTAAGCACCGCTTCAACAAAATAGACGAGTCCATAACCGGTGGCCTCCCTTCGCACCAGGGATCCGCCGATCACGGTGTCCTTGCCTGTCATGCCGCTGGTGACCTGATTCGTCAGTTTCTTGTAGTAGCCATAAAGGTAGCCGACCTCTCTCTGCCCGACACCGATATCGCCCGCGGGCACATCCACGTCCTCTCCGAGATGGTGGAAGAGTTCGCGCATGAAAGCCTGGCAGAACGTCATGATCTCACGGTCACTTTTTTTCTTCGGGTCGAAATCCGATCCGCCCTTCCCACCGCCCATGGGCAGTGCCGTCAGGGCGTTTTTGAACGACTGTTCAAGCGCGAGAAACTTCAGGACCGACTGTGTGACCCCCGGGTCGAACCTTAGTCCGCCCTTGTAGGGCCCGATCAGCGCGCTATGTTGGACCCTGTAGCCCCGGTTGACACGGATTTTGTTGTCATCGTCAATCCATGTCACCTTGAAACCGATGACACGTTCCGGTTCCAGCAGACGCTCCACAATGTTGAGCCGTTCATACTCGGGGTGTTCCTCAATGATTTCTTCCAGGGAAGAAAGAAGACCCGACACCGACTGCAGATATTCCTTTTCATGCGGATAACGTTCTTGAAAAGCATCCTCCAGTTTCTTCAGATATCCATTTCTCATGCATAATCACCTCGAAAAGATACAATTTGAACAACGGTTTGCACAGAATCGATTCAATGACTGCACATCCTATCTTAAGTTTAACACAGGGCGGTATGAACTGGAATTGATATGGGTTTTGTAGTATTCAGGTGACAGCTTTTCAATTGTTAAACCGACTAAAACTAAATTGGCATAAACAACTTTAAAGATTAAGCCTAACGAATGTTTTCTATCTATTTAAAACTGAACTAGCCGCCATCATATTGCGTAGTTCTTGATTTTTTTTTGATACTTCTTAGCTTTCTGTTGGGTATAAATATGGCACAAATAGAAACTAACATAACCAATTCCCATTGTTGCTGCGTTAGATCATGATAAATCATTGTATATGAGTATCCGAGCCGATACTTCTTATCGCCAGCTATAGAAGAATATGTTCCGGCTATAACAGAATCTTCCTCTTTTGAAGACTTATCAATAATTTCTATTTCACCTGTTTCTTCATTATCGAAAACGTCATAATGAGTGTGATTATTAACAGTGTATATTCTTAAATTCTTATCACAAGAAAGTTGAAAGAGCGGTTCATTGGGTAGAAAGTCTTTGCTTAACACAAAGAACCCAGAAAATCAGAGAACTTTTTTTCCTTCTTTTACTCACAAATATCACTCCTTTCTTTAAGTATACAAAAAGATGTTAATAAACACATGTATCACTTCGTGTCTACTAACATCCTATCAATTCACTCTTTGTAACAATCTTAGGTGCAATTTATAATATATCCTTCATATAATCTCTCTTAGCATAGATTACTCTAACAATGTTAATGAGTTCTTTGTCTTCATCATATAAATAAATAATGATAAAGTTATCCACAATTGACTTTCTCAAATGATGGTTATCTAAACTAGTATTTATTATCAACGGATATGCTTTAGGAAACTTACAAATATCTTTGAATTTAGTTTCAAATTTTTCGATTAGTTCTAACGCAGATTCAGGGTTAACCAATTCTAGTGCTATATACTGAAAAATATTCTCTAAATCCATTTTAGCTTTTGGTAATAGTTTATAACTTCTTTCCATACTTTGCTTTCATCTCACTAATAAACATTGGTCCATCAGTTTTTAAATCATCCTTTTCTATATCTTTCAACGAATCATTAATCATTTTCACAATTTGGTTTTTAGCAATTTCTCTTTCATAGACTTCAACACTCATTAAAACCATAGATCCATAACCGTTTTTTGTAACAAAAACTGGTTCATTGCTTTCCTGTACAATTTTAGAAATGTTTGCTGTATTCTTTAACTCATTTATTGGAATAATTTTCGGCATTAAAAACACTCCTTTATCTATTATGGTATAATTATACCATAATAGCGGCTTGTTAACAAGTGCATAAAAAAAGGTTCACAACAAGTAAACCCCTCTTTATCTATAGTTAGTTAATCAAATTGACATCTCTTACTAATGAATTATAATTACTGGCTTATACATATCTCATATTACTTTCATTTATCAATTAGACATTACTTTTTTATGTGTAACATTTACTCTTAAGTAAAATAATGCAAGTATTAAGAAAAGAATCAATGCTTATCTTTGCGTCCATGGTTCAATTGCACCTCTCGGTGTAATAACAACTATAAGAAAACTCAATCCTGTATCAATTAACATAGCAAGTGATTTCTTATCTCTTTTAACGCGCAATTTAAATCGATAGTTTAAAAATGTGCTTCCTAGGAGGTAAATGAATGCAGTGTTATCTATACTGATAGACACCACGGTTTAGTGCATCACGAATTGCTGAAACAATTTTGTTTGAACGAATCGTTGCCCCAGTTAATGTGTCTGAAACATCGCTGATTCCAATTTCTCCTGGTGTGTAAAGATCTTCAAGAACTTCTCGAATATCTTTACCGACTAAGTAGTCAATCGCTTCTTGATGTTGATCTGTAATCGCTTGGATAGTTTCATCTTCTGATGCACGGTAATCCGTTCCACCATATGCTAACCATCTAAAGCTAATACTTTGTACGATGTTTTCTTCAATGTCAAACTGAATAACAACTTGAACTTCATCACGGTCAATATAAACCCCGCGGTAACGTCCATCTTCATAACTTGTTTCTTCGGATGTTTGACATCCAACTAATGCGACTGGGAGCAAAGTTAAAACCAATAATGCTAAAATCTTTTTCATAATACCAAATCCTCTCTTATTTTATTTCATTTAAATTGTAACACAGATTTTTTTTAAAAAAATAGGGTCATTTAACCCCTATTTTATGAAGGAATTGGTGACGCATGTAATGAGCGACGGCTTCTGTACGGTTGGTAACATTAAGCTTTTTAAACATATTGTTTGCATAATTTCTGACCGATTTTTCTGTGATGCCTATTTGTGCACCAATTTCTTTGTTGGTCTTTCCTAAACTCATCATGCAAATGATTTTATTTTCTTGGGACGAAAGTAAATGCATGTTTTTTGTGTCACAGAAAGGCCTATCATTCTTCTCAACTTCCACATCGTACTCATTCATTCCTGCAATGACGTTTTTAATTGACGCAATCAATCGATTGATCGAAATTGTTTTAAGTATGTAGCCTTCTACGCCAATACGTTTGGCCTCATCCGCTAGAAGCGGTTCAATATACCCTGATAAAAGCAGAACTTTAATATTTGGATATTGTTTTTTCAGTTGAATGGCAGCAGATACCCCATCACCATCTTCAAGTCTCAAGTCAAGTAAGAGTAAGTCGGGTTGTTTCGTTTCAAAGAATAAAAACATTTCTTTTAATGAACTAAATGAGCCAATGACATTAAAGTTCGGATCATTATTTAAAACACGGGTAATGCCATCACGAACTAAATGATGGTCATCAACCATGACAATATTTATCATAATACTCCTCCAATCGGTATCATAGCAACAATCGTGGTAGTTGTGTCGTTTAATCGACAACGTTTGCTACGGATTTTCATGGTACCTTCAAGTGACTCAACAAGTGTTTGGATGTTTTTAAGTCCAAACCTTTTTTCTTTGATTACTTCATCTATATCAAAACCGACACCATTATCTTTAATGATAATCTTAATGCAATTAAACTCTTGATATAAAATGCACCGAATGGTTGTGGCTTGAGAATGTTTTGTCGCATTGATTAAAAGTTCTTTGACAGTATCATATATGGCATCGTTATAATGTTTACTTAAACGAAACAGTTCTTGATTGGTTAGATAATTTTTATAGATAATTTGTGTTTTTGTCGAGGTTGATAACGTATCAACAAGTTTATTGAGTTCTTCAGATAAAGCCTCCACAGTAATGTAATTATCAATATTCTGAGCAATAATTCTTCGAATCAATGCAATATTTTCATTTAAGTTCTCAACGGTTTCACCAATCAATACCTTTGCGTTGTTATCTGTTAGATCCTCTAGTTTTGTTTCAAGCTTAAGTCCAGTCACGAATAGGGATTGTATGAGTTTGTCATGAAGTACCCGATTAATTTCCCCTCGTTTTCTTAAGGTTTGTTCTTGAGTCTCTATTTGGACCATTTTACTATGTTTTTCCCAACTAAAACTCGTAACAACAAAACGAATAGCTACGTAAAAAGCGATACCAGTCATGATTTTTAACACTTGTATTGGTATCCCTAAGCTGTCGTTAAACCACTGGTTATAGAATACATTCGCAGGAAAAAAATCCGCCCTACGAACAAACAAACCATCCATCAATCCATAAACAAGGAACACAACACCTAAAAATAGGTAATGTCGTGTCCAAACTGGGTTGAGTACCCTGACTTTGAACCCTTGGTACCAAAGTGCGTAGACTGTGATTAACGATCCTGGTAAAGCCATCATATAACGTAAACTAATAATTAAAAAGCTGGATGTTCATACAAATAGTTCATACCTCGTACAAAAATAATGTAATAAAATACCGTAATAAACAAACTAAAATAAGCGGTCAATATCACAAATGTAAATTGCCGCCATTTTGGGGGAAACAACACGGTAAAACCAAACTGAAATAATGCTAAAAAAGAAATTGCTTTTAAAATACGACCGATAAAAAATAACTCAACACGATACGATTCGAGTAACCCTGCATAACGAAACATGGTTATCCATTCTGATAACCCATGAACAAGACCAAAAATCGCTAAATATATAATCGCATCAACTGTGGGAAAGACACTTTTTGCTTTACGATATGCTTGCAATGCATAAAGCCCCATTAACATAAATGTTGCGCCGTAAAACAAGTATAAAATCGTATAAACATCATTTGACATATGCATCATCCTAACCCACAAAAATATGACCTATTATAACAAATCCGAAACGAAAATAATAACACTATATTTACTTTTCAAATAGTTCTTACTTATGCTATAAACAACGTAAATATGTGAACGCATCAAATGTCCGACCTCATTAAACCATAAACCAGTTCATATTAAGGAAGGAGGCGTACCCAAAGTGTTCCCTCAACAAAAATATAATCTCATAACGTCTTTGTTATGATATTTATAACGATTATTGCAACTATTTATGATACGTCTCTTTGTAACATTCTTAAGTGCAACTATTAACATATATTTCTTACTTACCTACTCGAGTACTTCTAAGAGCAGTTTAACGTCTTTGCCAAGTTCTGCCAGTTCATTCTTAATGGTTGAATAAATGATACTTAAGTGTACATTATCATAGTCATGAACGATTCTATTTCTTAAACCATAAACCTGTCTCCAAGGAATGCTTTTATACTTCTTCTTAAAATCATCTGTCAATTTCCTGTATGATAACTCTCCTATCTGAAGTAAGTTAAACACAACGGCGTCTTTTACTATGGAATTACGATTGAACTCATCTTCACTCCTAACTGTTTCCATATAACCTTCTATCTTATTGATATAAGTTAAAATTTTATTGAGTGTCTTTACATCACGTTCGTACATACAACTTAATCCCTTTTTTAATATCAGCCATTACATCAGAGTTAACATCAACTTCTTTGAGATGGATTAAATCAACATCTTTAACAAACAGCTGATTGATATCTTCTAACAGCCCGAAAAAAGATAACCCTTGAATGTTCCCATCAATGGCTATATCAATATCACTTAAAGGATCTGCGGTACCCTTAGCATATGAACCAAAAAGAGTAATCAGTTTAATATCATATGTATTTACTAGCGGCAACAATAACTCTTTAATTTGCTCAATATTATAAGTGTTTTTACGTTCGGTAATTATGCCGCGTTCATTTACAGGGTACTGTTTAAGATATGATTCTAAGAGTTTCTCTACCCATGGACTCGGTTTTCTCTTACCGGATTCCCAGTTTTCTATTGTTCTTTTAGGAATCTCTGTTAAATCACTAAGTTCTTGTTGAGTTATTTTGTATTCAGAACGTACCTCTTTTATCTTAAAATCCATAGAATCACCTCTACAATAATTATACCACTCATTGAGTGGTATATCAAGGAAAGGTGTAGTTGTTTTCATTTTTGGCGATTTAATCTACTCTCATTACATATTCACATCAATTAAACACTGTAGTGATTAAAATAACACCATTAGCTCCATAATTTATAACTCAAAACAAAGGTATGTTTCTTGAACTCTAAAACCAACTTCTATAGCAGCAGACAACTCTAGTTTTTCTTTCATATCTACAAAAAACGTAATGGCTATCTTTTCTGACTCACTTTCGACTTGCATTAGCACTTTGTTAAGTAACCGTTTATAGACATCCTTATCATTAACATCAGAAAACAGTCCGAAGATTTCCTGATGTATACTTCCACACTTGTAAAAGATGCTAGCGATAATTTCACCCCTACTAAGATAGTTAAAAATTTTAAATTGATTAATCGCTTTTTGAAGGTTATCCGCATTCCAATACATATCATGTTTTAATGCAAATCTATCATGATATTCGCGATAAGTATTAAAGTTATTGGCATTAACTTCTACAATATCACTATTTATGCTTCCTTCAACTTCGTTTTTATCATACATTAGATTGGCACTGTACTCGATCTTTTCACCAAGTTGATCTAGTAGTTCCGACAATCGTTTATTTTCGGCAGGCACTCCAATAAGTAATCGATAGTTTTCTTTTTTTTGTTTTATGAGATCAATACCTACAGAGAGTGCTTCTTCCGTTGGTTCACTAAAAACAAAAACAGTTGTTTGAATATAGTTATCTTCTTCTAGCCAATAAAAAGCACAAACTCCAACTAATCTTTTCTCAATATAAACTGAAAAAACATTGCTATTTGTGTCTTCCACACGTCGAACCAGTTCCCTTTCGACGTCTACTCTTGTCTTCATTCTAGAGTAGCTTGCCGTTGAGTTATCAATGCTTAGATGATATACAAAGTCAATAACAGTACTTATGTCTTCTTTGGTTAGCTGTTTTATCTTGTACATTAAACTATCTCCTTGTGATGTGTAATGTGATTCAATCCGTATTGGCCTTTGTTATAACGTTTATAACGATTATTGCACCTATTTATGATACGGCTCGCCCTGATTGATCTTCATTGCCCTGAAGATCTGCTCTGTGAGAATGAGCGCAGTCAGTTGATGGGGGAATGTCAGCTTTGACAGGGACAAAAGAAGATTCGCCTCTTTCTTGACCGCTTCAGGTAATCCGTGGGAGCCACCGATCAAAAAGCTGACTTTGCCGCCCTTGTAGACCTGGATTTCTTTCAGGATGGTCGCAAAGCCTTCGCTTTTCATCTGACGTCCTTCGGGTGAAAGCGCGATGACAAAGTTGCCCCGGGCTTTCTTGATGAGCGCGTCTCCTTCTTTTTCCCTGATGATTTCAATGTCTTTCGCGGAAGGGTTTTTCGGTTCAGCTTCAGCAGGCACATGTCTGAAGGTGAGCGTGGCCGTTCTTTTCAGGTAATGTGCATAATGCCTGATGCCTTCAAGCACAAAGTCCTCTTTGATTTTGCCGACACTGATGATGTCAATCGTCATGGTTCTTCCTCGCTCTCGGATGGGCGTCCATATACCGTCTTTTCAAATCTTCTTTCGAGATTTCCGTATAGATCTGCGTGCTTGAGATATGCGCGTGACCAAGCATCTCCTGTACGCTTCTCAGATCCGCACCGTTTGAGAGGAGATGAGAGGCGAATGTGTGTCTGATGGTGTGCGGGGTCATCTGATGAAGACTGCCGGCCTTCTCGATCAGGGCGTTGAGGATGTACCTGACGCCGCGTGTGCTGAGCGGCTGCCCGCGCAGATTCACGAAGAGGGATTGATGCGATTCTTTCTTGAGGAGGTTTTTGCGCGTGGAAAGAAGGTAGTCCCGCAGAAGTTCCACGATTCGTTCTCCAAGCGGGACAATGCGGTCCTTGGCGCCTTTGCCGTGAATCATAAGTGTGCGGTTCGCAAGGTCGATATCACGCAATTTGAGCCCGCAGAGTTCACTTACACGGATACCGGTCGAATAAAGCATCTCCAAGATGAGAAAATCACGTAATCCCTTGTCGGTCGTCAGATCGACACTCTCAAAGAGGACCTCGAGATCCTCGGGATAGATGAAGGCGGGAAGGTTCCTTCTTTGTTTGGGAAGCCTCACCTCCAAGAAGGGGTGGGCTTCGGTTAGTTCTTCTTCGATCAGGAAATGATAGAACGAACGCAAAGTGGAAATCTTGCGTGCCACGGTGGACGCAGAAAAACGGCCGGACAACTCGCTCACATAGAACTTGGCCACCCGTCTTGAGACCGTCAGAAACGTCCCGAGATCCTCGCGTTTGAGGAAGGCTTTGAAATCCTCGAGATCGCTGCTGTATGCGGAAACAGTCGCTTGAGAATACCGCTTGATACCCCTGAGATGGTCACAGAAAAGAATGCGCAGTTCGTTATCCTTCATCATGGTCCTCCCTGAACTGACGTAGGTCGTTGAGCGCGCGTTCGGCGTAGAGGGCCTTTCTCTCTTTTTTCTTGTGCTTGAAATCAAGCGGCGGGAACAACCCGAAATTCGCATTCATGGGCTGGAAGTGCTTGAGCGTCGCGGTTTCGAGGTAATCCGCCTGGGCCCCAAGCATGGTCGTCAGCGGAAACTCGAGTGGATCATTTCCCTTGACAATACGGGCCATGTTGATGCCGGCGACAAGACCGCTACCCGCGCTTTCGATGTAGCCTTCGACACCGGTGATCTGCCCGGCGAAGAAGAGGTTTTTGTTCTTCTTGGTCTGATAGGTTCTTCTGAGATGACGTGGTGCCTTCAGGAAGATGTTCTTGTGCATCACGCCGTAACGGACAATCTCCGCGTTTTCAAGACCGGGTATGCTTCTGATCAGTGCTTTTTGCGCCCCGAACTTCAGATGGGTCTGAAAGCCGACCAGGTTGTAAAGGGATTCGCGGGCGTCATCTTTTCTGAGCTGGACCACCGCATGAGGCTTATGCGTCTCATCTTTGCCAAGGCCGACCGGTTTCATCGGCCCGAAACGAAGCGTGTCCTTGCCTCTTGAGGCCATGGTCTCAACAGGCATGCATCCCTCGAAGACATTGTTTTCAAAATCCTTTATCTCAGCGGTTTCGCTGGTGGTCAGAATCTCATAGAAGCGGTCATAATCCGCTTTGTCCATGGGACAGTTGATATAGTCACCTTTGCCTGTTTCTTCATAGCGGTTCTTGTAGTAGCACACCTCCATGTCGATGCTTTCCTTGGTGATGATCGGTGCGACGGCATCGAAAAAATGAAGCGCCTCATCTGCAAGATAATCGGAGATACTGTCGGTCAGGGCTTTACTGGTGAGGGGACCTGTGGCGATAATCACCGGACCTTTTGGAATCGTTGTGATCTCCTCGCGTCTGATTTCAACAAACGCATGCTTCTCAAGCGTATTGGTGACATAGTCGCTGAAGATGTCACGGTCGACCGCCAATGCACCGCCGGCAGGCAGGCTCGCGTGTTCGGCCGCACTCAAGATCAGTGAATCGAATAACCGCATCTCTTCTTTCAAAAGTCCGGGGGCGTTGACCACCTTTTTGGCCCTGAGGGAATTCGAACAGACGAGTTCGGCGAATTTATCACTCTTGTGCGCCGGCGTTGTCTTTTGCGGGCGCATCTCATATAAGACAACATTGATGTTGCGTTTTGCTAGTTGATAGGCGGCCTCGCTGCCAGCAAGTCCCCCACCGATTACGGTTACTTTTCTCATGTTACCACCTCTCAGTCATTATAGCACATTCCAACAAAAAACGTGCCGCTTCAAAGCGGCACGTCTGAGTTATCCTACAATCATATCCATCTCGGGATACTCGACCTCGTTTGGCCCTTTCTTATCCGGCTTGAACATCAAAAGCAGAGCGAGCACACCGATACGGCCGATGAACATCATCGCTACAAGCACCGTCTTTCCACCGGTGTTCAAGTAGGGCGTGATGCCTAGAGAAAGACCGGTCGTTCCAAACGCGCTCGAAACCTCGAAAGCAAGTTCAACCGGATGATGGGGCTCGATGACCGACAAGGCAAAGAAAAACGTCATGATCACCGCCACGCCGACGAGGGCTGCCACAAATGACTTATAGACCGTCTCTTCCTTGATGGCGCGCGCCTTGTATATCACACGCTGATCACCGAGGGCGTATGCCTTGATCCCAAAAATCACCAGAAGCAACGTGGTCGTCCTTATCCCACCGCCGGCACTGTTCGGAGAAGCACCGATGAACATCAGCATCACGAAAAGAATATGGGTCGAGCCCGAAAACTGCGTCACTTCCATGGTGGAAAAGCCGGCATTCCTCGTGGTCAGGCTCATGAAAAGGGTATAATAAAGTCCTTCGAGGAACCCTTTGTCCGCCAAAAAGGCCGTTCGCTCGAGACCGAAAAGAATCAGCGCACTCACAAGCCAGATCGAAAGATGGAGAATGACAAGCGTCTTGACGAAAACTGAGAACTTGAATGTCTCTTTATTCCATTTTGCGACAATGAACTCCTTGAGCTCGGAAAGCGGCCAGAAGCCGACCGCACCGAGAAACATCAGCATCATCGCGGTGGTCTGCATGAAGTAATCCGTCCTGAACATCTGCAAGGAATCCCCACCCGGGGCAATATCGAAGCCGGCGTTGGTAAACAGGGAAATCGTGAGGAATAGCGCCTGAAAGAGGGCTTCCCCGATAGGAAAGTACCCTGCTAAGTAAAGATAGGATGTGATGATGACAAACGCCACCGCCTCAACCAGAAAAATCATAATCAAAACGCTTTTGACAAAACGGACAATGCCTTGTCGTGAAAGCTGATTCTGATCGGTCATCATCATGTTGCGTTGCTTGAATCCGATTTTCTTGCGGGCCACCAGCCAGAACAAGGAAACCATCATGATCAGACCGATACCACCGAACTGAATGATCAGAAGTAGGACCACCTGACCGAATATCGTGAGGGTATCGCGGACCACGATGGTTGAAAGCCCCGTCGTGGAAAGCGCACTCGCTGCCGTGAAGAGCGCATCGACCCAGACGAGCTCGACACCCGGCTGCAGACTGATTGGAAGCCTGAGCAACGTCGCCCCGATCACCATGAAGATGAGATAACTCGATACGAAGCCCCTGATATAGGTTCCGTAGAATATTTTCCTGATAAGACTGAGTACTTTTTTCATTAAAAAACCCACTTTCCGGCCATCAGCCGTAGATGAACAGTCCCAGTAGTGCGGAAATTACAATCACGAAGATGGGATGAAGCTTCACTTTCCAAAGCAGAAACAGCAAAACGGCAAAGATGCCGGCACTGGCCAAATCATGATAGGCATCCGCGGCGATCGAAGCCACCGAGGAGAAAATGAGTCCCACGAGCGCCGGGCGCAGACCGGTGAAGACCGCCTGGATTTTCCTTGAGGTCTTGAAGCCCTCCGAATGCTTCGAGACGAACCCCACAAGGAAGACGGGTACGAAGATGACACCGACGGTCGAGACCGCCGAACCCATCACGCCGATAAAAGGATTGATGGTGCGCGCGACCTGATAACCGATGAAAGTCGCACTGTTGATGGCGATCGGACCGGGTGTGATCTGCGATAGCGCGATCATATCCACAAAGAGTGTGCGGGTCAACCAGCCGTGCTGTTCGACGATCATCCGCTCGAAAAGCGGCAACATCGCATATCCACCGCCGAAGGAGACCATGCCGATGGTGAGGAAGGTTAAAAAGAGCCTAAGGAGTATCATGATTGTCCTCACCCCTCAGTGTCGTGATAAGGTAACCCGTCAGCCCCATCAGGACGATCACGATGAACGGGTGCACCTGCGCGGAAAAGACGAGGGCGAAGGTAAGAACCGCCAAAAAGATGCCTTGCAGTGTCCGGTTCGCCTTGAACAGCTTATAGCCGGCGGTGAAGATGAGAACAACAACCGCGACCCGGACACCCCGGAAGACCGCTTCGACGGTCGGATGGTCCACATAGCGGAAGAAAAAAGTCGCAATCACAAGAATGATGATGAAAGAAGGCAGGGCCACTCCAATCGCGCTTACAAGCGCGCCGAGCTTACCCCGCAGTTTAAGACCGATGAACACAGAGAAGTTGATCGCGATGACACCCGGCAGTGACTGACACATCACCAGCACATCATTGAAGTCCTCTTCTTTCAGGTATTTGTATCGATGCACAAATTCACGTTCGAATACGGGAATCATCGCATAGCCCCCGCCGAACGTGAACGCGCCTATCTTGAGGAAGGATAAAAAAAGCCTCCATAAAGGTATTTCGTTCATGTAATCAGCTCCAGTCATATCTATCATAACAAAAAAAGTGCTGTTTTCACAGCACTTTTTGAACGGACTAAAGCTGTTCCGTGATGGTCTTGGCCTGCATGAAATGAAGCAGATATTCAGGACCACCGGCCTTGGAATCGGTACCACTCATGTTGAAACCGCCGAAAGGCTGATAACCGACAATCGCGCCGGTGCATTTGCGGTTCAGATAAAGGTTGCCGACATGGAACATTTCCTTGGCTTTTTCGAGATTGGCACGGTCTTTGGAAAGCACCGCGCCGGTCAAACCGTATTCGCTGAAATTCGCTACATCCAAGGCTTCGGTGAAGTCCTTGACTTTGGTAACGGCGAGGACCGGACCGAAGATTTCTTCTTGCATGATGCGGGCGTGTGGCTTCACATCGGTGAAGATGGTCGGCTCGACGAACCAGCCTTGTTTCGCGTCGACGTTGCCACCCACAAGCAGGTTGCCTTCCTCACGAGCGATGTTCAGGTATTCGCTTATCTTGTTGAACGCGTTTTCGTCATTGACGGGCCCGAGATCCATCTTCTCATCCTCGGGATTGCCGACTTTGAGTTTGAGCGTCTTCTCCTCGAGCCCTTCCAGTAGTCTGTCGTAGACATCTTCATGGATGATCGCACGGGAACAGGCGCTGCACTTTTGACCACTGAAGCCGAACGCGCTCGTCTTGATAATCTCGGCCGCTTCTTCAGGGTCGAAATCCTTGTCGACGATGATGGCGTTTTTGCCGCCCATTTCGGCGACGACACGTTTGAGCCAGATTTGATCCTTTTGGACCTTTGCGGCCTTTTCGTAGATACGGATACCGACTTCCCTGGAACCGGTGAACGAGACGAATCTCGTCTTGGGGTGTTCGACCATGAAGTCACCGATTTCCTCGCCGTGACCCGGAACGAGGTTGATGACGCCTCTGGGAAGCCCCGCCTCTTCAAGGACCTCAAGCATCTTGTGCGCGATGACCTGAGTGGTTTCCGCGGGTTTGAGCAGGATGGTGTTTCCCGAAACGACCGCAGCGCTTGTCATTCCGGTAAGGATGGCGAGCGGAAAATTCCATGGTGTGATGACCACACCGACACCGAGCGGAATATATCGGTAATCGTTCTTCTCGATATGGCGTCTCGATTTGATCTTCTTGGTCGCTTCCTGCATTTCAAGAATCTGTCTTCCATAATACTCGAGGAAATCGATGGCCTCAGCGGTGTCCGCGTCAGCCTCAATGTATGGTTTTCCCGCTTCCTTGGTCATTAGCGCGGAAAACTCGAACTTGCGTTTCCTGATGATGGCGGCGGCCTTGAACAGGATGTCGGCGCGGACCCGGGCGGGAATGTTCTTCCATGTCTCAAACGCATCGAGTGCGCTCGCGAAGGCTTTCTTTACCTCCTCGACACCGGCCAGGTGGACTGTCCCGATCGATTCGGTGTGGTCCGCGGGATTCATGGAGTCGACCGTCTTGTCGCTTTTGACACGTTCGCCGTCAATCACCAACGGATACTCCCTTCCAAGGTAACCGGCAACGGTTTTCAGACCATCTTTGTAGTGTTTGATGTTTTCCTTGTCCGTGAAATCGGTGAGTGGTTCCATCTTGTAACTGTAGATTGCCATAATACATTCCTCCTAAACGACACTTTTTTCCATGGCGGCGAGATTCTTGCCCTCGAAACGGGAAAGCTTCAAATCCTCCAAAGGGAGTGTCGGTTTTTGGCCCAATATCATCTCACTGAGCAAAAGGCCGGTCATCGGGGCGAGCATGAAGCCGTGGCCCGAGAAACCGCAGGCCATGTAGAAACCCTTGACCGCTTTCGCATCACTGATGATGGGTTGGTGGTCGGGAGACATGTTGTAAAGACCGCCCCATTGCCGGATGACACGCAGTTCGCCAAGCGGCGGAAGCAATGTGGTCGCCGTTGTTGCCATCTCGTCTAGGAACTGCCAGGTCGATTCGGTCGTGTACCCCTTCTCCCGGTTGTCTCCGCGCCCCATGATGAAGGCGCCGTGCGGTGTCTGCTGGCAGTAGATATTTTTGGAAAAAGAGATGACCATCGGACCTTGCATCTTCTCGACAGGTTCGGTGACGAGAATCTCCCGGTTCTGTGAATAGACAGGGATCTCGACGCCGGCCATGTCGCCGATATGCTTGGCATAGCCGCCGGCCGCGTTGATGACGATGTTCGTCCTGATCTCACCCTTGTCAGTGAGTACGCCGGTGATCTTTTTGTCTTCGACCATGATATCCAAAACGGTGGTGTAGGTGTGAAATTCCACACCAAGGCGTTTGGCCGCTTTGTAGTAGGCGTCGCTCATCGTGAACGGGTTCAGATGGCCGTCCGTGCCACAGAAAGTGGCGCTGTGGACGACCTCGGTGTTGAGGTAGGGTACGATCGTCTTCGCTTCCTCTTTGGAAAGCTTTTTGGCCGGGATGCCGAGTTCGTTTTGAAGTTTCACATTGGCATCGAACATCTCGTCCTCTTCGTCGTTCGATCCGATGATGAGATAGCCTTCTTGTTTGAACTCGATGTCGCCGTCATAATCGAGGATATCCTGCGCCTTTTCGAAAAACTCGATGCTTTTTTTCGCCAGCAGGCAATTGAGACGGGTCCCCCACTGTTGGCGGATTCCCGCACCGCAGCGTCCTGTCGCACCTGCGGTGAAATAATCCTTTTCAATGACGACAATATCCTTCTCACCCTTGTTGGCGAGGTTGTAGGCGATACTAAGACCACTGATACCGCCTCCTATTATAACATATTTCGCCTCAGTTCTCATCGTCGGCGCCCTCCTTGATGCTTCTGAGTTTGACACCGAGGGTGAACGGACGCGTGTTTTGAAACTTGACATCCTCGAGCGGTTTCTTGAAATATTTCGCGATTTCCCACTGGACCATCTTGCCGCAGGTATTGGCCTGACAAGGCCCCATGCCGACCCTTTTGATCCGTTTCAGTTCCTCGAACGTCTGATAGCCTTCTTCGAAAAGTTCATAGAGGTCGGCGAGCGTGACATCCTCACACCGACAGATAATGACGTTCTTAGGATCCATAAAGCACCTCGATCGTCATGGCGTCATAAAGGTGGTCGGCATCAATCTCGACGTGGATGAGCGCGGTCTTATTCGTTTTCATGTTGTCGAGAACCTTGAGCACCTTGCCTTCAGTGATGACTTCACCCGCCCGGTTGACCACATTGACACGGCCATCCTTCTTTGGGCGCGGGAGGAACTCATAGGGAATCTTCAAAATGGCCTTGTCCGCTATTTTCTGCCGGACCGTGATGGCCAGACCCGGACAGTTGTAGACGCAGATTGCGCACCCCGTGCATGCCTCAAAATCAATCTGCGGACGCACATTGATGTCCGCACCGATGGTGATGGCGTCAAACGGACAGGATGTCTCGCAAGGATTGCAAGGAATCTCCTTGTAACACTCGATGATGGCTTTCGGCCTTTCGAGCATTTTTTCCTCTTCAGGAAATTCTTTTCTACTCATCGCCGCTGTGGCGACACCGTTTTTCTCAATCATGACAATACCCCCAATTTGGCGTAACCGGTGCGTATCTTGCCCGCATGCGGTCCACTTCTGAGAAATTTGAGTTCATCACGCAAGTCCTTGATTTTGCGTCTGGAATCCGGAAAGGTGTACCCCATGTCGATTGCGGCGTTAATGCCCGTAATCGAGCCCTCGACCATCGCAGAAGACGCTTCCTCGATTCCGCACACATCGCCGCAGGCATAGAGACCGGGCACGCTGGTCTGATAGCGATAATCAATCACCGGCACATTGCCACCGAGTTCCCGCACATACTTGACATCGGCACCAATCTGCATCAGTAGTTCGGTGAGCGGGGCCAGGCCCACACTGATGCAGACCGTATCGACAGCGAGGGTTTTCTCCGTACCGGGAACACCCTCCCAGAGGTCGTTCAAAGACCATATCTCGACGGATTCCACCGCCTCTTTCCCTATCGCTTTCTTGATACTCGTCTGGGTCATGATATCGATGCCGAGCCGTTTGATTTTGGACGCATGGACCAGATAACCGCTGATTTCCCGTGCCGCCTCGACCAGAGCCACCACCTTCACACCGGCTTGAAGGAGCTGATAGCTCACAATCAGTCCGATATTGCCGCTTCCGACCATGAGCACACGGTCACCCGGTTTCACCCCGTATTCGTTCATCAGCGTCTGCACAGCGCCGGCGGCGTAGACACCCGGCAGATCGTTGTTCTCGAAGGGCAGGGATTTCTCGCTCGCACCTGTGGCGACGATGATCGTTCTCGCTTTGATTTTGAAATAGCGGTCATGCCTGACACACGCAAGGACCTTGTCCCGGTAAAGACCGACCACGCTCGTCTCGTTGAGAACTTCTAACCTGTCGCCGAATGGTCTCAGTTCATCGACCAGAATCTCCAGTATGTCAATTCCTCTTTTGGAGGCATACTGCTTCTCACTGCCAAAAAACATATGGGTCTGCTTGATCAGCTGACCGCCCAATTTGCGGTTACGGTCGATCAGGCAGACCGAAGCACCCGCTTCCAAAAGCGATTTCGCCGCTCTGAGACCCGCAGGGCCGGCACCGATGACAACCGCATCCTTACTTCTCATGGGGCACACCCTTTCCTATCTGGCTTTCAACGACCATACCTGCTTTGAGGGGTGTGATGCAGGTTCTGACATTCGGTTCCCCGTCGACCAACATCTTGCATGAAGCACAGTTACCGATCGCACAATAAAAGCCACGTGGCCTTTTCATATGGATGCTTTCACTCAATTTCTTGATGCCACTGGCGTGCAGGGCACTCGCTATGGTATCACTTTCATAACCATGAAACGTCTTTCCGTTATAAGTGAAAGAAATCTTATCTTTCTCTTCAAACTTAAGAATCGGATGATTTTCAATGCGCATGATCCACCTCGCTCGAGTAGTTTTTGATGTTAGATTCAAATACAATTATACCATAAAGCGCTTTCATTCGTAAAATTTCCTTTGGTTTTATGAAAAAGAAAAAGACGGCCTTGCGGGCCGCCTTGAACTGGGTTGTCACGTTACAAATGTATCGTCATCAAACACAAACTCATCATCACGGTAATCAATCTTCACGGTCGATTCAGGCGTGATATCCCCCTTGATCATCGCCCTTCCGAGTTCGGTCTCGATGTGTTTTTCGATAAACCGCTTCATCGGTCTCGCACCGAACTGTGGCGAGTAGGCTTCCAATAGAACCTGCTCCTTTGCTTCGTCGGTGAAACTGACCGTGATGGCCTCTTCTTTCAACCTTTGGTTGAGGTCATCGACCTGTAGGTCGATGATCTGCAGAAGTTCGTGCCGCTGCAACGGTTTGAAGAGGATAATGTCGTCGATACGGTTCAAGAATTCGGGTTTGAAGTGTGCGTAGAGCCGGTCATAGACACCGCTTTCCACTTTGGCGTCGATCTTGCCGTCCTGGTTCAACCCTTCCAAAAGAAGGTCGGAGCCGATATTGGACGTCATGATGATGATTGTGTTCTTGAAATTGACCATTCGCCCTTTCCCATCTGTCATATGGCCATCATCAAGTACCTGAAGCAGTGCATTGAACACTTCGGGATGGGCCTTTTCAATCTCATCGAACAAGAGTACGCTGTAAGGCTTTCTTCTAACGCGTTCGGTGAGCTGACCACCTTCTTCATACCCGACATAACCCGGGGGTGCGCCGATCAGCCTGGCGACACTGTGGCGTTCCTGATACTCACTCATATCGATACGGATCATCTGATCTTCCGAGTCGAAAAGATGTTCGGCGAGGGTTTTGGCGAGTTCGGTCTTTCCGACCCCGGTCGGACCGAGAAAGATAAAGGAACCGACGGGTTTTTTGGGGTCTTTGAGGAAAGCGCGGGATCTCAGCACCGCATCGGCGACGCTTTTGACCGCATCGTCCTGACCGATGACACGGGTGTGGAGGAACTTGTCGAGGTTGAGCAACTTCTCTCGTTCACTTTCAACAAGTTTCTTGACCGGTATGCCGGTCCATTTGGAGACGATTTCCGCGATTTCTTCCTCGCCAACCTCTTCTTTGATCAGTTGATTGTCGTTTTCTTCGGTCTCCTTGGCGCTTTCAAGTTTCTTCTCGGCTTCTGGCAAATCGCCATATTTCAACCGGGCAAGCTTTTCGAGATCGTAGTTGCGGCTCGCTTCGTCGATTTCGCGTTTGATGTCTTCGATTTTCTGCTTGAGTCCTTTCACATCGCTGAGACCGGCTTTCTCATTTTCCCACTGGGTCTTGAGCTGGTCATGTTTGTCTTTGATGTCGGAGATTTCTTTTTCGATGGCGGAAAGTCGTTTCTTCGATTGGGAATCCTTTTCCTTTTTCAGACTAGTCTTCTCGATTTCGAGCTGCAGGAGTTTGCGGGAGAGTTCATCCAGCTCGGCCGGCATGGAGTCGATTTCAGTCCTGATCATGGCCGCCGCCTCATCCATGAGATCGATGGCCTTGTCCGGCAGGAAGCGGTCGCTGATGTATTTGTGACTGAGCGTCGCGCAGGCGACAAGGGCCTGGTCGGCGATACGCACCCCGTGGTGAATCTCGTATTTGTCTTTGATGCCCCGCAGAATGCTGATGGTATCTTCGACCGAAGGTTGTTCAATCATGACCTGCTGGAAGCGTCGTTCAAGTGCCGCATCCTTTTCGATGTGTTTACGGTACTCATCAATGGTGGTCGCACCGATACAGTGCAGTTCACCCCGTGCAAGCATCGGCTTGAGGATGTTGCCCGCATCCATTGCGCCTTCGGTTTTTCCGGCGCCGACGATGAGATGAAGCTCATCGATGAAAAGGATGATTCGACCGTCCGACTCGCTGACTTCTTTCAAGACGCCCTTAAGGCGTTCCTCGAACTCTCCGCGGTATTTCGCACCGGCGACAAGGGCGCCCATGTCGAGCCCGAAGATCGTTTTGTTCCTGAGACCTTCCGGGACATCACCGTTGACAATCCGCATGGCGAGCCCTTCTGCGATGGCCGTTTTACCCACTCCCGCCTCACCGACGAGAACGGGATTGTTCTTGGTGCGTCTTGAAAGGATGCGGATCACACGCCTAATCTCGGTATCACGGCCGATTACGGGGTCGAGCTTGCCGGATTCGGCGAGTTTCACGAGGTCCCGTCCGTATTTTTCAAGCATGTTGTAGGTTGCCTCGGGATTGTCCGATGTGATCGTCTTGTTTTTGCGCACATCCTGAAGTGATTCCTTGAAATATTTTTTGCTGATATCGTGCTCTTTCATAATCGATTTTGTCACCGGATCAGCCGAATCGAGCAACGCAAGGTACAGATGCTCGATGCTCAAAAAGTTGTCCTTGAAGGACTGCTTGATATCCTGGGCCTTGAGCATGACTTCACTGGCCGCGCGGCTCATATACATCTCTTCGCTGCTTTCGACACCCGGTTCTTTCTCAAGAGCGCGAAGAAGGTCATTCTTGATTGCAGCGGTGTCTTTTCCCATTTTCTTGAGGATATCTCTCACGAGGGATTCTTCAATGTTGAGAAGCGCAAAATGGAAATGAGACGGGATTAGTTTCTGGTGCTTGTAGCGCATTGCGGTGTTCTGTGTCTCCTGGACTACCTCGCGCATCTTCTCCGTCATATCGTGGGGGTTCATGGCCATCATCCTTTCTTTTAAAAAAGACTCCAGGGCGAAACCCTGAAGCCTCTGGGTCATTCTACATCGATGACGTAGCCTTGGTCCTGGACCTCGGCTTTTTTGGCTTCGATGTGCAATACACCATTTTCATGCTTCGCGGTCATCTTGGAAGGATCGATGTCGGGTAAATGGATCGCCCGTTTCATCGATTCAAAACGACGCTCGCGGTGGAGATATTTCCGTTCTTCTTGTTCTTCTTCCTTCTTCTCTTCGCGTTCGATGGCAATCACAAGTGTGTTGTCATCGTAGGAAACCTTGATTTCATCTTTTTTCACACCAGGAAGATCCGCTTTGATCTCGTACTTGTCATCCTTTTCTTCGACATCGATTTTGAATGTGTCGTAGCGGAGTGACCGTGACGGTGTTCTGAAAAAATCGTCAAAGATGTCGATGAAATCATCAAAATCAGATCGTTTGCGTGGTGAAGAACTGAATGGTGTCATTTTCCACATGACTATTCCCCCCTTTCTTTGTTAGCACTCTATAATAGCGAGTGCCAATTTCAATTATATTATATCTCTTGCGCATTCCATTGTCAATAATTTAGAAATAAAAAATGCGAGATTCAATCTCACATTTTTCTAAAAGCCCGAAGGCAGTATGATCAGGCTGAAAGCCATGAGCGCCATCCCGGCGATGAGGCCGTAGATGACCAGGTGGTGGCGGCCGTACTTCTCGGCGGTAGGCAAGAGTTCATCGAGGGCTATATAGACCATGATGCCGCCGACACCGGCAAAGACGATTCCAAACGTCATCGGGGTGAGGATAGTGAAAAGGATGAAGAAACCGACAACCGCACCCACCGGTTCGGCAAGACCGGAAAGAAAGGAATAGGCAAAAGCCTTTTTCCTGGAACCAGTCGCATAGAAGATCGGCACGCTGACTGCGATTCCTTCGGGAATATTGTGTATCGCAATCGCGATGGCGATGCTGACACCGAGCGCCGGGTTTTCAAGCGCCGCTATGAATGTGGCAAGACCTTCCGGGAAGTTGTGGAGCGCGATGGCAAGGGCGGTGAACATGCCCATCCGCATCAAAGCTTTTTCTTTCTGGCGTATCTGTTCGGGTGAGGCTTCTTCCATCTCCTCGACGGACTTTATTTCGTGTGGGTTGGCCACATCGGGTACAAGCCTATCGATGAGCATGGTTATACCCACCCCTCCGAAGAAGGCGAGGGTCGTTATCAGGTAGGCGTTTACGCCTCCACTGGCTTCTTCGATACTCTCAAGCGCTTCTGGAAAGATTTCCACGAAGGACAGATAAATCATGACCCCCGCAGAGAACCCCAAAGCGATACTCAGGAAACTTTCGTTGGTTTTTTTGGTGAAAAAAGCGATGGCACTACCGATACCGGTGGATAACCCGGCACCCAGTGTGAGTAGAAATGCAAACAATAATTCTCCTGTCGTAAAATCCATAGTCGTCTCCTTCTGCAAAAATTAAATGTGCTTTAGATGATATCTATTTTATCATGACGAAAAACATATTTCAAAAGAAACTACGTGATTTCCGAAGCGTCTTTGCGACCGAAGTAAAAGAGCCCGACAAGGAGCCAACCGACCATCACAACCAGTGCGAAGACGAATACCGGCCAAGCACCGAAATTGAAGATGAGCGGAACACTCAGAGCCGTCATCAGGCCCCCACCGACAAACGGCTCGAAAAGCAGTTGTTTGTAGCCGAAAGCTTCCAACGCCTTCGTGTCCTGATTGGAATCGACAATCCTTATCAGCATCAATCCGGCCGCAGTCATCCCCATCGACTGGCCGAAATCCCCGATACCCCGTTCGAACCAGTTTTTGGGAATCATGCGCGGGGCGAAGACAATGAATGCGGTGAGATTCCAGACGATACCGGTCAACGCTAAAATCAAAAAGATGCCGATGTTCGCACCAAGGACCTGGAGTGAAAGCGCCGCGATCGCACTGACGATAAGAAAGTCAAGCGCGAGCCCTTGCAGACGGGTGATCATATCACGGTCCACAAGCTTGAATTTGTCGAACTTATCGAGAAAGACCTGAAGAATCACACCGCCGAGCATGGCAAGCGGAAAAAGCGGTAGATAGGCGATGATGGTGATACCATCATCGGCACCCCAGGTCGCATTCTCGAGCATGAGCAGCAACTCGAGGATGCCACGGCCGAGCAGCACGGCCACCCCGATCATCCCCACATGAAGCGCGAGCGGTTCAATCGATTCGGGACTCGTGGTCAGCACACCGCTTGATTTTCTATCCTCGATATCGACGATGCCTCTAAGTTGTGCCTCGTCAAAAGATGAAGGATCTTTCAGGAAGTTCGTCTTTTGACGGCGCACACCCCAGTTGACAAGAAAGACACCGAAGATGACCCCGCTCACAACGCCGACTGTCGCCAGCCCGAGCGCCAGATCGGTTCCTTCTTCGAATCCGAGTTCTTCGAACGTACCCGCCAGACCCGCGCTTGTTCCATGCCCGCCCTCAAAGGCGATTTCAATCAGGGCGCCGGACATGGGATTGGCGTTGAAAAGCGGCACCAGAAGCACCATCGTAATCAGAATACCGAAGACATACTGTCCCCAGGCGGTCGTCTGGCCATAGGAGACCTGCGGTCCCGCGGTCATCCAGATCTGCTTGATGTTCGGGATCCTCTTACCCAGAAAAAGCGCGGCGAAAATCACATTGATCAAAAGGCCGGGCAAGGTTGAAAAGACGCGTAATATTTCTTCGGTCAAGAAACCGTAATCGAGATGCTCAAACCGCCCGATCCGGGTGATGAGCTGTCCCATCACTTCGGGACCCACAAGAAGAAGCAACAGTCCCGCGATTACGGAACTGGGGAGAAAAAACTTGGAAAAGATATCGAATCTGATACGGATCAGTTTCGCCACTACCAGCACGACACCGATCAGCAAAAGACTGAAACCTACAACTTCCGGACTCATAAGAAACCCTCCATTCACTTCAATAAGTTTATTGTATAAGGTTTTCTTCATCTATGCAAAGAAAAAACCCTGCATAGGCAGAGTCAGTGCGTTTCGAGATATTCAATCGCTTTTTCCAAGCGGAGTGGTTTTGAGAAATGAAAGCCCTGGACAAAATCGCAACCGAGGGTTTTGAGACGCTCAAGTATCTCCGGGTCCTCAACACCTTCAGCGATCACCACGAGGTCCATCTTGTGCGCAAGGTCGATGATGGTCTTCACCAGATAGCGTGTATCCACACTAACATTCAGATTGAGGGTGAATCCCCTGTCGATCTTGACCTTGTCAACAGGAAGGTCGCGCAAGCACGAAAGCGAAGAATAGCCATTGCCGAAGTCGTCCAGGATGGAAGAGACGCCAATCTGGCGGAACGCCTCCAAAAAAGACTGTGTCAGGTTCCTGTTCAGCATCAGGGTGGATTCTGTGAGTTCGAGATTGATGGCGCCTTTTGGAAGATCGGCCGCCTTGATCATCGCAAGCATTTCTTCTATCAGGACCGGATCGAAAAGGTTCCGTTGTGAAAGATTGAGCGCAATCGTGATGTCCGGTTTGACAGCGCTGAACCTGGGATAATCCTCAAGCACCCGGGTCAAAACCCACTTGGTGAGTTGATCGATCACCCTCGTTTTCTCGGCATGCGGAATGAAATCGCCCGGCATGAGAACCACGTCATTGCGGTGCCACCGAACAAGCGCCTCAAACCCGATGATCTCGCCGGTTTTAAGATCGATAAGTGGCTGGTATTCGAGAAAGAGCGCTTCATTCTTCATGGCGAAAGGCAGTTCGCCCAAACGGGTGAGGAGGATCCGATCCCGGTTCTGAGTCTCGTGATAGACAACATATTTCATCTGTCTGGTCTTCGCATGGAGCGCGGCGATGTCACTTTCCGCGAACCGCGATTCCGCCGTCTTTTTCTCCCGGCCCAGCGATGCACCGACAGAAAAATCAAGAAAGAGCGGAACCTCATTGCTGAAATAGGTCTTATCCTCAAGACGTCCGACGAAAGAACCATTGAGACGTTCGTACGCGACATGGGGAAGTTCTATCCAGAAGTGCTGTTCATCGACCTGGACAATGACGGTCTCCTTGGGCAGGCATTCCACCATGGTCTCATGAAGATTTTTGAGCACATTGAAATACGATTCACGCCCGAGCAGAATGACAAGCGATTCTCGATTGTTGATTTTCACAGTGAGTGCCGCTTTGTCCTTACTCTCACTTTGTAACCCTCGAGTCTTATCGTAGAGTTTCAGATTTGGCAACCCGGTTCCGTGATGATGGGTACTGGCATGGATGGATCTGTTTGTCTCGTTTTTCATAAAGAAAATTATCAGGCCTGTCATTCCGCCGATACCGGCATAAAAAAAGAGGCGGTAAAGCCAGTTCAGCGTGCTCTGCATGGTTCCATCAGCCGTATCGACCGGCATGATGGGTCCAAGCAGTAGCCCGCCGATGATACCGGCCGTGATACCGCCTTTGGCACCATATAGAAAAGCAGCGAGCAAAACGGGCACAAACATCGTATACGGGTAGACATACTGAACGCCGCCTGTGAGATAGACCAGCAGGTAGACAGCCGGAAACATGATAAGGACGAACGCACTCATAAGTACGCGGAATTGTTTCATGAAGCGATAGAAGTCATCAAGTTTTGTAAGCATAATATCCCTCGTAGTAAAAGATTCGTACTTAAGGCATATTATACCACATGATAAGATGAAAGATAATAATCGTTTTGCAAATTAATCAATGTATGAGCTGTTTATCCCTATTGAAGAACGTCCTGTAGCCAAAAATAAGTAAAAAATAAGTTGAGAGTGATACCCCGCCCAAAATACCGAGCATAATGCCAATCTGATACATGATGGCCGTCGTGGGCACAACCCCGGATAAAATCTGCCCCGTCATCATCCCGGGCAGAAAGATGACCCCCATTCCGAGCATGTTGTTGAGTGTCGGCATAATCGCAGAATCGAATGCCTCATCCACGATTTTCTTGGAAGCGTCTTTCGGGGTCGCCCCGAGATGAAGCGCCTCCTCGACCGCCTTCCTTTGTGCGGTGAAACGGTTGATCATACTGTGGATTCCAAGCGAGATCCCGGTCATCGAGTTACCGACAATCATACCGGTAATCGGAATGAAATATTGTGGATTGTAGTAGGGTTCGATTCTGATGACAAGGAAAAGGAAATATACCAAGGAGATCAGCGCGCCACTTGGAAGCGCCAAGATGATGACCCGTTTCAAAGACGGTCTCAGTTCGTTCTTGAACTTGCTGAAGACCGTATAAACCGCGAACGATAGCATGACAAAAACGATAGCGAAAGTAAGGAAAGGATTGGGATTGTCGATGATAAGAAGCAACAGATAGCCCATCAAAACAAGCTGGATGGTCATCCTGAACGTTGCGAGTATGAGGATTTTTTCTCTTCTAATATTTCTTTTTCTGAGAATAAAAAGCACGATGAGCACGAACACATAGCCCAGCAGAAGCTGAAAAACCGTCAGGTCGAACACTTGGTCATTCATCTTTTATCCCCCTTGACTTTTCCGGCCTTGATCTCATAGATATGGTCTGCATATTCTTCAGCGATCGATCTCGAGTGAGTGATCATGACCAGGGTCTTCTTGTTTCGTTTCACAAAGTCGGCGATTGTCCTGATGATGAGTTTCTCCGTCTCGTCATCAAGCGCGCTCGAGGGTTCATCCATCAAATAGCAGTCCCCTTCAAGCAAAAGCACCCTTCCCAGCGCAAGACGTTGCGCCTCACCACCGCTCAGATTGGATGCGTCGGCGTCTAAGGGTTTGTCAAGGGAGACCCTCCGCAACATCGATTCCAGCGTCTTTTCATCCGCCGGTTCTTTTCCATGGAAAAGCAAGCCGACTTGAAGGTTGTCCTTGATGGTTCCTTCGAAGATGTAAGGACTCTGACTCAGATAGATGACACGACGCCGGTGTTCGACGCTGTCGATCTCAGCGAGCGGTGTTTCTTCGTAGCGGATGGTGCCTTCAGTCGGTGAGATGGACTTGTTCATCATCTTCAGTATGGTCGATTTACCGCCACCGCTCGGTCCAACGAGACAGGTAATCTCATTACGGTTGATGTTCAGTTTCTCAATTGTGACGATGGAATCATAGGCAACGTTATCAAACACGAACATGGCTTTCACCTCAAACACCATTTTATCATAAAAAAGCCATCAATGCTCTCATTGATAGCTTTTCACGATGATTTCATATCTGTCGGTGTCGATATAGGCATTGGTATACTCGAAAATTCGGCCATCGCTCAAATAGACCGTCGTCTCAACGTTTGTCACCGGCTTGTCGGGTGGAAGATTCATGTATTCTTGGTAAACCGGCTTCAGAAATGTCGATCTGAAACGCTGACTCGCCGAGACAATCTCATAGTCGCGCTTCTTTGTCACATGGTCATAGATCGAATGACGGACGATGGATTCTGTGAGTGTGATGATGGATTTCGGGAAGTGGGACTCATCGACCATCACCGGTACGCCGTCTTTCTTCTTCAGCCTCACAACACGGTAGATCAGGGCGTCATCTTCGATGTTCAACCGGCTGGCGACTTCTTTTCCGGCATGTTGCAGGCTGAACTCGATCAGTTCACTCGAAGGTTCCCCGCCCGAAAGACGGACCTCGGAGCTGAAACCCGAAAAAGTGTTGATTCTCTTATAGAGTTTTTTGCTGGCCGTGAAAGTACCGACTTTGCTGATGCGGTAAAGTTTGTTCTGGTCGACCAGGGTGTCGATCGCTTTTCTCACCGTCATACGGGACATCCGGTATCGTCTCGCCAGTTCCCGTTCGGAAGGAATCATCTCATTAGGGCCCATCGCATCGATTTTTCGTTCTAGAATTTCAACAAGCCACCGGTATTTAGGTTTCATCTTTCTCGTTCCTCAAAAGTGAAGCGGCCTTTTCATCGACAATGACAATCACATTGGGGTGTTCCTGTAGGATACTCGCCGGTACCGCCTCGTTCACCCCGCCTTCGACCATATCTTTGATCGCTTCGGCTTTGTGCTCGCCATAAGCCGCGATAATGATTTTTCTTGAACCCATGATGGTGTCTATCCCCATGGTCACCGCATAGCGGGGGACATCGTCCAAGGAATCGAAAAATTTTTCATTGGCTTTTCTCGTCTCTTCGGCAAGCCTGATGACGTGGGTCTTCTGGTCAAAGGGAGTTCCAGGCTCGTTGAAACCGATATGCGCGTTCTCACCGATTCCGAGCAATTGGATATCGATGCCGCCGCAGGTCTGAATAAAGTCATCGAACGCCTCATAATCATCATCGGGGTCGGTCGGCGGGAAGAATGTGCGTTCTTTTTCGATATCCACATGGTCGAACAAGTGTCTGTCCATGAAATTCCTGAAGGTCTGGGGATGGTTTTTGTCGATGTCCAGGTATTCATCCAGATTGAAAGTGGAGATGTTTTCGAATGTCACCCGATTTTCTTTGCAGGCTTCGACCAGACGCTCATAGACGCCGGTGAACGTAGAACCGGTCGCCAGGCCCAGATTCAGCTCGACATTGGTTTTGATTTTGTTGATGAGCATCTCGGCGACAAGCTCGCTCATCGCCGCTTTGTCCCTTACGACTTTGATCTCCATTTCACTCTTCCTTTCATTTTTTTTTTTACCGGATGGTCTATACCTGGATTATAATCAACAAAATGAGACACTGTCAACTATTATGGCATTCGCGTAATTGTTGACAACCTTATGACCTAAATTTATAATGAAGACATAAAACGCTTGCAGAAATTGGTTCATACCAGGAGGGATTTGCGTGGGTGAGAACATCAAGAAAAAACACATGCGGATTATCGAAAAAACCGAAGATTACAAAGAAGCGATCAGAATCGCCGCCGAGCCACTGGAAAAAGACGACTACATCACCGATGACTATATCCAGGCGATGATTGACGCGATTGATGAACATGGTCCCTATATCGTCCTCGCTGACAAGTTCGCCCTGCCACACGCCAGGCCCAGCGAAGCGGTGAAAGAAACCGGACTTTCCTTGATGGTCGTGAAAGAACCCGTCGACCTCAAAGGCAACGATATCAATCTTTTCGTCGTACTCGCGGCAAAAGACTCCACATCACATACTGAATTACTCAAGAGTCTGGCGAATTTTTTAATGGACAAGAAAAACATCGAAGATGTCATCAGCTGTGAAAGCACGGATGAGATAAAAAAAATTCTGGACGAAAGGTGGTAAATTCATGAAAATTCTAGCGGTTTGCGGTTTCGGGGTAGGATCGTCGATGATTCTCAAGATGACGATCCAAAAGGCACTGCGGGAACTCGATGTGGAAGGCGAGGTTGTCAACGCCGACATATCGGATGTCTCCTCACAGAAAGCCGATGCGATCTTCACCTCACCGGAGTTTGTCGGCGATCTCAAGAAGCGGACGAACGCACGGCTTTATCCGGTGAAGAAATACTCTGACATAGGCGAAGTGAAAGGTCAGGTCGAACAGCTCATCAAAGATATGGAAAAGGAATAAATCCAAAAATTTTAAAAAGGGGAGTTTAATTTATGGTTCAAGTAATTATCGATGCAATTGTTGAATTCTTCATGGAAACACCGATTCTGCTTGGTTTCATCGCCGCGATTGGTCTGATCGCACAGAGAAAGTCTGTCACCGAAGTCTTAAGAGGTGCCTTCATGGCCGCATTCGGTATGGCCATCCTCCTTATCGGTGTCGACACACTCGTCGGTTCCATCGTTCCTTTGAACGACCTTTATGCGGCCGTTGCCGATGATCCTGATTTCGAAAGAGGGATGGGCGAAGCCGAATACACCAACCAGTACGGTTCCGACATCGGAATTGCGATGGTGCTCGGTTATGCCATTCACATCCTCATCGCCCTGTTCACTAAGGTAAAGACCATCTTCCTGACCGGACACTTCATCTGGTGGATGCCATTTGTCTTTGTCGCCATCGGTGTCGGTGCCGGTATGGAAGGTATTCCACTCATTATCTGGGGTGCGGTCCTCTCGGCGGTCTACTGGTCATTCATGCCTTACTTCCTGCGTCCTTATTCAAGAGCCGTGCTTGGGGATGACTCCTTTACACTCGGTCACCCTTCTGCGGCCAAAGCATTGATCGCAGGAACCATCGCCCGCTTTGTCGGAAACAAAGAAAAATCCACCGAAGACCTCGAACTGCCGAAATGGCTCGGATTTTTCAGGGAAGTTTCCGTCATGGGTGCGATCATCATCTTCCTGATGTACGTCGTCACAGGACTCACCGTCGGTGATTTCGCAGAAGTCGGCCTGGAAGGGAACCTCGTGTTCATTTCCGTCCTTCAAGGGCTTCAGTTCGGTGCTGGATTATTGATTCTCCTTTACGGTGTCCGTCTGTTCGTCAACGAAATCGTCCCTGCCTTTGAAGGGATTTCCCAGAAAATCATCCCTGGTGCCCAACCGGCTTATGACGCTCCGCTATTCTTTACCTATAAACCTAATGCGGTCCTCATTGGTTTTATCGTTGCCATGATCACTTCGACGGCACTCATCTTCATTACAAACGCAACCGGCCTTTTCTTCGGATTCGCCCTTATTCCACTCGTCATTCCTAGTTTCTTCGAAGTCGGGCTCGCTTCTGTCATGGCTGATGGCCAAGGCGGTCTGAGAGGTGCCATCATCGGTTCCTTCTTCGCCGCGATCTTCATGGTCTTCATTCTCGGTATCTCGCTATGGTTCTATCGCGAGACCATCTTCGACTGGATGCTCATCTTCGGCGGTAACGACATGTCGCTTTGGGGCACAATCACAGGTTCCATCGCTAACCTGTTCAACTAAGCCTGTTATCCATGCCTGATCATAGAGATTATTTCAGCCACATCCAGTCACTACTGAAGAACCTGATCGACAAGGAATCAAAAACGCTAGAGAAAGCCACCGATATGTTGTTTAAAGCGACCACGAACCAAAACAACATCTTCGTCTTCGGCGCCTCCCACGCCGGCATCCTCGCCGAGGAACTCTCATACAGAGCCGGCGGACTCGCCACCATCAATCCCATCTTCGAATCCAGTCTCATGCTTGACACAAGACCCATCAATTTCACCTCGAAGATGGAACGACTCGAAGGTTACGGAACGTTAATTGCGGATAAGACCCCGTTCGCTAAAGACGATGTACTCATCGCACATTCCGTTTCCGGCCGCAATACCGTGATGATCGACCTCGTACAGGCCGCAAAGGACATCGGCGTCAAGGTCATCGCCATCACCAACCTGAATTATTCCAAACAGGTTGAAAGCCGTCACCCCTCCAAGAAACGTCTGTTCGAACTCGCAGACCTCGTCATCGACAACCATGGCGACAAGGGGGACGCGGCCATCAAGTTCGACGCACTCGACCAGAAAGTCGGACCCACAAGTACCGTGATCGGCGCGACCATTGTGAATTCACTCGTGGTCGGACTCACCCAGAAACTCATCGCTGCAGGCAAAGATGTTCCCGTCTTGTTCAGTGCCAATCTTGATACCGGCGATGAACACAACCAGAAAATCTTCAAGAAATACCGCAACAATATCTTCTATCTCTAAAAAAAGGCCGGCGATTCCGCCGGCCTTTTCATGTGCTTGTCATGCTTCGAACAGAACGTCTCCGTCGACTATGGTCTTTTTGACTTTGAGTGTCTTATCAAGAACGACAAGATCCGCCGCTTTCCCCTTGTCGATCGACCCCGTCACATTGTCGATCCCCAGTTCCTTCGCAGGATTAAGTGAAAGGGTCAGGGAAAGTTCAATCAATCCCATCTGGGTGCTCTCAAGCATATTTTTGAGGGCGACATCAAGGGTCAGGGTGCTTCCCGCGATCGCGCCTTCTTCCGTACGGGCGACACCATTCTTGACGGTCACTTCCTGTCCACCGAGATCGTAGGTTCCGTCTTTCAGATTCTTGGCCCGCATCGCATCGGTCACGAGGGTGATCTTGTCCGCCGGTTTCAATTTGGTGAAAAATGCCAGCGTCTCTTCGGACGTGTGGATCTTATCCGCGATTATCTCACACATCACATCATCATAAAGCAAGGCCATACCGGCGAGGCCTAAATCGCGGTGATGGATTTTAGGCATCGCGTTGAAACAGTGGGTGACCCGCTTGATTCCGAGTTCGTAGGCACGCTTGAAATCCGCGGTGTCCGCAGAGGAATGCCCCATGGAAATCACAATGCCTTCTTTGATGAGCGCATCAAGGAATGCCTTGTCCTGGCGTTCAGGGGCGAGCGTCACGATTTTGATTTTGTCCCCTGAGAGTTTTTGCCATTTGAAGAATTGTTCTTTGTCTCCTTTAAGGATTTTCTCCGCACTCTGTGCCCCTTTGTAATCGGGATTGATATAGGGGCCCTCAAGATGAATGCCCTGGAGTTTCGCTCCCTTGACATCCGCTTTGGCGATGGCCGTCAGCGCGGCCTCTATCTTCGCTTCCGCCATGGTCATCGTGGTCGCATAGAAACTCGTGGTGCCTTCCTTCAAGAGATTGTCGCTGATTTTCTCAATCGATGCGGGATCGCCGTCCATCGCATCATTGTCCTCGGTGCCGTGGACATGGGTGTCGATGAAACCGCTCATGATGAAATGACCCGACATATCCTCCCCGGGAACATCGGTGTTCTCACCGAAATTCTTGATGACACCCTCATCGAACTCGATGAACCCTTTTTCTATGACACGGTCTTTCAAAATGATATCGATGTTCTTATAAATCATTTTCAACACTCCTTCGTTGATTGTGTGTCTACTACAGCCTTATTATACATTAAAAATGAATCAATATAAAAGAAGAGGCGCCGACAATGAGCCGCTTCTTAGATAACCTGAAAAATACCTATCTCTTTTTCCTTTGTGCTTTGATGAACTTGCGTTTCTGAAGACGCAAATAGACCGGATAAACCCAACGCGTCAGTCTGTAGCTCCACTTGAACAGCTTCGAAGGATAAATCCGGTACCGGTCTTTCTTCAGTCCCTTGACAATAGCCTTTGAGACCTTACCCACACTCTGTACGGGCCAGGGTTTTTCAGGCTGCGATGCCCGCCTGAAAAAATCGGTCTTTGTCGCGACAGGAAATACCGTATGGATGAACTGATCCGCCTCCAGTTCGAGTCTGAACGCGTCGAAAAAACCCTTCAACGCCGCTTTCGACGCACAGTAAAGGGCGTTTCCCGGCATAGGCACCATACTCGCAGCACTCAAGACCGCCAGAAAGTGAAAAGGTTGATCCGGATGGTGTTCCCGCATCTTCACCGCACTATGGATGACACTGTGCGTGTTGGTCTTCATGATTTTATCGATATGGTCGTGCGACGCCTCTTCAAGCATTTCATAATAAGCGAATCCTGCATTCGCGATGAAAAGGTCGATGTGGTCAAAATGTTTGAACGCCTCGATGAAGAGGCGGTCCATCTCCGTTTCGACCGACAGATCGAGATTGCCGGTCACCAGCCTTTCATGGGTGAAATCGAGACTTTCTTCGATGGTGCGACTGACTGCGAAAATATTCGCGCCCTCATCCAAAAGACGTTCGAGAAGCGATTTCCCGATGCCGCTCGACCCACCCGTGAGGACGATGTTCTTGTCTTTGAGTTCCATAGGGACACATCCCTCTTCAGTCTGTCAGGAATCCGACTTTTTTTCGGTGAGACGCTTGGCCATGATGATATCCGGATGGCCATGGTCGAGCGCGTCCGGAATGGCTCCGACAACCGAGTACCCTTGTTTGCGGTAGAAAAGGAACGGATGCGAGATGGCATCGATATTTTCAAGCTTCTCGAAAAAGTTCTCATAGAGGTCCTCACCCGATAGGGACGACCGACATCCCTCGATATCGGTACCGAAGTAAAGCGTCACCACACCCATGTCTTTCAGTCTGTGTTCAATAATGTCCAGAAGTCTTTTCCCGACACCCTTGTAGCGTTTGTCCACCCGGATGACCATGGGATAGAGTTCGTGGGCGACCGGATAACGGTGGCGCATCGATCCGGCGAAACCGATCACTTCATCTTCCTCTAGTACCATGAAGATGTGGTTTTCCCCTCTTAGAAGCCGGAGAATCTCGTCCTTGGCCGTAGATTTCGAATACCTCTCCGGAAACGCGTCCAAAAGCATTTTCGCACAGGCTTTCGCCTGATGGTTGTAGACCGTGAGTTCCTTGACTTTCATTGTTTGCCTCCTATTCCGTAAAAGAACATGTAGATAAGATTTTTGAGTACTTTTTTGTTTCCGAAAAGATTCAAGTCACCGATCCGCCGGAAAAGGTCGATATAAGCCATGATCGACTCGTCTTCGAGGAAAGGGGCGATTTCGCCTTCTTTCCTTCCTTCTCTGATCATATGTTGCATGCCGACCAGAAGACGGTTCTCGGTGTACCAGGAGACCAGTTTCGAAAGTTCCTCGTTGTCGGGGTTGTAAAAGGCTGCGACGAGATCGTCATGCAGTTCCCCGAGCAGCTCGAATTCGAATCTGAGAATGGCTTCCATCTTTGATTTGAAGTTCATTTCCGCGTCATAGACGATGGACTCGAACTGTTTCGTGTAGTCCTCATAAAGACGCTTTACAACCTCGAAAAGAACATTGTCCTTACTTTGGAAATATTTATAGATCGTCACCTTCGAGACATTAGCCTCCTTGGCGATCATCCTGGTGGTCGTTTTTCTCACGCCATGTTTCAAGAATAACTTCTGCGCCGCTTCGATGATTGCGCGGTGTTTCATTCTGGCCCGTTCTTCGACACCACCCATGGTCACCCCCCCTTTTGTTCTTATTATACGTTTTTTTTCTTGATGTGGAAAGTTTGAAACGTCATTTTATCACATTCACCATCAGCAGCTTATCAAAATCCCACTTCAGACATTTTTAGAACGATGGAAAGCAAAACTTCCATCACGGACGCCATCGATTATAAAAACCCACACCGATAAACGGGCATGGGTTCCTTATTTTCTTACCACCGCGCAAAGCGTTTTGCTTTCAGGGAAGAATTCAGTACCTTTTACATCGGCGAAAAAGCTCTGGATCTTTAGACCGGCGGATTCTATTTCTTCTTTAAGACACGCTTTCGTAAAGGCTTGATGCCAGTTTCTTATCGCGTCGCATGCGCCCGATTGTGTCATCAGGATGTAATGTTCCAGATGAAGATCCCCAGGATAGGGGACATAGGATTCAAGACATAGGTAGGGTTCATTCTTGAAAAACCCGCTTTCTTCATAGAACCATTCGTTTTTCTTCTTGCGATGTTTGAAGTGCTTCGGTGTGAACACATCGAAAATCAACATGCCTCCGGGCCGCAGTGCCTTTTTTATCTTTTTGAGCAACTGCTTTCTGTCATCGGGCGAAAGCGCGCCATAATCGCAATAGATGAGTATCACAAGGTCAAATTGCTCCTGATAGTCCATCTTCAGATAGTTCATGTAGTGAAAATCACTGGTTTTGTCTATCTTGCGCGCATGGTTGATTGAGCGCTTCGAATAGTCGATACCGGTCACCTTGTATCCTTCTTTGCTCATCTTGGACGCATAAAGACCGGGGCCGCAGCCGAGATCGAGCACCGCAGGATAAGTATCGGGCGGTGCGGTGTTGAAAATGAACGTGACCGAGGCATTCATGAAATCATCGGTGCGTGAAGCCGCATCGACGCTTTTGTTCAGATGTGCCGCCAGCATGGATTTGGAAATATGCGGATCGTCCCAGAAAGGGGTTGTGTCGGGCGCATGGGGCTCGGGATTTTCAAGAAGCCCAAACAATTTCTTCATCCTGTACTCCTCACTCGTGCATGGGGTATGCATCGTAAGAATTTCATTTCGGTTCATATTGGTGGATATCCGAGTACCAGTTCAGCAATGCTTTCGTTCGTGCGCCAGCAGTTTCTGCTTAAGCGAAACGCCACCGCCAAAACCGACAAGCGCGCCGTTTTTTCCGATAACACGGTGACAGGGCACCACGATCGCAAGCGGATTCTTGTTGAGCGCCTGACCAACCGCCCTGAAAGCTTTGGGACTGCCTGCTTTCAAAGCGACCCAGGCGTAGGAGCGGGTCTCCCCGTAAGGGATCAGACGGGTCGCCTCATAGACCCTCTTTTGAAAATCCGTCCCCCTCAACCTATAGGGGAACTCAAAGTATCTACGTTCACCACGGATATAATCCAGAAGCTCTCTTTCAGCTTTCGACTTGGGACCATCACACTTCTTTGGGGCGTCCACGATATCAACCGCGGTGACAACACCGTCTGACTGTGTGACCTCTATACGCAAAGACAGTGGGCACATCTTATCTCGCACCTTCCGAGTAATAGGGATGGGTATCTTTCTCCTTGAGCACTTCCCGGATAAAAAGATCGGTCAGCTCCGGATCCAGAGCTTTTTCCTTAGCCTCAACCAGCGTCTTCAACGGATCGGCGAAATCAGCGTACAATCCGCGTGCCTTTTTGGTGCAAAGGGCGTCATAGGTATCCACAATCCTTATGATACGGGCGAAAAGGGGTATCGCTTTCCCCTTCAAAGCGAGCGGATAGCCGCTACCATCAAAGTTCTCGTGATGTGCAAGGATATCATCAGCGATCCCCGCCGTCTTGGTCATGGAACCCATGATTCTATACCCGATTTCACTATGACGCGTCACATCGAGCCATTGCGTCTGACCTAGCGGTCTGAAATGATTCAGCATTTCTTTGTCCAAAGCGATCTTACCGATATCATGATATCTTGCGACAAGCCCAAGGGATTCCAGGTCGCTTTCGGATAATCCGAGCGCTTTTCCAAGTGCGAGCGCATAGTGAGTGACGTGTTTCGCATGTGTATCTTCGCCCCGGTATTCTTTGTGGAGCTTCTTTTCGATGGTGTCGACAATCCGTTTTCTGGATTTTGGCGACTCGATCAGTTTGTAGCGGTACATCTTGGTTTCAGCATGCTTGAAAACCGTATCGTAATCCGAACTGTTGTCATTGAGGGTCGCGAGACCGAATGACATGGAGAGCTCGACATTGCTGACTTTTTTCATGAGCGATTCTTTTTTGAGTGTTTTCATGACCCCTAAGGCACTGTCGGTATCCGTCTTAGGCAAAAGAAGCACGAATTCATCGCCGCCTATCCTGGCCGCCAAGGCGCCTTCCGGTGTGTGTTTTTTTATCAAATCCGCACACGCTTCAATCAATCCATCACCCACATGATGACCAAATGCGTCATTGGCAAGTTTCAAGGCATTGATATCCGCTAGGATGATGCTCAGCGGAAGGTTCTCGGCACTACTTAAGAAGGGGATGTTTTCCGAATAATAGCGGCGGTTCGGCAGACCGGTCACCTTGTCGTGATAACTGAGGTGTTCGATGGTCTGTTCGAATTTCTGTTGCTGAGTGATATCCAGAAACAAGACCGCGACCTGATTCTCATGCGGGGAAAATAGAGAGATACGGAAATATTTTTTAAGCGGTGAGAAATAGCGTGAGAACGATACAGGACGGTTCGTCTGTTTCAACTCTTTGTACTTGTCCAGGAAAGCCGGTTCGTCGGTATTGAAAACATCGGTAATCAGCGAACCTCTGACACTTTCTATGTCCGTCCCCGTATAGTTTGCATAGGCTCTGTTGGCATCGAGAAAGCGATAGTTGCAAATCTCACCATCTTCATCATGGATGAGTTCTGTGAGAATGAACGCTTCTTCCATGCTTTCAAATAGCGTTCTGAATTTCTTTTCACTTTTAATAACTTTTTCCTCGGTCTTTTTTTGCACCGTGATGTCGGTATCCCAGCCCTGAGCGCCCACGATTCGGAAATTCTTATCATGGATCGGAATACTCGAACTACTCACCCATACGGATTCTCCATCGGTTTTTTGAACAAGATTTTCATAATTAGTGATTGTGTTTCCCTCTTTCAAAGAAGCAAGGGTTAAAGATCTGATCTTATCCCGGTACGAAGGCGGGCTCAGATCCCAGATGCACTTCTTTTCGATGAGGTCTTTCGGCTTGTGGCCGAGAACATTCTCAACCGAGGACGAGACAAACACGAATCGGCCGGTGTCGTCGACTTCCCATACATAAGATTCCGTTCCGACACCGGCATCAGCGAAGTGGGTGTCGGACAGACGGGGTTCTTCGGTCCGCTTTCTGTATTTGTAGAAAAGTCGCTCGATTCCCGATAAAATGGCCCGGTTCTTGAATAGGACAATGGCGAAAGCCATTGTGAAAGTCGGTGTCGAAAGAAGTATGACCCCCTGCCAGAACGGCAACTGCAAAAAAGCGACCGTGATCACACTGGTCACAAAAGAAATCATAATCAAGCACATGATAATTATGTAAAAGGTTTTTTTCTTCATTTATGTTCCCCCGGCACGGTTGTATCACCATTATACTACAAATCAACCCCTATTGCGCAAAAAAAAGGCGTCAGACGCCTTATTCCGTTTCATCTATCGATTTGAAGGTTTTTCTGAGGAACAGATAATGAAGAATAACCCAGATACCAAAGAAAGTCGCGAAATGGACGATCCCCTCAATCAAAACATAGTCGTCTTCAAGCATATACATCAATCCCACAAACACCACTGTCGCAATCAGTCCCGAAACCCATATCCTGATATGCAACATGGTCTTCATCTGTTTCTTGGTCACTTCTTTTTTTTCCATGAGTCTTTCCTCCAAAGTCATACTTTTTCTCTTAAGTTAAGTCTATCAAATCAGCGACGTTTGTCAATCAAAACCCGTCCTATGCGCAAAACAGGACCCAAAGAAAAAAGTGCCCCGCGGGGCACTTCCAACATCCTTGCGTTTAGCGGGATTACCGCTGCTTGGTGAAATTATCAAAACGGATCTTGAGTCCGGTTTCAAAATATTTCTCAACAACGCTTTTTTTCGTTTTTCTGTTGGCTTTTTTCATGTGTCTCACTCCTTTGTTGATGTTGTGCTGAAATGCTGATTAAACCATCAGATTTCAGCACTTGATGTGAACGGAAACATGTGTACCGTTCCAAATGAAAGATTTTCATTATATTTCATATTATATCTGAAAATTGTTACATTGTCAAACGGGACACAATTGGAAACACAAAAAAACGGTCCCAAGACCGTTTCAAAGTTCTGTTCATCTGTCGTCTTTAGACACGGTGAGCATATAAACCGTGACATTTCTGGAAAGCCTTATCGTCTCGACGTTATCGAAGCGCGCCTCAAGCTCGTCCATGGCCTTGTCGATGAAATCAAAATAGGTTCCACCTTCAAGCCGTTCTGCGATTTTGATCAGAAATGACGGTTCCGCGCTGTGTTCATAGAGCACCACATGGCGCTTGCTGAGACGGATGACCTCGTCATAGAAGGACTTTCGTTCTTCTAAGTCGAATCCATGAAGTACGTATGCGGCCATGACGCAGTCGAACACATCGTCATCGAAATGGGTTTCTTTGAGAATGTCACCCTGATAAAGGGTGATCGGTTTGCCTTTGAGCTTATTCTGCGCTACAGCGATCATGTTCGGCGCCGCTTCGATGCCGTAGGCTTCGAAGCCATTTTCATCAAGTACTTCAAGAAGGGCGCCGGTGCCGAAACCGATGTCGAGAACGGTCTTGCATTCGGTTTGAAGATAGGGTTTGAGCACAGTGATGAATTTCCTGTACTGTTTTCTTTGTTTGTTGTAAAAAAATTTGTATACCGGTGCGATCCGGTGGAACAATCTGATCTTCTTCTTCATCCAATCACCTACTTAATATCATGATAACACTCATTATCCTTTAGAACCAAAATTATGGATGCAAATTATCCCGCTGACTTCTTCAGTGTGTGTTCATCGAGTGTATATACTTCGTCAAAGACATCCTCGATGAATTTTCTGTCGTGCGTCACCGCAATGATGACCCCGCCGTACTGGCTGAGCATATCGTGCACATGAGGCGCCGAGAGCGGACTCAGATTGCGGGTGGGTTCATCGAGCAAAAGGCAGGTGTTTTCATTCAATATCATCTTCAGAAGGTAAAGCTTTGCCCGCTGTCCACCGCTTAGATCGCGGGTTTCCATTGTCATTTCCTCACGCTGGAAAGCAAGCGCACCGAGCATCTTTCTGGCAACAGCCTCCTTGTTTCTGTCTTCATTGGCTTCCAGAAACGCCAAGACATCACCGCTCCGGTTCAAATCCTCATAGCTTTGCGGCATAAAACCGACCGACAGATTGCTCTTGCGTCTGATGTGGTCGTAAAACAATGTCAACAATGTGGATTTTCCGCAACCGTTACGACCCACAATGGCGATTTTCTTAGGTCCGACAATATCAAGGTCTATGTTTCTCGATAGGATATTGTCGCCAATCTTCAGGGTGTCAAGATGAAAATCCATGACTCTACGTCCCTTGGGAAGGGTAATCTCACGGTTGAAAAATATCTCTATACCCTCTTCTTTCTCCGGAATGGGAACGAAATCCACCCTTTCTTTTTCAAAGCGTCTTTCCATACTTTTCATGCTCTTGATTTTCTTTGCAAGCAATCTTGCGGCCGATGGGACGCGGACGGCCTGGTCCTGTTGATGGGCGACTTTCTGATAGACCTGTCTGAATTTTTCCATTTTTGCCCGGTGTTCGCTTCTTTGTTTCTTGGCCCGCATCAGCGCCGACTCATAATGGTTGAGACGGTGGTTCTTGTAATCTAGATAGGTCATACGCTCAAAAAAAGACTTTGCCTCGGTCATTTTCCTTATACGCTGCAGATGGACGATGCCGTTTGCCGTCTCTTCGAGCAACGCCTCATCATGGGATACGTAGAGGATGGGTCTCGTTTCGTTTTTGATAAACGACTCAAGGAACAAGATGGTCTCGAAATCAAGGTCGTTGGTGGGCTCATCAAGCAAAAGAATGTCATTTTCTTCCAGCAAGAGTTTTGCCAGACCGAGTTTGACGACTTCTCCCCCGCTCAGATGACCCAAAAAACGATTCTCATCGTAAATCGACATATTCAAACCGAGTCGGTCTAAAATCCTTCCGAGATTCTTCAGTTTTTCAAACCTGGAATAATCAACGGAATCCTCGGGATTCTTTTTGACAAGATAGTCCTGTACGGTGACCCCGTGCCAGTTTTTTTTAATGTCCTGTTCGAGATAACCGATTCTGCCATGGCAGATTACATTTCCGTTCATCTCCACATGGTCCGTATCATGATTGGAGGACAAACCTTTCAAAAGTGTCGATTTTCCAGTCCCCTCACTACCGATCACCGCTATCTTATCACCTTTGTTCAGCGTGAAAGAAAGACCGCAAACCAAAGAAAAGCCACTTTTTCTAAGCGTGATGTTCAAGTTGTCGACGGTAAGCATGGTATCACTCCTTAAGCACGAATCCAGACAATGTGAAAGAGACATCATCCCCGGTTATTATACCATTACCGGCGCTTCGCTCCAAATGTATGAAAAAAGGAGGCGCATCGGCCTCCTCGTGGATTATGACTGTTATTACCTTTCGGTCAGGGAGATATGGAGCATCTCGCCAATCGCAGCCAGGATGGATGCGAAGGCGGCGATCAAGAGTCCGTAACGGTTGTCCCACTCGACATCGAGCAGGAAACTTTCACCGAAAGGCGGTGTGATCTCGATTTGGATATAATCATTCAGCATGAAAAGGAGGACTGCGGCCACAGCGAACATCGCCAGAGAAAACGCCTGCCCCTTTTTGAAGACAACCGTCAGAATACCGCCCAGCAAGGGGGCCAAAAACGCAACGATGGCGTACATGTTCATCGGGAGCCGTGCGGAAGCGACCTCGACATCGAAAAAGTCAAACTGTGCGATGGTGGTCCCGAAGGCAATCTCCCTTCCTGTCACGACAAGGTCCTCATAAGCCAGGGCAGGAAGAAAAAGCATCAACGTCGCCACGACGCTCAGCGCGAAAATGACATAAGGCAGAACTTTTCTGAGTGGTTTGTTATTCACATAAACCGCCTCCTTCTATAATTCTATTTTAAGCGATGGTTTGTCGATATCAAAGTGAAACACTCTTTTCAAATATGCAGACAAGCGCGAAAGATTCTTCTTTATTCAATTCTTTTTTTGTGAAACCATCGAAAAAACGGATGCGGTTGAAACCCAGATTCTCAAGCAGGGATTTAAGCTCTTCTTGTCTCAACGGATAGAGTTCGACATTGTTCGTATGTGACCGGTCATCCTTGTGCAGGACCGTCTTGAAAATGATCCGGCCATCTTTGAACTGATAGTGACGCTCCATGGTATAGGGCGGACTGACAATGGTGGGCAACGTTTTGACTTCTTTTTCGAGGATGCGGTCATAGTTGACGATCTGGATGATTCCCTTGCCGCCGGGTTTCAGTGATTGATAGACATTGGCCAGCGCTTTCTTGATGGCATTCACTCCATCAAGGTGCACCAGGGAGTTTCCGATGCAAAACAAACCGTCGTAGCGGTCCTTGAAATCGAGATCCATCATGTCGAGTTGCTGAAAGATGACATCAAGGTTTTCTTTTTCGGCTTTGTCCTGCGCCCGCTTTACCATCGGCTCCGATAAGTCGAAGCCCTCCACATCGAAGCCGGCCTTCCTTAGCGCGATGCTGTAGTTGCCTGTCGCGCAGGCCAAATCACAGATAGCGCCACTGCCGAAATGATCAATCAAAAACATCGTGGTCTGTTTCTTCTCGGGAAACACATAATCGTATGCATCAACCCATTTCCTGTAGTCCATCATATCACCCCATCTATAAAAATATCACAATCATCGATGAAAATCATGCCAAACAATCATGTTTTGGCTATTGCTCGTGTCATCTTCAGGTACGGTCCTTTTCACACGGTAAAAGAATATGATATAATCAAAAGTGAATAAAGTGGCAGTGACTGTCCGATCCGACAAGCACGCGACCGCCACATGAACAAGCTATCCAAAGGATGTGACGCCGGTGAACGATTACTACGAAGCTGTCAAAACGAGAAGAACCTACTACGATATCGAAGGGGAAACCACCTTATCCGATGAAAAAATCGAAAATATTGTCAAATTCGCCGTAAAACACACACCGACTTCCTTCAACGCCCAAGGTACAAGGGCGGTTCTTTGCCTCAACAAGCACCACGACAAAGTCTGGGAAATCGTCAAAAACGCCGTCAGGAATGAAGTCAGCGAAAAACGCTGGCCCAAATCAAAAAAGAAACTCGAAGGTTTCCAAGCCGGATACGGAACGGTATTGTTTTTTGATGACAAAGAAACCCTGAAGGAACTTCAAGACAAGTTTCCGCTCTATGCGGATAAGTTCGCGCAATGGAATGAACACAGCCAGGGAATGATGCAGCACATCGTCTGGACCGCCCTCGTGAACGAAGGAATGGGCGCATCCTTGCAACACTACAATCCGCTCATCGATGAAGAGATAAGAAAAGCTTTCGGACTCGGCGAGAACTACCGGCTCGTCGCCCAGATGCCCTTTGGAAAACCGACTGACGGTCCAAAGGACAAGTCATTCAAACCCATCGATGAACGAGTGCACATATTCAAATAATCCATGTGAGTCCCGGTTGGGACTGGAGGTTTCCCAATGGAGTACTTTTTGGCCTTTTTCGGTTTTTTCTTCATCTCTTTGATCGCGATTATTCTAAGCAGGATCCTGCATAACGTCGGTGGACGGCTCGTCTTCCTGCCGGCGCTTATTCTTTTTTTGATTACCGTCTTCTTGTTTCTATATCCTTTGACCCTTGATGAATACCGTGAAGAACTCGGTTCTTTCCTTCTCATGGCAACAACATTTCTTCTGAGTTTCATCCTGACATTCGCCTTCAGTTTCTTCATGTACGGCAAGAAAAACTCCTGATTACGAAGTCAGGAGTTTTTTATTGTGTTTTCATGCCATATCCTTGCGCGTCTGATCTCTTTGTCGGTGATCCGGTGCCCTTGTTCGTGCCAATAGATATCGACATTGGCGCCTTTTTCCTTGAAGAGCCTCGCAAGAGTGAGCGTGCTTTTCGGAGGACAGATCTCATCATTCTTCCCCGCCCCGATAAATATGGGCATCTCTTTCATCTTTGGGGCCTCCACATTTTCAAACGGCAGCATCGGGTGATGGAGAAAGGCGGCTTTGAACACGCAGGCGTGACGTAAAAGGAGGCTCGCGATAATGTTCGCTCCGTTCGAATAACCGACCGCGATGAAACGGCTGCGCTTGCGGTTGTGTTTGTGTGCGAGGTCATTGAGAAAATCCTTTAGGGCTTCGGTCCTTTTTCTTAAGTCCTCCTGGTCGAATACACCGGGGCTTTTTCTTTTGAAGAAACGTTTCATTCCGTTTTCCTCAACGTCGCCTTCTAGACTGATGATTGCGGCGTCCTTGTCTATCTGCGCAGCCAGTGGAAGCAGATCTTGCTTATCGCCACCGGTCCCATGAAGTAAAACGAGTGTGTAATCATTGCTGCCTTCCTGAAAAAGATAATCCATTGGAAATCTCCTTTCAAGTGGGAATGATTCATAGTGATTCAACGACCATGGCGCGCTTTTATTAAAATTCTTCTGGTCTTTTCAGTCTGATCGGTTTGAGACGCTTCGTTATTTTATCACGGTAGGGTTCATAGCGTTGCGGTAAGGTGAGTGATTCGCCGAGTTTGTCGAAGGGTTCATCGACATCGAAGCCGGGCCCTTCGGTCGCAATCTCGAAAAGAATCTTCCCTTGCTCCCGGAAATAGATCGATTTGAAATATTTGCGGTCGATCACCGGCGTCACATGGTAACCCTCGGTTTTCAGTTCTTTTCGGAAACTGACCTGCTCGTCTTCATCACGGGCTCTAAAAGCGATATGATGTACGGTTCCGACACCCTGGATACCCCTTTCAAGTTTCTTGTTATTGATATCGATGGTGTTTCCGTAAACAGCACTGCTTGAGAATCTCATATAGTCGTTTGAGTCGTCGATTTTTTTAAATCCCATCGTTTCTTTGATGAGCCGGACGGTCTTATCAGGGTCATCAGAGAAAAGCGCGGCCCCGGCAAAACCTTTGATTGCGACACTGTTTGTGACCTCGCCGAACTCATAGGTGCTCTTCTCGCCGCTTTTCCTTTCGACCAGCGCGTTTTTCAATCCGTGATAATCCTCGAAGAAAAGGTAGGTCTCGCCGAATCGTTCAGCTTCCGCATAAGACACTTTGAAGTAATCAAAACGCTTCTTCCAGAAAGGCAGCGCTCCTTTTGGAACCATATAATAGGTCACGCCTACCTGACCGGTGCCGATTTTTCCTTTTTCACCGTTTTCCCAAGGAAAAAAGGTGATGTGTGTCCCCACATCGGCATTGCCGTTGCTGAAATAGGTGTGGTAAGTCTCCGGATCATCATGGTTGACAGTCTTTTTCGTCATGCGAAGACCGAGAACACCACCATAAAAATCGACGTTCTCCTGTGGATCACCGGCAATCGCTGTGATGTGATGAATGCCTTCTGTTTTGAGCGCCATGAATGTTCCCCCTCTTATTTTCGCTTATCTGTGCGGTCTATAGTCTTATATCCTTATCATATTTAAATTATAGCACGTGTCAAATGCCCCATCAAAGCATACGCTCGCATGAAAAAAGCACCGCAAAGGTGCTTGGTCTGGAATCATTCACCGGTTGTCAGGGACCGTACGCTAACCACTGGATTCTTTCGCCAGTCTGCTCAGCGCTTCGATTTGCTCCCTTTTTCCGATAACGATGATCTTATCATTGGGTTCGAGGAATTCGTCGGCACCGGGATTGAAACGGAAATCTTCGTCGTCTTCTTTCCTGATCGCAAGGACGATCAGGCCCGTCTTTGCCTGGATCTGTGCGCCTTCCAAGGTTTTATCACAGAGTTCGGAATTCTTTTTTATCTCAATTTCTTCCAGGTCCAGCGTGATGGTCTTGGTATGGATGACGTTGTCGATGAAGTATGTGGTGGAAGGCTTCAGCATCATCGCCGCCATTTTTCGTCCCCCTATTTCATTCGGGGATACGGTATTGTCCGCACCGGCTTTTTTGAGCTTGCCGTGGGCGCTTTTATCAATCGCTCGGGCCACGATATGGATATCCGGATGCATCTGTCTCGCAGTGAGAACGACGAAGACATTCTCCGAATCGGTCCCTAGCGATGCCACGAGGCCCTTCGCCTGCATGATTTTCGCATTTTCCAGCACCTCTTCATGCGTGGCGTCACCGATAATGAACTGAACGTCCATTGCTTCGAGTTCCTCTGTGATATGTTCGTCTTTCTCGATTACCACAAAGGGAACTTTGTGCGACTTGAACTGATTGATGATGATATGGCCGGTCTCACCGGCTCCGCAGATGATGTAGTGGTTCTTGATGTTCGCGATTTGTTTTTCCATCTTTGATCGCCTCCAGGATTCAGTCAGATAGCCGACTTTGAAGAATGCGCCGAGTTTCGAGATAACAAAACCAACGGTACCCACGCTTGTTGCTATCAGTAGTATGGAGAATATCTGTGCGTTTTTCGTCATCTCCGCGACTTCCGTATACCCTACCGTCGAAATCGTGATAACGGTCATGTATAGGCCGTCGATAAAGGACACATCAAGCAGAATCATGTAGCCGATTGTGCCGAAAAGATTGAAAAATATCAGAAAAAGAATCAATAGAATCAATCGCTTTATATGTCCCATAGGACCCTTCCTTTCCATAACGATTGGTCACACCTTGATTATATCATGGATGAGGGTGTGACTTTATGCAGGCCTGATAAAGGGTTCGACAGTGGTAAGTCATACTGTTTGTCTGGCTTTAAGCTTTCTGTGGGCAAGGAAAGCGACCACTTCAAAGAGTGTGACACCAAGATAGACAATGGTGTAGTTCAAAAAGATGTCACGGTAGGCATCCGGATGGAGCGACACGAAAAACCCCGATAGAAAGACAAGCAGGAACACAGCCGACATGGTCAGTACGTAATGGATGATATGAACCTGGTAGAAACGAAGATTTTTCAACCAGTCGAAAAGATAGAGGGAACCAAGTGCGAGCAACGTGATGGTGAAACGCATGAGGATGTGGAAATGATCCACCGTCCGGGCTCCTGTGAAAAGGCCGAAGACACTTGAGGTTACCGTCAGAACGGTGAAGAGAACGCAGACAATGATGAGTTTGTTTTTGATCAGCATTTTATACTCCTGTTATTTGGTTTTTTATTTTAGTTCGAGCAGGGTGACACTTTCGATATGGCTTGTCTGAGGATACATGTCGAAGGGCATCACAGAGATGACCCTGAATTTTCTGGTGAGTCTGCGGATATCCTTGGCGAGCGTCGCTGGGTTTGCCGAGACATAGATCAGCTTCTTGAACGGTTTTTTAAGCAAAAGATCGGTGATGGCTTTGGAAAGTCCCTGCCGCGGCGGATCGAAAACAACGACGTCGTATTTTTCACCCTGTCCATGGATTTTCTTGAGCGCCTCGGCCACATCGGATTCGATGAATTCGGTGTGATCGGCGTTATTGAGTTTCCGGTTGGCTTTGGCGCTTTCGATTGACTCTCTGCTTCTATCGATGCCGGTGATTCGCTTGAAATAACCGGCAAAATATAGTGCCATCGCGCCACTACCGGTATAAAGGTCGAGAAGCGAAGTCTCCTTGGCTGGTTCGAAGAGAGTTGCGATGTACTCATACATGTTCTGCGCTTCCTGGGGATTTTTCTGATAATAGGCTTTCGGTGAAAGGCGGAAGCGGGTATCACCGAGTTGCTCGTCGATGGTTTCCTTCCCGGCGAGAATCTCGACTGTCTCACCGAAAGTCGCGGTGCTTTTGGCGTCACGGTCTTTCGATATCGCCACACTCACCACATCGGGAATGTCGAGTATCTTCTTTGCCGCTTCTTTCAGGACGTGATTGAATATGGTGATGACCATTGTGACTTGTACCTCACCGGTCGAGAGACTCCTTCTTGTGACAATGTGACGAAGCAACCCGCGCATCGATGAAGCGTCGAACGCATGGATCTCGTACTCGTCACAGATTTCGAGCACCTGCTGGTTGACCGCGTTGATCCGGTTATCTGTAATGGGACATTCGAGGACTTCGGTGAGGCCGGAATGGTCTTTTTTCATGAGACCGGTGACAATGCCCTCATCCGTGTTCATCACAGGCATCACCGCGGTCTGGAAATAATGTTTCGGTTTCACAATCGGGTTGAACGGATTGAACGTGACCTTATTGATATCGAGTCCACTGAAACGCTCGAAGGTCTGTTTGAGAAAAGCTTCTTTCAGTCGCTGTTGTTCCTCATACTCGGCATGCTGAAGCTGGCAGCCGCCGCATACCCCATAGTGCTTGCAGAAGGGCCGGGTACGATAGAATGCGCGTTTTTTGATGCGTACCGGCTCCGCCTCGGCATACCCCTTTTTGAGCTTGGTGATTCTCACGACGACCTCTTCGGGAGGGATGACCCCATCCACGAAAACCGCCTGCCTCTTGTAAAAGCCGACCCCTTCGCCATTGATACCGATGCTTTTGATTGTGATGAGCACTTCCTGGTCTAGCGTTAGATTGGTCTCCATCTTCATACCTCACACACTGGATTTTATTTCTTCTACATATTTGAAATAGACTCTCGATTCCACAAATTTCACATAGCGTTTCCTTTTTTCTCTAAGCTCATGGCTGGAAAAGAAAAACAGGGAAAACGCCTGCCATAAAAAGACCCATCCCCCGATGAAAAGACCTTCGGTTAGAATACGGAACAACAACGCCTGGTCGAAATAGACCGGCAGAGTATAGGCCATCAACAGAAATAACACACTCATAAGTGCATACGTCGCTATCTTACGCATATTCTGCCTCAGATCCCTGTCGATACGGAAAATCGCCATCTTGAAATTGTTCCTGAACGCTTCAATTGAATCGCTTTCCTTTTGTTCATCCTCCTTGTCGCTCAACACGTAGAAATAAAACTCAACCTTCTCTTTGAGCGGTATCTCATAGCCCGTCTCCTCAATGAATCTAAGAAGCTCCGGTTCGAGTTCGCGGTTTTGTGAGGGGGAAGCGTCCCAGCCATGAAACATCATGTCGTAGTCATCAAGTCTGATTTCGACGATATAAGCATTGCTTTCGGTATCGATTTTATAGACGTATTGCATCGAATCCTGGTATTTGCGCTTGAATCTGAACATATCCTATCACCCAGATCATCTAATCTAAAAGCGGATGAAAACCCTTGGAAAATCATCCTCGTCCAATAAAGAAGGCAATCTCGTGCCCTGATAACATAAGTGTAACACAGGGATTTTCCCTTAGCAATCAAATACACCTCAAAGCGGCCTTTCGTGATGCAATGCACGACGTGAAATAAGCGGAATCATCACCGAACCCAACGGGGCCGTCACCACGATACTCAGAACCGAAAGCGCAAGGATGAGCTCGCCGCCGGCAACACCCAATGACAGGGGCACAGAACCGATCGCCGCCTGCACGGTCGCTTTGGGCCAGAATGAAACCGCGACAAATAATCTTTCTCTGGCATTTAAAGAAGCCTTGATCGTTGCCAGATAAACTCCTGCGGTCCTAATAATGATGCCAACGGAGATTATGATCAGACCGATAACCCCCGCACTGATCGCCGTGTTCACGTTCACCTCCGCACCAACAAGGACAAACAAAAAGATTTTCGCAAATACCCAGATCTTACCGAGCTTGATCGAAAGTCGCTCACCGAGCGCCTTCCGGCGTTCGATCATGACAACACCGATGGTCATGACCCCGAGCAATGAAGCGATCATGATAAGATCCGCCAACGCTCTTTCCAAGGAAACCAGAAACAAGGAGATCGCGAGAATCAACACAACCTTCTTGCTATCGCGAAGATGAAAGCGCGTAAAAACGAAAAGAAGTGAAAAGCCGCTAAGAAGACCCAGGATGATTCCGAGCACAATTGCGAGCGGAATGCCGATGACGTACATGCCGAAATTCAGCGCCGTGCCCAGATAGACACCGAGAAAGGTCGAAAAAACCGTGATCGCGATCACATCATCCAAAGAAGCCGCGGAGAGGATCATCACCGGAATATTCTTGTCCATACCGACCCTTTTTTCAATAAATTTGACCATCGATGGGACAATGACCGCCGGGGACACCGCAGCTATGATAAAGCCTAGGATACCACCTTGGACAAATGAAAATCCGAGCAACCACATTGAAAGCAGCGCAATCGCAAGCCCCTCCATCATCAGGGGAATGACTGCTAAAAGCAAAGCCGGTCTTCCAACGGCACTGATACGCTTTCTGTTGAGACCGAGCCCCGCCCTGAGGAGGATGATGACAAGCGCGACCATCCGCAGATCATAAGAGATCGCCATCAGGGATTCATCGAGCAGATCGAACATATGAGGACCGATCAGAATACCCGCGATAAGCATACCGAGAAGACCCGGAAGACGCATCAGTTTGAACAGTTCGTTTCCGAGCAAACCGAAAAAAAGCAATATTGCCAGACTGAAAATCAAAATCATCACTCCATTCAAAGAGAAAACCCGCGCACAAAAAGTGCGCAGGTGTCATCAGCTCAAAAAGCGGTTTCGGCGAACACCATCGCCATCATGGTCATTATAACAGAAAACCGTTCCATGACCAAGGTCAGGGTTGCATCGCTCCGAACAAAACAAGCCAGGCCAACACGGATTTCGCCACAAGGCTCAAGATGATATAGACCCGCTCACCATAGAAATAGTTATTCCATTTCCCCTTCCGCAGATACTGAAGAACCATATTGACGGGGAAAGTGTTGAAGGCGATGAAGTAGGTGACGAGAATCGCCCAGACGAACCAGGGAACCTGAGAGAAATCCCCGATGCCGAACATGTAGATGAAGACCGCGATCCAAGGTGCGATTCCGGCAATCGAACCATAGATGAACGGACCCCAGTTGACCGATTTCTTCTCACGGCCTTCATTGAGCTGTTCCATGACAAGTCCGAAAAGATTCATCGATGCATTCACTATGAATATCAGTATCAAGGAGGCGATGTCGTAGATGCCGAAAAGGGTTGCGATCAGGACAATCATAATCGAAGAAGAAAGCGCGTACTCAAACCAACGGAACTTGTTGATGCCTCTTTCAAGGTCCCGCTTATAGATGGCATTGGTTCTCCGCGGCAATGATATGACAGCATGCGCCACCGCCGATATCAACAAAAACAGAGCCACAAAAACGCCAAAAGGCAGTTCGAACAGGTCACGGCTCGCGATGACAAGGCTCTCCTCGACCGGATCGTAAGTCAGGTAGAACTGGGTGATGGTCGGGGTGAACTCGGCAATCGTCTGGATGACTCTCGATGCGAGAAAAAGCATCAGTAGTCCTTGGATAAGATGTAAAGCCCCCATGACCATGTTGAAACGCGTCAGTTTCTCAATTGTGATTTCTTTTTCCATACAATAACACTCCTTTAATCTATTGTTCATAGTAAAATTGTATCAAGAAATTTCTTAAATACCTAGCCAGGTGTTCTACAATCGATAAGAGTGATATAATAAGTGATAGAACATCTCCTAAGGAGGGGTTGGTATGCGCATTCTGTTTGTCATTGACGACTATAGGGAAAACGCCAATAATATCGCAAAAAACGCATTGAAGATGGCAACCACGCTCGAAGAGGGCGGACATACGGTTGAGATCGTCTGCGGGTCTCACTCCAAAGAGGGGCCTGTCCATTCGACAGGTCAGAAAAAGATTTCGTTTCTTTCTCTTTTGATGCGACCCCTCGGCATAAGACCGGCCACCGTTTGGAAAAAGACAGTGAAAGAATCGGTACGCACCAGTGATATCGTCCATATCTTTCTTCCTTTCAGACTCGGAAAGAAAGCCAAACGATACGCAAAGCGTTACAATATCCCGGCAACGGCCGGATTCTATCTGCAACCTGAAGAACTTGCCAACGCTCTCAAACTGAGTCGAATCCGCCTTATCGATTATTTTTTGTACGGGTTTTGGCGGCGTTTCTACAACAAATTTGAAATCATTCATTGCCCGAGCATGATGATCGAACAGATGATAACAAGCCATGGCTATAAAGCCGGGACCTACGTCATACCGACCGGTCATCAGACCGAAAAAGCCGATCACGACCACGACAAACCGCCCGTCCACAGGGGGAAATTCCTCATTCTCATGATGGGAATGTCCATAAAGGATAAAAGTGTCGGTCTTTTATTGGATGCGGTCAGATTGTCCGAGCACGAAGCTGAGATCCAGATTATTGTCGCAGGAAAGGCGACACCGAAAAAGAAACTAATGAAAAAAGGGCGCTATCTCACCAATTCACCCGAGTTCGAAACCTTCAGCGACAGTGAACTTGAAAAAGTGGCCGGCTATAGCGACCTCTATGTTCATACGGCCGATGCGGATCCCTTCGCCACCGAGTGCATCGAAGCGTTCGCAACGGGCCTTGTTCCAATTATTTCAAACAGTGTCCACAGTGCCGCCGGTAAATATGCCTTGAGCGATGAGTCCCTTTTTGAAGCCGGTGACCCGAACGACCTCAAAAGCCGTATTGATTTTCTTATTGAGAATCCGGACATAAAAAAAAGTCTTGCGGAATCCTATCTGGAATATGCGGAGACTTTCTCAAAAAAACGGACTTTGAAACGATTTGAAAGATTCTTCAAAAGCGCACTTAGACATCAAAACAAAGACAGCTGATGGTGTTTTGGAAGTGTATGTAGGCGGCCGATGGCCTTGTGGTCGGTCAAAATGCCATATTGTTCGCATAGCGATTCGAAATAATCCTGTAGCGATTTCGCCCTCGGAGAGGGGCAGAGGTAGCGGTCCTTATAGGTATCTTCATACCGCTTTCGCAAACCCGGGAACTGGCTGTCGAGTTTTTCATAGAAGTAATCACGGCTGCCCTCGCGCATGGTGGTCATCATACCATGGTTCACGATATAACTGACCCCCGCCTTGTGGCAGGCTTCGACAATTTCAAGGATGTTTTTCTCATTGTCACAGATGAACGGTAGCACCGGCGCCAGCCAGACACCCGTCGTAATGCCTTTTTCTTTGAATTCATGGAGCGCGGCGATGCGCTCCGATGGTGGACTGACGGCCGGTTCGATTTGCTTACAGAGCGCATCATCGCAGCTGGTGAGCGTAAACTCGACAATCACCTTGGCACGCTGGTTGATTTTCTCATAAAGTTCGATGTCGCGTAGGATACGGGTGCTTTTGGTCTGGACAGCGATGCCGAACCCGTGTTGGTGGATAAGCTTCAGCACCCCTTCCATCAGACGGAGCCTATCTTCCAATGGAATATAGGGATCACCCATCGCCCCGGTACTCAAAAAAGCCTTGGTACGTCTTTTCAGCAAGTCTTTCTCAAAGATTGCGAGTGCATCCTTTTTGACGGCTATATTCTCGAAATCACCAATCTGATAACAGGTACTCCTCGCATCACAGTAGATGCATCCGTGTGAACAGCCCCGGTAGACATTGAAATTGTTCGATGGTTGCAGAATCGTCTTCGCATTGATATAGCGCATGACAAACTCCTAGAAAAGACCGATCAGAATATAATAAAGTACCGGAACAAGCAAAGCCGGCAACATATTGGCCACTCTCACTTTTTTCAGTTCCATGAAATTGAGGGCCATCGCGATGAGCAGGATGTTACCTACCATCGACAGGGCGGTGACCATCTGCACGGTGAGGAACATTCCCGCATACATCGCCCCGATGGTGATCGCCCCCTGATAGACAAGGACGCTCACAGCCGCGAATGCGACACCGAGACCGAAGACGGAGGCGAGCATCATCGCGGTAATGAAGTCAAGAGCGCTTTTGATGAGCAGGGTACTCATATCACCGGTCAAGCCATCCTGGATCGAACCCAGAATCGCCATCGCACCGACACAAAAGATGAGCGTACCGGCGATATAACCCTTGGCCAAGGGTGGAAGCTTGTATTTTTCTTCGAAACCATGGGCAAATCGTTGCAGACGGCCGTCGATATCGATTTTCTCTCCGGCCGTGGTTCCGATAATCAGTGAGAGGATGATCAGAAGATCGCCCGATGTGCTGATGCCATCTTCCCCGATGACGAGGAAATCCGACAGAAACCATCCCAAAGATAGGGCAAAAAGCGCCAGTCCGAGCACGAACATGATTGTTTTTTGTAACGACGCCGGAAGCCCCTTTCTCAGCGTCATACCGATGAGTGTCGCCACAACGATCGCAATCGCGTTGATGATTGTTCCCATAGTATCTCCTTTGAAAATGCGTCCTGAGTCAGCGATGGTCTTTATCGCTGCCTTTTAATATTATATTTTTTCTAGCAGCGCAACGGTTTCGATATGGGCGGTCTGGGGAAACATGTCGAAGGGTGTGACTTCTTTGACCGTGTAGCCGCCTTTGGTCAGGATGTTCGCGTCCCTTGCGAAAGTCGAGACATTGCAAGAGATATAGACAATGCGTCTTACACCCATCGATAGGAGTGTCTTGAGAAATTCTTTATCGCAACCCTTTCGGGGCGGGTCGATGAAGATGGCGTCAATCTTCCTGTCGCTGAGTGAAGGTAGCACCGTTTCCGCCTTTCCGGTCATAAAGGTCGCATTGGTGATGTCATTGCGTTTCGCGTTCGCACTTGCGTTTTTGATGTTTTCTTTGATCGAATCGAAACCGATGACTTCCTTCACATGGCTAGCGGCGCTCAGTGCGATGGTTCCGATGCCGCAATAAGCGTCAATGATCACATCGGACTTCTTAAGACCGGCGTAATCAATCGCTTTTTCATACAGGACTTCGGTCTGCGTTGGATTGACCTGGAAGAACGCGCCGTGGGAGAACTCATACTCGATACCAAGCAGCGTATCGGTCAGAAGATCGGTGCCGTGAAGCACTTTGCTTTTGGTGCCGAGCATCACATTGGTCCTATCGGTATTGATATTCAAAATGATGGATGAAATGCTGGGAAATCGCTCCAATAAGGCATCCATTATTTTATCCTTCGATGGGAGCTTGGACCCGTTCGCAATGAAGGTGAGACTGATGTCGCCGGTTTTTTCACTGTGTCTGAGCATCACAGCCCGGATGAGTCCGTTGTGATTGTCCTCGTCATAGATTGAAATTTCGTGCTGTGTGAAGATGCTTCTGATTTGCCTGATGATATCCGAATAGATCTTGGGAAAGATATGGCAGCGTCTGATATTGACAATGTCATGTGAGCGCGGTTTATAGAGTCCGGCCACGATCTTATCGTTAACTTTTCCAAAGGGGATGATCGCCTTATTGCGATAATAATAAGGACTGTTCATGCCTTTTGTGTCATTGACTTGGGTATCGATACGGCCGATTTTTCGCAGTGTTTCGTTGACTCTGTGTTTCTTGAAAGACAGCTGCATCTCATAATTCATGTGCATGATGTTACATCCGCCACATGTGTGAAAATGCTCGCAGATCGGCTCTTTTCTGAATGGAGACTCTTCATAGACTTCAATAAGGCGCCCGAAAGCGAAGTTACTGTTGACCTTGACAATCTTGATGGTCGCTTTCTCGCCTTTGAGCGCATCTTTGACAAAAACAGGAAAACCATCTATCTTGCACACGCCCATCGCATCGTGGGTCAAATCAATGAATTCCACATCGTGGTAGCTATTTTTTTCAATCATCACTGCACCTCATTTGTTCGCTCTCTACTTTAGTTGATATTTTTTTGCAAGGCCACCGCAAGCGGTTTCCCGGTAATTAGCCGGCATATCCTTGCCTGTTTCGAACATGGTTTCGACCACCAGGTCGAATGAAATTTTTCTAGAATCGCTCAAGAAGTAGGCCAGTCCACATGCATCGATGGCTCGAAGCGCCGCCACCGCATTCCTTTCGATACAGGGAATCTGCACGTAGCCCATAATCGGATCGCAGGTGAGTCCCAGATGATGCTCCAGGGCGATCTCGGCTGCGTATTCTATCTGGTCAAGCGTGAGATTGAAAAGTTCGGCATGGGCGGCCGCGGCCATGCTGCACGCGCTACCGACTTCCGCCTGACAACCGGCTTCCGCCCCGCTGATGGAGGCATTGTGCTTAATCACATTGCCAATGATTCCCGCCACCGCCAAGGCATCAATGATATCATCGTCACTGAAACCGTGTCGCTCCTTCATATATCTGAGCACGGCCGGCAAAGTACCACTCGCGCCGCATGTGGGCGCCGTGACAATGATACCGCCACTCGCGTTCATCTCATTGACCGAGAAAGCATAGGCGCTTACAAGTCTTGATTCCCTGATCTCGTTGGGTTCTTTCTTGATAATCTTATCGTATAGGACCTTGGCTTTGCGCTGCACTTCGAGTTTACCGGGCAGAACGCCTGTCATTTCCAGACCCTCATCGATACTCGCTTGCATCGTCTGCCAAATATCAAGAAGAAAGTCCCTTATATGCTTATCTTCAAATCGCTCAACATAGGTTGACAACCTGATATTCTCCGCATGACAATAGGTGAGAATCTCGCTGAAGGATTGATGGGGATAAACATCCGCCGTTTCGGTCATTTCCTCACCTTCGACCCTGATAGACCCGCCACCGACACTATAGACGCGCATGGTGCCGATCTCCTCGCCATCCTTGTAGGCGAAGAAATCCAGTGTATTGGGGTGTTTGTCGATAAAATCGGATGAAAAGACGATATCGACATCACCAAGGGTGTCCTTGATCACTTTGTCTGTCAGATGGCCTTTACCTGTAAGGCTCAATGAACCGTACAAAAAAACACGATATCTGGCGTCCGGGTATCGTTTTTTGAAGATGATGGCAGCCTTCTCAGGGCCCATTGTATGGGAGCTCGAAGGACCACGCCCTTTTTTGTATAGTTCCTTGATTGATTTCATAATGCCTCCAGTAATCTAAGTCCAGTCTTATTATATCACAAAACACAAAAAAAGCGGGAAAGTCCATGGGACCCTCCCGTTTTCAAGTGTTAAAAATGTTTTAGATTAGCGATTTCCCAGTTGCTGTGGTGTGATTAAAATTCCATTTTGACATCGGCACGTTTCTGAACCTCGGCCTCAAAAAACGCCTTCTTGTCCATACCGATTTTCGCAGCGACAATACTGATTGGAAAAGTGACGATTTTTCCGTTCAGTCTGGATACATTCGCGTTGTACATGCGTCTAGCAGCCTGGAGATGTTCCTCGACGTCCATGATGGAGCGTTGCAGATTGGTGAACACCTTGTCGGCTTTGAGTTCGGGATATTGTTCGACGACAACATTGATGTCGGCCTGAAGCTGATCCATTTTCTGCATGAACTCCTGTTTCTGCTCGAGTGTCATATCCTCGGGCATTCCGCGACGCCATTTCACGACGTTTTCGAAGGTCGAAGCCTCGTGTTTCGTGTAGCCTTTCACCGTATCGAGCATTTTCGTCAGTGTATCGAAGCGTTTGGTCAGTGCGACATCGATGCCGGATTCGGCTTCGCCGACCTTGACTTCCTTACGTCTGAGCATGTTCATCGTGGCGATGAACCAAAAAGCCACTAGTAAAGCAATTGCGCCAATGATAATTAATAAAACAGTGATTTCTGTTGGCATATCATTTATCCTCCTTGAAGATGTTTTTATTCAGTTTCAGATCATCGACCAGTTCATAGACAAGTTCGACATCCGCTTTGAATGTATCGATCAGTTTCTCATCGATTTTGACAAAAGGGCGAATCGGGAAAGTACTTTTATTGTTGTAGATTGCAAAGAACATATGATCTCCCTTGAAGGAAAAACCGAGATTTCCGGGGTGATTATTCTCGATCTTCATCAAAGCTTCCATGAAATGCGGTGTCAGGACATAGAAGGCCGTCTGCGTGTCAGTGGAGTAGGTTTTGAATTTCTTGTTGAAGTCGATACTTTCTAGCTTGACCTTGCGATAACGTTTCCCGTCAGAGGGACTATACCGCTCAAGGACCTGAACATCGTGGTCAATGTTCTTATTGAAATCGAAACGGAAAAGACGACCCTTGAAAAATGTCACATACTTTGTCTGCCTGCGGCCCTTGCTATCTGTGTAGACCTGTCGCTTCTGCAGATGCACATCGGAGGAAAGGAAGCTGATACCATCGATCTCTCCCGATAGGTAATCCCAGCTTTTGAACCGGTCCGCCCTTTTCAAGAATCCGCACTCATACACGTTCAGCGGATCAAGCCCCTTCTTGGGCCTGTAGTCGCCATCTTTGATTATCTTGGAAAAATAGTCTTTAAGGAACGTCTTCTTGAAATCACTGATCACTGTATTGAACCTGACGAGGCTCACAATCATCAAGATGATGCCAAACGCCAATAAAAAGAGTCCAACATAAAAGCCGATCTGTTGGCCTTCGGTACCCGAAAACGCCAGCACTGCGCCTAGAACAAGAAGCGGAAGCGACATAAGACCGAGGCGCTCCGATTTGCTTTTTCTCAACTGGTACTCATTTAACTGCAACTCCATTGAATCCCCCCTGTTTGTTGGTCTAAAGCTATTATATCACCATATGAAAAACCGGGAAAGCAATTTTTTGCTTTCCCGGAAAAAGAAGAATCACTCTACTACGACCTTGACACGGTCGCCATCGCTGCTTTCGATATCGACCAGTTCTCCGACCAGGCCCTCCTCAAGCATTTCAACGATTTCTTTTACATCGAAATCACTGTCATTGAAACTTGTCTTGCTCATAATCTTGGGGTTGAACTTCAACAGAAACCTCGCAAATGCCATCGGTACTTGGACTTTAACACGGTCATTATCGGAGCTTTCAATAAGGATTTTGATCGTTTTTCCGCTTTGTGTCTTCACGCTGGGTTTCACCTCGTTTCCAACAACGTCTTCATTGTCTTCGTCATCCAGTCTGCGCCTCGCCTCTTCCAGAGAAATTTCATTTCTTGATAATTGTTCCAACCAATCTGTTCTTCTTGGCATGCTTGATTCACCCTTTCTGATTTTATCGGTTAGTTTTTTGGATTTCGTTTTGTCTCACCAGTTCTTTTTTTGTTTCGATTTCCTTGGTGATCATTGTATAGAGGTCAGTCATTTCCTTCACGTTCCTTTCTTGGATTTTCTTCTGTAGCCTTGAGAGGTCTTTCTTTTGGTTTCATCTACTCTGGTTTTGGCTGAATTACAGGGAGATACCGAAACTGCTATATTGTGTGTTATCTAAATTTTTTTCGTTTGTCTTCGGTTCTTTCCAGTAGGTCTTTCTTTGCGTTGATTTCTCGTTCTATGATTGCTTCCATAGTTGTCAGATCAATCATGGGTCACTCATCCTTTCTTATTTTTATTTTACGATGAATGTAAACGAGGTTTTAAATCAGCGATTGACACGTTTTTGTTCGAATTTTTTTACCAGTTCTTTTTTGAGGTCGTTTTCCCGTCGCATGTATGAATCCATAGTTGTCAGTCCAAACATGAAATCACCAGTCCTTTCTTTGTGATAGTCCAAAGGCGATTTGACAGGATTTTTGTCATTTTCGTCCTTTGTAATAAACGCCTTTTTTTTCTTCTTCTCTTCTGAGAAGTGCTTGTTCTCTTCTGAGAAGCTCTGTCAACAACATAGTGTTAAACATATTATCTCTCCTCTTAATTTTTATTAACTGAATATTGATTTAATCAATTATTCGTTAACTTTTTTTAATTACAACTACATAATACACTACCTTTTTCTCGTTGTCAACAATAAAATTAAAAAAATTAATATTATTATTAAATAAATAAAAAAGACGCTTAATTTGATTAAGCGCCTTGGCAGTAATTGTTTATATATTACCCTTCAACTCGTTTTTCAAAGAACCGATAAGACAGCAATGACAACAACAATGAATAGACGATGCCGATGAGCATATATAAGGATACAGTGAGGTTATGGTCATGTGAAAGGTAGCCGGCATGAACCATAAGACCTTTGGTGGCCCAGAAAGTCGGAAGTATGCCAATGATGTATTGTTTGAAGTCCTGCATTGTCGGAAGAACCAGGACCGCGGGAAGAATTGTGAAAAGGCCCATGGTCTTCATATATGCGAAACCTTCGATCTTGTTTTTCGACATTGCCGCCAGGAACAAAGCGAAAAGCGGTGTGAACAGACTGGCCACAAGCGCGTAGACGAGCACTCCGCCGAGCGTGAAGGGCTCCCACAGGTCCATACCGCCAAAAGTATAACCGTCGCCACTGAGCAGTTTGACCCCGTAAAGTGCCCAGAAGGAAGCGTTGACACTGAGAAGATAGGCATAGATGGACTTGAAAACAATATACCCTCTCAACGAAAGTGGTGTCACGCGGATGGTGTCAAGGGTGTTTTCATCGCGGTGATCAATCAGGCTGAACCCGAGTAGCGCCGCAGTCACAAACGGAGCAATAGTGGAAAAGATGATGATAATGACGAGGGCTGCGGTTGTCTGTCCCGCAGGATCATCTCCGTATAGTTCGATGAGCCGCGGCAGAACGAAAGACCCGATCATGATGATCATGAGGGGATAAACAAGGAGAATGACTGTCATGGTATCACGAATCAGATTCTTGAATTCATAGACAAGCATTTCAAGATATTTTCTCATATCATCACTCCCTGATCCCTTTTTCCATATATTTGGGGAAGACAACGTACTTGGCAAGAACAACAGAAAGAAGTAAAAGATAAAAGACACTCACCCAAAGATGGCGCGATGTGATACTTTCTCCAAAACCGAATTGGATTAGCAGCATTGAAGCGTGGGTCGGTGATATGAGCAGCAGTGTCTCGAAGATCCCCTCCAGAAGTCCGAGGGCATAAAAGAGGCTTGGAAAAGCGAATAGCACCATATAAAGCATCAGACCGCCAAGCATCGCGGTGAAATCCTTGAAAAGAACCGCGAACACGTAACCGATCATCGCATGGGCAAACGCAACGAGAAGGATGATGGGTATATAGATGATGAAAGTGATGGTCGCATCAAAGAAGAAGTAGGCGAAAATACCGATGAACAACGCGGACTGAAAGGCGATATAGACCGCGCTCAAAAGCTTGCTGAAGATGATCTCACCTATTTTCGAAGGTGTCACCATGAGTGTCTTCAGCGTATTTTCCTGCCTTTCGTAGAAAAGACCTGCACCGATAAGCAGGACAGTCATCATCGTCGCATCCATGAAAATGAATATCGGCACGAATTCGGCCGCGTTGTCCCGGCCGATCAGGAAGAGGACAAGAAGCCACAGCACACTGACACCGAAACCGACCTGGATGATATTGTATCTGGCCAAGCGGGAAAACTCACCCTTGATCAGCAAAAGGAGATTACTCTTCATGGATTTCTTCTCCGGTCACCTTGATGAATATCTCATCCAACGAGGTCTCGCCGCTGTGGACCGTCTCGATTGGATAAGTCCTTATCAATGACATGAATTGATCGTCTTTTGCAATCGTGTCCAGGTCAAACACTTTCTTCTCGGTCCGGTTGTTAATCTTGTATTCAACATGGAGCTCCCGTTTTCCATGTTTGAGTTTGAGCGCTCTTGGCGTTGATGTCTCCCTGATTGTCCCTTCGCTGATAAACGCGATACGGTCGCAAAGTTCTTCGACGTCGTTCATGAGATGCGTTGAAAGAAGCACGGTCCCACCTTCTTGTTTGAACTCGCGGATAAGATCTTTGATGATGCGAGCATTCTTCGGATCGAGGCCGTTGGTCGGTTCATCGAGGAACAAAATGGTCGGCGCATTGAGTAACGCCCTCACAAAGTTGAGGCGCATCTTCATCCCTTTGGAATACTCACCCACCAATCGGTTGCGGTCCTCATAAAGCCCGACGCGTCTTAGTAATTCGTCGATATCCGCATTCTTCTTATAAAGGCGGCTGAAGAAAACCATGTTCTCATAGCCGGACAACTTCGAGAAATGCACCGGCAGCTCGAACCCCACACCGATATCTTCATAAAATGAATCAGGGTAATCGGCCAGGTTCTTCCCTAGATACATGACCTTGCCCGTGTAATCTTTCAATAAGCGGGTCAGTATTTTCTGTGACGTCGATTTCCCGGCGCCACTCGGGCCGAGCAATCCGAAAATCTCTCCCTCGTAGACATCGAAACTGATGCCCTCTAGCGCTTTCACATCATGTTTCTTGTACGTGAACGCCAAATCACTGACTTCGAAAACTTTTTTTCTCTTCACTTATCTGCACCCGCTTTCAATGCGTTTCTTGTCTCCACTATTGTTGACTTCCGTCCTTCATGTAAAAAGCCAAAGTTCTTTTGGGACCGTCATCGCGATCCTCTGAAAATATGATAAAGTAATTGTGTTCTATCCATCATATTATAGCGCTTAATCCCATCGTGTTCAATATATAAAGATAAGACAATAAAAAAGGCATCACAGGGATGCCTTCAATTCAATCACGATATCTCTCAGTTCGGCCGCCTTCTCAAAATCCAGATCACGGGCGGCTTTTCGCATGTCTCTTTCCAAGTCCTCGATCATGTTTCGTTTTTCTTCCTTGCCCATCTCGCTCAGTTTACGTGTCTCGGTCTGCTCATCACTTTCAAGCTTGATTCTAATCGAATCGCGGACACTTTTCTTTATGGTTGTGGGGGTGATGCCGAATTTCTGGTTGTGGGCAAGTTGAATCGCACGGCGTCTGTCAGTCTCCTCAATCGCCCATTTCATCGCTTCAGACGTCTTATCCGCATAAAGCGTGACATGTCCGGCACTGTTGCGCGCGGCCCGTCCGATGGTCTGGATAAGGCTTCTGCCACTACGCAGAAAACCCTGTTTGTCGGCATCGAGAATACCGATGAAGGAAACTTCGGGCAAGTCGAGGCCCTCTCTCAATAAGTTGATTCCGACAAGCACATCGTATACGCCGAGGCGTAGGTCCCGGATTATCTCAATCCTTTCAAGCGAATCGATTTCCGAATGAAGATAGGCAACCTTGATACCGAGTTCTTTTAGGTAACTGGTCAGATCCTCGCTCATCTTGATGGTCAGGGTCGTGATCAAAGCCCGTTCATTACGTTTGACACAGGTTTGGATCTCCTCGACGATGTTGTCGATCTGACCCGCCTTGGGATGGGTGGTTACGTAAGGATCGAGCAAACCGGTCGGTCTGATAATCTGTTCGATCACATGTTCGGTGCGATCGAGTTCGAAGTCCCCGGGGGTTGCGCTGACATAGACAACCTGGTGGATTTTTTTCATGAATTCCTCGAAATCAAGCGGCCGGTTGTCCAAAGCGCTCGGCAGTCTGAAACCGTAGTCGACCAATGTCTGTTTACGGGAACGGTCACCATTGTACATACCTCTGACCTGTGGCAATGTCACATGGGACTCATCAACAATCAAAAGAAAGTCATCCCCGAAAAAGTCCATCAATGTGGCCGGCGTCTCCCCCGCTTCACGCAAGGACAAGTGTCTGGAATAGTTTTCGACACCCTTGCAGGTTCCTATCTCACGTAGCATTTCGAGATCGTAGTTGGTGCGTTGCTTCAAGCGCTCGGCTTCAACAAGTTTTCCTTCATCCTCGAAAGTCTTGAGGGTTTCGGCCAGTTCCGATTCGATTCTTCTGATGCCCTCTTCGAGCTTGTCCTTGTTCGTGACAAACTGCGTGGCTGGAAAAAGCGTGACGACCTTGTAATCTTCAAGAATCTCGCCTGAAACCACATCGAAAGAACGGATACGCTCAATCTCATCGTCAAAGAATTCAAGACGGATGCCCGTGGCCTTCTGATAGGTCGGTAGTATTTCCACTACATCGCCTTTCACACGGTAGGTACCCCGTTTGAAGTCGATGTCGTTGCGTTCAAAGAGCATATCGACCAGTTTGGTCAGCAGTTCGTCGCGGTCGATGACATCCCCCTGACGGATGGTCAGTGTGGCGTTTTTGTAATCTTCAGGGTCCCCGATACCGTAGATACAGCTGACACTGGCCACAACAATCACGTCCTTGCGCTCAAGCAACGAGGCGGTCGCACTGTGCCTCAGCTCATCAATCTCATCATTGATGGCCGAGTCCTTTTCTATATATAAATCCCGACTCGGCACGTAGGCTTCCGGCTGATAATAATCATAATAGGAGATAAAGTACTCCACGCGGTTGTCAGGAAAAAACTCCTTGAACTCGGAATACAGTTGGCCCGCGAGTGTCTTGTTGTGTGCGAGAACGAGGATGGGCTTGTCGATATCTTTGATGACATTGCTCATGGTGAATGTCTTACCTGTACCCGTCGCGCCGAGCAAAACCTGTTCACGGATGGCTTTTTTGATGTTGTCGGACAAAGTCTTGATGGCCGCGATCTGATCGCCTTTGGGCTCATAGTCTGTCACAAGTTTATAGTTCATGAAATCACCTCTTGATTCAATAGTATTCTATCATAAAATAAGCACCTGTGATAAAATAAAGCGAAGGAAGTGTGGCCATGAAACCACTGATTGTCGGCATCAATGCCAAGTACATCCACAGCAATAACGCCATCAGGCTCCTGAAAGCCAACAGCATACACAGTATCGATATCGTTGATTACACCATCAAAGATGATATCATCCTGATTTATGATGAGATTCGGGCGAAAAATCCACTGTTCGTCGGTTTTTCTTGTTATATATGGAATATCGAAGTCGTCAAGAAAATCGTTGGGATGATCAAAAAGAACACAAACATCCCCGTCGTCCTCGGGGGGCCCGAGGTCAGCTATGATCCTGATTATTTTCTAAAAACTATGAACGTAGATATCATTGTCAAAGGCGAAGGCGAGAACGTCATTGACAGCATCATCGATCATTACCTAACGGGCACCACACTAGCGGATACCCCATCCATCTCCACATCGACCGTGAACACACCAATCACCGAGATCGAGAATCTCGATATCCTGAAATCTCCACATTTCTTCCCAGAGGATATCCCCCACATCCCCAACAAAATCGCCTATGTGGAAAGTTCGCGGGGTTGTCCCTATCGATGCAGTTACTGTATCTCCTCACTAGAGAAGCATGTCCGATTTTTCAGTGTCAGTTCAGTCAAAAACAACCTGAAGTATCTTTTCGACAACGGCGTGAAAACCGTCAAATTCTTAGACCGTACCTTCAATGCAAACACGCAAGCGCCTTCGATCATCGATTTCATCATCGCCTATGCGCCTGAAAATACATCGGTCCAGTTTGAAATGACCGGTGATACCCTCGGTGAAGCACTGATCGACCATATCCATAAACATGCCCCCGCCGGATTATTCCGCTTTGAAATCGGTATACAGTCCACCAACGAAAAGACCAATACGCTTGTGGGCCGGCACCAGAACAACAACCGTCTCTTTGACAATATCGAAAAAATCATCAATCGAGGTAAGATCGACCTTCACTTAGACCTCATCGCCGGCCTTCCCGAGGAAAACTTGAATCGGTTCAAACAAACGTTCAACGAAGTCTACAACCTGGGTGCGAAAGAATTGCAACTCGGATTTTTAAAGATGCTTCGGGGAACGAGAATCAGAAATGAAGCCGGGAAGTTCAATTATCATTTCGATGAGAACGCCCCCTATGAAATCATCCGTAACGACCATCTCGATGAAGACGACCTCGCCACCATAAGAAACGTCGAGACCGCACTGAATATCTTTCATAACAAAGGCTATTTCAACGACACTCTTTTGACCATCGTCCTAGATAATTACAAAGACTATTTCGACTTCTTTCTCAGGCTCTATGACCACTATGCCGAAGACCATCCATTGAAAGGCTATCAGATTGAGGATGTCTATGGTGGTGTCCATGGCTTTTTAATGCATGAGGGAATCGACAATGACACCCTTGACAATCTGAAAATGACCTACTTGCGTAGAAGCCGTATCAAGCCGAAAGGCTACTTCGAGAAAATCCATGACAAGCCGCTGAGGACGAAACTTCTCAGCCATTGCGCCAAACACCATGACATAGACCTGAACACTCTATACAAGCACTCCCTTATCACCCCGTATAAAAAGGGGTATGCCATTGCACTTTACACCCCTGATGGACCAAGGATAATGCAAGTCGAGGCCAGCAAGATCGGTTCGGGGTCATAGACATTGATGGGAGAAAAAAACCAGAATCCGGAATTTCACTTGTCCGAGCATCAAGATTAAAGCCACGCATGATTGCGTGGCTTCTTTTTATCACCGGTGAAGCGCGAGTAGTGCCTCATAGAGATCGCCGATCATGGCTTGATAATCCATCGTCGCGAATGGATTAACGGTCGCGACGACACTGCCGAAGATCATGGATTCGATGGTCTGTCTTCTGATGGCGGTGATCGGTGACGCCAAGACATCCTCTTCTATTCCTTTTGTCAGAATCGCATCCAGTCGTTTTTGGAAGGATTTCGTGATTTCGTGCATCTCGTAAAGAAGCTTCTCTTTCTTATCCTTCGGTAATAGGGCGATGTCGGGGTGATGGCTGTAATCATGGACCATCTCTTTATTTTCCGCAAGTTCGAACAGCTTTGTCAGATGCGACTTGAACGCCGATTCGAAATCCATTGTGTCAAACCCTTCGACATCCATGATGGTTTCAAGATTCTTCTTCATCAGCATCGACAGCGCGTCGGTGATCATATCGTCTTTGCTCTTGAAATACTCATAGACGGTGCTTTTTCCGATGCCGGTGTCTTTCGCGATGTTCGAGATGGTCAGCGCATCGTTTTTCTCATCATGGGCAAGGTATTTCAAAACGACTTCCAATATGGCGTGTTTCTTATGCGTCATCGTTGTCATCTCCAGTCTCGTGTTCAGAAATGACACTGCCTGAATTCTCTACGAACGGTTTCTTGGGCAGGGCCAGCATCAAAATGAGAGCACCTAGCGCGGCAGCAAACCAAATTCCAGCGTTGAACCACGCCTGAACGGTCATGAAGTACACACCGGAAGCGGCACCGACAAGCACAATCAGTCCGCCAAAGATATAGCGTCCGTACTTCGTCATGCCGTAGTACATGATGGGAACGATGAAAATCGTCAGGAAGGTCGCATAGACCAGGCCACCGATTGCAGTAAGCGCCATTGGCTGCATGAGCTCATCACCCTGGCCGATCCCGATCGCCATCGCACTCAAGGCAAGGATGGTGGTCAGCGCGGTCATGAAAATCGGTCTGATCCTGGTTCTCCCCGCTTCCACAATCGCATCGGTGAGCTTCATGTTACGCGCCCTGAGTTGGTTGATATAATCCACTAAGACGATGCCGTTGTTCACGACGACACCACTGAGGATGATCAATCCAATCAATGCCACGATACTCACGGGCATCCCGGCGACATAAAGGATGAGGAAGCCGCCAGTGAAGGCGAGTGGTATGGTGGTCATGATAATGAAAGGATAAGTGAAGGACTGAAACTGTGAGGCCATGACCATATAGACAATCAGGATTCCGAGCGCACCAACAAGAATCAGCGTATTGATGGCTTCCATGACCGCTTCGTCTTCACCGAGAATCTGATAATCAAAACCGGAAGGAAGCTCATGGGTCGTCATAAAATCCTCAACTTCATTCGCTACCAGCGTGGTATTGTAGCCCGTCATGAAATCAGCGCTTACCGTTATGCTTCGCGCACCGTTAAAACGATTGATCACAGGGAAGCCGGGTTCAAACTCCACACTGGCCACATCGGCAAGGGTGACCGGTTCCTCGGTAATATAGTCCTGGCCAACAACTGTCTCACGGAGCGCATCGAGTGTGGGCAGTGTCACCCGGCTCTCCTCACCGTCATCATAAACATACAGATTGTAGTTCTGGCCATTCATCCGCACAACGGTCTGAACCGATGGCGCGCTCAGATATTCGGCCATGAATCCGAGTACACCCCCGACGGTGAGCCCATATTTAATCGCCTCTTCTTTGTCTACGGTAATCCTTATTTCCCGACTTTCTCTTCCAAGTCCGGCATCGATATCACGCAGGCCATCGATTTCCTCGAGTGCCGTCGCAAGATCGAGTGCTTCTTGTCTGAGCTCGTCCAAGTCGTTTCCGCGAAGACGGACCTGGATGCCACTGCCAATCAAGGCGGCCGTATCCATTTCTGTTCCTTGGACAGAGGTATCGAACATGTCATAATCGCGTTCGAGAAGCGCCACGATAACATCACGCATTTCCATAGTGCTCCGCTCACGGTCTTCCCGCAGGACTATGTTGACTGTCGCGGTATCTTGAGAACCAATGGAACCAAAGCCCATGCTCATGGCGCCACCGGCGCCGAATGTGATGCCAACGGTCTCGACTTCGTCGTAATCGAGCAACGTATCCGTCAACGTATCCAGACGGTCGCTGATGGTCGTAAAGTCAATCGGTTCGTCCGGTCTCACCTCGAGGGTCGCCTGAAGAGTACCCTCGTCTGTCGCCGGGAAGAACTCAAAGCCCCGTGAGATGGCCATCGTACTCGCAGCCACAAACAATAACAAGACGGATACCATCACCAGTGCTTTGACCCTGAAAACCGACCTGAGTGCTTTTTCATAGACATTCTTGATTTTCTCAAAACTGCGTCCTTTCGTACGCACCGTCTCAGTTTTGCCATTTTCTTTCATGATGCGGTTTGCAATCGCCGGAACGAAGGTTAGTGCGATTACCAAGGATGCGACCAGACTGAAGGTAATGGTCATGGCAAGCTGATAGAATATTTCCCTGATGAAGTCCTCTATGAACATGACCGGCAAGAACACGCCGATCGTGGTCAACGTAGAAGCGACAATCGCGCCACCAACCTGATGGGTGCCCCTTATCGCGGCCACCTTGTTACTCGCACCGTCCCGCTTCATCCGGAATATATTCTCAATGACCACGATGCTGTTATCCACAAGCATCCCAATCCCTAGGGCGAGGCCTCCAAGGGAGACGATGTTGAGTGTGATTCCGGAAAGGTAGATCATGACCACAGCAAAAAGCAGACTCACAGGAATCGCCACACCGACAATGAACGTCATTCGCAGACTACGTAGGAAAATCATCAATACGATGATGGCGAGTATACCCCCGATGACGAGATTGTTTACCACCGAACCGGTTGATTGTTCGATGTATTCTCCCTGGTCGAGCAGGATGGTGACCGTGAAGTCCTCATGCTCCTCAGAAAGCTGTCTGAGAACGTCATTGATGCCACCGGTGACATTGGTCGTGGCATATTCGCTACCTTTTTGAATGGAAATCGTGATGGCCTCACTACCATTGACCTTCGAGTATTGCTGGTCTCTCGCACTGACGAAATCCGTTGTCGCAACGTCATCGATTCTCACTGTTGGAAAGTTCACTTGCGGCATGGGGGCATCGAACTCAAAGAGAATTAGATTGCGAATCGTGTCGATGTCTTCAAGTCCATCACCGACACGAACCAGATAGGCCGCGTTTTCAATATTCAAAAACCCGGCCGGAAAAGAGAAGTTCTGGGCATTCAATATGTTACCGATATGGTTCTTATCGATTGTAAGATCGGGAAAATCTTCCGGAAGCTCCTGACCCCCGGCTTGAAGGATGTCTTTAAGCTCGCTGAGCGCAGTGTCGATCTCATCATTGACCGCTTGCAAAGCATCCGCGTCAATCATGACCCTGATTTCCGAGTCATAACCGCCTCGCAAGTTGAGGCTTGCAACACCTTCGACGCGTTCAACTCGTGGCGATAGCTCTTCATTGACCCAGGCGGTGAGTTCTGCAAGGTCAATCCCTTCATAAGAGACACTGAAGTTCATTACGGGCAGCATGTCGGGATTCAATCTGATGATATTGGGGTTGCTTGCATTCTCAGGAAGGTCATCGAGAACAAAGTTCAAACTCTCCCTCATCTCAACAACAGCGTTGTCCATCCTAGTCGCCGGAGAAAACTCAAGAATAATCATACTGAAATTCTCTTGTGAGACAGACTGAACCTCTTTAATGTTCGTCGTTGTCAGCAAGATATTCTCAAGCGGAACCGTCACCTCTTGCTCCACTTCTTCATGGCTCGCGCCCGGATAGGTCGTCACAACAACCGCATAGGGAATATTGACATCGGGAAAAAGATCCGTTGTCAGGCGGTTGAACGACACCACTCCGAAAATGATGACTGCGATAACAACCATGAAGACGGTGATGGCTTTTTCAACTGAAAATTTGATGAGATTGCGCATATTAAACACACTTCCTTTTAAATGATTTGTTTAGTTACTGCCGGATTCGCAACTCCCGACCGACCGTTCGGTCGGGTCGTCTGAAATATTATAACACAGTCCTTTTATTATTGAACAGTAAGATGCCACTATATGTAATCTTCGCCTTCTGAAGCTAAAAAAAAGACCGGAATTGAACTCCGGTCCGGGGTTTAAAGATCGATGATACGCAAACTGTTCGTGGTCGTCCCCAGAGGGAAGCCGCCTGTAATGATCACTCGGTCGCCAGGTTCGGCCAGTTTTTCCTTTTTTACATATTCGATGCTGCGCTTGATCAATGATTCGGTGTCTGTTCCGAGTTTGAAAGGAACTGCGTGAACCGCATGATTGAGGGAAAGACTTCTTGCTTTGCGGGCGTCCGGCACCAATGCGAGTACCATGGTGTTCGGTCGGTTTTTCGACAGCAACCTCGCGGTGGTACCACTGACCGAAGGCGCGATCACGAGATCGACCTCGCCCTGAAGAACCGCTCTGGCCGCACTCATGGCGATATTGCTCGGGATATCACAGGTCGCTTCGCTATTGGCCCGGTTGATCAGATCGATACGGCTGATCTCCATCTCCATCCGTCTGGCGATATTGCGCATGACCTCGACGGATTCGATGGGATATTTCCCGATGGCGCTCTCACCGCTGAGCATGGTGGCATCCGCACCGTCTAAAATCGCATTGGCAACATCTGACACCTCGGCGCGTGTCGGCCTTGGATTTTCCTGCATGCTCTCGAGCATCTGGGTAGCGGTGATGGTGATTTTGCCCTTGATATGACAACGTCTTATGATCTCTTTTTGAATCACCGGCACCTCTTCAGGCGGCACTTCGACACCAAGGTCACCCCTTGCGATCATGACACCATCGGCTTCCTCGATGATCGCATCGATGTTGTTGACGCCTTCCTGATTCTCAATCTTGGCGATAATCTGGATTTTACGGTCGCAGTGATCCTTGATAATCTTTTTGATGGCGATGACATCTTCTTTTCGTCTCACAAAGCTGGCCGCGATAAAGTCGATGTCGTGCTTGCAGCCCCATTTGATATCCTCGCGGTCCTTCTCGGAGATGAAATCGAGGCCCAGTTCGACACCCGGCACATTGATACCGCGCCGGTCCTTGATTGTATGGGTGTTCATCGCTACGGTCTTGATCAGATGGTTCTTTTCGTCGACGTCGGTGATTTTTAGCCCGAGATATCCATCATCAACCACAATGATGCCACCGATTTCGACATCCTTGAACAAATCAGGATAGGTCACACTGAATTTCGTACTGTCGCCCTCGATTTCATCCATGTGGATGACGACTTCGCTACCGACAGTGATCTTCGCATAGCCTTCCTTGAACTTGTGAGTCCTTATTTCAGGTCCTTTCGTATCAAGAAGACTGGCGACATTCGTGTTGAGTTCCTCATTGAGCTCTCTTAGCGTGTCCAGTCTCGCCTTGTGTTCGGCATAATGGGAGTGGGAGAAGTTGAGACGGACGACATCCATGCCAGCATAGATGAGCTTTCTTATCATATCCTTCGTTTCAGTGGCGGGGCCGATTGTACAGACAATTTTGGTTTGGTTGAACGGAATCATGTGGTGCCTCCTCAGTTTCGCATTCTTCCAACCAGGCCATAGCGCTTGGTCGGGGTCTCTTTCTTCATAGCAAGGGCATCTTCGATTGAAAGATCGGTAATTTCTCTGTTTCTCATAACGACGATACGGTGCGCTTTATCCACATGAAGCAGATAGACGGCATGTTCGGCCATCTCGGTCGCGAGAACCCGGTCGTAGGCCTGCGGGGTGCCGCCCCTTTGGACATGGCCAAGCACGGTTGCTCTCGTTTCATGTTTTGTCGCTTCTTCGATATCCTTGGCCAGTTTGGAAACATCAGTCATGTTCTCGGTGATCACCACAATCGCATGCCTTTTTTGGCGTTTGAAGGAAGCATGGACCTCGGCGATGGTCCGCTCTCTGTCAAATCCTGTTTCAGGCGTAATGATGAACTCGCTTCCACAAGCGATTCCCGCATAGAGTGCCAGGTCGCCGCAGTGGCGTCCCATGACCTCGACCACGCTGCATCGTTGGTGGGAAAAGGATGTGTCCCTGAGTTTGTCGATTGATTCGACCGCCGTATCGAGAGCGGTGAAAAATCCGATGGAATAATCCGTCGATGCGATATCGTTGTCGATGGTCGCCGGAATGCCTATGGCATTGACGCCAAGTTCATGCAGATCCCTAGCACCACGGAATGTTCCGTCGCCACCGATGGTAATCAGATTGTTGATACCGCGAGAGCGTAGGTTTTCAACCGCTTTGATGCGCGTTTTCTTTTCTTTGAATTCCGGGTATCGGGCACTACCCAAGATTGTGCCACCTCTGCTGATGATTCTGGTGACGCTACTTCGGGTGAGTTTATGGATATCGTCTTCTACAAGCCCTTTGTATCCATTATAGACGCCATAAACCTCGATGCCGAAATGGAGGCCACTTCTTACAATGGCTCTGATGGCTGCGTTCATGCCCGGGGCGTCGCCACCGGACGTCAATACCGCCAATTTTTTCATCTAACCACCTCGACTTAATTATAACAAATCCGACACCCACTTTAAATAAGAACTTTAGTGATACCGCTTACCACGAATTGTCTGGCGTCTTCCTTTAGATTGAGCTTTCCGGAAAACACATAGACTCCGCCTCTTTCCAAGTCTGAATCGAGCGTTTTGAATGCCTTCGGGAAACAGACGGCGTCAATCTCGCTGACCCGGTCCTCGATTTTCAAGAAAGCCATCTTATCATTGTGTCTTGTGGTGATCTCCTTGATATCACCCAGCATGCCCAGCAAGTCGAGTCTTCGTTCAAGGGGTGCATCCTTGAGGTCGGCCGGCCACATCAGCCGCTTCTTCTTCACATAGGCCTCATATTGTCTGAACGTATCGTAAGCGATATTGAAACCGATGGCTGTTCGCTCGAGATGCTTGAGCATCGCTTCGTCATATTCCTCGTGCTCGGTATAGACGAACTCATCGAGCGAGATCGCCTGGTCGTAATCGATGAAGTTGATCAGTGATTCGAGGTTTTTCACCATCGTCTGTTTGTTCAGTCCGAACTGGTCGCAGGCGCCCGAATAGATAAGATATTCATAATGTCGCTTGTTGAAAACTTCTCTCGTCGCCTTGACGAAGGTGGCGAAACCGGTGAATATCGTTTTATCTTTTATTTCTAAAAAGGCCTCAACGGTGCCATTTCCCATGTTTTTAACGCCAAGAAGAGGGTAATATAGAACACCTTTTTCGAGGTGGAAACCGAGACCACTTTTGGCCACCGAAGGCTTTTCGAGTCTCAGGCCGTGTTCGTGAAGTTCATGGACATATTGCCGCATGAGATTTTCGTTGTTCAGCGCATTCTGCATCAGGACAGCCAAGAAATATTGCGGGTAATTGGCTTTGAGGTGGGCCATCCAGTAAGCAATCAGGGCATAGGCGACAGAATGAGATTTATTGAAGCCGTAGTTGGCAAACTTAACAATGTAATCATAGATCTTGTCGGCAAGCTGTCGGTCCTTGTTCGAGCGGACAGCCTTGCTGACGAAGTTCTCGCGCTCCTTGTTCAGGATCGCCGCATCCTTCTTACTGACCGCCCTTCTCAAGATATCGGCTTCTTCGAGGGAATACCCGGCGAACTTGTAGGCTATCTCCATAATCTGTTCCTGATAGAGAAGAATGCCTTGTGTCGGTTTAAGGATGGAATCGATTTCCGGGGCGAGCTTTCCCGGGGCTTTCTTCTTCTCGCGACGTTCCAAAAAGACCGGGATGCTTTCCATCGGTCCTGGGCGAAAAAGGGCCAGTACGACCACGATGTCGCTGAAGGAACGAATCCTCATCTTCTTGATAAGCTGACGCATTCCTCTTGATTCAAGTTGGAATATTCCGGTTGTGCTTTTCGTCTGGAGCATACGGAAGGTCGTTTGGTCGTCAAGCGGAATTTGGTGCAAATCAAGTTCCATGTCGAGATCACTTTTCAACCAACCGAGAATGCTTTCGATCATCGACAGATTCCTAAGGCCGAGAAAATCCATTTTCAGAAGGCCCATCGCTTCTAGGTCACTTTGTTCGAACTGTGTCTGAAAAAGTGTATTGAGACCATCCTGGATCGCTGTATGGGTAATCAGCGGTTTTTCAGAAATGATGACGCCCGCCGCATGCGTCGAAACGTGACGCGGCAGATTTTCGATACGGCTTGCGATGTTCAGCCATGTCTTCAATTCAGGATAGGTCTTCATGCGGTTTGCGACATCGCGATCGTTTTCAATCATTGCTTTCACACTATCGTGATTCGCCACCTTCTTGGACATCTCATCGACGAAACGGCTCTCGATACCGAGCACACGGGCAGAATCCCTTAGGCTGCTTTTTGAAAGAAAGGTTCCGAATGTGCAGATCAGCGCCACATGTTCCTCTCCGTACACCTTCTTCACATATCGGACAACAAGATCGCGCTTGTTGTCGGGGAAATCGATGTCGATATCCGGCATGGTCTTTCTGGCCTTGTTCAAAAACCGTTCAAAAAGAAGACCATGGGCAATCGGATCGATACTCGTGATACCGAGCGCATAGGAAACCAGGCTCCCCGGTGCACTACCACGTCCGGGACCGACGAGGATATCATTCTGTTTTGCGTATTTGATGACATCCCAAATGATTAAAAAATAATCATTATAGCCCAGCGAGTCGATGACTTTCAGTTCTTTTTCCAATCGCCGTTGATATTTATCATAATCTAAATTTCGCATATTCAGGCGTTTTCCCAGTCCTTTATGACTCAAGGCCCGTAAAAATCGGGCACTGCTGATATCATCCGGTGTCTTGAACTTGGGCAAGGCCGCTTGGGGAAATCCGAGACTTAAACGATGGCTCTTGATGAAGCGTTCGTATTCTTCCATCAGCTTTTTATCAAAATCGGGAATTTCTCCTTCCAGCGCATAATGGGGCTCGATTTTATCGGCTTTCTCTCCAATAAGTATCTTGCTCAGGGTCTCAAACACAGGATGATCGTTTTTTTTATGGTAGCGTGCTTTGGCGAAGGGAAGCTTTCTCACGCCGGGAAAATCAAAGCCTTCGCCGTTTTCAACGCCCAGATAGAAAGCCTCTCCAAGATCCGAGAGGTCTTCGCAAAGCGTCTTCAAGGCATTGACGTTACCCTCTTGCATCAGGGCTTGAAATTCTCCTGAGGTTGAATCCAGAACAACGCTGATCCCTTCTAGGTACTTTCTTAGAACATTGGTCTTCAAAACACCATGAATGGCGGAAATCGAGGCTACTTTCAGCATGTTCTCATAACCGGTCTGATTTCTTGCGTAAATCACTAGATTCAACGGAACCTGTTTGAATATCGGTTCAACCCGGATTTGAAGACCGATCAGAGGTGAAATGTCATGTTTCTCGCAGGCCTTATAGAACTTGTATGCGCCGTGCATCCTGGTATCCGTCATTGCCAAAATGTCCAAATCAAGCGATTTCCCATGATTAATCAAGGAATCGACAGTAATATTGGAACCTTGGAAACTGTATGCGGTTTCTGTGAACAATCTTGTCTTCACAAAAATCACCTCACTCAAAACGATTATACCATAATAAGACCAAGAAAAAACTTATGCCGTAGCATAAGTCATCTTTTTCTGTATATGGCGAAAACGGCAACGCCACCGATCAACAATGCCGTAGTGACAACCGCGAACTCCATGCGCATGTAGCGTTTCTTATTGCCCTTATCATCGATATCGATTTCGAATGTGTAACTTCTATTATAGCCGTTTTCACCCTCGATTTCGAACCGGTAGACGCCACTTTGATTGATTTCAATCCCAGAAGACACCTGATGATTATTCAAAAAGCCATCGCCAATGAAGCTGATCGTGCGCGGTTCTTGATAGAATGCATCGTCCTCAATGCCGCTGACCGCGCTTTCCAGTGTGAAGCCTATGCGTTTTTCATAACCGTTCACACCCTCCACACGAAGTTCATAGTAGCCGGGCATCGTAATCGGTTTGCCGCTGAGATAGAGGTCATAGTTCAAAAAACTGTGTCCCTTGCTGATCTCAATACTGATTTCTTCTAAGTAGACAGCGTCATTTTCGACACCTTTAATTATCGGTTCGATGTCTATAAATAGCGATTTCCCACCATTATCAATCACATAGTGACCCGGATAATCAATCGTATGCTGGTGACCTTTCAACAGTTCGCCGTTCAAGTAGGTCTCGCCGAGTGTCTGGAAGGTCACCGCATCCTGGTAGGTCTTGCCATCAGCGATACCTGTAACGCCGCTTACTTCCATGAATAGGCCCTTAGGACCGACCGCCATCGAATAGTCTCCTTGGTGGCGGGTGGACAAGTAGAGCAAATCACCGATTCTGTGAACCCTCTTGAGCTCCCGTTCAAAAGACAGCGTATTATCCAAGACGACCGCCTTATAAAAGTGCAACCTGTCCCTGTAAAATCCCGGTTCCGATGTTTCTTTTCGCAACTGAACGATGAGTGTTTCCTCATCGATTCGGTTGACGGAACGCACCTCTTCGGCAACACTGCCTTCATACGTCTTTTCCATGATGATCTGGCCTTCGGTGTCAGTGACGATTAAAAACCCATCATACGTACGCTCCATACCTTCTGTGACAATGATGTAGCCTGCGAAAACCACGTGCTCATCGATGAGATTCGCCTGGTTGGCATAATAGGCGTTCTCATCATCGCCGCGGAAGAAAACCGTCTCGCCCACACTCAACCTCAGCACCCACTGTCCGTCATTGTTCACCCTGGTCGCTTCGACGGGTGCCTCCGATGCCTGAAAAATACTTCCGGGCAGTGTCAACAATACCAAAAATAAAAAAACAATCTTCAACATAATCATACCTCCTCAAACGTATGATACGCATCCGATTGTTTTTTTCTTCAAATATCTTGTTTTTATTTTTTCATGAGACGCAGGGTGTCCCTGGCGATCATGACTTCTTCATTGGTCGGTACCACAAGTACCTTGACATCGGAACGGTCCGCTGAGATGACTTTGTCTTTCCCGCGCACCTCGTTGGCTTTCTCGTCAATCTCAACACCGAGGGCCCCGAGACGTTCGCAGATCAGCGCACGGGTGTTCGGTGCGTTTTCTCCCACACCGGCAGTGAAGACAATGGCGTCCACGCCTTTCATTGTGATGAAGTAAGAACCGATATAGTCAGCGGACTGTTTCGCCTGTTTCTTGATGGCGAGGAACGCTTTATCATCACCATTGTAGGCCGCTTCCCAGAGATCTCTCGAATCCGATGAAACCCGGCTGACACCGAGGTAGCCAGAACCTTTGTTCAGGTCGTTCATGACTTCCTGGATGGTCTTGTTTTCTTTTCTTGAGATGAACTCGATGATCGCGGGATCGATGTCGCCGCTTCTGGTGCCCATCGAGATGCCCGCCAGTGGCGTGAATCCCATCGAGGTATCGACGCTCTTGCCACCGTTGATGGCACAGATGCTCGCACCGTTGCCGATATGGAGAACGATGGTCTTCAGATCCTCGATGTTCTTGCCGAGGATGTCGGCAGTACGCTGTGAGACGTATTTGTGACTGGTTCCGTGGAACCCGTATTTACGGACCTTGTATTTCTCATACCATTCGTAGGGTGTGGAATACATAAAGGCGTCTTCTTCCATCGTCTGGTGGAAAGCGGTGTCGAAAACCGCGACGTGGGGTTTGTCGGGGAGTGCTTCCTGGAAAGCCTTGATACCGGTCAGATTCGCAGGGTTGTGAAGCGGGGCGAGGTCGCTGACTTCGTCAATCGCCTCAAGTACCTCCGCATCAATCAATACAGAGTCGCTGAATTTTTCTCCGCCGTGGACCACGCGGTGGCCGACACCGGCGATCGCCTCATAGGAATCGACGATATTGTATTCAACAAGACTTTTGAGCAGCGCGTCAACCGCAACCGCATGATTGGGCACTTCTAGGGTCTCAGTCTCCTCATTGCCATTGAACTTGATTTTGAAGTTCGCCTTCGGCAGACCGATACGCTCGATCTGACCGTTTGCAACGATTTTTTCGGAGGGCATCTCGAGAAGTTGGAATTTCAGTGAGGAACTTCCTGCATTGACAGCCATGATTTTCATTGTTAATCAACCTTTCTTTTTTTGAACCATTGTTCTATTTTTCCGATGGATGCATTGAAGGCTTCCTCATCGGTAAAGGGCGGTAGATCCGCCATTAAGAAATCATCGATCGACGCATCTGGTGTTTTCTTGCGCTGAAGGATCAAAAGACTTTTCGGGTGGCTCTTGAAAAGACCCTCATCGAACTTGATAAGTCCGTAAAGATGCATCTTATCCGAGAGCGTCTTCTTGAAATCGTCGCTTTCCTTCTGGTCGAAAAAGTCGTTTTCTATCAGCGCTAGAAAGAATCGCCCGGGTTTAACTGTTTCTGAATGCTTCAGAATGACACGGTAAGGAAAATACATCGCTTTTCTGTCGATACTCTCAATCGGAAAATCTGTCACAATCAGGTCATAGGGTTCTTTGGAAAACATCAATGTGTCCTGATGGTAGATCTGGTTTGGAATCTCGAGCGCATCAAGGACATTACGTGCGAGTTCGCAAAGCAGCGGATCGACATCGACGCCCTCGTAATGCATGTCCTCGCGAGCATGATTATTGATGGTCGCGAGTAGATTGCCTGTCCCGACCAGCGGATCGAAGATGGCCATGTCCTGTCTCAGATCATAGAGTTTGCGGATGATATAAGCGATGAAGATACCGATTGAATCGGGTGTCATCATCGAGTTGGTGATGTTCATTGATTTGAACCCCTTGAGTAAGGCAAGCTGTATCGCTTTCCTGACGGTCTCCTTATCGAAACCGGCGCCAGTGATCTTCGCCTTGTAAGCGGCAATATCGTCGCTCACAGTCTGGGGAACCTCCTTGTGCAGGACATCGTCCAAAAGAAAAGAAAGTGCCAAAGACACTCCATTCAGATAAACCGTCCCATCCATCTCATGAAGACGCAATGCCACACTATCGAGGTAATTGAAAAGACGCTCGATGTCCGTTGCCACTTTCATAATATCACCATAAGCTATTTTACCAAAAAACATGAGGCTTGTCTATGGATTTGGGCTGTCGCAACGTAAATATATTGCTTCACAAATCACTCTTTGGTATGATATGGGCAAGAAAGAGTGATTCCGATGAGAAAACTGATGATCAGACTGATCGAGAAGTACCAGGATGTCTCCCGGCACCGGAATCCCACCTGCCGGTTCTATCCGACCTGTTCACAATATGGGAAAGAAGCATTCCAAAAACACAATTTCTTTTATGCGTCCTTCCTGACCATCAAACGCATTATCAAATGCAACCCCTTGAACAAAGGCGGTTATGACCCTGTCCCGAAAAAAAGAAAAAAAGATGAGGATGATCGATAATGGACTATCTTAACATCGCGCTTGACGGAAGCGACCAAAAAACCCATAAACTAAAAGACTTCCAAGGAACTAAAATTGTCCTTTTTTTCTATCCGAAAGACGGTACCTCCGGTTGCACGACCGAGGCCAAGGAATTTTCGACCCTGAAACACGAGTTCGAGAAAAAAGGATGCAGGATCATCGGTGTAAGCAGAGACTCGGTGAAATCCCATCTGCGGTTTATCGAAAATGCCGATCTCGACCTTCTTTTATTGAGTGACAAGGATGAGAAACTCTGCAAGTCTTTCGATGTTTTGAAGGACAAGAAAGTCTATGGGAAGACAATCACGGGTATTGTCCGTTCAACCTTCATCCTCGATGAAAACGGAGCGGTCAAAGACTCCTTTTTCAATGTGAAACCACAAGGCCATGCGAAAACGATACTTAATTTGCTATAACGGTTGCCTTTTTGAACCGTTACGGCTATGATATTGTTAATGAATTTTAGAAGGTGATTATTTATGAGCAAATACAGAAAACTATTTACATCCGAATCCGTTACGGAAGGTCATCCGGACAAGATCTGCGATCAGATCTCCGATGCCATCCTTGATGCGATCTTGAAAGATGATCCCAATGCGCGTGTCGCTTGCGAGACCGCCGTCACAACAGGATTGATTCTCGTCATGGGTGAAATTTCCACCACGACCTACGTGGACATCCAGAAGATTGTCCGTGCCACTGTCAAAGAAATCGGCTATGATCGTGGGAAATACGGGTTTGATGCCGAGACAATGGGCGTCATCGTATCCATCGATCCACAGTCGCCCGATATCTCTCAGGGCGTCGACAGGAAAGACAAGGAGATCGGGGCCGGTGATCAAGGCATCATGTTCGGTTACGCGACAAACGAAACCGAAGAATACATGCCCATCACCCATATGCTGGCACAGAAACTCGCGAGACGTCTCACCGCTGTTCGAAAAGAGAAAATTCTCTCTTACCTCAGACCCGACGGCAAAACCCAGGTGACCATGGAGTTCGATGATGCCGGAAAACCGAAACGAATCGACAACATCGTCGTCTCGACTCAACATGCCCCGACCATCAAACAATCAACCCTGCATGCGGACCTGAAAAAGCACGTCATCGATGCGATTCTCCCACCCGAGCTGATTGATGAAGATACCACGTATTACATCAATCCGACCGGCAAATTCGTCATCGGCGGCCCGCACGGCGATGCGGGTCTGACCGGAAGGAAAATCATTGTCGATACTTATGGTGGCGGCGCCCGTCATGGCGGCGGCGCCTTCAGCGGCAAAGACGCCAGTAAAGTGGACAGAAGCGGCGCCTACGCCGCGCGATATGTCGCCAAGAACCTTGTCGCCGCAGGCGTTGCCGACAAGCTTGAACTCCACATCTCTTACGCAATCGGGGTCACCGACCCCACCAGCATCGGGGTGGAAAGCTTCGGCACGAACAAGATTCCGACTGAAAAAATCATCGATATCATCCGCAATGTCTTCGACCTCCGACCCGGTGCGATTATCAAGACGCTCGGCCTGGACCGCCCGATTTTCAAACAGACGGCGGCCTACGGGCATTTCGGACGCAATGATCTCGATCTTCCCTGGGAACGGCTCGACCGTGTTGAAGCAATCAAAAAACACTTATGAAAAAACCGTCTGATATAAGTTATCAGACGGTTCAGACTGTTGACAAATACTAGTTATATAAAAGCCACAATTCAAATTATCATCGAATTGCGGCTTTTTTCATGATTTTTGTAAAAATAAGCGGTTAAT